>TBL_comb47_HYPODRAFT_10000011_pt1 | contig 214733 bp, 333 predicted proteins | sample TroBogypolimnion_40_FD_10682 | JGI IMG/M metagenome (IMG submission 10682)
CTGGAACACCAACGGCGCCTGCCCAACCACAGACTACGGCTGCGCCACAACAAACTCCTACTTCAACACCGGCGCCGGCCGCCGAACCTACTGATTTACCGCCACCGCCTCTGAAATCTCCCGCCGAGAAAGAAGCCGATAAAACTGCCATAAAGACGATGTTAAAGGGAGATGACTATATGTTGGATGAAGTTACCCAATTTATACAATTCAACGCACCTCACTTAATGGAAGTCATTAAGAAGAAATTAAATTTATGAATGATACGAGGCAACTGCTTTGTACATTCGGTTTGGCGTCCTTTTTTTAAAAATACAATAGAAGACCTTAAAAAATTCTATATTATAAATGACAATAGATTTTTTGTATTCACGAATGTAAATTCTCCGAAGGAAGTATTCATCACCTATAATATTAAATGTGAAGGTCGTGAATTTCCAAAATTTCCGAATACTATTTCCATCCATAGAAAGAAACAGACCAATACTCTTTACACATTAAACGCCATGAACCAAATCATCAAAGATGAAAATGGCGGTGTATTCGATAAAAAGTTTCCTGTCAATTGGGAACATTATACAGAATCGTTGATTATTACAGGAACTCCATCAATTCGTATAATACCGATTGAACTTTTAGAAATAATAAATTAAGAAAATAAAAACTATTTTCACTTTTTATAGGTTGATTTTTGAACGATTCTGGTGTAAGTTTCATACTTATTAGGAACGAGACTTAACAATAATAGTTAACGATTGATACTAATTAATAAATTAAAAACAGAAAGAATAATTATATGGCATTGAACATGGACAGAGTTAGAACTAAACTAGCTTCCTTCGACAAAAAAAATAAGGGCGGTAAGAAAGCTCCTACCGAACAACAATCAAAAATCAAACAATACATTTGGAAACCTGAACCAGGAAAACAAGTAATTCGTATTGTTCCATCACAGTTTACTCCTGATTTTCCATTCACAGAATTGAAATTTCATTATGACTTCAACGGCGATAAGATAACATATCTAAGCCCCGCAAGTAAAAACAAGCCAGACCCAATCGTGGACTTGGCAAACAGACTCGAAAAAGTCAAGGAAACTTGGTTGAAGGGTCGTAAGATGCAGCCAAAATTGAGAACCTACGTTCCGATTATCGTCCGTGGTAAAGAAGAAGAGGGTGTTAAATTTTGGGGATTCGGCGTTCAAGTATATGAACAACTCATCGCAGCTCTCGACGAGCCAGAATACGGTGATATCACGGATTTGGTAAATGGTCATGATATCCAAGTGGATTTCACAACGGCAGAAGATGCCAAGAAGGATTATCCTGAAACTAAGATTCTTATCAAACCGAAGAATCGTCCGGTAATCGACCCAGAACATCCGAAGGTTAGAGAGATTCTTGAACTCATCACCAAGAAACAACCTGACATTTTTGACATCTATACGATGGCAACTTATGATGAATTGGAAGCGGCTCTTGAGGTCAAGATGGAAAATGAACGAAGAGGGATAACCTCAGGAAGCGCACCGAGAGGCGCAGAACGAACCGTGGCCCCAGCGCCTAAGGTTGAAGAGGATGATAACGTCGTTCTCCCGTCTGATGATGACATCGAAGCGGCAACTGTTAGAGTTACCGAAGTAGTTCAACAGAAGTCTCCAACACTTCAAAAATCAAAGGCAGCTAGTGTCGAAGATTTTGAAGCCGCATTCAAGAATATCTTCCCAGAGAAGAAATAAATTGAATAAATAGAATTACAAAGTGGTGGTAAGGTAATAAAATATCTTACCACCATTCTTTTTTAGTATAAAAAATTGACAACCACAATATGTCAGTTAAACTTATTATGAAAATAAGAGAAGAATAAAAATTTATGGCAAAAGGAAAATCTAATCACATTGACGGCGAAGTAACTAAGGTTCAAAAAATGGAACGTAGTGAACTTGCAGAACTGGTACATAAGGCATTGAATAAAGCATCGGCCGATGGCAGTAAAGTTGCATACTTCTTGGATGAAGAAGAAGACCCGTCAATGGTAACGGATTGGATTTCTACGGGTTCTACTCTTTTGGATTTGGCAATTTCAAATCGAAAGAAGGGCGGTTTGCCAGTTGGAAGAATTGTTGAACTAAGTTCACAAGAAGCTGCCGGTAAGAGTTTGATTTGCGCTCACATTTTAGCGGAAACGCAGAAATTGGGTGGATATGGAGTTTTGATTGATACTGAAAATGCAGCGGCACCCGAATTTTGGGCCTCGGTTGGATTGGATGTGAAGAATCTTGGTTACATTCCTCTCTACACGGTTGAATCCATCTTCGCCAAGATTGAAGAAGTCATTGGCATCGTAAGAAAACATGATAAGAAACAATTGGTGACTATTGTTGTTGATTCTCTTTCTCAAGCGTCAAGTGAAGTTGAAATGGAATCGGAACACGGTAAAGATGGATATAACACATCTAAATCTATTATTATCAGTAAGGCCTGTCGTAAGATTACAGGACTGATTGGTCAACAGAGAATTCTTGTTGTATTCGTAAATCAACTTCGTATGAATTTGGCTGCAGTCGGACATCAAGATAAATGGATTGTTCCGGGTGGTAAGGCTATGGCCTTCGCCGCCTCTGTTCGCCTCCGTTTATCAAACATGGGTAAATTGAAAGGCGCTGGTCAGAAAATTATTGGCAACAAGTGTAAAGTTGTTGTGACCAAGAATCGTATGGGCCCTCCACATAGAACTGGTTTATTTGAGATTCATTATGATAGTGGTATTCAAGATTTAACGAGCTGGTTGGATTTTTTGAAGGATAATGGATTCGCTAGAAAAGACGGCGACAAGTATGCAGTTAAACTTCCAAGTGGAACTGTGAAATTAGCCACAAGAGAGTTCCTCGAAAAGATTCACGCCGACCCTATATTCAAGGATGAAATTTATGATGTCATAGCCACGGATTATATTATGAAATACAGACCCGCCAATAGTGATATCATCGAAAATTTGTCAGTTGATGAAAACGTCGAAGACGAGGGATGATATATGTATAAATTGTATCATTATCCAACTGAACTTGAGTATTTTTTCTTAAAAAGACCAACCATTTCAAGTATGGTAAAAATATTAAACCAACTTGGCTACCGAATGAAAGGTAATAGGATAATGGCCGACAATAACAACATCAGATGTTATCATACTACCAAATCTGAATTTAAAATTACAAAAATTAAATTTTCAGATTCGTGTGATTGTGAAAGCGATGAGAACCAATGTTGCGACATTTGCACGGGCTGGACAAAAAATAGTAAGGATAAAAAATGAGTAATTATGAACAACAAGTAATAGGGTTGTTGACAGAATTGATTAATATTTCTGATAACAGTGAACAATTAAGATTAATTGGTTCTTCATTAGAAAATATTGAAGAACTTCTTCAAAAACTTATCGACGAGAAATAATTCCACATTTATTCGATGGTTTTTCGTAATACCTCTATACTTATTGGTATATGAAAAATTTAGAATCGATGGTAGATGTATGTTATCAAACATACATCAATGATGAAACAATTGTGGGGTTTGATGGTTTATTACGGTCTAAAGGATTAGGTAGTAAACGAATCATCAAACTCCGTAATCTTATCTATGAAAAATATGGTAAAGAAGAACTCATAAAGATTTATCGAAAACGGTTGACCAGACATTCTCATAAAGTCAGACCAAAAGAAAGTTACCAACATACGGAAGAATGGAATGAGAATATTAAAAAAGGTAATATAGAATCTTGGAATAATTCAGGCGAAGAAAGAAAAGAATTATCAAGACAGAATATGTTAAAATATTGTGCGCCTAAAAGTCAATCTGATGATGCTATAAAAAAACGAGTTAAATCACGAAGTTGGTATAAACACCATTCCAAGGAAACGATTGATAAAATCACAGAATCCAATAAAGGAAGAACTCTTACAAAAGAACATAAACAAAAATTAAGTAAGGCTAAAATTGGTAAACCATCAAACAGAAAAGGCGAACATCATTCGGATGCTACAAAGAAAAAACTTTCTGAAATGACAAAGTTAATGTGGAAAAATGGAATCCATAAAAGAACTTTTAAATCTAAAGGACAGTTAGAAGTCATAGAAATACTAACTAAGTTGGGATATGATATTAAAGATGAATATCTAATTGACGGAAGACCATTTGACGTTTTTGTAAAAGATAAAAATTTGGTCATTGAATTTAATGGAACATTTTGGCATCGCGACCCAAGATTTTATAAAGCATTTCCTTTAAAAGAAAAATATACTGTTGATAAAGAGTGTGAAAGAGTTTGGAAGAATGATTTAGAAAAAGTTGACATTGCCAAGAAACATGGATATGATGTAAAAATTATTTGGCAATATGATTGGGAAAATTGTCCTGATAAAGTCAAATATTTAAAAGAAATTTTATGAACGATAAACAACCTGATATTTTCTCAATATGGGAAAATCTCAAAAAAGAGAAAGCATTGGCCGCCGCTAATGGAATTTCTTCCGTAAAACGGAAAGAAGTTTTATTAGTTGACGGCCTCTAACGCAACACTTTTTTGAGATGTTTCATGGCCATCCCGACAATGAATGAAGACGGTCTTCACACAGGAGGAATTAGTGGTTTTCTAAAGAGTGTTGGATACGCCATCAAATCATATCAACCTGATAGATGTGTAATTGTATTCGATGGTCACGGCGGCTCTTTTAAAAGACGAAAAATCTATTCAGATTACAAGGCCCATAAGAGAACTAAAATTCGGTTGAATAGAATATATGAAGAGAATCTTACCGATGAAGATATTTCTATGCAGAAACAACTTCAAAGGTTGGTAGCATACCTTCAAAGTCTACCAGTCAATATGTTAGCTTTGGATAATGTAGAGGCTGATGATACTATGGCTCATCTGGCTCTAGATACATTTAAAGATTGGAATACGACAATTATGTCTGCCGACAAGGATTTTCTACAAATTGTCAGTGACCACGTAAAAGTCTGGAGTCCTACTAAAAAACGATTATATAGTCCTCAAGATGTATTAAATGAATATGGGGTAAGTTCCGCCAACTTCGTTTATTTCAGAACACTTGATGGGGACGTATCCGATAATATCCCAGGCTTGCGTGGTTGTGGTTTAAAGACCATTGTAAAGGCATTCCCTATGTTGTCTGGTACTAAGGTAGAACTCGTCCAATTGAAGGAATACGCAATTCAAAACGCGGGTAAATTGAAGGTTTATGACACAATCGTCGAAAATTGGAACGATGTAGAGCGAAATTACGCATTAATGCAGTTAACTGACACAGCATTAACTACTATGGCTCAACTACATGTACAAGAAGTTATAGATAAACCAATTCAAAAACTTAATAGATTCGAGTTAATTAAACAGATGTCGTCTGATAATTTGACAAATACCATTAATAATTTACCAAATTGGATGAACGAATGTTTTAGTAAATTAGATTCATTTGTAAAGGAATAATATGACTGAAAGATTTAATTTTCGTGTTTGGAATCCCGCAGCTAATCATTTTTTAGATTTGACGCCAGGAGAATGGGGTTACTATTATCTTAGTCTCGGCGGAAAATTTATGGTTCATTATAATAAAACCGGTGTCGGTGAGCATCCATTAGGTAGAACGAAACAGGAACATCTATCATATATGGTTCCACAACAATATTTAGGTATTAATGATAAAGCCAGAAAAGAAATGTGTGAAGGTGATATTTTAGAATGGGGGATGGGATTGATGTATGAAATAGTATGGGATAAAACATATGCTAAATTTTATTTCCCCACAATAACAAACCAAGAAGGCGCATATAGTCTTCCAGCAGAAGAAATACGTAACGGTACAATTTGTGGTAATATTTTTGAAACTCCACATTTGAAAGATAGATTTTATGAATAGAACATTTAAAATAACAAGAGAAGACGTTTATAAATCCATAGATAGTGAGAGAACATATCAGGATATTAGATGGAATGGAGACACCACTATAACCGATGGAATCCATCCATTATCTGAATGGTTTATGTTTATTGAAGATTATGTCGATGAGGCCAAACATATACTTTCAAGAGAGGCGGAACAGACGGCATATCCAAAGGTTGCTCATATCATGAGGAAGGTAGCAGGTATGGCAGTATGCGCCATGGAACAGAACGGCGCCCCTAAACGAGAAATTAAATAAAAAAAGACGTTGAAAGATTTTATTCTCTCAACGTCTTTTTGTGCAATCGTATTATCCTACCCAATTCTTAGGTGGTGTAGCATAGTTGTTTGGAAAGCTCTGTGGTAAATTTACCGTCAGTGTATTTTCAATAGGAACTCCCATCGCAATCAACGATTCTCTACTTGCATAATAGATGTCAATTGATTTTGCAAGACATCCACGTTCAAATGTAACGTTCTTAACCTTACTACGTTCTTTACGGCCCCACTCCGTTCCAACATCGAACGACTCACATGAATCTACGATTGTAGAAGAATAATCTGACGTCATTCCTCTTGTATTTTCTCTAGCTCCCAGAAACGCCGATTGACCCCCAGACCGTCTACTTGATGATATTTTACCACCTTTATTCATAGAATCTGAATTTGAGCCATATAGATTCGATTCTCCGAGATTATTCGACTGGTAATTCACATTTGAAGTGTATGAAGTTCCTCCGGCTCCTGTAGAGTAGTTATAGATTTGTGATGGTGAAATTGCCCCACTATTTAAACAATACGACGCGCTAGTGGAGAATGCCGAATACCAGGGCCAGTTTGTACTAGTCAGAACTATTGGTTCTTTTTCATAGAAAAATTTTATACCAATCACCCCACAGTTCTTTTCGGAACCGTCTTCTTTGGATTGGGCATAAGTATTTCCGTTGAATTTATAACCAAATTTAAACAATGCCCACTCATCGTCTGAGAATCTAAATCCTTTAATTTTTTCTGATGTATATGCTCCTATGATATACCCTGTATCTTTCTCATCGGCAGTTTTTCCTGTTAAAACATTTAATCCATCAACTGAACCTACGGCCAAGGTACGTTTTCCGTGGTTGTTTTTTACTTCGATTACGTATTCAGACCCAGGATTCGCTTGGATGAATGTTTTTCCTTGAAAGCTGTATTGTTTGCAGCGACTACCATTTACAGTAATTTGTATTTCCATAATTCTTATCTTTCTATTTTGAGTTTATAGTTAAGCCGACCTACATCGGATTTCACAACGAATATGCAGAAGTTGGATTATATTTTCATCATAAAAAAATAAATTATAATTTATCAAACCAGTTATAAAAAGTTTACTATTTTGATATTTCATGTAGAGTACACACATATAAAACATATGGAAGACATTAACAATTTAAAACGATTTGGCAGTGAGTTTCAGGCAAAATGTATCGCCGGATTAGTATCCGACCAACTTTTTGTAGAACGTATTTTTGACATCTTAACCCCCGATTTCTTCGAAAGTGATGCAAATAAATGGGTAGTTCAAACTACTATGGATTATTTTTTAAAATACAAGACGTGTCCGACGCTTCAAGTATTTGGTATTGAATCTGAAAAATTAAAGAGTGACGTTCTTAAAGTATCTATCGTCGAACAATTAAAATATGTCTATACAAGTCAAATAAAGTCCAACGACTTGCCTTTTATCAAGGAACAATTTTTGGAATTTTGTAAGAACCAAAAGATGAAGAATGCTATTATTTCTTCTACTAATTATTTGAAATTGGGGGAATTCGACCAGATTAGAAAAGTCGTAGATGAGGCTTTGAAAGCTGGTATGGAAAGAAATCTTGGTCATGAATATTTGACTGACATTGAAAAACGTATGTCTGAAATGTGTCGTGATTCTATCAAGACCAATTGGCCAGTCATCGACGTCCTATTGGATGGTGGTTTGGCAAAGGGTGAATTAGGATTTGTGGTAGCTCCTGCCGGCTCCGGTAAGTCTTGGATTTTGACTAGACTTGGAGCGGAGGCTATGAGAGCTGGTAAAAACGTTCTTCATATTACGTTGGAGTTAAATGAAAATTACGTTGGACTTCGTTATGATAGTTGTTTTACAGGAATCAATTTTCAAGACATTCGTAAAAATATTCAAGTAGTCAAAGAAAAGATTGATTCAATTACAGGAAAATTATTTATCAAATATTTCCCAATCAAGACGATTGCCCCACATACAATTAAGATGCATGTGGAACGCATTCAGATGTTAACGGGAACTAAGATTGATATGATAATCGTTGACTATGCTGACTTACTTAGACCGGCAGTAGCCGAACGTAATTCAAATTCTTATAGTGAAGCCGGTTCTGTATATGAAGAATTACGAGCAGTCGCCGGTGAATTACAAATTCCAATCTGGTCGGCCTCACAGGCAAATAGAAGCGCACATGAAGAAGAAGTTATTCAAGCTCAAAATGTTGCCGACTCATATCGTAAGATTATGACGGGAGATTTTGTAATTAGTTTGTCGAGACGTGAAGAAGATAAACAATGTGGAACTGCCCGTATTCACGTTATTAAAAATCGATTCGGAGCTGACGGTATGACTTGGCCGGCATATTTTGACGCCGGTTGTGGCGCCATTAAGATTCTTGACCCAGGAACTCCCGAAGGTAGAGACTGTCAGGAAAGAATGAAAGCCGGAGAAGAAAAATTACAAGATGTGGTTCGAGACAATTGGAATCAAATCAAAAAGAATAGAAAAATGGAACAAGATAACGAATAAATTTAATGTACCTTGAAAAAATTGAAAACTCGATTTTTTTATACAAAAATAAATAAATTCAACACATTGATACGTTTAGAAAAATAATATCCTAATTATTCTTCACGTAATACAAAAACAAAAATTTTAGGATATATGAATAGAGAAGATATGACAAAAAAGATGGATTTCAATACAATACTAACTCGATACGAAGATGTTAAAACCCAAACAACGGAAGAATATTTCAATGGAAATCAATTTTCAATTGATGCATTTAATAAAAAATACACAGCCGAAGACGGTGAGACGTATGTCTTTGCATTAAAGCGGGTCTGTGATTATATTGCGTCGGTGGAAAAAACTGAAACATTACAAAAATATTGGAGTGAGAGGTGGTTTGATGAAATTTATAATGATTGGTGGCATCCTGCCGGTTCCATTATGCAAGGAGCAGGAACTCATAGAAAAATTTCATTGGCAAATTGTACAACTATTTCTATGGGAGCTCTTCGTGAAGGAGAAGAGTGGGATAATTTGGAATCAATCATAAAAAACACGGCGTATACTGTGGCAAAGTGCGCCGCATATCGTCAGGGTTTAGGTGTAGATTTTAGTCGTCTTCGTCCTGCAGGAACAAAAGTTCTGAATAGCGCCAATCAATCTACCGGAACAGTTCATTGGATGAAACACATTGATGGCATTGGTTATTCTGTCGGTCAAAAAGGCCGTATTCCGGCAATGTTATTTTCTTTGAGTATTAATCATCCTGATGTCGAGGAATTTATCACCGTAAAGAGTGATTATACAAAGATTCAAAATGCTAATATCTCCGTCCAACTAACAGACAAATTTTATAAAGCGGTAGACTCCGATTCTGACTGGGAATTATCATTCAAAGTTCCAGGAATTAAAAAAGGCGACAAGGTATTTATTGATGTTCATAGTATTGATGCTGATACTAAACGGGATAAAGATGGTAGATATTACAAGATTGCCACTCATGATAAGGTTGAAGAAATATTTTCAAAAACCGTAAGAGCTAGAAAATTGATGGAATTGATTGCAAAGAATATGCATCAAAACGCCGAGCCCGGAGTTCAAAATATTGATATCGCTAGAAAATATTCTAACTCGGATTATGTGTATGACCCTAAAGATGAATATGATTCTCGTATTTTATCTACCAACGCTTGTTCTGAACAATATCTAAGTCGTGAGTCTTTATGTGTATTGGGGTCATTGAATGTTGGTAAGTTTTCTACCTCACCTGAGATTTATATAAAACAATTGGAACGTGTCGGCGTATCCATGAATAGATTTTTGGATAACGTCAATGAATGTGAATTGGTATATCAGACATATGCCACCCCACATCAAAAGTTAGCCATCTCCAAACTTCGTAGAACCGGAGCAGGAGTAACTAACATTGTTGGTTGGTTGTTTAAACAGAATCTTGCCTACGCAACTCCAGATGCTAATGATGCGTTCGAAGAATTTATCAGAATATTCAATTATTGGATGTATTATAACTCTGAACTAACTGGAAAGGAAAAGGGCAATTTCGGACTTTTCAATAAGGAAAAGTGGATGTCTTCTCCGTTTGTAAGTCGAGTGATTGAAGATTCTAAAGAATTGAATAAGAAATACGGCGTTCCTGTAATGACCGGTGACTATGCTAGAAATGTAACTAACAGTTCTATCGCACCGACAGGAACACTAACTTTGATGTTCCGTGATTTGGTTATGAGTTACGGTATCGAAGCTGCGTTCTTTATGTATTTTTGGAAGAGAACGAGAATGCACGGTAGTTATAAATATTATTTCAACGTTCCTAGAGTTGTCAGAGATGCGTTTGAGGCTGCTGGGTATCCGATTCCTATGAAATCTGACACTATTCGTGACGATTGGGATGGTAAACATGGTAATCCAATTGCAGAATTCATCGATAAACACGTAGAAAAAGTCGGTATTAAATTTAAGGCATCAACCGAAATCGACCCGATTGAAAAGTTGGAATTCATGTCAAAGGTTATGAAATGGGTAGATTCGTCTATTTCTACCACATATCTTCTCCCAATCGGTTCTGATTGGAAGTCGGTATATAAGTTCATCGTCGCCTCTCATGAAAAGGAAGTAAAATCAATCGCAGCATTTCCTGATAAGAAGATGTATGGAATTATTTCAAACATCGCCTTTAAGGAATTAGCATTTAAGTTGAAAGATGAAGGAATCGAATCCCACCATCAAAACTTCTCAGATGACGAATTGAAGGAATTGAATATATCACGACAGAAGATTGTCAAGTCCCCTACCAATGCCTCTCCTGAGAGATTGCCAGTGTTAGACGCTGACATTCATGTAGTCAATGTAAAGGGTGAGAAGTTCTGTATTGCCGTTGGTATTCAGAACGGACAACCATATGAAATTTTTGGCGGACATCTAAATGGACTTGGTTTGAAATCCAATTTCAAGAAAGGTAAAATCTCCAAGATTAAAAATAAACAATATTCTTTGGAAATCGATGATATTACAATCGACGACTTTAGTAAACAATTCACTCCGACAGAACAAATCATGTTCAGATTGGCGTCGACGAGTCTGAGACACGGAGTTCCTATTCAATTCATCGTTGAACAGTTACAGAAAGCTACGGAAGATATTACTTCAATGGGGTCTGCTGCTGCTAGAGTATTGAAGAAGTATATCCCTCAAGGCGAAACGGCAAAGGGCCAGGTATGTCCAAGTTGCGGTAATGGATTGGTTTATCTCGAAGGTTGTGTATCATGTACTACGTGCGGTTGGTCTAAATGTTCATAATTTATATTTAGAGTTATAGTTTTTATATATATTAACGATAACTAAGTATAAAATATTATGATAGACGGAGCCATATTAAGTGTTATTCCGCCATTAGTAGCGTCTGTATTAACCTACATCGTTTCTAATAAGAAAGCGCGCATACAACATGCGAAGGTATTAGCCGACGTTCAAAGTCAGGCTATTGAACAAGTTCAACTCGCCGAAGAGAAGATGCGAGCTGAAATTTGGATTGAACTGGAAAAAGTTCGTGAAGAGAATGCCTCATTGCGAGCCGACATGAGATTGCAAGGTACGGAAATTTATAATCTCAAAAAACAACTGGATGCTGCCAGCCAACTAAGATTAACTTTGACTGACCAAGTTCATTCATTAGAAAATTTGGTGGGGACATACAAAGAACGTATAGTAGAATTGGAAAATAGTGTATGTGGTAATAGTAGAAACTGTGTGCATAAATTATAATGTTTTCGATGTTATGAGTATGATGGATAATATTAACAGATTGATGGGTAATAAACCCAAGGCATTTTTAGTTGATGATACGTCCTCCGATTGCCGTAAAGGTGATGTGGATATTGTAAAATCCATGAATGTAGACATCGACCAATTTTCCGATTTTAATAAACTATTATTCAAACTTCGTACCAGTAAACTTAAAAAATATAAAATTGGTGTAATTCGTGAGAATGATACAAAATATCCATCACAGGTATTATTGAAATTCATAAAGTTAATAGACCCAAGTATAAAAATCATCACTTATAAGACTGAGATGGAACTTGAAAGAAAAGTAAGACATTGTAGTTGACGTGATATAGGTTGTCGGATATACTAGATGTATATGTCAATTGAGAATTATTTTGATGTTACAAAGGTAATAATCAGAAAAATAAACAAAAAAATAGCCAAGAATATGATTGTAAAAAATCACTATTCTCATAAATGGTCTTTATGCCAAGTGGCTTATGGTGTTTTCTATATTACCAACGAACAATCACCATTCTTCGATAATGTTGGTGAAAAATTGATAGGATGTGTTATTTATGGTCAACCTGTGGGTAGGTCTGCGGCCGAATCCATATCAGAACTTATAAAAATCGATGAAGTCTTCGAATTGACTAGATTGTTCATTCATGATGGTTATGGTAGAAATATTGAAAGTTATACAATCGGAGAATCTATGAAGATGGTAAAACGAGATTTTCCGAAAATTAGAGCTATAATTTCCTATGCTGATGGGGAACAAAATCACAAAGGGACGATTTACCAAGCGTCAAACTTCTATTATCAGGGAAATTCATCATTGGCTCTGATGCCTAATTTTTCAATCTCTTTAAAAGGACAACCATATGAATGGATGCATTCTAGGACGGTTTCTTCTACATATGGTTCTCACAATGTAGACCATATCAAAAAGTGTATAGGACATACGTTTTGGAGAAAGAAAGAGTCTACTAAACATAGATATGTCTATCTACTTGGGAGTAAAGTTGATAAGAAAAAGATTCTAAAGAATCTTAAACATGACTTTTTACCATATCCTAAAGGAAATAATTATAAAGATGAGATTGAAGAAATTGTGGTAGATAACCCAATAGAAAATCCATTCTTTGGGTGAAGTCTTCATATTTATAGTGATATAGACAAGACCGCTATGAATGACATAAACAAATTTAGAAATATCGTCAGAGAATGTATCTCTGAAATTAAGAAGGAATCTAACCCAAAGGAATCCCTAAAGGAATCTCTCCGTGGTATTGTACGAAGTGTCTTGAAGGAAGCGTCGACATCGACCAAGCCAGACCATACCAAGGAAGAAAAGGAAACTATTTCTAAGGGATACGAGAAGGATGGTAATCAACGATTGGATAAGACCAATGACAAACAACAGAAGGAACTTGAGACAATAGTTCATGGAATTGACCCTACTTGGGAAGCTTATTGGGACGACCATAATCAATTGATTGTACGAGCCCAGAATCTTTTATACGTTCGTATCTGTCCTCAATTTGAAGATAAATATAACGTCGATGCTATGGTAAAGTTGGTTGATAGAGTTAGAGCTATTGCGTTGTCATGGGAGCAGGTCAAAGCATTTATTAAAGCTAATTTCAGTGATTTGAAGAAAACTACTAAGGCTGATGTATTGAAACAGACTTCTTTAGACCACTATAAAGATAGAGATGTAAACAAAAAAGAAGCCGGGCCTCGACATGATATTATAAAAAACAGAGGTGAGAAGAATAATGGTGAAGATGCTAAGATTAAAAACACCAAAAAATCTGATATGGACTATAACGAACCTCAGACCAAGAGGGACGAAGATATGCCAGACCAACCTATGAAAAATGTGACTGACCAAGGTAAAGACCCCGAATTCAAGAACAGGGATATTAAAAAAACGGATAAAGTCAAGCCTCAGAAACATAAAGATGATAAAAAACTCAAAGCATCTGATAAAAAGACTCCGAAGTTTAAACGTTAATCGTTTATCTTAAACACTCAATAAAACCGTGGTTAATCCCACGGTTTTTATTTTGCGCTTGACTTCTTATATGGATTTGGTATACTCTTGTAAATGGCGCAAAATTCCCGAATGGACAAAATTACCAAGTGTGTAAAAATAGACAGTTGACATTAAAAGAATTATTTGATATGATGGGTGTGAAGGTTATCGATAAACAAATTTAAAATGACCTGTGGATTTACGGTAAAATGTTCGATTGTAAATTCCAAATTTATAGGAACATAAAGGAAAAATAATTATGAACGAAAGAAAAACACAACGAAAAAACAAGACAAAGCAGGTAATTGCGTGGCCCTCACACGATACGTATTTTAGTATCGATACTCTAATTGAATCCAATTCCCACATGCTTACTACATCCGGCTCTGATATTACACTTCGAGTTCGATTGAATAAAGCCATCACGGAAGAAAATCTTGTGGCGGCGATTGGACAAAAGAGTTCCGGTAAAGGTAGACCTCAATTGGTATTCGCTATGAGGCCTGTCAAACAATCTGCCATCGACAAAGCCACCGCAGATGGAATATCAGTCTCTATGACTAAAATTATGCCTGTCATGGAAATAACATCACAAACGCCTACTCCTATCGTTACACAAGTAACAAATATCACTTCCGATAAAACTCAAACAGTTAGTGTTCAATAACGTTCGATAATACCATACATATGATTAAAAAGAAAAAGTCAAAGAAACAAAAATCTAGGCCAATCGATTTACATATGTATGGTATTTTTGACAATAAAAAGAACACAGTCATAAAAATAAGTTTAGAACAGACTGATATTCAGATGGAGATAGCGTTGATGGGCGGATTGAAGTCACATCTAGAAGAATGTGAATTCGATATAAAATTAAGTTACTGATGCATTACCCTCAAACATCATAAAAAATTTAAAGGAATTCTTTATAGTAAAATCTTCTTTGTAGTAGAAAATTGATACTTCTTTTGTTAGATGGTTCATCGTGGCTTGAATTTTTTGATTTGAACCATATACGATAGGCATACTAAAATCCGTATCAAATAACACGGACAACACCGGCGTTAATTTAAAATAATGATAGAACTTCTCCGTTTTATTAACATAATGATATCTTAATGGTGGCTTTGAATGTTTTCCGTTTCCTTTAATGGCAATCGTCTTTTTAGGCCCCTTCTCAAAAAAGTTCTTAGAATTAATTTCATAATAAAATACCATAGAATTTTGTGGAAGTTTAACTGTTTTTATAATAGCTAAAGACCCTATTATTATAGGCATATCCATTTTCATGTCGAACAGCGCATACGAAGATGAAGTTAATTTAAAACAGTGGAAATACGTCGGTGGTATAGTTTTTATAGTCGATTTGTCGTTGACTTTAGTTGTGATTGACATATAATATAAGTATATGTCTGATTTTTTTAATCAACCACGAATTATAACAGAAAAAGATTTTATTTCTACGCTAAATTCCTATGCCAATAAGGCGTGTAGTCCGGCAGGAAAATATGCCCACAATGACGCATTCAAATCTGTCACAGGAGAGGATGTCTTTAAATTTGAAGAAAATAAAACTAAACTGATTAATGATTTGAATTTCCTGATTAGTTTAGATGTTGAGGAATTTACTTTTCGTAAGAAGTGGGAAGAATTGAGAGACATAAATCCATACATTTCTAAAGTCGATGAACAAACCAAAGCCTTAATTTGGGAACCTACTGACATCAACAATGAAGAATTGACTATTGAAGAAATCACGAATCTAAAGCCTGTAGTTGTTGTGGTAGATGATACTTTAGAACGTACTTGGACTACTTTGAGATATTATTGTAGTAGCGCCGAATACAATCAGGCCCCTGGCCGATTCATTAAATTTCTAATAAGAGATGAAGTTACTACTAAAGTTTTAGGAGTATGTTCTATTGCCAGTGACGTTATTTCCATATCCGATAGAGATAAGTATATAGGTTGGACTCCTGAAAATAAACTCAAGGATAAGATGTTACGACATTCCGCTATTGGGACTACCATCGTTCCGACTCAACCATTCGGTAGTAATTTTCTAGGTGGTAAACTCGTCGCCGCCATGGTCACGTCTGGCGTTGTCCGTAATGAGTGGGAATGTCCGTCTGGTGGAGATTCCAATCCAGGAAAGCTGGTTGGTATGACGACTACTAGTTTATACGGAAGACCATCGATGTATAATAGTTTAAAATGGTGGACAGATGTGGGGGATTCAAAGGGAAAAATACCAATTAAGCCGTATGAAAAATCGTATGAAGCTTGGCATGGTTGGTTAAAACAACATAAAAAGAAAGAATATGAAGAGGCCATGACACAAAAAGAGGGTATATCAGGCCCAGTCACAGGCGCAAAGATGAGAGTCTTAAATATGATATTTAAGGCGTGTAACGTCAAACAATCTGAATACTGTCATGGATATCAGAGAGGGGTATACTATTCTTGTTTTTATGAAAATACAAAAGAATTCCTATGTAATAAAATTACAATGGATAAATTGGTCATGAAGCCACTATTTAAAGATGACACCAAATCCATAGTGGACTGGTGGAAGCCAAGGGCTATAGAACGATATAAAAAATTAAAAGCGGCCGGACGGTTGAATCCTGAGAAGCTGTTTTATAATGATATGACTCATATGGAATATGAAGATGCTAAAAAACGTTTCTTTGATGCTGTAGGAAAATAAAAATGGTTAAATTAAAATCCAACCATATGACGTTTTACTTTTACCTTGTATAAGATTGTTTATAGCTCCTCGACAATAACTAAATTTTTTACAAAAATCATATCGCCTTCCGTAAAATATTTCTTCGGATTTAATGTTTTTGAATGTATAGTTAGTTTGGTCTAAATGTTTATTATCATCTATGTTAATTTTTTTGCCCTTCATTGGCGAACGACGTCCTTTAAGTTTTTTAGATATTTTAAGTTTTGTTTTTTTGGAATGTTTATATCCTAATGTTCCTCCGCCTGTAGCTGAGAAACTTAAATTATAACAAATATTACGTCGATTATTTCTAATTTCATTTAAATATTTTTGTTCTTGTTCTACAAGTTTTTCAATTGGTAATTCTTCAATAATAAAAAATTCAAAATTCGACTCTCCATATTTATTCCAAGCATTTTGGAGATATTTATTTTCGTGATTATTATTTCTAAGACGATTAATGTGTTCTTTCCATCGTCCATACGTTCCTAAAATATTATCCGACCTACCGATATAGTATTTTCCGTTAATTTTATTTATAATTTTATAAATTCCACTTATTTTTATATCTTGACAATAGTTATTCATAATGATATAAATATCAAGTTGTAAGCAGAACATATAGAAAACATGAAATAATAATATGGGTCGCACATTTCGAAATAATGATAGGTGGAAGAAGGACAAACATGACCAGAACTTCCGTAACAGTAAGAAATTCAAAGAACTTAAAGATGGTTATATCCATCCAAAGGCAAACTTACCAAAAGTAGACGCAGAACCAATTGAATCCGATGATAATTAATATAATTAGTATAGTCTTTTTTCTACTGTTCTCAGTGTGGACTATTTTGTCAGCGTTTTTGATTCGTGGTAACGCCGATAAAATAAAACAATTAGACGCTGCCAATAAGAAACTTATAAACGATATAAATTCTTTACAGAGAAATCAGAATATGATAGTATCTTCGTTTAAGGAATTGAATCGTATTATAAGAAAACATGACAAAGGAACTAAAAAAATCGGTAGATAAACCTAAGACTCGTAAGAAAAAAGAAGAAGGGACTATAAAGGGGATAGGACTGTTTGACCACATCAAACATATACGAACTATTCAAGACCCCGATTATTTTAAAGGTCTTACCGACTTAGATAAGAAGTCTTTTAATCATTTCATGATTTTAAAGTCTTTGAGTATGAATCCTGAAATTTTGGAAGAAGTTTCTACGTTATTCAAGTATTTTGATAAAATCCCCTCCCCACAATTTTACCAACTAATGATTGGTGGTATAATTCCACCAGACAATTCTAGAAAATTTTATCCTTGGGTAAAGTCTAAGAAAAAACCATATAACGAAAAGTTAATCGAATTGATTTGTACTTATTTTGAAATCTCAAGTAGTGAGGCAGTTGAATACGTTTCAATATTATCATTAACTGAGTCAGGTAAAAAAGAATTAGAAGAACTTTGTAGAAATTATGGATTGACTGACAAAGAAGTCGAATCCGCTTTGAAAGGAAACGATAATGAATAAACCAATTGTAATCGGTGTCGGTGGATTTGCAAGAGCAGGTAAGGATACCTTTGTAAAAGTTGCACGTAAGATTTTGGAACGGAATGGATATACAACGAGACGATTGGCATTCGCCGATGTTTTAAAAGATGAACTGGCTCCATTCATACAAAATTATTACGGTATAAACGTATGGACGGATAACACTGATGAAAAATCGTTGATACGTCCTTTGTTAGTCGCACACGGTTGCCAAAAGAGAATTCAAACGGAGGGTCAATATTGGATTGATAATATTGATAAGGAGATAAATAAGGAAATCGTTCATTATGAATCTTTCACTGAAAGAGATTTGATACAAAAACATGTGATATTCATTAGTGATTGTAGATTTCCAAATGAGGTGAGTTGGGCACATCAGAAGTGGGGTGGTTGGTTTGTACACTTAAAGAAATATACAAATATACCCCTTTATAGTAAAACGGGCGATAGGGATGGTTTATTTAAAAAATATGATGGCGCCCCTAATGAAGAAGAGGCTAAAAATGACCCGATTTGTATGAAAGATGCAGATTCTCGGTTGGAGTTGGAAAATGTAATCGAACGAGAACTAAGATTAAGTGGTATTAAAATTACTACTGAGTCGTTGGTAGACAATACTTATCTCAATGAAGAGATTAAACTATGTCTAACCAAGTGTCCTTTTTTGACTATCCAGTAAAACCCAATTCATTAATATATTTGGTGGAATGTTCTACACCTGAACAGAATCGATTGTTTAGGAATACTATTGACAAATATCATAGTTACGTCAAATACAAAGACTCGCCTACTAGAAATATTCGGTGGTTAGTATATGAAGTGGGTAGTGGTAATCATATAGGCGCAATAGGATTGTCATCTGCAACTATAGGAGTTAATGTTAGAGATAGTTTTATTGGTTGGGATACTAATACAAAAATTAAAAATCTGTGTCATTTGGCTAATAATTCTAGATTCTGCTTGGCTACTCCAAATATAACAATTAAAAATTCCGCGTCTTCTACATTAAAACAACTCAGGATTGAAGGAGCCAAACGGTGGAAGTCTAAATACAATGACGATTTAATCTTATTAGAGACATTTGTTCAACCGGAACGTGCGGAAGACTACAAAGAACATAAATTGAGAAATGGCTCGTGTTATTTGGCTGATAATTGGACTATGGTAGGAGAAACTCAAGGACATCATATTAGAAAAACTCCTATGAGACTCTGGGAGAAGGAAACCGGCGAAAGGGGTAGATTGGCTAGGGAACATCCGGAAGAGTGTCTTAAAAAGTATGCCAGCTACTTAGGCGGACATACTGATTCGGGTTATAATGTGACTAAGACGGCCAAGAAGATTATGTTCTTAAAACCATTAGTTAAAGATTGGAAAGATAGACTTAATCACCTAGTAACAGACGAAAGTAATTGATTATTAAGGAAGAAACAAAATTTATTTTCATTTGGCGCTTTTGAGAATAATTGTGGCGAAAATGACTGAGCCCTCGACGCAAATGCTATATAATGTTGTTTACATTGATTAAATCGTTTCGTTTTTGCGTCGGATGAATCACACGGACACATTCTTGATAACATATCCATACAAGTAATTAGATTTTGAGTTTCCGGACATAATCCTACCAATCCATTTCCCAATAACCAACCATTAACATCTGATGGCGCGTTGAAATTCATTATGATAATTTTAATAATGATGTAACTACTCCATATGATACGAGTGATAGAATACAAATGGTTGGTATAAAAGCTAACAGTATTAGATTTAACGTAAATGTGGTTAGAGTTGTACAAATAAATAAAGATAACCATACTGATAAACATAATGGACATGATGCCATATTAGTAAAGAAGTTGTTATATTTTATTTTCAAAAATGTAGGATAATTTATACTGACCGGCATTTGGTCGAGTCTCATTTTATAAAACTCGTCAATCATTAAAAATTCTGACAATCCGATAAGAGTTCCCCATTCTATTATTGCATCTGATTTGAGCCAGATTAATAGAATTATAGCTATAAGATTTGCCAAAACTATGATTATCATGTTGATTTTAAGTAGACGCTTTTACTTTTTCGTGAATTTCAAATAAAGCATCTGTACAATACATATCGGAGTCGGGTAGCTTCCTTAATTGATTTGTATAATAATTATCATTATTATCTATAATTTTATTTTGAAAGGTCGTTAATCCTCTGATATCGAATGAGAATATATCATATTCAAATGTACCAATTTCTCCACTATCTTTGATGATTTTTGCCAGGCTAGTTATGACTGGAAAGTTTTCCTGAGTCAATCGTTTTGAGTCGAATGTCAATAAAATTTCATTAGTCTTTTCATCTGTCAATTTCTTAACTCTCTTAGTTAAATCGAATGGCGTTCCTGGTTGTATTTTGGATATAAAATCAGTAACATCCAAATCAGTATATACGGCATTACACCACGGTTCTAACATACCCAATAAATTAGGTGTACAATTATTTACTACGAATCCGATATCATATTTATTTTGTATGATTGGATAACAATTTTCATCATTTTCAATCCAAGACCCCCATTTACGAAGGTAGTGGGACATATTTTTAGCGCAACATAATTTATAAAACATGTCATCTTTTTTAACTTCCTTAGTCCATCTATGTCCTCTACAAGTAAAATGATACACAAAAGCATCTCGACTTTGATTGATTTCAAATCCTTTTAAAATCATTCTCTGAAAGATATCACTATCTTCATAAGGGAATGGCGCAAATAATTTGTCATGCCCTCCGATATCTAAGAAGTCTTGTTTGTACATTGCCCACGGAGCGAAAATTCCTCTTGTAATAACTCCCTTATTTTCTGGTAATTGTTGTAACTCCTTACAATAATCATAAAACTCCTGTTCTTTGAAATCTTCAACGTATGTTCCAAAGTCTTTGACAATCTTCTCTTTGCCTGGAGGATGTAATGGCGGCTCAATTCTAGTTGCCGCAACTACCCCATGTGGTTTTAACCACTTCATGATATTTTCGACGTAATTTGGGCCACAGACCATATCGGCATGGAAAATGGTAAATATTTCATTCTTTGCCATTTCTATACCTTTATCATAAAGAACCGTATGTCCCACTTGTTTAGTATTATTACGAGAGTAAACCGTGTTCAAATCACGTATCATTACTTCTGAAATATACCACTCGTCCGTTTCATCTTCCGAATTATCATCAAGAATGATGATTTCTTCGGTTGGATAGAATTTACGAATGCTATTATACGCTAGTATTAGGTATGGTAGATTATTTCTTGTTGGTATTATGAATGATATCATATCTATTGATTGTAAAATTTTTGTATTAACGTGTTTAATTCTAAATCCGAAATTTTTTGTTTTTCTCTAATTTTTATGGACAGTAATGGTTTAATATAATTTTGATATTTTAAAAATTTATTACCTGATTCTGTCACCACAATATTTTTTAAAATGTATTGTGATGTGTTATATTTTTTTGCCGTGTGTATTAAATATGTATCGTCGGGACCATACGAACCCATTTCTTCCGGAAATTTTATTTTTTTTAATAACGATGATTTTATAAGATTAAACCAACCCGCTCCCATTTTAATATGGTCATTTCTAAATACGGACACTTCGATATCATTGAATTCATAATCTAAAGAAAATAAATCGAAATTGTCTCTATGATTATGTGATTCTTTCAAAAATTTTTCATTTACTATACAATCCCACGAATCGTCCCAATATTTTATAATTTGTGGGGTTAGAATAAAATAATCGTCCTTAATTTTTGATGCGGCGTCTATCATATATGGTAGAGTTAAATGTGAAAAATACACATCAGAATCTAACCAAATTATAAAGTCCTGTTCTTTATCGCACGTATCTCTTTTTTTATCTATAGCCCCCTGTATCATTTCATTTGTATCGAAATTTACTGAGAAATAGTAAGACAATTTCATTTTAAGATAATTGAATTTATCTATAAAGTAATTTTTTGATATTTTACTATAGTTCCAATCGATTAACTTATCTGACACGTTCATTGTAATATCGAATATGACAGAATTATTTTTGATGTAATATGAAGATTCTATGTGTTTATTAACTTGACGTTCCAATTCGTCTATTTCCCACGGTTGTATATATTGGACAATTCTAAATATCATACTAATACAATTTCATGTTTCTGAACCAACCATTCAGGAATATACAAACCACTAACATCTTTATCTTTGTAATTTGGCCCAAACCAAGGGTCGGGTATTATAATTTTTCCTTTTTTATCATTGAGATAACCGCCCCACCAAGCGAATGTGGAGTTGGATAAAATTAAATTTTTCATTTGAGTCATCATGTATAATTGAACGAATGGATTGCCTTCAACATATACAATTTCATCAAATTCATTTTCTGTACATATATTATTTTTACACCAAGGAATATCATCACTGAATATGAAAATTTGATTAACATCTAAAATTTCACTAAAAGCATCGGCATAATATTTCATTGAAAGGACGCAGTGATTATGTTGAAGTGGAATGTAATCTCCCCGTCTTACACTTATACCAAGACTATTCTCCGTTATTTTATATTTTGACGTCTGGTCTACAATTTCATTCTTAAACTTGAAATATTTGTTGATTAATTTATCTCTAATATTGTCAAAATATTTATATGATTGATAGAAACCATGTAATTCCAAATCATCCTTCACATCGACGGGAATATAATCAAATGTAGCTTGGTTGAATGTGTTTGGTAGGAGTATATCTTGAAATTTGAAATCATAATCAAACCCACTCATGTCGGAGTTTATATCTCCCCTATGACCGGCATGTGATTTAGTTGGTAATACGAAATCTGAACCGACCCGTTCCGCTACTTCTATGGTAGTCGCAGTCTGAAACATGTTGTTTCCTAATCTGCCCATGAATTTACAACTTATCATATAGAAGCTTCACGTTTTTTAATTACACATAGACTTTTGTAAAAATGAATATATTCCATATGATGTTCAAAGTATGATAGAGATTGTTCGCCTATTTCTTTAGTTCCAACAAAACTCTTACCATTCAACATTACATCATCGACCAACCCCTTTAGAAAATTCACTCCGGTTTGCGTTCCGCCCGCCCAATTGTTAGCATACGACGTGTGGAGGTCTTCTATGAAATAAAGCCCGCCTGGCTTTAATAGGGGGAATGCCGTACGGAATGTGATTATTTGATGATTCCAAGCATGGCTACCATCATCTATAATAATTGATAATGGGGCGTTTTCCTTGGCAATTGTATATAACAAAACTTCATCTGTTTGTGACCCGATATAAACCCTCTTACGTCCACCGGCATATTTGGCGCAGTCTGGATTGATATCCAATCCAATGATATTAGAAAACGGACAATAAGCTTCCCATAATTTTAATGACTCTCCCTCAAACACTCCTATTTCTAGGAAGTTCATTGTATCATTTTTTAATTTTAAAAGATAATCATCATAGATTTCGGTATATTCATGACTACCAATTCCTTTATCCGTATTAAAATTCTTAGCTAATTCCGATAGTTGTTTCATAGTTGTATTAAATGTTTTAGTTTATTTTTATCAATGTTTGGTGGGTATGTCACGAACTGATATTCATTATGAGCTGGCCAAAATCCCCACTTTTTGAAGAAATTCTGAGCTCCTCTTTGTTCATATATTTTTGAACGGTCTGACCGTACAATTTCATCTGTAGGAAAGTTACTTTTATCCGAACGACTTCCAAAATGAAACACGACGGAATTTGTGGTCGTTATGAATTTTAATCCCGCTAATTGCATACGAATAAATAAATCGGCATCTTCCCAGTATGCTGGAGCATAAATTGGGTCATTTCCTCCGAAATAATCCCAATCAGATTTACGAACCAATCCAGATACACCCTCCCCTTTATTGACTTCAACATCAGGATTTAGTTTAGAAAATTCTTCTGCGTAGTAGATGAATGTCGGGTCATCAAAATCGTCATATTTGTATCCAAAGAATTCATATGGAAAGAAACAAGTTCCAGGTCTATCATCTTCCTTGAAACAATTGGGTTGGAATCTTTGAGAACTTACCCACAAACTTTCATTTGGATACTTTTCAAACACTTTAAGACAGTTCAAATCCCAATTTCTAGAAACAAACATATCAGCGTGTAAGAACATGATATACTCCGTTTTGACGTGTTTGGCGCACTCATTCATACCACCACCAATACCCTTGGTTTTTTCTTCCGAATTATCTTCATTAAACCAACTTAAATTATATTTTTCTGTATTCTTAACTAACCACTCATACGTCCCATCTGTACAATTTTCTGCAAAGATAATAAGAGGAGCGTCCTTAAAATGTGAGTATGTTCGCACGGAATGAATTGCCAATTTGAGATAATTCAAATTGTTACAACATCCTATACAAAATGAGATTGGGGATTTATTCATAACACCATTCTATCTCGTTTTAACCAGAAAGAATCGGATTGAGTTCCACGTAGTAATACAAACATTATTTCGACATATCCATGAGCATTTAACCATTCTTTTACTTCTTGATATAAAGATTGACCTTTCCAAAATTCTTTATGTTCTAATTCGATTTGAAGTGATTGTAATTTATCTAAATGATTCCCAAATGATTTCAATACATTTAATGCTGCGCCTTCCACGTCTATTTTGGCAATGTCTATAGTCTGTAGTCCTGTAGATTCTATGAATTCATCCATTCTTACACAATCCACCGATATGATATCATTTTTATTTCCTTCCGTTCTTTCTAATAAAGAGGATGCTCCTGTATTTTCTTTTTCAATACAAAAATTTGCAACGCCAGATATGTCACTGACTGCGTTGTTATATAGATTCATATTAGGATAATCTCTAAGTATATTCGTAGCTGAATCTGGATTTGGTTCAAATATGTAACATGAACTATCGGACAATTGAAATGAATTAGCCAATGATTTAGCATCATGACCATCTCTACTACCAATCTCAATTATATTTTTTGGTATTATATTAGAGTGTTCTCTAATTCCGAGATTGATAAAATTTAAATCGTATCGCCACATATTTTAATATTTTACTGGTAGTCCTGATGAAGATTGCATTACTACGCCTAAGTAGTTATGTGACCAATGTTCTTCTGTATACCCCTGTTGTTTAAATTGTTGATATTCTGGAAGGTAATGAAACACCTTGAATATCGGTTCTATCGGCCACAACTCAATTGGCTTCTTAACCAACAACCATTCACCATACCAAGTAAATTCACTTGATATTGTATTTATCAATCCATCAAAAGTCAAGTTATTTGGTTTAATATATTCTTCCTCCAAACTTCGCCAAACTTTTGAAGACCAAATGACAGGAACAGGCCCAAAATCATACAACCTACCTTTCCTATCAAATAATTCTTGAATTGGAGTTCTACACTCGGCGAACGATGCTTGTGGGTCATATCCAAGATACTGGTCTTTATATTTTACAGTCCATTGGAATAAATCTTTTTGTTCATGCATCACCGTATATGGGATTGAATCGGTTACAAGAAAGTCCTTATAATAGAAGTCTTTTATAAAATAAGAATCTGAATCTAATACTACATAATTTTCGGTTTGAATGGTTTTCCAAAATATCATCTTAACAATTTGTTGATTCTTCCACGATTGACATAAAGATTCATGTATAAGTTCTTCATCATGTATAAGATAGTATCCATCGGAACCTAACTTAGATTTGAACAATTGAAAATCTTCTTTTGGAACTGAGATATATAATGGTATTTTATCTTTATTATGTTTGACGCTAGATTCCAAGAGTAATTTACATCTCTCAACATCACGACTAAATGATTTACAATATAGAACTAATTTATTCATATTTATATCCCATCGATTTAGATTTTAACTGATTCACCCTATCAGTTAATCCCGCTTCCATAAAATGTTTATCCATTTCTTGTTGGGCAAGTATATTATAATTTGACATATTAGGATTGTCTTTTATTGTACCGTTTCCAATGTGAACTATAGGTAACCAATCACAAACTCCAATTTTCCAATTATTATCTTCGCATATTATACCTGTCATTAAATCTTGAACCCATCCGTATTTACTACCAAATCCACCCACTTTCTGTGCGAATTCTCGTTTCATAAGCGCACATTGATAATCCACGAATGGAACGGTTCGTAATTCTGTAGAATTCCAACAATGCATCTGTTTCCAGAAACATTGATTTTTCTCAGGTTGAATAACGCACGGCGACACTATCATTAAATCATCACGTTTAAACAACTGTTCTTTTAAAGTTTTAATGAAATTATAACCGTGAATTATTAAATCTGAATTTAATAGAACGAATGAATCGTAGTCAGTATTTTCTAAAAATAATTGAATGGACATGTCTAACCCACCGCCATAACATACATTTTCTTCTACTCTATATGTGGTATATTTACTAGATTTACCTACATCACTACCGTTGTCTATGACTATCAAATCATAATCGTCATGTTCATATGGTTTTAACATCTCATACAAATTATCAGTATAATGTATTGTATTGTAATGTAATATGGCAACTAAAGTTTTATTCATAATCATTTTCTGTAAACAAACATAACATCATCGGACCTGTTTTTTAACTTACGAGTGTCAATGATTTCTACTTCTGGATTTAACGCCTTTAATAGAACTTCATCTTTATCCAAATCCTGAACATCTTCTATGATGTACAATCCTCCTTTTTTTAATTTAGGAAAATAAATTGGAAATCTTAAAACTTGATGCTCTACTTCATGACTGGCGTCGTCTATGATTATATCAAATTCTAAATTTGAGAAATATTTATCTATGATGGACGCATCATTTGCGTCGTATATGATGGGGGTGACATCCTCCGAAAATTTAAGGGCATTTCTATTATCTATACCATAGATATTGGCTTTATCAAAATACGCTCTCCATAATGCTAAACTATATCCAAAGTCGATTCCTATTTCTAGTATATTTATTTGTTTATTTCGATATGGTTTTAATAATTTAGCATAACTATCTACATATGCGTGAGTAGTTCCTTTGTCAGTTTTATATCCAAGATTTAAAACTGCTTCGTAAATTTCTTGAAACGTTTTATTATTATCAACGATATCTTTGATTTTCGGTTTATATGCGGTTTGATTTATAATCCATTCACTCATAATATTTTATGTCCTTTATTGTCATCCTCACTGAATTGTTTATTATATCGTAGATTTGTTTGTATTTGTGTTTCTATAGTTTTATCGTGATATAACGCTAATTCTTCTTGAGCTGGTAGAAATGAATACGCCGAGTGACCTGTAATGGTTTCGTGTAATTTTCTATTCCATTTTATTCTATTTACATCTCGTTTGTAAATTCTACTTTGATAGTCGGGCCAATTTACAATGGGTCTGTTTTCACATGTAGGAGATGTAGTTAATTTCCATCCCCACATTTTAGTGTGTTCGGTTGTAACTCCCCTGAAATCATTGATTCTGGGAACGTATATCATTTCCATCATCAAATTCGTTTCGATGATTTCTCTAATATTAAAGATTAGGGTATCAGATGGATTTTCGTCCGAATCAATCTGAAATACCCAATCTCCTGTACATTTTTCATTACCGAAATTTTTATGTGTTCCATAATCACCATCTAATTTATGAAGATACACAAAAACGTCTGGATTTTTACATACATCTGTAAGTATTTTTATAGTAGTAGGATTGTCCGAATAATCATCTACGATTACTATTTCATCCCCATCTGCTCTATTGTTAACCAACTTTTCCAATAATCGTATCAACGTATCAGTCTCGTTATGGACGGTAATAAGATATGATAATTTCATGATTATGCCGATTTATTTTCACTAATTTCCATTGGTTTAATCACTTTCTTCAATTTAGGAAGAATCAGTTTTTGTTCGGTGGCAAACTTCGGAACATTATTGTCCAAGAATTCCCACAATTTTTTATCCATTGCCTGTAATGAGAAGTTAACTTCATTCTGTTTACGAAGTTCTTCTGATTTTTCAAGATGTGGTCTATAAAAATGAAAACAACTTTTCATTGATTCTGATGCCTTTTGGTAATTGACATTGAACCACGAACTATCTTTAATTAACCACTCATTTACACACTCAGCAGGCAACGTTGCCAAATCACCGTCAAGTAATTTACATAACTTACCGTCCAAGAAATCTAAATGACCACTCCAATTAGAAGCCAGAACGGGTTTGCCACTCAATGATGATAATAGTAATGGCATACCAAATCCTTCACCATGAGTGAATGAGATGTGGGCTTTAATCTTCGTATGATTATACAAAGCGTTCATTTCTGATTCCGTTAATTCTCCATATAAAAGATAAACGTTTGGAAGGTCGGTAGTTAATTTTTCTTTTTGAACTATTTCTCTGACAGTTTTCAATCGATTAATCATGTCATGTTTATCCATATTACAAATGGCCGCCCCGCTGGTCTTTATAATCAAGGCCGGTTTTGGTTTGGCTCCCATATTGGAGAATGTAGTTAGGAATGTTTTAATTAGATTCCCAATGTCTTTACGGTCATTGAATAATCCACCGTTTGTCCACTGACCGACGAAGAGAAAATTGAAATCCTCTTTAACGACTGATAGTTCGGCTTCTACATTTGGCTCTGTAGGTTTGCCGACTCCATAGATGGATGTGTCTACTCCCCAGAACAAATCTTCCATAGGCTTTAATGATTTTAATTCCTGTCCTGGAATTATTTGATTTGTCTGCTGGTCGGTTTTATTATAGGATGCTTTCTCAAACACCATCTTAGCGTGTTTAGACGTAACCAAATTGCAATTCATACGATTCAACCCCTCAACCCAATCTGGCTTGGCTACTGTAGTCTCAATACCAGCAGTAATACCGATGTTGAATTTGGCAGGAGCCTGGAATTCATTTGGTATTGAACATTGAATAAACAATTCCGGTTGTTTGTTTATTGGTTGTCTTACGACTTTTTTATAGAGCTCTTGTTCAATTGGGTCGGTGATGTCGGACGCAAGATACTTTCTAGAACATCCACCCCAACGAGTAGGAACTACCATTAAATCGTATTTATCATATCGGAATAGGCTCTTCGCCAACGCCAATCCTAAATCTCCATATCCGCTACGAGTCCACATTGGACTCTGAAATATACACAGTGGTTTACTCATAATTATATTATTTGTTTTTCTCTTTCTCTGACGAGGTTTTCGTATTTTGGTTGAGTCGGCGTTGCCGCTCCGGCTTCTTTCCATTTATCAAGGATATTTGACTTTCCTATATCATGATATGGACTTTTGTCATCAAACTTTCTAGCGGCCGCGTCGGTTGACTCGACTACCGGAACTTTACTTCTTAATTTGATTAATTCTGATTCCGTTTGTGAATGTGTAGCAGAAATTTTAATTTCATTAGTAGAACCGAATCCGCCTTGTCCACGTTCGGTTTCATTTAAATTATCTACAACACTAATTTGAACATTATTATAGAATTCAAAAATGATTTGAGCTATCGGAACTTCTTTTCCATCTTTCACTAAGGGAAGATTTAATTCTTCTTGTCCAAGATTGATTAGAACAACTCCGACTTCGCCTCTATAATCTTCATCGATTACTCCGGCCAATACGTCTAATCCATTTTTAAAAGCCAATCCACTTCTGGGAGCTATACGACCATACATCCCATATGGGATGGCCATCGATAGTCCCGTTTTAAACAGCTTTCTTTCAAGTGGTTTTAGTGTATATCTTTCAATTGAATAGAGGTCGTAACCTGCTGATTTAGGACTTCCTTTTGTTGGAATCGTAGCTAAATCATTTAGTTTTTTTATTTGTAATGTAACACTCATATAAAACCTATTATATCTAATTTAACTAATTTTTCAAGTTATTATATCTAATTGTAGTTTTATTTTTTCTTGGTCTATCACGGGAATTTCAAATCCCATACCACCTGGCATTAAGTTGCCGACGTAATCCTTTTCCGTAAATACACCAAACGTTTTCACAGGTTTGAAATTCTTCAAGGTATAATCCATACAAGTGACGAACTGATTACACATATTTTCGGAATTGATTCCACCTTCATTTAAGGCCCATTGGCGACCTTTCAAACCTAAGAGTTCACGTTTATCTGCTCCGGCCAGATACCAATACATCATACCTTCAGCGGCATCTTGCCAACGAGACATATCATCAAAGATATATGGCGTCGGTATTGACCCTTGAACACATTGAGAAGTAGGATACACCGGATATGCCCATACACCATGTTTCTTATATTTACCAACATTGTTGGAACCGAAGTGTAATCCGAATTCAATAGGCGAACCGTCATCTTGAACTTGTCCGGTTTGGTCTTGAAGGCCGCCGGTGACAGATACTATGATAGGAGTTCCTGCCATAAGAGACTCTGCGGTCGACAATCCAAATCCTTCGTTAGATGATAAATTGATTGTAATATCTGCGATGTTATATATCACATTCATGTCTTCCGGTGTATATTTTGCAACAGAAAATAGAACATCATATTCAGGACAGAATGCTTCTTTTACTGCTAATAAGTCCGTACCGGCATCTTGACGAACCTCGGTATGAAGAACTAATACACATTTAGCGGCCTGTTCTTTTGTAAGGTTATCACAAAATGCTTTGTAAGCCAACATGATGTTACTAGTTCTCTTTCTCTGAACGTTTCTCGAATTGTAAAAAATTACAAATTCATAATCTTTATTTCCAAACAACTCTTTACGTTTCTTTTTCAAGATTGAGTCGTCGGTAGGAATTGGATAGAACATTTTACTATTAATTCCGTGTGGAACATAATGTAATACGGTTTTATCATTTGTATTCTCAGAATCAACTGTGGATACTTTATCAGGTCCCAAAACCCATTTGTTGATGTTATAGGTTTGTTTACTGATGGACATTAATAAGTCACATGATTCATAGTATGGTTTATTATACATTGGATACGGGACGTCATCCCAGATGTTAAGATACGTCAGTGGAATCTTCGAACGAATTTGTCGTTCAATGGCATACAACCAGCCCCAAAATCTAGGGTCTGTAAAGTGCATTATTGCGTCTGGCTTTTCTCTGTCCATGATATTGAAGAGAAGTTCCTCGTTGCCATATCCATCGACGGGATACAACGTTACCTTCGCGTCTGCAACTCCGGTCAACTGTGCGGTCGCAGAATCCATATTAATTACCTTGCCTTTGTCTGGATGTTGAATTGCCCCTGCGATTTGAACCCAATCGTAATTTGCGACGGTTCCGAGGACAAGTTCCCTTGACATAGTGGCTACGCCAGAATGCATTCTTAAATCATCTGACAACAATAGAATTTTTGGTTTTGACATAACTTAATAGAATTTTATGAACTGAATGAACCTGAAGAACTTAGGACTGGAATAACGAAGTTATTCGCCAATGTACGAAATGAAGAGTCATCTACATAGAGATGAATGCATTTGTCCACGAACGTTTGAAGTGTGAGATTGTTTTGGATTCCGAGAATCTTAAAGGAATCATATAATCCCTTTTCAATCTTTACGGTAGTTGCGATTTTTATTTTCATATATCAACGTAACAACATTAAACCATACTAATGTAGTTACGTTAATAATATATATGTTTTATTACCATAAGCCTGAAAATCCGTTTTTTTATTTTTAAGAAGATTAACCCATTCTCAACTGTCGTGGGTCTTCCGCAGAAAGAAACTCACGGATGCTATCGGCCCTAATATAAATGTCTTGATGACCTATTTCAATGGTTACTTGAGAATCCTCTGGAGCATCTGGGATTTGTTTGCCTACCCATCCCTGAACCGTTCGTAATGCCGATTTTGGTGATACACGATTAAAAATCTGAACGGTTATGTTAGGTTTGCCTGTATTTGTGGTTTTTACTATGGTCATCACTCTGGCTAATATAGCATTTTCTATACATTTCCAAATCTCTAAATAGTTATCGTCGTTGCCCGTATCATTCATGTCTGCAGGAATACCAAAAAGCGCTCTATTATCCAATGCTAACGCATATCCATAGTGGTCAACCCCGCCTCCAAGACCATTACTACCTTCCATTTCCATACTAGCATCGGCCAATTTACCATTTTTCATGATAAAGTATCCACGAGTACCGGCCATACGACCTTGTTTAACCGTAGATATTTGTTTCCAATTATCCACCAATTTAGGGCCCTTTGGTTCATTTAGTTCTTTTAGAATGAACTTTATAAGTGGTTTTAGTTTGTTCTTGGTCATAACAGATAAATATTATGATTTTGTTCTATTATCTATTATATTAGCTAAAAGTATGTAATAACAAGGTTGGCAGATGTGGATTTTTTCGACTTGACATATATCGTCATTATGGATTTTTGGTGGCGGAGAAAATAACAATGCTCCTGGAAATTTCAATGGAAGTCTACAACGAAAACAACTAAATTTTATTTTTTTATTGGATTCTTTTTTCATACTAGTTAATCTTGTTCTTCTTTTGGAATATCGCTCTTAGCATCACAGTTGGTTCCTTTATGTGGGCAATATTTACAATTTTTCTTTGCCTTGCCTGGATTTTTAAGATATACGGACGTTTCTGTAACATAGCTACCCTCCGAAGTAAAACATTCGGTAACAAATTCGGCAAATCTATTCAACGCCTTAGCTACCATCGGCTGATTATTTTTTGGAATAAAAGTCTGAATGCGGCTCTGTGGAAATGTATATTTTTCCCACAATTTTCTTCTTAAAATAAAGAACTCAACATCAATCAAGTCTATGTTAACGTCGTATTTTCTACTAAAGAATGCTTTGTAAAGTAGAATCTGTGCGACCTTTGATTCATCGTCTTTTTGATAATGATTCCACCCATTAGTTGAAGTTTTAATATCAATGATTCTATATCTACCGGTTGATTTTTCTTTTAATACTAAATCGATATAACAGACGAATTCTACATTTTGTTTAATTGGCATGATGATTTCATCCTCAACACTAACAAATTCATATTTACTTGACGGAAAGTGTTTGATTCGATTCGCTACATTAGTGAATGCGATAATAATATTTTTAGCATCTTCAACATATTCGGTGTGAATTTCCGCAGTAATTTCTACTGGCTTAGCTTTCTTTTCACCACCGGAAAGTTCTCGGTCGAACGCAGCTAAGAAAATAGCATTCAAGTCGTGTTTATCTGCATCCTTTGCGGATTTTTTATACAACGTTTCGATGTATAGTTGAATACATTCATGCATAGCCGTTCCGAAACAGGTGCTAACACTGTCTTCAAATGTTCTAAGGCCCTTTACATGGTCAAGAAACCATCGATGTCTACAATGAAACCAGTTGGAAAATTGTGAGTATGAAACTCTACGTTTGTTGCCTTTTGGGGTGGAATTTTTTGCCATAGGTAAAACTTTATCAGTATTAACAGGTATTGTCAAATATTTATAAAGAATGAAAATTCGTCCTTGTAAATGTGGGTGAATGATATATAATGTATGATTATGAAAAATATAAGAATGTTGTTGTTAAACTTGTTGGTGATTGTTAATATGCCGGAATTGTCTCTAAGTCAAGACTATACGAATGGGGTGTATGTAGAGAACGGTAAAACCACTGAGATTGATAAATCCATACATGAAATCACACCTACCAATTCTCCTGAAATTTTATATTTCTCAAACGACTTGATTGTAAAGGTGAATACGAATAGTGATTTTGTAATAAACAGTTTTTTTCAAGACATCAAGAATACGAATTCTACTCCTGAAAAGATAAAATCAACAACTCATAATTTTTCTGCTACATTAAATAATGGTATAATCATAGTGACTTATTCTGGAGGCGATGAAAATTCTTCTTGTGTAATTTCAACTCCATACACCGACCACGAACTATCAAGGGGAACGTTTTATTTTCAGGTAACTGACGGTAGAGTCATAGTGTTCACTTTGGACGGCTCGGTAAAATCCAATGGAAATTCGAGAAATGGAACTACCACGCCTACGGGATATGCAGTGATAGCGATTCAGAATAATATCGGCATTTTAGACTCTAAAGTTTCTTTTTATACTGATAAAGTGAAACAGGCAGTGATAGATAAATTAGTGATTGAGTCTAAGGATATTACGAATTTAAAAAATTCTACTGTTTTTATAAGAATCAACGGCAAAATCATTGGCGTTGTTATAAATTGACTTAATCTTTTATATCGGTATAATTGGTAAAATGAGACTTAGCCAATTACAATTATTAGATGATTCGGAGATTTCACTTCTTCTATACGTCGTAAATGTATTAGACCCAATACAATCTCCAAAAGTTGATATGGAAAATCCAAAAAATATTTTGTGGATTCGTCACGACGCATTACTTTGGAAATTATCCCAACATCATTCAAAATTAACCGAATCCGGTAAAGAGGTTTTTAAGAGTTTAATGACCAAATTAAATAAATCTCCTGTACAAGAACATATAGATTATGAACATTCCACAAACACAACACTTACACAGTCAGAGTTTCAATTCTAAATTCGTAGAATTTGTTTGGAAGTTTCCAATTGATAAAGTCAATGCTAAAACAAAATTTCCATTTGATTCAAAATTAGTGACCATATTACTTGTTTGTAATATTGATAAAGATGGTAATGTGATTGTCGAACCGTGGTTGCATGATGAATTTGATAATCGTGATATGTATGTCACAAATGACGTAGGTATAAACGATTTTATTTCAAATGAAGAATTGGAACAATTGAAGATGGATACAATAAAATATTTGAAAATTTCCTAACGTTTTATATCCTAACGATATACTTATTACTATGGGTCGCAATAAATTAAACCGAACGGATGAAGAAATACGAGAACAAAATCGTATTCGTCAAAGGAGATTTTATGACAAGCATAGTAAACGAATCAGAAAAGAAAAACTTAGAAAATATTACGAAAAAAAGGAAGTATCCAATAAAGGTAGTTGACGGAAAGAAAATTTGGTATAAGTTTTGTCCTAATTGTAATAGAGAACAACAATATTCTACTTTAAGAGCCGCATCACACGCCACGAAGAGAAATAAACAATGTTTGTTTTGTAAAAATAAAGAAGATGGGAATCCATTTTTCGGCAAACACCATACTATAGAACATAGAGAAAATTTATCTAAAAAACAATTGGTTAGTTGTTCTTATCGTTATAAAAGAGTTGGTAAAAATCCTGATAAAATTAATAAACGATGTAAATTTTGTGAAAATGAATTTAAAGTTATAAAGTCATTGCATTTACAAAAATATTGTAAATATGAGTGTGCGTTAAAAGATAATTTTGGATTTCAACCATTCAAAAAAACTAAACCTGAAAGAAAGTTTGAAGAGTGGCTTAAAATCAACAATATAGATTATAAATCATCATTTCAGTTAAAAGGAAAATTATACGATTTTTATATACCATCTAAAAATATATTGGTTGAAATTGATGGAATTTATTGGCATGGAAAAAATTTAAAATATGATGAACTGAATGAAACACAAAAAAGAAATAGAATTAATGATAATAGAAAAACTTGTATTGCCAAGGAAAATGGTTATACTCTGATAAGAATTTGGGAAGATGAAATAGAGGACAAAACGTGTATCAAAATATTTACATTTCAAGAAAAGATAATATAGTTCATTTGTGGGATGATATGGCGGGATATCGGACGTTCCCATATGAAAAGTATGCTTATAAACGTCATCCAGGCGGCAACTTCAAATCTCTTTATGGAGATGAATTAGTCAGAGTTGTAAATTATAATGATAAAGACTCTAATCTATTTGAGTCTGATGTTCCCGCTGACATGCGTGTATTATTAGATTATTATCCCGATTCAGACGAACCATCTACAGGAAATAAAATAGGCGTGATTGATATCGAAATATCTACCGAAGGTGGATTCTCTACTCCTGACTTGGCAGAACAGCCTATTACAAGTATATCTCTTTACGACTTTGTTACTAGAACGTGTTTCGTTTTTGTTATTGATAAAGAGAGTAAGGTAGAAAAGAACGAACTAGAAGTAGACCCTTGGTTGCCTTTGGAATGGAAGGTACAGAGTGAAGAAGAAAATAAAAAAATCAAAATCGTCACATTGCCTTATGATAATGAAGATGATATGTTGATGAGTTTCATGGATAAATGGCAAGAATGTGCATTTACGATTGTGACAGGATGGAATGTCGACTTCTTCGATATGCCGTATCTATACAACCGCTTGAAGAAGTGTTTGACGGCCAAGGCAGCTAAATGTCTATCTCCGATTGGAGTTTGTTATCTAAATACCCATAGTAAAAAATTGACTATCGCCGGTGTATCCGTTATGGATTACATCTTATTGTATAAGAAATTCTTGGCTGGTAAAATGGAACCTACTTGGGCATTAGGGCCGATTGGAAAAAAGGTCGTCGGATTTGGTAAGGTTCAATACCACGGAAATCTAAATGATTTATACAAAACGGATATTAAAAAATTCTTAGAATACAACATTACAGACGTAAAGATTGTAGTCGCTATTGATGTTAAATTGAAGTTGATTGACCTCTATAGAACCATCTGTCACGTAGGTCATGTTCCATACGAGAGTTTCCATATGCCTGCGAGATATCTCGACGGCGCATCATTAATGTATCTCCATAGAAACGGCGTCATAGCTCCGAACAAACCGGCTGGTGGACGCGAGGAATATGAGGATAGTATGGAGGATGGTGAAGAAGGGTTCTCAGGGGCATTTGTTAAAGAACCTGTTCCTGGTAGATATGATTGGGTATTCGATTTGGATTTGACTTCCATGTATCCAAATATCATCATTTCTTTAAATATTTCGCCTGAGACTAAGGTCGGTAAAATTATTAAAGCTGAATATAATGATGATTGTAAAGTTGAGAAACGTCGTGGCATCTTAAAAGAAATCGATGAAATGAAGACGGAGATGAAAGACCGTCTTTGGTCAAGTGAAGATGGTAAGGAAGAATATATTCAACGTCGTTGTCGTGAATTTGATATGGAGTATCATGTTCGTGAGAAATTGGAAAACTATCATCTTGGAACGACTGAATATAAGAAGGATGAGTTTAGGAATTTAATTAAAGATGCCAATTACTCTCTTAGTTCTAACGGCGTTCTTTATCGTAGAGATAAGCCCGGAGTTGTACCGACGTTGTTGCAATTATGGTTCCAACAACGTAAGGATATGAGAAAGAAGGCGTCAGAGTTTAGAAAAGCTGGAAATGTCGAAAAGTATAATTTCTATAATCAACGTCAACAAGTTCAAAAGATTTTGTTGAATTCATTCTACGGTGTATTGGGACTTCCGATATTTCGATTCTACGATGTAGATAACGCCGAGGCTGTAACCATGTCCGGCGTCGATATCATTCAGACCACATCCAAAGCCATCAACATTTATTACAAGAATGCGTTGGAAGTTGAGACTGGTGACTGGGTAATCTACAGTGATACCGACTCTTGTTTCGTCGATGCCGTTCCGATTATCAAAAAGAGATTTCCTGATTTGGATTTCAATAATGACGATGAAATGACAAAGGCAATTATGAGTGTCACCACGGAAGTACAGACCTACGTTAATAAATTCTATGACATTATGGCAAAGAGATTCTTTAATCTTGATGCTCATACATTTGATGCCAAACAGGAAGTTATTAGTAAGTCGTCCTTTTGGTTGGCTAAGAAACGGTATGCTCAGTGGATTATTCACAAAGAAGGACATCTATTAGAAAAACCGGAATTAGAAGTAAAGGGTATTGACGTTGTTAGAACTTCATTCCCAATGGCATTTCGTAAATTCATGGATTTATTTCTAAGAAAGTTATTAACTTCCGCCCCAAAATCGGAAATAGATGCAATGATTTTAAAAGTAAAGGAAGAAGTTAAAACTTTGCCTGTTCTTGAAATAGCGAAAAATACATCGGTGAAATTTGTAAGTCAAGACGGAACTAAAAATTATAATCCGGAAAGTAGAAGACCATTACACTTTGAAAGTAAAACTCCCGCCCAAGCCAAAGCGGCATTGGCCTATAATGATTTAATTGTTAAGATGGGATTAGAAAAAACATGTGAACCAATCTATCATGGAAGTAAAATTAAATGGGTATATCTTCAAGACAATGGATATGGACTCGATGCTATCGCTATGAAAGGTGATGGTAATGACGCAGACGAATTATTAAAATTCATAGATACTCACGTCGATAGAAAGAAAATGTTTGAAAATGAACTCAAGAGTAAGTTATCTGACTTCTACGATGTTTTGAGATGGGCATTCCCCAACCCATCCGTCGCAACGGCTTCAAACTTTTTTGATTTTGGTGGATGATAATATCTATATATCCGTTGTAGAAATGTATAAAGTTGCCCAATTGTAATAGTTCGATATAATTCATACTTATGAAATCCAAAGAGACGACATTCACCATAACTTGTACAATGAAAACTCGTTGGGTTCCACATTTCCTCAGTATGTTAAAATATATGCAACAATTGGGTAATCTTGGTGGTTCTAGAAAAGTAGCATTATATTCAGATGGTGATGGAGATTTCAGACCAAAATTTCAATGGGGCACAACTCTATCTGATGTTGCCGTTCCCATAGAGGACAATCGAGGAAACCGATTGTATGACGCCGGATAAAAAACCAAATTATGACACAAAAAAAGAAGGGTAAAGTATTTAACTTCAAAGACCAGATGCGCATAGGCGACATCGGAGAATCTGATTTTATTAAAATATACGAAAAACTGAAACCAGTTAAGAGTATAAAGGATAGAAAGATTGATTTTACTCTAAATAATGGCAAAACCGTAGAATTAAAGACGGATAGTTATTCTATGGAAAAGACTATAAATTTCTTTATGGAAAAGAATACTATATTGCCTGATGCTAGGGAACTATTAGGTGGCCCATGGCGTTCTCATGACCATAAGATAGATTATTTTGTATATTATTACATGAATGACAAAGTGTTTTTTTGGTTTGAACCTAAATCCCTTTGTAAATTTTTAGACAAGTATATAAAATCTAATAAGATTAAACCTATTTCAATTCCAAACCGAGACGGTAAGGGAAACATCTTTCGTTCATATGGATATAAAATTCCACGTGCGGATATAGTTGATGTCCTTTTACGAGAACATAAGATTGAGATAGATTATAAAATTGAAGAGAAGAAAAAAGAATCTTGACTTTTTACATGATGGGGTAGATAATACCTTATTATGGCAGATGAAATTCAACCAGTTCAAAGTAGATTTAAAATTTCATATAAATCTATTTTCGACATTCCCGCCGACGCATACGTAAATACAATAAATTGTATTGGTGTGATGGGAGCCGGAATAGCTTTAGAATTTAAGAATCGTTACCCGAAGATGTATGGACATTATAAAAATCAATGTTCCACACATGCAATTCGTCCTGGCGATTGTTACGCATATCATGAGAATGGGTTATATCTTCTTGGCCTTGCGGTAAAGGACGACTGGCGTCACTGGAGTACACTAGAATGGTTGGAATCATCAATCAAGTCACTTAAACTAGTTTTATTGGAAAATGATATCAAATCTGTCAATCTTCCTTTGCCGGGTGGAAAAAATGGAAGACGTGGGCCTTTCGGCAAAGTACCAGGATTTACTCCGCCACCTGAAAGGGAAGATATAAAAGTTCTCGTTGGAAAAGAATTAATACCATTCGCAGATAAATTCGGTATTGATATAACTCTCTGTTTACCGGATGAGGCTCCCAAAATAGCTCAGATGACATTGGAAAATTTCATGTGAGTGACTTTTAAAATAAATAGACAAGATATACGTGGTGTGATATAGTTCATAAACAATTAACAAATACAAAAATATGGAAAAGAAAAAAATCGAAACATTTATAAAAAAGTACAATTTAGGTGGAACTATTAACTCCGTCATTTGGACTAATGACAAAGAAGACTTAACGGTAACTGCTATTACGTCTGATAAAAAATTATTCGCCTCTGTCCAATTAGAAAAGGGCGCCGTCGGATTTATTGATGGAGTAGAAGTCGGAGTTCTCACCACGGAACAACTTAAAAAGATGTTGACTCCATTGGAAGATAATATTTCTTTGACATTGGATGTAGATGAAAACGATAAAACGAGAGTTCGACAAATCCTACTCGGTGACACTAAGATTGATTCCAACTACGTGACATCAGAGCCGACCGCTATTGATGGAGTCCCTTCGATGAAATCAATTCCGCCGTTTGAAGTTGAGATTGTACTTGATGAAACATTTATCACGGCATTTAATAAATCATTCTCGGCATTGGGTGATGATGGAACCCTTTTTACACTCATCATGAGTAATAAGAAGAAGACATTGCAATTGGTTTTGGGATATAAACAAAATCTATCAAATCGTATCGCCATCGATGTCACGACGGTCGCCGGTAAAGATTCTGTAAAGAATCCAATCAGCTTCACGGCTAAAAGTTTAAAGGAAATTCTCTCCGCAAATGGTGAAGTTGAAAATCCTGTATTAAAGGTGTCAGAAGCTGGATTGGCTAGCATTTCTTACAATAAAGATGGATTCAAGAGTCAATATTACTTGGTAAAAGTTGATGTTGAAGATTAATAATTTGTTCGACGGTAAACACACACAAAAAAGGAAAACATGAGTAATACAAATAAAGTATATGGTCTGTTCTATAAAGACCACGGAAATTGGAGAACGGCTAATAATAACGTTTATACGTTACAAACCGCCCGTTCTACTAAGACAAAAGTCGCTAAGACTTTGAAGAGCCGTGTAATTATTCGCAGAGTTATATTCGCCTAATAAAAAGAAACGATATGGACTTCATTGAAGAGAGCAGAAAACCAAAGAAAGACCATTCACTGTGGGTAGAAAGGTATAGACCTTCCACTATGGACAGGTATATTGGTAATGATAGTGTAAAGGAGACATTTTCGCAGTTCATAAAGAAAGGCGATATCCCCCACGTTCTTCTGTTCGGCCCCGCCGGTACAGGTAAAACTTCGTTGGCAAAACTTTTAACAAAGAACATTAACTGTGATGTGATGTATATAAACGCATCCGACCAGAATAGTGTTGACGATGTTAGAGTTAAGATGAAGAATTACGCCTGTTCGGCGGGCTTCAAACCATTAAAAGTAATCATTCTCGATGAGGCTGATAGATTGTCACCTGAGGCGCAAGGCGCTTTAAGAAATATGACAGAAACCTATTCCGCCCATACGAGATTCATTTTAACGTGTAATTACGTGGAAAAAATTATAGCTCCATTGTCTTCAAGGATGCAGACGTTTGAAATAAAGCCGGTATCAAAGAAGGATGTGGCATTAAGGTTGGTAGAGATTTTACAGATTGAAAAGGTATCATTCACACAGGAAGATGTCATTTTCATTGTAAATACATACTATCCTGATATAAGAAAGGTAATCAACTTTGCCCAACAATCATCGATAGAAACTACTGATGATGAAGGCAATGTATCATTGAAAATTAAGATTTCCAAAGAAAATGCAGTAGAGACTGATATGTTGAATCGACTTACCGATTTGTTAAAAACTCCACAGAAAGCCGGAGTATTTGATGAGATTCGACAACTCACTACGGAATTCGATTCATCATCGTTGGAAACGGTCGTTCATCATCTTTTCGAGAAGGTAGACGATTATGCTAAAGGTAAGGAAGCATTAATTATATATGAATTAGGTGAACTTAACTGGCAAATGCAGCTAGTTATACCAAAGGTCAGGGACATAACGTTTCTGGCGTGTATTTACAAAATACTCAAACATTTAAAATAAGAAAACAATTATGGAACTACCAAAAAGAATGCCGGAAAAGATGGAACATCGTAGAATTCTCGGAGAATTTTATGATATCAACAAAAACAAACAATGGTTCAATAGAGCCGAACTCGTTGAATTACACCCAAGTCACATGAAGCCTACGATTGAAATTTATTGTGATTATAATCCAGTCTTGGAGATGAAAGAAATTCTTCAATTCGCCGGTAATTATAATATCGCCATCGAAGTCTTGGCTCGGTCACATCAGGGTTAAGTTAAAATATGACTAATTTGTTACATAAGACTAGAGTCTATTTGGTTGGTCAGATGCAATATATGGACGGGTCTTCGTGGAGAGATACGGTATCAAAATCATTAAGTGATATTGGTGTTGTAGTATTTAATCCATATAACCATCCATTTGTTAATTCTACCAAGGAAGATAATGATGCTAGAACGAAGCTTGGTCAATTAATTAAAGATAAAAATTACGATGAGGTTACTGATGTTGTTAAGAAAATCAGAGCCGAAGATTTACGATGTGTAGATTTATGTGATTTTATCTTTTGTTATATAAATCCAAAATATAATACTTGCGGGACGTGGGAAGAGTTATTTTGGGCTAACAGAATGAAAAAGCCAATATTCCTATGTATTGAGGGCGGGAAAGATGCATGTCCGTTATGGATGTATGGTGTTTTACCTCATAAATACATTTACTCATCGATAGATGATGCCTTGACGGTCATACATGATATAAATCTAGGTAATAAAGTGTTAGATTCTGATAGATGGAGACTTTTGCGAGAAGAGTTTCGTTAATTACACAAAACCGACATTAAACGATGTCGGTTTTTTTCTGCATCTGTATAAGGTTTCTTTTGTTTATCCACTATTTATACGGTATGGCAAAAGAAACAATCATAGAAAATAGTTTTGAGGGTGGCCCTGGCGGTGGCGGCAGTATGAATTATGGTGGTTCCTATGGAACTCCTAATAGTAGTACCCAAGACATGTCTAAGTTTTCTTCTTCCGATAAGACTACCAACCATATGGCGTCTAATACGGAATCAACGTCATCTGCTATGATGCAACCGCCTGACCGTCCTGATAGAATCGGTAGAAATTCAAATACTGTGAGTAATACACCGGACACAGGAACGACGGTAAAACTAACCAAACCCAACACCATCAGTCCTGATACGGCCTATGATGTCCAGAAGTCTCAGAAACCGTTAGACCCTGAGAAACAACTTGACCCACAAGTCGACCAGATTTTTAAAAAGAAACAAACTCCTTCTCCTGATGAGATTATGTCTGCTCTTCAATATGAATTGGGTAATATGGTTAAAAAAGATAAATTTATAGCGAAACAAACGGTTCTCAATAATATGAAGACCGACCCACATTATTATAGTAGGCTTGATATGTTAAACATTGATGATAAAAAAATGAAAATACCGGAAACAGTAAATGAAGACACATTCTCAAAAACTAAAGCAGTTCTTGATGAAATGATAGCCAATAAAAAGAAATCGGTGTGTATAGCCGAAACTCCTGAGATAAATAAAATATTTAAAGATTTATACAATAGACGACGTGGTTAATTTGATATATGAAGATTAAATCTTTAATACCAACCGCGATGTTGGAGAATTTAGTTCCTTATGATAAAAGTAAGGATACCACCGTAGTTGATACGAAGGGTGATTATAAAATCTATGCTAGAGGTATAGATGATTCCGGTTCTGTAAAGAAATATGATAATTTAGAAGATGTTGTTAGATTTCTTAAACCTAGAGATAGTGGTCCAGAATATAGGAGAAATGGCGGATTACAAGATGAATATACTCAATATGCATTTGAAGGATTCGATTGGTCTGATATATTAGATGGGCCGCCTGCCGACCATAATACAAAATATAAGATTCATTTGAGGGATTTGCCTTTAAAGTTGAACTGGGTCCATAAAAAAATGGATTATAGTGATAAATGGGACCCCAAGAGTACGCCCGATAGCGGGCCTTATACTGATATGTGGAGTGGATACGAGGGAGGGGATTCTGGATACGATTATACCGGTCAGATATATAGAATTAAATACGATGGAGGATACCAAGTTCAAGGAGGCGGGCCAAATGGATTATATGCTAAATATAACACCGTCAAGACATTGGAAGATGCTAAAAAACAGGCCGTAGAACTAACTTTAGCTTACAGAAAACTTCTAAAAGACAAATACGGCGGCCGGTAATAAGAAAAAGGGCGATTACCAGTTTAATCGAATATTTATATGTTATGAACTATTATCGAGATTTCTTCAAAAATAAAAAGGCTACTGCGAAAGATATTCAAAATCTTCTTCCAGAAGGCGTTACCAACGTAGAATTTAAAAGAGCTATTCTCATCGAGAATCGAATGACCAACGATATATTTATCGCCGCTAAGATTGCAAGTCGCAATTTAAACGAAGATGTAAACTATTATAAGAAACTATACGAAGAATTCGGCGCCGAAGAGGAATCGATAGAAGGAGACATTGAAACTCCGGAATCCGAAGTAGACGTTGCAGATGAATATGATGACAATGATGGACTTCCAAAAATGGGTGGCGCTTTAGCAGTTCCTCATCTCGGACAGCCAATCATGATGGGTAAGATTATTCAAGTTGGTGGTATCGGCGGAGGCCCAGCCTCAGGCGAACAATCCGGTATGACGGCAGTTCAATCTCCTGGAGATAAAGAACCAGTAACCGCAGGTGGAAAGAAAGTCGATAGTTCTCTCGCATCTAAAACTGTTGGTGGTGAAGTTGTAGCCGGTGAAGGACAGAAACAAGGTGGATTAAATACTAAAGGAACGATATCTTCTACTAGTAAATTGGCAGAAGGTAAAAAGAGAATCGGTAAAATCGTAAAAGAAGTATTGAAAGAAATTAAATTTAATAAAGAAACTGGTAAATGGACAAAAATTAATGAAGACGTCAACATGAAAATGGGAGCTTCCTACAAGAAAGTTCAGCCAAGAATGTATGATGTCCAGTCGGACGACAGAGCCAGAACAAATCAGTATGAACCAGAAATTACTGAAATGTATGACGAAGAAGAAGTAACAAAGATGAATGAACGTTATGTTGAATTGGCAAACGAACATCGTAATTTGAATGAATCTGAATTATCAGAAATGAAGACTCTTCGTGAAAAAATCGATAGACTTTCTGAAAACAATTGGATTCAAAAAGCAGTGAAACATCCAGGCCGTTGCGCTCACATGGGTAGTCCTGAATGTCCGAAGGGAAGTCCTCAGTATAATTTGGCAAAAAGATTTAAAAAGGGAGATATTCACAAAGCCAATGTAAGTGAAGATGGAGAACGAAGTGACCACGAAATAGCTTCCACCGAAACGAATCCAAACGATTACGAAAAGTGTGATGGTTGTGGAAAACAAAATTATATGTGTGATTGTCCATCCAAACATGGAGAAGAAGAATATATGGGCCATGATGGGTTTGGTAAAGAACAGAACGAAAATGAAATGGAACATCCTGATGACGCACGTGAAAGACATCAATTTCAACGTGGTATTGATAGAACCAACCGTAGGAATCCTCAGAGATATGAATGTCCTACCTGTAAGACTCCGAATGCTTTGAGTCATGACCAGAAACAAAAGGGATATCAATGTAATCGATGCGCCGACTCAGAAGAAGGGGCATTCCAAGAAAACGTGGACATGAAGATGGGTCCATCTTACAAAACCGTTCAAGATAGAATGTATGACGTTCAATCCGATGACAGAGCCAGAACAAATCAATACAATCCTAAATTAAGCGAAGTCGGTGGGGGTGCAACTCAAGATAGTTCTTATAGAACAATTAAAAATGGAAATTTACCACAAGACCCAAAAACTCGTCATAAAGGCGACGTGGATGAAGGTAAGGTAAGTAAAGTTTCAAAAACTATATCTAAGGGTCAGAAGCCAAAATCTTCAATGCATGCCCAAAATCTTAAACATCAGAAGCCAAAAAAGACTTCTAGTGGTGTTCACAAAAGAAAATCTTAAGCATTTTCAATGTGTCTAATGACAAATCACAAAAGAAACTGAGTCCTTATCTTCGTCAAATGGCGATACGAGAGGGACTCAGTTTTAGTGATTATATGGATGATTCGGTTCCCGCCGATGTAAAGCCCGTCTATTCCCTAACTCCGATGGAAGAGGATACTTCGTCTGGTAATTTGTATGATGGTTGGTTAGATAAAGATGGGAATTTTATATCAACTAAGGGAGAGAGTCATTTAAGTTGCGCCAAAGATTATCTAAAATCTAAAAACATAAATTATAGTAAATTTGGTGAATACGGTGAAATGTATAAATTGGGATTTGTACGAGTTAAACCTAATTGGTTTGGTAAAAAATTATCATTTGAATATTATGGTAATACTCCAACAAATTCACAAATCAGATTCTTAAAAAATTATTGTATAGAGAAGGGTTGGAGATTGATGGATGACAGTAAACATGAATACGTCGATTTGAATGAATCTATAAATGAAGACGATTTTCCTACCCAAGCCAAAGATTTATTTAAAGGAATTTGGGAAGACATTCTTCAAAAAAATGTACAATATTGGTTAGACCCACAGGGTAGATTTAATAAAGCAGGAAATGGCGGGCATCAAGAATGGGCTATGGCTTATCTTGATAAACATAAAATACCATATGACTGGACCGACCCATATAGAAACGAACCAAATTCGGAAGGGTTGATGGGCCTTTATCATGCTTTATATGGTAAAAAATTCATGAGAATAGCTATTGATAGTAGGGGTATCTATGCTACAAATGACTTAGATTCTCCTAATAATATGCAGATGAGAAATCTTAAAGATAGCGCAATTGAAAGTGATTTGCCATTGTGGGTTAACGGAAAGAGAGTCGATTTAATGGAAGGCAATCCTACGGATTTAAGTGAGGTCGTAGTAGATTCTGATAATAATACTATAAAACCACGCAGTTGTTATTGGTTAGACCCATTCGGAAAATTTAATAAAACCGTACATCATCATACTTGGGCATACAAACATCTCGGAGATATAGATGATTCAGTTGATGTCTACGATGCTATGTATAAAGCGGGATTTGTTAGAGTAGTCACGTATTCGGATGTCATGTTTTTTGAATATAAGGAAGGACATAAACCGACCAATTTACAAATGAGAAGTCTCAGAGACGCCGCTATAGAATTTGGATTTACGTTGTACGATTCTACTTCTTTGATATATGTGGATTTAATGGAATCAAAATACGTAGATAAGGGTAAGAGACAACTATTTATTGAGAGTATGAATCCTGATAACATTGATGAATTTAAGTCTCATTTGGCAAAACTATTTGCATATTTGCAAAAAGAATTACAATTGAAGACTATTCCGAAGGTAAAACTCATATCGGATGATAAGAATGCTGATAAAATCTTAGGTAAGACGGCTTATTATAATCCCGACGCAAAGGAGATAGTTTTATACATTACCAGCCGTCATCAAAAAGATATTTTACGTTCGTTCGCACATGAAGTGATACATCATTGGCAACATGAAAATGAAAAATTACAAGCAGGTGAATCCGGTACAAAACGAGGCGAAGGAGCCAGCGACCCACAATATGCCCAAAAGAATCCTTGGTTACGTCAAATGGAAAAACAAGCATACTTACTCGGTAATATGCTTTTTCGTGACTGGGAAGACCAAAAGAAAGCCAGTGATAAAAAGAGTTGTAAGAGTGGAGATGACAACAAACGTAAATCTAATAAAGGAGTTGTAGAAAAAACGTCTTTAATTGGAGTTGATTATCCACCGAGGAGATGATATGCTTCTTGGTGATATTTTAAAACAAATTCTTCGAGAGTGGCATGTCCATCATCAATTAGAAAATTATTGGCTTAGTAAAGATGGAAAGGGAGTAAAGGTTAATAATCACGAATCGTATGCTATGCTTCTTTCTAAATTTATTTACGAACATCGTGACAAAGCATATGAATGGATGTATCACCAAGGATGGGCTAGAATCATAATAGAAAATGGTGATATGTATATTCAGACCGACTATGACAATGCTAAGAACGTAAAGTTAACCCCCGAACAAAAAGATTGGATATTAGGCAAAGTTTATATCTATCCTAAAGATGATAATGGAGAAGAATTAAGAGTTGTAAACGTATATGGAAAGAGCATCAAATTATGAATGATACAAATAATCAATTAAGTTTTGAATTTGACGAATACCCTGAAATGCCCAACGTTCTTGGACAAATAATTTCTCAAAAAAGTTCCACAGTTATTAAAGACGGTGCTTTTGACCCACATCAATTGATGTTAAAAAAGAAACTAACCGATTCAGGTGAGAGTGTTGATTTGACACCAAAACAAAGTTGGCCTGACCAAGATATCAAAGCTTTAGAAGATTTTTGTAAAAAGTATGGCCTTATAGGATTTAATTGTGGTAGAATGTCGCCTATAGCCGCACTATCTTTATTAAAACAAAAAATGGGTGTGATTGATACTCCTGTAGAAAATAGAGTCACATATTCAGATGTCATGAATAAGAAAATGCTTCTGAAAGGTTAAGTTTTGGAGTTTCAAAAATATTGCCAATGATTGTCCAATCTTGACTTATTGATTTCCAATAACTTCCATCGTATAATGATTGTGGATTGTGTTCTTCAATTTTACCACATAAAGAGGAAATTAAATCTTTATTTTTAACTCCCCAAGCCAACATAGTTGGTGTATAGAAATCATCACAGTCGTTTATTTTATCAAATACCACTTCTCCAATCCAAGTGATAGTTTTTGGTTCTCCTAAAATTGGATTGTTGTAATCACAATGATTGTATGTTTTTCCTACTACAACCTTTTCGAATTTGATGATATCACCTTCATAGATTTCTATTTCGTTTTTATTTTTTAAACCTGTATATTGTTGGATAACAGAATCTTTTGGTATGGCTATTGTTCTCTCCAATCCAATAATTTCAGTCAAATGCATGTAATAAAATCTATTTGTATTACTATCCCAACACCTAAAATTTAATTCTCTATTTTTCATGACGTTTTATTCTATGACATTATATTTATATCATATGAATGGAGAAATGTCAACAACAAAGGAAAATGTTATATGGGAAGAAAAAAACTTAATCGAACCAGAGAAGAACTTCTTGAACAACAACGTAGTCGGGCCAAAAGATATTACGAACGAAATAAAGAACGTCTCAACAAAGAAAGTATGGAACGATATTGGGAAAGTAAGCGGAATATACAAGATAATTAATAAGATTAACGGTAAATATTATGTTGGGTCATCTAACGATTTATTTTATAGAATTAAACATAGACACCTTAATTCGTTACTTAAAAATACACACCCAAATAAATATCTTCAAAATGCGTGGAATAAATATGGGTTAGACAATTTTCAATTTATAATTGTTGAATATGTTGAACCACAAAAATTGTTGGTGATTGAACAGATGTATTTGGATAAAGCGAAAATAAATAAAGATTCTTATAATTTGAGTTTTGATTCCACAAAAGTAGAAATGACAATTGAAACGAGAAAAAAGATAGGCAATTCTCACAGAGGAAAGTTTGGTGAATTAGCATCACATTATGGAATGTTTCATACAGATGAAACTAAAAATTTAATTAAACAAAAAACTATAGAAAATACGCCAAGGGGAAAATTACATCCTTTATACGACCATAGAATTTATAAATTTTATAATAGACAAACAAATGAAACGTTTATAGGAACTCAAAATGAATTCTATAAAAGATATAAATTGACACAATCTAAAGTAAATTTGGTAGTTAATGGAATAAGAAAATCCCACAAAAATTGGTTGTTGATGAATAAATAATTACTATTTATAGATATGAAAAATAATAAGTTTTTTTACGGTTTTATTTCGGCTATCATCTTCATGTTAGCTGTAGGTTGTTCCAGTTTATTAGACAATAATCAAGGAATATTTGGTAAGGCTCAAATGGCCAACGATAAGGTTGATGCTAAGATTCGTATTGTAGAGAATCAACAAGCCCAAGTCAATGAAGATAAATTAGCTCACATCGGAGCATGGGCCCAAGGCGGAGTAGAACACTCATTAGACAAGATTACCACTAATATTCCAGTAGAAGTAATCGTTGCAAAAGAAATGAATGCTAGAGTCGAAGCTTTAGCAGGAAAACCAGATTTCAAAGAAGTAGAATTAATCAAAACTATAGTTGATAGTTTACTATCCCAAGTCAAAGACACTAGAGTTTCAGGTGAAAAGGCTTTAGCTGAAAAAGACAAACAAATAGCCGCTATACAAACTCAAGATAAACAGTTAATTGTACAGAGAGAAAATGAGATTGCAAGTGCGTTGATACAATCTGATTCAAATGCAAAAGTTGCAGACCAATATAAAGCTACTCTAAATGATATGGATAAATGGGGTGGATTGGGCGCTGTGTGGTATGGTATTCATAAATTCGTAGTTCGCATGGCATGGGTTTTGGGTATTGGTGGAGTATTGTTCCTCATCCTAAGACTTCTAGCATCGGCAAACCCAATTGCAGGCGCCATATTCAGTATATTTGACCAGATAGGCAGTTGGGCCATTAATACCATTGCCGTTATTTTTCCAAAAGCATTGTCGATTGCCGGTAATGTATCAGTTGCAATATTTAATGATACTAAATCTGCCCTATCATCAATCGTCGATTCGGTTGAGACTGTAAAATTACAACAACAGGCAACTGGAACACCGGCAACAATTGAAGATTTATTAAATACCGCCGAGGTAAGTATGACGCCGGCAGACAAGGCGATTATAGAAAAAATCAAACTTCAATTGAATTGGATAAAACCGTCCACCACGTCTACTGTGGTAATTCCTACTCCTACCACACCGACCACGGTAGTACCCTCTACCACAACAAATACAACGACTTAACCCGTTATAATAAGTCATTATAGATATAATAACTTGTAATTTACTCAATCCTGAGTCATAATACGATTGTTGACACTACATATAGTGTAATATGAACAAATTATATATACAAGACGCTACGATAGGACAGTATGTTACCTTCAATACGGTACAAGAACTGGTTCTTTATTTAAATTCAATGATTCCGAGGGCATTTAATATGCCTAGGGACAAGTATGTCCAGAATCTTATAGATTTAGGATATGGATATGACGACCGTGACGGCGTGACTCTTACAAGAGCTATGGCGGAACAGTTTAACATTGGTGTCATTAAAAATAATACCTACGTCAGAACTGATGTTCATTCTATCTCCCGTTTCCAACAGGAAGAATACGGAGATTAAATTAAACCCGGTCATTTTTTAAACGAATGATAAAGTTAGACATTCAATGGAGTGACCCGTATCAATGGGAAAATAAAGACGGCGAACTCATGTGGCGCCGAATGTGGAAAATTCCAAACGACTACCGTACTCCGTTTTTTACCTTTTGGAATACTGCAAAGTATAATTTGTGGAGTCAAGGATTTTCTATATCCAAGATAGACGCCGATTGGTATTTATATGAAACTAAAACGGGAGTTGAAAACTTCGTTGAAATAAATGGGGAGAAACCTCCTACGCCACCGGAGCCAGAACAATTCTGGCTACCTCCCTATAAAGTTAAAAATGAGAGCGGACTTCGACCTTGGCAAGTAGAAGCTGTAAGTAAACTTGTTACTGCTATAAATACTACTGGCTGTGCGATAGATGGGTCGGATGTAGGTGTTGGAAAGACTTATACTGCGTGTGGTGTTGCCCGTGAACTTGGAATGAAGATTCTTGTAATATGTCCAAAGGCGGTTATAACTCCTTGGAATGTTGTCATAAAAGACCACTTCAAACTGAAAAATGATTTAGTTGGTGTAATCAATTATGACCAAATTCGTATAGGCAAGACCGACTCTCCGTTTGCATCTTATATAGAAAATAGAAAAACTCACAAGAAAAAATTCACTTGGAAAATCCCAAAGAATACTTTGATAGTATGGGATGAATCTCAGAAGTTAAAGAATTGGACAACCAAAAATTCCAAGACTTGTATGGAAGCTCTGAAACAGAATTATAAAATGTTATTTTGTTCAGCCACCAACGCTACTAATCCATTAGAGTTACGAACCGTAGGAACTTGTTTACAGTTATTCAAAAATTCTACAGCATACTATCAGTGGTGTTATGAGCATGGTGTATCCAAAGGTAGATATGGGTTGGAATTTACAAAGGATACAACTCTAAGACAGAAAGTATTAAAAAAACTTCATACTGATATATTCGTAAATCGTGGAGTAAGACTTTCCCGTGATACGATTCCGAATTTCCCCGCATCTGAAATTATAGCCGACTGTTATAACATGGATGACGTTGATGTTAATAAGATTAATACTGCCCACGCCAGTATGAAGAAAGAATTGGCAAAACTGGCAAAATTATCAAAATCAGATAAAACTAGTGAGTTGACTGCCATTCTGAGAGCGAGACAACAGATAGAATTAGTAAAAGTCCCATTATTCATAGATATGATTGAAGAGGGATTGGAAAATGGAATGTCTATTGTGGTATTTGTTAATTTTACAGAAACCTTACAAGCCTTGGCTAAGAGATTAAATATTTTATGTATCTTCGATGGTAAGACTAAAGATTCTGTCAGACAACAAAGTGTTGAGGATTTTCAATCTGGCAAAGAAAAAGTTATTTTGGTGAATATTCAATCCGGCGGCGCCGGTTTATCTCTACATGATATACATGGGTTAAATCCTCGCATGGCTTTAATATCTCCTAGTTATTCTGCGGTATTAATGCGACAAGCTACCGGAAGAGTATGGAGAGAAAATGCAAAGAGTAAAAGTATTCAAAAAATTGTATTCGTTGCAAATACAGTTGAAGAGCAGGTATGTGATACCGTGAAGGAAAAGCTTAAAAATCTCGACCTTCTTAATGACGGAGATTTGAGTTTATGAAAAATTATATGAAAATGTCAAAAATTAAAAAGATTATTGTAAAGTGTCAAGATTTTTGGACGGATGAAATAGAAATTGATTCCGATGTCTTTGATGACGTTTATATTGAGGCCGCTACTAGAGCGGTGGAGTCTAGAATTAATTTACCGGATTTTAAATTGACGGTAATGTTAGTTTGTTGGGAAAAGAAAAATTTTAGTAAACCTGAAAAACATTTTGGATACAATACATATCAAATTCTGATTAATGGGGCATTTCATAACAAAGCTGAAGTATTCAGACAGAATTGTATAAAACTTAATGGGTTGGATATGAAAAAAGAAAATTTGAAAGGAAATAATGCATATGGAAACCCAACAAACGGGCAGCCAAATTCTGGGTCACTTGGAGAGTAAAGTTCTTGAAATCGTAGTAAAAGAATTAAACGAAATCAAGAAAAAAGTATCCAATATAGAAAATAATAAGATATTGGAGGAATTAAAACTTCCGGAAGAAGATTTGTTGGCAATGGGGGTTATAAAGCCAACTGAACCGAGGATTAAAAAAGGCCGAGGCGCTAGGCCATTACTTGAGTCGGAAATAAAAGAAGCTCAAGAACATGCGACTAATGCGATTGGTTGCGCCAAGTATTTAGGCATAGGATATAATTGTTATAAGAAGTGGGCAAAATTCCATAATTTATTTAAAGTCAATCCGTGGGGTAAGGGTGATAAAAAAAATTATTGGGCGCCCGACAAAGGAAAATACCCACTAAATCAGATTCTCGAAGGCAAGTTTCCAGATTATCCAATTTATAGATTAAAGGACTTAGTTATACGAAGTGGTATAAAAAAGGCAATCTGTGAAAATTGTGGATTTGGCGAACGTCGTATAACCGACAATAAAATGCCATTATTGATTAGCTTCAAGGATGGTAACGAAAAAAATCACGTATTGGATAACATCGAACTGTTATGTTATAACTGTATGTTTCTGATGGGCCGTGGGTATATACGTAGGGGTAAAGTTGAATTCAATTTCATAGACCCAGACCGAATTCAAGGTTCTACTCAAAATATTGCGGCTCGGTTCTAATCCTGTATATTTATTGATAGATGCAATCCACTGACCATATTTTGGCAAAAGAAGGTATTTTAACTACTTTCTCAATCGCTAAAAAAGTTACTGCGAAGGATGTCAAAAAACTTCGTGATAAGATAAAGTCTACGAAGATGGATGCTAATAAATTACAAGAATTATTAAAAGAATCAATAATTAAAGAAACTGAAAAGAATTTACTGACACAGGCGATTCCTGGATTAATAGTCGGTAGTGTAGAAGAAGCAGAAGAAAAAAAGAGGATAATGGAATTAACGTTTTTTGCATCGATGATATCTAAAAAGTTATCTGAAAAAAACATTGATAAATATCACTCATGTTATATCATAAATGCTATAGTAAATATGTTAGGATTAACTGAGGATAATTTCGATGAATTCCATAAAAAATTTTCAAAATTTAAAGACGGAGATAAAGGCGGAACCAAAGACGGAGAACAACCCGAAGATGGATTGGGAGAACTCTGATTGGTATAAAGAATGGCTTAGATTAGCTCATTTACACCAACCATCAAGAATTAAATACGGTTGTTGGTATTACGATAATTTCGATAGAAAGTATAAATACATTTACCATGAGACATAAAAAAGATACGGATATTAGATTAGCTTTGATTTTTAAGGATTTCGCCGCTTGGGTGAGGTCTAGTTGCGTGGGATTGAATGTGGCAGGATTCACAACCGCAAAATATTTAAGACATCACGGAATTGAAACTGCGGTATTTCCCGTTCGTCATAATGTGGATGTGGTAAATTCTATCGACCGCTATAATGATACAAATAAAAAGAGACTGACTCATGTAGTAATATCAGCTCCTTGGTTAAGTGAACATGATATGAAGAATTTAATATGTCATTTTCCTGATATAGAGTTTGTTGTGTTATCACATTCTAATGTTGGATTTTTACAAGCAGACCCATGTGGAGTAGAATTATTTAGAAGATACGCAGAATTATCTAAGACATATAAAAATCTAAGGGTGGGTGGAAATTGTACTAGATTTATAAAATGGTTTGAAGTGGCTTATAAAGAATCTTGTGTATGTTTGCCGAATATTTATCCGGTTGAACGTATCAGTCATAAACGATGGGATGGAATTTCTCCAATTAAGATTGGGGCATTCGGAGCCATTAGACCGGAGAAGAATTTTATGACTGCCGCAGCAGGTGCATTGGCAATACAATCGATGACAGGCATTCCGATTGAACTTCATATGTCAACGGGTGGAGATGGATGTAAATCATCTACATTACCTGCGATAGTACAAATGACTGAGAACATTGAGGGTGTTACATTAGTCCGACATGATTGGAATAACTGGGACCAATTTATTAAACTCATCGCGGAGATGGATTTGTTGATACAAGTTTCATATACAGAATCATTTAACATGGTTACTGCTGATGGAGTTTCGGTTGGAGTTCCAACTGTAGTATCACCTGTAATTTTTTGGGCTCCTGAATCTTGGATGGCCAATCCAGACGATTCATTAGAAGTGGCCGAAGTTGGTGTTAGATTATTAATGGAAGACCAGAAACATATTGGGTCGGATGCATTGATAAATAATAACAATAAAGCATTGAAATATTGGATTGATTTTCTTAAAACCGATAGAACTAATTAAAATTTCTGTTATTAGAATATAATTAAATCTAACGTTTCTCCATATCTACGTATTGGATATGAAGATTAAAAACATTCAAGATATTGTTCGTCCCGAGGGGACTGTAGTATTCGTAACTGGCGTCACCGGTCAAGATGGTAGTCACATGATAGATTATCTCATCCGTGAGACAAATGTACATGTTATAGGCGGCGCAAGGCGATTGAGCGTTGAGAATCATATCAATCTACGTCATCTTGAGAATGAATCCAGATTTCAATTGGTAAACTTCGATTTAACCGACTCCCATTCAATTTATAAAATCGTAGAACATGCGAAGCCTGATTATTTTATCAATTTCGCGGCTCAAAGTTTTGTAGCCTCTTCATGGGACTTTGCCCGACAGACTTGGGAATGTAATTCTACGGCTGTATTAGATTGTTTGGAAGCCATCAAAAGACTAGCTCCTAATTGTAGATTCTATAACGCCGGCTCTTCGGAAGAGTTTGGAAACGTTGCCTATTCACCACAAGATGAAAACCATCCGGCAAGACCCAGAAGCCCTTACGGCGCATCTAAATCTGCGGCCAGAACGTTAGTCAAGGTTTATAGGGAATCATATGGTATATACGCTGTACAAGGTTGGTTGTTCAATCACGAAGGAACTCGTCGTGGCGAAGAATTCGTTACTCGTAAGATTACACAAGCCGTCGCCGGAATCTTCAATGCTATTGCAAATGATACTCCGATAGTTCCCTTAGAACTCGGTAATATCGATGCTTATCGTGATTGGTCAGATGCTGAAGATGTCATGGATGGGGTATGGAGAATGTTGAATCAGGAAAAATATCTTAATGAAACTATGCAGAAGAATTTTCATGAAAGAAATCCAGGTAGTAACTGTATAGTTGGTATTGATTTCTCAAGAGGATTCACACCAAAAGATTACGTCGTCGGAACTGGTGAAAAACACACCATCAGAGAATTTGTTGAAAAGTCATTTTCTTTGGTAAATTTGAATGGTGAGTGGTCTGGTAAGGGAGTTGACGAAGTTTATACAGTAAATGGACAAATTTTAATGAAAATTAATCCAAAGTTTTATCGTCCTGCTGAAGTTGAATCATTAATTGCCAATCCTACAAAAATTAAAGAAGAATTGGGTTACGTGTCAAAAACTACCTTTGAAGGTCTTGTTGATAAAATGTTGAGTAATGACTTGACACTAATTAAGCCTGTGGTATAATTCCATCCTATGAAAAGTGGATTAACATATATTATATTTGTCATTGACCGCTCTGGTTCAATGAGTTCAATTAGAGCTGACATGATTGGTGGATTTAATACATTCATCAAATCACAACGGGATGCAAACATTGGCGATTGCCGTGTCTTTGCATATAAATTCGATACCGATTATGAGACTTTGTTCGAAAATCTCGAACTAGCGTCCGTACCAATGTTGACTTATGCCAATTATCAACCAAGAGGCGGAACGGCTCTCTATAATTCTCTAGGAAAGACTGTTGTAGATATGGGCATCAAATTGTCCTCATTGCCGGAATCTGAACGTCCTGAGAAGGTTTTGATTGTTACCATTACCGATGGTGAAGACAATGAGACTCTTGTTAATTACAAGGATGCTAGATTTTCTGCTGAAGACGTCAAGGAAATGACTAAACATCAAACTGAAAAGTATAAGTGGGATTTCGCTTATATCGGAGCCAATCAAGATGCTTGGTCAGTTGGTAGTTCTATGGGAGTGACTAATAATCTTAATTATGTCGCATCGGCGGCTGGAACTGCCGGAGCATTTAAGTCTCTATCCAGTAGTACATTATCATATCGCTCGTCAAATCAAGCATTTGCGTTTGCCGACTCAACTCCGCCAAGTAACGTAATTTAATCACGATTAAAAAATCGAATAAGTCTATTAAAGAACTGAGACAGGCCCTTAGCGGTAACACGCTTTCGGCCTGTTTCCTTTTTGTAGAAATCCACAATCGATTTTTCTATTTCAATTTGAATTACCGTCATATCTCCATTACGTATTTCTATTATTCGATTGGTGTATTTTTTCATAACTTATTTTAATTAATAATTAGTTCAATGCAAAAACAAACCCCTGTTATTTCTAACAGAGGTTTGTTTTTGTTATATTGAGAAGACTGCTCCCTATGCCATAGAACTCTCAACGGTAGCTAAGTGTGGGAGATGTGCCTTCCACGTAGGGTGTTTAATATCACGAATCATTTCCATCGCCGTCATCGACTTAGGAGCCTTCGGTTGACGAATCAACTTCAACCCAATTTCATGATTGAATTTGTTGCCCTTCTTGGAATTGATTTCCTTAGAAGTAAGCGCCAAATTCTCCCACACGTCCCTACCACCCCTAGACTTAGGTGTAATATGGTCGACCGTGGCTTCGTCCCTGTTCAAGTGTTTGCCGGTGTATTGGTCAACGCCGCCGTCTCGGAGGTAAATTGCATCGTTAGATGGTTTGCCTCTGAAACTCTTACGAGGCATCTTGTGATAGTTTTTTGCAATCAAAACAGTAGGAGCTCTCATAATCTTCTGACCTTGATTTCCGTAATGGATTGCGTCTTGCATTTCCCATGAACGGACGGGCAATTGAATCCACTCTGTCCAGTTTACTGGTCTGGCGGTAAGTGGTTCATTCAAAGGCGAACCATGTTCGTCTAAGATATAATTGCCATTTTCATCCTGTTCGTAAATAAAATCCAATGCTAGAGCAGATTCACCCGCGGCTAAATCTACAATTGCCTTTGCAACTGTGGAGATGCCTACTGCCTGCCAGCCTGAATTTAACTTCAAGACGATTGTTCTGTTGATTACACTCATATTATTGTTTCGTTTATTGTTCTATCTCATATGTTTATGTTTATTTTTATTTTAAACTTACCCCAAGATTCTACCACGTTTACTATTATTGTCAAGCGTAATTATAAAATCACGTCCACCAGACCATAATCCAGACACGTTTTTGCATCCATACACAAATCGTGACTCAGAATATCATCTAGTTCCGAAAATTCAAATTTGGTTTTCTTTAAATAAACCCCCTTGATTAAATTCATTAATAATTCAAGATTTTTGATTTCATCTTTGAATTGCATATAATTTCCCCACAGTCCGGAACTGACTTGATGAACCAACATACATGAACTTTTTGTTATGTATCGTCTTGCGCCTACCGATGATATCAAAGTGGCTGCCGACGCTACCATGCCTTCACAGTATGTATCAATCGGAATAGGATTATCAACGATTTTATCAACAGCTGACATACCGGCGAATATATCTCCGCCATCACTACAAATATGAATTTCAATCCTCGGTGGTTCTGGTAAATTCAAACTAAACTGAATCATTTTCATCTGCCTAGTCAAGTCGTCAATTTGTCTTATTAAATTGAGAACGCTATCTTTATTTACTTCACTATAGAAATAAATCCTATTACCAATAGGCGAAGATTCGTAAGACTTTTCCAATGTGATAATCTTTGGAGACTCATCAGCATCAACCTCACCGCCGTTGTTTTGATATTTCCAGTTACTTCTCATATCAATAAATAGAAAGCCCGTAGTGAAATGTATCCACTACGGGTTGTTACGCCAATTTTAATTTCAAACTACTTTAAATCGCAAGATTTATGGATAGTTAGTGCGCCATTCTCATAAATGGCGTAGTTTTGAGAGCCAGGATGAGTATCAAGACACAGATTATATGACGTAGTTTCCGTCAAAGTTGGGGTGAAAAGAAATTTATCACCTAATGTTGTATTAATGCTAACATCCCCCATAGGGAGGACTCCATATTGGTCTGCCCCATGCGCTACTACCACCCACTTCACCGAACGTTGTGGTGTATGTCCAACAATTTGATGGATGCCTCTGATTGGGCCAAACTCTTGATTCCAGTCACACCACAATAATCCTCCATAATTGCATGAACGGTACGACCGAGAGAATCCAGCGCAAGTGAACCAGTGTTCTTCATTTGCATACAGATTCTTTATCGCTTGAATTGAATCTCGCTCTAATTTTTCAACAACATCACTTAATTTAGCTTTGGTAATTGTTGAAGAATTTAAACTATCAGGATTAATCCAAGACGGATGGACGCCCGCATGACTTAATAACCATTTATTGTCGAGGACGTGAAAAAACTTTAATTTTTCCCAATCTTCTATGGTAACGATGTCATTTATGGCAATAGATTTAAAATCGGTATAACCAGAACACCGAGTTCGAAAATTCTTATTGAACCAATAATGTGAGTCGTGATTTCCGCATAGATGGATTCGATTTTTCGTATTGATGGATTGAACGAACCATTTAGCTACGTCTGAAATTATATCGACGTCATCATGAAAATCATCAAAATAATCGCCCAAAAATATTGTCATATCTGGGGCGACTTTTGATATAATATTTTCAACCAAATTACATCGGTTGTGTACATCAGGTAGTATTAGATATTTCATAATCTATTATTATAACACAACCATCGTAGAAGTCAAGCTTCAGAGTCCTGGTCCTTGGCCGCCGTCTCCGGGCCCCCACCAACTACCGTGGTCTTGAAACATTCCATCGCCAAATTGTTTTGGTTTCCTTGGTCGGCCTGGACTTTTCTTTCTCTTAATTGGATTGGCTAACCAATATGTTAATCCGACTATAGTTATGACAGATAATATTATTTCCATAATTTTACAAGGTTATTATTAATTTCTTTTCTTTCTTTTCCCAACCGGCTTTGTTCATGTCTTCTTCGGTCATGATACTAATATCATCGTCAGACTGCATGAATAGAACACAAATTTGATTTTGTTTTAGTTTTTCCTGTCTCGGGTGAAGAACTTGATTGGCAATGGCTCTTTGCATCATTTGAATACGTATCGGGTCTTGAACATTAAGTTTAATCAATACGACTGAATTTTTTGGAAGATTATCGAAGTCAATTGTATTACCCCACTTCACTATGCTCTCTATTCCTACTGGTGGAGTAGTGTCATCTGGTAGTTGCCATGTTTTTGTTACATCCCCACCTGGCATATGCGCAATATGCTTAGGTTGCCATACCACTCCCAATTCTTCACTATGAATCCACTGTCCTTTATCTGTTTGAGATTTTTCATTTAGTTCATCGATGAGTTTTATAACTCGTTCCGACGCCGTTTGTTTTTCTGGCTTTGGTGTAATATTTTTCATAAATTACTTGACAATTACTTTATCAACTTCTTGACTGGTAGGTCGTTCATACTTGGCTACAAATCTATCGATAATTTCGTTTCCAACGTGTCTTTCACGTTGCGCATCTCTGCGGTAGAGTTCTTCCTTCGGAACTTCAAATGCCACGGCGATAATGTAGGCTCCGGCGCCACGTCCCATGTTAATCCAATCTTTACGTGACTTCCTATTAACGTTGGTAGCATCAATCATGGCGCTTTTATCAGCCTTTAGAGTCTCCGACACCTTACGTCGTGCGATACCAAATGCAGCCGCTGAGACTGACTGGTCAGCTTCTCCTGAACCTATCTTAGCTCGGATTGCATCGGTAGAGACGTATTCAATGTTATTCTCTTCGGAAAATTTCTTTCCCCAAGTAGATTTACCACTTGCAGGTGGCCCCACGAGAAGGATTAGTGCCTTTTTCTTTTGTCCGCCTATTTCTAATTTATTCATTGAGTAATTGGGTTTTGTCTCTGTAATTTGTTAAGAGACTTTGTATATTTATTTTACCAACAGGATTCATCGAATGGACTTGAAAGTCTGGCAATGGTTGTTCAGTCTTCATACAAAATTCGACTAACCATTTCGCACAGTCATATCCTGTCTTTTCTGTGTATTGACTTACATTTGGATTGCCGTAATGTTCCCATGCCAAATCGTGGTCAAATGATATGAATTGAGGAAGTCCCTTTTTAAGTATCAGACGAACGAATTGGTTATAGTCCCTAGCCGTTTCCCACACACGAATATCTTGCAGGAATTTATTAGCATCACGAACATCATCTAAAAATAAATTATACATACTTTACTATATCAGTTGAATACAACCATGTCAACTTAATTATTGTTTATAATTTTGGTTGATTAATTTCAAGCTCCACTCCTTCCCTATGGAGGGGGAATAGAAAGGAATTGTCGGGGCTACTACCATCCCCTCAGCCGGTTTACCGTTTGTAGACCAGACTTGTGAATCTGCCAATTGTCTAAAATATTCTATGTTATGAATAGTTTTATCAAATTGACAAACTTCTATAATATCCACCATCGGCAATTGTAACTGTTCACACATAGCCTTCAAATCATAGAATCCCAAGATTTCTCTCTTATCCAAATCCTTGATTCTAAATACACGGATTTCCGGTTCTTTTAACTCCATAGTATTACCATTGAGTTTAGGTCCGATAGACTCTGCTTGAATGGCTAAATTTTTACCAAGGGCAATTAACTTGTTCTTTATGTCGTATTTTGTAACAGAAAACCAGGGAAATCCACTACCCTCTTTCAATTCAAATCTACGAGAACAGGCTTTAAATTCTCCACCAGAAAAATTCGGATTGGTATTATAAATGAATGTGGTACTACTACCATCAGTCTTTTGGGTGATATAAATCTCTTTACCGTGTAATTCCTCTAAAGATTTGGAATTACTTAACATATTATCCTCATCGGAGATGGAAATGAGACTGGTAGGAAATCCTCCAGCAGCATCACCTCGGGTAGATAAATCGAGCGGTCGTTCGTATTTTGTTATACCAAGTATTTCAGAAACATCGTCACCTTCTTCGGCAATTATTTCACGTTCATTACCATCACCATCAAACCCAACACGTTCAGGTAAAATTGAAATCGGACAAACCAATCCACTCGAAGGCGCTCCCTTGAATCTAGCATTCCAAATTCTGAATTTTTGTCGTCTCATGAACTCAAAGTAAGGATTACTCTCGGGTACAATAGAATCGATGGCAATAAAAACCACTAACTCACCATCCTTATATTGACCTTTCGGTATTACCACAGGCCATTCCATAACTTTACCAACTTCAAGCTTTTCAACATCCTCATTAGGATGTCTCTGAATTGAGTGTAATCTCTGTATTGTCGCTAATTTGTTCATATCAATATTTACAATATCTTTTCTCGTATTTAACTAAAGGTGTGATTAGATTATATCTATCATCCTTTTGTAATTCCATCACAAAGAATTGAGCGTTCCTCGGATTTCTCAAAAACTCAAATTCTTCAACGGTCATGTGGAACCACCTCATCAAGAATACTCTTAGGGTCATACCATGCGTCACTATTATACAATTTTTGGCGCAATTCGGTTTTTTAAAATCTCGGTGTAATGTTTCAAGAAATGTACTAACTCTATCAAATACATCTGCGCAACTTTCTCCACCATGAAATCTATAATAAAAATGACCAAAGGCATTTCTCTCTTCTTCGGTGTCGTAGTCATATCCACTAGCTCTTATTTTACCACACCATTCTTGTTCACGTATTCTTGGGTCTTCTCTTTTGTCTTTCAAATTCAAAAGAAACGGTTCTATACATTCAAACGTCTGTCTCGTTCTGTAAAATGGAGAAACGTATGCGGTCGACGTTTCTTTACCAATTATTTTACAAATCTCACTTCCAGCTTCCGTCGCTTGTAATTTTCCCTTGTCGGTAAGATTAACAGCATAATCGGGTTTGGTTTTATAAATCTCTTTACTTACATTACCTTCCGATTCAGCATGACGTAATAATATAATTCTTTTAGGCTTCATCTTCTTTACTCTCTCCGATGTCTTGCATCAATCTTTTGTTTATTTTCGTCGATAAAAATTCCACTTCAAATGGATTTGGGTTATTCAATAAATCACTCGGCTTACCATATCCATCAAGGTTGGTCTTCAACAAATAATACACACACTGAACGTGTAGATGTTCGAATACATTACCATTAGTGGGCCAAGTTCCAACTTCTCCAAGGATTTCACCTTTTTTAAAGAAGGATTTCGGACTGTTTATTATGGAATTCGGTTCAAAATGACCCAAAACTAAATACGGCAATGCTTTACTTTGACGTAAAATTACCCTACCACCCCAGCCGATATCAACGTCGGTATCAATGAAGACGTCAACAACTTCACAGTCGAACGGACAAATAACTTTGGTTCCTTTTTTAACATTAATGTCAATCCCAAGATGGGTATAGTTTCCAGAAAGTTCCAAATAACTTCCGCGGAATATTTCTTTTCTATTTTCTCCGTAACCACCAAACGTATTATATCCCAACTTATCCAATTCAATCTGAACTAGTTCTGGATTTTTTGTATCGTGAATGTGTCGAGTTTCGAGAAATTCATTTAATGTGATTTCTTTGAATTCTCCATCGAAAAAACTATTACAGTTGAGTTTCATATAAGGAAGATACCACACTTTAGAAGAATGTCAAGAAGTTGGTGGCGCTGGTGGGATTCGAACCCACGCTACTTCGATTTTAAGTCGAAAGACTCTTCCGCTGGTCTACAACGCCATATTTAAGAAATTGGTAGCGGAAGAAGGATTTGAACCTTCGAGGCTTTCGCACCACGTTATGAGCGTGGCCTGATACCGGGCTTCAGACATTCCGCAATAAATTTTGGTAGTCATGTTCGGACTTGAACCGAAACTCGGCACCAATCTGGTGCGCCTAGTTTATAAGACTAGCGATGCTTACATTACATCACATGACCGTCACACAAATAACTATATCATCAAATCAAAAAATGTCAATATAAAATTGGCTTTTAATTTTTTTATGATATAGTTATTCACGTAGATGCAAAAATAAAAATTTTATCCACTAAATCATTATGAAAATATGTAAAAATTGTAATAAAGAATTTCCTACCAAAATAAGGATAGGCGAAAAAAATTATGGATTGTATAATAGAAAATTTTGTTTATTATGTTCTCCTTTTAAAGAACATAATACTAAAGACATTTCTAAAAATATAATAACGGAACAAAATGGTAAAATGTATAAAATTTGCTCGGTCTGTAAACAGAATTTAGAATTTAATAAAGAAAATTATTATATGAGAAATCGTGGAGATTATCAACCACAATGTAAATCTTGTGGAAATAAAAAAACGGTAGAAAATCAACGGAATGTAAAATTGAAATCTATAGAATATATGGGCGGGAAATGTCAATTTTGTGGGTATTCTAAATGTGTAAATTCTTTAGATTTTCATCATAAAGACCCATTACAAAAGTCATTTAATATATCCGCCGGTAAATGTTACAATTTTGATAAATTAAAATTGGAATTGGATAAATGTATACTGGTTTGTAGAAATTGTCACGGTGAAATTCATGGGGGATTATTAGTTTTGTGACTATTAAATGTGGGGAGCAGGTGGAGGGAATCGAACCCTCGTAATGAGTTTGGAAAACTCACACACTACCATTGTGTTACACCTGCATTAAATCGTTTGATAGACCCAGCGACCTCTTTTACATAGGATTTTTTATGCTGGTTTGGTATTTTCCTATACCCTCTGTCTATCGAAAATGGTGCGGAATAGGAGAATCGAACTCCTGCCCGAACATTGGCAATGTCCAGTTCTACCATTAAACCAATTCCGCTTACTGACAATAACTATATACAACTTTGGAAAAAAGTCAAGCCTTTTGAACTTTTCTTCAAAGGCTTGACATCAATCGGATGTGTGGTAGTATAAATTATGGATGTCGCCAAACAGAAACATTGGGAAGACGCATTTAAAAATGCCACAGAGTATTCTGGTCCAAACTCCCGCGGTCTGACGATTTCGAAAGCGAAGCCAAAGGAGGGTAGAGACATCTTTGATGAGGATGAGGAAGAAATCATGTATGCTTCAAAAAAGTATGGATATTCTGTAATCTCCAATTCACCGAAGGTTATAGTATTTTATAAAAAATTATGAGAATGGGAATCGTATCGTTTAAATATGGGTGTTTATACTGTTCAAAAGATGTTCTTTTGGCTGTGGAAGTTGAAAGCCCGTCAGATTATTATCTAATGGATGAATTTTGTCCTGAGTGTAACCGGCCGTTGCCAAATGATTTGGATGTATCGTCGTCGGTAACTGACTTCTATTCATTTCAGGCTGATATGGAAAGATGAAGGGCGATTATGGATATTGAATATAGATATTTTGCCAAAGTGTGGGGAAGTGGCGGGCCATCTCACGGTTCATATGATTATATTTTATTGGAATCTAAAGATTATGATTTAGCATTGAAAGAAATTCAAGAAATTAATAATCTTGACACATTCAATCCATTGGCGTATCATCCAACAGATTTTAAGACCCATCGTATTTTATCACGGTGGGAAATGGATAATAGAAAAAAATAATTAACGTTTTTCATTTTTAGTCTCTATGTATGGATGTTCGGAACGCAAAAGAAAACGTTTGACACTAACCCGAAGTTAGTATAGTATTCAATCGTTAAGTTTAATTTTAGATGCTAACAGCATAAACATTTTTTTATCAAAAAAACAAAATGGCATCTAGTATAATTTAAGATTCACACAGCATTAAAATCGTGCATCGAAACGCCGAAAGGCATGAATCTTGTAAAATTTAGATGGGAGCAGCATATCCAATTAAGGAAAACAACCATCTAGCAGTAAACAAAAAGGAAAATAGTTATGAATAAGAACGCATCAAACAATGTAGTCGCAGTTAATACCGAAACCTTTGGCTTTGAAGACATCGCCGCCGTCCAGAAGTCCATTCTGGAAAATCAATTTCGTCCTACCGTTAATCCCCTCGTTGCCGGTCTTGAAGATGCTAGTAATCTGACTACCACCGCAAATGGAGCCGTGGCTTATAAGAGTAGCTTGAGTTTTGTATTGGATTTCTTTGGTAATGGAGCGGCCCTTCGTAACCGTAGTGATTCAGATGTTATTCAACTTTTCTCCAAGGCTTTCGCAGAAGACCGACTTCTGGCTTTGAAGACCTTGTTCTACATCCGTGACGTGCGTGGTGGACAAGGCGAACGTAAGACTTTTCGAACCATTCTCAAGTGGCTGGCTAATAACTACGCCGACGTGGTTCGTAAGAATCTTGCCAACGTGGCTTTGTATGGTCGTTATGATGACTTATATTCTCTGTTCGATACCGAACTTGAAAAGGACGCAATCAATTTGTTCACACAACAGTTGGCTTTGGATTGGAAAATGATGAAGGCTGGAAAGAATGTTTCATTATTGTCCAAGTGGTTGAAGTCTGAAAATACGTCTTCTAAGGAGTCTCGCGCATTGGCGACTAAGTTTCGTGAATCGTTGGGATGGAACTCTAAGAAATACCGTAAGACTCTTTCACAACTTCGTAAGTATGTTGATATCGTCGAGGCTAAGATGTGCGCCCGTGACTGGTCTAACATTAACTTTGAACGTGTCCCATCAAAGGCGTCTTTGAACTACCGCAAGGCGTTTGAGAAACAGGCTGGAGAATTGTACAAGGAATATCTTTCAAAGGTTGAGAGTGGCGAAGCTAAGATTAACGCGGGTACGTTGTATCCTTACGACATTCTCCGAACCCTTGTTGAGAACGCACAATCTCCTACGTCTGTGAAGGCGGCGGATTTGCAATGGAAGGCGTTGCCTAACTACGTCGAAGGTGACGGCAGGGGTTTGGTCATCGCGGATACGTCTGGTTCTATGAACGGATTGCCGTTGTATGTGGCAGTGTCTTTGGCAATTTACTTTGCCGAACGTAACACCGGACCATTCAAGGATGTCTTTATGACATTCTCCGAGACTCCTAAGTTTCACCGAATTGTTGGTAACAACATTTTGGAAAAGTATAAGAATTTGGATTCTAGTGGTTGGGATATGAATACCAATCTTCAAGCGTCACTGGACTTGATTTTGAACGCGGCTAAGACGAATCACGTAGAACAGAAAGATTTGCCCGAATATCTCTTGATAGTAAGTGATATGCAACTAGACCCTGCCAGTATGTCAAATGATAAAACTAACTACGAATTGATGAAAGTTAAATTTGAAAGAGCAGGCTATAAATTGCCAAAGTTGATTTGGTGGCAAGTCAATTCAAGTCAAACAAATGTTCCTATTAAGTTTACTGATTCTGGAACCGCATTGGTTAGTGGAAGTCACCCATCCATTTTAAAACAGATTTTCTCAACAGAATTTCTAACACCAATAGGATTGATGTTAAAGGTAATTACCGATAAAAGATATGATTCGGTGGTTGTATAACACAAATTAAAACAAAGTGGTGGGTAGGTAGTAATCTTTTTTCATGTTGGAGAGACGAAACCGAAGAAATCTGGGAAAAGAACAGAAAAATACTTGAAACTTATAAAGAGAAGGTGTAATGTAGTAATTGTTTGATTGGTGTTTGTTGTTCATAGTTGTTGGAAGAGAGTGTGGAGAGAAATCTTCACACTCTTTTTTTATAAATTGACTTGTAAGTTATTTGAATATATACTCAACGTCATATGAATGAAACAAAATATAAACAAAACGATAGAGTGTACTTTGAAATGGGTGGGCCATTACCGTCTGGGTGGGGTAAGGTATGCGGTTCTGTCGGGCCAGTAATAATCATAGAATTGGAAGTCCCAATTGCCGGATATGAATATACACATACCTATGTAATGGACGCTCAGATTAAAGAACCGCCGGTAGAGTCTTGACGAATTAATTTGACTTCTCATACAAGGAATGATACATTTGCCGTATGAGAGTCAAATGGCTTATTGAAAATTTCGTCGGTGATAACGGATATGAAGACCTTATATCGGAAGTCCGTATTCAAGGAATGGAATGTATCGTTCTTGACGTTCGCAACCACTTTGAATTGAGGCCTGGCCTCATCGAACCTGATGAATGTGTAATATTTCAAGGGTCAATTCAGCTTTTCAGAAAATTGAAAGCTGAATTGGCTGCTTTTCCGTTGGGTTGGATGACGGATGAAAATTATCTTTGCAGTAACTACTATCCCCACGTACAAAAGTTTTTGTTCAATGACTGGCATGTTTTTACAACTGTCGGTGGTCTGAAACATAACAAGTGGAATTTCTATGCTACCTTCGCCAAAGATGCGATTCTTTATGTTAGGCCTAACGGCGGAGATAAGACTTTCACTGGCCGCCTGTTGGATTTACAAGACTTTGATGGATTCTGGAAAGACATCGTTCATTGTAATATAACCGACGATAAAGCTATGGTCGTCGTCAGTACACCAAAAAACATCCGTGGTGAGTGGAGATTCATTTGTACTAAGAATAAGGAAATACTCGGAACGTCTTGTTACAAATACAATAACCAACGAACATACATCCCAAGCGCACCGGCAAAGGCAATGAAACTCGTAAATGAGATTCTTGAAAATGGTTGGTATCCTGACCCAGTATTTACCGTCGATATTTGTGAAGATAGTGATGGTAACTTTTGGTTGATGGAAATGAATTCCTTTACTTCGGCGGGAACATATGCGGCGCCTAAGAAATTGATTGTAGAGAAAGTATCGGAAATCGCCTTCAATGAATGGGAACTCCATAGAAAATTATTTTTTACACACAACTTATCACACTCATGAAAACTAGAATTTTTTTTAAAAATGGAATGTATGAATGTATGTTTGTCAATATAGACAATTCGGCATTTGGTTTAATTTTGAAGAAGGGCCACATTCTGATTGGCGAGTCGACCGTGACACTCTGGAAGAAGCGGAATTGTGGATGACGAAGTATATAGAACAACATAATAAATTTAAATTGCCATCTTCTGTTATTAAGGAATATTCTATATGAAACGGAAACAAATGTTATGAATGAAGATTTGAAAAAAATAGAAGAATCTAAACCTGTGTCCAAGGGACTTCGTAGAAATTATTGTAGAAAATGTGGTAAATCAATAGTCTCAAGTGGCCACGGCATTATCAGAGATATTTGTTCAGGATGTGGCGTGATGTATAGAACGAGTCGTAGGTTGGGGTCTTGTAAATGACGACGATTGTAAACATAAGAAAAAAGAGAGGTCAGAAACGTCCATATTGCGATGTTTTGATTGACCGGTCTTCGCCTTTTGGAAATCGACACGACATAGGACTTTGTTCTGTGTGTAATAAGGTTCATGACCGAAATCAGGCCATTGCCGAATATAAGAAGGATTTTTATATCTGCTTGACTATTCCAGAATTTCGTGATAGTGTTTTAACATTGAAGGGAAAGAAACTCGGCTGTTGGTGTTCGCCCCTACCATGTCACGGCGATGTAATTGTCGAGTATCTTGAAAACCCCGATGTTGAAAGAATTGTAGATGAAAATTGAATTTTATGATATCAAGACTCGTTCTGTTGTAGAAATGGAATGGGATGATGTTCTTAAAGGCGTTCCTATAGGATATATTCTTTATTCATCAATTCGACAAGGGGCGAAGTGGTATTCACAGTCAGGATTCCCATTGAATTTATATTGGGAAACTGAACTATCAAATGAAGAGATAGAAAATTATTTTAAATAATATATGAACAACTCAGTCGAAAGGGGCCTAAGACTCAGTATAATATTTGGATTTGGATTTGCGACTCTTGGTAGTTGTATTTCAGACAACGTAGGAGCGATTTGTGGTATAATCGGCATTATAATTGGATTCACCGTTGGATATAAAAAGAAATAATTTATGAAAGATGAACTCGGAGAGAGAATGAAAGATATGAATGAAATAATTTATTTAGAAACGGCAAAAGCGCATTGGAAATATAAACCCGCTGTACTTGACAAACCAGGCCGACGGGACGGTATTTTCATTGAGACATATCCAACGAAATGTAAAGTTACAATAAACGGTTCCATTATAATTAATGACGTGTATGTAAGACATTCTAACACCGGTCAGATATTTCTTTTTAAAGAATACAAAGTCGAAGAATTGTGGGATTATTCATCTCCGGTTTTTGGTGGGCGAAATTTAGTATTGGAATTTAAATCTGAAAATTATATCATAGAAAAATATGAGTGATGTATTTCAAATAAACAAACAGGCCCAGAGTCTATCTCTTGATAGAGATTTTCAAGCTATTGTAAGGGTTGTTACTGATAATCATGATTTTTCTACTTGGTGGGGTGGGTTAAGTGGTCAACATCACGATTTCCTTGGTGGATTAGCTAGACATACTCGGGAAGTTATTGACCTATGTTTTAATAGTGTTGAGACTTTGGGTTTGGAAAAGATTGACAAGAAAGAATTATTCTTGTCGGCATTGTTTCATGATACCGGCAAAATGTTTGATTATACGACATCTCCGATAGGTAGTAGACAACCTGCTATGATTGCGGCTCCACATAAGAGAATCATACATCATATCAGTCGGTCGGCATTGATTTGGAGCCACGCCGTTGTAGAGCATCCTGAATTTTCTGATAAGTATCATGATGTGGTTTTACATAACATACTATCACATCACGGATGTCGAGAGTGGGGTAGTCCGGTGGCGCCATTGACACAGACTGCTTGGTTACTTCATTTGTGTGATGGTATAAGCGCAAGAATGAATGACTGTGACCGATTGGATTTGATTAACGGTAAACCTAAAAATTTATGACAAATATTGAAAAAGTAAAACATATTAGGGAGATTACTATGTCTCCAATGACAAAGATTAATGCTGCTCTTCTATCTGCTAACGGTGATGTTGGTGAGGCTATTGCAATTCTCGTTAAACAAAAGGAAACGAGTGTTGAGGATATGGCGAATCGCAAGGCTGACAATAGTATAGTATATTCATATGTCCACAATAACAAAATTGGGGCAATGATTGTGTTGGCTAGTCAAACCGACTTCGTGGCCAAGAACGAATTATTCACACAATTGGCGAAGGACATTTGTATGCACGTAGTATCTAACCCTAACATCGCCGAGTATGTCGTTCCTGAAAGTATTCCATCAGAAATTATCCGATTGAAGAAATTATCATATACCAATGAAATTCCACTCAATAAGCCTGAAGCGATTCGACAAAAAATTATTGAGGGTAAAATTCAAAAATATTATGATGAATCGTGTTTGATGAATCAAAAGTTCATTAAAGATGACTCTGTGACCATCAGGGGACTTATTACAAAGGTTTCTGGAATTGTCGGTGAAAAGATTGAAATTAAAAACTTTGTTAGATTGTCATCATGAATACTAATGAACCATTTCATTCAGGAAATAAAGACTCTGATATTGTCGCTCTTCTCGATTGCGCATATGATATAATGGAAATATGGAATCCAAAGGAAAAAGAAGTATACAATAGGAAATTGCGAGGATTGTGGTTGAAACGAGCTAGGGAACTTGGGGCAGTACCTTCTCCGTGATATTTCTTGACAACCGTTCTAATCTAATGTAAAGTTGGTATCTATGAACGATACTGAACTCAAACTGGCTCTAGCAGAAATGATACCCAGTCATATTTTTATATGGGATGAGACTAACTGCAACACAGTTACTCCCTTCTTCCAATGGAAAGATGCTAGGGGTTCTACTAGGGGCGAACGTAGATTAGAAGACTCCGAACTTCTCCATCTATGTTGGTTGGTCGAAGAACAATTAGAAAAAGATAACCACGCACAATATAATCTTTACGTGAAACACTTGGTTTCAATTACGACTGGTTTTAAACAAACATTTTGTCAATTTGAAGACCTGAATTATGAACAGTATAATTTATTATTACACGCCACATGGCAACAACGAGTTACTTCACTAATACAAGTTCAACAATCTTAAAATATGATTATAAGAGATGATTTTTTTTCAACCGTGGCAGTCCACGCAGCAGAACCGCCTGATAAATTGACTCGGGCGGTGGCTCCTATTCTCGTCAGAAGTAAGACATTTGCGCAGACGTTTGGGGTTGAACAGACGTATCAATATTCCCGTGGTAACAATCCAACCAGAAACCAATTGGCAGACAAATTGGCAATCTTAGATGGTGGTAAATATGCGTCGGTATATGCGTCGGGCAATGCAGCTACGGCTACATTCTTTCTATCAATGTCTCCTGGCGACCACATTCTTTGTTGTCAAGAAATCTACGGTGGAACGTATCGACTTCTTGAGGAATTCTGTAATAGATTTGGTATTACTGCTAGTTATGTTGATTTCTCAAATGAAGACTCAATTCTAAAAGGCGTAAAACCAAATACAAAATATTTGTTTGTAGAAACCCCCACCAATCCATCCTTACATATTATCGATTTAAAGATGATATCTGATATATCAAAGAGGATTGGGATTCCATTTGTTGTAGATTCTACATTTTCGCCGCCTTGTTGTACGCGTCCATTAAGTTATGGGGCCGAGGTGGTTATTCATAGTCTAAGTAAATACATCGCCGGTCATAATGATGTATTGGGTGGGGCTTTGATTACCAATAATAAAGAACTACATGAAAAATTCTGGTTCTTATTCAGAACGGTTGGCGCAATTCTATCACCAGACGAATGTTATAGAATATTACAAGAAGTAAAGACTCTGCCCTTACGTTGGGAGAGAGTTAGTAATACCGCTCTACAAGTGTCGGAGTATTTAACATCAAATGTTGGAGTAAAGAAGGTTTTCTATCCGGGATTAAAAGCTCACCCAAATCATACCATAGCGAAGTCTCAAATGGTCGGCGGCTTCGGCGGAGTTCTATCTTTTGAATTACATGATAAATTTCACAATCAAGTTGAGAAGTTTGTAAATAATTTGACTAATCACAATCATATAATTTACGCCGAAAGTCTGGCAAGTCCTGAAACTATTTTATCATATCCACCGTTGATGAGTCATAAAAGTGTTCCGAGAGATGTTAGATTGTCTTTGGGTATAAGTGATGGGTTTTTTAGATTGTCGGTTGGATTTGAAAATCCGTATGGTATTATAAATGCTCTATGTGCGGCTATTGAATCTTTATGAATGATAATCTTTTAGGCAATCCTAATCCAATGGGTAATCCGTATAACCCAATGAACCCTAATAATGCGTTAAATCCGTTAAGTCCATATTCATTATATCACAGTAGTAATGTTTCTACTACTGTTTCACAGGTCGACCATATGGATGACGCTGATAAGCTTGTAGTCGTTCAAGTTGTAGGTATAATGTTTCTAACATTCGTTGGATTGATATACATAAATTGGATTTTGAATAAATGTAAAAATTATGAAAAAGATGACATTAATTAATGAGGGTATTGCCGCCGCAGTTACGAGTGGATTCCTTACATTTATATTTCTCGGACTTGGGACAATGTTTTTGTTTGCGTTGGTTAATATTATTAACTTGGCATTTATGACAGACATCACAACTCTCATGCATATACAATGGAACGAATCAGTAATTATATGTATTTATGTATGGGTTCTTATTATATCAAGTATCGTCGGATTCTTCTATGGTATATTTTCAACTTTAAAAAAATGATTTATGAAAACTATTAATGAAATTCGTAATTTGACAAAACAATCTCTCATAGACCAAGAAGGGCGAGTCCGACTCGCTGAGATTATGGAAGCTGCGAGGCTAAAAAAAGAAAGACGAGAAAGGATGGAACATGCGAAGGATGTTTCGTTCTTTATTAAGGAAATTGAAAAGGCGGCAAGGGAAGGGGAGAATACGTATTCTATTTCCCTCGGTAAAAACGAAGGTAGTGAGTATTATAAATTACATGTGAAATCAATCAGTAAATTGTTAAAGGATTTTACACCAAAGTTTGAAGACTTTAGAGATAGTAGCTGTTCATATAATTATGATGGTGATGTTATTGACGGTACGGAAAAATATCACACTTCAACGAGGGTAACTTTTAATTGGTGATATATGAATATGGATAAACTTAGACGTGAATTGAAGATGTTGGACGGCAAGAGTCACGAGACTCAATGTATATGGTGTGGCAATCTTATACGTGGTATTTACGGTAAGTCAGACGAAATAGGACAACACGCCAGAAATTGTAAGTATACGGAGGAAGAAACTTTTGAAAAGCGAATGAATGACGTTTTGTATGGTGGGATGGCTCCGAAGTGTAATTGTTGTGGTGCGCCTAAAAAAGATGATGGTACACATAACCATGATAATGAATGTCATTGGAGAAATGAATTATGAAAGTAACAAGAACATTTAAACCTATAATGTGTGAGCATGTAAAAATGTGTCGGGAATGTCCATATTATATAATGGAGAATGATGGGAATATGTCCCATGCTAGGTGTGAGCATATAGACTATAACAGCGGTATGGCTCCTGATAAGGACAACCCATATAACCATATCATACCAGATGTCCAATGGGATACCACTATAATATCAATACATTGTCCTTTTAATAAAATATGATTAAAGAGTATATATCAACTCCTCCAATCGGAACATTTGCCACGAGGAACCCTTCGGGATTTATATACCCAATATTCATACATACCAAGTGCATACTTGCAGAAAGAGTGGCAGTTCATAATAATCCGGAAGGGGAAAAGATTGCAATGGAAATTGAGAGTGGGGAGGAATTTGTGAAGTGGGCAATTAACCCGTGGTCAAGCGTTATAAATATTAACGAGGAAGAATCACGGCAAATGAAACAGCAAATGATGGAATTTTTTGGAATATGAAATTTACAGACTATAAACCAAATAGTTATACGCAAGTTTTACTTCAAAAAAGTCATTTGAGTAATGGACTTTTGTGGTGGGAAGACGTTAATACATATACAGAGTATACATTTGCTGCTGAGGATTTACACAATAAAAAGAGTATATCTCCTACAGAAGAATTTAGAATAATAAAACGAACGGTCAACGAAGAATTGTTATGAATAATATAGATAAACCAACATTTGATAAAGATTTACAAAATTTAATTAATCGATATTGTAAAGAAAATGAATCAAACACTCCCGATTTTATTCTAGCCGAATATGTTAGGAGTTGTTTAAATGCTTTCAATACCGCCATTAATATTCGTGAAATGTGGTATGGTAGAATCGACTGTGATGGGTTAACATTACAATGTCCAAAAACAAACGAAAACTATGAAAAAATTGGGAAGTTGCTGGATAAAAATGACCATAAATTAATATGAATAACACAGATAAAGAATATTTTAGATTACTCACTACCATCCTTGAAAAAGGCAAGTGGAAGGGTAATAGAACCGGAGTTGATTGTTTAACCATCGCAGGGTTTATGTTTGAACATGATATGTCTGAGGGGTTTCCCTTACTTACAAGTAGGAAATTACCGTTTAAATCCACCAAGGTTGAACTTGAATTCTTCATTAAGGGGTTGAGAAGTAAGAAGTGGTTGCAAGACCGTGGATGTCATTATTGGGACGGATGGTGTAATCCAGAAATAGTTCCATACGCCAACGACGAGGAAACTAAGAAGAAGATGGCAGTGGAGGATGATTTGGGATTGATTTATGGAACACAGTGGAGAGATTTTCATGACCCACACGCAGATTATAGTGTATTTAACGGAGTTGACCAGTTAAAAAATGTGGTTGATACATTAAAGAAGAATCCGATGGATAGGAGAATGATTGTGTCAGCATGGAATCCGTTAGCATTAGGTAAAATGGGTCTTCCCCCGTGTCATTATGGGTTCCAAGTAACTGTTATTGATGGGTATTTGAACTTGGCGTGGAATCAAAGGTCGGTGGATACTTGCTGCGGTTTACCACAAAACATCGCCAGTTATGCATTATTATTACATTTACTTGCTAAAGAATCAGGATTGAAAGAAGGTAAGTTGATAGGATTTTTAATGGATACTCATATATATTCAAATCACATGGACGGTGTTAAAAAACAACTAACACAAGAAACTTTTAACTTGCCCTCTATCAAGACCGATAAATTTACATCAATATTTGATTGGACATATGAAGATACCATCTTATGTGATTATAAGCATGGCAACCCAATCAAGTATGAAGTCGCCGTTTAAATTTACCATTAACCCAATTACTGATACTTCCAATTGACACTCCCAATTTTCGGGCGGCATCTGCTTGTGATATATAGGATATTCCATCAATCGTGATAGGATTGGTATTGGTGGGTAGTTTACCTTTCATTCGTAAAGATGATTTCTTCTTATATTCATCGGTATGATGTTTTCCATAAAAAGGGTTCTGCTCTCCTTTTTTAGAACAATCCATACATCGGGCGTGTCCATACCAAACTTCACAATTACAATCAATACAATGATAAATGGATATTCCACCTTTCCAATTAGGATTTTTATCCATAGGACGACTCCATATGTGTTTCTTTTCCTCATCTGACATTTTCAATATTCGTTCACGATTTGTTTCAACCATTCGTTTTATAATATCTTCTCTATTTGGGTTATTGGTTAAATTGTCCCCGCCACCAACACTACCAACATTATATTGTGGTGATAACTCATCTATATGTTTCTGTTCTTCGTCAAATAATTGTTGGTCGGTTGGGGATGTCATTTCCTTGAGTATTTCAAATTTAAATACATTAACTCCGTGTTTATTATAAGAACGCTGTAAATATATGGAGTGATGACGATTGTTTTTAAGGGCAGACTTATGAATACTGAATCGTCTCTTTATATTTTTACTACTCCCAACATAGAACTTTCCATTTTTTATGTTGACTATTTTGTAAATTCCTGATATAATGTTCATAGGTATAAATATTGAACAGTAATCCCAAAAACACATCTAAATCAAACGTGTATGAATAAACAAATACCAGAAGTAGATGTTCATGTATGGTGGAAAAATACATGTTCTACTCGGATAGTATCATTTAAAGAATTTAAAGAAAATTTGAAAAAGACCGGATATACCATAACAAAGGAGAAGTTGTTGTATGATATCTGCCGCCGACGCAAGAAAACTTGTGGATGATTTTCCACATTTAGAAGTAATAAATAATTTGATTGAGGATGCCGCCAAGAAGGGTCTTTCATCTGTAATTTATAATGTATCGAGTATGACTGATGTAAAATTAGGAGTTCTTTCGTCTGAATTACGATATATGAAATATGGGTTGGATTTAAGAGAGTCAAGGACACTGTTATTAATAGTTTGGTAAATAAATTGATTATATGAATAGTATACCAGATAGACCGTTATGTAATTTCTGTAAAGAAGGAATTCGAGAAGGTCAAATCGACCTTCATAAAGAAGGCGCATGCCTAGTAAATTTCTATGAAGAGAATGGACGAATGGTATTAAATGAAAGTTATTTATTGAGACGTGGTAGATGTTGTAATAGAAGCTGTAAAAATTGTCCTTATTAAATATTATGAAAGTAATTTATACAATTAGACCGCCGGTTAAAAGTCCATATTTTGACAACTTAGATAGAAACCGAAGAAATAAAATAGAAACGGCATTAAATAAAAAGTTGACAGATTATGAGTGGGTAGAGTATAAGAAGATGACTATTCCAAAAAGAAAAGATTAAAATGAAACATATGGCCGAACAATTTGAACTCAATTTCAGACCATTACGAGGTATCCTTGCAATGTCAAAGAATAGATGTATTGGTAAAAACAATACCTTACCTTGGCTACCATTAAAGGAAGATTTCAAATGGTTCAAAGAGTTTACTCTAAATAAGACTCTATTGATGGGTCGTAAGACTTATGAAAATATCCCATATTTAAAGAATAGAACATTTTTGATACTGACTGATAATAAGTCTAAACTGGATACTCAATTCATTTTTGATAAACATGACAATACTATGTTGTATGGTAGATATATCGATTGTAAATTTATAACCGAATGTATTGATAATAACATAACGGATTTTATTTTGGCCGGCGGCAAATCAATATATGAAAAGTATATGCCGTCTATTGGTGAATTTTATGTCACGGTAATAGATAAAGAATATGAAGGGGATACGTTCATATCACCATTTGAACATCTATTTAGTAAACAAGAAGTGATACGTGAATTTGAATTTGGTAAAGTAATTAAATATAGTAAATAATCCGTTTAAATATTAATTTTCTTTTTAATCCAGTAATGAATTGTAGAATCACAAACATTTAATTGTCTTGCGGCTTCCGATTGAGATTTATATTTTATATTATTTATTGTAATAGATTTTGTATTTGGTGGAAGTTTCCCGACCATGATTTTTCTGTGTCTTTCTTTACCATCTAATTTACTCAAATTATATTGTCCATAAATCGTCCATCCTTTAACAGATATAATCCAATTTTTTCTATTAATTAACCCACATATACTACCGGCATTTAAATTGTATTTTTTTATAAAATCATTTCTTTTTCCTGTAAATTCTTCGTTTGTATTTATATTAAGAAAATGATAATTTTTATTGTCATATCGAGGATGTTTATTTCCTTTAAAATCGGCATGATTTTTATATGTGATATACTTATTAGCTGTGAATATTTATGTGTCAGATGAAATAAAAGAACGGTGGGTCAATTATGAATTTTTAGGTAAACCTATTAAATTGAGAGATGGGAATACTTATATGCGAGTTCATTCTAAATTCTTTAATGTGACTCATTTTTATTGTTTTGAAACCGATTTTATTTGGTTTGACAAGGAAGATTTCATGTCACAAAGATAGGCTTGACTTTTGCATCAACACTGATAGAATTAAATTATGAGTAACAAAAATTTATATCTATATATACTTCTCAGAAATGATTTGCCAAGCCTCTCCCACGGTAGGGCGTGTGCGCAGGCCTCCCACGCGTCAAATGCCTTCATCCACAAGTTCGGTATCTCCGACGACGTGGTTGAATGGTCACAACAGACCTCTCAAGGATTTGGAACTGCCATCGTTCTTTCTGCTAATTTGCGCGACATCGAAAATGTTTTGAAAGAATGTAGTATTAATGTGACCGGATTATATGAATCCATAGTCGACCCGGATTACGTAGTTCCTATTTCATCCGAACTCGTTCCTTTCTTGAATCGTGATAACAAGAGAATCGTGGTCGAACAATCGACTACAGACCCTACCAAGTCATTTATTCACCGTTCGGAAGTCACTTGTGCATATGTCTTCGGTGATAAGGAAAAGTTGGCTCCTATTCTTTCAAGATTTCCTCTTTACTCGTAGAAGCCAAAACTTGAGATTGAAGTAAAAGGAAAAAAATTCAAGATATGAAAAAAATTTGTCCTCTCCATCCAAACTATAAGGGATTTAAAAAACCGAAAAGTAAAAATCGAGATTGTATTTGTTTGGAGATTTATAAAGTCAAAAGAAATGAAAACTAATAGACTGTATAAATTTTTCTTATGGATGTCAGAAATCTTGTTCGATGCGAGTCAAAGACCGTTTATCCAATCCACGACTTTATAAAACCGTCGTGGCAAATAACACTATACCACTGTCTCAAAATAAGACAAGACAAAAAACAGACGCTTGACTTCATGGTTCACTCTGATAATATATCAACATGAGTAATTTCTTTACTGTTCCGACTCGACAACCGGTTAATAAAACGAAAGTCTGGCCTATACTTTATAGTCGAGATACCACAGGCAATATAAGAGAGTGGTTTCTTGAACAGGAAGAAAATAAATACCGAACAAATTCCGGTGTTCAAGGTGGTCAATTTGTTGTGTCTGAATGGACGGCTGCTGAAGGTAAGAACGGGGGTAAGAAGAATGAGACGACTTCTATTACACAGGCAATTAAAGAAATTCAATCTAAATACAAAAAACAGCTTGAATCTGGATATTTTGATGATGTCTCAAAGGTTGATGATTTCCAATATTTTCAACCAATGTTGGCTCATAAGTGGTTAGACCACAAAGATAAGGTAGATTTTTCTAAAGGTGTTTGGATTAGTCCGAAATTGGATGGTCTTCGTTGTGTCTTTACAAAATTCGGAGCATTTTCGAGAAACGGGAAAAAATTTGTTTCGTTTCCTCATATTGAGAGAGAATTAAAACCTCTTTTTGATAAAGACCCGAATTTAATTTTGGATGGTGAAATATATACTCACCTTCTAAAAGAGGATTTTGATAAAATTATCTCGTTGGCAAAGAAAACCAAACCAATCAACGATGATATTGTTGAGAGTGAAAAACATCTCCAATATTGGATTTTTGATTATCCATCTTGTTCTGGAAATTTTGATAATAGATATAATTCTTTAAAGAAATTAATTATTGAAAATTTTCGTGATAACAAGTGGATTCGATTGTGTATTCATAAACTTATTCATAATGAAGTCGAGTTGGAAACTGCTCTTGGAGAATGGTTACAACACGGATTTGAAGGGGCAATGTTAAATTTGAGAGATGGAATGTATTTGAATAAGCGTTCGACTAATCTTCTTAAATATAAACTGTTTCAAGACATCGAGGCAACAGTAATTAACATTACAGAAGGTGTTGGAAATCGGTCAGGGATGTTTGGTTATGCTACTCTTAAACTTTCAAATGGGAAAACGTTCGATTCAAATGCTAGAGGCAATGAAGAACAGTATAGAAGAATTTTGAAAAATAAATCTGATTATATTGGGAAATCTGCTACAATTCGGTTCCAGAATTATACTCCAGATGGAATTCCTCGTTTTCCTGTTATCGTTCAATGGGCAAGAGAGGATTGTGAATAATCCAACCTTTATATGATTTTTTGTTTCCATTAACCAACCTTGAAACGTGTCCACGATTGACATTTTCAAACTTATTGTAAAATTCATATCTTGTCCCATAAAACTCATCGTGAGTTTGGATGTTATAAAAATTAAACTTTTCTAATTTTTCACGCTTGACTTTTTATATGGTAGTGGTATCATTATAAGATGAAAATAAATCCACGAATTATTACGGAATTATATGGAAATTTACCAAATGATTTCTTTACTGTATTTGATGATAATATTTTTTACAGAGAATTCTTTACTGATACAGGAATGTCGGTGTGGATTCCGAAGTCATCGATTGTAAATTGTATTGAAGCAGATATAGTTTCTACACCTATTTATTTGGAATTAAAATCGGCATTTGAAAAACATCCTGAATATGATTCAATTATCCTATCAAATACATGAGTGAAAAATTAATCCTTAAAGGTATTCAAGAAAGTGGAAACATCATAAATTTTAATCCACCACTTGTAATTGATTATACAATTTACGAAAAAATTGATAAAGAAACAGGTAAAGAAAATTATACAGAAGAACGTCCTATCATGGCTTTTGCCACATTCGACTTTGGAATGGAAATCAGAGTGGCGCTAGATTCAAATCATAATTGTCTAATAAATGGTTACGGCGGGCTAACGGAGGAATCTTCTTTGGATGATAAATTGATGTATTCGATATTTTTCGATTTGTTCCACGCATTTTTTCATACACCACAAGACCCAAATTATTCTTACTATCACTGGGCTTTGTATGGAAATTTAAAAGACAGAGTAAACCTTACAGAATTTGATTAAATGAAGGAGTTTCTCTCATATTCAGAAAAACGGTGTTTACTGTTAGGATTTTTACTTGGTGTAATTTTATCTTCGACGATATTTTTTATCGTTTTTATAATTACTCACGCTTGACTTCTTCGGTAGTTTGTGTTAATGTAATTTCATGTATTTATTTTTAGACAATGAAATGGGCGGACTTGAGAGGGAGAAACATTCTCTCTTGACAGTTTACCTAATGATGACCGATGACAACTACAACGTCATTGGCGAACTTTACCTTTATTTGAAGCCGGACGACGGAACCTACAAAGTCTGTGGTGAGGCCATGGCGGTCAACAAAATCAATTTGTTGGAACATGACAAGAAAGCCATCACCTATAAGGAAGGTGGCACAAAGTTATACAATTGGTTGAAGTCATTGACCGACAGCGGAAAGGTTAAAGCCACGGTTGTTGGACACGGCATTTACAGTGACGTTGATTGGATTGTCTATCACCTTATGAGCCGGGCTTCTTTTGAGAATTTCACTTCTTATAGGAAATTGGACACAAGTTCAACGTGTCAGTTCCTAAAGTCTGTGGGAATGTTCCCAGAAGAAGTTAGCGGAAGTTTGGTGTCATTGGCCAAGCACTTCAAGGTTGAGGTTGACGAGAACGCTGCCCACGATGCCAAGTATGATACACAACTGACGTTCAAGGTGTTCTTGGCCTTGAGAAAAATGTTTGTAGGAACTCCGATTTGATTTATGAAACTTATTCGTTCAAAAGAGTGGTATGAAGAAAGGATTGCCAAAGAAGGCGATTCTGAAATTGGTGCTGGAACGCTCCAACAATTACCTAATACAATCATTCGTATGGATGATGGAGTGTTATTTCTTTTGAATAAAGAAACAAACAAGTATCGTGCTCATTTGGGCATTCCACACTTGGACGACCCGAAGCATCTTCACAATGAATACACCTATGAACGCTTGATGGTTGACCCACGGACTAAAGGATTGTTCAAAGTCGCAGATGGAACAGAAGACCTTGAAGCCATACGACGGGCGTATCAAAAGAGTTTTTTGAAATCACACCGTTACTGTGGTAACGATGACGACGAAGATTGCGGCAAAGGTAGAGAATGAAGATTGAAGAAATACAGGTGACACGGTTTCCATTAGTAATAATAACCGACAGTCATTGTCACATCAAAAGAATCAGTGAGATAAAGAGTCTTTATCCTCATTCTCAATTCATTTGCCTTGGCGACCTTGTGGACTTGTTTGGTGAAAAGGAAGCGTTCAACAAACATTCCATTGACTATTTCATTGAGAACAAGATTCCGACCCTTGAAGGGAATCATGAAAGTTTTATCAAGGCGAGTTATAACAAAGATACGTCAACGTTAGGCCACGTTCTCCTTAATACAAACAATCCACCAAAGTTCAATATTGAACAGACGCACGTCGATTATTTGAACAATTTACCACGGGGGTTTAAACTTATACTGCCTAACGGTAAACACTATATTTGTTATCATAATGAACCAAATGACTTGTGGAGTTTTAATGACCCTGGAATGTCACCCGAACGATTTATTTCAACATATTCACCGACATATGGACAGTTGGGTGTGGTTCACGGTCACACGCATAAAGCATTTGTAGAAGAATATAGTAATACCGAAACAAAACGGTATTCGGTTGGGGCACTTAAATTCAAACAATACGCTATACTAACTGAACAAGGAATTCAATTTAAGAGTCTGTAATAATAAAGAGGGCTTTACAAGAATTCGTGAGTATGGTATGATGGGTAAAATATGAATAGAGAATTAAGAATTAGACAGACGGCTGAACAAAAGGTTTACTTTTCAAGTGACTTCCATCTTAACCATTCGCCAAAATGGCCGGTTCCAATTTGGAAAGGTAGAGGATTTGAATCTGTAACAGAAATGAATGACGCAATCATCAAATCTATAAACGACACAGTTCGTTCTACGGACATTTTGATTTTCCTCGGCGACTTTGTATTAAATTGTTCAGAAGCCCAATTTGAAGAATTTTTATCAAGAATTAATTGTCAAAACATTTATATGCTTTTTGGTAATCATAATAGTTGTGTTTGGAATGTTTACCAAACTACGTTATATTCCCAATTTGGAATGAAAGACGTTGAAATTTATCCGATTCAATATCGAAACATTACTTTCATTGGTAATTATGCCGAAATTATTGTTGACGGACGTATTTTTGTCATAACTCATTATCCTATTCATTCATGGAACAATCAAAAAAGAGGTTCGATTCACCTATACGGACATCAGCACTGCGAAAATAATCCTCAAGGTGGGCGAAGAATGGATGTCGGTTGGGACAGAGATAAACGACCATATTCTATTGATGAAATTTGGAATAAGTTAAGTAATGTTCCTATTTTGTCTGATGGTGGACATCACTGAATTTTGATATTGATTTACATATTTCAATGAATTCATCTTGATTGAAATTGTTTTTCATAATGTTGACTTTCTTGTGAACCCATTGAACATTGTCTTCCGTGTATCCTTTAGAGGAATCTATTCTATCTAAAGAACAAGTTCCATTTTTTAACCCCTTTTCAGAACTAAATTTAAGAGACAATCCTGATAATGCACATTTTCTATTTTGTTTAAGAAATAGTTCCCATAAAAATTTAATTGATAAATCAAAATTTTTACATAATCTCTTTCTTTTATTTGTTCCTCCCATTGCCGTTCTTTTTATATGTGTGAAGAACTTTCCAGATATTTCTTCATATCCTACAAAGTGTGGATTGTCTTTGCCTTTTCTATGAGATAGACAACCACAAGATACAGACATTCCATAAGTCAAAGAACTTAATGGTTTTATTGTAGTATTTCCACAATCACATCTACATTCTACCCAAGTTTTATATTTGGCATTTTTATCTGGAGTATTTTTTGGCGGCGAACTCAATTTGATTGGTGTTAATATTCCATATTTTTTGGTCAATAGACCTTCAATTTCTTTTTTAGTATTTTCTTTTTTTATTTGAATTATACCAAATTTTTTTAATCGTCCGTGGACGGTTCCTTGACTACTGTTTATTTGTTTTGCGATGTCACGACAAGTTTTAGTATTGGTGATGTATTCATCATACAAAAACTTTTTGTCATTTAATAATTGATTTTCCATATTTGTATTTGGTGTTGTTATATGTCTTACCTCCTAATAAATAGAAGTTCAAATTACAAAACGTTTATAATAAGTTGACTCTCCGTTCTTGTTCGGTATAATACGAACATGGCAATACATGGAGAACCAGAATATTATATGTTTACACAATCTTCAAACACACAGGCAGACCTTAACATTTGTCAGGCCGCAGACGACATTATTGGAATTTTCGACTCTCTTGGTTTCACAAGCGAGACTCCACCCGATATTGAATTGTTAAGACATTCAATTGTTGAAGTTATTCAAAAACGAACCACACCAACGGTTGTTGAGGGCAGTCTTGATGAAGCCAAGTTGTATGTGAAATACTTCAAGGAGGCGAATGAACTCAAACCAAATAAAACCGTTAAAGTTCCTGAATACGATTATCTGACAGAAGGATTTGACCCGTCAAAATTACCAAAAAAATCAAAATAATGATGTTTTCCTAAACCAAGTTATATTTATAACTTGGAAAGGGAATAAATATGAGAGAATCGAAATTAGGTAAAATTTTAACAAAAGAATTTTTGGAGATTGAACATCTTCAAAAGAAGAAATCTTTAAATCAAATATCAAAAGAAATAGGATGTGACCATAAATCAGTAACAAACTATTTGAATTTACATAAATTAGAACATTTACCACCATACAACGGAGTAAAAAATAAAAAACATTGGTCGTGGTCTGGATATGAAGAAATATCAAAAACATATTGGGAAAATGTAAAAACGGGGGCCAGAAATAGACGTATTTCTTTCAATCTAAAAATAGAGAGTGTTTGGGAACTATATCTTAAACAAAATAAAAAATGTTCTTTGTCAGGATTGGATATAGGATTTGAGGCATCAAAAAGCAATTCCGCGTCTCTCGACAGAATAGATTCTAAAAAAGGATATGAAATTGACAATGTTCAATGGGTTCATAAATACATAAATCAAATGAAGTGGGATATGTCACAAGAACATTTCATAGAAATGTGTAAGACAATAACCAATTATCAAAAGAAAAAGAAAAATGAAGAAGAAATCAAAAACGTTAGTTGTTAATTTTTGTGCCGGGCCTGGCGCCGGAAAAAGTTCGATGGCAGCATCTGTATTTTCCCATCTTAAATGGAAAAATGTTGAATGTGAACTTGTCACAGAATTCGCAAAAGATTTAGTCTGGGAACACCGTCATAAAACCTTCGACGACCAAATTTATATGTTCGCAAAACAATACCATAGAATTTATCGCTTGATGAACCAAGTTGACGTAGTGGTAACTGACTCGCCGATACTATTGACTCCAATCTACGACCTTGAACGCAGACAAACATTGAAGAATCTCGTCTTGGAAGAATTCAACAAGGTTCATAACTTTAACATATTTCTCACAAGGAAGAAGAAATATCAACCGAAGGGAAGAAATCAGAACGAGGAACAAGCCAAGGAAAAAGACCGTGAGATAAAGACATTCCTTGAAGAAAATGGAATCCCATACGTTCAGATTGATGGCACAAACGAATCGGTGGATGTAATAGTTAATACAATCACCACAACTCTAAAGGCAATCCATGAAGGTAAGTGAGAAACAATTGATAATGTTGATGGATATCCTCAAGGACACCTTGAAAATTTCAAATGTCTTGGGTGGATACGATTTGCCAACTCGCCTACAACTGACCAATGATTTAATAAATCAACAGAGTAACGATTTGAGGGAAGTCGAACCTAAACCAAAATTGACGGCTAAAGGACATAAATCGCTCTTGGGCGGATAAATATAATTATCACTTTTAGTTTTTATATTTATGGATATGTCACACAAACATATCTATAATCTTCGTCCGACTCCATTGAGTCATGAGTTTCATTTTTCAAAATTAATGGTGGCTCCGCCATCGACGACTCCACTTCCCTCTAAGATGGATTTAAGAGATGGGGGATTGTTGGATTCTGTATATAATCAAGGACATATAGGAAGTTGCACAGGCAATGGATTCGCAGCGGCGTTTAATTATGACTTGAAATTACAAGGATTGACTTCATTAATTCCTAACCCATCTCGTCTTTTCATTTATTACAATGAACGTGATTTGATTGGTATGACTAATCAAGATTGTGGTTCTAGTTTGGGTGATGGAATTGCAACACTACAAAAATACGGAGTATGTTCCGAAACTACTTGGGGTTATGATGAAGCTAAATATACAACAAAACCTATAAATGAGGCTTACACCGAAGCGTCGTCTAGTACATTACTTCAATTTAATTCCGTAAATACGTTGGATGATATTAAACAGAGTTTGGCAAATAAACATCCTGTAATCGTTGGATTCACTTTATACCCATCGTTTGAGAGTCGTGACGTCGCCGAGACGGGAATTATACCAATGCCTACGTTAGATGAATCTCCGATTGGCGGACACTGTGTTTTGATAGTCGGTTACGATGATGAAAAACAATGGTTGATTGTTCGTAATTCTTGGGGCGAATCTTGGGGTGACGCTGGATATTTTTACGTTCCGTATACCTACCTACCTAAAAATCTCATGGAAGCGTATACATTACAGACCGTGAAATAAACCACACTGACCGCTTGACTTTATAGAAAGTCGTAGTAGTATGATAGTGTGATTTCAATAAAAGACACCGTAGGAAGTATTTGGGTTCCTTGCCCGAAGTGTAAATCAGCAGTCTGTATTACACAGTGGGGAGAACAAACCTGCATCTATGAGAAGTGTGACGGTCACAAGTTCACGTTTGAAGTCAATAACGATTCACTGCTGTTACTTCTCGAACAGGTTCAGAAGGTGAATTTGGCCGAAGATGTCAGATTGTCGAAGTCGATTACAATGCGTCCGGCTATGCCTGTAGTTCAAAAAAGTACCAATAGTTTTCTCGTTATCCAGCAGCCGAAATCAAGTAATCCCTCCGATTGGTATCATAATGACCCATTCAAACAATGAAAATTTTTCCAATTCACGATTTCATAAATAGAGAATCCGAATTCTTTAGGATACTCAAATTCTTACCTAGAATTGGAAATGACGGCCCTTGGGTTGCGGGTGGGTCGGTATGGAAATCTATGGAAAATATTCCATTGAATTGTGATGTTGATTTCTTTTTCAAAGACGATGGACAATACAAAAATTGGATGCGAACTCTTCAATCGATTCCTTATACTTATCGAATCATGTCCAGTAAGACAAATCAATATAACACTTCATTTGATTTTCATATAAACGACGGTAACTTTAATAAAACTGTAAAGATTCAGTGTGTTAATTTTAAGTATTTCAATAACATGGAAGATTTGTTGGGTGGGTTTGATTTTACCGCCTGTCAGTTTGGATTCGACGGAACTAATTTACATTGTGGTGACAGGTCGATGTCGGATTTGAAAGATAGAGTCATCGTTTTTAATACCGTCCGCGATTTGACAGCTAGCGGAGTTCATTTAGAAAAATATACTAAACTCGGATTTACTGTTCCTGCCACCGAGATGATTAGATTTGAAGAAATACGTAATGCTTTGAATACGGCTGGGAAAAATTTATTTGATAAAATGAGTGTGTCAGGCAATCCATGTGTCGAGGAAGACTTATCATCATATCCACAGCCGGCGACCCGGCAAAGTGAATCGTTTGACCCGCGTGGGACGTTTGACGCATTACTTATGCCTTCAATGAATTTTGTGAATTCGGAAATCGGTGACACGGCGACTCCATCGATGCCTATGGATTATGTAACGTCCGAAACTTCGGTTGGTGGCGAAACATTGTCGCAGGCTATAACCCGTGAAATTGATAATGAAGTTGTCCAACTTATTCAACAGAGAATAGATAGTCAGAACACTCCAGGCATAAACATTGCCGAAGAATTTATCGGAGAACCAATTACGGAATCGAACCGAATTGAAACAATTCGACAAGAAGTAGAAAGTATTTTGACGCCAAGTTTAGCGGAGTATTCTCGAACATTATCTGATGAAGAAATTATTAGTATAAGAAATGGAAGTAGAATAACCACAGTTGAAAATTCGACAAGTTCAATAAATTCAATAGAAAGATGATTTTTGGTTACACTCCAACATACTTATTAGTATATGGGATGTATCTATAATATAATCAACAAAGTGACCGGCGCAATATATGTTGGGAGTTCTTCAAGAAAAGACCCAAAAAAACGTTGGTGGCGTCACACAAAAGACCTTCGTGATAACGTTCATCATAGTCGGTATCTTCAACGTGCATGGAACAAATATGGGGATAATTCATTTGAATTCAAGATTGTAAAAGATAATATTAAAAATTCATTATTGATAAAAATTGAACAATTGTATCTCGATAACAGAAGAAAAAATTATCCATCAAGATTAAATTACAATATGTGTTGGGTGGCCGGTAATTGTGAAGGTAGAAAATTTTCACAAAAGACAATTCAAAAATTAATAACATCGCATCTTGGAATTAGACCTTCACTGGCAACAAGAGAAAAACAAATGAAAATTTGGGAAGATAAATGTAAAACTGCTTATTCATTTACTGACCCAAACGGAATTATTTATAATAATATTCGCAATTTGAGAAGGTTTGGCCGTGAACATAATTTGAATGGTCAACACTTAAAAAAACTACACTGTGGAATTGAGTCTGAATACAAAGGTTGGATTAAGACAGGCGAAAAAAGAACACGATATACAGCGCTTGACACAAATGGTAAGTCATACTATAATATCACAAGGTTGAAACCATTTTGTAAAGAACATAATCTAAACTACAAGATGATTCACGCCAATTGTATTAAACAAAACCGACCATACAAGGGTTGGATGATAACAAAAACCAAAATTTAATATGGAAAATTTTATTTACTATCCTATAATGTTCTTACTTTGTCATTTGGTAGGCGATTACTTTTTACAGACAGACTGGATGGCTCTGAACAAAGGGAAGAAAACGTGGAATTGTCTCGTTCACGTTCTTATCTACACGTCATGTTTTCTGTTCGTTACCCTATCGTGGAAGGCTCTTCTTTTCATTGGGGCTACCCACTTCATTTTGGACAGATGGCACATAATTCTGAAAAGAATGATATGGTGGAAGAACCATTTTCCGACTGGCAAGTATCCGCCGTTCAAGTATTGTGACACAACGGGTTACTACGATGCGTCACCAATCAACTCGGCGGTGCCTGATGACAGTGTAATTGCCGAGTATGGTCAACCAAGACCGTTTTATATCACTATTTGGTTGTATATCTTTCAAGATAACATCCTCCATTTGGTGTGTAACTTCATTGCCTTGATGTATTTGGCGTCTTGAGTTATGAGGTCTGAAATAGGATTTTCAGTTTTGGTCTTGGCTCAAAAGGCTTGGGGTAGAACGCTTATTGACAACCGAATACGGTCAGAACGTTGGTGGCGTCAAAGACTTGAATACTTGATAAACAAGGAAGAAGACCCGATTCCACCGGAAAACTTGTGGGATGGAAAGCCGGTTGATTATCCAATGCCATACGAAGTCGAATTCAACATGGCAAACAAAGTGGATTGTTTGTGGATGGGAGTAACTTTACCTACGCTTGACTTCATATAAAAAGGTGGTATTCTGTTCGTATGAAATTGATAAAAGTCGCCAGTGGAACTCTTAATCAGACTCCAAGAGACTGGAAGAACAATAAAAACAACATCATCGAGGCAATTAAACAAGCCAAACGTGAAAGTGTTTCCATTCTCTGTCTTCCTGAAATGTGTATTTCTGGGTATGGATTGGAAGACGATTATTTCTGTGCCGATGTTCCTCAGCGGGCAATTCGTAAACTGAAAGAAATTATCACAGAAGGCGTTCCCAATAGTGGTAGGATGGAACCTATGTGTTTAGGTTTAATTTTCTGTGTCGGACTTCCAATTCGTTTCAATAATACACTTTACAACGCCGTTGCCACGGTAGTTGACGGAAAAGTTATCGGCTTCACTTGTAAACAACATTTGGCTGGCGACGGAATACATTATGAAAATCGTTGGTTTAAACCTTGGCCTCAAGGCGTGGTTCAAACCGTGAACATCCCCGAACTTGGTGGTGAAATCCCAATCGGCGATATTCATTTCAGTATTGGTGGTATTAAAATTGGTTATGAGGTCTGTGAGGACGCCTGGACGTGTAATCGTCCCGGAACAGTTCTCGCCACGAAGGGCGTTGATATCTATTTGAATCCAAGTGCCTCTCACTTCTCTTTCGGTAAACTGAATACACGAAGAAACTTTGTGGTGGATGGTTCGAGAGCGTTTAACGCCACTTACATCTACGCAAATCTTGTAGGTAATGAGGCCGGTCGGGCAGTGTATGATGGTGGAGCTTTAATCGCAACTGGAGGTTCATTGGTGTCGGCTGGTAAACGATTTAGTTACAATAATGTTATACTGACCACCGCAGTTGTTGACGTGGATAATACTCGCACATCCCAAGTTCGTACGGCAAGTTTCCAACCTAATATTGAAAAGTATAACGAAGGTTGTGTTGATTGTGGATTCAGATATCCTACCGTCAACGAAAAATTGACAATTAATCCCATCCAAGAGAGTTGGGAATTGTCGTCCGATATTAAGCATGAAGAATGTGTTCACGCTCTCGGACTGGCTTTGATGGATTACATGAGAAAGAGTCACACGAAAGGTTTCACTATCTCGTTGAGTGGTGGAGCCGATTCGGCGATGGTGACTTATCTCTGTGTCATGGGTATCCGAATGGGCGTCGATGAACTTGGAGCTAAAAACTTCATCGAAAAGTTTTGCCCAAATTTAGTCGGTTGTATCGTTTCGCCTTCGTCCCACGAAAATCATCAGAAATTAACTGTAGACCGTTTGGTGAAAAATCTCATAACAACCGCATATCAAGCTACGGCTCAAAGTGGAAGTATAACAAAAGCTGCCGCTTGGGAATTGGCTAAAGCATTTAATATTCTTCATTATGAATTTGACGTTGAACCGATGGTTCAAGAATATAAGAAACTTGGTGTAATCATCAAGGGTAGTGAGTTGACCTTTGAGGCCAATGACATTACTTTACAGAATCTTCAAGCCCGCGTTCGTTGTCCTTCGATTTGGATGATTGCCAACATGAAGGGAACCTTGTTACTTACCACAAGTAATATGTCGGAAGCGGCAGTTGGTTACGCAACGATGGATGGTGACACCGCAGGGAGTGTGGCACCTATCGCCGGATTACCCAAGGTTTATATCCGTGAGTTTCTGGCTTGGGTTGCCAATGACAATGATGATAGAAATAGAATCGCTCGCGCCATGAAATTTGTTGTCAATCAACAACCGACGGCGGAACTTCGTCCGGCGAGTTATAAACAGACCGATGAAGACGACTTGATGCCGTATTGGCTGTTACACAAAATCGAAACGTTGGTGGTAAAGAATCGTCAGACGCCCGTTGAAGTCTATCAGTCGTTGAAGGTGTTGGTCGATGATTATGACAACAATCAGTTAATTAAAGATATCACCAAATTCTTTAAGTTGTTCAGTCAGAACCAATGGAAACGGGAACGTTATGCTCTTAGTTTCCACATGGATGACCACAATCTTGACCCTCGCACGTGGTGTAGAACGCCGATTCTCACTGGCGGTTATGAGGAAGAACTGGAAGAACTGACAAAATTCATTGTATGAATAAAATTGTAATTTGTAAACATTGTGGCGCACTTCATAGAATCGTCAATGGACAATATTATTGTTCAAAGGTATTTGGTGGAACTGTGATTGTTCCAAAAAAAATGAAATCTAAAATGAAACCTACGCCGAAGAAAGAAACTGTTCGTATGGAATTTGAAACCTACGTGTATATCAAGAAATTACTTGAACAGTCGGAGGCCAAGTTACATAGAGATTATCTCACGGCCCTTGAGTTCATTCCAGCTGAACCTTTCACTAATTATGAGAAGACTGGGACTTTCAAGGCGGCTGATATTTTCCGTAATGAATCGGAAAAACTTTCAAAAATGAAGAAAGAACTTCACTCGGCGGCTGGTGCGACTTACAAAGACCATCCGAACATTGAAATGAGAAAAGTTTGGGGGCTTGACGAATAATTGTGGTTGTGTTAATATATAACCGTAATGAAGAATTTACTCAATCACACCGACAGTTTTGAAAAGTTGGAAGACATGACAAGTCGGTCACGAATTCCTTTGGTGGGTGGTTGGGGTCGTCGTAAAGGTCGTAGTTATCCATCCAACAAGGTTCACCGTTTCTTGGAATCAAGAGTCGGCGTCAAATGGGATGATGTATTCTCCGAATTTGTTCGTCTTACTTGGATTAAAGACGAAGACAAGACCCGTGAAAAAATTGGTTGGGATGTCGTATTTGATACGATGATGGTTAACGGTAAAGTTCATTACTTGGACGAAAGTCGGGGATGTCCGTGGCCAATCTCCGAATACCGTTGGAAGACCGGAACATTTTATGTTCACCCTGTTACCAAATGTCTTGGCCGCGCAACGCCGGAGAAGAAAGAACCGGAAACCCGACCGGAGACATACAGAATCTTAGGCAATTATCATCAGTTGATTAAAGCGGAAGGGGTTTGGCATGAAATCAAAGGCATTCCGGTTGAGTCGGATGTTGTTATTATTAACGGACTTCATTATCGAAAAGTTAAAACATTGCCAGAATCTAACCAAACGGTTCCGGCAGTATATCCGCCGTTTCCACAGAAATTCTTTGGACATAAGGTGGTTGAAGAACCGTCAAAATACAAAAAAACTAAAGATGGGTATTATTTGATTCCTGAACCTACCGACTATTTTAACAGATTTTCTAGTCGGGATGAACGAATTGGCCCGAGAGATTTGATGATTCAATCCACGAAAGATTGTACATATTGGGGAAGATATAACACCTTACGTAAACTTTCCAACTCGGTGAAAATTACAATGAATCGTCAACTTTCTTCAAAGGAATTGAAGAAATATGGATTGAAGAATGATATTACCCCTTTTGGTGGAACTCCTTGTAAAGTCTGTGGAAATGTAAGATGTTACCAACCACATGACAGTCGGTGTACTATATGTGGACAAAAGTGGTGTCGGATACATAAAAAACCATGAACAAATTTATCGACAAGTATCTTATCACAATCGTTGTGAGTATTTTGATTATAATTGGAATAGTGTTGCCATTTATTTTTACTGTTGTGATGCCAACTTTCAATTTATGAGTACGAACTATCAAGAAAAGAAAAGACGAGTCATAGCCAAATTGGAAGATTCTGGGTATGATAGTATTGACGAATGGGCTGATGCCATTCTTACTGCTATTGGACAAGTCGATTCGGATGATGCGGATGCAATGGATATCATTCATCGAGCAGCTAAAAAACTCGACGAAACTGCCACTCGACATATTAGTGAACAACAGACTCGCCGAGGGTCTTTGTTAGATGGGTGGGACTAAAATTTATGATGACTCCAAGAGAAGGTTCACAACTCTGTATCAAGATGGCTGGATATGGCATCAGAAATGATGTCGTCAAGGCAATCCAAGACGATGCGAGAAAAGATGTGGAAGAAGAAAAATCGAAGATGTTATCTAATTGGTCATTGGAACGTAATATTTTCGTATCTCAAATTCAAAAAGTCCCTGAGGATGCTTTGAATAGTTTACTTAATCGTCTTTATGTCCCTACTATTAAGATTATAGGTAAAGGCGATGACGCTGGTGATTATCCAATGACAGTTGAGGAACGCATTGAGTATCTTCTTGAAAAAGAGAAAGCATTGACGCAGGTCAAGATTAGATTGAACGCCTTGTCCGTTTTGAAGACGCCGGCTGATTTTGCCGTCGACAAAGCCGACGATGCTTACGAAGACGGAATTCAATCTGGCGAAGTATTCTTAGCTAGAGAATTGAAAAAGATACTTGATGCTTGACTTTTGAATCATCTTAGTTTATAGTAACTTGAGATGAAACCCAAATCGACGGCAGAATTAGAGAAACAAGTTCGTAACCTGAAAAGGGAGATGAGTTTGTTGGAGAAATGTAACAAGGAATTATTAAAAGATAATCGCCTGTTGTCTGCTCAAAATCAATTGATGAAGTCACAATTAGACAAATGAATTTATGAAAAGAATCGGAATTTATGCGGGTTCGTTCAATCCGTTCCACGTAGGCCACGCAAATATTTTACATCAATCCCAAAATCTGTTTGATGAAGTAATTATCGCTTTAGGTAGAAATTCATCGAAGGATGGGATTGATAAGGAACCGTTTCCAGTCGGCCATCCGGTCTTGGGTAAAGCCAAGGTGGTTGAATTTCAAGGCCTGTTGTCCGACTATCTCAATTCAGTTGACGTCTCCAATGAGGATGGAAAAGTATTTCTGATTCGTGGTTTGAGAAACGGCGATGATTTGCAGATGGAACAGAATCAACTCCAATTTATCAAGGAAATGTATGCTGGCCTTAACGTCGCCTTCTTCATTTGTGATAAGAGGTTCGAACACATCAGTTCAAGTTCTTTGAGGGCCTTGAAAAAGGTTTCCGAGAAGGAATATGAAAAGTATGTGTATCGTCCTCCGGTTCCACCTGAGGTTGAAAAGTTTGGGAATGGTGATGCTGTTCATAAACCTACCGTTACCGACTACGCTAAATACTTTGCGCCTCATTGATAAAATGACCGTGTGATGTGATAATTCTCTTGACTTTTCTCAAACCGTCTGATATATATACTTATGTTAAAGGAGTTTTCTAAACTGACTTGTAACGAATATCTCGAAATGAGATTTAGAATTCGTATAGTAATGGAGATTGGTTTGTTAATTACTCTTTGTTTTTTATAACGCTGTCGTGGCTCGAATTGGATTAGGCAAGAGTTTTCTAAACTCTGTCCGAAAGGACTATACAGGTTCGAATCCTGTCGGCAGCGCCACTCCCTATGAGATTGTAATGGCACAGTTTCCTAAACTGATAGCGCATAATTGGATTAATGTGGGTTCAAATCCCACCAGTCTCACCATTTCTTTTTGGAATATCTTCAATTTTTAAAATTCCATTATCAAATTCATAATGATGATTCGGGCACAGTATTAAGTTATTATTTTTATTATTGACATCCTCCAATTTAGAATTATTATTAAATTCGCTTATTGGTTTTATGTGACATAGTTCTGTATGAACGGAATATCCACATTTCTGGCAAGGCAAATTTAATAAATCTTTATTCCACCTTCGATTAAAACTTCGTATTTCTGAACTATACCAATGAATTAGATGTTTGTTTGTTTTATATTTTTCCTTTAATTCTCCAACTGTTTTATTTTTATTTATTTTATCTTGTTGATTTATATGACAGTTTTTACAATGTTTTGACCTATAACCTCTCTCATTTCCACAAGTCGGGCACTTAAAACTTTTTGTAATTGATATGTGATTTTCCCATCTTTTTTCATTTGTTTTAATATTAGCACATTTATTAGAACAATAGTGATTTGTAGATTGTTTTAATTCTTTTGGAAATTTGTAAATTTCTTTTTCACAATTATGACACTTTACAAATTTTCCACGAACCTCTCTACATTTTGGATTACATCGGAAATAAGTGACGCCTATTTTAATTTTGGCCTGTAATTGGTGTTTTTTACGAAGAAATTTTTTTCCACATGAATCACATTCCATAGGAACCAAATCTCTCGATTTTAATTTATCTAATTCTTCTATTGAAATCAACAGTTTCATAGTTGGTATCTTAATTGATGTTGTATTTTACACATATAAATAGTTTTGATAAAATGAAACCTCCAATTTTAATTAAAATACCAATACTTATTACCAGATGAAAAACTCTGATTTTAAGCATATAGTTAAAGAATCCCTTCGAGATGCCTTTTATACCAAAAAGGATGTCACAGATTCTCCAAAATTTAAAAGTTGGTTTGGTAATTCTAAAGTGGTAAATAGTCAAGGAAAACCACTGAGAGTGTATCACGGAACTAATGCAGACTTCTCTTCGTTCGACCCAAAGAAATCAGGTACAAAATCCAACACAGGCGCTCCAGAAGGAACGTTTTTCTTTACAAATAAGCCTGACGTAGCATCAAGTTATACGATAAAGTGGCAAGGTGATTTTTCTCAAACGCCTCATGACAATTCCAATACTATGCCGGTCTATTTGTCAATGAAATCCCCATTAAAATTAAATGCAAAGGGAGATAATTGGAGAAATGTAATATACAACGGAGAGTATAGAGACATAAATGAGATTTTAGAACTTATCAAAAATTCTGGAAAATACGACGGTCTGATTGTATCTAATGTCATAGATAAGGGAGTAGGTAACGTTTCTAGTAAAAATTCAACAACCTACGTGGTGTTCAAACCAACTCAAATAAAATCTGCCATTGGAAACAACGGTGAGTTCAATACGAATGACTCCGATATCTTGAAAGAATCGGTAAATGCTCATAAAATCACAGTAATGTATTACGACCAACTCTTACCGGCTATTATTTCAAAGAATACAATACCTGGAGAAAAGCCATACCGAGTTAGTATATTTAAGAAAATTGCTGGTGAGATGAGAGCGGAAGGCCACTTCGATTTAACACAACAAGAGGCGCAAGAAATTTTAGACAATGGTAAATTGCCTGATGACTTGTATAGGACATACCAAAAAATAGGAATAGTTTCTACCGATGGTTGGTTTGAGAAGAAGGGCGACCATTTAGTTCCTATTAAAGAAGGAGTTTTAAACGAGGGATTGTTTGGACAAAAGTTATACCTTCTGGTACCTGGATTGAAGATTCAAGCTATTATTACCAAAAATACAAAACCCAATGAGAGTGAATACAGGCTTACTTGGTTTGGTGGAGATGATTCGTCCATTACTAAAGGTCATGCCCACTTTGATAAGAACACGTTGGATGCTATATTAAAAAGAAAACAATTGACTCCGAGATTACGTGAGTTTGTTTCAAGTATACTACATTGTAACCCGTCTCAATTGAAGGCTGAATTTGTGGACAAATTCGATGGAACACTTCAAGAAACTTTGAATGAAGAGTTGTACGGTAAAAAGTTAAAGGTAAAATACTTTGGCGATGAATGTGACGGAGTTCTTTCAAAGAATACCAAACCAAATGAACTTCCTTATAGAATTACTTGGTTCACTATGGTTGGTACTGACAGACTCTCAGCAGACGGTCACATGGACATAACAGAGGAAGAAGTTGCATATGTTTTAAAAAACAAACAATTCCCACCTACGGTATATGAACGAATTCGTATAAGTCCTAAAAACCTAACCATATCACAAATGAACGAGAGTCTCTTATTATTGGAAGATTCCTCAAGAGAACTTGATTTGTGGTTGGAGAATAAGGTTGTAATAACGGAATCTATGTCAATGGTGGTATCAGGCGCCGATTATAAACGAACTGATAAGTTAGATGATTTAGTTAATCTCTTACAGGATACCGTTGTAAGTCCTACATTACGAAAGATGACGGACGAACAGGAGATAAATTACTTTCACAAAAACTCTGTGGGATTTTGGAATTTGTTGACGGCAGACGGTTCGTATTATGCAATGCAAACTGGGAATCCAGCATTGGGAACAATCAACTTATATCCAGGTGGAATTACTTCAAAGTATTTACGTCCGATTTTGACCGGCATCCTAAGACAATTGAAAAAACTAGGAATAAAGTGGGGACAGTTGAAGAGAGAACCAAGTGGCGCCTATAAGTTCACCGATGTAATTCGTATTCCTATCATTGAAAATAATAGTAAAGGATATGGCGGGCCTGCTCAATTAAATTTCACCAACATCAACGCATACCAACTGTTTCATAACGTGTTACAATATGAAGGCGAGGATAGTTTCACAATGGAATCCAAAGATTTAATGGAAAGAATCGAAACTATATTGAAACACGACCCTTCTTGGATTGATAAAAACATAATCAAGAAATCTGATAGTGATTGGCCGGAGGCAGAACGTGATACCGAAGAGCCGATTGAAAATCCACACGCAGATATGATGAATAAAATAGGAAATCAATTAGGTGGCGGAGGCGCCAGAATTATTGGTGGTGGATTGGATTCAGATGATATAAAGTTTAGACTCCTTGAGATTTGGAAAGTGGCCAAGTGGGCAGTTGATAATGGACACAAACAAATCTCCGTTGGTTAAACGTGAATTACTCTGCCATTAATCCAACCATCCATACCGATGAACTCTGTGACTCTACGGAGTTTTACTCCTGATTCTTCAAACATTTCAATGGTAGCTTCACATGAATCATTCCAATTATTATACAAATGGTGAAATAATAATTCAAATGGTTCGTGTACGATTACTTCACTGATGCCTGTTTGGATTATACCTCTACCACAATCGGCGCAGGGAACTCCATTTGTAAAGATTTTTGAACCTGTTGGTATATGGGCGCCGATTCTGGGTAATGAATATAAGGCATTTCGTTCCGCGTGTTCGGTGTATAAATATTTCTTCGGCCTTTCAAATCGCATCGGTACAAGGTCATTGACCTTCCGTGGCAATCCGTTGAATCCAAAACTGATGGGTTCGTTGTTTGGGCCGACGATGACTGCTCCGATTTTGGTCTTGGTGTCTTTACTTTTGGTGGAAGCCATATAAGCCATCCTCATAAACAACACATCCCAAGTGGGCGGAACGTAATCAACGAACTCAGGCCCAATAGCATCCAAATATTTCTGTGGTAATTCCATCTTCATAGTATCTCACAAGTCATGACGCTTGACAAGTTATAAAAAGGTGATAGACTTCAAGGAAATATGAGTACACAAACACTTTATGGAGCCGCTGTTCTTCTCGTCAAAGACAAACAGGTTTATTTGTCTCGTCGAACTGAGAAAGTGATGTTTCCTAAAAAATGGCAATTTATTAATGGTCGTCTCCAACATCTGGAACAGTCGATGGGCGCAGCGTTGCGTCTCGTCTATGAACAGACCGGAATTAAAATCGAAGACAAGAAACGATTACATTTTACACGAACCGTTGACGTCGAATCGACGAATGAATTCTATTACGTGTATCTTATTAACTTGAACAAATACGAGACTCCCGTTAATACCTGTGAACGTTGGCGTGGTGATTGGCGATTGTTTAAAATGGAGTCCGCCGTCGTCTTGGATGTAGTTCCCGGCATTCGTGGAATTTTGAAAGGATTACATCGGGGGTTGACAAAGTATGAACTCGCACAGAAAGTGTTCGTGGGCCCTCAAAATCAATCCCACCCAATTGACGAACACGACCGAATTGTTCAACAATTATCACAAGGCGAACAACTTCATCTAAAAAAGTTGGGAGCTAAAATGACCCGCGGCTGCTGCTAATTTATGAAAACATTTTTAACTGCCGATTGGCATCTTGGAGAAAATCGTTTTGAGTTGATGGGTCGTCCATTTACTTCTGAACAAGAGATGGTTCATAAATTGACGTTAGAACATAATCTGCGTATCGGTGATGAGGATACCGTTATCGTTGTAGGCGACGTTTGTTATCAAAAACGTCCTGATTATCTCAAGTATGTCAGTTGGTTTAATGGTAGAAAGATATTGATTCGTGGTAATCACGATAGGGGAATTTCTGATGAGGAATTCAAACCATACTTTGAACAAATCATTCCCGAGGGTGAAGGTTTGGAAGCTGATTTTGGTGGAATTCAGTGTTACGTAACTCACTACCCTACGTGTGGTGTTAAAGACCGTTTTAATTTAGTTGGACATATTCACGGAGCGTGGAAATATCAATTGAATATGTTAAACATTGGTGTTGATGTGAACCATTATCGTCCTGTGGATAGTGATAGAATTCCATTCCACTTCAAGGCCATTGCCGAATTTTACGATGAAGATGTTTGGGTGGCAAATAATCCAATAAATGCCGAATACATTGGTAAACGTGGTAAGAAGGGAACATATTTTACAAAAGTATGAAACGAGTTGCCGTCATAGTTGGTAGATTTCAGGCCCATGTCCTAACTGATGGACATAAGGAACTGATTAATCGAGTGGCTTCAAATAACGACAAAATTATTGTTTTTATAGGCACATCTCCTTTAAAACCTGATATTAAGAATCCTCTCCCATATAATATGAGATATTATATGGTTTCATCCTATATTAGAGGCCGTTATATGATTGATTTTGATATCAATCCCATAGAAGATGTATTTAACATACCACTGTGGAGTAATAATTTGGATAAATACATAAAGTTATTAACAAGAACCGATGACTCAATAACTTTGTATGGTGGCCGCGATTCTTTCAAATATACAGGAATTTATCCAAAGAAACAGATTAAATCTGAAACCACTTCTTCGGCAACCGAATTGAGAAATGATATTATAAATAATACCGACGTATCTCGTATTAGTGAAGATTTTAGAAAAGGTATTATTTGGGCGTTTGGAAAAATGAAATAAGTTTTTTTGCCTTTTCAAATTTTCTTTTCAACCCAAACTCCAATCCGTTTGGGTATAAATAATTACACAATTTGTAAATGTTTTCCTTTGATGAAATATTTACATAAGACGATTTCATAGGTCTATTTTTAATCAATCGGTTTCTTTTATAGACCTGATATGTTATGTCTAATTGTTTGGATAATTCATCAAAATGTTTCCAGTCTTGTTGATATGAAGAATGAAGTGAAATTTGTCCATTATTATTTTTCGATACATAAAAACAACCGTCGCCATCAAAACATCCCTGCCACCAATAATGTTTAAGATTATCAGGAATCATTTTTAATATCTCACAGGCAGACTCATTTGATTTGGAATAATATCTATTTGATTTTAAATATTCCAATAGAGGTTTATTTGATGTATAGACAACAAAAGATGGTTTTCCTGCTCGTTTTGATTTTGGTTTGGTTTTATAAATATTCCACTTCCCAGATTTTTTAAATATTGGAAATAAATCCGACCCGTCCGATTCGACAAATCTACTACTTACTGTATATCCATTTTTTGAAATATTTCCGTCGGCCCAAATCAATCCTAATAAATAAACGTGGATAGGAGTCATATTTTTACTCTCTATAAACGGTTTTGGATTTACACTAAATTCTTCATAATCTTTTTGAAAAACGTATTGGCATATTTTTCCTCTATCTAATTTTAAATTGAGTAGTTTGGCGTTTTGTTGAATACAATGTCGGCTTCTGCCGAGATTTTTCGCACAATGCGTGCCACCAATTTGACAATAATTTTCAATCAAATATTGTTTTTCTTTATCCGTAAAAGGTTGCCATTTATTACTCATACTACCTAATAAGTATATCAGAGTCTTCTAAAACGTCAAAAATAATTGACGCTTGACTTATTTTAAATTGGTGGTAAACTTCATTCATAGTTAAGAAACAAAACAACAAAAACAATAGATAACAAACATTATGAGTGGAAAACGTATAGTTCACCTTTTAAGTATTGACCCGCAGAATGACTTCTGTATCGCTAACGGCCCCGGCGGTGAAAAGGGTGCCTTGGTTGTCGGTGGCGCCGACTCCGATATGACTCGCCTTGCCGGGTTTATCACCAAGAATAAGAAACGTATCGAAGAAATTCACTGTACGCTTGATTCTCACCAAAGCGTTCACATCGCCCATCCTATTTTCTGGGTCAATTCCAAACAGGAACATCCCAATCCGTTCACTGTTATCACCGCAGATGACGTCAAGAATGGAACGTGGCGGGCATTCTATCCTCCCTTTCAGGAACGGTCCCAAGCCTACGTCGACTCCCTCGCATTGAATCAACGTTACGCCTTGGTCATCTGGCCGCCACATTGTATCATCGGTAGTTGGGGAGCGAGTATCGTTCCGGCAGTGTCCAACGCACTCATCGATTGGGAAACCACCAAGTTCAACAAGGTGAATTACGTTCCGAAGGGTTCCAACTTCTTCACCGAACATTACAGCGGCATCAAAGCCGACGTGATTGATGACACTGACCCGTCGACTAAGTTGAACACTAATTTGATTGACGCATTGACCACGGCTGATGAAGTTCTCATTACCGGCGAAGCCCTGAGTCACTGTGTAGCTAACACGGTCCGTGACATCGCCACGGAATTCGGTGTGGATAACATCAAGAAATTGACGTTGTTGACTGATACCTGTAGTAATGTGACCGGCTTCGAGAAACTTGGACACGATTTCATTCTCGAAATGACCGCCAATGGTATGAAACTATCGACCACGCGGGATTGGTAATAACAACAAACAAAAATAAAATTATGAGTCTAATTAATACAAATGACCTCGAAGTCATTAACGCCGGTTCGGGATACAAATTCAGCGCCACCAAGATTGCAAAACTCGGCGCAGCCGAATATACTTTGGCTACCATCGTCCAAGACGCAAGTGGGTCTGTCAGTGGATTTTCTGCCGCCTTGGAACAATCCTTGAAGACAATCTTCAAGGCAATGGAAAAGTCCCCACGTAAGGATAACCTCATGCTCCGACTCACACAGTTCAACGACAACTTGACGGAGCTTCACGGGTTCAAGCTGTTGGGTTCCATCAAGGAAACGGATTATGACAATGTTTTGAACATTGGTGGTATGACCGCCCTACTCGACGCAGTTGATGAGGGAATTCAAACCACGGCGACGTATGGTAAGCAGTTGACCGACCAGAACTTTCTTGTCAACGCCATCGTAGTCGTTGTTACTGACGGGCAGAGTAACGCCGGTAACATCTTCGACGCAACGAAAATCAAACAGTCGCTTGAACAGGCTCGTCAGAGTGAGAACCTCGAAAGTATCACCTTGATTTTGGTGGGCGTCACTAATGATGATAATAACCTTGATGCTTACTTACAAAAATTGGTGACTGACGCCGGTATCACCCAATATATTAGTATTAATAAAGCCACTCCCGGCAAAATTGCCAAGTTGGCGGCCTTTGTCAGTCAGAGCATTAGTTCGACCAGCGCAGCGTTGGGAAGCGGTCAACCCTCGACGCCGATTAATTCCTTCAAGTTCTAATTGAAAGCGCTCACCAAGCGGCGTGGAACTTAACATTCTCCGCCGCTTGACTTTCTTTCAATTTCTGTAATACTATTGATATGCGACGTGTAAAGAAAACTTATTTTCCTATGAAAATTCCGACCGATGTAAAGGTTGGAGATAAGTTTATTACTCTCGTTGATGGACAGTATGCCGACAAAACATTTCCAACAGGAACAATAGTATCATACTTGGGTAAATCTAAACCTCACGATTTTGGGGATTGTTATTATGTTTTTCCAAGATTCAAATTTCCAAATGATACCTTACAAAGACGAAATTTTTCTTTTGAAGATTTGAAAAAATTATGAACGCCGACCATTCATTTTATATTGGTAATACTCACAACGTCTGTGAAGACTATGCTCTCTCCGGAGTTGTGGAGAACGGAGCCTTCGCCATCGTGTGCGACGGATGTTCGTCAAGTCCTGACGTCGACTTTGGAGCTAGGGCATTGGCTTTAAGCGCCAAACGAACTCTCGCAATCGGTGGAACTGAAATGATTAGTGATTTGTTTGGTAAAATTACAATCGATAATCTAAGACATATTACCGACCACTTTCCGTTACACCCACATTCTTTGGATGCTACGTTATTGGTGACGTGGATTAAGAATAAAGAATTCACGGTGAATATGTACGGTGATGGAGTTTTCTTTCATCAAACCACCAAGTCTATTCGTATCATTCATGTTGAATTTGAATCCAACACACCCGCATATCTGTCTTATTATCTTGATAAACTACGTCGTAAGGAATATGATGACACGGTGGTAGGCGACAAGAAGATTACCGACATAACCATATTCAGAGAAGATGGCGGAGAACCACGTAATATGATTGAAGTCGAAGACTATGTAAAGGCATTTGAGCCTGTCACATTTAAGGGGTTGGTAGAAGATGGTGACACTGTTGGAGTATGTTCGGATGGTATCAATAGCTTTAAGCGCAGTGATGGTTCCGATATCAACTGGCAAAATCAGATTCGTGAATTCATCGACTTTAAATCAACCGCCGGTGTATTTGTTCAAAGAAGACTTGGGTTTCTCAAACGCCAGTGGACTAAGAATTTAACAACCCACTATGACGATATCAGTCTGGCAACAATTATCATATGAATACAAAAATCACAGTTCATGGAAGTGGCAACACTCACTTTCTACGATTTCATCTAAAGCCTAATAATTGTGGAGTGATTCGATTTGAATCCGAACACAGCTATACTAAGACAGAGGCAGAGGCAGATTACAGAGCCATGTTACTATCATCTAAGTATGGGTTTGAACGGGATGAATTGCCTACGCATCCTGAAACGGAAGTGTATCCGAGTATGAATTAAAAAGAAACGAATAAATTTATGGGAAGTTTTAATGTATCATGTGGTGTCAGTATGATGAGTATCGATGAGGGCGACCGATGCGTTCTCATTCCTTTGACAAAAACAAAATATAGTGACTCAATTTCAGAGGGCGCTTACTATATTTCTAATGACGGCCCTATTGGACGATTCCATCCTATTACTTTGCCTATTTTTGGTGAATACAATTCCTATGGAATGTTGGAGAATATTGAGGAAGATTCTAACACCAAGGCGATTGAGAAATTTTACGGATGCCCCATCGTTGATTTTGTTCAACATATGTGTAGTCATCATCACAGCGATATCAAAGATAATGATAAAGTTCCCAAAAATCCATTCGGTATGTTTGTCAAACGTGAAGTCTACGATGAATTTACAAAGAATCCTATGAACGAGTGGGGCGGCGGAGAAAATTGTTTTAAGGACTCCGACCTCTGTCCGTTTGTTTTGAAATATTTGGGATTTGTTGAAGATACTACGGTTGAACGCAATTCAACTGAACGTTACAATAGACCATTCAAACACGAAAAGATTCCAAATCTAATCGCCTTTAGTGATGGAACGTGGAACAGATTTCAGGTTGACGATAATGTTGAGATGCATCCTTACATTTATCATCCTGACGATTTAATGAAGTTTTTGATTGATAATAAGATGTATGTCATGGTCGACCGATTTAACGATTTAAGGAAACTTAGACTCGGTGAAATGGAATATGATAAAGATTGTGAAAATCTTATAAAGAGAATTGAGACGGATAAGGAGATGGAGTTGATGCAGGAGAAGTTGACAAACTCCAACGACCTTGATGCCAGGAAAACACTGGCAATCGCACACGCAATGGCTAGAATGTCAGATGACTTACGACATCAAGAATTCTTAACCTTTGGAAATTGGGCATCAAACAACAAACATTTCAGAGAGTTGTATTGTGATTTGTTGAAGGATTCTGAATTCAGAAGTCAGATGATTAACTATAAGACATTTGAATCTCAGCTATGGCATGTGAACACTCCGTTAATGCCGTCTTGGGCAGGTCTTCAATGTGGTAATCATAATGCTGAATTGAGATTATCCAAGTTAATTCAGAAACTTTGTAAACAATCCATCAATAAACATAAAGATTGTTATTGGAGAGAATGGGTGTCAGATTGGTTCACCGAGAAATTGGACAAGATAAAAACGGAATTGGAATTTTCAACAATTTGGAATAAAATTAAATCGTGAAAGATAAGGTTGAGAAAGAAGAAAAGAAACGTAAAGGTGTAAAACGTAAAGAACGTTATACATTTACGCCGTCATGGCATATGCCTGTGGTTCTTCCTCAGATTTGTACGGATGATGTTCAAGTACGAAGATTTGAATATTTAGATGCAATGACCGAATTGTCTGGTTCCAATGAAGGAAGTGAATTGGAATCTTTATCTAATGCCAATCACGAACAATTTAAGAACCACGCTTACGTACCGAACGTAGATGGATTTGAAGAAACCGATGGAGATTTTTTAAATGAATAAGAAAGTTAAAATTGGAAACAATGGTACGTTTACCATTACCGATAAGTATTACAAGACTACCGGTGGCGAGGCGGCTATCTATGTGAACGGTGGAAAGGTTTTCAAAATCTACCACGATGCCAATAAGACTCTTCCTGTGAAGAAAATGCAGGAACTTTCTGCGATTCACAATTCTCAAGTAATCGTCCCACAAGACTTAATTTTCGATGCTACTACCGGCGCCCCTTTGGGTTATACTGCCGATTACCTTGATGACGTGGAACCATTGTTGAAGTTATTTACCAAGACGTTTAAACAAGACAACAACATCGACCCTAAGATGATTGCAGAATTGGTGAAACAAATGCAATTGATTACCGGTGATATTCATTCGGCTAAGTGTTTGATTGTCGACTTCAATGAGTTAAATGTATTGGTTAATGTCGGACAGACGGAACTGAAACCGTATTTCATCGATGTTGATAGTTATGCTACCCCAAGCTTCAAGGCTACGGCTATTATGGATTCTGTAAGGGATAGACGAGTATCCAAAGTTGATAGCAGTGGGGTGTTGCATTACAGTCCTGATGTCATGTCTGACTGGTTTAGTTGGGGTATTCTAACCTTTTGGTTATATTCCAATATTCATCCCTTTCGTGGCGGACATAAAAATTACAAGTCGAAGGACAAAGTTAAACAAATGGACGATGGTATTTCGGTATTCCACAAGGATGTCAAACTACCGCCCACGGTCAATAACTTCAATCAAATACCAAAACGTCACCACGATTGGTTTATAGACACCTTTAGGGATGGGCATCGTTCGATACCTCCCCTACCAGACAGCATTGCGCCAACGGTGGTTCCTGCTCCAATAGTGACCATTAAAGGTAATAGTCAAATTGATGTGACTCAAGTGGGTTCTTATGGAGAAACCGTCATTACATTGATACATTCGATGGGGATGAACTATGTGGTTACGAAGAAGAAGATTTACTGTGAGGACAAGGAACTTTTCAACGGTTGTGATAAATATAAGAAAGTCCTATTGTGTCCGGCGACTGATGGGACTATCATTGTGGCGTCGTTGTTAAACAATACCGTCACCTTTACTGATTTGATTCGTCAACAAGTCATTGGGACAATCAGTAGTTCGTCGATGATTTTTAGGAACGGTTGTATCTATACCATGAATAATGGTAAATTTATAGAAAATAGATTCACCGCCATTGGTAACAAACTCATTCACAGAATTAACGAAATCGAAAATGTATCGACCCTTAGTTCGGTAGTCTACGATGGTTGTGTCATACAGAATCTTTTGGGTAAATACTATTTGGTATTGCCTTATGCTGTCGGCGCTTGTTTCTCCAAGTATCTACCACAGTTGGATGGATACCGCATTGTCGATTGTAAGGCCGAACGAAACGTCGTGGTGATTATTGGTGAAAAGAATGGTAAGTATGACAGATTCATTGTAGTATTTACCAAGAAAGACTTTACCGATTTCAATGTGAGGAAGGTCGAGGATGTAAGTTTCAATACTATAAATTATACAACAACAGAACAGGGATTAACATTAATGTTAAATGATAACAATGAACTTGAATTATTTGCCGACAACACAAACATTCAGATTATAACCAATCCTCCATTTGACTCGGCGATGCCTCTATTCAACACCAGCGATGGGGTATTTGTGATATTCGGTAATTCGGTTCACAAGATTAAGAAGAAGTAAATTGCCTAACATATCAGATTCTTTTTTAAGTTTTCTACGAACGCTTGACACATCCCGACTTCGTGATATATTGAACTACCGATATGGACGAAAACACCTTAAAAGTTTTACTACAACAATATAACCCAAATGATGAACCGGCAGGCCCTTTCGCCGCCCGATGTTCAGAATGTGGTTCAACCGATTTATGGGATGACAATCTTCATTACGGATGTAATAGGTGTCACGCCATTTTAGGATAATTTATGAAATCTATTATAAAACTCGCAGTTATTTGTTTGATGCCTATGTTAATGGTTGGATGTTCCACCGTAACAACCGAACAAAGTCAAAAACAGATGGATGACTTGAATATGTATATGTTGAGTCACGGTCAACCGTCACCGACATATCACTGAGGCTTGACTTTCTATAAACCACTGATAACATTTGGATATGAATCAATCAACTATCAATCTGACTAAAGTGACCGACATTAATAAGGTCAACCTTAACGACACTTACATTGCCAATTACAACGGAACTTCCTATTTCGGTAAGTTCATTAACGCTGACGTGGGAACATTCAGTAAGAACACGAACTTCGTTTGGTTCGGTTCAATTTTTCCTATGGGTATTCCATTTGAATCTCTCGACGCCGTTTTCTCTGTGGCGTAATAACCAATTTCGGTGTTGTGGTATGACTTGTTAAACCGTAAGGCAGGCCCTCTGAGCGAGCTTATAACTCGTCTTAGAAAGAACCCACACACTAATTTTACAGACGACCCCAATCAATAGGGAATCAAAACGATACGGGTGATACTGCTTTCCCTTATGAGCCGTTGGTATCATTCTTATGGAAGATACGTTCTCCATAACATAGTCGTCTGGCATCCTTTATAAAAATATGAAATTCAGAGAATTACAACGAGAAGACGTGTTCCACTTTACGTCTTCGCCTTCAACCGAAATTCACAAGAAGATATCATTCCGCAAGTATTGTGATATATCCAACCGTGGAACCGCAGGCAACCCCATGTGGATTAAAGTGTCTCGCCGTGAGTCGGAAGTGGTGAAACTCAACGTCGCTTGACTTTCAATAAACTCCCTATATAATTTGAGTATGAACTTTGATTCCCCCATCATAATGAGTCTGTTAGATGACGATTTTTATAAATATAGTATGGGAGCAGTTGTGTATCACAACTTCCCCAACGCCACTGTCACATACGAATTTTTCAATCGTGGTAAGACTCATTTTCCAAGTGGATTCGCCTTTCAATTGAGAAACCAGATTAAAAAACTGGCTACTCTGAAATACACTTCTGATGAGATTGAATATCTTAAAGGATTGAATCGTTTCAAGGATACCTACATCGAATTTCTTCGTAATTTTCAGCTTGACCCGAACGAAATCCACGTAACACAACTCGACTCCGGTGAATTGAAAATCTTCATCAAAGGTTCGTGGTATCGTACAATCTTTTGGGAAGTGAAGTTGATGGCAATCATTTCTGAACTATATTTCAGGATGACCGAAACTGAAATGTCGAAAGATTGGGCTGACAGGATTGTTAAAAAGGCCATCAACCTCGACATGGCTGGATGTAAGTGGAGTGACTTCGGCACCCGCCGTCGCCGTTCTTTTGAAGTTCAGAATCGTGTTGTCGGAACGATGAAGTATTACAAAGGATTCCTCGGTACGAGTAATATCTATCTGGCAAAGAAATTTGACGTCTCTCCCATCGGAACGTCTGCTCACGAAGCAGTTATGGCAATGGCGGTGTTCGTTGGGTATGAGAATGCCAACAACGCTTGGTTGAACTATTGGAGTGATTACTACAATGGTGAACTAGGCATCGCTTTGCCTGATACGTTTGGCTCTGATGTATTTTTTAGAAATTTCGATGGACGTCTTACCAGACAGTGGGACGGATTGAGGCAGGATAGTGGTGACCCTGAAAACTGGATGGATACTAAAGTTATTCCTCACTATGCCAAATACCGCGTCCCTACGAGAGATAAGAAGATTGTGTTCAGTGATAATTTGAATGTTGAAAAGGCAATTAAATTACATTTGAAATATGACGGATTGTTTAATGTAATCTTCGGCGTGGGAACGTTTCTCACCAATGATACGTTTAGTGATGAACAGAAGGCCGCCGGCATTCGTCCATTGAACATGGTCATCAAGATTACTTCGGCTAATTTTGGCAATGGTTGGTATCCGACCGTCAAACTATCGGATGACGCCGGAAAACATACCGGCAGTTCTAATTTAATTGAACAAATTAAATCCCGATTGGAAATTAAATGAGTAAACACGTCATAGTTTTAATGGGAATCAACGCCGGTGGTAAATCGACGTTGGTTCAACAGTTTGTCACAGCCAAATATTTAAGAATTAACCGTGACATCACTGGAGGAACTTTGGACGGTCAGGTGAAGATTGCCGAACTTCAAATTCTTGACGGTGTGACTGACAAGATTGTTTTGGATAATACATATCCAACCATCGAAAGCCGAAAGACCATCATTCGATTCGCCAAACATTGGGGTTCGAAAATTTCATGTTATTGGGTGACGACTTCATTTGAAGATGCTCAGTTAAATGCCTGTCTTCGAATGATGAAAGTTGCCGGCAAACTCATGTCTCCGGAAGAGATGAAGAAGTCAAAAAATCCTAATCTATTTCCGCCTGTAGCATTGTTTAATTACAGAAAAATATTTGAAAAGCCTACCATGTCGGAGGGATTTGATGAAGTAATTGAAGTTCCATTCGTTAGGACTTGGGGTAAAGAATATACTAATCAAGCATTGATTCTTGATTACGATGGAACGCTTCGTGATAGTATCGGTCAATACGATTATCCGATGAAAGTATCAGACATTAAAATAAACAATATCGCCACGAACATAATTCATATGTTCAAAAGTAAAGGTTATCATATTCTCGGAGCATCCAATCAGTCCGGCATACATAAAGGAATTCTAACCTCAACTGACGCTGAAGAATGTTTTAAGGAAACCAATCGACAATTGAATATTGACGTTGATTTCATGTATTGTCCACACGGCATTCCGCCTGTGTCTTGTTATTGTAGGAAACCGCACGTTGGTATGGGGGCGTATTTTATTGAGAAATATAAACTCAATCCAGCGGCGTGTGTTATGGTAGGCGACCAAACCACCGATGAGACATTTGCGACTCGTTGTGGGTTCAAGTTCATATACGCAAACGAATTCTTTAAATAATATGGAAACCGCAGTCAAACCGACAGTTCCAACATCAGTGGATGAACTTCCGTTATGGATGAAGAAAATCGTCCGACGTCAATCCATTTTGAACAAGAAATATGAGTTTGCCCACGGACAATTCGCAACGGCATACAACGACTTTCTTTCTGCTATTGATGAAGTAAACTCCGAACATGACACCGAATTCACATTTGAACAGGCAGTAGAAGAATATGGTGGTATGTTTGCAAATGATGCGCCGGATGAAGTTGAAGATGATGATGACGAAGACGACGAAGACTGACACGCTTGACTTGATATACAACTCTGATACACTGTATTTATTATGAAAGTATTCTCTGGAAGTTCTAATCCTGAATTGGTGAAGAAGATTTGTAGTCGTCTTGGTATTGAACAAGGCAACGTATATCTTCATACCTTTCCATCAGGAGAACGGTATTGTCAGTTCAAGGAAAACATCAGAGGCGAACACGTTTTCTTGGTTCAATCGACCTCAACTCCGACGAATGATAATTTGATGGAACTTTTGATAATGTGTGATGCCGCACGTCGAGCATCTGCCGAAAAGATTACCGTCGTCATGCCGTATTTTGGATATAGTAGACAAGAGAGAAAAGACAAACCTCGTGTTCCGATTTCTGCTAAATTAGTCATGGATATGATTGGTTGTTCCGGCGCAACCCGCGTTGTCACCTTAGACCTTCACGCACCAGCCATCCAAGGGTTTACCAATTTCCCCGTTGACCAATTGAATTTCAAACCCGTATTGATAAATGAGTTGAAAAGTTATCCCATCGATTGTATTGTATCGCCTGACATCGGCGCAATCCATCGGGCGGAGGAATATGCCGAGGCAATGAATCTCGACTTGACGGTTATTTCAAAGAAACGTAGGGGCGACACTTCCGTCGAACTTCATCAATTCATCGGCGACGTCAATAACAAAAATGTTCTGATAGTGGATGACATGACTGAAAGTGGCGGAACTCTCATTCAGGCGGCCACTGCCTGTAAAGCCAAGGGGGCGAAAACGGTTAACTGCGCCATCGCCCACGGTTGTTTTACGGAGTTGGGCATTAAACGTTTGGTTGACGCATTCAAGCATGAAATAATTCAAAAATTGTTCGTGTCCAATTCTGTTAAATATTCTGACAGATGGATTGACACCGCCGAACAGGAAGATGAAGATGGAACGGTTAAAGGTTGGGATTACTTTCATATCGTCAAGGTTGATATGGCGCCGATGTTCGCCGAGGCAATCAGTCGGATAAACAAGAATCAAAGTGTAACCGAATTATTCCAATGAAACGCGAAACATTAGTAACATTTAGTGATTGTATGTTTGAAGGTGATTTAGGCGAAGTCATCAGTAAATTGTCCGATATCAAGAAAACTTGGAAGAAAGCCGGTTACATTGATATCCAAATTGAAATCGCAGATGAGTGGGGTTACTATGACGAACACAACACAGTCGTTAAAATTACCGGAAAAAAAGAATTGATAAACGGTAGGGATTTATTCAAATGAAATTCTTCTCAACAACCCGAGAAACCAAAACTAATAGTGTTTCTGATAATTGTGTTTGGTCTAGTAAAACCACGACGGTTTATAGAACTATTTTCGGAGTTAAAGTGTGGGAACTAAAATCAATTACGAGAGTGTATAAATTGGGAGAACCTTACATCGCAAAACTTTAATATATGTCATCACAAATCATACTTTTTCTAAGAGGCAAGGGCCCCGATTACAAGGGACGTTCATTATACCAATTACAAACATTACCGGATTATCGACTTGAACGTGAACATGACGTAATTCAATGGATGTTTCCCACCGACATAGCCAGTAAACATTGTAAAGATGCGCCGGTATTGACTAATGAGGACTTGGAAACCATCAAAGAAGACACGGCGATTCAAGACAATCTTCAACTGTCACTTGATAGAATGATTAAATTCTATGAAAAGGATGATTATTGGATTACACAAAAGAATCATAATTTCCTACGGATAACGAGAATTCTTAGATGTCTATGGATTGCAGGCAGAGTTCACGATTACGTCTGTCTGTCAAGAATTCTTGATGCTATTTTCCTAGACGATAGATACACCAACATCATTACGTATGAAACATTCACGTATTGGAAATACGCCAATGATTTGGAATACTTAAAGGAAATGAGAGCGGAACAACAACAAACCGAAGATGACAGTCATAACGTCGGCGACGACAGCGACGATAATCTTTATAATTACAGATAACACAACACCCAATTATGGAAAAATACACAGCCGAAATTCAAACCCTATCTAATATGTCGGACAAAGTTGAAGGCAAACTCAATCGGTCAATGCTCAGACGAATGGCGGTTAGATTAAATGATTCTGGTGTAAAGTTTCTTGAACAAATTAAATCCGAATGTAAAGGTATTGGGGCGACTGATGAAGACCTCGCTGAAGAACAGGAAATATTGAGGGAATTCAACACGGCGATTTCTTTGGAAAAGCCAGAACTAACTGCCGCATATCTCAAAAGCATCGGCCGTGAAGACATGGCGAGTTGGTGAGGCTTGACTTGTTATAGGACGATGGTAATATCTCAATATTGATATGGCAAAACTCATTAAGAAAATCTCACTCGTCTGTTCCGATGGAGCAGGTGATATCGATGGAACGCAACACAATAAAGTGTGGTTCGGTGAATTATACGATAATGATGATGTAATCACTCGTTGGGGTAGGATTCGTAACAACCTCGAAGAATCGCTTCAATCCAAAACTTTTCCCGGCGTAGGTGAAAACTTTCTCATCAAAAAGAAAGCCGAGAAGATGAGTGGTAAGAAGGGTTATACCGAATTCAAGGGTATTGACGCATCTGCTACCACCGTTGGGCCGACGACGGCTCCCACAGTTTCAGTGAATAATCTTCATGAAATTGCCAAGTCACAATTACTCAAGTCATCCTCACCTGTTCTTGACAAACTAATTGAACGTCTTGTTAAATCCAATGTTCATAAGATTACATCGTCGACCAATATTACATTGAACGATGCTACTGGGTTGTTTCAAACTCCCTTAGGCATCGTTACGCCTGACGCAATCTCCGAAGCTCGAACCATTTTGGCCGATACCCTTCCGTTTGTTCGTAAAGCCGACTACGGAACAAATCTAACTCGTCTCGTTAGTCAATACCTTAGACTAATTCCACAGGATATCGGGATGAAGTTCAATATTCAAAACATTCTTCCGAATGTTGACGCGGTTCAGAAACAAGAAGATATTCTTCAAAGTTTGGAGGCTTCTTACAAGGCGATTACCGCCGTCAAACCTACCGCAGATGGAAATAAGACAACTCAAGAACAAGTATTTCAGGTTGATTTAGATATTGAATCGGGCCGAGAAGCATCGAGAATTGAACATTGGTTTGAAACTTCAAAGAAGGCAATGCATGGGTATAATAATATAAAAATTACCAATGTTTATTCTATTAAAATACATGATATGTATAATAATTTCCTTCATACTGATACAAATAAAAAGGAAGTCTTTCATGGCAGTTCAATGGCAAATATTTTGAGCATTCTTAAATCAGGATTAAAAATTAGTCCGCCGGCTACTGCCGCCATCGCCGGAAAATTGTTTGGTAATGGAATTTATGGGGCAATTCATTCTACAAAATCGTTAGGATACGCTCTAAATCGATGGGGTCAGGGTGGTGTTGGTGATTCCGCATTTCTATTTGTTTGTGATTTTGCGATGGGTAATTGTTACTCCACGACTGAATATGGTTGTAGAAAGCCGGCCGATAAAGATTCCATTTGGGCAAAATCCTCTTCGGGTGGTCTTCACCACGATGAATTGATTGTATTTCAAGAATATAGAGTCAATCCGAGGTTTTTGATTGAGTGTAGATAAAAAATTATACTCAATTCGACGACGCATACGATTATTTAAAACTTTATGATAACCATCACTCTTAAAACCGAATATGAAAAGGTTCTTCTGGTACTTGCCCTCCGCCAGTTTGCCACAAGTGAACTGACGAAGGCCGTCCGCGAATATACGTCTGATGATGACGGTAGTATTACGAAGGGTCGTGAATTCAGCGCCCGTGGTAACGCCGCATCAGAAATCGCAAATCGAATTGGTTAATTTAGACGCTTGACAAATAAAACAAGTATGATAGTCTGTATCCGTTGTAAGTAACAAAAATTAAAAAAACAAAAAACAAAATAGCATGAAAACAAACACAAACACCGTTTCAACCAAACCCGTATACACCCTGAAAGATGCCGTCATCGACGCCATCAACGTTCTCAAGGTTTCCGGTAATTTCTCCGCCCACGATGTCACCAAGGCGGTTCGTGAATCCGCCAACGAAGGGGATTACAATCTTCCCGGTTTGGAAGCTCCGGCTGGCAGTTCCTTCAAGTACAACGTTCGTCACAGTTCCATCAAGGAAGTCCTTGATTCGATGCTGGCTGATGGGTCGTTGAAGAATCTCGGTCTTCTGAATGTGAGTTACGATGGCAATTATCGTATCTTCGAATTCGCCGCACAATCCACCACCGCCGCGACTGGCGTTGGTTCCAGCGCAGTCGCCAGTAACAACGACGCCGATGGCGCCGACTCGGATAGTCCGGTTGCCAAACGTATCGCCGGTTACATTAGTCGTCAGGGTGGTCAAACCACCGTCCGTAATCTCCAACGGGCGCTTCATATCAACGGTCTGACCAGTAAGGATTTGGTTGAACTGCTTGAGAAGTTGAACTACACTGTGACGGTTGGAACGCAGGACGCCTTCTCCACCTACAGCGTGGAATAACAAATTAAGGCCCAATATCAAAAAGGGAGATGGCAAAAACCATCTCCCTTTTGTTTGATGGGGCTTGACTTTTATAAAATGACTGTTAGTATTCTTTTACGGCAACAACAATAACAAAAAACAAAAAAAACTTATGGCTACACAATTGACCCCTGAACAAAAGAAACAACGACTTCAACTCGGCCTCAACATCGCCGGTGTCTGTCTTATCGCCGCCTTCGTAGGCCCATTCGCAGTCACCATTCTACACGGATTGGGTATTCTGTTCGCAGTCGGTATCACCGTCGTCACCTGCTGGACTGCAATGAAATTTATGGGATGGTTCACCCTTATGATTGCCAACGCCAGTTTGAAGGCGATGAAGTCACAAGCGATGAAGAATCCCGTCGAAACTCTCCAAGTCGAATATGTCAAGAAACAGTCGGCCCTCGACCAATATAAGGCAAACATTCGAGTATTCATCGGTCAGGTGGCGGCCTTTAGTGACCAAGTTAAGAAGTATGTCAAGGATGGTCTTGAAGACGCCGACGTCTATGTCGGACAACTCGCCAAAATGAAACAGTTACTCGAACTTCGTGAACAGAAGTATAGTGACGCTCAAGACTCACTGGCCGCTTTCGCCGACACGATTCAACGGACTGACAAGAAGTGGAAGATGGCATGTGCGGCGTCCGCCATGAACGAGGCGGCTGGTCAGATGGATGGTGATGCCTTCGACAAGATTTGTATCGAAACGGCCCTTGACAGTGTTCAGACGAAACTCAACGAATCCTTCGCTGACCTCGATTTGGCCCTCTTGGATGACGACAAGGCCAAGAAACAAATTGCAGACAAGAAACTGAAACAGATTCCCAGCGGTGTCATCGAAGTGTCTGCTACTCCTGTGACCGTCACTCGTCAGAAGTTCTCCAGTAATTAACAAACAACAACAAACAACAATAATAATAGTTATGACTAAAAAGTTCCAAATCATCTCTCTAATCATCATCACGGTTATTTCGTTAATCGTATATGTCGTGGTGAACGAAGCCAAAACCCCCGTCGCCGATGGTCAAGATAGTTCGGATGGCAATACCGACGTCCAACCTCAATAATAGTAATTAACAATAATTAACAATTAAATTTATGAAACAACTAATCACGCTCGCAGTTCTGATGGCATTCGCCTTGATTGACATCGATGCTTCAGCCCAAACCAACCTCTTTATCAGAGGGGATATGAACATCAAGTTCAATACTCACTTGAATCCGCCGGGGACTAAGAACATTCAAGATGTCTATAACATCAACGTCAACGTCGCCAACAGTGTATTGTTCCATGGCAAAATGTCTGACCGCCCGCAGGTTATCGAAGGGATGTTCTCCAAGGCCATCACACAACCCCGTTCATTGAAATATGATGTTAATTGTGACGTTGTGAATCCTCGCAATCCGGCGCAGACTAAAAACATTGGTCGTATGTATGGCGTGGTTCCGATTTCATCTGATGGTGTGTATCACTACGATGGTAATGGCAATTCCATTCCGCTTGTGATTGACATTCTACCGATGGGTACGGCCGGTGGCTTTACAAGTAAATTCACGGGAACGGCTTCTGGTAAACCATTGGTCCGTCCTTCGAATTGGACTGATACTATTCGTGAATCCGTCAACATCAGTCGTATTGTCAATGGAAAGCCCATGACGGTTGTATTGAAACGTTATGACAAGATGGATTTTAACAACGTGGTTCTCGCTCAGGGGCCGGTTCAAATGTATCAATCTGTCACCGTCAACGGTACGATGTTGTATGATTATGATAAGAAATGTTGGTTCTTCAACAACTTTACCGTGTCTTATGCCGAAGGTCAGAATGTTAAACTTGACCGTGTGGCCGGAACTATTCGTTGGGTTCCCGACGCACATCGTTCAGGAAATGGTCTTGGACAGTATGAATTCGATATCCGTGTGAATGAACCTATGCCGGATGGTTCGGCAGTGTTCGCCGCTCCGACTGATGAATCGTCCTTCTTCGCCACCGACGCAGCGGTTCCTGGATTGACCGGTACGATGAAATACAAGGATACACTCGACCCGACGACGGTTGACGCCTCCAAAGACCCGACTGGCGATGACGCAGTTACAACTTCATCCTCTGTGGCAATTGATTTGAATGGTAATAATATCAACAAATCACAAACTATGGTTCTGGCGAAAGTTATTCTCTTCGCCTCGGTGATTCCGATGAACGGTGATTAATAAACCAAGGCTTGACCATGTGAACTAACTCTGATATTATGTTGGAGTTAGTTCACACAAAAACAAAAACAAAACAGTTAAAAACAAAAACATGAAATCATATATCCTCGCAACCTCGCTTATTCTCGGTCTGGCCGCGTTTGGCGCACAAGCCCAAAACACTGTGACAGTCACGAATTACGTCACGATTACGAACGTTGTCCCCGCAGACGTCAATACATCGGCCGTCAGCCAAACCAACGATGCGCCTGACTTCAACAAGATTGATATCACCCTCGGTTCTGCCGGAAGTTCCTATGGTGGGACTACGCAAGCTGGCGTTGATTTCTCCGTCTCAATCGACCCGTTTGAAAATCTATCCAGCCTTTGGGTTGGTGTGAGTCAAAGTGTCTATTGGGCTCCCTCATTCGGTGGGTCTACTGACGTCGACGTCGATTGGAACATTAGTGTGTATGGTAACTTCTATGTTCAACCCGGCTGGTCAATCGGCGATGTCTATGGCGCAGGTGTCAACAACTTGGTTCGAACAGGACCTGAGTTGATTGTCCAATACTATTTGTCCAATGACGTTTACGTTTATGGCCAAGTCAATTACGACGCACTCACTAAGGGAAGTGGTGAGGGTTGGCAAACGTCCAATACCAAGGATGACGGTTGGCGTTGGGCAGTCGGCCTCGGTTACGAATTCTAAAATCTATTGTCCCTCACAGAAAAGGCCGAAGGCAACTTCGGTCTTTTTTCATGCGTAGGTGTCACGCTTGACTTGTTATAGAACTCTGATATTCTATATTTACGGTAAACGTAACAGTTAACAAACCAAAAACAAATTCAAAATATATGAACGGTGATTCATTCTTCAAAGGGGTATTTTATACCATCGGCGTAATCCTTATCTTAGTATTCATCTCTGTCTTGACTCTCTACTCCGCATGGGTCGGAGCATTCGTCAGTGTCCACCTTTGGATGTGGTTCGTTGTTCCTACTTTCGGCCTCGCTCCTCTCAAACTTCCAATCGCCTTCGGTCTATTTCTATTGGTTAATTTGTGGTCACGTCAACATCACACCAGTCAGAAGGATGAACGTGGTACGAAAGAACGGGCGGTGGAACTTATCAGTCTACTTCTTAATCCTTGGGTCGTATTGTTGATGGGTTATATCTGTCATCATTATTTTGTGTAATCCACAATCTATAACCCTGACTAAATATTATGAAAGTTAAATTTACAAATGACACCGATGTTCGATTGGGATTTGAAATCGAATGTTTAATCTATGGTAATATTGATGACCGAATTGTTAGTGGACGGAACTACAACAACTTCGTCAGAAAGATACGAAATCTAAAAAAGGGCAATGAGGTTGGTGTAGATTTTAGTGTTACCGCCAGTAGGCCGGGTGATTACGAATGTGAGTTAAGAACCAAACCGATGAAGCCGAAAGATGCCATGGCCAATTTGGAACGAATCTTTAATACTGTGAATGAGTTTGGTTATACAAATCGTTCATGTGGATTCCACGTCAATATATCATCAAAGCATAAGACTAAGATGAAAAATTTTCACCCAGTATCATTTCTATCTTCAAAGTTGTGGAATGAAATATTGGTTAAAATTGACCGTACAGACAATAGTTACTGTCGTCCTGTGGTCAGGCTTAACGGTAAACACGTCTCGAAGGTTGAGGCCATGAGGAATTTTAGAAACTCCTTAAATGATAAGTATCGGTGTGTATCATTGCGTAATTTTGGTAACGGTCTAAATTCCACATCCCGCGTTGAAATTCGTGGATTCGGTAATAAGAATTATACAAATAAATTCGATACCATCTCCAAATATATAAAACGAATTGAAAATTTGTTTCACTCCGCCTGTGAAACTCGTCAGGCAACCGACCACGCTTGACTTGTTATAGAACTATGATAAATTGAGTCAATGAAAGAAACCGGAAAATGCCAATCAACCAAAGTAACTACCAAACACTCTACCAAACACTAACTCTGAGTAATAACCAATCAACTACTACCACCACAAATTTTATGTCATGTGAATGTCCAAATTGTAAGAAAGATAACATCCTAAACGGAACGCTCGTAATCGACTGTCCGTTGTGTTCAAATAAAATCGACGCAACGAGTAAGTTCCAAGTCATGCCTGACAAGAGTGTCGTCTGTGAGACTTGTGTCACCGCCTTCTACGTTCTGTGTCGGTCGTGTAATAAACTTCACAAGAAGACGGCAATGAAGACTGTCAATTCCATCAATGAAGATGGCATTACCAAGGAACAGGCGCCGGTTTGTGAGAAGTGTTACAATAACAACTATCGTACCTGTAACGAATGTAGTGAGTTGTTCAATCGTAATGACGTGATTAGTCACAACGAAAAGGCGTTCTGTAAGATTTGTTTTAACAAAACATATCAGATGTGTTCTCACTGTCAGGGAACGTTCCCGAAGGGAAGTGTCACACATACCATCCGTGGAAGAAACGCGGTGTGTGATAAGTGTCACAGTTATTACGGCCCGATTCAACTGTACGAAACCAAGCCTGTCATGGCATTTCACGGTAAACCGCCACATTACTACGGCATTGAATTGGAATGTGAGTTGGTTAGTAAAGCCAGTGAAGAACGTGGCGGAAAGGCCCAAGAGGTTGTTGACCTTCTCCCGCCAGACTTCGCCGTCTTGAAGGAAGATGGTAGCCTTAGTTGTGGGTTTGAGATTTGTACTCAACCGGCAACCGTTGAGGAACATAAGATTCGGTTCGACAAATTCTTTGAAAAATTGCCGGCTGGTATTCATTCGTTCAACACCGCCAATTGTGGACTTCACATCCATTGTTCTAAGAAACCTTTGAGTCTGTTGACCATCGCCAAGATTGTGGTGTTCGTCAACGAAACGAACAATCAGGAATTTGTTGAAACTATTGCCGGTAGAAAATCTTGTAGATATTCCTGTATTCAGAAGAAGGAATACGCAACTGTCAAGAGTCAGATTACCAACGGCCGCGCACGTGGCGAACGATATGAGGCGGTCAACCTGTTGAATAAGGATACCATCGAATTTCGAATTTTCAAGGGGACTCTCAAACGTGAATCCTTTTACAAGGCGCTTGAGTTCTGTGACTCGCTGATTCGGTTCTGTTCAACTGCCACCAATAGTATCGTGTATTCTCGTAACAAAGAAAACTTTATCAAATATGTGGCGGAAAATCATAAAAGTTATCCACATCTTTACGCATTCATTTGCGCCAAAGTGTTGAAACAAGAAAACAAAATGACCAAGAAATTTGGATTTAGTTTGGCTACGCCGGCTGGTGTTGGCGACCCACAACCCACTGTTACTAATTTGGAATAATCAATTAACTATAAAAATTATGTGTTTAGCTATTTACAAACCCGCAGGTGCGACGGTCGCTGAGTCTCATCTGAGAAACGGCTTCGCCAATCACTCCGATGGCGCAGGATTCGCTTGGGCCGCCGATGGCGCTCTCCACGTCGTTAAGGGATTATTCGACGTAGAAGAGGTCGTTAAGCAGTATGAATTGATTAAGGAGTATCCTTGTCTCATTCACTTCCGCAAGGCGACTCATGGAACGGTTGATGAGTCCAATTGTCATCCATTTCTATTCAACGACGGTAAGCTGGCGTTGATTCACAATGGTATTATTTCAATCAAATGTACAATCGAAGGATTGTCTGACACCGCCCACTTCGTCAAGTTGGTTCTTGAACCGATGGTCAAACGGAACAATGTTCCAATTAATGACGGCGCATTACAGTATCTTATCTCAACGTCAATTGGGACTGATAAAATGGTTATCATGGACGGTGACGGCAAGGCCTATGTCATTAATGAAGACAAAGGTAAGTGGGAAGGAGGCGTTTGGTATTCGAACACATCCTTTTCATGGTCTTACAAAACCCCCGTCGTCACGCCGACAACACCTTATCAATATCCGCAACAGAGCCAGTCGTCCTACCTTACTCGGTATAATACGGGACATGCTCCTAATAGTTCCACTGGTAAAACTTGGCGCAAGTCATTTGAGACGGATTCCGAAGACGACGCCAGTTATCTTGAATTCTGGAAAAGAACCAAGGACGTGAAGACGGACATCGGGTCTGATATTTCCAACAAGGAAACTCAGGTATTGCCTAACATTGGTTTCACTACCACCGAAGTTATTGATGACGCCGGAAATGTTACAATAATCGACGTTCATGATTTGGAAGAAACTCAGGTGGAAGATAAAAAGACCTTCGGTGAAGGTATGATGTGTGAATACGGTTGGTGGGACGAAGAAATCGAATCTGATATCGCCCTTCTCCGATTGAACATGGGTCTTAATCGTGAAACGGCAATTCTCAGGGTGTTTTCTGAACGTTGATAGTTAATACAAACAATTAAACAAAATTATGGAAAAGACAACTAAATCTAAGAAACGTATCAAAAATTTGCCCGTGACGGGACAATTCTTCACGGCTGATGCCAGCCTTAATGAAAAATTCGTTACGGTCAAACTACCATCAAGCGTGGCGCAGTATCTCGGCCTGACTGACTCTAAGGTGTTTTGGACTCCTATAAACGGAGTGATTCAGCTCAGCGCCGGACAACCGAATATTGTTATTCCGCTCATGAGTGTCGGCGCAGACCAATTTGTTTCACATTCTTAAAATATTATGAATACCAAGGTTATAGATTTCACCATCGGCGCTGACCCCGAGCTTACTCTGTTGAGAGCTAACGGCGACGTTGTTGAGGCGGCAGATTACTGTTCGCTCGGCGGTACCGGTGATGAGGAATTCGGCGCTGATGGTAATGGTTATACCTTCGAACTTAGACCGGCGCCGTCAAAAAATCCACTCCAAGTTGTTAATACAATTCGTGATATCTTCGTCCGTAAGGTTATCAACGAATCTGAATTTCTTGAATTTAATTGGGTATCCGGTAGTTATCATTCTGGATATCCACTTGGCGGACACGTTCACTTTGGACTTACCAATCGTCAAGTAAATTACACCGATGCTATTGCCAAATTGGACAATTATGTCGGCCTTGTGTGTTTGATGTTGGAGAATCGGACCGATGGTATCAATCGTCGACACAGTAATAGATATGGTTGTATGGGCGACTATCGTGTTCAACCGTGGGGACTTGAATACCGTTCAATGAGCAGTTGGTTATCTTCTCCGTACATTGCGTCGGCCATGCTGTGTCTTTCAAAAACCGTGATGTATGAGATGGTGAATAATTCAAAATTCGATTGGCATAAATTTGCGGTGAAGTCGGATTTTCCGACCATGAATCACAAACGAATCATACCTTTGTTTCCTAAAATTTGGGAAGACATCACCAAGATGCATCTGTATCAGTTGTATAAACCGTATCTTGATTTGATTTATTTCCTTGTTACAAACAAACGTACTTGGTTGCCTACCACCAGCCTCAAAGATAACTGGGGTGTGATTGATATGACTCCCTGTATTTCTAGTAAGATTAATATCGACTTAATCTGGAACCGTTTTAATGCTGAAAAATAATTGATTATGATTACATATACCGAAGTAGATACCAACGTGGCGGAAATCGTGACGGAGACGAAGTTGTTTAATCTTAACACAATTAGGAAGTATCATATTTATGGACTTCGACAACTCGACAATCCACTGATACTTATTGAATATTCCGCCAACCATTGTAGCGCAGAGTTTGTATCAAGATTGAATAGTTTGATTGAATTCTTTAAACTAAATGGAATTGATGCGTCCACTTTCGACGGTGGAGAATCTGACAAGGTTGATATTGGATTACGATTGGATTTAAGAAAGCATTTTAATGCCAATAAAAAACCACTGTTGGCCGCGTCCATAGTTTCAACTATTGTATATTGTTTGGAAGACCGCGTTGACATTGAACAAATGAAGAAACACAAATTGTCATGCATTCCAACGTTCGTAAATCAAAGTAGCGATACAAGTAAGCCTCTGTCTATCACCGGCGCCGGTAAGACCAAATCAGCCACGCTTGACTTATAATATAATTCAACTACAATCATAACAGTTAAACAATCAACCAAATAAAATAAAATGTGTCGTATCGCAGCATTTCCCCCCGGCTTCTCGAAGTCGGAAGCAGTTAAAATACTGGCCAATTTTGAGAATAAGAACACTGACGGAACGGGCTCGGTCTATCTCAAGGATGGTAAGTTTGTAGTCGACAAGTGGGCGAAACCATTTAGTCAAATTGTGAAGACAAAGCCGAATTTTCTGTCACATATGCCTTATAGTGATAGTTGGACGTTGGTACACCTTCGGGCCGCCTCTCATGGTGGTAATAGTCAACAGAATACCCATCCATTTCTCGTTGGTAATTGGGCGTTCATTCACAACGGCATTTGGAGTGAACACAATTTGGTTCGGTTGGCAATCTCCAATCAAGTCACGATGACGGGCGAAACTGACAGTGAAGTCGCAGCTCATTTTTGGAATATCGTCGGCCCCAAGAAGTTTGCCGAGACGGTTGAGTTTGGTGGTGTGTTTATGGGACTTCACCGCAATGGTAAATTGTGGGTGGCAAAGACGAGTGGCGACTTGGAAATCAAAGCTCTGAAACATCACAGGATTGTCTTGGCGTCCGAATTCGACCATCAGGTATATGAAAAGACGGTTGACGCCTTGAAAGGTTGGTATCAATTTAGTAAGGATGGTTGTTATGTGAGCCACAAGGAAAACCGTAGTCGCTGGAGTTCCGAATATCCGTATCGTGGTTCGGCATCGTCGAGTGGGACGGCTTATGAAAGTAGTTTTGGTGGTTCAGGTCGTTCATCTGATTATATTGGTAATAATCAACACACGACTTGTTACGGTGGTTGTGGAGATTAAATTTTAACAAAGAACGCTAGTATTAAACAATTAACAGACCCGATTTTTATGACAATTAAAGTTTTGACAATTAACAGTGAACGTGATTCCGCCAGTCTTCTCGGTTACAAAACCGAAACTTATTATGGAGACTTCGTTCACAAATCCGACAACGACGTGGTAATTCGTTGGGGTAATAGTCGTGGTGTGTATGACCCAACGGCGATTCACAAAATCGATTTCAAACACGTAGTCAATCCGGCTAAGAATATCCGTAGTAATTGTGAAAAGGCAAAGGCTACCAAACTTTTGTCACAGGTGGTAAACGTTCCTACCTTGTGGGAAAAATCTGTTCCCGCTGGTGTGTTGGCAGTTGTCCGCCCGTTCGAACATTCCGCTGGTCGTGGGTTTTCTGTAAAGAAAGGCCCGTTCAAACTTGAAGAAGGAACTTATGCCACACGTTATTTGGATGTTACAAAAGTGGGAGCCGAATATCGTGTGTGGTTCTGTGGCAATAGAACTATGGTAGGCAAACGTGTCAAGATGCAGTGTAACGAAGAGCAGGAACACCCCTGTCGTTCGTTGTGGGGTTATCAATTCAGTGACACAATTTCCAAAGATTTACACGTCCAAACGATTCTGGCGGCCAAGAAAATTGGATTGGAGTTTGGGGCGGCGGATGTTCTATTTCACAAAGGAAAGTGGTATTTCCTCGAACTAAACTCAGCTCCGTCACTCGACCATCGAATTGTCCGTGAATTTTATCAAACAAACTTGAAGTTGTTGATTGAGAAGAAATTCTCCAAGGTTCAGGAAACATTGGTGCCGGTTATCGAAGTGGTGAAACCTACGGAGTCAAAAAAAAAAGATTCTCCCGTCGCCGTCGAAGTGGGTAACGGATTGGTTGCAGCAACTACGGGCTAAAATCACTAACATATTATGACCACACAAGCACCGCCAAGACTTTTACCGGCTCCAATAATTCCTACAAGTATTGTCTGTAAGACTTGTAAGGAAGAAACAGGGCTGACATTGGAAACAATCGTTGATATGCCGATTGACACTCATATCTGTTGCCCTATTTGTGGTGCTATGATATACTCATGTCTGCCTGAAAGACCGGCCGCTTACGTTTACACCGGCACAGGTCAATCAAGTCACATTTACGACGATTATGACTGATAAAAACCGAAATCAAAGACCGGTAGTTCAAGCGCCAGACATTTATGGGAAGAATTCAAAACCGTTGGGTAAGTATCCGGCGATTGTTTTGACCAATCCCAAGTATTCAGCGAATGTCGGAGCGGCCTTGAGAGCGGCTTCGTGTTTCGGTGCCAAACAACTTTGGTGGACTGACAATCGTGTCAGACTTGAGGAAGGCGAACGTCTTCCCCGTGAAGAAAGGTTGAAAGGTTACAAGGATGTTGAACTACGTCAGTTCGATTATCCATTTGAACACTTCAAGGGCGCAACGCCTGTCGCTTTGGAACTATTGCCGGGGTCTGAATGTCTCTTTGATTTTGTCCATCCCGAAAACGCCGTGTATGTCTTTGGGCCGGAAGACGGTTCGATTGACCAAGTGACTCGTAGATTTTGTCATAGGTTTGTCACCATCCCCACGAAACATTGCACTAATCTGGCCGCCGCGGTATATCTCGTTCTGTATGACCGAATGATTAAACATTATCAGGCGACTGGTGAAATGCTTGAACTAAATGAACATCGTGGATTCATTGGCGACAGTGAACAAACCAATGGCGACGTGTGGAACGACATTCACGAATACAAGAACGGAAAGGCATTTGTATAATTTATGGCAGCGACTAGACAAGACATTAAACGTTGGTTGACCGAGAATGTTCCAGACAAAGCCACGCACATGGCGGTTGTTTGTGATACATTTGATTGGGATGATTTTCCTGTCTATGTCTCCGAAGGTGAAGATGCCAGAGAAAAATTAGCAAAATACCAACGTGGCGAAAACATGACTCAACTCATGGAAGTCTATGACTTGAGAAAAAACATTGAAGAACAACTGAATCAGACACGTTGTTTTAACTATTAAAAAGTGAAAATTGTCCACAAAATCAAACAGGTGACTCTTATTGAAGGAAAGAAATCCGAATTCAATAAGGCAAAGAAACACCTTGCGAAAGAAGGTCTGACTGAAATTGACCATGTATTTTCAAAGGGAACTGGTGATTTTTGGATTATTGGTGAAAAGGTTTTGACAAAGGTATGACAGAATATCCGACAATCATTAATTCAAGTAAGGCGCCTCGCGGACATTGTGTGGGCTTCGTGAAGTTTGATGGAAGTAACTTCCGTGCGAAATACACACAGAAACAAGGGTTCAATCTGTATGGTTCTCGTCGTGAATTGATTGATGAATCTCACCCGTTTCTTGGTGAGGCAGTTACCATTTTCAAACGTGACTACCAAGCCGTCTTGACTGAAAAGTTCAAGAAAGACAAGGAATTGAGAAATGAAAGAGAAATCGTTGTCTATGGTGAATTCTTTGGAGCAAAGTCTTTCGCTGGTATTCATCAGCCTGACGACCCGAAGGAATTGGTAATCTTTGATGTATTGGTTGGTCATAAGAATCATTGGTTCTATACGCCGATGGATTTCATTGAAGAATTTCAGTCTCTTGTGAAGACTCCACCTGTTCTTTACTTGGGTAACATGAATGACGAATTGATTGAACAGGTCAGAACAGGTGCCTACACCGCTGAATTTCACAAACAAACCGGTAACAAGTTCAAGTTGTTTGAAGGATTAGTTTGTAAGGGAACGCAGACAAGAGGCGATTTCCGTGGTAAGGTGTGGATGTGTAAAATTAAAACAAATGAATACTTCGACGCTTTGAGAAGTCGTTGGGGTGAGGAAGGAATCAAAAAATATGGAGAATAGAATTCCATTGACTCTTGATGAACGACGTGAATTGTTACACGAATTTCACTGGCCGAAGGCCAAATTTCCAAATCAAAAATTTGTTGTAGGCACCGGACTAAAATCGGAATGTGATTTTTACAAAATTCCACATTACAAAGACGAAGTAGAAACATTTCTAAAAACAATCAAATAATTATGAAAAAATTGAAATGGTATCACTATGCTGCCAAAGTAATAATGGTTGGAATATCACTTCCACTATTTCCACTATTGGTAATCATCGCTTTATCCAGTGGCAGTCATCCACTTGCAATATATAAATGTATGTGGTATGACAATTACAGTCCGTCAACCGACAGTTATGACTGATAACTATGGAAAATACAATCCGTGTGGTCATAAGTTGTTGTTAGGTGGAATGTTTTCATTTTTACCAATCAAGACGATTGACAAACTTCTTGACTTGCCATTTTTTAAAGACCGTGATACCGTGTTCTGTGTTAAGTGTGGTCAAATGTATTGGAAACGGAAAGTCATCAAATGATATTTCACCTTGTCAACGTTGAAATGAATGGAACTGACGCCGCCGCGTCAGCCAGAACGATTTTCAATTTCTTCGTATTCCAACAAGAGGCGGCGATTGTTCATTACGCTGACGCAAAGGGCGACTACGAAGGCGCCTTGGCGGCGAACAAACGAGCAGAAGAAGTTTACAACGAAGAATCACAAGGTTTGGGATTTGGGCCAACACTCCCATACAAACCTTACAACATTGAACAAAAGAAACTCGAAATGGAGAAGGCGAAGAAAGACTTGGAAGACACAAGACGATTATTGGCCTTTGTCCGTGAACGATTTGTTGAAAAATTTATACAATGATTTATGAATGAAATCAGATATGAGACTCCAATTGCCGATGTTGATTGGACATTACCAAGCATCTTCCTAGCCGGCCCCACGGTCAGGGGGCACCAACCCCACCTTACTTCATGGAGATTTGAAGCTGTCAAAATTCTCAAAGAAAAGGGATTCAAGGGCAACGTCATCATTCCTGAATTCACCGACAAGACCGAATCTGATAAGTATCGTTATGACATTCCTGTTTGGGAATTCGGCGGACTTACCAATAGTCATGTTATTCTCTTTTGGATTCCAAGAACCCGTGAATTGATTGGCTTAACTACCAACCACGAACACGGTTATTGGATGGGCAGAGACAGAAGCAAAGTCGTCTATGGACGGCCTGACGACGCCTATCGCATGACTTACCTTGACATTATGTGGGTTGAGGATGCCAAGTTGAAAGGATTCAAATGTCCAATCTACAATAAGTTGGACAAAACAATTGACGCCGCATTGCCGTTGGTCGAAGAACAGTTGTTAAAACAACGACGTGCCGACGCCGGCGTTTGTGCTTGATTGGTTCTCTTGTTGAAGAAATTCAAGGAGCAAGAGAATCATTCAATCCTCTTTACGTTACAAGGAATCTTGTCAAATTCCAAGTTCCATTTCTTACACAATTCCAAACACTTGCGATAAGCCAAGAAGGCTTCTTGCTCGTTGGAACTCTGTGAGAGAGCCTTGAGTTTCTTTAACTTTTTGAATTCATTGTGGGTGAGATTACCGTAAATAAAGGTATCCATTTCCGCAGGGTCATTGGTATTTTCTTCATTAATTACGTCATCGAAATCCACTTCTTCGTCATCATATCCATCAGGCAATTTGTCCACGATGCCTTTGATGTATAGGTCAATCAATTCACTCTTGGCAAATCCGGCGTCAGTGAATTGTTTCAAGAATTCGTGTATGATTTCTTCTTGGCTCTTTTTCGGAGCAACTTCCTCGTCTCTCAAAGAGAAGAACAAATAGTTAAGAATTGGGGTGTGTCTTGTTGGGATGTATTTGCCACGCAAATCTGGGTCAGCAACGCCGGTAGGATTGACCTTACCTTCACCAAGTAATTTCTGATAGATTTTATCACCGGCATCAATTTCCCTCTGGTATTTTTCAGAGTATTGGGCTGATGTATTGATAAGACTCTGCTTGTCTTTCTGTAAATCGTCGCCTCGTTTCTTTAGTGCGGCGGCATAGTCAGGGTCATCACGAAGGATTGCCATCAATGAATATGTGGCCGCCGGTGGAGTAAAGTCTTTTTCGTCTTCCATAATTTATTATACATACGGGGATACGGGTCGAAACGCTTATTTTATAAGACGCTTGACACCATAGGGGTAGGGGTGGTATCATATCCACTATGATATACTGGTTCATTGGTCAACCCGCATGTGGTAAAACCACATTGGCAAAAATGTTGAAACAACGTATACCGTCCTCTCTATATTTGGATGGTGATGAACTCCGTCGTATTTGCAAGACCAACAATCCAGTCACCCACTTTACAAGGGAATGGCGTGAGGAACAAACGAGAATTTTACAAAGGTTTGTCGCCTATATCGCCGACCAAGGTATTACTGTAATAATTGCCACGGTCAATCCTTACCGTAATATCCGTGAGGAATTCAAACAGACTCGGGTTGATATACATGAGATTTACGTTCACAAGAATGTCAGGCGTTCCCGCGAAAGTTTCAATGCCTCTGATTATGAACCACCTACACAGAATTTCATTGACATTGACACGACGACTGACACAGTTGAAAAGTCATTTGCCAAAGTCTTGATGGCTACCACGCTTGACACGAAAGAATCTTGTGGTAGTCTTCCGTAATGACGATTCCGCCCGTTACATCATTAGCTGACCTCGAATTCAAAGCGAAGACCGACAGACATTACCAGCAACTCGCCATTCTTGGTTGTCGGGCATTGGACTATGGTTCCCGTGTCAAGACTTACCCCGCGGCTATTCGTCGCCTTCACAAATTCGCATTTGAAAATAACCCTGACTCTTGTTCGGTGGTAATCCATCACGTCAATCAGAATTGTAATAAAATCAAACCTGAACAAGACCCTGTTTCTGTATTAGTTAAGAAAAAGGAAGTCGAACGTATCATCGCTAATTTGAAGAAATTGAGTAAGGCGCCTGTGACGAAGAAAGCCGTCAAGAAAATTCGTCGGCGTGTTTCAAGAACGACATGAACAGATTGACCTCAATGGCAGATTATTATGCGAGGGTGAAGGAAGACCCCCGTTACCAAATAATTGCCCTAACCGCATACAGTGAGAATGTTCGATTAGACAAAAAATCGGAGATATCTTATGATAATGCTGTCAATTGGATTGAGGCTTGGATTAAAAACAGACGAAACGAATTGATACAACGTGGACAACCGGATAGTTGTATCGAAATGGTGAATTACTTTAATAAATTGATGAATTCGATGCCGGTTTTCACTATTCTAACTCAAAAGACTGACAAATGATTAAGGCGGTAACATCAATTGCCGATTTGCTTTTCAAGGCCAAGACGCAAGAGCCTTACAAACAATTGGTCATCTTAACGGTGAATAATGTCTTCGCCAAAACCAATCCAGCGCCCATTGATACTTACGAAAAGGCTGTAGTTGCCTTGGATGAATATACCAAAGGCATAACTGACTGTTCAGTGATTGTTTCAAGTATTAATTGGATGCGTAATCAGATACACGACCCCGCCGACAAGGAATTTAACAACTTATTCATTCTGAAAGAACGTCAACCGAGACGAGCGGACACTGCCGCCGACAATGCCAGACCTCAATTTAATGGAGAATACTTAACTGTTTCTGGCGGTGGTGGATACTCGCGGGTGGCGGAAGAATACGAAAGAATGAGACGTGAGGCGACTCAAAATGGATATGTCGTAGCCTCACAACAAGCGTTCGCCCGAATCGCAGAGAACCGAGCCGAAACGGTGTCAATGGCCGGAACTGATTATGAAATCCTTCAACGACACTACATCAATCCGGCGACAGGCTTACGTCATACCATAAGCCGACAAATTCCTTTGGGTATTCCACAAAACATTCGTAACGAAATTGAGGAAGAATTGAGACTTGATGCTGAACGTGAAATACAGATACAAATTACCGCCGCAAGACGACGTGCCTCTTGGTATAATGACGTTGAAACAACGGCGTATGATGACGATGATGAAGTTTCGTTCTGGCGTCCAAGCAGAAGATACAACGAAGACAATCCGAATAACGATAGGTGAGTATAGAAAAAGTTGACAATTTATCTACTTTTTCAATTTCATTATACTATTTATGTATATGAAAAAGAAAAATATAAATGACTATCTAACACAATTTAACATCACAGAAGACTATTTGCGTGATGCTTACATAACACGCCAATTAAGTTTACCTGAAATAAAAATTGAAAGAGGTATAGATTTTAAATCGTGTGCGAAATTACTTCGTCATTTCAAAATTCCTGTAAGAACCATAAGCGAGTCGAGAATGACATCAAAAGGTAAAGAAAGGATAATTAATTCAATAAAACAAAAATATGGTGTTGAAAATCCTAGTCAAATAGAATCGGTAAAAGAAAAGAAACGAGAAACTTTTAAAAAACATTATGGTGTAGATAACATTTGGAAATCTAAAAAATATTATGAGTGGTTAGATGGTTTTATGTTGGAAAACTATGGGTGTAAAAGATTATCTAATGACAATTTTACATCGGGTATTACATCAAAAAATTGGTGGAAATCTTTGACACAAGAAGAAAAAGAGATTCGTATTAGGAAAACAATTACAAATTTACATAAATCAGCATCAAAAAATAATACTATAGAAGTAAAAATGTCTGTGGCACTAGATACTCTTAAATTGGAATATGAAAGATTTTATCCAATTAAAACATATACCGCCGATTTTTATTTAAAAAATTTCAATTTAATAATTGAATGTTTTGGTGATTTTTGGCATGCAAATCCAAATAAATATAAAGCCGATGACGTTTTAAATTTTCCAGGAACAAAAGGAGTAAAGGCAAAAGACTTATGGGAAAAAGACCGCGTGAGGCTTGACACTTATAAAAAAATGGGATATACTACAATCGTTATCTGGGAAACTGAAATCAAAAATTCTGTATTAGATAATACATTGCCATTGAAAATAATGGAATTAATAAAGCCAAAATGAAAATTAACATCCAGTCTATTGATACCAATTCATTTTATGTCAATGAACATATCTTGAACGGTGAATTATTGTATTTAGCTACGCCAAAACAAATTGGATGTGAATGGAATAAAGACAATATCATTTTTCGTTCAAGTTTGTGGAATTCAGATGGTGAACTTGTAAGCGCAAGTTTCAAGAAGTTCGTAAACTGGGGCGAAAAGCCCGAGGTTTTTCCTGTTCCACAATCATTAAGAAATTGTTCTGTTGTTGAGAAAATGGACGGGAGCACATTAATAATTTCAAAGTATAAAAATCAAACAATTATCAGAACTAGAGGAACCGTAGATGCTTCTACGATGGAACAAAATGGTCACGAAATTGAAATTTTTAAAAATGAAATTCTTCCAAAATTGATAGACTTTATTGATGAAGATTCCGATGCGTGGCATTGTTCATTCATTTTTGAATGGACTAGCCCACTCAATAAAATAGTAATAAATTATGGTGACAAACCTCGTTTCGTCTTGATTGGGTTAATTACTCATGACAATTATCATTTATATGACCAAGAAGATTTAAATGATATAGCCAAACATTGTGGTTTGGAACGTCCTGCCACCTACACTTTCACCGATATTACTAGCCTTATTTCCGACGTGGAATTGTGGGAAGGTAAGGAAGGCGTTTGTGTGTATTCGAAGGGCGGGCAGGAAATACATAAATGTAAGAGTTTTTCTTATCTCCGATTACATCGAATGAAGTCTGAACTATCTTCGATGGAGAAAGTAATTGACGTCTGGGTGGCGCAGGGTTATCCATCGTACAATGATTTCTATAACTATATCATGACTACATTTGATTTTGAACTGGCGGAACAGTGTCGTGGATTTATTTCAAAAATTGCCGATGGTCACAAGGAAGTTTTGAAAATCATCGCCCACATGAAGTCGTTCGTTGAACCATTGAAGATGGAACAACGGTCATTTGCCGCCGCGAGAATTATTGGGGCGTATGGTGAAACCAACCGCAAATCTTTCTGTTTCAATTTATTGGACGGTAAGGAATTGGACGGCGAAGCCATCAAAAAATTGATGTTTCAAGTATTGAAGAATTAACATGAGAACCAATACATTCAAATATTTACAATGCAGGTGTAACCCACGGGGATTCTCCGTTGAACGAAGTGGGAGATATATCATAGTAAATCCGAATCAACATCCGATGTCGCCACAACGATTTAACACGGTTAAAGACGCAAATGAATATGTTGAACGAACTCCAATCTCAAAATACATACGAGCATTGTGGGATATTAGATTGCAAATTTCACATGGTAGAAATTCTCTGTCGGATAACGAGAAAGAATGTTTAAGAATGTTAAACGAGGTTCTCATTTAAGTTTATGTCGTTCGACTTATATCCGATACTATTTATGAAGTCGGAGTCACCATTTAAAATTAATGAAACGAATTAAAGAATCAGCCATCCTCTATGAAGGCAACGTTTACACAGGCAAACGACATCAGAATGTAATAGATAAAATAATGAATTCGACCGGAGTCAGACACATCGTAGGCGAACTACATGGATTCATTACGGAGTGTGGTGAATTTGTCAACCGAGAACAGGCTGCCATTATCGCTTTGGAACGTGGTCAGATTGAAAAATTGAAATATCATACCACGGAATTGTTTAGTGAAGATTTATATTAATTATGATTAAAACAGACCATCAAGTGAACGTATTATTGGGATTTCTTTTATCCGTCGTTCTGGCGTCCGGAATCTATACAATCGGTGAATTAGGAAACCGTAATTCAACTTGGTCAACTCCGACCGTGGTAAGTTATGTCGACGAAACTAATCAACCCAATTGTGTTGTAGGCGCATACTGTATGTATGCTAGTGAGATGCTTAATATAAATCTGACTCCCAAGACGTTAGAACATGATATACCGATGATGAAACAACCGGCAATCAGTATAAGTTCAATTCCTGTCGTGTGGAATACCGTGTTATTCCCATCAAATCAAATCCGATATGTTTATAATGTCATTGATACCAATACTTATAACTTCGAACCGAGAGAAGGCAGACCGTATATTTGGACGGGTCAGTGGTATGCTAATACTAACAATGAGTATCACACCTGTTTAGTATATTTTCATAGGGATTATGTAATTTTCAAACATTTCGTTTACAATCCAAAAACCATGACAAATTATATGGTTAGGACGAACTTAGAATTCTTTTTAAGCCGAACCATTTCAGTCTACTCGTTAAAATGACCTCTCACATTTTAGACCTAATCAACTCATTCGGATTTGAACTGGCGAGTTGTCTGTTTATTTCCTTGAATATTTATTCTCTTTACCGAGATAAGATTGTAAAAGGAATGTCGATGTTGAGTATGGTGTTCTACAATTCGTGGGCAATGTGGAACGTATTCTATTACTTTTCACTTCACCAATCGTGGTCTTACTACATCGGCGTTGCGGTGGCAATACTTACAACATGGTGGACGACACTGGCGATTTACTATTGCCATAAGAACAAGTAGGAGATATAATAACAATATGATTTGGAAATACAAAGACGCCAATAGAGTTTGGTGGAGATTGGAAGTAGAAATTGACAGACCTGATGACTCACATTCTTCTATCATTGAAGACGGCGAACGTGTGAGTTTGGATGACCCTGACCATTGGTGGACGTATCGCCTTATCAATGAAGACGTGGATAGAGTAATGTTCACCGGTGAAGTTTGGGGACAATACAAAATTCAACCTGATATAACTTCATTTCTAGCAGATATACAGAATCAAACAAATCATCTTTGTTTGGGAATGGCCAAATATGCCGACAAACACATTTAACATAGAAAAGACGTTTAAGACTAAGGTCGAACGGAATTGGCATACTATCTACTTTGCAGTTGACCTTCATGGGACGTTGATAAAACCATCGCATGACCATGTTGAGTTTTATCCCAACGCCGTCGAAGTTGTGAAGTGGATTAACAGTCGAACGGATTGTAAAATTATCCTTTGGACGTCTAGCCATCAAGCAGAAATTAACAATTTCCTTTATGAATGTCAGAAGAATGAAATTCATATGGATTTTGTAAATGAGAACCCACTTGAAGGTGATTCCGAACGGGCTTTCTTTGGTAAGAAGTTTTACTTCAACGTGTTACTGGAAGACAAAGCGGGCTTTAATGGAGAAACTGACTGGGGTTTAATCAAACAAACTCTTATTACAATGGGCGAGTGGGCTCCTAAATAGTATAAAAATGACGTCTTTATGAATCATTCATCTATTTATACGCAGATGAGTATAAATGTATGGACGAAACTATAAAATATATAAAAGACTTATTTTCTTTTCTGTGGAAGCCGGCAAAGACTCCGGAAGAAAAGGCTATTAAACGATATGACACGATGATTGCCGTGTGTGTAATATTCATGATTGGATACTCTTGTGTTTTCTTATACAATCTCGAAGCCAAAATCAATTCACACGTAGATTCTAACACATCAGATGTGAGTTCTGATTACGACCAATCGATTTACACTTCACCTGATTCCACATTAAGTCCAAAATATCCACCTACTACGATTACCAACAACGAATTCTATGTAGGCGAATTAGTTGGTATAAAATACTTTGGTGTATTTGGATTGATTGTAGAAAAGACGATTGGAGTGGAAGGTTACAAATATACAGTTAGATGGAGAACCACCACCCGAGATTTACCAACGAGTGACTTTTACGCATACGACTTGTATAGACCAGCTCCCCATTCTATTCCAATTTCGGTTTTACAGAACTAATTATAGCCTCTTCATAGGCCACGATTTTCTTAATTGGCTTTGGTAATGGCATCCATCCTTGGACGTCAAACGTCTTATCAGTTTCAGACTTGGTTATCTCCAATTCACTTATAATCCACACGTATTTGTCATCGCCTTGTGGAATGTGAGTGGCTATTACCACAACGTCGCCGTCAGTAATCAAACAACGTTCGCCTGAACTTGGTAATCTGTCGCATAATCGTATCCAGTTATTTTCCATAAATCTTAGGTATAATCACATCCTCAGCCATTTTCTGAGCGCAAGTCGCAATCTGAACCAATTCCATAAGGGTATCGTTGTGGTTCCGATTACTTCCCTTTTTCCTCACTTCATCCCACAATTCATCGACTTCTTCAAGTAGGATTGCATAACCTTCGTGATAAGATGTTTGTGGGCCGTGGTTTTTTCTAGCCCTAAGCAGTTCGTCTTCCACCAATTTTGTAAATTTAATCATGGTAGTATCTTTTCTATTTCTTTTCGTTCAAACGACAGTCGTTCCAACGCACAAGCCATGTCCGGTAACAATTTGGTCTTGGCGTGTTGGGTTTTACATGACTTATACTTTTTTATAAGTTTCTCGGCCTGTTCCACCGACCACTCGCCGGCGTTAATCAATATTCTTTGTTTTTGAATCTTGTTCATATTATTCCTCGATGATTTGAGATTGTAAATGTTCGAATTTGGCTGCTAGAAATTTCATTCTGGGTTCACAGGCTTTCCAATTTCTAATTTCATTCGCCAATTTACCCTGTAACGATTCCATTTGTTTACATACCAATTCCCGTTCATCGACGGTGAGGTTTGGATTTTGTGATTTATTCATTAAAGCATCGGTCTGTAGTTTTAGGAAATCGGCCGTAGCCAATTCCAACTGCGACCTTTCATATAGTTCATTCGATTCTTTGATGATATCGGATAACTCCTTTTCCATTTGTTCTTTCGTCATGGGTGGTAATTTATCATGGAGAACTGAAACGGTCAACTTATTATAAAGTCACGCCGGATGTCGTTTTGACTTGAAGTTTAAAAAATCTATGGTATAGTCGTCAGTATGGATACAAAAACGCTCAATCTAATTCGTAGTCGTGAGGAACAACTTTTGTCTGTAAAGAACAAACTCAAACAAGATTTCGTTGGTCTTGATGAGGTAATTGACCAAATCATAGAGAGTATGAAAGTTTGGTATATTTTTCCAGAATTGCAGATTCGTCCCACCATCATATCCCTATGGGGGCTTACCGGCGTAGGTAAGACCGACCTCGTTCGTAAGATGATATCCTACCTCGCATTGCAAGACCGATTTCTCGAAGTTGAAATGACCGGAGATGATAATTCTTCCACAATTCAATCTAAGATGGAAGAGGCGGCATTGATTCCGGAAGAACCCTGTATCCTTTTCTTGGACGAATTTCAGAAATTTAGAACTGTAACGGAGTCCGGAGAAACCAATGTTAATAATAAATCCTACCCTGACGTTTGGACTCTTCTAAGTGACGGCCGATTTCATTCCGATTTATCAAAACGGTCAGAAGTGTTGAGTGAACTTCTTTTGAGTAAATATAACGAAGAATATTCGAGGGTAATGTACGAGCCTTCTCTACGAGATGAAAAACAAATTAAGGCTACCAAAGACCTGGAAGAACGTAAGAGTCGTAGAATGTATAAGACTACGCATCATACGGCCAAACGTGTCAAACGAATTTTCAAACTGAAAGATTCCGTCGAAGACATCATGAAATATGATGAAGATAAGATTTATGAAATATATGAAACGTTTTCAAAAAATCCAATCATTTTTGAAGGTGAAATCTATAAGAAACTTCTGATAATTATTTCAGGTAATTTGGATGAGGCATATAAAATTGCCAGAGATGTTGATGAAGTTGACCTTGATGCTGATTGGTATAATGAATGTAGTAAACGAATCACAGTCTTGGATATCAAACGAGCCTTGACTAAGAGATTTAGATTTGAACAGATTGCCCGATTTGGTAATACTCACATTCTTTATCCGTCACTAAGTAGAAAGAATTACTCCGCAATTATCAAAATGAAGTGTGAACAGATTGGAGAATTGGTTAAGTCCACCAAAGGTATCACAATTGAATTTGACAATTCGGTTTTTGATACAATTTATAAGAATGGGGTATTCCCCACCCAAGGGGTACGCCCCCTACTGTCAACTGTGACTAACATACTATCATCGGCCCTACCCAATTACATTTACAATTGTATGTTGGAAGATGCTACTTTGTTGAAGATATCTACGAATGGTAATCAAATGATAGGTGAATTTGGCGACAAGAAATTGTTAGTTGAAATTCCCACCGTCCTCGAAGCCCTTCGTGATAAGGTGGATATTGATTCACGTTATGTCATAGCCGTCCATGAACTGGGACACGCCATCGCATATACTATACTATTCGGAACTGTTCCGGCCCAAATTTGTACAGATTCCATATCATCATATTCAAATGGGTTTATCCTTAGACATTCGATGATGGAGAATAAAGACAATTTGTTGAAGAAACTGATTGTGTCTATGGCTGGTAGAGCCGCTGAAGAGATGGTATTTGGTGAAATAAATGCGACAACTGGCGCTGTGAGAGATATTGAGACTGCTACTCACTCGGCGTGGGCTTATGTCGGTCGTTATGGATTTGATGGATTTGCAGGTGCGGTGACATCAAAAAGTAATGATAATGAGTTTGAGATTTTCAACCGAGAGAAAATCAGTGAAGTCGCGGAATCTTTGGTAAATGAGTCGAAAGGACAGGCCAAGAGTTTACTCCACACAAATCTGAAATTTTATCAGACCTCACTCCGAATTCTTTTGGAAAATGGGAAAATGTCGCCTAAGGAATTTCAGAGTATCGCAACCGACTTTAAAATTCCTGTTACGGAAGTTAAGAGTGGAGAAAGACTCGTCCTTGACTATGAGGGAATGACCAACAAATTTCTTCAATAACCGTGAGGCTTGACATTTCATACATCTGAATTAAGATGGTGACATGGAAAAAAACAAATATCGTATCACCACTGACGGAGAGATGTTCAGGATTGAATTGTATGAATCTCGGACGGTTCGTTGCGGTTGGTTCTGGCTCAAGAAAGTTCTTTACGAACAGTGGAGTCCGTGTGATTGTACTGGCGGCAATTGTTTTTCTGAGGGTGCGGATGGCGATTGTTGGTATGATGACAGTGAAATCGTTGAATACGACACGATTGATGAGGCGAAAGCCAAAATCTTGACTTGGACTGTTCCGATTGTTGGTAAACCAGTCCCAGACCCGATTTGGTCGGTCGTCTGGCCGTAAGGCTTGACTCTTTATAAAATATCTATATCATCATCATATGGAATCAAGAGTCATACGAATGGATAACGTCCCGACCAAAGGTAAGAAATTTCCTTATCTCGCCTCGGAGAATGATAGTACAAGAATTTGGTTGGTAACGGGTAAGAACCCGGACCGTTCCAACCTTCTATCCGCAATTCTTTTATCACATACATGGGGATGTAAACCATTTGAATACAGTGTAACTAGATTGAGTCGAAAAAAAATCACCCCGCTCACTCGGATGCATATCAACATAATCGTTGGTGGCAACTGACGCTTGACCAAAGTTAAACCCCTGATAAACTTATCTCAATGAAAAATCTAATCAAAGAAATTTTCGGTCGTGGTTACTCTTGGTCATACCGCTGGTATCGTATCAAGGAATTGTTCGACTTCATGCCGTCCTATTACGAATTGACCATCATTCCGGCGATTGTCTTGGCCGCCCTCACGGGTCTTGGGTTTTGTGTATTTAATGCAATCACGATTGGTGTGGCAGATGTGTCATTGAGCGAAGTCACATTCTTCTTTATTTTCTACCTTTTTACGATGACTCTTACGGATGTCATCGGCGCCCTACGGCGGAGTGGTAAGTGATACCCCCCCCACCATGTTACATTTTATACCATTAATACTTCCAATATTCATGTTTGGAATGGTAGTTGAGGCCATCATATGGCCTTACATTTGTGATTTTTTGAAAATCGAGGATTGACATCTGCCGACAGGATTGTTAAGTTAACTATCGAATCAGAAAAGCTTGATGAAAAATCCATAAAGAAATCAAAAATTTTTAATGATAGGTTTAATAGTATAATCAAAACAATCGAAGAATTGGCAAAAAATGGAGTAACCAGACTCACCGTGACGAGTTTCCAAAGTTGTAAAACGGATAGAATGATTTTAGAAACTCTAAGAAAGAGAAAGTTCGACGTGTATGTTAATTACGACGAAGCCAATTCAATTACTATTACGTGGTAAAATTTAATGAAAACAATTCGACAAAAGAAAAAATATATTTCGGTGAAATTGCCGATGTGTGGTAATGCGTATCCCCTTGACTCTGATGGTTGTCATAAATTACCAAACTACACCCAAGATTATTTAAAGAAACGTGGTGATATGTTATTTGATATTTTGTTGAATCAAGTTCCATCTACGGTATATTCTCAACTATTAAAACGTGTCAGAGAGATTGAACACATTTGAACACGCCGATTTTAAATTTGACCGAAGTTCCGAACGCTTGACTATTACAACCGAACTGATATATTCTGATTATGTTAATTGATTTGACCGCAGAACAAATTATCGAATTCGCAGAAAATTCGTTTCTTAGATTCAATTATATAACAGTCGAAATAGCTCGTTCGGCTGAGTCGCCTAGGTCGTCTCGGTTAATTCACAAATACAGACGTAAGATTGGTAAGAAAACCGTCAGAATTTATTCAGATTATCCTCTCAATCAAGAAAAATTGAGTTTGATTGTGGCGAATCCTTTCAAATTTATCGACGAACATCCTTTCCGTCATTGATTTATGAAAGCTAATATCAAAGAAATACTGAAATCCGTCATTAAAGGTTCTAGCGAACGTTCTGGTTGTAGTGATGGTGAACGGGCCCGATTAAATGAAATGGTTAAACTATCAGAGTCAGATAATCCGAAAGACCACGAAACTCTTTACGAATTGGTTTACGACGCAGCATCATACAATTGATTTTATGAAAAATTATATCATTCCCAGTTTTATTATCGTTCAGGCAGATTCCCTCGAAGACGCCATGAAGGTTATGCCGACGTGTCAGTTGTTGAAAGCCAACTCAGTTCTCATCGTGGATAAAAAATTGCCTACCGTTTACACTGAAATTGATATGTCGTGGGAGTATCCCGATTCGATGACTTCGATTCCTGAATTCCGAACCTATTTCCGTCACGCTTGACATTCCACAAACCACTGATAATCTAATCACATGAGAATAGCCATTTTAAGTTGGGGTTCGTTGATACGAACGGGTGAAGCCCGTGGGTTAGCCATTAACGGTGAATGGAACGCCGCCGGCCCTGTCCTTCCGATTGAATTCTCACGAATCAGTCAGTCAGGTGACCGAACGGGATGTCTCACCCTTGTAATCGACGAACAGAATGGCGTTAATACTCCTACCTTCTACGCCGTCAGTTCTCATAACAATCTTGATTGGGCGCTTTCAAATCTCCGGTTCATCGAAAACATTACTTTGAAATATAGTGTCGGTTATATTAATTTAATCAATCACACCGAACGTGGTTGGGCCAGAGAGAAAACCCCTATTTCATGTGATATTATCACCGAATGGGCTCGGCGTAATAGTTTCGATGCTGTCATTTGGACGTCATTACTCTCAAATTTTGAGAAGGCTCTGAATATTCCGTTCACCGTTCAATCGGCGGTTTCTTATATTAATAGTCTGTCTCCACAATTGAAGGCGAAGGCGATGCAATATGTGAACAATTCACCGGCGACGGTGGTGACGCCTGTTCGAACTGCTCTTAGTAACCCATTACCACTGTCTGATAGCCCGATAATTGAATGTGCGGGCGAAGAGAGTTTGATGCGATTCGTTAATCGATTTCGTAGACAACGCACGTTACACCCTACGGCATAATACCTTTGATACCCCCCCCCCATAATATATGAAACCTTTGTATAAATTCTATGTCAATTTGGTGACGACGGTTGGTTTAATTGGATTTGTGTCTCTTTTGATTTACCTTGTAGGCGTCACGATTTTCTTAACTGGACTCGCATGTTTAGTAGCGGTTATAGGTATGGGATTACTGTCATGAAATCATTACATCAATTATATTTGGTACTTGCGATTATAACTGTCGCCGCACTAATAGTCGGTGGCATGCTTGGTAGTATTACGTATGTTGATAACCAAGCCAAACTCAATGATACTAAAATCCAATCGTATCATCATACAGTAACCCTTTATGCCGGTAATGGAACCGAGATTAATCACTGGGAAGCGAAGACATCAGTTAATCATCTCAGCGGCGATACCTACACATTCATCGACAAATCGACGGGCAAACAGATTAAAATCAGTGGAACCGTAATAGTCCAATAATTTATGAAACAATACTACGCATATGATGCCTGCTCCAGTGAAGGGACTCAGTTTGATTTTAGGATTAAATACAATTTGAAACCATCGAGCATCAGTTCATTGTGTAATGGTAGGATAAAAACCCATAAAGATTGGATTATAGTCAAGGCTTGACTGTTTATAAAAATGTGGTATTCTTTTCATAGTTAAACAAACAACTAAGTAAAGAACGCTACTTTATGATAAATCCGACAATTGCACCCGAAGTAATTCACTCCGAAACTCCTACCCATACGATTGATATGGGCGAAATGGATGCCGAATCTATTGCCTTCATGTTATCTCAAAGTCGTGATGGTTTTTATTCCAATAAGGAGTTGGCTCCTATTCGTGAATACGCCACCAACGCTCGAGATTCTCACATCGAAGCTGGAATTCCCACAAATCCGATTGAAGTTACCCTACCTACGTTATTGGAGCCGGAATTGAAAATTCGTGATTTTGGTAATGGGTTATCTGAATCTCAACTGGAAGAGGTTTATTTCAAATATTGGAAGTCTACAAAAAGAAATACTAATGCGTTGTCTGGATTTTTTGGAATAGGTTCGAAAAGTGCGATGGCATATTCTGATATTTATACAATAATTTCTATTAATAATGGTAGAAAAATGATTTATACGGCTCACAAAAATGGAACGGCTAAACGGATTTACGATGGCCCAAATATTCACGATGAACCGACTGGTATTGAAATCATCATCCCTATTCAACAAAAGGACATTGAAAAATTTATCACTGAGGCATTGAATTTCTTCAAGTATTGGGACATTCGTCCTGTATTTCATAACATTGAACAAGACCGATTGACGGCCGCCTTCGCCGCCATCGATTCTACCCCATTTCTTTTTGGTAATGGTTGGGCAGTTCGCCCGTCCGGCGGAAAAGATTCAGACGCCAAAGCAGTGATGGGGTTTGTTCCTTATAACATCGATTGGAAACAGGTGGCGAATAGCCTGTCGCCGGAAATCAATCAAAAGATTAATGGTATATTTACATTTCTTAAAGAAAATCTAACCACTCTCGAATTTGCCAATGGTACATTGTCATTTACACCAAATCGTGAAACCCTTCAATACAATGAAGTCACGATGACGGAATTGAGTAATAAATTGGTGGAGATTTACAACTCACTGTTGAATCTGATTAATGAAAAGATTTCAGGCGCCCCTAATCTTTGGGAAGCCAAGATTCGTTACAATCAAATTTTCCGCAAGGAATTGGATGGGTTTGACAAATCTCTTACTTATGGTGGCAATCTTAATACTATCGAATCCCTCTTGAAGAATCGTATCCATTGGAACGGTATTGTCATAAGTAATGGATTGTTCGAAGGTTTGGAATGTTGGGATAGTGAAGACGGTAAGATTGGTAATTATGACAATATTATCGGGGAAACCGTCATGTCCATTTATGTAAAAGATTTAGATAAGGGAGGTGTGAAACGGACTAAATTTAGCCGTCGTAGTCGTTGGGCAAGACCTGACGGAAAAATAATCTGTTCGCCACGGTCGACTATTGTAATCCAAGATACCGATAAGACTTCACTGGCAAAGGGATACGCCCATTGGCTCATATACAAGTCGGGCAAAAACATTTCACAAGTTTATGTTTTGAATATGACGAATGCCAAGGTCAAGGAAGAATTCTATAAACATTATAATTTTGACACGGTACCTACGTCTTCCATTTTACAGAATGAGATTCTGATTAAGTCACATCTCAAAACCATCCGCGTAAGTCGTGGTGGTGATTCCGGCGAACGTGAAGCTCGTACATTGAATTGTCCGTATGTGGAGATTAAGAGTCGTCGTAATGGTAGCTGTATTCTTAATGCTATCTGGCTACATGAAGACGGCAACGCCCGTGGCTTAGATGAAGGCGGGTATTATGTGGTTTATTCAAAGAATTCAATCATTTACAATGGAATTGAAATCCCACACGAAAATGCCAATTATTTCTGGCAAGCCATTTACGACTTGTCGGTGGAGGCGGGAATTAAAATACCGAAAGTTTATGGTATTCATCCAAAAACGGCAGACTCGGTTTGGTTCAAAGAGGCCATACAAGATGGCGACTGGACACACATTTCAGAATTTGTCAAGGAAAACGCCGATGTTATTCCGAAGGATGGTATCAAAAAACTCAGGTCATATTTATCGGCCGGTCAAAATAGATTGGGAATATTAACTTCCAAATCTCTATTGCCTTTGTTGGTTGATGTGAGTGGCGTTGCCGGCAAATACATGAGTGAAGTAGTTGAATTTTCTAAATATTTAGGTATTAAAGATATCCCGACTTATCTTAATATGGATGATTACGGAAGTGATTTCACGGAAGTGAAGCGGTTTATGGATTTGAACGCCGAAATGGATAGTAGATATCCATTACTATTTAAGTTGTCCATCGTGAAGGATTGTGAAGAATTGAACGATAGGACAAGTAAGTCCTTGGCCGATTACATAAATTTAATTGACGTATACGCTTAATACTATGAGAAAATATTACGAAGAACATAAAATGAAACCAACCAGAGATAACTGGTGTCCAAATTTTCCAAACAATCAAGTGAGTGTCAGCATCTACCTAAATATGGGCGCAACCGATGATAAAGATGATGAAGGCATAGGTATCTGGCATCGCGTTTGTGTCTGGGGAAGCGATGACTGTGGTATGGAAATCGACTTTACCGAACATCAAGAAGAAGATGCCTTGAATGTTTATGCTAAGGTGATGAATCTCGACTTTGTAGATTTCGCACACGTTAAGTCATTGGGATTTAAGGGCGCTTGACATTTTCACCATCCTTGATAATCTATTCACATGAACGCTAATTTCATCAAACGAATCATTCAGTTTCCAATCTTTGAGAGCCGATGGCTTCTCATGTTTTTCTACCTTGGATTGATTATCGCCCAATCAATTTACTGTATAAAGTTTCTTCAAACTCTGACCGAGTTAATGTTTCACTTTTGGTCGGTAAGCTATTCCGATGTTCTACTGTCAGTCTTGGAACTCGTTGATATGGTGTTGATTGGTAATCTTATCAAGATGGTTATTAGTGGTAGTTATCAGTGTTTCATTGAAAAATTGGCCAATGACCACGCCGAGAAGGTTACGAGTGGGGCATTGAAAATCAAGATGGCAACGTCATTAGTCATGGTTAGTGGTATTAATTTACTACAACCTTTCATTAATACCGCAGGAACTCCTATTAGGGATATTGTAATCAAGTGTCTTCTCCATCTTGTGTTCCTTACTTCCGCCGTCGGATTGGCATACATTGAATACCTACATGAAAAGGGTAAAACATTTGAACATACAAACGAACTTCAACCAAATCACCTTTAATTTTAACAAAACATTTATGAAAAATCTAATATACTTCGCACCGTGTCTATGTGTTCTCGTCTTCATCTTTTTTGTGTCTGGCTGTGACCAACAACGACATCACACCAAGAAAACCACGCAGACGGTCAAGGTCTACAAACAACACAATCCCAAACACGTTGTCAATTCGGCGATTGGTGACGAATGGGTTTATTGGTATATCATGATGTATAACAATAATTACTATTACTATTCTTCACCGTCATACGTCACGCCACAAGGATACTCTTCATTTGCATGGACACAATCCAAGACTGAACCTATTCCCGCTGAAGAGATGAATAACCCACAAGAAGTCCAACCTGTCGCTACAGCGGAAGTTCCAAACGAAGCATTGGGTCAACAAATGGAAACGTCCATTGATACCACGGAGGCGCAGATTAGTGACATGATTAGTGAAGGCAATCCAAACAACTCGGAATCTGTATCTGAATCTTCAAGTGGCAGTGATTCGTCTTCTAGCAGTAGTGATTCGGGAAGTTCCGGTGGTGATTCTGGCGGTGGCGGTGGTGGCGGAGGCGAATAATTTACCACGCTTGACAACCAATAAAAACAACGTATAATAAAAACACTTATGGAACGCACCAATCCTTACTATAATCCCGAGAAATTCGGGCTAACCACTCTCTCATTCGATGAACCGAATATGTGTTATGAGTATAACATTATGTGTTTTTGGTTGACTTCGAATGGCCAAATTTACTACAAATCCGATTCGGGCTGTTCATGTCCTACTCCGTTTGAACTGTATGAAGGAACCACTCAAGACGAAGTTCTTCAAAAATTAGACCGTATCGGTTCCGTGGAACAGGCAGAGGCAGTCTTCGAATCTTGGAATAACGGAAAATTGCCTATCGCCAAAAAGAACTTTTTAGGTGATTGGGTCAAGGCGAATCTCAAGGCTTGACATATTCTAAATTGATGATACCGTTACCATAGTTGAAACAATAACAAAATCATGAATATTACATTTATTCCGAATCGGTCAATCACACTGGTCACTTCAAATTTCAAAGTGATGACCGCGACCAAGGACAATCCCAATTGGGCTTTGATTGAGGAAGCCGTCAAGAATAATGATGAACAGGCTTTGATTAACGCCATCTCCATCAAGAACACCATCAAGGCATTCTCAGGCAATGTCAACGACATCGAAATTCGTGGTAACGATATTTTTTACCGTGGCGAAAAGCTCTTCGGTGAAGACGTGACTCGTATCATGTCGTATCTGACCAGTGGGGCGCCCAAGGCCAGTATGGTCAAGTTCCTCAACGCAAAACTACTCAACACCGTTCCAAGTTCGGTGGCTTCTCTTTACAATTTTCTCACCAACAAGGAAATGCCAATCACCGATAACGGGACTATCTTGGGGTTCAAGGGTGTCCGTAATGATTATTATTCAGTCAATACCGGCCGAGAACCTCTTATTTCGGGAACTCGCCGAGATGATGGGGCAATTCTCAATTCCGTCGGCGAAACCGTTTGGATGGAACGTCATTATGTGGATGCTGACCCAAATCAAGGGTGTGGGCCGGGATTACACATTGGCAGTCGAAACTACGCAAAGAATTGGGGGAGTCGTGTTATGGTCGTGGAATTCTCTCCGGCGCACGTGGTGGTGGTTCCTAACGGTAATTGTGAAGTTCTACGGGCATTCAAGTATAACGTTGTCGGTGAATTGAACGAAACGGATTATCTTGGCGAAACCTACAACGGCGATTATGCCCGTCCCATTGAAACGCCTGAACCCGTTGAGGAAGTATCTGAACCAATCGAACTGGAAGTCTTTGAAGTGGTTACGCCCACGGTTGCCGATACAATTATCAATACTATGGCGTCGAAGAATTTCTATAACATTAGCGACTGGTCAAAGGGTCAGGCGAATGGATTTAAGGATGGCAAGGCCCACTCGAAACGTAAATTCTACGAATGTGATAAGAATCGTATTTTCAAGAAATCCTCAAAGGAATTCGTCGCAGGTTACAACGTCGGATACAAAGACGGTCGAAATAGTTAAAATTTCCAACTACAAAGACGAAGAAATTAGCGTTCCTTCCGTCATAGGAAAATGTGAGAGGGGTTCCGTTCGGGCGGAATCCCTCAATCTTTTAGGGTGACGCTTGACAATTATAACAACTCTGATAAAATCTGAATATGGACGAATACACATACGAAATTTGGACATCGATTACCGGCGATTGGGCCATTGTCCCAACTGCCACACCAAGAGTAGTCACTGCTTACACCGAGAGTGAGGCGGTGGGTCACGCTGAACGATTCGCAGACCAGAATTTTGGAGCATGGAAAATTAAAAATCTTAAATTCTCAAGGAAATTCACCAACCCTGACAACGAAATATGAAAATGAAATCAGTTTTAATTTTTATTTTGATTCTCATCTTACTGGCAATGTTATTGCCGGTGGTTTTATTCGCCTTCCAACTCTTCATAGGTGAAATGTTCGAAGACACTTGGTTGGGTGAAATGATTGAACTAATGTAATTTATATGAAATGTAAAATCTTTATAGGAAACCGAGATGGATATCTGATTCAGGGTATCGGCCAGACCCCCGTGAAGATGGAAGATGCAATCAATACATTTCTTGAACAATTTCAAGGCGAAACCTCACATCTGAAACTTCTTCAAAGTCAATCCAACGCCGAGGTAATAATTACAATCTTTTATTAATATGATTTATAAACTCTTAATGGCATTGAAGTGTTTCGTGTTCGGTGGTTGTTTCCATCAGTGGGATAAGTGGATTACGACAAGTTCCTGTTATCAACATAGATATTGCAAACTATGCAATAAAATGAGTGAAAGGGAAGTATGATTAATTTAAAAGTCAGTGTAGACGCCGCAAAGGCATTACCTTTACAAACCCGAGTGGTTGAGTGTGTTACAAAATCATCCTCATTACATCCGACATTTGGAAAAATCACTTGTTGGCGTGGTGCGTTGAAAGACGAATACTTTTACATTGTCTTCATCGGTGGTGTAGTTGTGGTGTCAGTCGCCGAGTGTGAATTTCAATTGGGTCAGATATCCGTGAACTACGCCGAATCTGAATCGTTGTTGAAGTCGGCAGAAATTATCAAGGCGGCAGATAAAGAATTTAAACAACAGTTACAATCCGATTACACCAACATTATTGCAAAACAAGAACAGGACGAAATCACGTTTGACGATGTTATGATTATTCTCGATTGGAGATATGCTGACTTGGCCAGAGTTGATGAATCTGATTTGTTTGGAGTATAATCATTATGCCCCTCTTCATTCTCCTAATGGTTTTTGGTTGGGGTGGATTCAACGCATTTAGTGGATTCACTTGTTTTATTATTTGTCTTTGTACCGTGTTTTGTTTTTCCTACGAAAAGTAACCTTTAAAAATTATGGCAACTGAATATGTAACAAATGTGGTGGTTAGTCATCACAACACTTGGACGTTGATTAAACACGTCGCAGGTACAATCAATAAGACCGCGCCTATAAAATCGTTTGATACTAATTCATTCGGTTGGGAAAATAGAACACCGCTTGACAAAACTCCATAACATGATAAACTGTTGATATGAAATTAGACCACATTGAAAATCTTTATAGGCCGGAAGCCCAAATCATCTTGATGTTTCGTGAGTGTTATGCCCTGGAAAAAATTCATGGCACGGCGGCGGGGTTCTCATTCGACCAATCGACAAACGAAATTTCATTTCAATCTGGAGGCGAATCATATTCACGTTTCGTTTCTCTATTCAATCAAGAACAAATAATCCAAGGTATCAAGAATCTGGGAATTCCTGTTGACAAGATTATTGAAATTTATGGTGAGGCGTATGCAGGTAGCCAACAAGGAATGTCACATACCTACGGAAAAACCTTAAAATTTATCGTTTTCGACGTTAAGATTGGAGATAATTTCTTGAATGTTCCTGACGCCGAGGATGTGGCAAAGAAACTCGGGTTGGAATTTGTTTACTATACCAAGGTTCCATTGATTCGAGCAGTTCAAAACGAATTGGGTATTTTAGTTACTGAAACCTATCTCGGTGGTATTGACGCACAACGTGACTTACCGAGTATGCAGGCAGTTCGCAACGGAGTTTCTACGCCTGAAGCCTTTACAAAGGGCGAAGGCCCGAAACGTGAAGGTGTTGTTCTCCGCCCATTGGTTGAGATGACTCTGAACAACGGAAGTCGTATCATCACCAAACACAAGGGAGATGCGTTTAAGGAGACTGCCACCGCACGTCCTGTCGTCGACCCGTCCAAACTGATTGTCTTGGAAGAGGCGACAGCCATCGCAAATGAATGGGTCACAAATCACCGATTGGGACATATTTTACAGAAAATCCAACCGGTCTATCTCAAAGGCGAAATTCCCATCTTTGATATGTCACAAATTCCACAAATAATCACGGCAATGACCAATGACGTGATTCGAGAAGCCGAAGGTGAAATCGTGGTATCTGACGCCGCTAAGAAAGCCATTGGCAAAAAGGCAGTCGAATTGTTCAGGGGATATCTGAATTCTCAAGTCAAGTAAAATGAGTAAGCCAAAATTCAAAAGAGGTGAGACTGTAACCGTTCTTTCTAGGAAAAATTCCAAGGGAGAATGTTCGTGGGAGAATAATCATGTAGGCGGCAATGCTATTATCACCGGTGATAACAAACTGAAAAATAAGATTGACACATTATGTTATACTTTAGAATTACCACATCAATATTCTCTCCTTTTGTTAAATGAAGATGGTGGGCCTGATAGGACGTGTAAATGGTTTGAGGAAAAATTTCTCGAATCATATTGTACAAATGTGGAGAGAGGATTGAAATTTCTTGAACCGTTGAATTAATTTATGTTACTCACCGCTCTTATTATTGTGGTTATGTGTTGTCTTCTGTTTTCTTGTGAAGAATTTGGTGGATAACCAACGCTTGACTTATCGTGAGATGAGTATATTCTTTCTATATGGTAACAACACAACCACGGAACATCATCAGGTTTATCGATAGTGATATCGGTAAACAGGTAATATTTTCACCACACGAAGATTCTCTCCTTTATGAACGGTGGTTGGATGGGAAAGTTGGAACAATCAAGAAAATCAAAAATAGTCTATTTGACCAACAAATCACAGTTGATTTCAATTATCTTTTACAATTTTCACCCACACCGAACATTCGTTCATCCGTTTTTAAAACTTCGGATAGAGATTCGGTTATTAAATCCATTGTTGGTAGAAAGATTACTTTTTGCCATGAGAAATCGAAGTGGAACACAGAACGGAATGTTCCCGTAAACGGTATGTTCCTCAGCGAAATTGGTGGTAGAGAATATGATTTTGTTGAAGAAAATGTTGTTGGTGGTAGTATCTATTTTGGTCTGAATACACCCACAACCGAGGTGAAGTTTGTTAATAGTTATTACCAATCGTCTCCTATTGGACCTGAATTCACCATCTCCGGCAACAATTTAATTTTCAAATAATATGTCATACATTGTCGTTCGTGATTATTCACGCACAGATAAACAATATCTGTTGAAAGTCCTTTCAAGGAACATGGTAAATCTCCAATCGGCAACCGATTGGGCGGATTCTATGAAGAAGTCGGACATTAGAGGCGCCAAGACAAGGAGACAGAAAAAACACCTTGAACACACCGATTATTACGTTGTTCAAAGTGTTGAGGAAAATGTTGAAATAAAAGCAGAACGGTTGATGTTTCAGGGGCATAAAATTTCTTTCAGTATTGACGACCTCTCCACGGTCTGTGTGAGTGAGAAACATAACCAAAATACCGGCCTTACTCATATATTTGAGGGTCGTGGTAGAAGTATGAACGAGGCATTTGATGATTGCCGATTGAAAATTTGGGAATTGGAAGCAGTTATTCCTGCCGGTTGGCTCCGGTTGGCTCCTACGGATTTTGTTAAAACAACCGACAAAAAATTTAATGGTTACTATTGGGTAACGGCGACGGATAGAAATGATTTGTGGAACATCAAATATCTTAATTATAAAACCTTGTTTATCCGAAAAGTATGAAATTTGACAACAACTCGGGTCTGATAATCGAAGAACTTCGCAACGGCTTCTTGGGCCGTAAAGTCACCTATTTTCTCTGGCATGGTAAACGTCTCATCGCCACGTCGATTGATAGAACAAATTGGAAGATGGCTTCATGGGCGAATAAGGTTACTAATGTCAGCCTGAAACAAATCGATGATGGAATGTTCAAAGGATTGTCACAAACTATTGACGTATGAAAGTTAAAATAACATTTGAATTGGATTTGAAGGATACTCACTACAACATCAAAAAAGTGAAGTTGATTCCGGTTTGTTTGATGAATTTGGGTATGTGGTTTTCCAAACTCAACTGTCACTATTTGTCAGATAAATGTGATAGGATAGTTGCCAACTCCGCCAAGGATTGCCCTTACAACGATGTAATGAAGAAGGCATTGTTGGAACAGGTCGACCAAAATATAACATTGAGTGGACAATTGTTTAACAATTACAGAATTGAAGGAATCACCGAAGACGGGTATAAATTTGAATTTACTCACCAAGACCCCGGCTATAAGGAAAAAACTTTGGTCGATGGTGTTGAAGTTCATCTCGAATCGTATGACGGAGACTAACGCTTGACTTACTATAACCATCTGATAATCTACCCACATGAAACGAGTTATTTACACCGGCGGGCCCATACGAGTTGAAGTCTGGAATCAAGGACAACAGCCTGATTACAATCTGACTTACGGTATGACAGGCGAATACATCGGCAATACATTTATTCCCGATGACAAGGAATGTCCTTCCTTTAACATCAAGTCGAAACATTTTTATTTCCCCAGACGATAATTGTATGAAATTGAAAATTGGAGATGTGGTAGAATTGAAAATCACCAGAGAACTGCAGGTGGTTATCGATGTCCCTTCATCTGACCGAATCGATATCAGACCGCTTGGGACTGATAAGGGGAAAGTTGGAATCCCTAATTATTGGGTAAAACGGGTGGTTACTGAAATTAAATAATTTATGAGTTCCAAACTAAAAAGAACCGTTGATATAAAATTTACAGTTGATTACTGTGTATATTATATCGGCGGTGGAAAGCTCATTGCGTCGACTGCTGCTCCGACACGTTCAATATTGTTAAAAGGAATGAAGACAATTCGTGAACGGTACAAAGACGAGGCAGAAATCATAACATTTGAATCAATCAAAAAGAATGTGACGACGAAAGAGGCGAAAGGAAAATACACCGTATTCAGACCGGCCTCAATGACTCACGATAATTTAAAAAAGTTTTACAACGAAGTCTAATTTATGTGGAAATTCAAATTCACCAAACCCAAACCTGTGTTGAGTGTTGCGCCCGAGACAGTAGTGGCCGAGGCGTCTACGATAAACATTGATTGTGTGTATCTATCCATACTTAATGATTTGGAACCGGCAAATGTTAATGATTGGGCCTGTAACCATAATTGGTATGGAAACCAAAGAAAAGGTTATATAATCTTATGCAATTCAGACCTTAAAACCGCAACTGTGGCTAGGATGTTTAATAATATTTTTACCACATCACAAGAACGGACAATTTACAAAAAGTGTAAGGATATGGAACGTCTAAAAGACGAAGAAAAATCGATTCGTGACCATCTAGCAGACCTTGAAACCTTAAAATCCAATTTTCCTCATTGTGTCTCACCGACAACCAAGTGACGCTTGACAATTCTTAAACATCAACTATAATTTTAATACATGAAAACATTACTCATTACCTCACTGTTAGTTCTCGTCGCCCTCACAACTGTTCCGGCAGTTCGAGCGGAAGTCAATCCTGTCTCTGTCGTTACCAACGCAGTCGAACAGGCCAAACGAGCGGTTGCCCAAGCCCAATCAGCCTTGGCATCCATTCAATCGTTGACAGGCGTCGTTATCTCGACGAACCAAACGGTTGTGTCAACCAATGCCACACAAGTCGCCACGACTAACGGAGTCAAGGCCACCATCAATGAGGCAGTCATCGATATTCTTCACGGTGTCACCACGGCGAGTAGTGACATCTATCAGGCATCCAAAACGGCGATTACAAAGGCGGTGGATTTCACTATGACCGAAACTCCGATTGTGGTCAAAGAGTTTCTCCATTGGAAAATGGCGGAGGCAATTGTCTACGCCGTCGCTTGGTCTGTCCCCGCCTTCGTCCTATTGTTTGTCGCGCGGGCTTTCAACAAACGTAGTCAGTCGGTGGAAGTTCCGGCCTCATCCAGAGACAAGACCGACCAAAACGATTACTCCGTCTTGAAGTGGGTATTCCGTAGTCTTGCCGCCTTGGCGTTCATGTATATCTTGGTCAATCAGGGGATGGTTATCACGAAGATTGCCTTGGCTCCCCGAGTGTATCTCATTGAATACGTGGTTAGTACGGTTCATAATGGTGTTCCGCCGAGTCAATAAAACTTTTGGTGTATGTTTGTTCTGCTGTAAGTTTGTTCGCAGAAATCCCGTAGGTTGAAAAACTTACGGGGTTTTTGTTTATATAGAGTCACGCTTGACTTATTTTAATCCTCTGATAGTATTGTTATATGAAACGGACTTCCACAAAAACCAAACCACAAAGAATGTCTGGCTTCATGTCGGTATTGCCGACTCGACGAATCGTTCATGTCAAAATCATAAACATCAACAGCGGCGAATATCCATTCCAAGTTGTATTGGTGGAAGACGACAAAGTGGTAGCAGAAGATTTTGAATTTTTCTTCGTGGCAGACCCATCATTAGTTAAACTTTATCCGACCCGAGAATCTGCCGTTCACGGTGAACTTGAACGGTTACACGAAGAATACAGTAAAGAACGTCGGAAGTTGAGAATTCAACAGCAGAGATACAAGTGGGCATTACGTCAGGTTGAAGATTACAAACACTTCGACGAATTGCAAAATCCAATCTTTACACAATAAAATATGAAACCCGTTAAATTTGAATCATTTCACAAATCACACCAGCGAATTTTTGGAAGTAAACCCACCTTCCGAGAAATGGCATTAGGCGATGGAATTAACAGACACCAACGCCGTGTGATTAATACGGAGAATGTGAGTGAGGCGGTTATCACCAGAACCAAACCTACCAAATCTAAAAAGAAAACTCTTTGTCCCCACTGCGCCACGACCAATTTGATTAAGGTGGATGCGTACAGCAATGAATGTACTAATTGTGGTTGGAATGAGTTGAGTTGATATGAATATCAAAGTAATAAATCTTGTAGAATTTGAAGCCATCGTAAGGGCCAAATTGAAACACAATTGGGACAGAGACATCAAACAACATCAGACTTGTAATTTGATTGGATACTTGATGACGTCAGGCTTTCCTAAATTGGATGTCAACAACTTTGGTGTATTTCTCAAATCATTACAAGAATCAATCGTCATAGACTCCGTGGCCGTGGATTTGAATGATGCTACATATTACTATCTAATCAACGGAACTTCACAAGGATTAATCAAGAAATCCGATGTTCAGCCAGTGTGAAATCGTGAAGGCTTGACTTATTTCATAGGTCTGATAAATTAACTCCAATGAACGAAGAACCAACACCGACAAAAAACGTAGAAAAAGTGACGAACTTTCTATTTTATTACGATTGTATTCCAGAGACAAATGCAATTCGTCTTAAATTATTGAATTTGGCAGAAATTATTCAAATCAATAAATACGATTTTGTGTTTCAGATGCCTACCGTTCACGTCATGGACACCACCAAAAATGTTAAACCGACTATCGAAAAGTATATTAATTGGAGAGGTAAAGAACGTGAACGGGAAGTGTATCCTAAACCTAAACCATTCCCATACGCACATTATTTGGTATTTTCCTCACCATTAACAGAAAAAGAATTGGAATTTTGGAGAATTTTTAAATTGGGATATTTATCCCATCGATGCGGAGTTTATTTATGAAACCTATTAGTCAAAGAGTGGCCGAGAAATTGGAACGAGAAAGAAAGGAACGTATGAGACGTTCTACCGGAGAAAAACGGTATAAATCTTTTAGTATTCCACTATACGGATACCCCTACATTGAGACTGAGGGTGATATTCTATTTCTAAAGATGCAGGCCAAGAAATTTGTCGATACGTGTGTACATTTCGCTCCATCTCAATTTTTGCAACTGGTGAAAGATGCCATTCACGAAAAAGAAGAGAACGAGATTACACGGAGAAACACTCCGCCGGTGCCGGAGGTGTTGTTGATGTCGCCCACTGTGTCGGCATACACAGAACCGACTGTAGCTCCACTGACAGAAGAACAGTTGAATGATTTATCTGAACTATCTGACGCATTACGTTCTAATAGAAGTGTCCCCGAGACTCCTCTACCGTCTAGTGTACTACGAGCCACATCCAACTTAGGTGACTATTACACGAGTGCGGCAATCCATTACACAGCCATAGGGTGAGAGGCTTGACTTGTTATAATACTGTGTTAGATTGTTGTTATGAAAATTTCACGTTGGCCATCAAATATTATCGACTTTATTCGTAGTATCGACTTGATTGGGGTTATGATTATCGTTGCCATTATCGGTCTACAGGCGGCGATGCTGCTGCCGGCTTTGGCGAAAGCTAAAGAAAAAGCCAAGAAGAATAGAGTCATCGAACGGCAGAGAGTAAAATATGGGACGTTCGCCATTGGTGATGTCGTATTTGTCAAGAGTATAAACGTCAAGGGTGGTATCAACAACATTGACGGCGATTACATGGATATTTTGACTATTGGTAAGGATGGTCAACCGACGATTCTTAAAGGTATTAACGTATCACTGATAACCAAATGAATAAAATCATTTTCAATGAAGAATCTTGGCCTTATACCGGCAGAAAAGTTCCTGAGGGAGTTCAATTGTCGGTGAGATTTCCTTGTGATAACAAGGGTAAGACGTCAAGTTGGAAAGACCTTTGTTGGTATAATTCCACAAGGGATATCTGGATTTATCTGTCAACGTTACCTAAATAATTTATGAAAACTAAAATCAAAGACTTTTTTATCAAAATCGGCAATCTTATTGTAATATCTACCCTCATTGGTATCACAGGATGTATCATCTTTGCCGTGTGGGTCGGAGCGGTCATCAATTCTGTTCTTGATTGGATTGTCGCCGGTGATGGTTGTAGCCATAATACCACGAAACCAACAACGGAATATATTGAACTATCTCCCAAAGCGATTCCAACTGGCGAACAGGTTGAATCGGCCTTCGTCAAGAAAGAATTGCCCACCGCATATTCACCGACTGACAATCCCTTATATCAGATGCAAAAGGACTACGACGAGTGGAAGGCCAAACCGAAGGTTGGACTTGAAGTTGTTTTCAAGGCGGTGGACGATTCAAACGTCAGAATGTCGGACGCAAAATCTAAAATGGAACGAATTCTGGCTGCTCAGAAGAACCGTCGTATTCTCCGTGATAGTAAGGGTAGATTTATTAAAGGTACTGGAGTTTCGTTTAGTAAACGTTTCAAAGCCAACTAACATCATCGTTATGGAAATGTACAGTATAAACATAAATGAAAGTAAAACCGAAATATTTCGGGTGTTGACAATTCTATTTTCTAAAGGTTATGTGTTTTCGGATAATAGAATTAACACGATTGGACAGTTTGACCGGAGTTACGGTGGTGATTCGTTTTCTTATTGGCTGTATTTAGTTATAGGTTCCGAACGGGCGAATGGATGTAAGGTACAAATGCACGCATTCACCAGTCATCAGATGGGCAGTACGACCGTCGCGGTTGAGGATTTTGTAAATAAAATTCATGAAAAAGAAATATAAAATAAAATTGACGACTAATAATGTAAAGGAAATCATTACGACTTTACTTGGAGTCCATAGTTTCGTTTTTAACCTTGAGAGATATAGAACGTGGGAGTCGGTGGAACTTGAAATTATCAAATCTGATAAGGGATTACGTTGGCCTTGGATTCTTTTGGGTTATACTGATAGATGTAGTAAGACGATAATACCGTCGAGGGTTGATTGGGATGGCCTTGATGATTACAAGGAAATAACTCTTGACGAATTTATTAAAAAGGAATTGACAGTATGAGTTGCATTATTAAACCGGCGGTTATATGTGAGACGGCCACATACCAACCAAAATTTAAACTAGGACAGACTGTTAATGTCAATACTAAGTGGGATGCTGACATGACCGATGATGATTCGTTGTTTGTTATAGGAACTCATTTAGAATTAAAAAAGTGGATAACGTCCTTGGAGGCTTCCGGCGATTCATATGATAATTCAGATACGACGCATACATTATATTTGACTTATTATATCCGAGGCGACTATTGCCAATGGAGCTGGGAAGAATCATTGATATTATATTGTAGTAATGAGGCTAGAGGCAAAAAAATATTAGCTAGTGACATAGACAAGGCGTTTCGCACATTCACCTACACCGATTTTGAGAAATTTAAAAAAGAGTATCTATGCCAACCGTAACCACACAATTTGTCCGCCCTATAATCGGCGTTCCGTCGCCATATAAACCAAAATATATGACGGGTCAGACGATTGAGATTAAAAATTCAATCAGACCACAATTCGAAATAATCATAGCAACATACTACCAAGTATCAAAGGTATATTCATCACTACAAAGCGGCCGTTTCGACGATTCATGTTCCAATCGCACATTATACATCACATATAACCAAGAAATGTCGACGTGTGGGTGTCAGTGGGAAGTTGATTGTGAACTTTATTGTAGTAATACCAATCTGTTACAGTCGGATAAATATTTCAACAAATCAACAATGAGTTATTGGGGTTGGTCGGTTGGATATGTGACAGATGATGGCGGAATTAACATAATCACTCCATAACACAATGAAAACCAACGCATTCAGTTTAATTGAAACATTGGTGGTAATCGCAATCGTGATTTATCTCACATCGGCATTGTCGCTTTGGAACTATTTCCGAATTGTTCATGGCAGAGACGGTGCGTGGTCACACTCGACTCCAGACACGGCTGATGTTTTTGTCACACTCATTCCGGTAGTCAATACAGCGTTCTCTTTTCTATTTTGGACGTCATCGCCTCGTAGAGATGGACGTGGGTTTTATTTGAATTTTAATAAGATTAATAAAATAATCACAAAATTATTTTGTGTAAAGAAGTGAAAACTTTAATATCATGACAATTACCAAAGATACAACTGTGACAGTGGTGGATGGAAACTTCAAAATATTGATGGGGCCTGCTCTAACCACCTTCTACGCCAAGGAAAACACAGGCAGTGAAAACTCAAAGTTTGTGTTACGAACCAACGGTGAGATTGACAGACTGATAACGATGTTACAGGCAGCTAAAGAGACGATGAAACTGATTATCGTCGCATCTTGAAATATGAACTTTATATTAACATACTTAATGGTTTTTTTAATCATCGCCGTCATTCTTACAATATCATTTGGCTTGGTCGTTGGTACAATCAGTGGAGTGATGTATTTAATTGCCCACAACCATCCAATTTGGGCAGTTTTGTTCGCCATAGCCGTTGTATCACTCATCACAACCACGGTAATTGGATTGATTTGGTGAAGCCAAGAAACAATTTGACGATGCTAAAAAAGAAGACTTAGATTCATTCGGCCATTCTTGGATACCTCAAAGACATACACCCAAGAACATATAACAATTAAATACACATGAAAATTCAAGTAACCATAAAGGGTAAGGAGATTAAAGTAGAATCTTCAATCTTGTCATACATGCTCACCGCTCACAGTCTCGGTCTTCGAGATTGGGTAGAGTCAGAAAAGAATGGATTTATTAAAGGTTTAACCAACGGAGTTGACCGTGAGACAGCAGAAAGAAATCTTGGGTATTTGTATGATGCATTGGATACGATTGCAAGTCACCGAGATGCCAACGATAAACTTAAAAAGATTTTGGATGAGGCGTGTAACACCGTTTCCGAAGCTTAGAAATACATTTAATATGAAAAAACGAGCCAGAGACATTAACATTGGTGATACAGTCAAATTTGAAGTGGTAACGGCGATTGAAATCACTCCGAGAGGTAAATACGTATTCAAATCGGAACGTTGTTATCAATCAGGCGGCATTATGGGAGCTGGTATCAATCCTGAACAGTGGGTTTCTTTAAATAATTTTGAATTCTTGGATGCTCTCGAAGGAACCGAAATTTCCAAAGGCGGTTATGATGAAGAATATAATTCATACCTATACCGAATCTTTGAACATAAGGGTAAGTTCTATAAATTTGAATATGTCAATGGCGAAATGTACAAATCCTACGAAGTCAAAAAGACAAGTTGGATGGAGTATAAATGTGATTGGGTAGAAGTATGAAAAAGAAATTCAGCGTGACAATGAACTGGCAAATCTTTATGTCACTCGCCATGGTAACATACAAAGATATTGAGGCTAAAGACGTGGAAGAAGCCAAGGAGATTGCCTTGAATCGATTCAATACATTACACAACTGGACAGAAGGATGGGTTCAACAAGTTGAAGAATTGTGACGCTTGACCAACGAACCATTTGTGGTAATATAACAACATGAAAACTTTATCGACAAAATACCACACTCTGAACGGCGGTATTCCTACCAAGACGCCGGCCAATGTAGGTGAAAATAGTATAGGCATGGACACTGGCTGTCAACGGAATTGGTTGCATTTGTGGATTGGACATCACAGACCTGCCACGAAAAAAGAAAAGAAAGATGGTATGGAAGATGACATTTGGGTATCCGAGTCTGTTCATTTGTCCCGTGAAGATGCTCAACACTTAGTTGATGAAATCAATGAGCGGTTATTCTAAAATATATCATTTGGTTTTAGAAACCGCCGGTAAGACAAAATGAAAACTATAACAATACATGAGGGTTGAACGTATATACGTTTTTATGAATATTAAATGTGACATGACAGAGAAGGAATACGCCGCTTGGATTTGTAAAATGATTATGGATGAACTTGAGGAACGGACAGGGAAAAGATGGCCACCACGTATAACCGTGAAAGAGGGCTTGACCAATGAAATAAATTTGGTAGGATAAAGGTATGAATTTGCCTACCGAATTAAAGATTGCATGTCCTAATTGTGACCAGCATATATCATTTCCGATATCCATGATAGGACAAATCATACCATGCCCTAATTGTGAATTGAGTATGTCATTAAATGTTCAAGGTCATTCGTTGGTAACTCCCAAAGAACCGCCTATTACTCAAGACGGTGTAATATGCCCCCACTGTAAAGGACAAATGGAAAAAACCAAGAGAACCGAATCCAATTTCATCTTACAATTGTTAGGGGTTATATTGTTTATTATCGGACTGGGGTTTTGTTTTACATTGATTGGCGCCATCATCGGTATTCCACTCATGATTGTGGCTGGTAGAATGGGATTTAAAAAGGAAAAAGTTTGGTTGTGTAATTGTGGTTATTTCTATAAAATATGAATAAAATCATTGTCGGTATAATGTTCTCTATTATAGTGTTTAGTGGATTCATGGTGTATTACAGCCTGACTACACCATACGTTGCCCCTACCACACCCAATGAGTCAGTAACAAGTGAATACTTACAGATATTCCATTCGGTATCACCCACACCAAAGAGTATGAACGGTGAAAGTGTTAATATAGGAGATTCGATTGGAATTGCCCTTATAGATGACATCTCACCAGAGGATAACGGATACTATATAGAACGTAATCGTTTTGGAGATGATGGAGTATTGAAGGTAGTAGGATATGGTAAGGAATCAGATGATAAGATTACTGATGACTATATGCCTATAATCCGACTAACCGATGGTCGGCTTGTTAAGATTTCTGTCTCCATAAAGAGACTGACAGTTAGCCATAATCCGGTTGACCGTAGTCTGTGGAATGACTATCAGTGGTTGGGAACTCTACCACACCGATATTACTTTAAGTAAACGTATCCACTTACATCCCCATATACGGAGAGGGTACGACCAGTGAAGTTAAACAAAGCTAGACCCTATAAGGGGAGGGGTACCCCCAGCGCTACTTACTGCCAGAGGGCTAGGTAGGGGTTTTTATAACCATTAACTACGTGGACAATTATAGACCATGTTAAGCGCCTATATATTATCGTTAACGTTATGGCGCAAATAGTGGAAACATTGTAGAAATTTCCCGGCAAGAAAATACGTTTCTCATTTAATACGTATAACAATCGTTGGCTCGTCAAAAACCACGTTAATCAAAGTTATCGGTATTGGGTAGGCAAATTCCCTAGTGATGTACCACATCGTTTCTCTTGGCTTCGGGGTTGAAGTTCTGGCCGACAGGCCAAAAAGTTTAACAGCTTCACTGGGGCATAATTAGTAAAATCCAATTTTGAAAACATTATTATATTTTATTATTTTTAAGCATGGTAGGAATCAGGCTTGGTAAGGTCGTCCATAAAAAAATAAGGATATTGATAATAAATAAGAACTGCGCTTAGAGCCGGGTTGGATTGTTATTAATAATAGGAATTGACCGAATTTTGAAAGGTTAACGTTAAAGTTGGAGAAACTGCGCCATACCACTATATGTGGTGTATCTAAAAATTGGACATACTATAAGTGGTATATTTTCAGAAATAATACTGAAAACATTAGACAAATCGCCACAGGGGATATGGATTGTATTGGTACGAGCCAGAGAAGATATAGGAACGAACTGCGCTTCGGGAATTACGGGTCGCGGAACTGCCTTCCGGCTTGGTTCGCCTCACAACAATAGATTATCAGGTTTTTATAAAACGTCAAGCCTTGCAGCTCTACGCTTGACTGTAAAGGATGTCCTGATAAGATAATGGGAAATGTCATGAGTCATCCTAAATACAAGCTAGAACTTAACACGGATTCATTTGAACCCATTATTACAGAGTTGTTTAGGCATGGCTTTGTTTTCAGTAACGGTAGATTTAAGACTATGGCTGAAATTAAAGCCTGTCACGGTAATAATCCAGCTTGGGACTACCTAAATTTTGGCCATCATTTCGAATGTCGGATGGTTGTCTTTGGTAGCTTTTCATCTTGGATGCGTGAAACCGTGACTTTAAAGGAATTTCTAAAGATTAAGTATTACCAGCGCTTGACTGTAAAGAATAAACCAGTATGATTCATCCTAGATACAAAATATGTCTTGACGCACATAATAGCTTCGACGCAATTGCGACGGAGTTGTTTAGGCATGGCTTTGTTTTCGGTCGGTTCCGATTGAAAACCATTGAAGAGATTGACAAGGAGTATAGTCTTAAATGGAGTTGGTCAGACATTAGTATTGGAATTGATTCCGAGTGTCGAATGGTCTTACATGCAAACGGTTTGAGTATGAATGAGTGTAAACTGATAACTCTTGAAGATTTTCTAAAGATTCCCTATTACCACCGCTTGACTTAATCCCTTCTTTTGGTATCTTATTCAGACTTATATATGAGAATCGTTTACATCATCAAGACGCTCAAGCGGGCAGAGTTTATCCGAGTTTTTAATAAACTGGCTCGTAAGGGTTACTGTTATGATGCGGATTGGCGCCTCCGCAAAGCCAGTTTGATTATTAAGGCTCGTAATGGACATCCGTTCCTTTTGTTGTTAAATGCCGACCCTGACTGTAAAATGGTGGTTTGTAACGGAAATCACCAGCGTTTTTCAAGTGACACCAAGGTCTTTACTCTCACGGTTGAAGACTATCTAAAACTTAAATTGTATGAATAATTTGATAAAACCATACAAAATTGAGTGTACTGACTCTGACCAAGTGAAAGAACGTTTACTCTTTTTGATAAGTAAGGGTATGGTGTTTACCACTTACCGTCACCGAACTTGGGAAGTCATCTCTACTAAGTGTGGTGACCCGTGGCGGCGGTGGTGTTAGATTGAAGCTTGCCATGAAAATGATTGTTTGAAGGTTTTGAACACACGTCGATACCGGTTAGATAATGAGACTAAACACACTAAGATTGAGTTTGAAGATTTTGTGGCTCATGTCTTACCGTTGTTGTAACGCTTGACTTTTTGTAACCTTTGTATAAATTGGAACCATGAAAGGCATATTTGGTTGGTCTTATCCTCCGGGTTGTTCAGGTCCTCCGGATGATGATTACGTTTCTCACACTCTACGGTGTAAACACTGTAAGGCGTTCATTGGCGGTAAACCAGCCAGAATCGAACCGTGGGAAAGTTCCTGCCAGTGTGATGGTACAGTTGACGAAATCGGTCTGGCGCAGTGTGGCTTCGCTGTGACAACCCATCCGGCTCATAAAGAAGTCTGGGATGCCGGTGCGAGTGAGATTTTTGTCTGTAAACGTTGTAAAAAGGAAACCAAGGTTGGTTAAACTATTATGAACCCAGCTGGATACAGAATTAAATGTCGTAGTAATACAGAGTGTATGGCTCACATGGAAGTCCTTTTAAAGAGGGGATTTGTGTTCACTACTGACCGGCATAAAAAGATTAAGGATATTCGGGAAAACTGGCCGTTTAATTCTTGTGAGTGGAAATACATTTATGCCGGACACGAAGAACATTGCAAACGAGTTTTGAACGCATCCAAAGTGTCAGGTAATTGGAATTTTGATATCGGTGAAATGACGGAAGTGTCACTTAACGACTTTTTGAAGTTGGATTTGTAAGGGCTTGACTCTTTCGGAGAGTGTGTTAAGATTTTGGTGTTGATACGGTTTGTTTAGGTTGAACCGAGAAAAATAAACTGGTGGAGTCAGAAGCATAAGGTTGACAGAGTGGAACCAGAAACTCTGTTGGAGCGAGTGTAGATTATTAGGTCCCAATCGGGTTGGGTGAACAAAAACCCTTCAAACCGACAGGAACGGCGGCCTTTCCAGTCACGATAGGATTGTCTAAGGCCGCCGTCTTCAATTGACCGAAGGTGAGTCAGCTCAAAATGACGATAACTTAGGATGGAATAGGTTCACAAAAATCCCCCCAATGAGGGTAGGAGTGCGAGCCTGTTTCATGCGTTGTTCACTTTATCGATAAAGTGATATGAGTTCTCGTAGTATCGACCACCCGCTTTGACGCTTCGTATCAATAGATTAACAGAGTTATTATAATCGTCAAGCCTTGGAAACTGTGAGGTAATGTCGAAGATAATGGGAAGAACAATCGGTAATGAGATTGACTTGAAACCCAAGGAACTTGGTCAGTCTGATTAGACCGATACAACGATGGTAAATCCAGTTGTAAACGTCACTGTCAACCAATGGTATACGAATTCTCATGGGTAAACGGTGATAGTCATCTTGAAGTTAACCACGGGGTTAATCCCCTTGGCTTTCAAAATTGCCATGGCCTTTGGTAAGGTCAACTTAGACACATTAAACAGATTGTCACATTCTGACTCCCGTTGGTTGTTGTAGAAGAAATATCCCTTACTGAGATTGGTTCCTTCAACCACGGTTATAAATTTGTAGATTGTGTCACTCACTATGATTGAATACTATCAAGATTCTCTATTATGTCAAGCGTAGTAATTTTCCATCCTCTGACAATCTTATTGTATTTAATTGCCCAATGAATATTAGATGGGTGGATATGATTGTAAATTTTTATAAAATCTTTTCTAATTCCTATAAACGTTAAGAAATAGGCGACATCGGTTTTATATCGGCGCTTGACAATTTTTAAATCTTCTGTAAATTGACAATATGAAAGAAAACATTATATTGAAATTTCCGGTCGGTATGTTCACCCATACAGAACTCGCCCTTGTTAATGGTAAAACTAATCAGCAGGTATGGCCGGCCTATCAAAAGGCAATCGCCGACGGCATCATAGTTTCGGCTGGTAATCGGCCGAATTCTACGGGTAAAGGTAAACCGTCACGAATTTGGACAGTGGTTGTTGGTCAACCGGTTCCACTTGTGGCCAAGGTTGAAGTGGTTAAAGTTCCCGTGGATTTAGCTCTTCATCATCGTGGAGTTCCGGCCGCCAAAAAGGAAAAGGTTGCCAAGGTAGAAAAGAATGAAGTCGTGGCCGAAGTCATGCCTACCGTGGCGCCGACCGAAACGGTTGTAACCGAGGTGGTTGCTACCGTCGTGGTTGAAGAGGTTCCCTTTGTCAGGAATAATGACCGTGAAATTCAGACCATCAAACATCTCTGTTCCGTCTGTAAGTCGCCTCTGTTGGCTCAAAATGACGATACGGGGGTTATGGTATGGTGTTCGCAACCGAAGTCAATCTGTGACATCCATGAAAACCCGTATGGACACGGCCGGAATATCAATGATGCCTATGAAGCGTTGTGTGATAAATACAAGTTAAACCGTTAAGGCTTGACTTCTATAAATAACCAACTAAACTTTTTATATGAAATTTTCAAAACAATATACCGATGAAGAATGGTTTTCGTTATCGCTTGAACAACGAAAAAGATATCCGACATATAAAATGATGTTTCTTCTTCTTGAAGATGTTGGTAGAATTGAACGGGTTGTTTGTCAACTTATCCGATTACCCAAAGGAGTTTGGTCTGAATTGTATTATATTTCCATGGCGTCTAAACATCATACATTGCCGGGATTCAGTAGTTCAAAAGATGAACTGGGCCGTAGCGTGTTCACATCTACATTAACCGATTCAAACTTGTTTGATACTCATTATTTAGCTCACATTGAACTCGTTAAACGTCATAATACACATATTAACAATTACAAAAAATCCATTTCTTTTTTACAAAAAATGCTAAATAGTTCTTTGAAAATATCAAAACGTCTTAAAAAGATAAAAGTGGATAACAAATACAAAAATACATACCGTAAAACTCGTTACGGATATTACGCAATTATTTAATGATGTTTTGGTTGTGGTAAAGTCAAAAGTAACCATTCTTTTTTCTTTCCAGTATGTTTTCTTATTCCCCTAACTAACAATCTTATACCAAAATAAGATAAATGTGGATTTTTAATACTAAAATGAAAACTTGTTCCTTCAAATTTCTCTTTGGTCAACCGATTATAGAAGACGTGAACGGTTTTGTCTATAAATCGTTCTCTCATTTCACCCATAAGTTTTTTATTGGTTAAACTTATTTTTCTTTTGGTGTCTTCCGATACCACTTTCCCTTTAAGTTTATCTGATATTTTCTTTCTAATTTCAGTAGTGAAAACTTGTCGTTCGGCAAGAAAATTTTGGTTGTAACATTTATTCTGTTCCGTCTTGGCAATGTCAAGATATTTTTGTTCTACCAAGATTAGTTTGTCTATTGGAACTTTTTCAACCACTTGAAATATAAAGTTTTCTTCTCCATACTTGTTCCAAGATGACTGTAAATGTGGATTGGTATGTCGGCTCTCTGTCAACATCGTTTGATGTTGTCTCCTTCTATTCCAAAAGTAGTTGGTTGACCCAACATAATATTTCCCATTAACCTTGTTTATTATCTTGTATATCCCTGACACTTTCTTTCTTTTTGTAATATCGTTGAAGGCTTTCCACTCGCATTCTGTCTTTGTTTTTTTCGTAAAATCTCTTTCCTCGTTCCCGATTTTGTTCTCTAATCTGTTCAACGGTGAGTCTGTTATTTCGTTTTGGCATATCATAATGTTCCTTTCAGATAATAAGTATGTTGTTGAACATCTAAACGTTAAGAAATCTTTGGAATTCATTTTTATATTGACGCTTGACTTCTTAAAACAATGGTATAGAATTTTGTCATAGTTAAAAACAACAACTACAACAAACAAACAAACAAAAACAAATAACAAACTATGAAAAACAACAAACAAAACAAGTCGAATCGTAAAAGCATGAAGGGTCGTTGGGGGAAAGTCGGAGCCCCGCCCAAGGCCACCAAGTTCCCCCGTGGAGCGTTCACGATGGAATCCCTGTTCAACATGAACCAAAATCAGTGTGAGCTGTCCCTCCGCACCAAGGTGGATATCGGAGTGGAATCCGGCGCCCTCATCGCCCTCAAAGCCCGTAAACAAAAGGGTGGCGCCGTTGGTCGGCCGAAGGCGATTTTCATCCTGAAGGAAAATTTCGACGCCTCGAAACACGAACTGGCCCCGCCGAAGTCGACGAAGACCAAGGTTGTCAAGCCCCAGACCGTGGCTGTCGTTGAAGTCGCCCAGCCGACTGTGGCTCCCGTCGCCCCCGAGGCTCTGGCGCCGGTTGTCGAAACGATTGTCGAAGCGGTTGTCAATCAACCCGTTCCGGTGAATGAAGTGATTTCTACCGAACCGGCCGCCGCGCCCGCTGTGGTTCTCGCCCCCGTCACGGCCGAGACTCTCGTTGAAATGTTGGTGAGTTAATCCGACTCTGTTGTGACACAAGGCCCGCAGTTTAACGACTGTGGGTCTTTTTCTTGCGACGCTTGACAATTCTTAAATGTTTGGTAATCTACGTATGGGTGGTTAGCTCATTGGCAGAGCCCTTTGTATGATGGGTTCGATTCCCATACCATCCACCAATTTTATGCTTGATATACGTCAACCAATGGAAACTCGCATTGAACGTCGTGAACGGCGCAAGAATGAACGTCGTCGTACGCAGTTCAATGAACGCACTCGCACGTGTCATTCATGTGGTGGGACTGAGCGTTGGTGTACTTGCTGTGAAGTATTTTCATGCTATGGTTCATGCAATGACGGATACGGAACTTGCCAGTGTTCGTAACGCTTGACTTGTGGTAAATTTCCTATAAATTAAAATCATGTTCAGGCTCGACTATAACGGCGGCGATGTTCAATGCCCACATTGTAAACAATCTTTTGGGATTGAATGGGATACTGAATATGGTGACCCGTTAATGAGCGACCAAACAACCGAATGTCTTGAATGCAAGAAAACTTTCACATTTCAGGCTCTTTTAACCTATTCGACTTGGGCTTGACATTTTAATAATCTTTAGTATTCTCTTCATATGAGTTTTAACACTGACAATTTACTTGAACCGCAAAAACCACACGCCGAGTTACTTTCGGCCTCACTCGCCGCCAACGGTATTTCGTGGGATGCGTCTGGAACTGGTATGGGAAAAACGTTCGTTGGCGCCGCCATCGCTCGCCATCGCAATAAAAAGTTCGCCGTCATCTCTCCGAAGCTGAACATTCCGAAGTGGAAGGCGACGCTTGACACGTTCGGTATGAAACCCGAATTTATCATCAATTACGAAAAATTGGCCCGTGGTAACACGGATTACTATCACTATCGTACCAAGGGAATGACCAAGCAGGAAGTCCCCCATTTTCTCCGTGGCGAATTCAAACTTCCCCGTGGTTGCAAAGACATGGAAATTTATTTCGACGAAAGCCACCGCATGAAAGGCTACGAGTCATTAAACGCTGGTTTACTCTACTCGGCAAGCGAACAGGGAATTCCGATTCACCTTATGTCTGCTACGCAGGCTATGACACCGCTTGACATGCGAGCCTTTGGTTACGCCGCCGGTCTTCACAAGGGAATGAATCATGTGAAGCTTGATAACTTTGGGATGCGCAAGTTTAAATCGTTCATGGAAGAAGCGGGAGCAGAATATACCGGCCGTTGGGGTTCCATGTTTTTCGACTGTAATAAGCCGGAGTCAATCACAAAGTTGCAGGAAATTCGTCGCCAGTTGTTTGACGTTAAAAAGATTGCCAGTCGCATGAAACGTGAAGACTTTGGTGACATCTTTCCTAATAATCAGATTGAATGCACGCCTTACGACATGGGTGCGAATGGCGACAAGATTTCCCGTGTGTATGAAGATATGCAGAATGAGCTTGCCAGATTGGAAAAATTCTCTGAAAACTATTCTCAACATATCTTCGCCGTCCTGACCAAGGCTCGCCGACTGGCCGAATTGTATAAGGTTCCTACTCTCTGTGAACTCGCCGAGGATATGATTGAAGAGGGCAAGTCTGTTCTCATCTTCGTCAACTATACTGATAGTATCGACGCGCTTTATGCTCGTTTGTCAAAGGTTTTCGGCGAGGAAATGATTGGACGTATTTACGGTGGCCAGACATTCAACGCTCGCCACTCCGACATCGCCGACTTTCAATCCGACAAAAAACGGATTATGCTTGCCAACCTCACCGCTGGTGGTGAATGTATTGATTTGCAAGACATTACGGGAAAACATCCTCGGGTGTCTTTCATCAATCCCTCATATCGAGCCATCTCGGTTTTACAGTGTATCGGTCGCCATGACCGCGCAGGTGCAAAGTCTGATTGTCTCACTAACTTAGTCTTAGCGCATGGGACAATTGAGTCAAGCGTTGGCGCCAAGTTCAACGGTAAAAAGGGACACTTGGATATTCTGAATGACGGTGACTTTGTACCGGATGGGATTAGTTTCACGACGTCACGCATCGTCGCAGGAATGGATGTCTGAGGCTTGATTTTTGGTAAACATCGTATAAATTAAACCTATGTTTGATAGAATCCATTTGACCAGAACCGAACAGGCCGTTTCAGATTCGTTGGCTCATGCCCGAATTCAACAGGATTACATACATGACACGTTGAGGGTGGTACATCACGGCAGTAATGATTGGGACGGTGACGTGGATATTAACATCTATGAAGAACACGTTGCCGATGCTGTAAAGGTCGTTGAAGACCACACTGGTACAAAGTGTACGTCAACGTTTTTGAAAATCGGTAAGAAAACTGGCCGAAGGATTTGGAAAATCACCGCAAAGGGATACATCAATGGTCCGTGTGGCCACTACGCCCGAGTTGAATGGGAAAAGAAAAATGGAAAGCCGTATCCGATGGAACTTGTGGTCGAGGCTTGACGGTAAACAAATAACTGTTAGTATAACAATACAAAATTTATGCCATGTCGTTGTGATTATCCCGATACGTGTAACGAGGACCCAGGTCTTCGTGATTCCGCCAACAAATCCACCCGCGCAGCTTGTGACATGAGGACAATCCTCCGTCGTCACAATCTCGAACTTGAATTGACGCTCGAGACTCGGAAGTGGATTAAGAAACACGATGACAAAGATGCCGCTCGCATCGCCGTGGAAACTCGGAAAGGGTTGCGTCAACGTGTCAAACAAGCCGCACTCGACAAGCTGAGTCTCGAAGAGCGCCGTGTGTTGGGGTTGTGAGGTATGAATCGTTACACCGAGTTGACCTGTAAGTTTTGGCCCCATTACAATATCACGGCAGGCTTAACAAACCTTGCCTTTTGGTTGCCATCTGTTATATATTGGACACCGCCGGTAATATTTCCAATTATAACATCGTCAATGGGAATGCTTTGTGTCTATTGGGGAATACAGGGAATTCTACATCATCGTCACCAGCGTAAACAACGCTTGACTAAAAGTAATCCGTTGGTATAGTTATTTGTGTCGCGGATGTAGCTGAGTTGGATTTCAAGCAGTGGTTTTCTAAACCACGTTACGTGGGTTCAAATCCCACCATCCGCACCAATTTTAATGGCCTTTAGCTCAATGGCAGAGCAGAGCACTCACGCGGGCAGTTACGCCTGCATCGTTAATGCTTTGGTTGACAGTTCGAGTCTGTCAAGGCCAACCATTTTATTATTAGGATAATGTAATTCCATGTGACAGTTATGACATAATAATTGACATTTATTAACTTCAATTTGTAATTTATTGAAGGAATATCCCGACATTTTTCTTAAATCCAATCCACTTTCTTTTTCATTTGGATTTTTGTGATGAAACGTTAATGCTGAATAATTTCTGTTGTATCCACAATTACTACATTTACCACCCAATTGTTTAATAAAAAATAATTTTCGTTCAATCCCACGATTTTTATTTTTAGTATAATTATTTTTTTCATTTTGAAAATTAAATTGACTTTTACTAACTTTATATGTTCCTTCACTCATCGCAATAGTTTTTAAGTTATACTTTTTTAACCAATATCTTATGTTTGTTTGAGAAGATGACAACATTTTGGCTATTTGATATGTTGATTTGTTTTGATTTATTAACTCTTTTAATTTATCAAGTGGAATTTCAACGTGGTCATAAGGAGAATTTATTGTTTTAATTCCAAGTTTTTTCATATATCGTTTTGTCGTAGTCACCGGCATATTCAATTCTTTGGCAATTTTATAGTATCCATATCCTTTTTTAGATAGTTCTTTATATTTTTCTATTAGATGCTCCATAGTTTAATTTATGTTTATACTCATAAGTAGTAAACTATGAACCAAAACAACAATAAATCCACGCTTGACATTATTTTATTTTGGTTGTAATGTTTGGTATGGGAATCGAATACATAAAAGACGGAAATGGTCAAATCATTGGAAGTAAAAACGGCGACTGGATTAGAGATAAATCGGGTCGCCAAATTGCCCGTTTCAATGAAGGAACAAATCAGACTTTGACGGCTGATGGTAAGAGATTCGGACAAGGCAATCAATTGACGGCCGCCTTGAAGTCAAAAGGAAAATAACGACGCTTGACATTTTTGGTTTCTTTGTTAGTATGTATTTGTTGTTCGTAAGTAAAGAATTGGTGAAAACCAGAGTGTTGAAAGCGAACAAACTGGTCGGTCTGAGATGAACGGTAAGAGTCACTTAAATCATGTGATGTTTCCGTTCTGTACTGGTAGAGCCCGTAGATTGGTCCGATACGGCTACAAATTTGGCCTCTTGTTCCACCCTCAATGGGTGTTGGTGAAAGTCATCACGACTCCTTTGTTGGGGTTTTAACAATGCTGATAATTTTTGGTGAATGAAACCCCGCGGGGTGGAGTTCGCAAATTGGCCTCTTGTTTCATCATCCTCAATGGGTGGTGATGGTGTAAGAAAACATGAAGACCTTCGGTTTAAGAAGGGATAACAAAGCTAATTCGATTTCCCGAAAGGGGCTTGACAGACTAAGAAGTTCTGTTAAGATAAGTTTGTTCCGTGACTGAGTAACTGCTACTGTTAGCAGTAAGGTGATGGCAGGGTGAAGAATCCTGTTAGACACGAAAGTAACTCGGAGTAGGTAAGGCAGAGAAACTGATGGGTCGTACAACCGTTGAGGTTTTTCGTAGACACGTATATATGCTATAACAGCGTGTCTTAGGTGGCGACGGCTGCCAGCTGGCTGAATAACCGAAAGAGTGAGGATAGTCGAGAGTAACAAGCGAGTCTCTCCGGAACATTAAATTTCAACGCTTGACAACGGGTCAAGTCGTGGTAAGATAGTTTTGTTGGTTTTAGGATTGCGGAGACAAGCCGAGGGACGCTGGCCACGCTCATAACGTGGGTTAATAACTATGAATGGTTCGACTCCATTCTCCGCTACCAAATTTCGATTAGATAAGGCTGGAGAAAATCAGTCTCGGGCGCTTGCCGCCTCAAAAGTCGGTAGTTACGATACGTAAGTTGTGGCAACACAATGTAACCGGAAATAACTTCTAATTAGAATGAGTCAGTTGTCCCGTTGGTGGGATAAGTCGGCGAAAGCCGATGGTGGGGAAGGTCCACGATTGACAAGAACCCTGAGTTAAGGTCCAAACCGTAATGAATCCAGATATACTTGGATGACATTCGCCTTCAACTCACGGGACATTTTTTGTAAGTGTTTTCAAAGTTTGAGGACTACTTATTTGTAGATGCGGGTTTCATATAATTAGAAGTATGGGATTCATCCGAATTCACGTCCGGTCGAGCATTACCCGGAACTCGCTCCAATTTCTTCTCAGTGGTGGTTTACAAACATATCTTGAAGTCGGGCAATCTCTTCATTCAATTCCGTTTCAACTTTATTCACCGCGTTCAAACATTCAAGCGGCATAAAGCAGTTGTATTTCTCATTCCAGAATCCTTCCTGACGTTTACTGACTCCGGTCGAAGCTGCCGTGTCATCACCGCTGGCAGCATATTGAAGCGCCTTATCATCACTTGAAAACCGCTTGGTGTGAGTTGCGTTGGTATACGGAGGAAAGAATTTGTATGTTTTTTTCATATGGTTAGTTTAACAAATTACTTTGAATAGTCAAGCCTCACACCGGTATGGTGGTACCACCAGCGCATAAAATTAGGATACCCCACCCGTATAGGATGGAGTACCCCTAGCGCTTGAATCACCGGCCCTTATTCCACCGGCTGATAGGATGTCAGTGTGATGCCACTTGCCCGACTCCGTAGAAATTTCTTGAACTTGTAGGTGGCCTTACCATCCTTGAATTGGATATCCAATCCGGTCAAGTAATCTGAATTCATTGAAATTAATCGAACATTGTGGAATTTTGAATCTGCGGCAGAATAAGAATTCTTCCAGTAAGTGAACGTGACGTGAGGTACATTCTTGGGAGTGTTACTCGTGTTCACGACTCCGCTCTTGGGAATCCGAATGGTGACGGTCTTGGCGGTATGTTTCCGACGAAAGACGTTGTAAAAGAAACATTCACTGACTTCCTGACCGATTGAATGTTTAACTGACTTTACTTGTGACGACCCACGGGCCGTATACAAGTCGCCCTTACGAATAATTTCGTTTGGTTTCAATTGCCGATGATTATCAAGTTTCATAATTTTATTATTATACCGATTTTGTTTTGTTTGTCAAGCCCCGACTAGGGGCGAGTACCCCTAGCGCTGACAGATTTATAACCCAATGCTCTTAGTTTTTGGATGTTTGAGTTTACCATAGCCGCCCATTCCACGTTTTTTAAGAGCAGACCAAGCCTTGGCGAAAACGCCGCCTGCAGGCTGTTGGCCGTGAACTACAAGCGCAAATGACTTGTCACCAGAATAACAATGTGAATCGTCATGGTCAATAGATAAACCAAGGCTTGCCGCTTCTTCCGGTGACGTTACAACCTTGGCAAATTTCAGATTGTGTTTTGCTATCAGGTGGTCATGCGTTCCCCCGTAAGAGGCGGTGAGCTTAAAATTGGCCGGAATTGTTCCCAGACGTTTCACCCAGAACGGTAAAGCTTTAGTATAGGAATAGAATAACCGAGTGGGATTGCGACGAGCAACTTCCATCCAAGCGTCAAAATATTTTTGAGTAAAGTAGTCACCGGAGACATGAACCCGAGTCGGCTTACCCCACCGAGCGACGGGCAAACTGCGTTCAATCAATTCGACGGTTGCTTGCTTTCCTTTTGTCAAAGCATGAAGCAAGGTTAGAAAATTCCACCAGCGAGCAGCACGGACGCCGGGACGTAGAACTTCATCAATTGCGGTGAAGCAACGGAATTCTGTATCCGGGCCGTCCTGAATCCCGAAGCCGCTGAATGTTCCTTTGGCGCTTGCCGTGTTAGTGCTTCGCGCCGCTTTCAACGTCGCACAGGAACGACAATCTTTGGCAAAGGGACAACTATGCCCAGCCGGCATGGAAAAGGTGATAATGTCATCCAGTTTATTGTTGCGGTCAGCAAATTTGAGGTCAGCCGTCGCAGCGTCAAAACCTTTTGACTGGAGAAAATTCTCCATGAAGTTTTTCATTTTCGTATCAATCATATTTACAATTTATATTATTAAAAGGAAATGTCAAGCGTGCTGACCTCGACCAAATATTAACGATAAAGTGATTTGGGGTGGCGGAACTGCCTTCCGGCTTTGTTCGCCTCACATAGATAATTTATCAAAAGTATTGCAGAAGTCAAGCCTCACCCGATTTTCACAGGTGAGGCTTGGTGAGAGTGTGGATTAAATTTTGTTCTGTTTTCGACAGACATACAGGGCCTGAAAGACGCCCATCATTTTAGGAAATGTCGTAATAAGATAATCACGAGCGATTTCAGGATTTTTCAATCCATAAACAAATCGTGGCAAGCCACGGGAATCATCACGGGCTGCCAATTCTAGTTGGCGTTCGGCTGTTGTGAGAGGACGACGGAAAAGGCCGACCTTGCGAGCGATGGCCGGAAACCCCTTCGAGTATTCACGCCACATCGGGTCAGGCCGTTCATTATCCGAACAGATTTTGTTCAACCGGCTGCCGACATAATTGACATCGTAATTCATGTTCAACACTGAACTCATAGTCGAACAGAGAATAACGACGGTGGGCGCCGTCTGGCAAAATGTCATCACGGCCAACGTGGTATCTCGCCATGGCAATGAATAAGGAACTTTTTGTCTCGAACCAGTTAATTCACGACTGTTACGAAGTATGTTCACTGTTTGGTTGTCTTCCATAAAAGATAATGGAAGATTGGTGTTATTTTGACACATATTATTTTTTGTTTGTTGTTTGTTTGTTACGAAATCAATTTATCAAAGTTTGTAGAAATGTCAAGCGACGTCAGGGAACTGAAATAGTTCCTGTAAGGTGGGAGTGAACCCAAGTTCGGTGGTGATTTTATTCTTCTTCACCATGAGACGTGTGGCGATTTGGCGAGCCATATAGGCCGGACGTTCACCATCTTGGTAAAGGTTTTCAGGTGAGAGTTGTCCTTCAATGTCCCGTAGTTCATCAAAGAGTTGTTCTTTTCGTGTAGCAGTCATGTCTGTAAATTATCAAAACATTGTAGTAAGTCAAGCGGTGGTTAACCGAGGCTTGACAATATTAATATGTTTGGTAACTTATCAATATGAAATACATCACTGTTTCACCAACACTTGAAAAAGGCCGTAAGGGCCAAAATGGAAGCCACTCTCGACATCTGTCGAGCCAAGTATCAAAAACATATTCCCACCCCGATTCTCAAATTTCGCCAATTGGGTCGAACCGCTGGAGTGTGTGATTATAGTCTCAACGATATGGCGTCAACCAAAATCGTAATCAATCCCGACTTTTTCAAAAATCATTATGACGACATGATGAACGATACCGTTCCACATGAAGTCGCACATTACATCGCAGTGTTCATTCACGGACGGGCTGGCCACGGACACGGTTGGTTATGGAAGAATGTCATGGCGGTCGTTGGTATTAGTGGCGCAGACCGTTGTCACCAATACAGTCTCGAAGGGGTCAAGGCCCGTAACATGGATAAACCTTACAAATATTCGTGTGGTTGTGATGGCGAACGTGGTGTTCATATGCTCACCAAAACGAAACACAAACGTCACCAAGACTCGGTGACGATGACGTGTAAGGGTTACATCTGTCGCCGGTGTCGTGGTAGTTTGACCTACGAAGGATTTACGATGGGAGGTCAATACGTTCCCGCCAAGAAACCGTTTGTGGTTCAACCTACAACTGTTCCCGTGGTGGAAATCCACCCAAAGACAGTCATACCGATTCAGATGGTTCCGATACCGTTAACGGAGACGGAAGGCGCCTATCGAATGATGACACGATTTGTTAATGGGTCGCTCGTGAACGTTAAAGTTCCCGTGATGGCCTAACGCAAAAGGGAAGCTGGAGTGTGATGACTCCGGCTTTCTTCTTTTTCATTTACATTAACGTTAAAGGAATTAACGCACTCGCCGATACCCTACTCTTGGTTTTTGACAACCTCATCAACAAAGATAGGTTAACAAATTGTTTAGGGAAGTCAAGCGGCGAGAGCTTTCTTGACTTCGGAGATGGTTGCCAAAGGCTTGATGATTTTTGGCTTGCCTCTGGGATTTAATGAGAACCCTTTACTTCGTTCAAGAACTTCTTTACGAGACAGACACAAAGTTTCTAACTTTGACCGTCCGTGATTACAAGCATAACACGCAATTACTTTTCTCTGTTCTCCATGACGTTTTTTCTTCCATCGGGAAAGATTGTAACGTGAAATTACGTGCTCTATTGTTGCCGAATTTGGTGGTAAAGTTTGACCAGATGGAATATTTTTAATGTCAGTTAAAATTGTAAGGCACCCACAATAAAAACAATTTGGATTGTTTGCGTGAAGTTTAAGTTTTAACGTCCGATTACTCATCGTCATCGATTTCAGTGTTCGGTGGAATTCCGTGAATGATACACGCAGTCCACTTGACTACGCCTACCAAAGTCTGACCTGCAATCAGAAGCATGAAGAATGTCAACCAAGGATTCTCGGTGGCAAATTTGAAGAATGAGTCAAGCATATTATTTTTGTTTGTCGCATAGTATAAGGACAAAGAAATATATCCCAAGTCCAATATACAGTATTGTCACGTTGAAGAAAGTGTATCAGAGTTTTTATAGAAGTCAAGCCTCAAACTTCACCATCGGCTTTGCCGCCCATTAATCGGTGATTCTCGGATATTAGACTGTCATTATCTTTTTTGAGTTCCGTCCACGCCTCACTTAAATCCCGAATCGTTTCGGCGTTAATCGCCATACTCCGACAGAGTGGACATGGAATATGGTGATTTTCGTCTCTGATGAATGAAATTTCATCGTGTCCTTGTGAACATTTAGTAAACATACAGACGCCGTTCTCCGTTCAATACGGGGTTGTCGTGACCCCCACGACTGAAATCAGACTCTTGTGAATCGTTATGTTTCGGTTTGTTTCCGTTGGACTTCCGTGGTTTGTCGTTACGGTATTTACCGAACTTGTCTGTATTTCTGGATTTTCCCATAAAATTAACGAGGTGTGGTTGGTTTCACCGGTTCGGTGGATACTTCGGTGACATCCTTGGTGGCAACTGTGACCACTTTGGGTGTATTCTTGACGAGTTTGTCTACCGCCTCTTCGATGTCAATGACGTATTGATGCATCACCGACTCGTGTTTCTTCACTCCGGTACGATGGTCGATGATGGCTTGAATCCGCCACTTCTGAGGGCGGCAGTCATCGTCAAGGTCTTTGTGGTATCTGGCAAAAACCAAATCCTGAGCCTGTCTGTAAATGTCAGCAGTCATGGTCATCTTTCTTGTCAAATTTCGGTTTACGAACGTGTTTCTTTTTGGACGGAACCACTCGGGTCTTGATGTCACATCCTTTACGACGTTCGGTGATTAACTCCATTTGAGTTTTCAATTTCGGTTTCTTCGCTTTTTTCATATAGTTAATTTATCAAAGAATTAACAAATGTCAAGCGGGCGTCAAAAATTAAAGGGCTTCGGAGATGATTTCACGATTGGTCATTAACCTTCCGTCCCAAGTGGCAGGGCTCGAACCGGCGGCGTGGCCCTATAAACTGGGTAACAAAGAAGATAAATAAATTACAATTTTTTTACCGATTTCTTTTTCGTAGGTTTCACGTCACCCGTAGATTCGGTAGACGGAATCCGTTTAGTTACGGCAACCTCCAATTGTTTTTGAAGTTTTTTTCTTTGTTTTGCGCTTCCATTCTCGATGAGGGTGGAGAATTTCTCCGCGATGGTCATCCCATCATACTTGTCCTGACGGGCATACGCCTCATGACGTTTACGGTCCTGCTTGGCGTGGGCCTTGTTCTGGCTGTAACCGTTTTTCTTCGTCGCAATGACGTGCGTTTTACGTTTCTCGCCGGTGGATGAAATCGTCGCGGCCTGTGGATATTTTTGTTTACTCATAATGGTTTAAAGTTATCAGATGTTTATAAAAAGTCAAGCCTTAACGAACACAGGCGTAGTAGATGACGTAGAACCAACCGAAAATCCCATGAAGGATTGCCCAGCCGATTGATTTATTGATGGTGAACGAGATGGCAATTGCCATCGCCGAACCGAATCCAATTACTGATTTAATCATATTTTTGTTTTGTTGTTTGTTTTATTAACGACTTCAATTTATCACAGTAATCTATTTAGTCAAGCGGTCAGTCCCACCACATACGAGTCACATTGTCGAAGGGATATTTGTGTTCAATGTAATCACAATAATCGGCCCCACACACGTTTTTAACCTTGCCGGTGACATACATACAGACACTTAACTCACGAGCGAGGATGATTTTACAATCATCGGGGAGGGATTCCAACATGGACGGTGTGAATTCGTTGTATTCAGGACAAGCCTCTTCCATGATTCGGATTGCGGTCACTTTGTCCACGGGTGAGACAGCCCGAAAATCCAATTGACGAGTCTCTTCGTTGTAGGCAATCAGAACCGAACGGCGAACGGTTTCATTGATGAATTTTTGGTTAATAATCATGACTTAAATTTATCAAATGTTTATTGTAAGTCAAGCCTCATACATCTACGCTTGACATTATGGTAATGTTTGATATTTTAACCACATGAATTTGAAGTCCACTATTACCGATGTTTGTTCCGCCATCCTCACTCAACATCTTGGGTCCATTGAAAACGTCGTGATTGATTCGGCCTGTAAGACTGTTATTACCGAGTGGAATACTCATCACACCGAACAGATTGACACTCGCCACGAACTCGCCGAGTGGAGTCGGACGATGGATGGTATCAGAACCGAACAGCTCGGATGTGGTAATTGTGAACATTGTTCATGTGGCGAATCCCATTAATTTTATGTCAGTACAATACATTGAAAACGAAATCGTTCATCTCAATGGTGAACTCGTAACCGTAGTCCGTCAATTCACTCAGACTCAGAGTGATTCATGGAACGGTCAACTATCCGTAATCAAGGTCGGTGAGAATCGGTATAAGTATCTCATCACTGCGATGGATGGCAAGTCGACGTTATTTTCAATGTGTGATGTTCTCCGAGTCGAACCGTCTCTATCAGTCAGTGTGGGAACTTCCCAAATAATCCGACTGAAAGGTTCAATGTAATGTGTATTATTGTTTTATTCGCTCTATTAGGTTTACCGATAGGCGCAGTCGGTTTGTTCTGTCTCATCTACTTCTTCTTTTTCATGAGTCGGTGACGCTTGACATTAATTAAATGTTTGGTATTTTAATCACATGAATAACAATTTACTTTTACAGGCTCAGAAATGGTTGGCTACTATCGGCATCAAATCCGAAGCATGTCAGACCTTTCTCAAAGTCAGTCGCAAAGATGTCGACGACAGTGGCCTTTTCGAAACCGATTCATTTCTTCGTGAATTGAAACTTGGTATCGGTAGTAATAAACTCTATCTCGGATTGGATGATGTGGCGAACTATCACATCAAAGCATTCTAACCCCACACGGGGAGTGGGTACCCCCAGCGCATTACCTTTTTGGGACCCCCAGCGCTGTTTCACCCGCTACCCGCGCCTGAATACTGCGCTGGTGACGCTTGACAATTAAAACAAACAATGTAGTATTTCAATATGAATGAATACATCGTCAATCTCACTTGGTCTGTAACCGGCTCGGTCAAGGTCAAGGCAAACTCACCCGAAGAAGCTGCCGAACTAGCTAAGGGCCCTACGGTTTCCTTGCCCGAATCCAATTATTATCTCGAAGATTCAATCACCTGTAACCCTGATGCCGACGTCCGGTTAATATCGTAATACTATGAAACAACTACTGACATGGTTACGTAAACGTACACCGTCGTTTATTTGCGCAGTAATAGGTCACGGGCATCTTTCAACAGTCGAACCGTATCAAACGATATGGACATACAAAAATTATAAGGGACTGACCGTAGAGGATTTAACGAAGACCGATAACGTATCCGAAGTATCAGTCCGCGGAAAGTTAAAATGTAAACGTTGTGGACAGATTTCCATCGGTAACGTTAAATATAAAAACTATTGTTAGTTTAACGTTAAAGGACACCAATACACAATAAACCATATGGCGCCTAATAGGCGGTCATACATGCGCAGAATTGTGGCGTACTTGAAGTATATTACCATTTTTTATCGCAACGTCAAGCGCCAGGAGTTAACGTTAAAGGAATTAACGCAGGCCTTGGTCCCACATTCTCGGCGCCTTTCGGTCGGCCTCATCATCTCTCACATGAATAGTTTAACAAATAAGACCGAGAAGTCAAGCGGTGGGAAAACGTGTGAGTTTTATTGGCAAAGTTTGGATACGTCCAAACACAATCCAATGGTTCACTCACATGAATAGTTTAACAAATAAGACCGAGAAGTCAAGCGGTGGGAAAACGTGTGAGTTTTATTGGCAAAGTTTGGATACGTCCAAACACAATCCAATGGTTCACTCACAACCCGTAAGAGTTAGCCAGTCTGAATCCGTTAACAGAGGTCGAGCTGAGGAAGTGGTTATCTAGAAACCTTAAACTGTCATTTCGTTAAACATAATACGGAAACCGAACTGCTTTTGTGTCCCTTACATTGTCTTTCCTTTACACCATCAATCTATCATACTATCCAAAAGAGTCAAGCGTGGTCTGACACCGCTTGACAATAGTTAAAACAATGATAGTATTCAATTATGAACGGAAAGATTAAATTCGACGAACTGAGTGACTTGGCAGAGTTTCTCAAACACTTCACCGGTAGCTCGGCTATCTTTGAAGTCCGCCAAGACATGACGACGAAACGGTGGATACTTGAATTTACCGGAGGCTTTTAATTATGAAAATTACAACAGTTGTCGAGAATAATCCGGCGAACGTATGAAAACCGGCCGCAAAGTCGCCGTCATTACATATATCCAAGTCATGATGTTCAAGGCTTGACATTAGTTAAACATTTGGTAAACTTTTTATATGAAGAAATTCTGTATGGTTGCCATTTCCAACCTGTCATTCACAAGGGGAAAGCGGTGGGCTGAAAAGTATGTGGAGTTGCGAATGGAATTTCATCGTAAACACGGCCACGGGTTGATTCTGTCAACGTGGCATGGCGTCGAATTTTTCGACAACGTGTTAAAGGCCCTCAATGGCGATATGTGTAAGGAACCCAAAGGGGAATACCGAAATAATTTCCTCAAACTGATTGAGATTGGTTCGAGGGAGGCTTGACATTAGTTAAACATTTGATACAATTTCTATATGACAAAAACCACCTTAGTCTTTATTGGGACGAACATCAGCCCGAAAGTCGGCGACATTCTGACTGACTTCCGAGGCGATACCGAAATTTTCTGCTCGTCGAATCCGCCCTACGAGCCCGAGGACAGTCTCAACCGCGGCGCCAAGGTATACACCCGCAAGGCCGGAAAGACAAGTCAAAATCACAGTTATCCTTCCGTGTATGGGTTGGAATTTGTCCTGACGCCCGAGGCTTGACAATCCAAGACAAATGTGGTATGATTCAGCCAATGAAAAAAGAATTGTCTGCAATGATTTTCCCGGTTGAGAACTATACCGATAAAATCCATTTTGGTGTTAAAAGTCAAATGGAAAAATATTCCCACTTGTCTTTTACCATCGGACAGCTCAAGCCATATCTTCAAAGTGGTTACCCTTGGTTGAAAGATTTAAGTGAACGTCAAGACATTCTTCTCAAACAAATTATAAAAACGGGGCTTGCCAAATTGGTTCAATTGGGTATGGTTAAGAAAGTCACAAGTAAGGTTCAAGTGGAACCACAATGGCAATGGGCTTCAAAGGTCGCCGAGAGTGGCTACACGAATATCACCAACGAGAACGAAGTCGCACAGACTGACGAAGCCCGCAAGGCCGCCAGTCGTCGGGCAATTGGTGGACGTTCCCTTCACAGACTCAACGGTAAAGCTAAGCTCGGACAGCTACACGCTTGACAATAGTTAAATATTTGGTAGTATTTCTATATGAAATTACTCACCAAACAAATCGAAAAAGCTCTGGCCAATCCCACCCTCAACGGCCAAAACGCTCAATATCCCATCTGTAAGTTTTTCAATCCGTGTGGAGCTGCAACGTGGCTCATCTTCGCCCGTGAAACTGGCGACTCGGCAGACATCCTTTGGGGTGTGGCTGACCTCGGGTTCGGTTGCGTCGAATATGGGACAATCAGCTTGTCAGAGCTCCAAAATCTCCGTCTCCCTTTCGGTCTGACCATTGAACGTGATTTACATTGGGCGCCCAAGACTCACGCCAACGGTGACAAGTGGAACCTCGCCGACTATCTGAAACTCAACTCTCTGTCGTCAATCTGACACCGCTTGACAATTCTCAAACATTTGATAAAATACTTTTATGATTAATTTCATTATCCCAAAAACCTCCATGTGTGTCGTCATTTCCTATCGGGACGGCAACAAAACCGAAACTCTCATTCCTACTCCGTGTAACAACGCGGATTTGCGGAATACAATGTTGATGAAACATCGAGTGGGCTTCTCCGAGATTCGGGGAATCAAGTCCGTCGAGGCCGGCGAGATGTTTCGCGGCCGGTGACACGCTTGACAATTACCGAATGTTTGGTAACTTGTTTAGGTAAGAAGAATTTAAAAATCATGGTTGTTGGTTGGTTCGGGGCTTTTCTTTTTTCTCCCCGATGGTCCCTATATTTTGGGAAACCAACCAACAATCGAATCTGGTGGCTGTTTGGGACTATCCGTGATATAATCGTGGGTCGCACGGGACCTCGTTACCAAAACTCTAATAGCTACCGTTACACGGAGTCAAGCCTCATTCCGAGTATATGGAGTGGGGCTTGACTCCTGCAAATCTTTTGTTAAACTATTCATGTGAGGCGAATCAAGCCGGAAGGGAGTTACGCGACCCGTAATTCCTTTATCGATAAAGATGGGACGCTTGACAATAGTTAAATGTTTGGTATATTGTATTTACATATGACACCTGAACAGACCAAACTAATCTCCGACTTGGCCGCCGACTTGAAACCAATGGTTAAAGATATTGAGGCCGGCATACCTACCACCCAAAACAATTACGGCCGTTATGGGTCGCTCATCAGTCAATTGTCAAAGGGTGACAAACGAGTCGGCGCCATCATCGCTCTGGCGCTGATTGAAGCCGGTGCGAATCGTGTTGGTGTTCAAAACGCACTGAAACTCTTTGTGTAAGGCTTGACATTTCTTTAACATTTGATACACTTTCTATATGAAAAAACTATTCAAACAAAAACCGCGCAACCAAGTTGGGTATCGTTACAGTAACAATTACATTGGAACTGTCACTGTCACGCCGGAAAATCTGAAACGACTCTCGGAGTTTCGTCAAGCCGTCCGTGAAATCGGTCGCTCGACTTCGATTCGTGGCCGGTCAGCCAATCGTCGGGCTCTTGCCGAACGCCATGGTTTGATATATAACATGGTCTTGTCAGACGTTCCCGCCAAGTTCGCAACGTCGCTCGATGTTTACTGGCGTTAATAATTTGTCAAGCGTTGTGTCGCAGTAAACGTCACCATTATTCAGTGTGATGATTGAAAGATGCAACGCTTGACAATAGTTAAAACAATGGTATTCTTTGGTTATGAATAACACAATCGACCTCGACAAACAATTTTTCTTCGGTGGTAACGCCACCTTCACCGTTGAATCCGAAAAATCGGGCGAACATAAGACCTACAAAATCCGCCGGACGAAGCCCACCCCGCGTTTCCCGAACCCGTCGCTCATGTTGTCACTCCTCAGTGGCCCGTGTAATGAAACGAATTACAGTTATATCGGTATCGTTAACGAAGAAACCGGCTCGCTCCGTCTGACCAAGGCGAGTAAACGGAATGAACAGAGTCCCGACGTTTTAACCTTCAATTGGTTAATGAAACATCTCTTTACCGATAAAGTTCTAATGAATGCAAAGGTACACCACGAAGGGAAGTGTGGAGTCTGCGCAAGAAAATTGACAGTTCCCGAATCAATTTTGAGAGGCATAGGTCCCGAATGTTGGAGCCGGATTGCCGGTTGAGGCTTGACAAGTCCCCGTGTATAACAGCGGGGATTTTGTCCTGCGGTAAACTTTCGGGCTAAAAATCAATGCAGGTGTAGTATCGACGTTCCGCTTGTTCAGCTCTCTTTTGACTCCGTATGTCTCACATGGATACTATAACAAACTATCCCGCCGAGTCAAGCGTCGTAGAGTGAGGCTTGACATTCCTTTAACATTTGATACACTTTTTATATGATTAAAGGAATTACAATTTTAAGCCGCGATGGAAAACATAAAGGTCACTATACAGGCGGCGTCCGGCCCTGTCAAATGGAAGGTTGTCGTGGGAGTCGAATGGCTATCAGATGGGACGATGGAAAACTAACATATCCTTGTAGCACTTTGACTAAAGCCATTTCGTCGACCACGCATAAAATAATGTGACGCTTGACATTCCTTTAACATTTGATAATCTATCTATATGATTTTAACAGCTAACGAGGAAACTCGGTTTAATTTATTGGAGGAAAAGTTTTCCAAGGGACAATGCACCGAGCCTGAAATTATCGAACTGCAAGAACTGCTCGACCGTTATTACAACAATTGTCACGCTTGACATTAGTCAAACATTTGATACACTTTCTTTATGACAATTTCACAACTCGCCAAATTGAATAAGAAACACGGCGGCCATTTTTTCGACCATGACAACATGAAGGTTGCCGGTGATACACAGAAAAGTTATCGGATTGAATCCGACGAACTGAATAAGACCGTGATTCTCACTCGCAAACGGGATAACCATCAATGGGAATTTTCCGCCAAGACCGGCCGCGTTACTCACGCTTGACATTTCACCAAACAACCCTATAATCATTTTACATATGCCACCTATCAAAAAGATGACTTTTAATGAGTGTATGGACGGTTATATCGCCGCCCTCGACACTATCACACAACAACAGATTGACGCCCTCGCCTATATCTTCGGCGCAAGTGGGTGTGGTTGGACGAAGGAAAAGGCTATCGCCGAATTGGGATTCGAGAAACACGACGCAGGTGATGAACTCGACGACAACGCTTGACATTCCTTTAACAATTGATACACTTTCTATATGACAAAATCATACACACACGAACAAGTCACTTATGGGGCCAAGGGCCGCCGGTGGGAATTTACCGCCCCCAATTATCAATTTGCGACGCCGACGATGCCGGGAGGGGTCATTACGGCCCACAAGGTTGCCCGAGTCATCAACGGCTCGCATAAACGGTGTGACGGGATGGACAATCTGGCGCGGGGGAAGATGTCCACCATTTTCCACAAGGCCGCAACGGCGGCCAGCCGGAGGATTCGGTAAAAACAAACAAGGGGCGAACGGTGGGCGCAGTTCCACTTCGCAAGATGAAAACATTAAACGTTCGCCCCTCTTTCTTCACCGCTTGACAATTTTTAAATGGTTGGTAATATTCAGATATGAAAACAACCAAGGAAATCAAAAACTTTTTAAAGGAAATGGGCCTCACTGTCAGAGGTAACACGGGTACCGGAAAGTCTAAATGGCAATCTTTCCATGTTCCGTCTGACATCATTCCCATTAGCCAGCTTCAAGTAATGAAATTCAGTCTGCCGGAGTTTCCGGTGGAGTTTCGCAAACTCTGTATCCGAACGGTTTATCCTGATTCTGAAACTCTTTACTCGCAGGACACGGCCGGAAATGTCGGAAAGTATAGCATCGCCATGTTGCCCCACCAATGGGAACACGTCATGGCGGTCTGGCCGCTGAAGTTCATCGCTTGACATTTCTCAAAACAACTGTAAACTGTCTTTGTCATGAAAAACAAAATTATCGCCTTCGCCGCCTTGGTTCAAGCCGAAACCGAGGCACGCATGAAAGCCGGAGGCAGTCACGAATCCACCATCGACGTCCACGCAAAGACGACGGTGAAAGAAGGCAAGAAATATGCCAAGGTTGACATCGGCCAGAGCGGCCGTTACATGGTCGAGATGAGCACGGGCAACATCTTCGGCATCAAGGCTTACGGTCAAATCCACAAGGGGCATTTTTACGGGACTGTGGACACGATTAACGATTATTACTGGGGCGAATACTACCCGATTCACAAGACCAACCCCGTCGGATGTTGCAAGTGGTCGGTGCCCAAACTCACTTTCGCTCCCCAGCCTGTTGCTGGGGCGTGAGGTTCGGTCAATCGGCATCAAGCCTCCCCGAGAAATTGGGCGAGGCTTGACTGCTGCGGTGAATATGTTAAACTTTCCTTGTGAGAGACGATGTGGCTGAAATACGCCGGAGAGTAGGGTAACGGCGGCTGCGTTCGTTTTTTTGAGTGTATAGGAATGAGACACGCTTGACAATTCATTTAAGTATTGTATTCTGTATTTGTAAACGGTAAACATCAAAACAAATAACAATATGAACGCTAACGAAATTATCTCACAAGTCGAGTCTCGCAGAGGCCGTCACGTCAAGGTTACATGGCAACGTGTGGCCAAAGTCCTAAAGGGTGCTTCCTCACTCTTAATTGTCAAGCGCACTTCCGCTTGGGTTCGTTCAGGAATTGATTACGCAAATCTCAACGTAGTTAAAGAAGGCATCGCAAATGGTGAACGTGGCGAAGTCCAACCTTTGCCTTGGGGTGAATGGATTCAATTCCCCTTTATCATCGGCCACAAGGGGACTGAATATGTTCGCCTTTATCCGGCGACGTTTGACAACCTTAAACCGGAAGTTGAATGGTCAATTAACGGAAGACCGGCAAGCTATGAAAGTTGTGAGCAGTATCTTCTTTCGTCTGAAAAACGGAAGGATGAAGATGACCGCCCGCTTTGTTTTACTGTCAAGGCCGAATCGGTCATTGACATTGCAGATTAGTTCGGTTCATATTGTAACCAGCCCCGATGAAAGACTCTGGGTCTGGTTTTTTTTCTTTTTATGGGCAAGACTCATTTTAAGTCTTGTTTCTGCTGAACGTTTCTTTCCCCAATGTGGACTATTAGGACCTGTGTTTACATTTCTTAAATGTTCTTTTTCATTTTCTGTTAGTTTTCTATGTGGTGAAGAATTAGACATTTTTAATTTGACTTCATCGGAATATTTTTTGCCTATTTTGGCAATAGACATTTTCTCTCTTGCATAATCACTAAAAAATTGTTCGGTTGATTCAAATTTTAGATTGTAACATTTGTCTTGTTCATTTCTGGCAATGTCAAGATATTTTTGTTCTACTAATATTCTTTTATTAGGTTCGGTAATTTCTACTATTAGAAATTCAAAATTATCCTTACCATATTTATTCCACGCACGCTGTAAGTAATCATTATAGTGTTTATTTTCAATTAAACAATTCTTATGTTCTCTCCATCGTCGTTGAATACTATTAGCACTTCCAACATAATACTTGCCATTAGTCTTGTTTACTATCTTGTAAATTCCCGATACGTTTCTTTTCGTGGTAGTCGGCAAGTTTTTCTTTTCTAATTCTGTCTTTGTGTCGTTCGTAAAATCGTTTGGCACGTTCATTGTTTCGTTTTCTTTGTTCGTCAAGTGTAAGTTTGTCGTTTCGTTTTGGCATATCATAAGTTATCCTTTCATTTAATAAGTATAATATGAAATTTGATAACGATAGAAAATTTACAATTATCGTTAAAGGAATCAACGCACTCGTAGTATCGACCTCCCGCTTTTACGCTTCGTTATCTCACACCAATAGTTTAACAAATAACCCAGATAAGTCAAGCGTCGGAGAGTGAGGCTTGACAATTTCTATTAGTAATATAAACTACCTATATGAAAAAGTTCACGCACGTCGGTCATGTGGTTGGAACGGGAGACTTATATCCCAGCTACAACACCAAGCTCCGCGAAACTAAAACTCTGTGGGTGACGCCCAAGGGCATCAAGTTCCGCAAGTCTGATGGGTTCAAGCCGAATGATGAATGGCCGAAAACTCACTTGGACTTGGCCACGGTTATGTCGCAGGTCACCATCTGATATTGATTGAGGCTTGACGTTTCTTTAACATTTGATACACTTTCTATATGAAAAAAACAACTGACCAACTTATCGCCGAATACAAATCCGAATTCATCCGCACCAACGGAAAAGAAATTTTCTGCTGCTGTTACACCAACGGCTGGTTCCGTGTCGGTAACTCGGATAAAGTTCGCCGTGTCAAATTCGAGGAAATGATTGCCACTTTACAGAGTCGCCCGACCGTCAGCGACCGCACCGAAATGGTGAATGGTGTTCCGACCGTCATCAAGGCTAGCCAACACGTCGTCCGGTCCTATCTGGCGCCGCACTCCGATATTGTCGAAGAGCGTGACACTCCGCACTGCTGCTCCCCTTCTAACGAAACGTATTGGTCCATGTGAGGCTTGACAATACTCAAACAATCTATATCATTTAAACATGAGAACAAAATACTTCAAAAATATACGGGCATTTGACGCCATCAAACGGCTCGCTAACGATAGTCTCACCGCCCCATACGAGCAGACCGATTCGTGGAAGCCGTCCGCATACTCAATCTCGGAAGTATACAACCGCAACGACTTCCAACAAATCACTCGCCAAGAGGCGCGGAAGTTACGCCCGACGGCCTTCCGCACTCCGTTTTCTAAGGCTTGATTTCTTAAACAATTGTGGTAATCTAACCATATGAGAACAAAATATTTTACGAAACAATCGTCCTTCATCCGTGTGTGGCGAATCAGGAACAATTTCGTCGCATACTTTTCACGCGGACGGGGTTATGTGTGGTGTCGGTCGGCGTGTGATAACCTCGAAGACTGTATCGCCGGCAGCCTGACTCCCGTCACCCGCGACCAAGCTCGCAAGATGGAACCCAAGGCTTTCCGCAAGGCTTGACATTCCTTTAACATTTGATACACTTTCTATATGAAAAAGAAACTATCCAAAGCTCTTCAGGCCGCAATCAAACGTTATCTTGACAATCGTGACAATCGTGACAGTCAATCGGCAACGTTCGTCTGGGACAAGCCGGCTGACCAAAAAGCAATCTCTGAAATTGCTTTCACTGAAAAGTCAATGGTTCGTGTCGAACAATCATCTGGTCGTTGGTGGTTCACCGTGAAACGTGGCGCCCAACGTTGGACGTTCTACGCCCATGAAGACAATTACACGCAGACACTCACCGGCACGCAGGCAACGTCCTGTAGCCCGCTGACAACACTGTTCGGCAGGGCTTGATTTAGTTAAAACTTTCGGTAAACTGGCTTTATGAGAATGTTATCATCTACGCCGCCCCCGGAAGAGGAAACTCAAGCAGACCGTGACCGGCTGACTCGTCAAGGCCCGCCACTAGGCAAGCATCGTATCAATCTCGGGCCGCTCGGTTATGTGACCAAAGGCCACTGGGGACGCAAGCCTGATTGGGCATTCGCAAATTGTGTCTTGGTGCTGGAGTTGGTGCTGGGTTCGGCTATGTGGGTTCGGTATCCTCGCCATGATATCGTCGCTTGACTTGTGGTAAACTTTCTATAAATTAAGTGTATGAGTTGCCCTTGTCCATGTTGTAAGACAGATTCCGACAATTTCGGTAAGCCACCGGTAAACTGTCCAAAATGTAATAAACCAATGTGGAAGTGTTCCACAAGTTATGGCGCCGTTTGGGCGTTGCCGCCTATGTTAAAACATTTACGGGCTGGTAGTCTTCATGCTATTGTTTATGAATGTTACGAATGTAATGTGATTATACCAACAAATGTGAATCGTCACGATTATCATAAACGTCGTGACCCTGCTGATGGTGAACTAAAACGTATGCTCACGGTAACATTATACCATGAGCCTGATTTTCAGACTTTTACCAAGTTTGGGCCATTTGCTAAGTCCGCTTGACTTTCTACAAACTTTCTATAAATTAAGTGTATGACGAAGACCGCACAAGAAGCTGAAGCACTCTCCAAGAAGCTACGGGTTGCTTTCGAGAAAGTCCAGAACAAGGAACACTGGAAGAATCCGATTGATGCCGTCATTCACAAGTCTGAAATGGATATCACCGGCGATGCCATTCAATTCTTCACCGGAACACAAGCCTTTTTCAGCTCCAACAAACTGACTTTGGCCGAATGTGAGGCCGGCATGGTTCGTGTCACCGCTGCCGGTTACTACGCCGGCCCATGTAATTGATTTATGTTAATCACCAAACAATTTGACGAAATCATCGTCGAACGAACACACTGCCCAAGTTGTCGGGCGCCAAGAGGCCATAACTGTTGCTCGGCCTTCGGTAACTTTGTCTCTCCACACAAAGACCGTGTGAAGGATTTTCAAAAGAGGTTCGATGTCAAGTTCACGGTGCTACCAAAGCTGAAGGCTTGATTTGTCAAAACAATCGTGGTAATCTAACAACATGAAACGAGCCAAATATTACAAGATAGCCGGACTGTTCGCAGTGTTGCTTTGTCCTGCTGGTGGTGACAAGGGCTTCACTGTCCATGCTAACGGATTGCTTGGCGAACATTACAATCTGTCAACCGACTTCCCGAATGGTGGTATCAGCCGGATTAGTCGTGACGAAGCCGAACGGATTGCCCCTCGCTCAGCTCTCCGTCAATACAAGATAACATGACACTCGCCGACTTACAACATTTCAAATATGCTGGTGGTTATTTCAGAGACGCCAGAGTGCCAAAGGGCAAGACAGCTCCCGTGCTTCATGGTAGTGAAATCATTGAGGTTATACAGAAGCACCTGAATCCTCCAGTCGAACGACCTGGCAATGACCAGGCTTGTGTGGATGCTCAATGCCCTTGATACGCTTGACTTGAGCAAAGTTCTTGGTATCTTATCTATATGAAATTGATTCTCACCAAACACGCCGACCATGTTGAGGTTGAAGTGATGGACGGTAGCCTTCGCCTTCATTGCTACACTTTCAACAACATGAAACTTGCCGAGGCCTTTTGCACCGGCTTCCACTGTGCCAAGACTGTAATCAACGGCATGGTTCAATCTCTGCCACTCGGTTACGAGAAGCGGAAGGCTTGACCGGTGGGATTGGTGTGATATGATGTGGGTGTGAGGTTCCGATGGGTATGTTCCCTTACCGAAAGGTAGAGCCTCAACACCACCCTACCGCGGGGGCTTGCCAAGGGGTTAAAACAGCCCTACATTCCCCCCTACCGTGGGGTGGGGAGTGGCCTTCTGGACACCCCTTTTTGACACCCCCCGCGACCCTCGCATGTCCATTCTCGACGGGGACGCCATTTCCCGTTGGAAAAAAGAATACGTATCCACGTTCTATAATAACTTGATTTTACCGTTTTCTATGGTAGACTTTTGTTCACATGTTAAACGAAGTTGAAAAAAATCCCGGAGAAATTTTAAATCTAAAAGACCGATGAAACTGATTGAAAATTGGATTAGAAATTCGTCACACAGTCCTTGGTGTGAAGAGGCCGATGGAAACATCTATTCAAGTGGTGGAGATTGTAATTGTGGTAGAGTCGATGTTTTGGATGCTATGAAATCGTCATATTTAAATGCTTTCAAAGATGGTATGAAACATGCCGCCTCTATCTGTGATGGTCATGAAGATTGGATGCCTGCCGATAATGAGGAATGTAGGGATGCAATTTTAAATGCGGTCAAAACTATAAAATTATGAATAAATTCAGAATTACAGCATTTAAAGGAAGTTGTTGGTCAACTCCGGCCTTTGCGTGGTATGATTATAGTAAAATGAAAAATTCATATACATCTTGGGATTTGGTTTTCAGTATTCTTTGTTGGGAAATTGCCTTTGGAAAGATAAAACATTTATGAACGAAGAAACAATCACAATAACAAAAAAAGAATATGATTCTCTTAAAGAGGATGCTAAATTCATGAGAGCTCTGGAAGCAGCAGGGGTTGATAATTGGGAAGGTTATGACTTTGCGCTAGATGCGATGAAAGAACGTAAAGATGAAAAAACGAAAGCCGAGACAAATATAACACTTGGCTTTTTAAATAAAACTTAAACAAAATAAGGATAACACAAATGATTGCATCAATATGGATAACAATGTCACTGGGGTCGTGTCTCGAAGTAATTGTCGTTGGCATGGTCGTCGGGTTCGTCGTCGTAAGTATTCTCTGGAAGAAGTTCTTTTGAGTTATTATAAAACTGGGAATGTGATGCCAGCGGGGCGAGTCAACGTTCGTTGACACGTAATTCCTTACTACTATCGGTTGAATGGGTATATTCGATGTCTTAGCGGATGTCCGTGGCGTCAAGAAACACCTTCGAAGAATGATTTTAGTATTGTATTATCACCGAATTCAAATTTAAGTCTGCGTATTAGATTCTCCGGAACATTCTTTATATCCGTATTATCTACATTGAATCTACCCAAATCGGATGATTTTCTATATTCGCCCATATCCACGATTGAAATCATATTCTTATCTGCATCATACCGGCCTTCAAAATCACTTCTGGTAGACGGGCCGTGGCATCTATCGGCAGGTCTTACGTGGAGTTCTTCGGTATCATTGTACCACCACCATATCTTATTTTTCTTATTTTTATAATTATGTCCAATATCATTATATGAGATGACTTCTTGTACGGCTTTCTTTGGATATTGTTTAACTACGTTCTGAATCTTATTCTTTATAGCATCCACGTCACCGCCTATTATGTAGATGTATTTGTGTTTCATTGAACCCATTCCCAAGTAAATTGCGTTGGTTGCCTGATAGATGGTTCCTTTATGACCTTGATTGTCATCGGCAAACGTTACCACCACTTTTATAGATGGTTCATCTCTCTTCAATAGTTTTAAAGATTGTCCAATTACGAAGGATTCTAGGTTCTTTATACCAATATCATCTATGAATAGTCTTTTAAGTTCGAGTATTTCTGTCGGTTTTACTTCTGGTTCGAGAAATCTACCAACAGTATAAAAAGGTACGCCGTAGATTATTACTCCAATCATTTGTCTATTTCCATCTATTTTTTTGTATATACCGTAAATTCTTTTTATGCCGGATGGGAATGTTTCAAGGTAATGTTTAAGGACGAACGGTTCGGATTCCTGCCTACTTGTGGGTAAAATTTCAAAATCATCCTTCATTTTCTCAAGGATGACAAATTCTTTTAATATTTTGACCACGGCATTTTTTATGCTCATAGGTATAAATAGTCACGATTTATTGTTAATTTGATTCTATTTATTCTTTATATGAATGTTCATCAACTAAAAAAATTAATAAGAGAAGTCATCCAGGAAGTGGAAACGGATGTAGAATCAGACATAGAAGACCCGAAAGATAATTCTGGCGAGTCAGAACCTATATCACCAGCAGATTTACGTAAAAAACAGTTTGGAACCAAGGGTACGGTTCTTTCATTGTCATTGGGTGGTATGAATAAAAATAATTCTAAAACTCTAAGAGATTTTATTGGAATGATAGCATATGAAGCCGGCAAACGTCAATTGGACATTATCCATGCCGAATTGGAAAAAGATGGTAAGATTGGTATGGAAATGGATACCAGAGAAATTGATAAAGTAGAACCAAAGACAAACGTTCCACCGGCCAAAACTGGTCCGTTGCCAAAAGGATGGAAGAGAACTCCACCGGATGCTGCAACATGGAACGCTATGAGTCCTGAAGAGAGAAGTTCATTTTTAGTTCCAAACTCTCACGAAGAGGATTGGAAAGCAGCTACCGACGCGGATGTAGCCAAAGCTAAGAGTAAACCTTCTAAGATTACAAAGGACACTCCTATGTATAATTTCGGAAGAGAAGGTAAATTACCTAAAGATAATGAATTGTGGACGGACAACGATTGGAAGACGTGGGAAAGATTGAATCCAATTCAAAAGAAACAGGTCAGATTTAACATTCCAAAATACGAACCGGTTGACTGATTTAGTAATGGTATATTCATATTATAAAGGACATCCTTAATTGAGGGTGTCCTTTTTAATTTAATACGTTAAATGGACTTTATTAATAGTTATACTCATATGCAACGCACTGTCATAAACAAAGGTAAGAAATATCGTGTAAATGTAGCAGATTTTGATGGAGTTGGGCCATCTAGTGATTTTGGAACATTGTGGATGCAATCCACCGACCTAAATTGGTATGCTGTAAACGTCTCGGGGTCAGGTCTACCTGCTACCATTTATATAAATCAAACTCCACTCACTTGGCAATCTATAGGTGGTCAGGATTTCGGATATCAATTACTATACTGCGCCGACAACGGAAATGTATATAAAACGTATTTGAGTGGAAGTGCGGGAAATGTCACCATGTCTATCAGTCAGACTCCTGCTCCCTCCAATTTAGATTATAAACCATATCTTTTATTAAAATCTATAACCGATGGATTTTCTTATCCTGTATATGCTAAGAGCGGTTCCATTTATCTATTTACTGATACCAATCATCCGATATTTATGAATGGTGGTAATACATATCACCCATTGCCAATCTCCCCCATCTCAGGAACATTGATTGCCGATAAAGACGGATACTACCCGATTGACATCCATATACCAAATACATCATCGTGGAATATCAGTAATGGTGGTTATGGTTACGTATCAGTATATGGATGTAATTTATTAAAGAATCTAAATGCCTCCAACAATAATTTGTCCCAACCATTTATTAACACTATCTTATCGTCGTTGGTGACGGGTGGATTGAATAGTGGTTCGGTTTATTTGACGGGTAGTAACAATGGATATCCTACGGATTTGACTAATGTTACCACGCTTCAAAATAGACATTGGAATGTCAGTGTTAATCCAACTCCTATTACACCTTTGTCTGGAAGACTCATGGCAGATGCCGATGGGTATCTTCCGGTTGATGTAAACATTGCCGACCAAGCATCTTGGAGTGTAGGTTATGGTGGGTATACTTTCATTTCAGCATTAAATTGTCCTATTCTCTCCACGTTACATTGTGGTGGCAACAATCTTTCATCTATAATTTTGACGGGTGCGACTTCTTTAAATTATTTGGATGCTCCGAATGACCATCTTTCCTATATCGACCTAGCAACTAATACCGCATTGACTCAATTAGTATTGAGTAATAACCAATTTACATCAATAGATTTATCTCACAATCCAATATTGGATTATTTGGCAGTGGATAATAATCTATTTACTACTCTAAGTTTACCGCATAATCCGATACTTACAGGTTTAGTTTGTAACAGTAATCCAAACTTAGTATCCTTGGATTTATCATATAATCCGCTCATCAATGGAACGTTGAATTTTTCAAATAATCTTTCTCTTACCACGTTAAATATGAGTAATAATACAGGATTGGGTGCGACATTTACATATGACAGTGGTGGATTGCAAAATATTCAAAACTTAATTCTTGAAAATACCCAATGTGTATGGATATACGCCCAACTGAATCATCTAACCAACTTGGACGCATCTAATAATTCACAATTGACTGATTTGGAATGTTATAGTAACAATTTAACTTCACTAGACGTATCTAATGATGTGGCATTGACTAGATTGGATTGTTCTGATAATCAATTAACTCAAACATCCATTGATGGTATATTAGCATCCTTGGTTGCTCATGGATTAAGCGGAGGAACGGTTATTTTAGCTGGCGGAACGAATTCGCCACCAACAGATTTGACCAATGTAACTATACTTCGAAGTAGAGGATGGACAGTAACCACAAACTAATACCAACTATGTTACAACAAAACCTAAAAATAAAAACCGAACACATGGCAGAGAATAACTATCTCTTCATCCATATCCCCAAAACAGGCGGCAGAAGCGTATTATCCGCTATGGGTATCAAATTCCATTGTGAACACAAATCTTTACAGGAATACATAAAAGACCTAACCGAACCCGTGGTAAGAAGTAGATACAAATTCACCATCATCCGCAACCCTTGGGATAGAGCAGTATCATGGTATAGATTCTTCTATAAACCAATGCCCAACGAAATACCCCTAACCTTTGAACAATGGGTGTTATCTAAAACTGGCGGCAAAATGAACAACCGAACCGATAACCCATCCTTCAATAGAGTTAAAATCCCCTTGGATGTCCTCTCCTATTGCAGAAACGCCAGCGGTGAACTCCTAATGGATAAATACCTACGCTTCGAACACCTCAACGAAGACTTTAAAGAAATTGCCACCAAATTCAATATCACTACCCCATTACCCACCATCGGTAATCAAGACCAAAAACACGCCATCCAAACTGCCACTCACCTCATAAAGATGAATAAACAAGCAGAAGGATTCATCCTTGATACCTCTACTAATTATAAAGACCTCTACAAATCCCAAGAATCAATTGATACTATCGCCAATATGAACCAAGAGTTAATCACAAAATTCAACTATTCTTTCTAATTCTTCATATGTATACAGATGGGTAACACATGAAGTGTTGCCAATAAAAAATAAATCAACAGGAAAACAAAATTATGGCCATTACTACTACAACCCCAATCTCCGCCTCGGTATTCAACCTCTGGTGGATTAAGAATGCAAACCTCTTCACTAACATACCAGTGTCAGGTAGCAGCACAACCAATCTCAACTTAGCATTCGTTCCATTCAACGGCACCTATGCTCTAAGCACTACCCCATCAAGATTGAATCTTAATGTCGATGCTTTGAAAACAACTGATGCTACCTTCAATGGTGTCTATAACGGATTGGTCACGGAAATCCAACGTCAATATACCGTTAAGAATCCCGGTGCAGTATCAACCTTTGTTATCAAAACCTTGAACGTCATGGCACAGAACCCTGATAGACCAGTATCTATCTTCGTTCAAGCATTAGTCAATGGAGCAGTAAAAACCTTCATGATTAATGACGTGTTCGCCCTCGCTGGCACAGACTCAACCTTCGCAGTCGTTCTTAATAATACTATGAACGAATTCGGTAGACAAGGTAAAGTGGCCGGAATCATCTCCTAAACAATATATCCACAAACAAAAAGACACCCGATTATGGGTGTCTTTTTTTATAATTTGACATATGACATAAATTGGATATACTTATTTTTATATGGGCTCGTAATGGTTTCGACATGATGTTGAAGATAAACGAAGCACGCCGAGGATGTTATCAGGACTCGTAAAAAGATAACAAAAACATAAATGCTAACCTTAACCGTTTGGCCAACCTCGATTTTTCATTCTCGGTGAATGAAGTTGAGGTCGCAGTAGCTTAATAACTACTCCGTCGCACTGACCGACTTCCTCTAAGTTGGATGTGGCGTAAAATAGAGGAAGAACTGCTTGTAGTTTAAATTATAAGACTGATACGAAAGGCCAGTATGCCAATCTATGACATGTAGGTTGTTCATTACCGATAATGTCGAATTCACCAAAATGAAATAAGCGTGTAGCGTCGGTTGTTAGATATGTTATGGACGTTGGTTCAACTCCAACCGAGTCCAGGGAACAGTAGAATACAACCTTCACGGTGGTTGTTCCTGAGTAATGCTAATAGTATTCTTATGAGAAGAGATGATTTCTTTAATAAAAGATTTCATCTCTTCTTTTTTAAAATTACTTTTGGCATTATTGATTGCCATACATACAAATTCAACATTTCCTCTAATATATCCCTTCGACGAATCTATTCTATCTAAACTAGCTTTTTTTAAAGATTTTAGTTTGTGATTTTGAGATGACGTTTTCATCAATTCCATTTTTATTCCTGTGTATGGACATATTCCATTTTGTTTATTCCATAATTCTTTTAAATATTTTTCGTCTATATCAATATCATTTTTGTGTTTTATTATCGATGCCCTACCTTTTCTAAGATATATTTTAAATGGTGTATATTCGGTTAATCTATTTCCTGAATATTTTTTTATATTAGTGTTAGATGGAATAGTTTTCCAGAATTCTTCACTCATATTTTTATTTCTGTGAGACGTTGAACACGATTGATTGCAAAAATGTTTCATTTCTTTTTTCTCACATCTTTTAAATTCTTTTAATAATTTTTCGAATGGAATTCCACAATTCTCACATTTTATTTTAATGGTTTTCATATAAATAAATAGTGGAGACGGCAGGTAATCCGATTAATATATCCGTCTCCACCATTAAAATATATAGAATTTAGAAAATTCTCAATATATATCGATATGAAAAAAGAAGAATTAAAAGACACAATAACCAATGCCGTTTTAAACTTCTTGAATGATGATAGAATTGTAAAAAATTCTAAAGATAATCAACCCACCGAACGTCCTATATTTAAAAAGATAGACGGTAATACTTTCGGTTTAAATAAAAAAGATAATTAACGTTTTTACTTTCTTTTCTATATCTATTGTTGTAGGACACAATACAGTGTTCACATAACACACACAGAAAGGTTAATTATGTCACAAAAAGACTCTACTAGTTCCCAATATTATCCAATGGATAATTCTACAGACCAAATCATTTCAGTTTACGAAAATAAACTAAGTCAGAATATTGCCGCAAAAACTATATCTGCATCGAAACGGGGAGAGAATCCTGATTTCACAAAGGAAGAACTTCTATATCTAAACAAAAAGGCATGTGAATTAGATGACTCAGAATTGAATGTCATCACTCCACCTCCGGTAATCACTCTTAAAAAAGGTAAAACTGAATTGAACATTAGACATGCTGCGGCATTGGTTCAAAAAATGGAAGAAAAATATCCAACAGGAACGGGCATTGTATCTTCGAAAGAAAATATACTTCCACCGTATCACGAAGAACAAGCCGATTATACGATTCATCAAATTCAAAAAGAAGAACCTCTAAAAATTCCTGGAGGATTTGAACAACCAATTAAAACAATGAATAAGAATGCGTATGAAATTCGTGAAGCTGTTCTATCCCATGCTCTGGGATGGGTTCAATACACCCACGAATTTAAATCCTTCCCAAAATCAGCTCCAACCGAAGATGACGTTTTAAACGTTGCCCAAAAGTTCTACAAATTCGTCGAGAATCGAAAATAATTCCAGTATTGACATCACACTAAAATTGTGGTAGTATAGGTTGTTATGGAATTAAAAGAACTCATCAATGAAGCTAAATACGTCGTTGCATTTACAGGTGCGGGTCTGTCAACGGAGTCTGGTATTCCAGATTTCCGGTCAAGTAGCGGACTTTATTTAAGTGGAAAATACGAAGGATATACTCCTGAACACATCTTGAGTAATCGTTTCTTTCGTTCAAATAAAGAAATCTTCTTTTCATTCTACAAGGAAAGAATTATGGCGATGTCTGACAAACAACCCAGCCGTGCGCATTTTGCATTGAAAAAGATGCAGGACGTTGGAAAGTTGAAATCGGTAATTAATCAAAACATTGACAATCTAATTCAAAAAGCTGGCACCACCAACGTTTTTGATTTACATGGAAATATTTCATCGTTCAGATGTGTCAGCGCTTGTGGTAAAGATTATACAGGCGAAGAATTCATGAAGATGATGGAAGACAAGCCGGTTCCTCGTTGTGAATGTGGTGGAGTCGTAAGACCGAACACCGTTCTATTCGATGAATGGTTGAATGATGACATCTATGATGGTGCCTATCACGAAGCCAAGAAGGCTGATTTGATGATTGCAATTGGTTCATCGTTGGTCGTAAGACCAGCCTGCACATTGTTGTCAGAAATTGGCCCTGATTGTAAATTGGTAATTCTCAATAGGGATGAAACTCCCTATGACAAGAAAGCCACATTGATTCTTCGTGAACCGTGTGGTGAAGTGTTGGAGAATTTGGCAAAGGAATTATGAACAGTAGTGAATATAAAACTCCCGATAGCATATTCACTTTTGGTGAAATAGGTGATTTCTATAAAGAAACTTGGATTGATGCCGAAACTCATTTGAGAAGTTTTGATAACAGAACATTCCATTTGGAAAAGGTTGTTCAGTTTCTTGAGAATAGTAAAAAATACGTTATATGAATCCTCTGGCTCAAAAATGGGATAAGACAGGTCTGTTAGATGGAATGACAGACTTTAGAAAAAATGGATGTGCAGTGATTCTGGAAGATGTTGCTAGAATATTAATTGAAACAACTCCTAAAGAAAATAAAGAACGGTCAAGACATGAACATTTTTGTGGTTACATATTGCCTATGGTTAAAGTAGGGTATAATTTGTTATATCCACAAAAATTTCCTGATGTTGTTGTCTTTGTAAAAGACTTTGAGGAATTTTTTAATAAAAATGAATCAGTGACCGAAGTTTTAAAATCATCCTCAAATGAGGATGTAGATGTATTTTGTGAATTGTATGAACCGTATTTTATCAAAACGTTTATGAAACTTAGAATGGCAGAATGATATGAACGCATTTGTAAAAACAACCAATGGTAAGTTTCCCAATCCAAACTTTTGTTATGCTTGGAAGGGGCTTACCGAACTGCAATACAATGTAATTACATTTGAAGACGCCGACTTACAAGACCCGTCTTTCTGGATGAGTTGCAATAGAACCACGCCGGTTTTTGCCGGCGTAATTGTATTCGATGAAATCTTGGAGAAATTAGGGGTCGATTACAAAAAGATTGACACCTATCCTACCATCCTACGTTCATATCTCAATCGTTATGTCGAGAAAACCACACTTGGAGAGTATAGAAAAGTGTGGGACAAAGATGAAGATAATCGTCCTCTTATGTTCATGAAACCCATTAAACAGAAACAGTTTAACGGTAGAGTCATGAAAAGTATTCTTGATTGGATTTGTATGACTAAATTTGCCGATGATACGGAAGTTTACATTTCCGAGCCTGTTAATTTTCTCACCGAGTATAGAGTCTATATTCGTAATGGTAAAATTCTACTTGGAAGAAACTATCGCGGTGATTGGACAAAAGGCATAGACATTAATGTGGTTAAAGATGCAGTGGAAACATTTGCAGATGAAGCCCCTTGCGCTTATGCTTTGGACTTTGGGTTGACTGATGATGGTAAAACATCCTTGGTAGAATTCAATGATGCAACCAGTCTTGGAAATTATGGATTGGATGCTGTAAACTTCGCTGATATGATTGTCAGTAGATGGGTTGAGATTTGTAATCCATGAACGATACAAAGCCACAATGTTCTGTCTGTAACTGGACCGATTACGAAGGTGATTGGGGAGGTTGTAGATGGATTAGAGGGTTTAGAACTGTATGTCCTGAATGTAAAAGACATTTTAGTGGATGTCATGATGCTCCAATATTGAGTGACCCACATCCATTTTTGGCTCACCGATTTAAAAGAAGAAATAGTTGGTGGTCAAAATTTAAAAAGAAATTCTTGGATGTTATAGACATGCTAGGATATTATCCATGAAATATAAATTAATTAATAAGACTAAGATTTCTACAAATGTTCTTAAAACGTTGATAGAGTTGGCTGCTCCAAAAGGAATTGATGAAGTCGACATTTCAATAAAATATGATTATTCTGGAGAGTCGGCTTGGCATGCAGTGGCATATGCATTTAAGAAAAAGAAATCCATTAATTTGTGGATAATGGATGGAGATTTAAACCTACCTAAATATAGTAACCCGTCTGCCTTAAAAAAGGTCGGTTATAGTCCCAGATTTTTAATTAAAAACCAAAATGAAGTATTAGTATCTCTGCTAGCTCATGAACTTAGGCACATATGGCAAGGAAATGTCAGTAAACAGAATTTCTTAAAAAGTAAATTACACTATTACAAATCTTGGGATGGACTGACATATTCTAGCGTATATAAAATGGAATTAGATGCATGTAAATATGCAAAAAAAATATTAGACAAATATAGAAAATTATGATGTGTTTCGCATTTTATTTACAAATTGTAGAACTTCTTCTTTTGAATAATCATGTTTCGCAAAGTTTATTCCTTGACAAACAAACTCTGCATTTCCTTTGATATATCCTTTTGATGAATCAATTCTATCTAAACTTGCCTTTTCTATTGAACGACATTTTCTAAAACTTAATTTGCTTTCTGGAAGTATCATTTTAATACCAGTATAAGGACATTTGCCGTTTTGAAATTCCCACAATTCTTTTAGAAAGTCTATATCTATATTAGATTCCCACGAACCTCGATTCTTACTTTTATCTACAAAATATCCAAATGGAGATTTTCCTGTTTTATGTATATCATAACAAGATTTATTACAATAATGAATTCCTTTATTTTCTCTATGACGTGATGTGTATTTTCCACGTTTCATTTCAAATTCTTTACCGCATCCATTACATTTCACCTTTATCATTGTGATTGGTCTAAAATAATTTAATTTACAAGTTCCACTACAAAAATGTCGTCCATTTCTCTCTTTTAGAGTATTTAAAAATACTTTACGAGATTTTTCAAATTGCTTATTACATACCATACAATTAACACTTATTATTTGATTTTTCATAATAATTTTTTAAATTTTTCTTTCTTATTTGTTTTTTATTTCGTCGGTAATACCGCATTGATTTTTTGCAATTCGCTTGACGTTTTTCTTCTTCTGTGTTATATTTTTTATGTCTTCCCATATACAATAAATAGTGAAATGGAAAGAAAAAGTAATAAAAAAGTAATAAAATAATTTTATGTTAGGTGCTATTATCGGCGATATAGTAGGCTCTCCGTATGAAGGGTCTTCTTTAAATTGGGTGGATGATAAATCATTCCCTCTATTTGCAAATGAACTTTCGAGATTCACAGACGACACAATCTTGACCTGCGCTACCGCAGACGCATTATTGAAAATCAGTGATAATAGATGTGATGATAACACAGAGTCGTTGATGTCAATGGATAAGATATTTGCCGAGAAATACATAGAATGGAATTTAAAATATCCTGGTCGTGGATATGGAAGTGGATTTCAACAGTGGGTTGATAACGGTGGAATCGACATAAATCCAAGTTATGCAAATGGATGTATGATGCGTTGTAGTCCAATACCGTTATTTTATATAGATTCATATATGGCAAGATATACGGCATATGATAGTATTAAAATGACACATAATTCTCCTGAATCGCATCGAGGCGTATGTTCAATCGTGTCTGCTATTCATATGGCTTTACAAGGTTCTACCAAACTTCAAATCAAAGCTTATGTAGAAGAACAATTCGGTCATATGTTAGATTTAACGGTAGAACAATGGAGAGAACATCCTAAGACTTCGATTAGGTGTAATCTCTCAGCTCCACAATCATTAGTATGTTTTATGGAATCTACTGATTATGAATCTACCATCAGAAATGCCGTTTATACTAAAGGTGATACTGATACTACTGCTGCAATTGCCGGTTCTATTGCAGAAGCTTTCTACGGAGTTAAGTCGATTCCACAAGAGATGATTGATGGAGCTAAATCGAGAATGACGCCTGAGATGATAGAATTGGTAAATAAATATTATTCAATAATTGGGGAACGTAGAGAACAATATAAAGGATTTAAAATATGAAATATGTAAAAACATTAACATTAATAACATTCACGTCGTTATTAACTGCAACCGCAGCCCCATCAACCAATCTTTTATCATCTACAAAAAGTGATATAGGACTTTGGGCATTTTCATTTAGTGGCAAAGGCAATTCAACTCTAAACAATACTCATACGAATAACAATTCCACGGTCGGTGTAGAATTTCAAATTGGTTATAATACCAAACTTATTCTTCCTACGGAAGTCGGAGTTCGTCAGTCAATTGGATATTCAAATTCAAAAGTAGAATCTTGGAATTTATCGACTAAAGTATATTCCGATTGGAATGTTATTAGAGTTGGTAATCTAGAAACGGATGCCGGAGCAAATTTCGGCGTATCGTATGGAAGTCAAGTTGGTGATTGGAGTATTTCTCCTGAAATTATCGGTAGACTTTATTTAAAGAAGGATGTAGATTTATTTTGTAGAATTGAATATCCATACGACCTCACCTATGGTTCCTTTCAGAACAATTTAGCGTATAATTTTGGATTGCGATTGCGGTTTTAGAAGTTCAAAAACGGTTACAATTAAAATTAAATAAGAGTTGACTTTTTCACTAACTCTGATATAGTTATTTACATGAAGAACAAACAAACATAGGTTACTACAAACGACGATAACATCGCCTTCGTAATTTCTTTGTCTTCATATCTTCCTTTATATCCCATTAACTCAGCGGCCAGAGTGATGCTCTCTAAAAGCTTTCGTCATCGGTTCGAATCCGATATGGGATACCAATTTTCTTTACGGTCGAGATATACATTCAGTGTGTTCTTTTGGCTCAAGACCAAACTCGACCACCATTTTAACGGTCTGATAGCTCAATTGGCAGAGCGCTGGGAGGATAAAACCGACCGGAGGTTAGAGGTTCAAGTCCTTTTCAGACCACTTTTTAAATATTAATAGAATACGAACTTGACGTTTTCGAATTTTGTGTTATAGTTATTGACAGTAAGCGAGTGTGATGTAATTGGCAGCCATCCGAGTCTTAGAAATTCGGGGAGAAATCCGTGTAGGTTCAAATCCTATCACTCGTACCAATTTACGGGGTCTTAGCTCATCTGGTAGAGCGTCTGATTTGCATTCAGAAGGTGGCGAGTTCGAGTCTCGCAGGCTCCACCAAATTTTGGTGATTTAATAAAATCATCTGGTGGAATGGACAGTTTAACTGCTCCCAGTTTGTCGGTGTCGAATAACCGACTATTTTCATAGGAAGTTTCAATAAATTCTTCATATTTATACGCATGGAACACATTAAATCAAAACGTCCATTTGTAAAAATCTGCGCATATTGTCAGGGCATAAATAAACCACAGATGTCGAATTTCTCCACGGGTATAGATTCTAAAGTTAAAGATGAGATGAAACAGGTTGATGCTCAAGTAAAATCCAAATCCGATGAATTAACATTTAGTCATGGAATTTGTGAACCACATTTAATACAAACATTACAAGAAATTCCTGGAATGACAAAAGAACGTATTAATTCTATGGTCAGTAAATTGACTGACTCGGCGCCGTGTTTATTAAATAATGACCAACTCCGACATTCTTACATGCGTGGTATATTTACGCCAGAACAGGTGAAACAGGTCCAACAATCAAATCAACATTTGACGGAACGATTTAAAAAACTTGCCGGAATCTAATCCTGAGTTATAATACAGTCCATGTTCACTAATGAATTGTCAGGATTGTTTATCCCACTTATTATATATGGAATAATTGTAGGCATACTTTTATGTGGAGTTGGCGCCGGTGGATGTGTATTAATCCATCATTACAAAATTTCCATAGAAGAACGTCAATCCAATGCCGTGATAGTAACAAACGTAGTATACGTTACAAATTCAATTTCAAAATAATTTAATATGTCACTAAAAATGGAACAATGTGTATTTTGTAAATTAACCACGTTAACCCGTGGACATCATATTATCCCAAAATGCAAATCAGGTACAACCATCGTACAGACATGCGAGAGTTGTGAATCATTTATTCATTCCACTTGGACGCACAATGAATTAAGAGACGTCTATAATACAGTAGAAAGTATAATTGAAAACGAAAAGTTTGAAAAATTCTTAAAGTGGAGATGGAAACAGCCTGTGACCACAGTATTCAAATCTACTCTCGGTAAATCCAGAGATAAAAATAAATATCATTGAATATGGACACAATTTAATATATTAATTTCCATCCTTTCGTTTGTTTAATTTTATTTTTAATAAGTAACCATACACAACTATGATGTAAATCATATTTTATTCTAAAATCAAAACGAGTTCCTGTAAATACTTCGCCTGTATATTGATTTTTAAAAGTATATATAGTTTTGTTATATTGAGAATGATTGTGACCAGAGCATTTATTTTTAATTTTATCTATAACACATTGAAGACGTTTCTTTCCTTTCCATATAGATGAGAGACTAGATTTTGTTTGGTTTGAATGATGTTTTCCTAAAAATGGAGGATTGAGTTTATTATTTTTTATCAATTGATTTAGATGGGGTATTGAATGAATTCTGCCTTTGTTGCTATTACTTATTTTCTTTTTTATTTCATCGGTCATATCTACTCTATCAGAGATAAATGATATATTATAGCATTTACTTCTTTCTGTTTTAGCCATATCCAAATATTTTTGTTCTGTGTCTTTTAGTGTTTTGAAGTTTGCTGTTGTTTGCTCTATTATTAGAAAATTAAAATTATTTTTACCGTGTTTATTCCACGAATTTTGAAGATAATTATTTTTGTGGTTGTTTTTATTTAAATGATAAATATGATTACTTCGTCTTTTATGAAAATTTTTTGTTGAACCAATATAATACTTACCATTAATTTTATTTATTATCTTGTAAATTCCGCTTACCTTTGTGGTATCGTTCGAGATTTTCTTTTTTAATTCTTCTTTTGTGTCGGTTATAATACCGCATACGTCTAATTCTCCACTGCTCTCGGATTTCATCTGTGGTTCTATTAAGTTTTTTTCTCCCCATATAACATTTTCTTTTTTGATTGTTGACATTTCTCCGTTCATATGATATAAATAGAGTTGAAATTATTCAAAGTGACAAAAATCGTGATAAAATAAATATGGAAAAATCTTATTGTTATATACTTCAAACTATAGAAAATACGTTATATTGCGGATGGACGCTTGATTTAGATAGACGAGTTATAGAACACAATTCCCCAGATAGTAAAACAAAACATACAAGAATTCGTCAACCAGTAAAATTGGTTTATTTTGAAGAATTTGATACGAGGGCAAAAGCGGCCCAACGAGAATGTCAAATAAAACGATTATCAAGAAAACAAAAAATCGAATTAATTAAACTAAAATATCCAGAATTTACTATTCCTAATTTTGTTAAGAAACCACCATTTATAAAAATATGACATTACGAGAAAGATATAGAGGCGCCATGTTAGGTTTGGCGGTTGGAGATGCGTTGGGCGTTCCAGCAGAATTTCAAGAACGAGGAACATTTCCAAAGATTACTGAAATGATTGGCGGTGGCCCATTTCGTTTAAATCCTGGCGAGTGGACGGATGACACGACTATGGCATTATGTTTGGCAAATAGTTTGCTTGAAACAAATGAATTCAATGCAAAAGACCAAATGGATAAATACTGGCGATGGGTAGAGGATGGATATATGTCAAGTAATGGTAAAATGTTTGACATTGGAGATACTACATCAGAAGCACTTTGTAGATACAGAAAAACTGGCAATCCAATGGCAGGCAGCGACGACCCAAAATCTGCTGGTAATGGTTCTATAATGAGACTGGCACCAATACCACTTTTCTTTAAGGAAGATGACCAAGGATATCTTTTGACGGCAGCAAGATTAAGTTCAAAAACCACACATGGAGCCAAAACCTGTATTGATTCTTGTGTTTTATTATCTCTAGCAATTTATTTTGCTTTGAGAGAATTTCCTAAAGAACATTTGTTAAATATATTTACAGAACCGCCGCCATATACATCACCGGAGGTAATAGACATAGCAAAGGGTTCTTATAAAACCAAAACCGAAGACCAAATCAAATCAACGGGATACGTCATCCATACTCTTGAGGCGGCTTTGTGGTGTTTTCATAATACCGATACATTCGAGGATGGTTTGATAAAGGCGGTCAATCTTGGTCATGATTCAGATACCACAGGCGCCGTATATGGTCAACTGGCAGGCGCTTATTACGGAGTTCAGGCGATTCCCCAAAGATGGCTTGACAAGATAGTGAAACGTGATATTATAATAACCGTCGCAGATAATCTGTTCGACAATAGACCATGCAATTAACATTTACACAAACCGAATTTGACAAACTGAGGACGTTCCAAAACCGAATGAATAAGGAATTCGGTGATACGGCGTATGTTGGAACCAACAACGCTGTTGTATTGGTGGAATACTCTCCACAATTGACGGCCATGCTACGCCCTATGGCGGAAGTAAAACAGTATGATTATGAACTTTTACAACTTTCCTGTCAGGATTGTAAAACCAAGAGGATGTATTTGGCGGTTTCCGGTGAAACCACATACGTCTGTGAAGACTGCGTGGTAAGACGGAAGAAAAAAGGAGCCAATTAAGAATTGGTTTAAGGTGAAAATAATAGTTCGTTTCGGTTGTATAATACCTATTTATAGGTATGAAAACGACGGAATTATTATGTAATAAATGTGGAAAATCGTTTTTGATGATAGTAAAATACTATAATCAAAAAATTAAAAATGGTCAAAAAGAATTTTATTGTAGTAGAAATTGTTTTATTGATAATGTAAAAAGAAAACCAATAAAGAAAATTTGTTTATATTGTCATAAAGAATTTGATTCGACGACATTTAAAGACGCTAAAAACTGTTGTTCTAATGTTTGTTCTTCAAGATATTCTCAATCATTTGTAAATAAAGATAACATTTCAAAATCTATGAAAAGATTTTGGAAAAACAATCCACAATTACATAAAAAAACAATTCCGGTTTTGTGTATTTTTTGTAAAGCCGAATTTATTCCAAATGGACAAGAAAAGTGTTGTAGTATAGAATGCAGAAAAAACAAAATGAGATTAAATGGGTTACTTTCTGTCCAAGTTCAAAAAGAAAATAGACGTAGTAAAAATGAAATTTATTTCGCTGAATTGTGTAAAAAACATTTTCAAAACGTAGAATTTAATATACCAAAATTTAATGGGTGGGATTGTGATGTAATTCTCAATGACCAAAAAGTTGCGGTTATGTGGAATGGTAAATGGCACTATGAGAAGATTACAAGAAAACATTCGGTCAATCAAGTTCAAAATAGAGACAAGATAAAATTGAATGAAATCATTAAATGTGGATACACTCCATATGTAATAAAAGACCTTGGAAGAGAAGATAATGTGTTTGTAGAATCTGAATTTAAAAAGTTTACAAAATTTTTGTTGACAGATTGTAAAAATGGTATATAGTTATATACAGTTAAGTTTGCCTGTGTCTTCTAATGGTAGGAACGTCGTTTCATAAGCGATTAATATGGGTTCAATTCCCGTCATAGGCACCAACGCTCCAGTGGTGAAATTGGATATCACACAAAGCTACGAACTTTGAATTTTAGGTTCAAATCCTAACCGGAGCACCAATTTTATGAAAACATCTTTTCAACAAGCGGATGAAATAAAAGATGCAAGAGACAAAGAGTTTCTTGACCAGTTTGAAAGAATTAGAGATGATAAACGAGAACGTGATAAAAAGACACGTCAATGGTCAAAACAGTTTGAAAAGTATTTTAAAGAAAATTTAATTGGCGTATAACTCAATGGATAGAGTATTGGTCTTCGAAACCAAGAATTTCGGTTCAAGTCCGAATATGCCTACCAAATTTTGCCTCTGTAGTTCAATGGTTAGAACGGGAATTTTGTAAATTTCAGATAAGCGTTCGATTCGCTTTTGAGGCTCGCTCCTATAGTATAATGGGTATTATTCGTGTTCGGTAAACATGAGACGTGAGTTCAATTCTCACTGGGAGCTCCAAAATTTTGCCCGTTTAGTATAGTGATATTATGACGGTTTCGTAAACCGAAGACAGGAGTTTGATTCTCCTAACGGGCTCCAAAATTTATATACGCTTGACAAAAAGTTTTGTTCGTGTATAGTTATTAATGTTCGGTAGTTTAACGGAAGAACACTTAATCACAGTGATGTTGGCTCTAATCCAACTCGAACAAGAATTTATGGTGGGAAAGCCAAACGGTCAGGCAAGACTCTGCAAAAGTCTTTTTAGTTAGTTCGACTCTAACTCTCACCTCCAGATTTTGCCGTTAGTGTAACAGACGTGAGAAAGCACAGTCGGAGTGTTATCTATAACGATTGGATGATATAGACCATCATAAAGGCTTGACAGAGAAGTAATTCGATTGTATGTTAAGCGAATAATGAGACAGAGACGGTGACATAACGGAGTTCCGTCACGGTGATTATTGTATGAGTGATTCGATTCAGAAAGACGATGAAAAGTTTAATGATTTAATCACTAAACAACATCCAACGTATGAATCATTTGCCGAATCGTTGCCATCTACAAATGACAACATTGAAAATGATGACGCCAAGTTAGAAACTTTGGTATATCTTCAAGACATAACGCAAGGGCCGAGAGAACATGATTCACTTGAAGAAAAGTATGAAGAAGAAATCATGATTAACGAAGTCACGAAGATGCTTGATAACGATTTTAAAAGACGGTTGCAGCAAGGTGAAGACCCATTCGCCGAATTCTTTAGAAAAAAGGAAGACGAGCAATGGTGAACCAAGACGACAAGCGGTTCCTCGAATTACTGTGTAAGCAGAAAATTCACGAAAAAAGAAAGGCCGCTGTTGCCAAATACCCCGAAAGGGTATATGTTAGATGTGAAGATTTTAGAAATTGTGTGAAAAACACAATAAAAACGGTAGTTTGAAATAAAAAACAAAAAAAAGCGCAAACGCTTGACAGAAACAAAAACTCTGATATACTTATTGACAGATGAAGACAGCATTACAAAATAATAAAGATAAGAAACACAACCCGCAGGGGTTGCCTAAGATGCTCGTATCGTCTAAAAAATCTGTGTGGCATACGTCATATAGTTATCAATTTAATGATACAAATATTGAAAGGAGCGGCGGACGCTCATAAAGTAGTAATAACAAAACTTTAAGAACACCGCCCTCAAGAAAATGAGAGGCGGTTTTTCATTTTAGAATTTAGAGTCAAGCTGGACTTAAAACGAAGTAACGGATAGCACCGTTTAAACGCTGTATAGTCGGTTGGTCGATGAACCAATTACTACACCTTACAAGGGAGTAGGTTAGACTATAAAAATCATGATATAAATCGGTGAATGCAAGTCCGTGTTTCATGACTTCAAAGAGAAAGCATTTTGTAGAAGGAAAGCCCCTAACGATGAAGGCTTGACTAATGTGGAGAGACACATAAATTTTTATGGGAAAGCCGCCCGAGCCAGGCTTGACAGTTCGGAGAGACGAACACAATTTTATAGGCGGGCCGCTGGGCGGTGCCGAAACTCCAAATCTTGGCTTCGTCGGTTCAATTCCG
>TBL_comb47_HYPODRAFT_10000012_pt1 | contig 203013 bp, 143 predicted proteins | sample TroBogypolimnion_40_FD_10682 | JGI IMG/M metagenome (IMG submission 10682)
GCAAATGCACTCAAAATGGAAGAAATAATGAATGGGGCCTGCGATCCAAGCCCGTCCCAAAGAATACCGGCAATAACAGAACCCGCCATAACGGCAAGGCTGGTAAGCCCTGTAAATAACCCGATAGCCGCCCCCCGGTATTTGCTTTCTATTAAATCGGTAATCCATGCCTTGCTTATACCTTCGGTAGATGAAGCATATATTCCATAGAAGATAAAGAGCATCCAGATAAAGTAGGGGGAATTGTTTATTGCAAAACCCAAATAAACTATTGAGAAAATATATAGCCCAAAAATGAAAATTCTTTTCTTGCCAAGCCTGTCTGAAAGCACTCCAATTGGATAAGATGATAACGCATAAATTATATTATAGAATACATAACCGAGAATTGCTGTTGTATCGCTTTTTGTAATTTCTCTGGATTTCAAAATCAGGAAAACATCACTGCTGTTTGCCAGTGAAAAAAGAGCAAATAAAAACAAGAGGATTTTATAATCGCGCGGAGCAGTGAACCAAAATTCCATTAGAGAATATTTCTGTTTAGCCTTTCCTGCTATTTTAACTTCTTTAACCATGCGTGCACAAAAGATTGCAATAAGCGATGGAATAAATGCAAGTACAAATACTAAAGTATAATTACCCGGAAAATATTTCAACAAAATTATTGCAGCAACCGGCCCTAAAACTGCGCCGAGCGTATCCATGCCTCTATGGAAACCGAAAACCGCACCCGAATTAGAGCTATTTGAATATGAGCCCAGAAGTGCATCACGGGGAGCAGTTCTAATTCCTTTTCCTATCCTGTCTGTAACACGCGCAAAAATAACGGTGCCAATCCGGGGGAATATTCCGGGCAAAGGTTTTACCAACCCCGAAATTCCATAACCTATAAGGACAAAAATTGACCTCTTTTCTAATTTATCTGAAAGCGCGCCGAAAAATCCTTTCAGGAATCCGGCTGTAATTTCTGCTAATCCTTCAATCAAACCTACCATTGCCATTGATGCGCCGAGGTAGGCGGTTAAAAAGATAGGCATAACGGGGTAAAGCATTTCACTGGAAAAATCGGTGAACAGGCTTATTAGTCCAAGTATAACAACCTGCCTTGAAATCGATTTAAAAATGCGCTTTTCCATATTATCCTAAAAATAATATTTATATTTTAGTTAAAAATAAGCATAATAAATATATTGATTATTATTTCCCTTCTTGTATCTTTATATACAACGGAAAACAGAAATTGCAAAAGTATTTAAAAGCACAACATTTTATTCTTTTGCATAATTCCAATTATAAAAATGGAAGGATAAGGAGAAATGGATTTTTATGAGTTGCATCCGGTAACACCCCAGCAGCGCTACATCAATAAAGCTATTGAGGTTCTCAGGTCAGGCGGAATAATTATTTACCCTACGGATACTATATATGGTATAGGATGCGATATTTATAATAAAGCAGCTCTCGAAAAAGTTTATGAAATAAAGCAGGATGCGGGTACAAAATTATTCAGTTTTATATGCCCCGATCTTAAAGATATATCCAAATATGCAAAAGTATCTGATTTTGCTTACAAAGCAATGAAAAAATTATTGCCTGGCCCTTATACATTTGTATTGCCTGCCGCACGCGAAGTACCAAAAAAATTGTGGACCAAGAGAAATACTGTTGGAATAAGAATACCCGATCATAAAATTGCTATTACACTTGCAAAAGAATTAGGCAACCCCATTGTAAGCACAAGCGTTACAAACAGAAAAGGGGAAGTCCTTTATGATCCGCTTGAAATTAGAGCTATCTTTAATGTGCAGGTTGATTTAATGCTTTCTTCCGGCGCGCTTAAAGGGAAACCTTCAAGCATTGTGGATCTAAGCAGCGACATTCCGGAAGTTATACGCCACGGTGCCGGCGATGTAAGTATGTTTTTGCAATTATAAATTTATAAAAGAGAGTTATTTTAAGATTGCCTGCCGCTTTAAAAACGGCAGGCTTTTTTTTATAACACTTTATGCGAAATTGTTGCTGATGCCTGTGCTGTTGGAAAAATAATTACCTCGGCAATGTTAACATGAGGCTTACGGGAAGCAATAAAAACAGCAGTATCGGCAATGTCCTCTCCGGTTAATGGTGTTAAGCCTTTATAAACATTTTTTGCTTTTTCATCATCGCCGTAGAAACGGATATTGCTGAAGTTAGTTTCAACCATACCCGGGTCTATGTTGCTTACTCTTATGTTTTTATCAACAACATCCATCTTTATAGATTTTGCAATTGATTCAATAGCTGCTTTTGTAGCGCAGTATATGGCCCCTTTAGGATATGCTTCAAGTCCGGCAATTGAACCAATGTTAATAATGTGCCCGTTTTCCCTTGCAACCATCTGCTGAATTACTGAGTAAGTTACATAGAGCATGCCCTTAATATTGGTATCAATCATTTCTTCCCAGCCGTCGGGATTATCTTCATAAAATTTGTTCAGCCCTCTGCCTAAACCGGCGTTATTAATAAGTATATCAATTTTCTTAAATTCTTCAGGCAGAGTTTTAACAGCGTTCTCCACTTCCGATTTTTTCCTAACGTCAAGCTGAATGGGATGAACGTTTACACCATATTTTTTCCTAATATCAGATGCAATTCCATTTATAACATCAAAACGGCGTGCAGAAATAATTACATTAGCTCCCTGTTCTGCAAATGCGTAAGCACATGCTTTGCCAATTCCCGAACTGGCGCCCGTTATAAAAACATTTTTATTCTTTAATGATTCCATTTAATCTCCATTACAAGTTTATATATTTAATTATTCTTTTAGATGCCAAATTTAAGTAGCCTGCCGAGGTTATCAGTACAAGGAATGTTATTGCCAGTTTACCGGGAGTGTCAAAACCAAACGACTTGATAAACCGGTACATGTCGTTTACACTTGGACTGTCCAGTAATGAAAAAAAAGCCCCGTAGAAAAGATCAAAAATATAGAATCCCGAAAGTACCAGTGCAAATATTACTAAATAGAGCCTTAATTTACCCGGTTCTGTTTTTGTTAATGACAAAATTATAATTTCAATTGCAACCATTGTAAGCAGGTAAGGCAACAACAATATAATTCCATTTATGAATGAAGCCTTATCAATTGTAAAGTTTACATTTAATTTAATACCCGTAAATAGAAGGTCAAAACCGGATATGCCCAATATTGCTGTAACTGCACCGCGGATTAAACCCCATATTATCATGGGACAAATTAACCCGGAAAGTACCCCTGATAGTATTATCATTTTTTTATTGATGGCTTTGTCTCCAAAACAAAATAATATTCGTCAAAAATTACTCAATTAAATCGTAAAATAAAATTCTTAGTATAAAGGGAAGAATTTGAATTTTAAAGTGTTTAATTTCTCTTTCAGTCTTATATTTGAAATAAAAAAATATGAAAAAATTATTCCTTATAAGGCACGCAAAATCAAGCTGGAAAGAGCATTCCAAATCAGACCATGAAAGGCCCCTTAACGAAAGGGGACAGAAGGATGCACCTGAAATGGCCCGGTTATTAAAGAAAAGGAATATTAAACCCGGCTTAATCCTTTCAAGCGATGCAGTGCGGGCAAAGGAAACCGCCATAATTTTTGCTAAAGTTCTCTCTTACCCAATGGAAGAGATTATTTATGATTCCTCTCTTTATCTGGCCGGCCAGTTTGATTTTATAAAACTGGTAAATTCTATTAATGACAATATTGACTGCTGCTTTCTTGTATCCCATAACCCCGGTATAAGCGGATTTGCACATTATTTAACAGGAAGCAATAAAACAGATATGCCCACATGCGCTGTTTACGGCATTGAATTTGATTTGGAAACATGGCGAAGTGTTAAGGAAAGGTCGGGCAAGGAAATTTTATTTGAGTATCCTAAAATGCATTTGAAGGATTAAATTATTTTACAAATAATTTTATAATAACAAAGAATATAAACATGGGCTGAAGAGAACTATTACTGCGATGGAAAAATATTAAATGCAATAATGACAGGATTGGTGATTGAGCCGCGCCTGCCCCGAAAACGGGAGTTCACAATGGATCACAAGAAGCATTGAGAACAAACTCCCAATGCTATATGAATCTATATAATTAAATACTTTCCATGAGTTTACCAATAATTCCAATGAAATGTTGATAATTATCCTTTATGTTTGTCTTAACAGTAATTTTATTTTTGAGCTTAATATTTCCTTGATTATCTATATTATAATATTCCTTAATTACATTATATGTCAAATTATCACTTTTTTGTGCATCAGAAACAAATTTGCTATAATAGCTTCGAATTTCAATATCAAAATGATTTTCAATACTACATCTTATTCCAGATTCAAGATTGCTTTTATTTAGACATATTACTAAGGAAGAAATCAATTTACCATCTAATGTAAATATTGCAAGAACCCCTTTAACCATTGGAGATGCTGGTTCTGCTGGATCATCCATTGATTGACTATATACAACAGCTATAAAATTATCATCACTATTAAAAACACAAATAGGCTTAATTTCATCCTCTTTTATATTTATACTGTTTTTATTCCCTTTGATTAAGTATTGCTTAATATCTGCATTTATTATTAAATATTTTATATGGTTGGTATAATCAGACATAAACGCAATTTTAAATGGTAAAACAGCATTTTTAAATTGAGAAATAAATGTCTTAAAATTATTATCGGTTATTCTGTCTATTGTTTTTTTCTGAACGATAGAATCAATCAATATTTTATTAGTGTTTTCATTTTTATATAAATCTTTACCTTGCGTAAAATTAAAACATGAAGACAAGTTGAATAATAAAATAAATATCAGAATAACACCCTTCATTGTATCCTCCTTTTTTTATACTTTTTTATTGCCTGAAGTACAGCTTCCTTTGTAAGAATCATCATATGTATTTATTTTTGGAAAATATTTATAAAAGATTGATGCGGTTATTCAGCATACAGGCGGTCAGCAGATGTACTGAGGCCCCGCGCTAAAGCATCGGTGTTACTTTTCGCTATTCAAACATTTTCATTAATACAATGAACAAAAGCGGTAGTAATTAGTAGAGAGAATCAGCCGCTGTTGACTGCCGGAGCTGGGAACACTAGTTTAAACAAACCCACAATTTGGATAGAAATCCTTAGCCTCTTCTCTTCGTAAGAGAAGAGGTTGGTGATGAGTTCACCCGCTATCTTGTTGGGCTGGTTCCATTTTCTACATCCTTAACCAAATCCGCTATATGCTTTGTACTCCATTTATTTCAATATTTTAATGAACATAACAGATGAATATCGGCTGGAGGGAACTCTTGCCGAGACAAGAAGGAATTCATTTTTAGGCCGAAATATCTCGTAAAATATATTTAGCCATTTTTATAAAAAACATTTTGTCAACTTTTGTACGGTCTTTACTTCTTTTAGGAATATATTCCCAACCATATCGTAATTTCGGAGGATTGTTTTTATTATCACAGGGAGTATAAAATGGAGGATAACAATGACCATGAATATCGCATAATATTACGGCTAATTTTTCAATACCTTGATTTATATCTAAAGTACCCGATAATTTTTTTAATATATGCAGTGCCATCTTCTTAAAAAAATACTTATCTACAAAATCGCTGGAATCTACTCTTCCGGGTAATTCAGACCACTCTCTGACATCGTCATTAAATTTATCTTTATCAATCATATTTAATCCAATTAAAAGAGTATTTTCCGTTGGAAACTCAGTATGTTTAAATAATTCCATATCTATTTTGTTTACATTGATATTTTTTCTCTCTCTATAGTTGTTTTCACTCATTTCATATAAAGGTGTATAATCCCAACCATGTATATCGAAAAGTATTTTTGCGAGTTTTTCTATCCTTGTTTTTATATCCATATAAAATCCCGATCTATATTGGTAATAAAATAACATTTATTTTTCAGTAATCCATGGAACATAATTGTTATTTGTCATCTTAATTCATTGCAATGTGATTATTTATTTTCAGATTTCTATTAGAATTGACAAATCCATGCCGCTGCGTGCTTAAATATATTCTTTGCGAGAGATTGATGCAGTCATTCAGTATCCAAGTGGTCAGAAGATGTACTGAGTCCCCGCGCTAAAGCAGCGGGGTTACTTTTCGCTATTAAAACAGTTTCATTAATACAATGAACGAAACCGGTAGCAATCAGCAGAGAGAATCAGCTGCGGCTGACTGCTGGAGCTGGGAACACTAGTTTAAACAAACCCACAATTTGGATAGAAATCCTTAGCCTCTTCTCTTCGTAAGAGAAGAGGTTGGTGATGAGTTCACTCGCTATCTTGTTGGGCTGGTTCCATTTTCTACATCCTTAACCAAATCCGCTATATGCTTTGTACTGCATTTATTTCAATATTTTAATGAACATAACAGATGAATATCGGCTGGAGGGAACTCTTTCCGAGACTAGAAGGAATTCATTTTTAGGCCGAAATATCTCGTAAAATGTATTTAGCCATTTTTATAAAAAACATTTTGTCAACTTTTGTACGGTCTTTACTTCTTTTAGGAATATATTCCCAACCATATCGTAATTTCGGAGGATTGTTTTTATTATCTCTGGGAGGATAAAATGGAGGATAACAATGACCATGAATATCGCATAATATTACGGCTAATTTTTCAATACCTTGATTTATATCTAAAGTACCCGATATTTTTTTTAATATATGCAGTGCCATTTTCTTAAAAAAATATTTGTCTACATAATCGCTTGAATCTACTCTTCCGGGTAATTCAGACCACTCTCTGACATCGTCATTAAGTTTGTCTTTTTCAATCATATTCAATCCAATTAAAAGAGCATTTTCCGTTGGGAATTCTGTATGCTTAAATATTTCCATATCTATTTTGTTTAAATTGATATTTTTGTTTTCTCTCATTTCATATAAAGGTGCATAATCACAACCATGTATATCGAAAAGTATTTTTGCGAGTTTTTCTATCCTTGTTTTTATATCCATATAAAATCCCGATCTAAATTAGTAATAAAATAACATTTATTTTTCAGTGATCCATGAAACATAATTGTTATTTGTCATCTTAATTCATTGCAATGTGATTATTTATTTTCAGATTTCTATAATAATTAACAAATCCATGCCGCTGTGTGTTTAAATATGTGCTTTAGATAAGATTGATGCAGTCATTCTGGTATAAGAAGTCTGCAGGTGCATTGTTTGCCCCGCGCTAAAGCAGCGGGGTTACTTTTCGCTATTCAAACATTTTCATTAATACAATGAACAAAACAGGCTACAATCGGTAGAAGGAAGCTCTTGTAGAGACGGGAATTATTTTACGATTTTAGATACAGCTTTAAATTCATCTGTGCCGCATACGTTAAGAAGCTCAAAAAGAATTGATTCCGTTGTAGTAACTTCAATTCCGTGACTCCGCATTCTATCCATTGCCATATTGTAATCCAATTCCCGGCGTGATGATGCCGCATCAGCAGCAAGATAAACCTTAAATCCGTTTGCCACAAGGTCAAGAGCACTTTGCTGAACGCACACATGAGATTCTACACCGCATGTTACAATCTGTGTAATACCTTTAGCAATTAATTCCCTGAACAAGTCCCCCGCACCAAAGCAGCTGAAACTCATTTTCTGGACAGCATCAGATTCCAGTTCGTTTTTCAAAATTTGTACGGTACCGCCAAGCCCTTTAGGGTATTGCTCTGTGTAGTAAACCGGAAGATTCATTACCTTAAATCCGCGGACAAGCTTTAATGCATTTTCAATTACCCTTACATGATTCTGCATTGCAGCAATAATTCTTTCCTGAATATCTATAATAAGTAAAGCTGTTGTTTCTCTTTTTAATATTGCGGAATGCCTTATGATTTCCAATGCTTTCTCCTTTCGCTATTAATATATTGCGTCCATGCCGTATTTGCCGCATGAATACATCATCAAAATTGATGCAACATCAATCAATGCTTTCTTTTCATCTTCCGGATGAATAATAAGATCATATACATCGGCTACGAACTTCATATTATTAAGAATTTTTTTTAGTTCTGCGTAAGTAGGCAGGCCGTGCCAGTTTGCAACTCTTTGAATCAGGTTTTTTTCGTTCCTGCGGAGGAATTCGGAAAAAGTTATATAGTTCAATGTAAGAAGTGTTCTCGGTTTGCAAGCATTAATAAGATCATTTACATATTTATCCCAATGAGTAGCCAGTTCTTCGTTCTTATCATACATAACAACTTTAGCTTCTTCAAGTCCGAAGCGTGCACGTGTATAAACTTTAAACTTTGGATAGAGCGCATAGCCGTCATAACTTGTTATATCACTTTTTTCTTCATGGTATTTCCAAAGTTTCATCAAGCGTGAAGGGGTAAGGATAGAAATAACTTTATCAAGCTCGCTATCGATGACTACAAATTTTCCGCGCGTATGATTAATAACCGTAAGCCAGTGTCCCCAGTTTTTAACACTTAAAATACAGGGCAGCCCTTTCTTCAATTCCTGTTTAAGAAGTTTAATAGCATCCTTCGGATTATCGGAATTAAAATGTTTCATCCGGCAATCGAATCTTGATGCAGCGCGTGCAAGCCCTATTTCATCTGTGCCCGACCACCAGGTGCTTCCTGCCAGTTTGCCTATTTTCTTTTCGTCAACAAAGACGCCAAGCATTGCAAATGCGTATTTTAATGCAAACGGGCCGCATTGATATTTGTTCGGTTGTGGATAAAAACTCATATTCCAAGGTATTGTTTTTGTAAGTCAAAAATAATAAATCTTTTGAAAACCAAAACATTTTTCTTAACTTTTTATTACAATTTTACGGTAAATGATGAAAGTAGCGGTAATATTCAACGACAGTACAATAGATAACGGTATTCCCTACCCTCTTAAGAAAAGTACAGACCTTGGGTTCGAGCCTTATTTTACCATCTCAAAAAATGACCCTCTGGAGGATTTCAGGTCTATTGTAACCGCCCTCCAGAAATCAGGTTATGAGGCTTATTTGCTTAATATAAGGGACGATATCAACCTTTTCATGGATGATTTCCAGACAAATAAACCTAATGTTATATTCAATCTGGTTGAGCTTTTCAAAGAAAACCCAAAACTTGAAATGCCCTTTGCCGGAATTCTTGAACTCCTGAAAGTGCCGTTTACCGGGGCATCTCCCCTTGCCCTTGGAACATGCCAGAATAAAACTCTTATGAAAAGGTTTCTGCAAAAAGCAGGTATACGGACACCCAATTTTAAATTTATAGATAAGGAGCAAAAATCCTACATCCACGGGCTGCACTACCCTATTATTGTAAAACCCGCCTTTGAGGATGCAAGCGTAGGAATTGAAAACGACTCAATAGTTTTTGATCAGGATAAATTGAGAAAACGCATTGAGTATGTTTTTAAAGAATATCTTCAGCCCTGCCTGCTGGAGGAATTTATTGACGGCAGAGAATTGAACGCCGCTGTTATGGGGAACAATCCTCCTACAGCATTACCTATAAGTGAAATAGATTTCTCCCGCATGCCCAAGAGGCTTCATCATATTGTAAGTTATCAGGCCAAGTGGGATCCTTACCATGAAGCATATCATAAAACAATTCCAATTTGTCCGGCAAAACTTCCAAAGAAAATTGAGAACCAGGCAAAGGCCATAGCTATGCAATGCTTTAATATTGCAGGCTGCCGTGACTATGCCCGCGTGGATATGCGCCTTGCTAAGGACAAAAAATTATACGTCCTTGAAGTAAATCCTAATCCCGACTTAACGGAAGGAGCCGGATTTATGCGCTCTGCCCACGCCGCAGGTTTTTCATATAGAAAAGCTATAAAAATGATTGTTGATACTGCTTGGGCACGCAGAGAGAGAAGTTAGTTTTGCCTGAAATATATTGACTGTTGCTTCAATTATCTTCTTCCTTTTCCTTATCTCATTCATACGCTTGTTTAAGGACAAGATTATTAAAGATTTTTTACTTAACTTATACTCAGCAATATTATTAATAAGAAGTATAGCTATATATTATATTATAAATTTTTAGAAGGATGCATCTAACCCGGCAGCCGAAAAACTTAAACACCTCTAAAAAAAAACAGAGCCAAGTTTTCCTTCAAGCCATAAAGTTAAATGTAAAACATTATGAAAAGTTTTTTAGGGCACTCATTCCATATACCCGTACTTGGTACAGGGTTCTCAATCGATACACCCATCAAAGTTGCGCCTTACGGTATTTCATCCGTAATTTCCCTTGTAGATGACAACCTTATGGAACAGTTAAGAAAAAAAATTTGTGAAAAATATAACGAACCCTACTTTCCTATTCATGAAAATGAAGAGGATTTCAGGGCAAGAAGAATTACAGAATATCTTAATCTGATTAACAGATGCGTAAAAAAACAATTTGCCGAATTGAAAGACTCATCTTTTACAGAAGAGAAAGGGATTAAGAAATATCTTAATATGCTCCCCGACTATTCTACTCTGAAAAAGAAATATAAAGAGATGACAGAAAGCAAGGACGAGCACAAAATTTCTGCTATTGAAACCTGGATAAGAAAAAATTTATTCGTCGGCTCTATTGATGTAAACATAATGACGAAAGTAGATAAAATAAATTTCGATCTGCACGGTGAACAGCTCCCGCACGAATTTAACGATGCCCACTCTGCATTACGCGGATTTGCCAATAGCGATTTGGAAAGTTCGGTTGTTTTTTCAGCAGGCATGAGTCCCAAATTATATAGTTATGCAGAAACATTTAAGGATTTTTTCCCCGATAGTTTGGGAGAGCTGAAGAAAAAAATTATTCTTAAGGTAAGCGATTTCCGTTCGGCGCTAATTCAAGGTAAATTTCTTGCCAAGAAAGGTTTATGGGTTAGCGAATACAGGGTGGAATCAGGATTAAATTGCGGCGGACATGCTTTTGCAACTGAAGGCTCGCTTGCAGGCCCGATTCTTGAAGAATTTAAAAACAGAAAAGATGAACTTCTTAGCTCATTAAAAGAAATTCTTCACGGCGCATGGGGCAAAAAGGAAATTCAATCAGGCTGCGAAGGCCTTGATACAAAAGTTACTTTTCAGGGGGGAGTAGGGCAGAACAGCGAACATGAATTCCTTCTCCGCCGTTATGAGCTTGATTCAATAGGATGGGGAAGCCCCTTCTTATTAGTACCTGAAGTTGTAAATATTGACGACTATACATTAGATCTCCTTTGTAAAGCAGGCGAAGATGATCTTTACCTGAGTAATATTTCACCTCTTGGGGTTCCATTCAACAGCGTAAAGGGCAATAGCAAAGAGAAAGAAAAAGTTGAAAGAATTGAAGCAGGCAAACCGGGCAGCCCATGTGCTAAAAGATTTCTGCTGTTTAAAAAAGAGATTTCTGAAAAACCTATTTGCACCGCTTCACTTGCATACATTAAAAAAGTAATGAAGTTAAAAGAAGATTTGGGCAATACTCCCGACTTACAAAAAGAATATGATTCAACACTTGAAAAAGAATGTTTATGCGAAGGCTTATCCGCATCAGCTTTAATCGTTAACAATTCCTGCACAACAAAACAAAGTACGGCTGTTTCTGTCTGCCCCGGCCCGAATTTGGCATATTTTGATAAAGCAGTATCTATGAGCGAGTTAATTGATCATATTTACGGCAGAATAAATTTAATATCCGTCTCTAACCGCCCCTATTTCTTTATTAAGGAATTAGACCTTTATATTAATTATCTTCATGATCAATTTAAGGATAAAGTAAAAAATCTTTCGCAGCAAACGGAAGAGTACATACTTAACTTTAAAAAGAATTTAAATGAAGAAATTAAATATTATAAAAGCATGATTCCTGATTTAGCAGAAGAAACAGAAAAGATGAGGGAAAAAATACAGGCAGATTTAGATATGCTTGAAGAAAAGCTTTTTAACCTTTTTCCTCAGATTGCTTAATTAGTAACTCACCTTGCAAAAAAGTATCTAATAGGCCCAGGAATTTTGGGCTAAAGCCCGGGAAGTTTTTTGTCTATGACTTTCTACGTCTTAAAAGACGTGGTTACTAAAGAGGCAACATTAATAAAGTATCCCCGCCATTTATCGAAGAGAAAACACAATCGCACATTCATCAGGGACTAAAGCCTGCGAAGATTTTTTATATATAACTTCCCACGCCCTTAAGTTTACAAGCCTGAGGCTTGGACCTGATTAATTTGATATTTTTTGCAGGGCGTCGCGGACCATTCCGCGACGATACATCGGCTGTTGTTGTTAAAATTATAATTGCCTCAATAAACTTCCGGAACAAAAGTCTGACTTGTAATAGGGGGACGTACATACCCGGAATCATCCTGTCTTGTGGCAGGGCGTCGCGGACCATTCCGCGACGATACATCGGCTGGTGTTGTTAAAATTATAATTGCTTCAATATACTTCCGGAACAAAAGTCTGGCTTGTAATAGGGGGACGTACATACCCCGAATCATCCTGTCTTGGAGGCATTTTTATCTTTTCCCATTTTACTTTTTTATATGGAATCAAACTTAAAAGATGAGTTATTGTATTTAACCTTGCACGTTTTTTATTATCGGCATTTACTACATACCACGGGGATTGTTTTGTATCGGTATAATGAAACATCTCATCCTTCGCCTTTGAATATTCAATCCATTTTGCTCTTGCTTCCATATCCATAGGGCTAAGTTTCCAATGTTTAGCGGGGTTATCCATTCTTGCCTGAAATCTTTTTTCCTGCTCTTCATCGCTTACCGAAAACCAGTATTTTACCAAGATAATACCTGACCGCATAATCATCTTTTCAAATTCAGGGCAGCTTTTCAGAAATTCATTATATTCATCTTTAGTACAAAATCCCATAACCTTTTCTACTCCCGCGCGATTATACCAGCTTCTGTCAAAAAGTACAATTTCTCCTGCCGAAGGAAGATGTGCAACATAACGCTGAAAGTACCATTGTGTTTTTTCTTTTTCCGTAGGAGTGCCCAATGCGGCTACACGGCATACACGGGGATTTGTAAATTGTGTAATTGTTTTTATTACTCCCCCTTTACCTGCCGCATCCCGCCCTTCAAAAATTACAACCACTTGTAAACCTTCTTTCTTTACCCACTCCTGAAGGTTTACAAGTTCCACGCCGAGTTTTTCAAGGACCTTTTCATATTCGGAATCTTCCAATTTATGAGCCTGAGTTTTATCATCTGTTACTTCGGATTCATCAACGCCCGATTTTTCCGATTTTACTTTCTTGTTTTTCTTTTTATTGTGCTCTTTCTTAGACATTTAACGCCTCTAATATTTTTATGTTTTTATAATTTTCTATCATAAAATATTTCTTCTCATCCCTTTACTTATTCAACACAGGAATCATTGTCCTAAAATATTAATAATTACGATTCTATTCCTTTGCGCGATGATATTCCCTGTGCGTAATAATGTTTTATTTCTTTCATTTCCGTTACAAGATCGGCAGCATCAATTAATTCCTGAGGACAGTACCTTCCGGTCAGCACCAATTCAACATCAAACGGTTTTTTCTTAATTACTTCAAGAACTTCATGCACAGTAAGAAGTTTAAAATAAATTGATACACATATTTCATCAAGTATAATTATATCATACTTTTCCGAGGCCATTAATGATTCAGCTTTTTTAAGTGCATTTTTAGCTTTAAATATTTCCTCCTGAGGAGGATTTTCTTTCCTTAATACAAAATCATCACCGCCCGACTGCTCCAGAAGTATATGCTTCGGAAAAGCTTTTAATGATTCTATTTCACTATATGGAAACTCTTTCATAAACTGCAGGAAATAGATTTTCAATCCCGCTCCGGCTCCCCGTACTGCCAGCCCTATTGCAGCTGTGGTTTTCCCCTTTCCGTTGCCGGTATAAACATGAATAAAACCTTTTTCCAATTTTGACATACCGTTACTCCCGTATTTAGCTTTTTTACTCAACCTCCAATTACAAAAGTAATAATTTAAACTAATTAATCAAGCCCTTACGGGATAGTATTTACGTATGGAACTCCCGCAACGCAGACGTATTCTCCTTAAATAATAGGATATGCATTTCTAAGCCCCGCCTAAAACATTGGCGGGCAAGCGTGGCCGCTTATTGCTTGCCGGCATTTGGATACAATCCGTCGGCTGACGGATCACTCAATGTCCGTCAAGACTGGCTGCAGGGCTCGTTTTACTTAAGTTCTAACAGGAAGGTAATTATTGGGGATAAGACAATGAGCACAGTACCATCAGGTTCGTATGAATAATAAAACTCTTGCAAGAATCGAATTCCGACCAGATTGAAAAAATAATAACTAATTGGCAAACTTGTTTTTTAATCTTTGCAAATCACAGTAACTGTAGAAGTAAACTTCGCAATGATTATTGTTTAACCATCTAATCCAACCTTCTATGCTTTTTTCATTCTTTTTCAATTTTTCACATTCTTTACTTACTGACTTAACTCTCATCCATTCACCTTTAATTTCGATGGGTCTAAAATCATAAGGCATAATATCTTCTTTATTATAAACTTGACTGTCGTTATTTAGATCTTTATACAAATGTTTGTTGTCAAATTGTACATAAAATTTTAATACATACTTATCCCAAGGATAGTAAGTAAAAATAGTTTTATTAATCTTCAGTAACTTTGTTATCCCCTTCTCTTTATTTGTATAAACTTCATAATAATCCTTTGAAATGTTTTTACATTCGAACTCAACTACAGAAGCAGAAACATAAAATTCTTTAGGATAAAAATTATATTTATCATTTAGCATTTTACAAAAATTAAATTCATCTTTAATTGTATTCTTAAATGCAAAGAAAATATGATCAATTTCAAATTTATTGCTTATGTTGAATATTGTAGCATATATGCTTTTATCTACATTATAAACAATAACATCTTTTATATTATCATTATCGATCATATCTCCGTAATTAACAACAACAACACCAATAGAACTGAATGTTTTTTCAAAGATGCTATTTTGTGATTGAGCATTTATTTTATTATTCCAAATAAAATATAGTAATAATATTGCAATTACATATTTGTTGCACATTTCAATCTCCCTTTGCTGTTATTCTAAGGTTGTTTCTATTTAAATGAAAATGATATATTTAAAATCGTCTTGTCGCCTTATTACGAAAATAATGTTATTACCTGCATATTTGCTTTAACAAAATTAGTAAAATATTGTTCTAAGGCAAGGTATTTTTTAATCTACTTTTTTCTCAATAGGGTTTTATGTTTTGCCACAGTTTACCATGGCGTGCTGAAATATAGTTTATCATTTTATATCTTGCTCAAGTTCTTCTCTTTTAAATGTTTCATAGTTTTGATTTAAGTATAATCGAATTATCTTATCATCATAAAATGCTAGGTACGGTCGTTCTTTTTCATGCATCGGCAAAATTTTACTTAATATATAAGCAAAGGTGTTTTTTTTAATAAATACCCTTTCAAAATCAACTAGTAAAGTATCTGAAACTATTTTAATTCTCTTATAGGACAACCCTTTTTCGAATTTTATTATTTTTTTAACTTTTAAGGAATCAGCGTCAATTATTCTTATTTGCTCATAACCAATTTTCCCGTGACCCCGGTCTTGGTCAACTGAGTGAATATCAAATAATTCACCTGCATAAAAATGCAATTCCGAGACGGAATTAGCTGATACTTCACAATAAATATCTTTTACATAGTCTAAAGAAGAATCCATTGGATTAAAGCAAAATATTCGACATTCAAATGGGCTTTTACCATCAATAGATTGTGCAGTAAACCAGTATTTCTTTTTATATTCGTATGTTAATATACTATCTTTATAAAATATTCCTTTATAATACATTAGCCTTTTTGTGTTATAAAAATATTTATGAAGCATTTTTTTGGTGTCTGCTTTTAATAATATATTTTTATTAATTAGTTTTATATTATCTTTATCTTGTGAGCATATTACATTTGCACTAATTAATATCATTGTACTTAGTATTAGAAAATATTTTAACATAAATCCCTCATTCATTTTATATTTCAAGTCCGTCTTGACGTACAATAACAAAAATAAAGTTTTTACCTGCTTATTTACTTTAACAAAATTAGTAAAATATTGTTTTAAGACAAGGTAAAAAATCGGTGTGAAAAAACCCTCACCTTTTTTTCCTCTCCCAGGTGAGAGGAAAATATTACTTCTTTTAGACTTTGCTGCTATTATTAAAGTGACCCCGCGGGCGGATTAATAGCAAAAGTCCACACATAGGGTTGGGCCAAACTATGCCCGCTTATACTTTTCACTGTTATGGGGATAGTAACAGTACACAAGATGGTTGGGGCATTCCCTGCCGCTACCGACTTAACCTGCGAAGTAACAGATACAATAGTGCCTAAAACATTTTCACTAAGAGGAATAATAGAATCCCCCCGCACCAAAATAGTGTTTGAAGTTGTTGAAGGGTCTATAATTTCAGAAAACCGGAAGTATAATTTAATTGTTTCGCCATAGGTAAAATCTGTCATTGGATATACATTCATTACCTGAAGATTATCCTGCATAGATGATTCTGTAGAATTTTGGCACCCGGCAATAATTAAGAATATTGCAATTAGAATAATATGCAGTTTGCACAATTTGTTATATGCCGGAATGTTTCTTTTCATCATTACATTAGAATATTTTACGAATTGTGTGATAATATGAAATTTTTGAATTATAAAAAAGGCAAATCACATGCGACACCCTACAGGGTCGTATATTTTTTTTATTAATTAGATCTATATATACAAGCGATGCCTCCGGCATCGATAATATCATTTAATCACAATCAAACTCCGGAGGAGTGATATTATTATAACCAAGGAACCGCGAGGCGGTGACACAAATATTTTATTAGTTGAAAGTTTAGATCATAAATTGCACAAGTTACATTTTGCGGAATTCCCGGTATGAGCGTGATTTAAAATATAAAAACCTTGAGAGCCGTTAGGCCCTCAAGGTTCATAAAAGAATATTTTATATTCTTACTTTACCATTTTTCCTGATTTAAGTTCATCAGCCAACCTGTCGGCTCTGTAAACTTTCTTAATAGCTTCATACATACCTTTTGAATCAACAGAAACTGTTCTGTTGGCATCACTGCGGTATATAAAATTACCTTCCATGCTTTCAACGTTGCCGTCAAATGCAAGGCCGATAATTTCAGCTTTAGTATTAATAACAGGGCTGCCTGAGTTTCCGCCTATAATATCATTGGTGGAAGCTAAGTTGTAAGGAGTGCTTAAATCAAAATTACTTGGAATATTTTCCCATCTTTCAGCAAGGTTGAACGGATATTTACCATTATTGCCGTAATATCTGTCATACATTCCATAGAATGTTGTTTTGATAGGAGCAGTTGTTCCATTGTAAGTATAACTTTTTACAATACCATCACTTATTCTTAAGGTTCTGTTAGCATCAGGAGGAATTGAAGTACCGTAAATCTTGTACATAATTTGTCCAAGAAGGCTGAATGCAACATTTTCAGTATCCTGAGCTTCTTTCTGCCTAACTCTTAATCCTTTTACTTTCTTTGCAGCTTTATCATATGTTATAACTGAGTTATAAACATCAACAAAATACTGAATGAAAGGATCGTTCAGTTTTAATATTTCTTTAGGATCTTTCTTTGCAATTTCATTTACAGAAGCCTGATCTTTTAATAATGTTTTTGACAGCAATGCTTTTGCAATTTCTTTGCTTGTTTTACCCTGGAAATATTTCTTTACTAAAGGATCATTTGCGCCAAGGTTAATTTTAATAAAATCAATGGTTAATTCTAACTTTGCCTGTTCAAGAGCAAAATCAAAATTATCCGGGAATAGAGAAGCATTTCTTCTATTGCCTCCGGGTCTTCCGCCAGGTCCGCCGGGACCACCAAAACCGCGTCCGCGTCCTGAGAAGTCCTGAATTGCTTTCTTATCCTCAGCAGCCATTAAAGAATCTTTTGCTCTGCTTACCAATTGCTGAGCAATTGTCAAATAACGGGATATTGCCTGGCCGTTTGGAGCATAAGCAGCAAGTTTTGTATCAATTTCTCTTAATTCTTTTCTTGTAGTTTCAATTGTCTTCCAAATATTGCCATATTCGGCTTTCAATTTAGCATCTTTCATTACCTGATTCTGAATGTTCTTCTCAAAAGCTTTTTTGCGTGCCATTAGATAAGGATCATTCAAAGCTTTATAGGTATAAATTGCACTCTTCCAGCTATTGCTGAATCCTAATTTTTGTGTTTCATATTCCTGAGCTTTAGCAGGATAGAGAACTTTAAAATTATCTAATAATTTATACATGTTATCCATCTGGAAAACACTGTTTCTATATTGAACGTCTCTCATATATTCAAGCTGAGCAACGGTTCTTAATCTGTTTGTTGTTCCCGGGTTGCCGACTGTGAAAACCAGTTCCCCTTCGCTTGCACCGTTTGTACTCCAGTGGAAGAAATGCTGAGTTTTAATCGGTTTATCATTTTCATAAACGCGTAAGAACGCACAATCCAATCCATAGCGTGGATAAGTAAAGTTATCAGGATCGCCGCCGAAAGAAGCAGTTTGTTCTTCAGGTTCAAATACATAACGTACGTCTGTATAAACTTTGAAACCCTGAATTACATAAACGCCGCCGTTATAATAAGAAACTACCTGGCAATTCAGTTTGGTATCTGCGGAATATTGTTTTGTAAGATGTGCAATTGTAGTATCGCGTAATGCAATTTTTTCTTTTTCTGTTTTACCTTTTTTCATTTCGGTAAGAACTTCTTTTGTAACATCTTTAAGATAAGTAAGCTGTTCCGCCCTGAAATTAGGAATTTTTCTTTCATCGGCAAGAGTCTGAGCAAAGAAGCCGGTCTTTTCAAGATTTTCGCCCGGTTTTTGAACCATGCTGCGGAGCCCTCTTGCGCAGTGATTATTAGTCATAAGCAGGCCGTCTTCGCTTACGAATGAAGCTGAGCAGCCGGAAATTCTAAGAGCCGACAAACGTACATCATCAAACCATTGCTGTGTCGGTGTAAAGTTGTAAACTTGTTTCAGATACTCGAATGGAGGATACTCAAAAGTCCACATTGTACCTGTATCGAACTTCTGAGCTTTAACAGTATCGGCCAAGAAAGTTTTTTGCGCGCTGAGAGGCATGTAAATAAATAGAATTAGCGCAGCAAGTAAACCAAATAGAGATTTGTTTTTCATAATCCACCTTTTTTAATTGGATATTTATACCGTAAATTATAATAGTTTTTTAACTAAACAAAACCATCTTATGTTAGACACAAAATAAAATGCCGGCGTTTAAACCGGCATTTTAAATTTAAATGATTATAATTGCATCAATTAACGATTTTGCCTGCTTTTAGCTCTGCGGCAATACGTTTTGCATTAGTAATATTGTATAAAATCTGCAAAATTCCGGGGCTGGATACCGAAACAGTCCTGTTGCTGGTAGTATCATAAATAAAGTCACCTGATAAGCTTTCGATGTTTCCGTCGAAAATTGCACCGACTGCTTCAAGGTTCTTATTAATCATCGGGCTGCCTGAGTTACCGCCTACAACATCATTTGTGGTTACAAAGTTATACATTGCTGACATATCAAGGCCCTTTAACGGATGAGCCCATCTTTCAGGTAATGCCCATGGGTATTGCTGTCTGTGTGAATAATATCTGTCATACATGCCGTAGAAGGTTGTAAAATCAGGAGCAACAGTTCCATTATAATGATAACCCTGCATAACTCCGTCACTTATTCTTAATGTGAATGTTGCATCAGGAGGAATGTTGGTTCCATAAACTGCGAATAATGCCTGTCCTAATTCTTCTTCCATTACCTGTTCGGTCTTGGTAATTTCGGCTGATCTCTTTCTCATGTCTGCAAGTTTATCAACTGTTTCTCTTGCAAATACAAGCAACGGATCGTTTGAATTAAGAATAGCTTCGGAGCCCTGTTTTGCCAGCTCCAATGCGCCTTCTTTTGTTACCATGCGGGACATATTTAAAATATATTTTACTGCATTTTCAATTGTACTGTTTCCGAATACTTTTTTAACAAGTTCATTGTCTTTACCAAGATTAAGTTCAATCAGTTCAATTTGTAATTTTAAATATTTATCCTGCATTACTTTATCAAATGTTTTTGGGAACATTCTATTAATAGTATTATTCAGTTCATCGCCTGTAGGCATAGGTCCTTTTTTGGCAAGATTATAAAGCATAACAGCATTGCCGAAGTATTGTGATAATCTAATTGTGTAGCCATTCATTTCAAGAGCGAATTTTCTTAATTCGTTTCTTGTATCTTCAATACCTGCCCATAGATGCCCGTATTTGGCTTGTAATTCAGGGTTAGCAAAAACAGCTGCTTTAAATTTCTTTTCGAAATCTTTTTTGCGTGCCATGAATTCAGGCTGACGCAATCCGTCAAGTGATCCGTTCATTGATTTTGCGCCGTTACCCATAAAGAAAGCCTGATCATTATAATATTCTGCTTTTTCAGGATATTCTTTTGCCAATTCGGTATATATATTGAATAAACCTTTGTACATTGCAACGTTATTAGGGAAATCAATATCCCTGAAATATTCAAGTTGTGCTACAGTTTTTAAACGCTGTGTTGAACCCGGATTGCCGATAACGAATAATGGTTCTCCCGGCTGCGGGCCTTTTTCAGAGAATTTGAAAAAGTTAGGTGTTTTAAGAGGTTTGCCGTCTTCGCCATAAGCGCGTACAAATGCAAAGTCTGCATCGTAACGGGGATAAGTAAAGTTATCAGGATCGCCGCCGAATAAACCTAAATCTCTTTCGTTCATATATACCGCGCGGATATCGCTGTATCTTTTATAAACATACATTGAATATTTTCCGCCGTTATAAAACTGAACAACCTGAAGAGTCATACCCGGATATTTAGTTCCATAATCTTTTCTAAGTTGTGCAATTTTATCATTCTTCAGCTTTAACTTTTCTTCCTGTGTCTTTCCGGAATTTAAAGCATCAACAATCTCTTTGGTAATATCATCAATCTTTATAAGCTGTTCAACATACAAACCGGGAATTTTTCTTTCATCTGCCAGTGTAGGAGCGAAGAAGCCGTCCCTTCCAATATCTTCCCCTTCTTTCTGGAATTTATCGAGAACCTGGTCAACACAATGGTGATTGGTCATAATCAAACCATCTGCTGAAACAAAAGAAGAACTGCACCATGTAGCAAATCTTACAGCGGCAAGCCTTGCTTTATCAAGCCACTCCTGTGAAGGAGCAAAGCCGTAAGTATCTTTCCAGTAATCAACCGGAGGATAGTCGAACGTCCACATCTTTCCGGCGTCAAATTTTTGTGCTTTTATTGTATCAAGATTCTGCCATTTGATGCTCTGGGCAGATAATGAAAACGATACGAACAAAAATAAAATCATTAATTTCGAAAATATTTTACTCATTTTTTCCTCATTGATTTTTTATTGTGAAGTAAAAATATGTTACTACAAAATAACTAACAAACCCATAATTACACAAAATAGATTAAATTTTAACGAATTTAAGCTGTTTTTAGCCATTTAAGCAAAGGGAAATATTTTTACCTTAGCGAAAAACTAACCAGCTTTATTTTTTTCCCTTCTTTAATATGATTTTTTTCATATTTGGTAAGTATGGATTCTTCAAATGTAAGGGGTGTGCCGTCATACAGGTTATCAGCAGCTTTATGAAGGATTAAATTATTCTCCTTAACTATAGTTAATGCATAGTTATAAAGAGTATCATCATCTGTCTTAAGATTTATTTTTGCGCCGGGAATAATAATTTTCCCGTATATCTCAAGGTATCTTGGATGCACCAGGCGTTTTTTAATTCCGTTTGTACGCTCGAATGGATCGGGGAAGGTAATCCAGATTTCTTCTACGGAATTCTCATCAAACAATTCATTAATTTGATCAACACACGTAATTAGAAATGCACAGTTGGGAAGATTTTTTTCAAGGGATATTTTTGACCCCATCCAAATTCGGTTCCCTTTCCTGTCAACGCCAATAAAACTTCTATCGGGATATTTTTCAGCAAGCGCTATTGTATATTCCCCGTTGCCGCACCCAAGTTCAAGTGTAAATTTATTTTTCCCCTTGAAATAATCCTTAACGGAATCCATAACATTTTCATTACTTGACAAAAATACATTGGGCAGAATTTTCACTTCATCAAGTTTTGCCTGTTTTTTACGGGGCATTCAGTACCATTTCTGTTTTTTTACTGCGCAAAGATAAAGGAAAAATAAAAAAGGGGAAAGAAAATTTTTACCGCGGATATAAATCAACTATTTCACTAGAATTAGTAAAAAACGCTTATGGTTTTCCATAAGCGTTTTTAATCGGTTAGTAATTGTTTATCAGCCTTTTGAATCTACAATTGATCCCGTAGTACTCTGGCCGGAACCAAGGAGTGACTGAATTAGAGAAGCAATATCGTCTTGTGAAACTGAACCTGATTCTTGTTTTGTAAGAAAGCTTTGCAGATAATCGGGCAATGTAGTTGTTGAAGTAGATGTTGTGCTGCCTGATGAAGTTGTGCCTGATGAAGATGAAGTAGAACTTGTACCATCAATTGGAGGAGGAGGAGGAGGGCCGTCAGGTTTTTCAGGAGGTTTAAAACCTGCGGCATTCATAATGTCGCCGAATTCCTTACCCGGGGTAATGCCGGCTTTCTGAATTTCATCCATCATAGCTTTAGTAGATGAGTCTGTCATATTACTTGAATCATACTTGCTGATAATGCTTTGGAGCGCAGCTTTCTGATCATCGGTAAGTGAACTGCTCTTTGTTGAAGAGGCCTGGAAAACGTTCTGATAAACGTTTGAACTGCTTACACCGCTAATCATTTTGTTTCTCCCTTATAGGATTTTTCATAATTTGTTAATTCACCAATTTTGTGTTTTGGTTTTCTGAATTAATTATCGCTTGCGCTCTTAATTTTATAATTGTCATTTTCATCCTTTTTACACGCAATTTTATTTTTTTTATTCATTGCTCTGTAAATAGCCGGAGTAACCTTAACAAATTTTTTGAAAAACCGGGCAAAATTAGTAGTGTCATTAAAACCAACTGAAATGCTAATCTGTTTTATTGTTTGATTTGTATGAAGCAAAAGCCTTTTTGTTTCAAGAACCACACGCTCTTCAATATACCTTTTAGCCGGCTTACCGCTTATTATTAATGCAAGTTCATTAAGCTTTTTCTGCGATATTCCTAATTTCTCTGCATAATAGTGTACTGACCTTGTATGCGCGTAACCCTGTTCAATATATTTTTTTAATTCTTCAATATAAGCTGCATCACGCATTTCATTAGGCCTTTCCGGCAATTCAGGTTTATTAAGCCTTTCAACCATGAGAATAAATATTTTCAGTAAATTAATAACGATTGAATCACTTAAATAATCATCTTTAATCTTCAGTTCATATTCAATTATCTTGAGGTAGGTTATCAGTTCAATATATTCAAAGTGTGAAACATCCGTTCTTCCCCCATACCTGAAAGGATTAAACATATTTAAATTGCTTAACCATTCTAAATCCCCCGGTTGTTTATTAATATATTCTTCCGAGAAAAGAAGAATATAACCTTTTGGCTTTTCCTTAAATTCAAACGATACAATCTGCCCCATCGTAGCTGTAAATACCGAATTGGAAGTATATGGAAAATTATTAGTATCAATCCACAAGTGCCCTTCCCCTTCTTCAATCAGGGCTATTTGATAAAATGAAATTCTATGCGGGTTGGATGCAATGCTAATATATTTCTCAATAAATTCTTCAAGGGTTAAAATAATAATATCTTTGCGTTTAAGCCCGTAATCGTCAATAGCAATAAGGGGTACGCTGTCAATAATTTCATTTTTCATATAAGTGCCATTAAAATTAAATCAAAAAAAATAAAAGGAGAGCTTAGCTTGGTAAAACCCTCCTTTTAAGATAGGCGTATTAAGGATGACCAATATTTTGTTTAAACATGTAAAAAACGATTCGCCCGCAGTAAGCAAGGGGGTGCGATCCTCCGCAGGCGAATCTATTGTGAACGGCCTATTAAAAAAACTATTCATATCTCAATGCATCAATAGGATTAAGAGTAGCAGCTTTTCGTGCCGGGTAAAACCCGAAGAATATTCCTATTGCCGCTGCAAATCCGGTTGCAAACATTATCACTGCCGGTTTTATTACTGCTTCCTGATCCGTATAATGATTTAAAATATATACCACGAAAATCGAGAGTAATATTCCTATTAATCCTCCTGCAAGGCTTAGTACCGTAGCTTCAGTTAGAAACTGGATTAAAATATCTGACGGCCTTGCCCCTACTGAAAGCCTAATACCAATTTCCCTTGTTCTTTCCGTAACCGATACAAGCATAATATTCATAATTCCTATACCGCCTACTACAAGAGATACTCCGGCAACCGAAGCGAGTAAAATTGTAAGTACACGTGATGTTTCCGTAGCTGCTTCAACAATATCGGATTGGCTTTTAATTGTAAAATCGTCTTCTTCGCCTTTGCTAAGTTTATGGGAATCGCGCATAATAATTTTTAACTCTTCCTGCGCCTGTTCACTTTTTTCGGCTGAAACTGCACTTGCCTGAATAGAGCTGATAAACCTTCCGCCTGAAAGCCTGTCAAGAACAGTTTTAGAAGGTGCAAGTATTATATCGTCATTGCTTGTACCTACGGAAGTCTGCCCTTTTGATTTAAGAACACCAATAACTCTAAAAGGAACATTCCTTATTCTTATCTGTTTTCCTATCGGTTCATCATTTGCAAAAAGGTTTTCAACTACTTCAGAACCAAGTACACAGACTTTTGAGCGTGCAGTAATATCGCGGTCGGTAAAAAATTCACCGCTGGCAAGAGCCCATTGGCGTATTTCAAGATAATCGGGGGATACACCCTGAATCTGCGTAAACCAGTTTCCCGTTCCGCCAATTACCTGTCCGCCGGATCTTACAAGGGGGGAGACTCCTTTAATTAAAGTTGCTTCTGTTTTAATTTTCTCAACGTCATCAAGAGTAAATTTATCGAACGAGCCTGCGCCCCCTCTTATGCCACCGGAAGATGAAGTACCCGGAGTAATTATAAGAAGATTAGAGCCGAGCGCTTCAATCTGTTGAGCAACTTTAGATTGCGCGCCGTCCCCCAATGCAACCATTATAACTACAGCGGCAACTCCTATTATTATACCGAGCGCGGTAAGAAGGCTTCGCATGCGCGACTTTGCAATACTTTTTATGGCTATTTTTAGTATGGTCTTTGCAAGCATTTTAAAATTCCTTTTAATTCATTCTTTCTTTTTCAACCGCTATCTTTGCCAATAATTCTTTAGCTGATAACCGGTTACTAATTTTCTCATCAGAAATTACATGGCCGTCTTTCATTTCAACAATTCTCTTTGCAAAAGCGGCAAAGTCCCTTTCGTGAGTAACCATTACTATTGTAATGCCTTCGTCATTAAGCTGCTGGAAAAGGCCGAAAACTTCAATTGATGTTTTACTGTCTAAGTTTCCGGTCGGTTCATCAGCCAGAATAAGAGAAGGCTTGTTAACCAGAGCGCGTGCAAGTGCAACTCTCTGCTGCTGGCCGCCTGAGAGTTGATTAGGAATATGATGCATTCTGTCTGCAAGTCCGACTTTATTGATAGCATCAAGTGCCCGCGCATATTTCTCTTTTGATTTATCTGTTCTGTCATACATTAAAGGCAATTCAACATTTTCCAGTGCGGAAGTGCGCGGCAGCAAATTAAACCCCTGAAAAACGAATCCTATTTTCTGGTTTCTGATTGCCGCGTATTCATTTACAGTCATCTTGCTTGTGTTGGCGCCGTCAAGAAAATATTCACCGGAAGTAGGCACATCAAGGCAGCCGAGTAAATTCATTAATGTAGATTTGCCCGATCCGGAAGCACCCATTATTGCAACGAATTCTCCTTTTGCAACTTCAATATCAACAGAAATCAATGCCGGTATTTCAATTTCGCCTACCATGTAAGTTTTAGTAAGCCCTTTTGTTTTAATAATATCATTATTCAAAGTTCAATCTCCTTAAACTATCATTATTGAATTACATCATTGGTGGACCGCCGGGACCGCCGCCCGGGCCGCCTCCTCCTGTTAAGGAGCTGGAAGAGCTTTTCTTTGTACTTGATGATGAAACTTCCTGTGTTCCAATAATTAATTTCATACCTTCTTTAAGGTCGGGGCTTGCAATTACTTCCGTATATTTTCCGTCGGTAATGCCTGTCATTACCATGGCCATTTTCATTTTATTATCTTTATCGAGATAATAAACTTTATTCATATTAGCTTTAACTTTACTGCCGGACTTTGGATCAGGCATATTACCCATTGGAGGAGGCATCATACCGCCTGCCGGAGGTGTTCCCCCCATTGAAGGCCTTCCCTGAGGTGCCTGCCCCTCTTTGTTATTTGCCTGTACATTCTTCATCTCATCTTCCATACTCTTTTTCAATTCTTTCAGCACATCATCCGATGGTTCAAACCTTAACGCCGTATTAGGAATACGAAGAACACTATCGCGCGATTCTACATAAAAATCAATTGTTGCCGTCATACCCGGCAAAAGCAATTTATCGCGGTTATCGGCTTTTACTACAACAGGATAGTTGACTACGTTTGATGAAGTTGTTGATTTAATTCTTATCTGTGTTACAAAGCCGTCAAAAGATTTGTCTGAATAAGCCTGCACTGTAAATTTAACTTTTTGCCCTTCTTTAATCTGCCCTATATCACTTTCATCAACATTGGCAATAATGCGCATTGTGCTTAAGTCTTCAACAATTGTAAATAAAGTAGGAGTAGAATAGCTTGCGGCAACAGTCTGCCCCTGTTCAACAGCTCTGTTAATTACCTTGCCCGAAATTGGGGAATAGATAAAAGCATAAGCTAAATTAGTTTTGGCTCTTTGTAATGCCGCATCGGCAGAAGATAAAGATGCTTTGGATGATTCCAAATCATTTGCGGATTGATCAAAATCCGCCTGTGAAAGCATCTGCTGATCAAATAATTTTTTATTTCTATTATAAATAGAATTTTTTAGATTAAAATCTGCTTTTGCTTTTGAGAGGGATGATTTTGCATCTGCAACCTGAGCAGCGAGTGTTACGGTATCAATTACTGCTAAGAGCTGCCCTTTCTTAACTTCCGTATTAAAATCTGCATATAATTTTGAAATTTGTCCTGAAACCTGAGTTCCAACATCAACTGAAGAAATGGCCTCAAGTGTTCCTGTGCTCGTAATCTTTACCTGAATGCTTCCCTTGGTAATTTCTCCAAATGTGTAATCGGTTTTTTTACTGTTGCCGTTAAAAAGGAAGAGATATATTCCTGCTGCAATAATAAGAACAACCAGAGTAATGTAAAGTAACTTCTTTTTTTTCATCAAATCACCTATTATTATATAAGTTTACTGTTTAGACAAAGAGTTTTTCCTTTTTATTCCCTATAACGGTTAAAAAGGTATCTTTTTAAGGTAAAAAAAAATCAAAAATAGATTGAATTTAAATGGAATAAGAGACACATTACTGTTGTCTAATTAGTGATAAGAAAAATGGAATGCGGGTTGGCGGCATATAAAGAAGTAACATTACTTACTGATTTAGACTTGATAAATCTCTCCAAGAAGGGAGACCGCCTCGCTTTTAATGAAATTGTTAAAAGGCATAAAGGTAAAGTTGCCGCTACCATTTACGGAATGTTAGGCCGTTGTGACGAAGCAGATGATATTGGCCAGGAAGTTTTTATAAGGTTCTTTAACAGTATTGAAAATTTCAGAGGCGATTCTTTACTTAGCACTTATCTTATTAGAATTGCAATGAATCTTTCTTTGAATGAACTGCATAAACGAAAAATTAAGAAAGTACTATCCCTTGACATATTAATAGAAAGCGGTTTCCAGATAAAAAGCGAAACGAATTCAGCATTCAACGGAGAAAACAGCGAAATAATAAATAATGCAATGAATAAACTTAGTGCAAAATACAGGTCGGTTCTTGTTTTAAGGCTTATTGACGGCCACTCTTCCGAAGAAACAGCAGAAATATTAAATTTACCCTTAGGAACTGTACTTTCAAGGCTTTCAAGAGCACAAATAAAATTGAAAGAATTATTACAACCATATAAATTAATGCCATGAAAAAAAAAGAATTAGAAAAATTGATTTACAAAAGCCTGGACAGCAAGCTTTCCGAAAAAGAGCATGAAACTCTTATTACGGAACTAATGAAGTCTGATGAATATTTTTCAGAGTACAACCGTTTACTTGAAATAAGGCATGCTGTTAGCGAAACCAAAGAAACTGATTTTGAACCCTTTTTTGAAGAACGGCTTCTTAAAAAACTAAATCATACCGTTAACGACGAAAAGTATTTTGACCTGCTTTCCAATTCTCTTTTCGCATCTTTCAGAAGAGTTGCCGTTGCCGCTATTATTATTCTGATTATCCTTGTTTCTTATAACCTTAACAGCGGTAATAATTATTCAATACAAAACCTGCTCGGGCTTTCACAGGCTAAAATTGAAAATGCCTTTGATCCATTTCTTAACTTAATGGGGACGGATAAATAATGAATATTAAATTAAAGTTTTCGCTGATTATTATTATTACTCTTATTATTGGCGCTGCTATAGGGTTTGAAATTAGCGAGATTACAATTAAGAACAGGTTCGACGAAATGAATAATTTCAAAGAGCCGAAAGGATTCGTTAAAATCTTTGAAGACGTAATCCAGCCGGAAATAGGGCAGCAGGCTGCAATTGAGTCTATTCTATTTAAATATCATAATAAAATAGACAGCGTTTCAAAACTTAATATGAACTTTGTTTCTTCTATTATAGACAGCATGAAAGCTGAACTTAATAAGAATCTAAAACCGGAACAGATAGAACGTTTGGATAGAGAAATGACAAGGATGAAAAACACACCTCCGCCTCCCGGTGAAGGCATGCCTCATAAACAGCATGACGGAAATCATCCCCCCGATCATGGCAAGGATTTTCCTCCTCCGGATAATAATCATATGACTCCGCCTCCGCATAGAGAAGGAGATAAATTTTAATTCCCCCGTCTTATAATCAGGATTGGATAAGTTTCAATCCTGATTTTTTTATCCGCTAAAATAAAACGGTTCCCAATCCCGGATTTAGAGTTATTAATATTTCAAACAACGGATACTGGTACCTCTTGAAGGTGATTCAGATTCTAATATAATAGCGTTGCCCGATAATTCGAAATGATATGAATTATAAACCCAGAAGTAGGGAATCTTGTTTATATCTGAGAATGTGCCATCGGGGTTTCGTGTCCCTCCCATTAAAGCTGAAAATCCACTTGTATTAGTACCTGCTTCATCCCCACCGACTCCTTCACCTACTGCAATTAATGCATTTGCACGATTATTAACATAATCTTCAAGTGTAAAAATTTGCACATCTACAGGAATGTGAAATCCGGGAGGACAGATATCCTTGCCGTATGAATCATTGTATGCCATGGCTTCATGCCACTGATACAAGCCTCCATATTTATCACAATTTGTAGAATCATTATTATAACAATATTTTTCTATTATGCCATTATCAGTTTGATCTTTAGAGCCGTTTATCATAATGCCAACCTTAAGATTTTCTTTTAACCAGCATTGTGTTCCAATCTGTATAGTATTATAAGTTTTGCCTGCATATGTAACAGTTGGAAGCCCGGGACAAGGAGTAGTATTCGGGCTCCAGGTAGTAAAACTTCTTACCGGGGACCAATTGATTGTTTCGAATGCATTTGTTGCTCTTGCCCTCCAATAAAATGTTGTAGAAGGGTTTAAATCATAAAAAGTTACACCGGGAGATTCCAATCCGCTTTCATTGTAGATAAATGTGGAAAATGAATTATCGTTTGATAATTGCAAAGAGTAACCGGTTCTGTCTTGGTAATCTTTCCACTGGAGTGAAACAGCCCATGGATTTGTCATTGCTCCGTCTGCCGGACCTAAAAGAGTTAGAACAATATCTTGAGTAACAAAACTGTGAACCGAAGACCAGTCTGAAATACCCCAATTATTTACAGCCTTAACTCTCCAATAATATACTGTGTTGTGGGCAAGCCTTGCTGTTTGCTGGTAAAGGTGTGTTATTCCGGTTTGGTTATATTCGTAAGTTGAAAATGTATTATCCGATGACACCTGCAAAACATAGGTATCTGCGTTCAATGTAGTATTCCACTGCAATGTGGGAGTTATACTTTGATCTGTTGTACCATCATACGGATAAGACAGTACTGGAATAGACGGAGGTGTACCTATATATAAAGTCCTAAACCACCTTAAAGAAGACCATGCCGATGTACCATAACTATTTGTTGCATTTACCCGCCAGTAATAAGTCCAATTTGAATAAGGACATGTAATTTGTTGGCTTGTACTTGTAAGTCCGCTTTGATTAATTAGGTAATTTGAATAAATGGGACTGTTAAATGTGCTGTCATAACAAACTTGCAGGGCATAAGTTGTTCCTGCATCATTTTCGTTCCACTGAAGAGTTTGATCAAGGCTTACTCCGGTAGCCTTATTTGCAGGAGAGGTAAGAGCAGGTGGTGCAACCAGTGTCGTAAAACTTTTAACTGCTGACCAGGCTGAAACTCCGTACACATTTGTTGCGTTTACTCTCCAGTAATATTTTGCAGACGTATTTAAATTTAAAATCTGTTTGCTTGTATCTTTAATTTCACTCTGATTATATATAAAGCTAGAAAATGCATTGTTGTTCGAAACTTGCAATGTATATGTTGATGCCCCCGAAGCAGACCTCCAGGCAAGAGTAGGAGAAAATGATTGGTTGGCTGCCAGGTCGGCGGGTGAGGTTAAATTTGGTGCTGCTGGAAAGGTTCCTGTAGTCATAAAACTTCTATAGACAGTCCAGCCTGAGGCGGTCCCCATGCTATTAACCGCATTTACCCTCCAGTAATATATTGTAAGGTAATTAAGACCATTTACCAGCTTGCTGGTATCTGTTAAACCGCTTTGATTAAATATGAAACTTGAAAAAGTATTAGTCTTAGAAACCTGTAAAGAATAGGTGACCGCTCCTTTACTGGCACCCCAGTGAAATGGCATATTTATAGTTTGCTCGGTTGCATGATCATCCGGTGATAAAAGGACAGGTGTAGGGGGTGCAGTGTCTTCCGGTGCTGTAGGAGAATCACTTTTAGAACATCCATAAATCAATGATAAAATTATAAAAGCTGTAAAAACGAAAATAAATACAAAATTTTTCATACTAAACCCGCATTTTAAAATTTTAAATCTCTTTGAAATTTTTCCCAATTGAAAAATACATTAAGGTATTATTTTTTACAATTATTATTTTATATGTTGAAAAAATAAAATTGCAGCAGAGTATATATATAAAAAAGACCATCTTTGAATAACGGATTTATAAATTCAATTATTATTTGAAAAAACACACACTATTTAGGCCAAAGTAGAATCCGTTAGTATCTGTAAGAGGCTCTTTTATTAAAAAACTACTTTTTTTACGTAACCATTTTAGTTTAAAGAAGTTATATTAATAAGAGATAATTTTAGTTTGATTCATTAAAACGGCAAAAATAAGAAATTCAGCTATAAGGGAAGGAAGCATTTGATAGCCGACAATGAACTGATGTTTATGGTAAAAGCAGGCGATGTAGAAAAATTGGGTGTCCTGTTTGAACGGTATAAGAAGCCTTTATATGGTTTTTTCTACCGGAATTTAAGGAACCCGTCCGTTTGTGAGGATTTGGTACAGAATGTATTTGTACGCCTTTTGAAATACCGTGCTTCTTTTATCGGCAATGGTAAGTTTACTACATGGATGTTTCAGATTGCACATAATGTTTTTATGGATCACTGTTCAAAGAGCAAGCGGTACCAGAGTATTGATGAGTTTAATGAAGAAACATTTATGGCAGAACAGGAATTAACAGATAGTGTAATTAAGGAAGAACAGATAAAACTCTTGAATGAGGCGCTAAATAGATTAAGCCCTGAAAAAAAAGAGATATTGATATTAAGTAAATATCAGGGAATGAAGTATAAAGAAATAGGAGAAATTCTAAGCTGCTCTGAAAATACCGTAAAAGTAAGAATCTTCAGGGCGCTAAATGAATTGAAAACTATTTACACAGAACTTGAAGGATTAACAGTATGAAAGAAAACGAAATTGAAGAATTGATTCTTGATTATCTGGACGGCTCATTAGAATTTAACAAACTTGAAGAAATTCTAAAGAAGACGGATCAGTTCCGCAATAAAATAGATGAAATAAAAAAGCTGAAATCCTTATACAGCAGCCTAGATGAAATTTCAGTTCCGGAACCGGGAGAAAACCTCGATAAGAAATTTTATAACATGCTTGAACCGTTAAAATATGTTTCGGATCATGATGTAAAAAAAGAGAATAGGATTTCATTATTAATTAAAAATTTGGCGGGAAAGCTTTCAATTGCAAAATTGGGTTATGCCCTTTCGTTTTTAGTTATTGGAATGATTGCAGGGAAATGGCTCTTTCCTTCCGATAACACCCAGATAACCCAGATGGCGGGAGAAATTAAACAAATGAAGGAAGTAATGATGTTTACAATGCTGAACCAGCCTGCCCCTTCCGAAAGAATTAAAGCTGTAAACCAGGTGTATTCGCTCCCCGAAGTGGATACCAAAGTAATAAATGCTCTACTTGAAACCCTGAATAATGACCCCGATGTTAACGTAAGGCTTGTAACAATTGACGCACTTTCAGCATATACACAAATTCCCGATGTACGGCAGGGTTTAGTTCAATCTATTAATAAACAGAAATCCCCTTTAGTTCAGATTGCACTTGCCGATCTAATGGTATCAATAAAAGAGAAAAATTCAATAGAGCCTTTAAAACAATTACTTGCAAACAAAGACATTAACCACACGGTAAAAACAAGAATTGAAAATTGTATCACAAAAATTTAATACGGTAAGAAAATGAAAAAGATAATTATTCCGGCATTCTTATTTTATATATTATTCTCCACAGTGTCCTTCGCACAGGACAAAGACCTTTTCCAGCTGCTCGGCTTTTTAAATAAACCTACTGAAAGCAATGACCTGCAAAATAAATGGGGACAAATGACAATTCCCCTTTCAAAAAATAATTCCAAAGGTATTTTAAATATTTCCGATATAGACGGTCCTGTTAAAGTAACCGGTTATAACGGAGATAAAGTAATAATAAAATATTACCCCGGCGATGAAAAAAGATACGGCGGCAAAAGAATAAATGTTTATGCCGATGCCAATAGCAATATGGTTTCTATTTCTTCAGGCAATTCCGATGAATCAGTTCAACTTGAGATCAGTGTCCCTTACAACCTTGCGGTTAATATTAACTCTACATCCGATGAAGATATTGCGGTAAATTATATTTCAGGCGATATAACAATAAGCAGCACTGACGGCGATGTTAAGCTCTTCAGCATTTCCGGTTCTACTGTGGTATCCACTGTTGACGGCAATATTACTGCCGATATTAATAAATTCTACGGGCAAACTCTGAAATTAAATGCAGTAGATGGTAACGTTGACATAAAACTTCCTTCCGATTCTAAAGCCGAGTTAAAAGTTATGTCCGACGGCGGAGATATTTATACTGACTTTAATATTTCCCTTACTAAGCACTATAGTGATATGGAAAAATCACAAAAGGACGGCCTTACAAGAATTTCGTTAGACGGCTGGTTATATGGAAATATTAATGGGGGCGGTTCGCAAATATCCATCAAAACATCAGACGGCAATGTTTATATTAGAAAGAAGTAGTAATACTTCTTTCTCTGCTAAGTTCCTGCATTCCCTATGTCATTCCTCTTTTAGCTGTAACCTTTTGTATTAGGATAAGTATAATCTATAGAAAATGTTTTGATAAATTTTGGAGGCTGTTATGGCAAATTTAATAAAGTTTAGCAGTATATTCTTAATACTATTCGAATTTACATTCCGCGGTGTAAGCATAAAATCCGACTACAATACACATTCAGATAATTCCTTAAAATTTGCTAATTATGAAAATGAAATACAAGGTACATGGAAAGCAAAAATTAACAAAAGCGATTTTGACTTCAACCTTTCATATAATAATCCCGACGGCGGTTTTTCTTCGCATTCTTTCTATTTGAAGAAAAATCAGATTTCTAATTTTGCCTATGATAAAGACCTCTCTTTTCAAATTAAACGGGAAGCAGGAAGTATTTATTTTACAGGTAAATTCAGCGGTCAGGATGGAAAAGGTAATTTTAAATTTACTCCGGATGAAGGTTTCAATGCTTTCTTAAAAGATAAAGGCTTCAGCAAAATTAAAGTACAGGATTGTTTTATTTTGTTTACTTCCGATATTACCCGCAGCTATGTTCAGGAAATACAGAAACTCGGTTACACCAGCGTGACAACATCGCAGCTTGTTTCTTTTGCAATTTTTAATGTTAGTGTAGATTATATAAAAGGGTTGAATACACTCGGTTATAAAGAACTCTCTCCAAATAAAATTGTTGAGTTTAAAATTCACGGAGTTACTATAGATTATATTAAAAAACTGAAAGAGCTTGGCTACTCTAATGTTGATCCTTCAGATCTTGTTGCGCTGCAAATTCATGGAGCTTCCATTAAATATATTAAAGCCATACATGATACGGGATTTAAACAAATACCTATTTCTAAACTTGTTGAATTTAGAATTCATGGTGTGGATCCTGATATGATTAAAGCATTTAAGGAATGCGGGTACACCAATCTTGACCCTTCCAAAATGGTGGAATGCAAAATACACGGCGTTACAGGGGATTATATTAGAAAAATTAAATCGGCAGGAATTAACGAATTACCTTTAGATAAACTTGTTGAATTTAAAATTCATGGTGTAACTCCTGAATGGGTAAAAGAAATAATTTCAACAGGCGTAAAAAATCTTAAACCTTACAATTTTGTTGAATTCAGTATTCATGGTATTACAAAAGATTTCATTGAAAAGATGAAAGCTGCGGGAAAAGGAAAGGATTTAACTCCGGATAAAATAGTAAGCTATAAATTGACCGGAAGAGAATGAACCCTTTCCTTCCTTCCCCTTATTAAAAGCTGTGCCGGAGCAATTCCGGTACGGCTTTTTATATATTAATCTTATATTATTGTTAAAGCAGCATATGTGTGTCATGCCTGCGTAGGCAGGCATCCAAAAACTTAGGTAATAGTATGGATTCCCGCTTTCGCGGGAATGACAAATACGTGATAATTACTTTTGAGACAACCTCAAGAAAAACAAAGGAAAAAACCGTTTTAACGGTTTACAAGAACAAGCGGTCAACTTGAGTAGATTTAATTAAACCATGAAGTGGTGACACTAAATAAATGAATTATTATAAAAAAAGACCGCATGAAGCGGCCTCTTTGTAACTGATTCCCCCCATATATCAAACTTTAGATTTTGCGCTTTCAGCGAGGGCCGCCAGTCCGCCTGTGGCCCCCAGATTCATTGATTCAAGTGCTGAGCTTGGAACAATGATTAAAGAACCTTTCTCTTTTAATCCTTCAAAAAGCATATTCATTCCTCTTAACTGCAAAGCAACAGGATTATTTTTATAATTCTCACTTGCCTTTGCAAACTTTTCCGATATTTCAGTTTCGGCAGTGCCTAAGATAACTCTTGCCTGTCTTTCTCTTTCTGCCTGAGCCTGCTTACTCATTGAATCTGCCAGTGCTTCCGGAATAATTATATCCCGGATGCCGACAGTCTGACATGTAATGCCCCATGGATTTGTATGCTCATCAAGTATTGCCTGCAGGTCTGCTGAAATTTTATCTCTATTCTGCAGTAGGTCGGATAATTCATGTTTTCCTATCGTATCGCGCAGGGTAGCCTGTGCAATGTACAAAATGGATTTATCAAAATCCTGTACTTCCAATGCTGCTTTTTCTGCATCCCACACTGTCCAGTAAACTACTGCATCTACATTAACGGGGACTGTATCTTTTGTTAATGTTTTTTCGGCAACAAGCGTAGTAACCCTTATTCTCTGATCAATATATGTTGTAACCCGGTCCATTATTGGAATAATGAAAAATATTCCGGGGCCTCTTAACCCGATAAACTTTCCCATCCTTAGCACTATACATTTCTCCCATTGATCGGCAACCTTAACGGATGTAGCTGCAACTATACCAAGAAATACACCTGCTGCAATTAAATATTGCGGTAGTACGAATAAATATACGAGCCCAATTACAATTGCCGTAATAATTACGAAAATAGCGATGGCAATAGAATTAGCTCTCGGGCTTATTCCATCAAACGTATTCATTTCACCTCTCCTTTTATATTTTTAAGTTCACTTATTATTTCATCAACCGAAAAACCATAAGCGGAAGAAATGCTTAAGAATTCTGCGCAGATACTATTCAGCTTTCTTTTCTTTTCATCATCATCAAGCGTGTTATCAATATTTCCTACAAAGGTGCCTGTCCCCTGCTGGGTTTCAAGAATTTTAAGAATTTCAAGCTCCTTGTATGCTTTTGAAACCGTATTAAGGTTAACCTGAAGCTGAACAGCAAGTGCTCTTACTGTTGGAAGCTGTTCTCCAACCTTTAAACTGCCCGATGAAATGCCGAATCTTATCTGATCAACTATTTGCTTGTAAAACGGAACGCCGCTTTTAGGGTCTAATTTGAAGTCTATCATGTTTTACCTTCCATCAAATAGTTATATATTGTTTTATTGTACTGTTAATATAGTACAATGTAACATTGTTGTCAAGTGATTAGTTTTTACCCTAACTTTTTTATTAAGAAAAGCTATATTTAGGATAGAGTATTAACCCTAAAAGTTGTTTAATTAATGAAATTAAAGGCTATAATACGTTCACTGCGCATTATTTTATGCCGATTTATTTTTGAAATTCGGGAGGCTAAATGTTTACAACAGGAAATTTATATGTTTTAGTTTTATTCAGTGTACTCTACACTATTCTTGCGGCATTTGCTAAAGAGAAGATCGTTGACAGGCACAAATTCGTAATTGCAGTACTGATTTTATTTATAGACTGGGTTTCAGCCATTATATTTGAATTTATTTTGAAGATGTTTAACCTGCCATCTATGATAATGACAGTACCCGGCTCTCATTACGGGTTTATGATTCTTTCCGCAATTTTTCAGATACTCCCTGTAGTTTCCATTTTCTATATGATACATGCATTTATTAATACTGCGGAAAATAAAAAAGAGAAAGAATAGATTTACTGTAACAATAGACAGAAGATTTGATTTGATAATAGCCGTATAAGCTTTCTACTTATACGGCTATTTTGAAGAATAAAAGATATTTACCTATTTAAGATATTGCAGCTTAGTAATCATTATTTTAGAACCTGCCTGAAGCCTTGCTATATAAATACCGCTTGGAAGATGTGTCGCATTGAAAGATATTTGATAAACGCCCGCACCTTTCGTTTCATTTACTAAAGTTGCTACTTCCTGTCCTAGTATGTTGTAAACCTTTAACACAACATTGCATTCTTCGGGTAAAGAATACTGAATTATTGTACTCGGGTTAAACGGATTTGGGAAATTGCCTATTTTGAACTCATTAGGAATGGTGTTTAATCCGCCTATATTTAAGTTTGTATTCATTTTTTGCATAGAAGCTTGTTCGGCTTTGCCAAATTCTGCCACATAGTCGTCGGTTGAGTAAGTTGAGTCAGGTGCATAATATCCCTTTACATCATAATATAATAAATCGTCTGAATATGTGCTTGTTACCACATAGTTCTCATCGGTAAATGAATGGGTTGTATCATTTACAAGGTTGCTTGAACGGGCTACCGTACCGATTAATTCCGGAGAACCAGTAGTTCCATTGTGTCTTACCTTACGGTATATTTTATATGAGGTAACTGAAGTTGAAGGATGCTGTTTCCAGTAAATAATTACATTTTGTCCGGGTATGTCATTAAAATGCTGTGAACGGTATCCATTAACAACCGTTCCTTTGGTTACTGCGAGTAAAGTATCGAGACAAATATTAGTTGGGGTATAAGTAAAATTAGGCTGCTGAGAAATCATTTCTCCGTTCTTTTTCCAGCTTACACAATCATATTCAATGTAATTAATAGTTTTATAAGAAGGCACAATAGATATGCCGGTATTATCTACTGCTTTATATGAATTGTTTTCTGCCACGGCAGTAGTACTATTAATTGTAACAGCTTCCCCTTTAAATGTTATCACTTCTGCACCATTAAATTTAGCAGTTAATTGATAATTATCAGGTGTTGATAGAGATTTAGTTAATGTTGTTGTTACGCCAAGATCCCAATAGTTCCAAAAATAACATTGCGCTGCCGGCTGATCAGGCATTGCGGTTATTGAAACTGGGAATTCTAAAACATTGAAATTTCGTGAATAGTATCCAGTACCCGAAGTCGGCACACTTGCTGTTTCATCATTGTAAAACTGAATTGTCCCTCCGCTAAAACTATTTTTTACTTGAATAGTGTAATTATTGGCTGTTACAGAAAAATATAGAGTTTCGGTTCCTCCCACACCGGTTCTTTGTTGTGTAATGACTTGATTATCCACATCATAATAAAAGTCAGTATCAGTAATACCGGTAATTACTTTTTGGCCTGAAACTGCAGTAACGAAAGTCCAAGTAAAATACACATTCCCAATCAATAGTGTAACACCTGTCGTGGCTTTAGAAAATGGGATCTCCGAGAATAAATTATAATCCCCACCCCCGACCCCGCTAACGCCATGTACGTTAAAAACACCATTAAATCCTCCGCCGTTAAACTGAGTTTTTGTTGTGCCCATTAGAAGATTACCCAAAGAATCTTTCATTACACGGTAACAGCTATAAGCGTTGTCATAATAAAGCACTTTAACATCTACTGCCACTTCATATTGCTGTCCCGTATTAGGATCTGTACGATAAGCTCTTATTTGCCCTTCATTTTGATTTGCAGTAATTCTAATTGTAAGAACTATCATAAATAATAAGAGAATTGATTTTTTCATTTAATACCTCCTAAAATATTTGTTATATTTAACCCGCAAATAAAAAGGCGCAAGCTTTATTAGCTGTAATGGGCTGATAATTATTTGCAAAGGGGGGATGGGCGGATACCATCTCCCCACCTTTTTTGAGTAATATGAATTTATTTAATTTACATTAATTCCTTTTTTATTTTCCATGCCAGACAATAGTTTTCTGGGGCCAAGCACCCGCCTGATAACCGACAATAAAAATTTCATTCCCGTCGCTCCACACTCCATTTACTGCTATATCTTCATTTGTTTTTATTAAATTTGATAAGTTTTTCCAAGAATTTCCATCATAGAAATAAAATGTATTATAATCACCGACTGCTAAAATATAATTACTATTTACAGAATAGACACAGGTCATTCCATAGCTGGTTGTGAGTATTTTTATCCATCCGCCATTATTATATTCCCATAATGCCTGATCTCCAGCAGATATTAATCTATTATCATTAATTAAAAAAAGCCCATACCATCCCCATTTATATATTGATGCTGGATTTGAAATTACCATTGAATCAGCTACTTTCCAATTCTTATATGTCCCTTTTACATGATAATAAACAGTGCCTGTGCTTCCTTCGGCAAGGGCAAGAAAATGAACAGTATCTTTATAAATTACTGAAGAATTGACTAAATATTCACTCCCGGGTCTATATTTAATTTTTACTGTATCCTTAAGAAAAGAGCTTCCATTATAATAAACAACATGTCCGTTGCGTCCGGCTGCATAATAATTACTTTCACTAATTCCGGTTATTGTTAACATACCGCCCAGACTTGGATTTCTAAATGTGGTTGTCCATGTGGAACCATCCCCCATAAACAGCCAGCATGTATGGCTAATATTCGCCCCCACCACTTGGCTTTCATCTTCTCCTGCTCCGTAAAGAGTGTGTTTATCGAAACTTATCATTTTACTTATTTCAATTCCTCCCAAAGCCGGGCTATATGAGATTGATGACCATGCTGAACCATTATATTTATATATTTCACCAGCCATGTCGCTGCAATGGCCATAGATGTAAATATTTGTAGAAGACAAACCAAGTATGTTGGACATAAGTGTTTGATCTGCACTGTTGTGCTGCAGAGTATCTACTTTCCATTTCATATCAGAAGGAGATTTTGTAATATTATTATCCGGCCCGGTGCCTGTATTTTTGCATTTAGAAAATAAAACCAGACAAACAAAAGCAATAATAAAAACATAAATTATTGAACGCATAATTATCCCCAAAATAATTATTGAATCCGTTTTTCCCAGAATAGTATGAAGTTAAAGAACTTTTAAAAAAATATTATTGCAAGTTTTCCAGTTAGTCCATAACTGCAATAATAACATGTTATAATATAAAAAAAAAAAAATGAGATATGCAAGTGGGAAATGAATGCATCTTAAATAAGATAAGGCCTAAATTAGAATTTTCAAGGCAAAACTTATATTCCGCTCTTAACATACCCCGCGTAAAATAAATACCTGCCTGTAATTTCTGAAATAACAATTATAATTAAAAAAACTATTAATAATTCAGAAGAGAATCTATGCCCGTACGAAATATATAACATGCCTATGGCGGCGGCGGCATTTAAAATAATTCTAATTAGAAAAACTTTTTTATGTTTATAATAAATTATCCCGAAACTATCCGCAGCCCCGCGTGCGCCATGCGACAGTTTAAATGTATTGAGTAGTATCAATACAAGTTCAAGTAATAGCATTACCGATATAATTATCATAATTGTCCGGATACCATCATGCACTATTATTAAAAATGCAGCACCTCCAAGTATTAATGCCGATAAATAAAAACCAGCCGGAGTAAAAAACGTATTCCATGCTGGAATACTTTGGAGCATATAAATTCTTGACATAAAATATATAAGCAGAACACCACAAAATAATGCAGCCCAATAAATTAACTCTTGCAGCACCTCAGGGAATATATTAAACCGATTTAAAAACAAATAAACCGCGGTTAATGCCGTAAAAAGAAGAAGAAATAAAATTTCTCGGCTTAACCATGAATTTGAAACATTACTAACTGTAAAAATTGCATTTTTTATTTTCCCTAAGTGCAATACGGATATTATTGAGGCAGTAACAAGCATTATTAAGATAACCAATATAGTACTATGCGGTAAAAGAGAATTTCCAAAAATAAAATATTGCATCCCTGCAAGAGTTATAAATAATCCAACTGCTGCCTGAACCAGCAATGTAAAGAACACAAGAGGCCATTCCGATCCTTTCATACTACACCTCTTCCTTATTATTGATAACTGCCTTCATTGCACCTGTTTCAATTGCATCTTTATGCGGTTTTATTACCAAAGAAGGATTTGTTATCTTTTCCGGAGGCAATGGATAGACTTCACTAATGTTTCCATACTTTTTTCTTATTTCCTCCAGCTCGCCAAAATCAAGTACACGCATGGGGCATGATGCAACACATGCAGGCTGTTTACCTTCTTCAATAAAATCAATACATAGGTTGCACTTGCTCATTACTCCTTTTTTCTCATCATATTTCGGTGCGCCGTAAGGACAAGACCATTCACAATACTTACATCCCACACATTTGCTTTCATCTACTAATACAATTCCGCTTGTTGATTTATACATAGCAGTAGTAGGACAATTTTTAACACATACAGGATCTTCGCAATGATTGCACGATAAAGAAACATTATATGCTTTTAACTGATGTTTCCATGCATTCCCTTCTTTTATCCAATTGCCGTCAATAATTTCATAAACCCTTCTCCAAAGCACTCCTCTTTCAAGATTATTTTTATCAATGCAAGCACCCTGGCAGGTTTTGCATCCGGAGCATTTACTTGAATCCACATAGAAGGCATATTGTTTAATCATTCCGTTTCCTCATGCCTTCTCAATTTGTACCATGATTGTGTGCTGTGCATTTCCGAATGCGAGTGGTGTCCATTTTTCCGAAGTAAGTACATTTATACATCCGCGCCTGTCAATTCCTTTGTCGTCCGGAGTCCACCATGCACCTTGCGGAATGTCAATTACTCCCGGCAGTAATCTGTTTGTTACGCGGCACGGAATTATCATCGCGCCCCGGTCATTATAAACTTTAACATCACTGCCGTCTCTTATGCCTCTTTGTTCCGCATCAATAGGATTAATAAATACTCTCTGCGGAAATGCTTCATTTGTAATTTCATTATTATCATGTGTTGAATGCACTCTTTCAAGGTAATGATGCCCTATTGCCTGTATAGGATATTTCTTTGCTTCATCACCGAACGGACTTTCCCATTCTTTTATATATTTAGGCACCGGAGGAATTTCACCCGGAATATTCATATCAAATAATGTTTTAGAAAATATTTCTATTTTACCCGATGGTGTATTCAATTTATTCTTAACAGGATCTTTTCTAAAATCTTCAAATGCAATTTTAGGATTAGTCACAGGAACAGAGTAAACTCCGATGTTCGATTTTTCAAATTCATCAAGAGGGGGTATGTTTGGAAATCTTGTTTTCCTGAATTGTTCAATCAGGTATTCTACCCAGCCTCTTTCATCGCGCCCTTCAGTGTATTCTTCCTTAACGCCGAGCCGTTCGGCAATCTCTGTGCAAATCTGATAATCACTCTTTGTTTCATAGGGAGGCTCAACAATTTTCGGCATAAGGATCACTTCATCGCCATACTTCCATCCGTCTTCAATACCCCATGTTTCAAACTGAGTGCATGCCGGTAAAAGAATATCGGCATACTTAGCAGTAGGTGTAAGAAAATGTTCATGTATTACAATAAATTCAACCAAAGATTCATCGCTTAAAATTTTTGCAGAGCGGTTTGTATTTCCATGCTGATTGATAAGTGCATTTGTAGCAACACCATAAATTAATTTTATATTGTTATCCAGTTTATCAACGCCTGTTACCCCTTCTTTCTTTGTCATCTCTTTACCGCGTAATACAGCTTCGCTCCACAGGAAACATGGTATCTTTGCTTTTACAGGATTATTACCGCGCGGCAGAAAATTTTCCAGCGGCCCGCCGTCATTTGCCTGCAAGGCAATTCCGCTTGCCCAGCCTCCCGGTATTCCAACATTTCCTGTAATGGCAGATAGAACACAGGCGCCAATAACCGTTGTTTCACCATATGCCCTTCTCTGCATTCCATAACCCTGATATAACATGGCGGGTTTTACTGTAGCGAATTCTTTTGCTATTCTTATTATAGTAGATGCGGGTATGGTTGTAATTTCTTCCGCCCATTGGGGAGTTTTGGGAATTCCGTCTCTTGTACCAAGAATATAATCTTTATAACTCTCTTCATTGCTGCATCCCTGAGGCATTTGTGTGTTATCAAATCCTACGCAATATTTTTCTACAAATTCTTTATCGTACAAATTTTCATTTATCATTACATAAGCCATTGCGCTCATTAAGGCGGTATCTGTACCGGGGCGGATAGGTATCCATTCATCGGCAAGTGCAACAGCGCTTAATGTCATCCGCGGATCAATGCAAATAATCTTTGCACCGTTTTCCTTTGCCTTCTTAAGAAAATATTCGCTGTTGGTACCGTCCCGCATTTCGCAAGGGTTCCATCCCCACATGATAATATATTTGGAGTTCACCCAATCCTGCCTTTGATTGCCCGTAACATTTGTACCATAGACATAAGGAGTAGCCTTGCTTATGCATGCCCAGCTGTAGCTGTTATAAAATCCTAATGAGCCGCCGATCATGTTAAATAACCGTTCTGCTGTTTCTCTTCCGTTGGTCTGGTTATAACTCCCCGTTCCATAAGGGACAAATATAGCACTGTTGCCGTAAGTGTTTTTTAAACGCAAAATTTCAGATGATACAATTGTAAGTGCTTCATCCCATGATATTCTTTCAAACTTACCTTCCCCTCTTTTACCAACCCGCTTCATCGGATATTTTAATCTATCGGGATGATACTGCCTTTTTCTATATGCTCTGCCTCTTATACATGCACGAAGCTGCGGGTCTTCAATCGAATCGCCCGGACGGTCATCTGTTTCAATCCTTATTATTACGCCATCTTTTACGGATACTTTTAAGAGGCATCTTCCGCCGCAATTATGCGCGGGGCATCCTGTGCGTACAACTTTATCTGCAAATGCTATTTCATTTTCTTTATGCACCGGCTCATTTGCGGACGCGTTCCCAATCACATTGCCGCTGCGTATTAATAGATTTTTAAGTTTTCCTAAAAAGTACATTATGTTGTTGTTATTCTTATTTACCGTTCCTTCTTCTTGCATCCATTTCCTTATTCATTAACAGGAAAGTATATTCCTCTTTGAAAAATAATTGAAATTATAATTAAAAAAACACTAATTCTTAACCGTTTTTTCTCTTTTCCTCATTTGGCGGATCTATCTAATCACTCATTTTTCTTCAAATGTGAATTTATATAATCTAAGTTTAAATAACATCACCGGATACAGAGTATTCATATTTACACAAAAATTAAGATTTAAAATTGCAAAACTTTTTGTTTCTGCATAATTTAATACATCGATATGCTTCACATTTTGGAATACGTCCTCTAAACCTTTTTTGTTTTTAAACACTCATTAGTTTTCAGGATGATAGCGCAATTTAATTTATTTTTTTAAATAATCATTTAACAGGAGACAATATGAAAAAAGGGCTATTGTTTTTTATCATCTTCTTTGTTCTGGTGTCAACAAAGATTAATTATGCTCAGGATAAACCTGTAGAGAAAGGTTTTAACGCAATTACCAAAGAAGCTATTCAGGGACAACTTGAATTTCTTGCTTCAGATTGGACCGAAGGGCGTGAAACAACTTCCAAAGGTGAATTTATGGCAGGGGATTATATAGCCAGTATGTTTAAAATTTACGGACTTAAACCTGCCGGTGATTTTGAAATGAAACAATCCGCTTCTTCACAGGCAAGAGGTCAGCGCAGGATGGAACAGGTAAGAACCTATTTCCAAAAAATCCCTTTTGTTGAAAATCTTGGAAGCGAATCATCATTTGAATTGATTGTTAAAGAAGGCGCTGCTGAAAAGAAAATTATTTTTAATCAGGGAACTGATTATAATATTAGTGGAAGAGGCCCAAGCCAGGAAGTTACTGCTCCCCTCATCTTCGTTGGTTATGGTTTTAAAAATGATGTTGTTGGTTATGATGATTTTAAAGGTGTTGATGTTAGAGGGAAAATTATAGTTTGTATAAGCGGGTATCCGGCTTCAATTATGGATCCCAATTCAGAAGCTTACAAAAAACTTAACCTCTCCGATAGGCAGGCAATGCAAAAATTAAATACCGATAAACAAGCTCTATACGAAAAACTTGGCGTTGTTGGGGTAATTAATTTACAAGGTATTTCTTCAGCTCAGCAAACACAAGGCAGAGGAATGTTCGGAAACAACACCGCTTATTCTAACTATCCTTTCAGATTTAACCAGCCATATTATGAAGGAGATAAACCTCTCCGCTCAAATATGATAAGCCTCAGCCTTCCTGAAGATTCATTGAGATCTACAATTATTAACTTTTCGCTCACTCCAAAAGTTGTTAGTGAACTTCTGAAAGGAACCGGAATTAGCATTGACGAACTTAAAGAAGCTGTTGCTAAGAATGCTAAATTATCGCCAAAGGAATTGAAGGGGAAGTCCATCCATTTTAAAAATTCCGTAAAGACAAGAACTACTCTGGGACGCAACGTACTTGGTATGATTGAAGGGGAAAATCCGAATGATATTATTGTAATTGGCGCTCATTATGATCACCTTGGAATGTATAACGGCTATATATGGAACGGTTCGGACGATAATGCATCCGGTACGGTTGGTGTGCTGACTCTTGCCAAAGCAATTATGGCAACAGGTGTGAAACCAAAGAAAACCATTATTTTCGCGACTTGGACCGGTGAAGAAAAAGGATTATTCGGTTCTGCTTACTTTGTTGACAAATTCAAACCAAGAGAGAACATCGCTCTTAATCTGAACTTCGACATGATTTCGAGAAAACCGGAAAAGGATTCCACCGGATATAAAACCGGCATGGATTATTCACAGGCTTATCCTCTGCTTAAAGAACTTGTTGAAAAAGCAAACAAAGATTATAACCTTGGGCTAACTGTAGATTTCAGGCCTGCAAAAAATCCTCAGGCAGGTACTGACTTTGCTTCCTTCTCTGCTAAGAATATTGCGGTTTATGGATTTGACGCAGCAATGACTTCAGATTACCACCAGGCTACAGACCATGTTGATAAAGCGGACTTTGACCTTATGAGTAAGATAATTAAAGTTGCATATTTATCCGTTTTTGAAATTGCCAACATGGATAAAAAACTTGAAGCTGCAAAATAATCCAATTACTTAAAAGAATATAACATTTGTGAGAGGGCCAAAAGCCCTCTCATTTATATTCCTGTTATAATAGATAATGTTAAAGTACACTCTCTTTGAATATCTTATCTATCGTTTAATATGTCAAGATGCCAATTTAAATTAACGGGGTTTACATAATTTATTTAATTATGACTTCGTTAAATGCCCTACCGCACAAAGAACATTAACCCTTTAAATCTTAATTAAAATGTTTAATAATCTTTAACTTTTCTTTAGCTATTCAACTCCCGATATGATTTAAAAACTGTATATTTGTGTATAAAACCAATTCAAATAGGAGACAATTAATGAAATCATTTTATAAGTATTTATATGCAGTGCTGACAATAGCAATTTTATTTTGTACCATACAAAGTAATGCTCAGACCACACTTAAGATTGGCGATAAAGCACCTTTAATTAAGGCTGCTAAATGGTTCAAAGGAACACCTGTTGCATCATTTGAAAAAGGAAAATTTTATGTTGTTGAATTTTGGGCTACATGGTGCGGACCATGCAAAGAAAGCATTCCTCACTTGACTGAAATGGCTCATAAATATACACAGGTTACATTCATAGGTGCAGACGGTTTTGAACATCCTCAGGAAGGTGAAACCCCTAGCGGGCTTATTGAAAAATTTGTCGCTGATATGGGAGACAAAATGGATTATAATATTTGTCTTGATACCGATGATAAGTATATGGCTACCAACTGGATGACAGCAGCTCATCAAAATGGTATTCCTACTGCTTTTATTGTTGATAAAAATACAAAGATTGCATGGATAGGCCATCCGATGAATATGGAAACTCCTTTATCAGAACTTCTTGAAGGCAAATTTAATCAGAAAGCTTTTGCAGATAAATTTAATGCCGATTTAGAAAAAGCCGCTAAAGATGCTGCAGTTCTAAAACCTGTTATTGACGCTGTTAAAGCCAAAGACAATGCCAAAATAGTTGCTGAAGCTGAAAAAATTATTGCTCAGGACCCTTCTTATGCTTCTAAAGTTGACGGCTATTATATTCCTGCATTAATTAAAACCAATCCTGAAAAAGCTTATTCAATTGCACAGGATGAAAAAGCAAAAGGTTCAGAACGCGCACAGTCCATTGCAACTCTTTTTATTGGTAAAGATATGGATAAGAAATTCTACAATTTCGCAATAGAAATGTTTGCTCCTGTTCTTGAAAAAGACGCTAATAATTACACTGCAATGTATGTGTTATCAAATGCTTATGAATTTACAGGCAATAATGCAAAAGCAATTGATGCTTATGAAAAAATGATTGTTTTCGGTAAAGCAAACAAAGCTCCCGATAATTATATCAAAATGTGGGAAGACAAAATTACAGCCCTTAAAGCAGCAAAATAATTTTTTTCTCAAATACTGATTTTGAAACCCCTTTAAACTTTGTTTGAAGGGGTTTTTTATTACATCCATGCTCTAATAAACTTTATATTTAAATAATAATTATTCCCCTCCCCTTTTGCGTTTACCTTCATTCTTTTTAACTTTCATTAAATAATCTTTAGAGGCATGGCATGGTAAGAAAATTATATTTAACCGCTCTGTTTTTTGCGTTTTCACTTTCATTTATAACTGCACAAAATAAAACACAGGATAAGATACTATCTCAATGTAAACTTATCTCAGGTAATTCTATTATGGATTATGACCGGATGTTATGCTCCGATAAATTTGCGGGAAGGCTTACCGGCACTAAAGAATATAATCTTTGCGCCGATTGGGTAATAAGCCTTTTTAAAAAATGGGGAGTAAAACCGGGCGGCGATAAAAACACTTACCTCCAAAAATTCCCTAATCCGTATACTTTGGTATTAGATGCCGGAGGACTCATACTCACAAATCCATATAATTCTTCCGCGCCAAGGCAATATAAGTATGAAGAAGAATACTACCCCGGAGCTACTTCAGATAAAGGAACTATTACTGCCGAAGTTGTATTCGTTGGTTACGGAATTACCGCCCCTGAATTAGGGTATGATGATTATAAAGATGTGGATGTGAAAGGAAAGATTGTTCTTATGAATCCCGAAATTCCTGTTTCACCCGATAGAGACCCCGAATTATTTAAGAAATGGCGCCCGTATTCATTCCATGATTATAAAGTAAAAAATGCCGCCGCACATGGTGCAGCAGGAATTGTATATAATTATTACCTTGTTAATCCTAATTGTATCTATATAAAAGGCATTATAAAAGCAGATGTAGGTGCGGCCTTTACAAAAGACATCTTCGCAGGCACAGGAAAGGATTTGGATGGATTATTTAATTCAATAAGGCTGAATAAAAAGCCTGTCTCTTTTGCAACCGGGAAAATAGTTACTATTAAGTGCAATACTGAATATCACCCTGAGGGAATTGGTTCAAATGTTATTGGAATTATTAAAGGCACCGACCCAAAACTAAAAAATGAGTATTTAATAATAGGTGCACATCTGGATCACCTTGGAATGAGCCATTTAAAAATGCCCGGGGCAAATGATAATGCTTCTTCATGCTCGGTTCTTCTTGAAGATACCAAGGCACTTACTAATTTAAAAACGAAATTTAAGCGTTCTATAATTTTAATATTTTTCGGGGCAGAAGAGCAGGGAGTAAAAGGTTCGGAATATTATGTTGCACACCTGAACATTCCGAAAGAGAAAATTATCGGTTTTATTAATCTTGAAAGCGTAGGGCGCGGAGAAACTATTGAAGCCGGTTCGGGAAAAAATTATCCCCAGCTTTACGAAGTTCTTGAAAGAAACAACAACAATTATGTCCATAGGGCAATGACTGCCGATTTTAATTCAAACCTTGCGCGGCCAAGGCAGGATGCTGCACATTTTCTCTGGGCCGGAATTCCAACAATTTCATTCGGCGCTTATGGTGCTAAACCATTGCCGTTTTCCATATATCACACTACTCATGACGTGCCAGAAAATCTTATTCCTTCAACTATGGAAGATCTTGCTAAGATTGTTTTTCTTTCAGCAATTGAATTATTAAACAAATAATGATTTTAAATAAAGCAGCTCTCTGAATTTTTGTTTATTATAATAAATAAACGATGAGGGCTGCTTTATTTAATTGCTTACATTGGACCAGTTCCGCTGAGTATTATTACCAGAACAGCTACCGACAATGCTAATAAACCGGATATAGATAATAATATTGTTTCGTAAAGATTAAACTTCTGCTGATATACCCCCTGCAATATCTTCTTTATCAATTTTTATTTTCTTTCCCATCGGGTCTTTATAAATTAACCCATCTTTATTAATTAAAACAAGGCTGTCCCTCCCTTCTTTGTTCTCAAACTTAATTATCTCGCCGCTGGTTAATTTAACCCCTTCAATTTGGGAAATATCTTCACATTTTTCTAATGATGCATTCCCGGTAATAAGCTGTGTGGACGTGCAGGATGTTACGAACAAACCTACAAGAAGGAGACATATTAGCCCGAATGTTTTCGTCGCCCCCAAATGCCTTAACCTCATAACATTCCCATCTAACTTGCTAAAAATAAAAACTCATTTTTTGTGTATTTCCAATTTAATTAGAATATCCATATTCTATCATTGTATTTTTCTGCAATTTATAATTTTCAAATATTCATAGACCCCATTCCGCTGAATGCAATAACCACCCAAGCCAGAAAAGCAGCAATCATGGTTACGATTGATAAAAGTATTGTGCCCACAAGATTAAATTCCGATTTATATACCCCTGCAATATCTTCTTTATCAAGTTTAATTTTCTTACCCATTGGGTCCTTATAAATTAATCCATCTTTATTAATTGAAACAAGGCTGTCCTTCCCTTCTTTGTTCTCAAACTTAAGTACCTCACCGCTGGTTAATTTTACTCCTTTAACTTTTGAAATATCATCACATTTTTCTAATGGAGCCGCATCTGTAATAAGCCTTGTTGACATACATGAACTTAGGTACACAACCATAAAAAAGTAACAAAAGAACCTGAATGTTTTAGTCCGTGGAATGTGCCTTATTTTCATTTTTCCCCCTTAATCTGTTTAATAGGCTAAATTTATTTTATCCCCTTAAATCATGTTATAAATATATAAACAGGCTCTATTTTTATCAAAAAGGGGACTGATTTTTACCTATTTTCGGCTTGATTAGAATTTTTATATATTAACATCTAATATTATAGTTTTACTTGATTTGTTATTTATTGAATTCGAAATCTCAGTTTTCTAATATCATGAGGAATTGGTAATACACAAATAGATTCTAAGTATTAATTTTAGGCTTAAAGTAAGATTGCAGAAAAGAATAATTTATTTAAATTATCAAAATAGGATACGATAATTAATAATTAGAAGTACCCGCATTGTTAAAAGTGGCTAATAGCAATGCAGCTATATTAAAAAAAAATTACATATTTTTATTAAAATTGAGCATCTGTTTTGTTAATGCAAAGAATATGAAAAAGATAATTGCAATAATTTGTGTGTTTTTCTTTTGTTCTTCTATAATTAGCGGACAGAGCGTTAGATATAAATTTAAACACTTTACATCCGAAAACGGGCTTGTAGAAAATTCTACTAATTCTATTTTGCATGACAGCAAGGGCTTCATCTGGTTTGCTACAAATGAAGGATTAAGTAAATTTGACGGATATAAATTCACCAATTTTATTTCTCATTCCAGCGATACCACAAGCTTAATAAATAATCTCATTCATTCATTATTTGAAGACTCTAAAGGAAATATCTGGATTGGCACCGATGCCGGCATTTGTATTTTTGAAAGAGATAAAAACAACTTCCTTCCATTTTATCCTGCAACCAGGAATAATACTCCCGAGGTATCTTCATTTGCGGAAGATTCAGACGGAATAGTATATATTTCCACATTAAACTCCGGGATGTACACTTATAATCCTGTAACTAAGGTATGTGATTCTTTTAAATTCGACCCGAACAATCCCGCTTCTATATGTTCTAACAGGGTAACAAAAATTGTAATAGATAATTATAAAAACATCTGGGTAGGTACATCAAAGGGTTTAATGCTGTTTAATAAACAATCAAAAAACTTTTCATATTATAAAAAGCCGGTCCATGATTCCGGTTCTTTGATGAGCTTCATTACGAGTATAACTTTGGATTCATCCGGAAACCTCTGGGTTGGCAGCTACATTGCCGTTACTGAATATAATCCCGCAAAAAATATTTATGTTGATTATCCGAATAAAACTTTTATTAAAGGAAGCGATGCATTAATAAAATCCAATATTTTGCGTTTTGTAGATAATAATACTCTGTGGATAGGAACAAACCAGGGAATTATTTCATTCAATATTAATACAAAGCAAATATCTCATATTATGCATGATGATAATGATGCTGAAAGCCTTTGCAGCAATGAAATAAATGAAATTTTTCAGGATAAAGAAGGGGACGTTTTTATAGGCACCCGGGCAAGAGGCGCCGATAAATTAAAATACCTTAAACCACGGTTTGGATTCCGCCATAATTACATTAATGATCCTAACGCTCAAAGCAATAATGAAGTCTATGGCATGGCGGAAGATAAGGACAATAATATATGGCTTGCCACATTATACGGGCTTAATAAATTTAATCCTGCAACAAACACATTTCAAACATTTTTAAAGGAAAAGTTTCCTGCTATTACTAACAATAGACTGTGGAGTGTTTATACAAACAAATATGTAAAGAATGACCTGGTTTGGGTGGGATCTCAAACCGGTTTATTTGCAGTAACATTATCCGGGAAAGTAATCAGTAATCCGTTTATCAACAAAAGCATAATAGATTCTTTAAAGTCATCTCAGATTCTATGTATAATTATTGACAAACATAATAACCTCCTGTTAGGAACGGAATCGGGGCTTATAAAAATTAACCTGGAAAAAGAGACTTTTAAAAGATACACTTATTCCCCCAATAATCAGGGCGGGCTAAGCGGCACATTTGTGTGGCGTTTATTTATTGATTCAAAAGATAATTTATGGGCGGCTACATCTGATGGTTTAAATTGCCTAAAGCCTAATTCAGATAAATTTATTATTTACAAAAGCGAGATGAATAATCCGAATAGCATAAGTAATAATCAGACTATGGAGATTTTCGAAGACAAGAAAGGCATATTGTGGTTTGGAACCTCAGACGGGCTTAATAAATTTGATCCTGTTGCAAATACATTTACGCATATTTATTTCTCGTCAATTTCTACAGATGCTATTTATTCAATAAATCAGGATGATGAAGGCAACCTCTGGATGGGGATTGGCAAACATCTTGTCAAATACTCCCCTCAGACAGGAGAAAGTATTTTTTATGACTCTGAAGACGGCATAAAGACTTTGGAATTTAACTTCCCTTCTCTTATTTCTGCTTCAAGGGATTATTATTTTGCCGGCATTAATGGTGTAACGGTATTCAAACCATGGGAGATTACAAAAAACACTCATGTCCCCCCTGTTTATTTTACTAAAATTTCTATTATTAACAAACCTGTGAATGTAGGAGAAAATTATAACGGCAGGATTTTGTTAAGCAGCGCTCTTGAAAATCTTAAAGAAATAACTCTTAATTATGACGAAAATATAATCAGTTTTGAGTTTGCCGCACTTGATTATCAGGCACCTCAGAAAAATTCTTATACTTATATAATGGATAATCTTGATAAGAACTGGAATAAAGCGGGCAATAACCGTTTTGTTACATATACACTAGATCCGGGAGATTATGTTTTCAGAATACAGGGTTCTAATAATAACAACGTTTGGAATCTTAACGGATGCTCTCTGATTATTCATGTTCTGCATCCCTGGTGGAATACTGCATGGTTCAAATTGCTTGCAACAATTCTCTTTTTTGCGGCTCTTTATTTTGCTTTCCACTTAAGAAACGCCTACTACGGAAACCAGAAAAAAACGCTTGAAAAATTGGTTAATGAAAGGACTTCTGAGTTAATTAATCAGCAATATATAATAAGTGAGCAGGCAGAGAGAATTCAGCATGCAAACTATGAACTGGAGCAGCTTAATTCCGAACTCGAAAAAAGAGTTATTGAAAGGACTGCTGAACTTGAAAGAGCCAAGGAAAGGGCAGAGAAAGCAGATAAAATTAAATCTGAATTCCTTGCACAAATGTCGCACGAAATCAGGTCTCCAATAAATGTAATACTTAGTTTTTCGGCACTTATCAGGTCGGAAATTGAAGAAATTGTAAGCAAAGATTTAAGGGAGGGATTTAACAGCATTTCGAATGCGGGTAAACGTATTATCCGTACTATAGATTTGCTTTTGAATATGTCTGAAATTCAAACCAAGACTTTTGAATTTCTTCCCGAGAGGATTGATCTTTTATCATCTGTAATTTATCCCCTCCTTCCGGAATATAGTTTTGCAGCGAAGGAAAAGAAATTAAATCTTGTTTTAGAAACTGAACTTGATACCGCCTTTATTGTAGGGGATGAATATTCCCTGGAACAAATTTTTGCAAATCTGATTGATAATGCAATTAAATATACCGACAACGGAGTCATATCCCTTAACCTTTATATTAATTCGGACAACCAGATAATCTGCAAAGTTAAAGATATGGGAATTGGAATAGGGCCGGAATTTATGGATAAACTGTTTACTCCTTTTACTCAGGAAGAGCAAGGCTATACAAGAAGGTATGAAGGCAACGGTCTTGGGCTGGCACTCGTAAAAAATTATTGCGAACTTAATGATATTGATATTTCCGTAGAAAGTGAAAAAGGACTCGGCACTACTTTTACCCTCCTATTTAAACGGACAATCTGATATAACCTTAAATTAAAGAAACTTAAATTGTAATTCTTATATTCCTTTTATTATTTTTATATTAGTTAAATCTCTGTTTAATAAAATAAGAGGATTGATAATTATGAATATGAAAAAATATTTTGTTGTATTGTTTTTATTTTTAACAGCATTTCTGTCCGTAATTTCCGCACAGAATAAGACCCAACTTTTAACAGTTGCAGAAAAATCCGATTTCACTTCAACCTCTACCCATGCCGAAGTAATGGAATATATAAAGCAGCTCCAAAAATTATCGCCAAACATGAGAGTTGAAACCATTGCCAAATCTGCCGAAGGAAAAGCGGTTCCTCTTTTAATTATTGGAAAGCCTTTGCCAAAAAATCCTGCAAGCCTTAAAAATGATAAACGCATTGTAGTTTATTACCAGGCAAATATTCATGCCGGCGAAGTTGAAGGGAAAGAAGCCGCTTTAATGTTTGCGCGCGATATTCTTCTTAATCCTAAAGCTGAATTCCTCGATAAAGTTATTTTCCTTATAGTTCCTATTTACAATTCGGACGGTAATGATAAAATAAGTGTTAAAAACAGAACCAACCAAAACGGTCCAATTAATGGAGTTGGTGACAGATACAACGGCATGAACCTTGACCTTAACAGAGATGCCATGAAAGCAGAAGCTCCCGAAACTCAGGGACTTATTCAAAATATTCTTAATAAATGGGATCCCGCTCTTGTGGTTGACTGCCACACAACTGACGGATCATTTCACCAGGAACCGGTTACTTTCTGCTGGGCTATGAATCCGAATGGTTCTATGGAAATCAAAAATTATTTACGCGATAAATTCTTTCCTGTTGTTTCAAAAACATTGAAAGAAAAATATAATACAATGAACATCGTTTACGGGGAATACATTGACCGCCGTGATATTACAAAAGGATGGGAAGCTTTCAGCCAGGAGCCAAGATATGTTGTTAACTATGCAGGTTTAAGAAACAGGCTTTCTATTTTAAATGAAAATAATGTATACATAGATTATAAATCGCGTGTTCTTGGGTGTTATAACCTGCTCCGTTCAATGACTGAATTCTGTTACACAAATAAAGATGAAATCAAAAAACTTATTAAAGATGCAGACGATAAAACCATAGCAAGAGGTATGAACCCTACACCTGCCGATTCTTTTGCAATTGAATATAAATTAGCAGTACAAAAAGATAAAATTACATTAGGCGCCTGCGATACTTACAGGGACGACAAAGGAAAAACTTTTCTTAAACTTGACCAGCCGAAATATTATACTATTCCATTCCTGTCTGAATTCTCGGCAAAACGTTCAGTACGCGTTCCATACGGATATTTTATAACAACTACCGATCCTGCAATTCCTGCACTTCTTACAATTCATGGAATTTCTTTTGAAAGATTAAAAGAACCCTTTAAAGTAGAAGTTGAATCATTTAAGATAAAAGAAATGAAACCGGCTCAAAGAATAGATCAGGGGCATTATGCAAATTCCGTTAAAGGGGATTTCATTAAAAATGTTGTTGAATTCCCTAAAGGAACAATTTATGTGTCTTTGGCGCAGATAAATGCAAATGTTGCAATGTATCTTCTTGAACCGCAGACGGATGACAGTATGCTCCTTTGGAATTTCTTTGACAGAGCAGTTGGAACTCAATGGGGCTCGGGCTTTGCTCAGTACCCTGTTCATAGATTACTTATTAATCCTAAATCCGTTGTTGATTCTAAATTTGTAATTGAAAAAACAAAATAGTAATTCAATAATTTGTTTTATTAAGAGCCGCTCTATGCGGCTCTTTTCTTTCATACCCAACCATCAGTCATTTCAATAATTAGGGATATGCACATCTGCTCCAAATGAAGAGAATTCAACTTTTTTTTTCAGAATTATAAATTGCTTTGGATAGAGGCGGGAGCGTATTATAAGTGTTTTTCATTTCATTTTATTTTCATTAATTTATAGGCGTTGGAAATAAAGTGTTTATAACTGAGGAGTTTTAAATGAGGAAGTGCCTTTATTTTTGTCTCTTTTTTATTTACACATGGTGCAATATTTATTCCCAGAACCCCAAATGGGTTGTTTACCAAAGTTCAAATTATGTCACATCAATAGCTAATGAAAACTCTTATGAATGGATTGGAACAACTTATGGTTTGGTAAAACAAAACAAATTGGACGGCAGTAAAACTAATTATTTTAAAACTAATTCAAACCTTCCGGGTAATCATATTTATTCAATTGCAATTGATTCATTTGGCAACAAATGGATAGGAACTGATGCCGGACTCGCTAAATTTGACGGCACAAACTTTATTGTTTATACGTCATCTAATTCAGGAATTCCAAATAATACTATAACAGCCGTTGCGGTTGACCTTTACGGCAGCATCTGGGCTGGAACAATTAAAGGTCTGGCAAAATTCGACGGCTCGAAATGGTCGGCTTACACTTATAAAAATAATTATTTTGATTATAATGTAACTGCTCTCGTTGTAGATTCTCAAAATCGAGTATTTGTGGGTACTGATTTACAATTGATTATGATTGATGGTGCTACTGTAACAGGCCTGCTTACCTATTGCATTAATTCAATCTCCATCGACCCTTCGGGGATTAAATGGATTGCTACTAACGGCGGCCTTATTAAATATGATGATAACAGTTACACTGTCTACAATACCGGCAATTCTAAGCTACCGGATATAAAACTCACTTCTGTTGCTGCCGATTCTTCCGGTAATGTATGGGTTGGATTAGCATATTATGGTTTATTTAAATTTGACGGCACTAATTGGACCACCTATACATCTAGTAACTCAGGCTTGCCTTCTAATTACATTAGTGCTGTTTCCGTTGATACCTCCGGTAATAAATGGATCGGTACTTCCGGATGCGGCCTCACTAAATTCGACGATAGAGCCTGGACACCATATAATATGAGTGCTGACGGAATGCCAAATAATACTATCTATGCAGTTGCAATTGATTCTTCAGGTTCAAAATGGATTGGGACTGATTCCGGAGTTGGAAAATTAACCGGCTCTACCTGGACTGTATATAATACTGCAAATTCAAAATTGCCGAACAATATTATAAATTCTATTTCTGTAGATGTTTATGATAATGTATGGGTGGGGACTATTGGAGGCATGGCTGAATTTGACGGTAGTTCATGGAATGCTTATACAACTAAAAATTCAGGTTTGCCCCATAATGACGTACGTACTATTTGTTTTGATAATCAGGGGAATAAATGGATTGCTACCTTCGGGGGCGGACTCGCAAAATTTGATGGAGCAAATTGGACGGTCTATAATACTGGTAATTCCGGGCTTCCGAATAATAATATTGTTTCTCTTGCCGTTGATAGATCCAGAACAAAATGGGTTGGTACTTACGGAAGCGGTGTTGTCAGGTTTTCTGATACTGTATGTTCAGTTATAAACGTTAATAATTCGGAAATACCAAGCAATGACATTGAAGTAATAACAATTGAAGCCGCCGGCCCTCTTGAAAATAAATGGATGGGAGCTTTGGCTGTACTATGCAGGTTAAATGAATATGGATGGAAAAGTTTTGAATCGATTAATTCCATAATGCCTGCATTTGACGTTATCTCTATTTGTGTTGATCCCTGGGGAAATAAATGGGCCGGTTTAGCAGGCGGCGGAATGGTTGAATACAACAATGATGTTTTGTCCATCTTTAATACAGGCAATTCCGGCATCCCTTCCGATATTGTTTATTCAATAGCTGTCGATTCCAAAGGGAATAAATGGATTGGCACAGACAACGGCCTTGCTCTTTATAATAGTGCGGGGGTTGTTTCTATTGATAAAGATAATTCTCATCTTCCCTCCCAATTTTCTTTAATGCAGAACTATCCTAATCCATTTAATCCAAGCACAATTATTCGATATAAAATTCCGCAAACATCGAACGTAAATATAAAAATATATGATCTCCTTGGCCGTGAAATAGCCACACTTGTTAATGAAGAAAAAGCAGCTGGGACTTATAATGTAAAATTCAATGCGGTAAATTTACCAAGCGGTGTTTACATATACAGAATTTCAGCAGGTAATTTTGTTCAGACAAAAAAAATGGTGTATGTAAAATAGTGATTTATTACTTAAACATTACTGATTAAGCGAAGGAACTTGAAATGAAAAGGTTATACTTTTATTCCCTTATTCTTATTCTCAATTGCGTCAATGTCTATTCTCAGACTTCGAATTGGATTGTTTACAACAACACACGCAATGTTAATGCAATAGCATTTGAAGGAAATATTATTTGGACAGGGACCGGAAGCGGACTGGTGAAAATAGATAAAACTACAGGTATTAAAACACATTATTACAAGACTGCTTCCGGCCTTACAAGTAATTCCATTTCCTCTATTGCTATAGATGTGTCGGGCAATAAGTGGATTGCTACTTCGGGAGGCGGTTTGGTTGAATTTGATGGTACTACATGGACTCGTTATAAAGCCACTGCCTACACTTTACCCTCTAACTACCTATATAAAGTTGTTATAGATGCAGCAGGTAATAAATGGATTGCAACAGCAGCCGGATTATCCAAGTATAATGGCACCAGCTGGACTACTTATAATACCAGCAATTCACAAATTCCTTCTAATACTGTCTATAATGTTGTACTGGATGCAGCAGGTAATAAATGGATTGGGACAGATAAAGGTTTGGCAAAATTTGATGGTGTTAATTGGACGGTATTTAACTCTTCAAATTCCAATCTTCCCGATACTATGATTGAATCAATTGCAATTGATGCTACTGGCAATAAATGGATTGCTCTTTACTCTTACGGGATCGCAAAATTTGACGATGTTAACTGGACTATATATTCCTTGTATGATCAAGGATTGACACATGGTATTCCTAAATCTTTAACTGCAGACTCTAATAATAATATCTGGATAGGTACATGGGATTGTCAGCTTGCAAAGTTCGATGGTTCAAGTTTGACAATTTATAATATGCCGAATATTGGGATAACGGATTACATTTCACTTATTGCAATTGATGCTACGGGCAATAAATGGATTGGTACAAATTCTTCCGGCTTGCGTAAATTTGACGGTTCAAATTGGTTTGACTATAAAACAAATTCATCCGAATTAACAGCCGGAACAACTTATTCAATGGCTATTGATGCCGCCGGGAATGGTTGGATTGGTACTAATGCCGGCCTTTTTAAATTTGACGGTTCAAAATGGAATTTGTATAATACTTCCAATTCAGGGCTCCCCTCAAATTTAGTTATTTCTATTTTCTGCGACAAATCGGGGAATATTTGGATAGGCACTATGAACGGAGGAGTTGCAAAATTTGACGGCACCGCAAACTGGACTATTTATAATTTAAGTAATTCTCTTATTCCTTCTAATTACGTTTCTGCAATTGCTGTTGATGCTTCCGGAGTTGCATGGCTTGCGACTACTGCCGGTATGGTAAAATTCGATGGTGCTAATTGGACAATTTATAATAAAACTAATTCCGGCCTTCCGGATAACAATGTATTCTCTTTAGCGGTTGATAATTCAGGGATTAAATGGCTGATTACTTCATCAGGCTTATCTAAATTCGATAATACTAATTGGACAAATTATAATTCTAAAAATTCAATTCTTCCTATTGATAACTTCAATGTTCTTTATATTGACCCTTCTGGAAATAAATGGATTGGTTCACAATATTACGGACTTTTTAAATTTGATGGCACTACTTTTTCCAGTTATACTCAGAGCAATCGCAATTTACCTTCAAATAACATTACTTCTGTTTTCGTTGATTCATCAAATAATTTATGGATTGGCACATATGACGCAGGACTTATAAAATATGATAATATATATTGGACATATTATAAAACAGACAACTCCGGAATTCCTGACGCTAGAATAACTTCGTTTGCAGTTGATGCTTTTGGGTCAAAATGGATTGGAACTTATAGTGGAGGAATTGCATTATTTAATGAGGGGGGATTATCAGGTATGGAGAAAACAAACAATATTCTTCCTTCCCAATTTTCTATGATGCAGAACTATCCTAATCCATTTAATCCAAGCACAATTATCAGATATACAATTCCGCAAACATCGAACGTAAATATAAAAATATATGATCTCCTTGGCCGTGAAATAGCCACATTGGTTAATGAGGAAAAATCGGCAGGGACCTACAATGTAAGATTCAATGCGGTAAATTTGCCAAGCGGTGTTTACATATACAGAATTTCAGCAGGTAATTTTGTTCAGACAAAAAAAATGGTGTATGTAAAATAAGTGCTGATGTAGTATAGCTTAATATGAAGTGCCGCTCTGTGCGGCTCTTTTTATATCGGTCATTGAGTGCAGAGATTACTTGCGTCATCAATATAGGGAAATGGTGTCCTCGATACGAGCCTCCCTTCGGGAGTCTCACTCGGACACCGGATTCACAGTTATTTGGCTTTTTGTAAAACCGAGTTTATTGACCGTAAATTAATTGAAATTACTTTACAAGTTTACAAATTTACTATTCTTCATTTTTACCTTTATATTTGTTTAAGTAATAAAAGAAATTTACTAAAGGGAACTTTTCAATGAGCTGGATTCTTGGATATACCGGAAATAAAAATATTATCAACAATATTGATAGTAACCCTTTACATAAGTTTTGCAATGAGAATATGACAATTTCCTGCGGCGGGCCGAATGAAACTACATTTTATTCTGCTGATTACAATACCAACCAAGGCTGGATTGTATGCGGAGTGGGAATTAACATACAGGGGAATGGAAAAATCTTAAACAAACATGATTGGGAGACAGAACTTTCCGGGGATAAATTTGATCCCGGCACTCTCGACGGCCACTTCATAATTATAAGATGGCATAATGACAAAATTGAAATATTTACTGACAGATTAGGCTTGCGTGATATTTATACTGCTAAGTATGGTAACGGTTTTATCTTTTCAACAAGGCCGGATTGGATTTCAATAATTGTACATGGTAATATCGATTTCAGGATTTTTGGTGCGCGCTGGCTTTTGTTCAATCAAATTTCCGGTGAAAGCATAATATCGGGCGTCACCCGAATTTGCGGAGGAACAAAAGCAGTTATAGAAGCCGATAAAATTGTTATTACCGGAAATCAGTGGTTACCGAAAATCAATATTAGTAATAATGCCGGGAGAATAATCAGTGAAGATTATTACAACCTGCTAAAAAAAATAATTTCACTGCCTATTAGTGATAATCACTCTTTATCACTCAGCCTGTCAGGAGGCATGGATTCGCGCGTTATACTATCCTATCTTCTCAAATATAATTCAGGGTGGGATGCACACACATTCGGGAATATTGACAATGTCGATAATTCCATTGCAAAACGAATGGCCTCTTGTTTTAATTTTAAGCATGATAATTATTACTCTGAAATACCCGGAGTTGATGATTGCATTAAACTGATGAAAGAATATTCTGCTCAAACACTTGTTAATAATCCTGCTTCCCATGTTTTACAATGCAGATACTATAATCAAATAACCAAAGAGAATAATGTAATTATTGACGGCGGTTTTGGAGAGATTTGGAGGCGCGAATTTTTTAAAAGGCTTATTACATTTGGCAGAAAAACACTTCTAAATAAAGACATCAATAAAATTATCGGATATACTAAATCATTCAGAGCCGATATTTTTACTCCCGAAATATTAAACATCATGAATGACGGATGTGCAATTCAGTTTAATAATATGTTAAATGAACTTCCGCAAATAGAAAAGAATAATATTCATAATTGGGTTGACCTATTTGCAATAAAAACCAGGCTTAGAAATTATTATGGTCACGAACAGGCGTATGTTGATGGTTTTGCCCCCTCGTACATGCCTTTTGCACAAGCATCATTATTGGAATATCTGCCTGCGTTAAATTATTACCTGCGCAAAAACGGAATTTTATTCAGAAACATAATAAAGCAGAATAACAACAAATTAACTTCTTTCCCTTTAGCTAAAGGAGAAGTAATACATCCTTTTGTGCTTAACTCGCTTCAATCCAGAGCATGGTCATATTTCATGGATAAAGCCGGCCTCATCCATAAGGACAACACAAATGTTCAATTCCTCCTGCACCTAAAAGAGTACATTCTTGATATTGTAAATTCAAAGAGCACCGCAGAATGCGGATTTTATGATTACAACAAAGTAAAAAACATTGTTTACGGTTTTTATAATAACGACTTCGGTTTGGCTAATCAATTAGACTGGTGGCTTTCATTTGAACTCTTCAGGCAAGGGACAAAATAAGTTTTCTCTTCACGCTTAGAATGGTAACCCCCGCGTGAAGAGAAAAACTACACAATTTATATTTTAGCTATTCTGCAAATTGCTATTCAGCTCTTCTAATTTGCCAATCAGTGGTTCTGTATTTTTTACAAATTTAAGTTTGGCGGATGTCCATATAAATCCAAGAACGGAAACGATTAAAACCACCATCATAGCAAAACTTTTCAACAGTTCAAGAATATTTACATGCTCGGGTATTTTATAAAAATTAATCATAGTCATACAAATAATTAAAATCAATCCATAAATTGGATAATAAACATAAAGCATTTTTTTCTGTTCTTTTAACCCGTTTAATGCGGCTGCAATGTAATTTGCGGTGTCTGCTGTCGGGTTGATGGTTTTTATATTGAAGTTGATTTTTCTGTAGACAATGTAAATCCAGCAGATAGCAACAACATAAAACAAAACTATTCCTATTAACTTGACCACAGGAAAAGTTTTATCAAATTCCATAGCCGACTGAATTGCGTACAATTGAAGCCATAAGTACAAGCCCATTATAATTACAGCAAATATCAACCTTATGAAAAAATATTTTTTCTTTCTCTTTTCCATTGACGTTAATTTTGCGACTAACTCTTCCAGCCATTGAGGGCTATTTAACATATTTTCCTCCTTTTGCGACTGCCATAAAGTTTTTAATTGTTCTAAGTTATTCGTTTCCATTTTTGTCCATTCCTTTTTCAAGTACTACTTTTATTCTATTTATTTTTACACCAACGTAATTAAGAGAGATACCAACAATTTCAGCAATTTCTTTGTAGCTTAAACTTTCAAGGTAAAGCGCTATTATAAGCCTGTCCTGTTCTTCAAGTCTGCTAATTAACTCGAGAAGTTTCTTCACTTTTGCGGCCTGTTCTTCATGTGCTTCCTTATCCGAATTACTTAAATCGGCAATAGTTTCCGGATCGGGCCGTTGAAACGTTACACTATTCTTATTTTCTTTCCTGTTAAAAGCTATTGAACAGTTTACAGCAATCCTGTAAATCCAGGTTGTTATTTGGGAATCTCCCTTAAATGTATGCAGGTTCCTCCAGATGCATATCATTACTTCCTGAAAAAGATCATCTACTTGATTTTTATCCCTTAAATATGATGACACCAGGCGGAAAATCCTATGCTTGTGTTCATTGAATATTTCAGTAAATAATTTATTTCTTTCCGAGTCTGTCATTTAGCTTCTCTTTTAACATATATAAAATAAAAAATCTTTCTTACACTCTTTAGAGTAAAAAAGCACTAATTTCTTACAAGTTTAGAAAAAAATATATACTTATTTTATGGTTGCTTCGACAGGTTTACCCGCCATTTGTTAGGCGGGCTCAGCAACCAGGAAGTATTGGACGCATAAAGAAAGTATTTGTATTTCTTGAAAACGCGGTTATTGAGCTTGCCGAAATAACCGGCTCCTCGACAGGCTCGGAGTCCGGACTTGCGGTTATTGAGCTTGTCGAACCAACCCCATTATTTTTACTAATTTACCTTGAAATTGTATCAATTTTATGCAAATTTTACTTAACCATTAATCTGAATTTGAGGCTCCCATGAAAAAAAGCTTTTACCTTGCACTCATGCCGGTTTTCCTGATTTTTTCTACTGTAATGATAAACGGTTATCAATCAGGCAATAAGAATGAAAAAGATGGCAAACACGATTTTAAGTTTAAGTCAATCCCCAACAAATGGGATGAAGGGCTTCCTCTCGGTAATGGAATGCTCGGTGCATTAATCTGGCAGAAAGGGGATGTCCTCCGCTTTGCATTAGACCGCGCCGATCTATGGGACCTCCGCACTATAAAAGAATTGAATAGTCCCGGCTTCACATTTTCATGGGTGGTTGATCAGGTTAAAAAGAATGACTACAAACCTGTCCAGCAGATAGGAGATGTTCCTTATGACAGAGATGCAGCACCTACAAAAATTCCAGCCGGAGCTGTTGAGTTCGACATTCCCGGTATAAATGATGTTGTGTATGCAAAACTAACTTTGAATGATGCACTTGCTCAGATAAAATTAAAAAATGGAATTCTTATTTCATCATTCGTTAATGCTGCTTCATCATACGGATGGATAAAAATTGAAGGCGCACCTAATGAAATTAAACCAAGGCTTTCTCCACCCCCTTTTAACGACGATAAAGCAAATGCAAACGGCATAAGCGGGCCCGAAGGAAACGATCTTAAAAGGCTCGGCTATCCTGCTCCTTCTGTCAATGAGAAAGAAAATGAAATAATTTACACTCAAAAGGGACAGGGAGATTATGAATTTAAAATCCGTGTCGCATGGAAATATATTGATAAAACGATTTACTGTTTCTGGACTATCACTGTCAATAAACCTTATCCCCTTTACAACGAAAGCAAATATCTTGCTGCAAAGGATATTACAGCAGATAAGTACATAAAAGAATTTAATGCACATAAAACATGGTGGAAAAATTTCTGGAGTAAATCTTCCGTTTCTGTTCCAGATGAACTTCTTGAAACACAATACTACCGGGAGTTATATAAACTTGGCTGTGCATCAAGAAAGGGGGCACCTCCTATTACACTTCAGGCTGTATGGACTGCAGATAACCGCCGGCTTCCTCCATGGAAAGGGGATTTTCATAACGATCTTAACACACAGCTAAGTTACTGGCCTGCATATTCATCAAACCACCTTGAAGAAGCAAGCGTGTTTACAGATTGGCTATGGCTAACCAAACAAAAAGCTCTTGATTATACAAAAAAATATTTTGGAGTTGCAGGGCTCGATTACCCCGGTGTTGCAACACTTACGGGAGATGCAATGGGGGGCTGGATTCAATATTCTCTCTCCCCAACAGTATCAACATGGCTGGCGCACCATTTCTATCTTGAATGGCGCTACAGCATGAATGATAAATTCTTAAAGAATGAAGCTTATCCATGGATTAAACAAACTGCTGAGTTTATTAATAACTTATCAATTTTAGAAAATGGTAAACGCCGGCTGCCCCTTTCCTCTTCCCCCGAAATTAATGATAACAGCATTAATGCCTGGTTTACACAGACAACCAATTTCGATTTAGCTTTAATACGATGGCTGTACAAAGCGGCATCCGAAATGGCAGTTGCACTCGGCAACACAAAAGATGCTGATAAGTGGAATTCCCTTTTAGCACAATGGCCCCAGCTTTCTGTTGAAGATAATAATCTTCTTGTTGCACCTGGTTATGCACTTAAGGAATCGCACAGGCATTTTTCACATTTGATGGCTATCCATCCGCTTGGTATTCTGGATGCAGAGAATGAGAAAGACAAAAATATTATAAAGGCATCATTAAAATATATTGAAAAGCTTGGGACAGATTACTGGTGCGGATATTCATACGCCTGGCTTGCAAGCATGTATGCCCGTGAAATGGACGGCAATAAAGCTGCAGAAGCTTTAAGAACTTTTGCATCATGTTTTGTCTCTCCCAACAGTTTCCATCTTAACGGAGATCAGTCCAATACGGGAAAATCAAAATTCACATACCGCCCTTTTACACTTGAAGGTAATTTTGCATTTGCCGAAGGGCTTCAGGAAATGCTATTGCAAAGCCAGAACGGCCTTGTTAAAATATTCCCTGCTGTGCCTGATACATGGAAAGATATTTCCTTTAATAATCTTAGAACCGAGGGTGCATTCCTTGTTTCTGCTGATAAATCAGGAGGGGAAATAAAATCAGTAAAGATTCTTTCTGAGAATGGCGGTAAAATAAAAATTAAAAATCCTTACAAAGATGCAAATATTAAAATTGAAGGAGACTATAAAACCAAATCTGTCTCAACTTCTTTTATAGAGATTGAAACAATTAAAGGAAAAACAATTGTAATCTCTCATTAATTATTTCAGGAGAAAATATTAATATAGAAAAAGAGGTCTTTGAGCTTTTTTACGATGTCGAAAAGAGGTCTTTGAGCCTGTCGAAAAGACCTTTGTACAAAGTTGTAATTAATTTATATGAGGAGAATAATAAATGAGGCCAAAAATATTTTTAGGAATAACAAGCATACTGCTGCTTCTATCCGGATTCAGCCATGCACAAAATAATGATTTATTACTTAAGACAAAAGAATTTCAGTTAAAATTAAATGAGCAGGGATTTTTTACAAGTTTTTACGATTTGGTTCACAAGAAGGAATACATTTCAGATATACAAAGCTCCCCTCTTGTTACTATCAGGACATCCGATGAGATTGAAACCCCTACATCGCTTAAACATAATTCTGCTTTTTTACTTACACTAAAGTACAATAAATCGGGTGTTGTATTAACAATAAAATATAAAGTTAAACCAACTCACATTGTTTTTGAAATAACAGACATTGAACCAAAAAGCAAAGTCGACTTTATATATTGGGGCCCATACGCTGTATCAATTAATAAAATTGTCGGTGAAATTATTGGTGTTGTAAGAAATGATGATTATGCAATAGGCATTCAATCATTAAATGTTAAAACTGTAGGCGGAAGGCCTGTTAAGGATGAGGGATTTGAAAACAGCCGCGGACTTACTGCCGAAAGCAAAGACTGGGGCAGTTTGCTTCAAGCCTATTCAATAGACAGATCTAAAAAAAGGTATATTGCCGTATGGAATGATTCATGGCCCAACATGCCTGTTGAACCTGTGAAAGGGGAAACAATCATCGGTTCTAAAATTGCTCTCTTCGGGTGTAATGAGAAAAACACTCTTACCCGTATCGGCGAAATTGAAGTTGCAGAAGGGCTTCCGCATCCATTAATTGACGGTGTGTGGTCTAAAATTTCTCCGCAGACAGGAAGGTCATACCTTATCGCAGATTTTTCAGAGGAAAATTTTGATGAGCTTCTCGGCTACACAAAACGCGCAAACCTAATAACCCTCTATCACATGGATCTGTTTCAAACCTGGGGGCATTATGAAATAAATAAAAAGTTTTTCCCCGGGGGAGTCGAAACTCTGAAAAAATGTGTTGAGAAGGCAAAAGCTGAAGGCATAAGAGTCGGCGCTCATACACTTACTAATTTTATCAATACTGATGATCCTTACATTACTCCTATACCCGATAAAAGACTGGTAAAGACAGGCTACGGCAAATTGGTAAACAGCATTGGCGCAGACGATAAGGAAATTCAGGTGGCTTCCCCTGAATATTTCGATAATGAAAAAGCAAATAATCTTCATACGGTTGTAATAGATAATGAATTAATAAGATACAGGGCTGTAACACCAACAGCGCCTTACAAATTACTCGACTGCGTACGCGGTGCATTCGGTACAAAACCTGAAAGCCACAATGCAGATGCGGTTGTAGCAAAACTTGCAGATCATGGCTACCAGATATTCTTTCCGAACATACCAATGCAAAGAGAAATTGCAATCAATCTTGCAAAAAGGTATAATGAAACAGGCTTAAGCCAGATGGATTTTGACGGGCACGAAGGATGCGGTGCAACCGGACAGGGAGATTATGCAATAGATCTTTTTGCATATGATTTTTACACTCATCTTGATCATACTGTAATAAACGGCACAAGCAATTCAAAACATTTTTACTGGCATATTAACACATACTGCAATTGGGGCGAACCCTGGTCTGAAGGATTCCGCGAAAGTGCTCAGTCATACAGAATACAAAATCAGCCTCTGCTTGAAAGAAATTTCTTACCAAAAATGCTAGGCTGGTATTTACTTACCGCCAACACGACTCTTGCAGATATGGAATGGATGCTTGCGCGCGGCTCCGGTTACAATGCAGGTTTTGCTCTTGCAACAAACATTGAGGCGCTGCGTAATAATCCTTCAACAGGTAAAATTCTCGATGCTATAAAGGAATGGGAATATTTAAGAAGCAAAAAAGCATTTAGCGCCAAACAAACAGAACTTATGCGCGACCCCAAAACGGAATTTCACCTTGAAAAAGCAGGCGAAGGTACCTGGAATCTTTATCAATTCCATTTTTCAGATCAATATGTATATGAAAAAACTGTCCGCCAGCCGGGTGAACCATTATGGGATGAATGGAATTACCAAAATCCCGATTCTAAACAGCCACTCCAATTCAGGCTTACTGCTTCAGGAGAGGGTGTAACCATTAAAAATCCTGTTTTTGAGATAGACAATTTCATTACAATTTCTTACAATGTTGAGTTAAAAAATAACGAATCGTTACTTTGTGAAGGAAACAGCGAAGCACGGGTTTACGACGCAAAAGGCAAACAGATTAAAATTGTTAAAGCAAGTGCCGCAATACCCGATATGGCCCAAGGGAGCCATAAAATAAAATTTAATTGTGAGTTCAGCAGCGATAAACCTGCAAAAGCATCTGTTGTGTTTAAGTCAATGGGTGCGGCAGAACAAGTAATTTTAAAATAACAGAGGCTACAATGAAAAAAACTATTTTCTTATTATGCGCATTATTCTTTTTACAGAATTTATACGGCAAAGTACGTTTGCCTAATATTTTTTCCAATGATATGGTGCTTCAGAGAAATACCGTAGTTAAAATATGGGGATGGGGCGCTCCAAATGAAAAAGTAACAGTTAAAGCAGAATGGCAGAAAGCCCCTGTTACTGTGGTTACAGGAGCCGACGGCAAATGGATGGTTAAAATAAAAACCACAAAAGAAGGGGGCCCTTACACAATAAAGATTTCAGGAGAAAATGAAATTGTGTTAAAAAATGTTCTCCTCGGCGAAGTATGGATATGCTCAGGTCAATCCAATATGGAATATACTATTCAATGGCTCGGCGGATGGTCTTCGCCCCTTTATTCCAAAGATAAAGAAGATTTCGTATCAAACGACTATTCAAAAATGAGATTCTGCCAGGTTACTAAAGCAGTTTCTGCAGTCCCATTAGATACCTGCGTTGCAAAATGGTTTGTACCTAATTTAAATGATGTTGAAAATTTCAGCGCCACTGCTTTTTATTATGGAAGAGAGCTTTACAAAAAACTCCACGTTCCAATAGGGCTTATTTCCACTAATTGGGGCGGTACTCCTGCAGAGGCATGGACTGATTTAAAGTATCTTCAGAATGACGATGATTTAAATTACTATTTGAATCTTCAATCAGGAACCGGGCCTAATAGCCCTGCAAATCTTTATAATGCCATGATAAATCCCTGGATCAATTATACAATACGCGGCGCTATCTGGTATCAGGGAGAGGCTAACGTTGATAATTCCAACTTATACAATAAACTTTTCACTGCAATGATTAAAAGCTGGCGCGATAAATGGCAGATAGGCGATTTCCCATTTTACTATGTTCAGATTGCCCCCTATAATTACGGCGATGAAGAGCAGGCATCTGCTTATTTAAGAGAGGCACAAACTAAGACTTTGTCCACATCAAAAAATACAGGCATGGCTGTAACTATGGATATCGGCAATCCGCAGAATATCCATCCTAAGAATAAACAGGATGTAGGCACAAGGCTTGCACTTTGGGCGCTTGCAAAAACATATAACGTAAAAGTTCCCGCATATAGCGGACCGCTTTATAAAAATTATAAAGTTGAAGGGGATAAAATCCGCATCATGTTTGATTATGCCGATAAAGGCCTTACTATGAAAGGGGACAAGCTTACAGGATTTAAAATTGCCGGCGATGATATGAAATTTATTGACGCTGATGCATCAATTGAAAAAAATAATATCGTTGTTAAAAGCGATGCGGTTAAAAAACCTGCTGCCGTAAGATATGCATTTACAAATATTGACTCCACTAACCTGTTTAATAAAGATAATCTTCCCGCTACTTCCTTCAGGACTGATGCATTGCCTTTTTACAAACCGGTTTTAAGTATTAGATCGGATTTTGATCAAACCTCAAATTCTTTGCTGGTTAAAATTAATTGCGCAGATAAAAAGGCCGAACTTCATTATACTACCGATGGCTCCGAACCTGTTGTAACTTCTGCCAAATATAATAATCCCATTCCGGTAAACAAGTCAATTACTTTAACAGCAAGAGCTTTCAGGAATGGAGTTGTTTCAATTGATAAAACTGTATTCACCTTTAAAAAACACCTCGCTTTTGGAAAACCTGTAGTGTACAAAGAAACTTTCTCGCCAAAATATCCGGGGGCAAAAGAATATACTCTTACCGACGGTGTAAGAGGCTCGGGAAATTTCGGGGACGGATACTGGCAGGGATTTCAGCAGACAAACCTTGATGCTACAATTGACCTCGGTGAAGTTAAGACAATTAATTCAGTTAAACTCGGTGTGCTGAAAGCAATTGATTCATACATCTTCCCGCCCGAAAGAGTTGATTATTATATTTCCGAAGACGGCAAATTTTTTATTAAGATATATCAGATAGAAAATGATCCTCCAACTTCTGCAGGCAGAAACGAAGTAATTAATTATACAGCCGACTTTGCACCAGTATCTGCCCGCTATATAAAAGTAGTTGCTCAGAATCAGGGAATTATTCCTGCCTGGCATCCCGGCAAAGGGGAAAAAGCATGGTTGTTCGCAGATGAAATAATAGTTGAATAAAGGATTTTAGTTATGAGTAAAATTGGGAGAAGGGAGTTTTTAAAATATGGAGCGATGAGTGCGGCAGCGATTGCCGCTGCTCCATATATAAAGCTAAATGAAGTAATTGCAAAACATGATAAACGCCCGAACATTGTTATTATTCTTGTTGACGATATGGGCTATGCGGATCTGGGATGTTTCGGGGCAAAAGGCTACACTACTCCCAATTTAGATCAAATGGCAAAAGATGGAATGCGTTTTACCAACTTCTATGTTTCACAGGGAGTATGCAGTGCATCGCGCGCATCTTTACTTACAGGATGTTATGCAGAAAGAGTAGGCATCAGGAATGCGCTTACGCCTAATTCCCAAATAGGTATTAGTGCCGGAGAAGAAACAATTGCACAGCTATTAAAGAAGCGCGGTTACAAAACAGGAATCTTCGGCAAGTGGCATCTTGGCCATTACAAAGAATTTCTCCCTCTTCAGCATGGATTTGATGAATACTTCGGGCTTCCTTATTCTAATGATATGATACCTGTTAATTATGACGGCTCAAAGTACAAAGAGGGGGATCCCAAAGCTAAACGCTACCCACCGCTTCCTTTAATTGAAGGAAACGAAACAGTAAAAGAAATCACTACTCTTGAAGATCTTGCTCCCCTAACAACTCTCTATACTGAAAGGGCTGTAAAATTTATTGAGAAAAATAAAGATAATCCTTTCTTCCTTTATGTGCCTCATACAATGCCTCATACTCCTCTTGCAGTCTCAGATAAGTTTAAAGGAAAAAGTGAACAGGGGCCATATGGCGATGTTGCAATGGAGCTTGACTGGTCCGCGGGAGAAATAATTAAAGCACTTAAGAAAAATGGCCTCGAAAATAACACTCTTGTAATATTTACCAGCGATAACGGCCCGTGGCTAAACTTTGGAAAGAGCTCCGGTTCTGCATGTCCACTTAGAGAAGGGAAAGGGACTGCATTCGAAGGGGGCGCACGTGTTCCGGCTGTTATGTACTGGCCCGGAGTTATTCCTGCAGATAAAACCTGCGATAATATTTCTTCTACTATAGATATACTACCAACTGTGTCAGCAATTACCGGCATGCCATTGCCCAAGAATAAAATTGACGGCATAAATATCCTCCCTTTATTAAAAGGAAATTTTAAAGCAAACCCGCGCAATTCATTTGTCTATTATTATGATTATGAATTACGGGGAGTACGCGAAGGAGAATGGAAAGTAATCTATCCCCATAAAACTACTTCTTATGAAGGAATGGAACCGGGAGCAAACGGAATGCCTGGACCTACACATGTAATTTCTGTACCTATGGCTTTATATAATCTTAATAATGATATCGGCGAGCAGTATGATGTTAAATACCTTCATCCTGAAATTGTAAGCAGGTTAGATAAGATAGCGGAGAAATATAGAATTGAACTTGGCGACAACCTGAATGACAGAGTCGGTAAAGAAGTGCGCGGGCCGGGAAGAAGAAAACCTGCCAATTCCCAATTCGTGAAACATCTTGCTATTGGTTCCGCAATAACATTAGTTAATCAGCCTGCCGTACGCTATTCCGGTAATGGTGCAAAAACATTAATAGACGGAGTACGAGGCAGTTATGATTATACAGATCAATGCTGGCTCGGTTTTGAAGGCAGCAACCTTATCGCAAATATTGATCTCGGCAAACTAAAAAAATTACATTCGGTATCATGCGGGTTTTTGCAATCGCAGATTTCATGGGTTTTTCTTCCATCTTATATAAAGATAGAAGTTTCGAAAGACGGAAAAGAATTTCTAACGGCAAAAGAATGGAACATTGACCCTAAAGAAGATAATGAACTTAAAGTTGCCGATTTTAAAACTGAATTGAATGATATCCAAGTGCGGTATATCCGGGTAACAGGCAAAAATATTGAGATATGCCCTCAATGGCATATAGGCAAAGGGGGCAAGGCATGGCTCTTTGCAGATGAAATAGTTGTAAATTAATTTTTATTCTTTGTGCCTTAGCGGCAAATATTTCCGCTGTCAAGGCTTTAAGGAACGAAGATATTAATTGACTTAAAATGTTAATGCAGCAGCTTATTAAGGCAATATTACAATTTTCAGGAAATACTAATCATATAAAATAACTCACCTCTATGCTCCCCTCTCTTTGAAAGAGAGGGGACGGGGGAGAGTTCAGAAGAAGGCTTAAATGAATTCAATATTTCTTTTCAATATGGTATAATAAATAAAAAATAACGGCGGTAAAAATGAAAAAAATATTCATGGCAATGCTTTCTGTGGTCTGTCTTTTTTTATCGACAGACAGAACATTTGCACAGCGTGAAAAATTATTGATGGATTTCAACTGGAAATTTCATCTTGGAAATGCAGCTTCAATAGATGAAGATTTTAATTACGGCATGGATGCTATTTTTGCCAAAGCAGGTTCCGCAACCGGAGCCATTAAATATAATTTTGATGACAGTGCATGGAGAACCGTGCATGTCCCTCATGATTGGGCTGTTGAACTCGATTTTGTAAAAACCAAAGATGAAGATGTTGAAAGCCACGGTTATAAACCGATTGGCAGACAGTTTCCTGCAACAACTATCGGTTGGTACCGCAAATCGTTTGTAGTCTCAAAAGATGACGAAGGAAAAAGAATAGAAATAAAATTCGACGGCGTTTTCAGGGATTGTACGGTTTGGCTAAACGAGCATTATATAGGAAGAAACTTAAGCGGCTATAGCGAGTTTTCATTTGATGTTTCAGATTACGTTAAATACGGCAGGCGCAATGTACTTGTTGTGCGCGTTGATGCAAGTAATTATGAAGGATGGTTTTATGAAGGTGCCGGAATTTACCGTCATGTATGGTTAATAAAAAATCAGCCTCTTCATATTCCCGATTATGGTGTGTTTGTTAAAACGGAAGTAAATAACAACAATGCGGTAATAAGCGCTGAAACTAAAGTATTCAATCAGACGGATGTAAGAAAAACTTTCGAACTTGAGACTTCAATCATTGATAAAGAGGGCAAAGTCGTTGCATCGATGAAGGCGGAAAATCTTTCACTTACCGATTATAAAACAGAGATTTACAATCACACTATTAAAATAAAAAATCCGAAATTATGGTCTCTTGAAGATCCCTACCTTTATACACTTGTTTCCACAATTAAAGAAGATGGCAAATTAGTTGATGAGCGGAGAACTGAATTCGGAGTAAGAACGGTAACATTCGATAAGGATAAAGGTTTCTTCCTTAACGGAAAACATATTAAAGTACAGGGCGTTTGTAATCATCAGGATCATGCGGGCGTAGGTTCTGCATTACCCGACGGCATCCAATATTACCGCATTAAACTTCTTAAAGAAATGGGAGTTAATGCATACCGGACAAGCCATAACCCTCCCACTAATGAATTGCTCGAAGCCTGCGACAAGCTCGGCATGTTAGTGCTCGATGAGAACAGGTTGATGGGCAGTTCCCCCGATATGCTTGGACAGTTTGAAACACAAATTTTAAGGGATAGAAATCACCCCTGCATTATTGCATGGTCAATAGGTAATGAGGAATTTGCCATTCAGAATAGTACGGTAGGCAAAAAAATTGCCGAATCTCTTGTAAGGCTTCAAAAGAAATTAGACCCTACCCGCCTTTCTACTTATGCAGGCAACAATGGAAATTCTTATGAAGGCATAAATCAAGTCGTGCCTATAAGAGGTTTCAATTACATGAATATTGCAAACATAGACAAATACCGCCAGGAACATCCCGATCAAATTCTGTGGGGCAGCGAAGAAGCAAGCACTCTATGCACAAGAGGAATATTTGCCAATGATACAGTTAAAGGTTATGTAAGCGATTACGACATAAATATTCCCGGATGGGGATGCACTGCTGAAAGATGGTGGAAGTTTTTTGATGCACGCGATTTTCTTGCAGGCGCATTTGTGTGGACAGGCTTTGATTACCGGGGCGAACCGACTCCTTATGCATGGCCCTGCATTAACTCACACTTCGGAATTATGGATGTGTGCGGTTTCCCGAAAACTAATTATTTCTATTACCAGTCATGGTGGACGAATAAAGATGTTCTCCATATTGCACCACACTGGAACTGGAAAGGGAAAGAAGGGCAGCCTATTAATGTCTGGGTTGAAACCAATTGTGAAAGTGTTGAACTGTTCCTGAACGGTAAAAGCCTCGGCACTAAAAAAGTTGAAAAAGATTCTCATCTTGAATGGAATGTTAATTATGAACCGGGAGTACTTGAAGCAAAAGGAATAAAAGAAGGAAGAACAATTTATTCCAAAGTTGAAACAACCGGAGAGCCTGTAAATATTATTCTTACACCCGATAAATATTATATAAATAATGACGGCGAAGATGTATCCGTTATAAATGTAACCGCTACTGATGCACAAGGAAGAGATGTGCCAACTGCAGATAATTTAATTCAGTTTGAAGTATCGGACGGAGCCGCTATTATCGGTGTAGGCAATGGGGATCCTAGTTCGCATGAAGCAGATAAATATTTATCCGGTAATTACAAGAGAAGCCTTTTCAATGGGAAATGCCAGGTTATAATTCAGTCGTCAAATAAGGACGATGGCAAGCCCGTTGAAAGCGGCAGGATTATTTTAAAAGCTGTTTCTGCCGGATTGAAAGAAGGTACAGTTACATTCGAAGCAACAAAAACTGGCCCGCGCCCCTATGCCTCTACAATAAACAAAGATGTCTATCAGCATTTCGGTTATAAGAAAAAAGTAACTTACCTTAGCACTTACTCCGATAAATATTCGGGCGGCGGTAACGGCGCTCTTACCGATGGCGTTTTTGGAACTAAAGATTATACAGACGGACAGTGGCAGGGCTTTGAAAAAGAAGATGCCTCATATATAATTGACCTCGGTAATGTAATAAATATTAATAAAGTGGAAACAGGCTTCCTGCAGAATATTGATTCCTGGATTTTCTTCCCTACTGAAGTAAGTTACTCGTTTTCATCTGATGGTACAAGCTATTCAGAGGCTAATGTAATTAAGTGCGATGTTCCTCTTAATAAAGGAGGAGAATTAATTAAGAAGTTTTCTCTAAAACCGGGATTGAAAGCACGCTATATTAAAGTATCTGCCAAAAGTATCGGCGTTTGCCCCGATTGGCACAAAGGACATGGCGGTGCTGCTTGGCTTTTCGTAGATGAAACAGTAGTTGAATAATTTTTTCTTAGTGTCTTTGGGACTTTGTGGCGGAAAATTTTACACAAAAAACTTGCCGCAAAGTCACAAAGGCTCTAAGCGGCACAAAGAATTTATAGAGCCCAACCCACAAATCAAGAACACAAACTGTTTAATGTATCGAACGGCAATGAATCAAAATATATTATTTATGCTTAATTGCCGTCGGTTTAAACCGACGGGATAAATAAAGCTTCACACTTCTTCAGGGCTTTAGCCCAATTTAAAGCTTAGCTAATGTCTAACTAATTATTTATTTCCATACTTTTTAATTAAATCATAACCCTGAGTTAAACCTAAATCTCCTGCTTTCTGCCAATCAACAAGTGCCCCTGCTTTATCACCTGACATAAACTTAACCGCCCCACGGTTATAATATGCTTCTGCAAAGTTGGGGTCAATTGCAATAGCCTTATTGAAATCGGCAATTGCACCGCTATTATCTTTTAATTCCTTCTTTGCACTCCCCCGGTAAAAATATGACTGGGCATCATTCGGATTAAGTTCACCCGCTTTACTAAAATCAGCTATTGCATTGTTAAAGTCTTTCAGGCCATACTTAAGAAGCCCGCGCTCCAAATAGAGATTACCATCAATAGGGTCAAGCTCAATCGCTTTAGAATAATCTGCAATTGCACCATTATAATCTTTCAACCCTTCTTTAGCTATTGCACGATTATTATAAGCAGAGGCATCCTTAGGGTCAAATTCAAGTTTTTTATTAAAGTCATCAATAGCACCATTATAATCCTGCAGATTTATTTTAGCCAGCCCTCGGTTAGAATATAGTTCGACGAACTTTGGATCAATTTCCAATGCTTTTGTATAGTCTGCTATTTCTCCCGCGTAATCTTTCAAACCCCCCTTTGCAATACCGCGGTTATTATATGCTCCGGCATTATTCGGATTCAATTCAACTGTTTTATTATAATCCGAAATTGCACCTACATAATCCTGCATATTATATCTTGCAATACCCCGGCTGGAATAGGGTTCGGCATCATTAGGTTTTAGTTCAATTGCTTTGCTGTAATCAGCTATTGCAGCTCCGTAATCTTTTAAATTAAACTTTGCGAGTCCCCGGTTAGTATATGTTTCGGCATCATTGGGATTGATTTCAATCGCTTTTGAGTAATCTGCAACCGCACCGCTGTAATCCTGCAAATCATATTTTGTTACTCCCCGGTTGGAATATGACCCTGCATCATTCGGAACAAGCTCAATTGCTTTAGAATAATCTGCAATCGCACCGCTAAAATCTCTTAAATGCCTTTTAGCGTTAGCACGGTGATTGTATGCAACGGCGTAAGAAGGATCAATCTGTACAGCCTTGTTGCAGTCTTCAATTGCGCCTCTATAATCTTTTGCTTCAACTTTTTTAATTGCGCTATATACATAATCTTCCGCATACTCCTGTGCATAGATTAGAGATGACATAAATATTAGAATGAATAATAATTTTTTCATTTCAATACCTCTAACTTTAATAATGTATATATTTTTATATGTTAATAGTACCGGATTTGAATTATTTTAAGGTAATGAATAATCGTTTTAATTTCAACACAACAAAAGCGTAATTCTGAAGGGCGAACAATTTAAATAATTTTATTTTCCATACTTTTTTATCATTTCATCTGCTTTTTTGTAACCAATTCACTTGCTTTTTTCCAATCAGCCATTGCACCTTCTTTATCATCAGTAAAATATTTTGCACATCCCCTGCTATAAAATATTTCAGCAATATTAGGATTAATTTCAATAGCCTTATCGTAATCTACTATAGCATTACTATAATCTTTTAATTGGAATTTTGCGCTTCCACGATTAAAATATGCTTCTGCATAATTTGCATTAAGTTTAATTGCTTTGGTACAGTCTTCAATTGCTCCATTATAATCCTTTATATGATTCTTCATACCCCCGCGATTAACATATGCTTTTGTATAATTGGAGTCTAGTTCAATCGTTTTATTATAATCTAGTATAGCACTTTGATAATCTTTCATAGCGGCTTTCAAAACCCCTCGGTTATAATATGATACTGAAGATTTAGGATTAATTTCTATTGCTTTATTATAATCTGCCATCGCTCCGTTTAAGTCTTTTAATTCAAGCTTCGCAAGCCCACGATTTGTATATGTTTTTTGGTCATTCGGATTTATTTCAATAGCTTTGTCATAATCGATAATTGCACCATTGTAGTCTTTTAAGCTAAATTTAACAAGCCCCCGTCCTGTATATGCTTTTTGATCATTCGGTTTTATTTCAATCGTATTAATGTAATCGGCAATTGCACCATTGTAGTCTTTTAAGCTAAACTTAGCGATACCGCGATTATAATATGTATCGGCATCATTGGGGTTTATTTCAATCGCTTTTGAATAGTCCGATATTGCTCCACTATAGTCTTTTATATCATATTTTACAATTCCGCGATTATAATATGCAGAAGCGTAATTTGGATATAATTCAATAGCTTTGGTATAATCGGCTATTGCGCCATTATAGTCATTAATGTGCATTTCTGAAATTCCTCGATAAAAATATGTTTGCGCATTATTAGGATTTATTTCAATTGCTTTAGTATAGTCCGCTATTGCACCACGAAAGTCTTTTATATCATCTTTTACAACCCCACGATTGTTATATGCGCTAATATAATCAGGACTTAATTCAATAACTTTTGTATAATCTGTAATTGCACTATTGTAATCTGTTAAGCTATATTCTGCAATGCCTCGATTATAATATGCGTCAGCATCATTCGGGTTTATTTCAATTACTTTAGTATAGTCTGCTATTGCACCACAATAATCTTTTATATCATCCTTTGCAATGCCTCGATTATAATATGCAGAGGCATAATTCTGATTTATTACAAGAGCTTTAGTAAAATCTTTTATTGCACCATTGTAGTCTTTTAAGTCACTTTTTACAATCCCACGGTTATAATAAGCCCTTGCATAATTAGGTTTTAATTTAATTGCTTTGTTAAAATCTAATAGTGCACTGTTATAATTTTGCAAATAAACATATACTAATCCACGATTACTATATACTTCTTCTTTGTTTGGTCCAAGTTTTAATGCTTTATTAAAATCTTCAATTGAATGATTATAATCTTTCAATTTAGCTCTCGCAATTCCGCGATTGTTATATGCCAGGTCATAATTAGAATTCAACTCTATTGCTTTATCACAATCCTCAATTGCTCCATTATAATCTTTAATTTCAATCTTCTTAACTGCGCTTTTAACATAATCTTCAGCGCTGTTTTGTGCGTAGATTAGAGGTGAAACAAATATTAGAATGAAAAATAATTTTTTCATTTTATTTCCCATACTTTTTAATCATTTCATCAGCAGCCTGCAAGCCGAGTGAGCTTGCTTTTTTCCAATCAAGAAGAGCTTTCTTTTTATCTCCTTTCCTAAGGTAAGCAATCCCGCGATTGTAATATGCCGCATTATATTCCGGAATTAGGGCAATAAAAGCAGAATAATCTGCAATTGCGCCGCTAAAATCTTTCATCTTTTCTTTTGCAAAAGCGCGTTCCATTAAGGGAGTGTGATCCTTATCATCCATCTCAATTATTTTAGTAAAATCCATGATAGCCCCTCTATAGTCTTTTAATTCTACTTTTGATCTTGCTCTATATAAATACGTACCTAATATTTTGGAGCTAATATTAATAGCTTTTGTAAAATCTTCAATTGCCCCTTTGTAATTCTTTAGATTATGCTTTGCAAGGCCTCTGCTTACATATATTTCACTAGGTTGTGGGGCCATATTAATCGCCTTTGAATAATCATCAATAGCGTCTTTATAATCTCTCATAAAATATTCCACACTGGCTTTATTCAAGGCTGCTTCTAAATTGTCGGGCTCAAGCTTAATTATTTTTGTATAATCTTTAATAGCATTTTTATAATCACCAAGCATACGGTTTACAATGCTGCGTTTCAAATATGCATCCACTATATTTGAATCTAGCTCAATAGCTTTACTATAATCTAAAATAGCATATGAATATTCTTCTATTTTATATTCTGAATCTCCGCGGTTAGCATAGGCCAGTCGAAATTCAGGATTCAGTTTAATCGCAATGCTATAATCCTCAATAGCTTCCCGGTATTTGGTTATAATATTTTTAATTACGCCTCTGTTGTAATATGCGACAGTATCATTAGGATTAAATTTAATAACACTATTAATGTCTTGCAATGCACTGATATAATCTCCTATATACCGTCTTGCAATTCCACGGTTCCTATAAGCAGCTATATTATTTGTATCAATCCGAATTACTCTGCTAAAATCATTTATTGCATATTGGAAATTATTTACATTCAAATATGCCAGCCCCCGGTTATAATATGCGGCAGCATAATTCGAATCAAGATTAACCGCCTTATTATAATTTGCTATAGCTTCGTCATAATTATTCAGTCGGCATAAAGCGAGGCCAAGATTATAATATGTCTGAGGAAAATATGGATTCAGTTTGATTGCTCTTTTACAATCTTCAATTAATCCTTTATAGTCTTTCAAATGATATTTAGCAATGCCCCTGTTAAAGTATGCATCAGCATAATTAGAATCTAATTCGATTGCCTTTTCATAGTCTTTAATAGCTCCTAGGTAGTCGCCAATATCATCCTTTGCATTACCGCGATAATTATACGCTTTAATATATTTCTGATCTATTTTGATAGTTGTTGTACAGTCTTCAATAGATCCCTTGTAATCTTTGATAAAATACTTTGCGTACCCACGGTTATAAAAGGCTTCTGCATGGTTTGAGTCTAATTTAATTGCTTTGTTACAATCTTCAATTGCACCTTTATAATCTTTAGCCTCAATCTTTCTGGAAGCACTTTTAACATAATCTTCAGCGCTGTTTTGTGCGTAAAGAAATGAGCTTGCCAGCATTAAAGCAAGTAATATCTTTTTCATTCACTCCCCTGAATATTTTGTGCTACATATATTTTTGTTTATTTAGCTCCATATTCTTTAATAAGGTCATAGGCAGAAGTCATGCCCAAATCGCCGGCTTTTTTCCAATCGGCAAGTGCTTTCTTTTTATCCCCTGTCATATAATAAGCAATTCCTCTATTGTTATAAGCTTCTGCATATTTTGCATCAAGTTTTATTGCTTTATCAAAATCCGGAATGGCTGCCTTGTAATCTTTTTTATAACATTGTGCCAGTCCGCGGTTATAGAAAGCTCTTTCATATTTAGGATTTAACTCAAGTACTTTAGTATAATCAGCAATTGAGCCGTCATAATCTTTTAACCCGTCTTTGCTTATACCTCTGTTAAAATAAGCATCAACGTAATTAGGATTTATTTCAACAGACTTAGTGAAATCTTCAATAGCCCGGTTAAAATCATTTGTAATATATTTTGCAATTCCCCGGTTGTTATAAGCATCGGCAAATTTTGGATTTAGTTCTATTGCTTTGGAATAGTCTTCCGAAGAAGAGATATACATTTTCAACGCCTGATTTGCAACTCCTCTATTGTTATAAGCTTCAGCAAAATTGGGTTTCAGCTCAATGGCAGTGGAATAATCTTTAAGGGCACCGCTTTTATCGCCGATTATATATTTAGCCAGTCCGCGGTTATTATATGCCTCTGCAAATTTACCATTTAATTCAACAGCTTTAGTAAAATCAATAATAGCACTTACATTGTCCTGCAAATTGCTTTTTACAAGTCCTCGGTTGTAGTACGCAGAAGAATTTATAGGATCAAGTTCAATTGCTTTGCTATAGTCTTCCATTGCCCCTTTAAGATCTTTCAGCCCGTCTTTTGCTATACCTCTGCTGTTATATGCTTCAGCATAATTCGGATTTATTGCCAGTGCCTTATTGCAATCCGCAATTGCGCCTTTCCAATCTCCGGCAGATGATTTTTTTGATGCACTTTTAATCAAATCTTCGGCATTTGTCTGTGCCTTAATTAAAGATGATGCCATTAATAAAAGAAATAATATTTTTTTCATTTAGATTACTATCCTATTTATGAGAATGAAATAATTAAAATCAGATTCTTTGCCCCTGAAAAAATACTTAATTACGGCTTCTATAACAAGGTGAATAAATGGAATTATTTCTTATGATAATCAATTAATTACCGGTTAAGTTTTATAGGAAATCCTTCCGTAATATGCGGCCGCTTCACCGGCAACATTTGTTTCCAACATAGTTTTATAAAAATCACCTTTTACTGTATCTCAGATACAAGTCATAAGCCTCTTTATTGCCCATTTCGCCTGCGTATTTCCAATCAAGCAATGCACCTGACATATCGCCAAGTTTCTGTCTTGCAATACCCCTGTTATAATAACCCTGAGAATAAGATGGATTTAATTCAATAGTTTTTGAATAATCATTAATCGCGCCCACATAATCATTTAACAAAAATTTAGCAATACCCCTGTTATTCAACGCTCCGGCATAGTTGGGATTTAATTCAATTGCTTTTGAATAATTTATAATTGCTTCGGGACAATTGCCAAGGCAGTATAATGCTATACCTTTATTGTTATAAGCATCAGCTAAATTGGGATCCAGTTCAACGGCTTTGCTGCAATCGGCTAAGGCACCCTGATAATCCTTCAAACCGTTCTTTGCCATTCCTCTGTTGTTATATGCTTCTGCTGAATTTGGGTTTAGATTTATAGCCTGACTAAAGTCACCAATAGCATTTGGATAATCTAGCAGGTTATATTTTGCAATGCCCCTGTTGGTATAAGCATCCGCAAATTTAGGGTCTAGTTCAATTGCCTTGTTATAATCTGCAATTGCACCGCCATAATTCCTCATTTGTCTTTTTGCTATGCCCCGGCTGTTATATGCTTTAATATTTTTCGGATTTAGTGCTACAACTTTATCAAATGCGAAAATGGCGCTGCTGAAATCTTTTTCATCGCAGCAGGTAACACCTGAATTGTAAAATGCCTGCTCAAAATATGGATCAAGCTCTATTGCCTTATTGAAATCCGATAATGCTCCATCTATATCTTTCAACTGCCTTTTAGCAATACCTCTTGAATTATATGTTTTTGCATTGTTAGGATTTAATTTAACAGCAGTATTATAATCGGCCAATGCCCCATTGTAATCCTCCAGCCTGCTTTTTGTATTTCCCCGGTTGTAAAATGCAGATGAATTCTTAGGATCAAGCTCAATTGCCTTGTCATAATCCGATATGGCTCCTTTAAAATCCAGCAAATCCTCTTTTGCAATAGCTCTGTTATTGTAAGCTTCTGAATAATTCCCTTTAAGTTCAATTGCCTTATTGCAGTCTGCAATTGCCCCATTGTAATCTTTAAGTTCTTCCTTGGCACTGCTCCGGTTATAATATGCTTTAAAATAATCAGGTTTCAGCTCTAATGCTTTTGAATAATCTGCAATAGCACCGTTGTAATCTGACAGGCTGTATCTGGCAAAACCGCGCCCATTATAAGATTCGGCATGGTTGGGGTTCATTTCAATAGCTTTTGAAAAATCTTTAATAGCGCTTTCATAATCAAGTATTCCGGATTTCGCCAGCCCTCTGTCATAGTAAGCAAGCGGGATATTCGAATTTAATTCTATTGCCTTGTTGCAGTCAATGACCGCGCCCCGCCAATCGCCGTCACCGGCTTTTTTAACAGCACTTTTTAAATAATCTTCAGCGCTTTCCTGTGCAATAATTAAAGATGATACAGTCAACAAAAAAAATAATATTTTTTTCATTGAATTACCCTCTGATGAAATTAATAAATCACAATTAACTCATTTAGAGATCGATTAATTATGCAAGTTTACAAATAACGTTTATTTTCCCTGGTATTTTTTAATCATGTCATCGGCTTCTTTAATGCCTTTATCTTTGGCAATTTTCCAATCTTCTAAAGCACCGCTTGTATCTCCTAATTTTTGCTTTGCTAATCCCCTGTAGTAATATGCATTAGAATATACAGTATCAATTTCAAGTGCTCTGGTACAATCAGCAATTGTATTAGAATATTCGGATAATTCATATTCGGCCATGCCCCTGCAAAGATATGCATAAGAGGTTTTTTCAGAATTTTGAATAGCTTTTGTGTATTCATCTTTGGCAGTGCGAAAATCTTTGACTGCGGCCAGTACCAGTCCGTAATCTATATGTTCCCATACATCTGTAGGGTCAAGTTCAACACTTTTTTTATAATCTGCAATAGCTCCTTTAAAGTCGTGCAATTTAGCTTTTACAGTAGCACGCTGTGAATAAACGCCTGCAATAGAAGAATCAAGTTTTAATGCTTTGGTATAGTCCTCAATTGCTCCTCCATTGTCTTCAAGGATAAATCTTGAGGTTGCACGGTTTAAAAAATATGAGAATTCATTCGGATTTAATTTCACCGCCGCGTTAAAATCCTGCAGTGCATTTTTATAATCATTCAGCATATTTTTTGTCTCGCCACGCATATTGTATATTTTATCCAGATTCGGGTTAATAGATAAAACCATGTTGTAATCTAACAGAGCTGCTGAATAATTGGAAAGCAATTCCTCTGAATATGCCCGCCCGATATAAAATTTAACCTGTTCAGAATTGAGCTCAATAGCTTTAGTAAAATCTTTTATTGCCTCTTTATAATCGGCAACCCAGTTTTTCGCCTGGCCGCTGCCGTAATATGCCTCACATACATTAGGATGCTTCTTAATAAAATTCGAATAGATGCTGATTGCCTCATTATAATTACCACTATGATTTGCCTTATGCCCTTTTTCAAGCATTTCAAAATCTTTATATGCATTATTCTTCAGGTAAGAGCCTGTTTTAATAAATTTCAAATCATTAATAGGAATTACACTGACAATGTTATCTTCGTGCCTGATTAATGGCTGAATAAATCCCACTAATTCCCCTTTCTCATTTAATACCGGCCCGTTTCCGACAATATTGTCTTCGGGGATTTCAATAAAACCTGTCTCAGATGAATAGTCAAATTTAAAATCTTTTACGGTTCCCTGCATAATATCAGTGGCCGGCCATGAGGTAATATCAATTGTATAAATCTTTTTCCCGGCAGTTATATTTTTTGAATCTCCTGTAGCAATATATTCTCCTTTTCCGGGGTCAACTTTTATAATCACAATATCCAGATCAACACTAATGCCTACTATATCCTTAACCGGCATTTTTTGCCCATTTTTTAATACTTCAAATTTTGATTTTCCCGATATGATGCTGTAATTGGCAATAGCCCATCCTTCGTCATTATATATTATGCCGCATCCCTGCGATGTTATTTTATTTGCATTGTCATATGCCCGGACAAGAACCACAGATTGAGAAACTTTTTTATTGATTTCATCAGTACTAAGTACCTGGCTATAAACAGCAAGAGGATAACTTAAAAGAAATAACAAAACGGCAGCTTTAAATAACCGGTCAATATTTTTTTTATACATTAAGACAGACGAAGAAGAATTCCGTTTCATATTTCATTCCTGGAGTTAGTATTCCAAATTTATTTACTTTGTTTAGTTTTATTCAATTTAACCATTATTTTTTTAATTTCAAAGATTCATAATGGTTCATTAAGCAGACACTTTATCATTATGTTTGAAAATTGTTTACTTTAAACCCAGTTTTTGGTTCTTCTCCAGCAGGGATATTGCTTCATTCAGCCTTTTGATTCTGGTTTCTTCCTTTTTCCCTGCCATAATCCAATTTATATAATTGATCTTATAAGATTTTGCCAGAGAATTGAAATTTTCCATTGCCTTAGGGTTTTGGCTAAAAGCAGTTTTAATAATTTCGGGGGGATTTGCATAATCATACTCTTCGTATTTGCCTTGAGTTTTCCTTTCCTGTAAATCTCCCGGGATTTTTGCCATTCCAAATTTTGTAATCTTTTTTTCTTTACGAAGTTTTTCAATTCTTTTAATGTTTGAAGCAGACCAGCGGCTTTTAAGTTTGCGCGGTGTGAATTTCCGCATATAAGTATTGTCATCCCTCTTTTTTATTATGCTGTCTATCCAGCCATAGCATAAAGCTTCTTCAACTGCATCATCATAGCTCATCTGTTTGGCGCCGGTTATTTTTTTATCAAAAATAATCCAAACAACTTCTTCAGTATCATGATGAATGGAAAGCCAATTACGCCACTGAGCCCTGCTTTTGGCTTTATAGGTCTTATCAGATTTCATTTACCTGCACTCTACTTAATATTTTTAACCGCTCTAAAACCAAGATACCCGAGGCTGAAGGCTTTAAGACGCGGATAAACACCGCCATTGTAAACTACAATGTAGGCATTTTTATCATTTTGCTCCTCTGAAGTCCACCAATAAATTACTTTGGAATACATATACCAAAGCGGGGATTCTTTGTCGGGCTGAAATTGATAATTTGCAGTTTTAGTAGTTGAATCATAAACACCCCCAGCATTTTGTCCGTGATAGACCATAGAACGGACTCCTTCATTAATAGTAGGCAGCCGCCAGATGTTTAAAACCGAATCGGATAATGTTTTGCCGTCTTCCCTTAAGTGCGCACAAATATCTTTTGCTTTATCCCATGAAGTGCCGTTATCAGGCCAGCCGGGACCTGCAGGTGCCCACATAAGTTCAACCCCATTTCCCTTAATAACGCGTGCATCAAGATTATCATCATTAAACCTTCCGGCAACCCTCACTCCATTAAATATTCCGAAGCCAAGAATAATTAGCAGCGGTACACCTAAAAGCATGTAAAATGCAATACGCTTATTTGAAACAATGCTGAAATAATATAACAAACCTAATATTACAAATGGAAACATTATGAATATTATAGCGGCTTTCATTCCGCTCAAAAACCATGCAAGAAAGATACCCACAATAATATGTACAATACCCCCTACTTTTTGCCAGCGCAGTGCAATCATCGATAAAGCCATAAACAATATTGCTGCAAACATATATTGGGCAAACATTAATAAAATATTATTCCAAAAACTTTTAAAGTACCATCCTTCATGAAAATTTTCATTAATACCCCAGAAAGCCCAGAAACTTGAAAACGCAGTAGATATAAGTACTGCCATCCAACCGAATGCTTTTTTCAATTTCTCTCTGTCCATTTTAATCCTATTTGGTTAGTTTAAACGATTTGGCAATTAAATCGAAAATAGGAAGATATTCTTTCTGGCTCTTAATAAGGGAAGTTCCTGTAATAATAAATTTATCGCCGTTCCTGCCTTCAAGGAAATAATATACCTGCATAAAATTATTTCCGAATTGTGTATTTGTACACACAAGCCTTTTCCCTTTTAACCCGCCTTCGGTTGAAAAATTTGTGTTTGAAATTTCTTTATAGTCACGGACATTTTTTCGTACATCATCCATGTCAATTTTAAAAAACTGGGCAAAAGTAGCTTTAGTGTTTTCTTTGAAAAAATTTATGTTGGCGGCAAAACTATCCTTTTTAATATCGCGCGCTATCTGATATTTCATACCTTCAATGTTGGCAACCATCCAGCTGGATGGAACCGAATATACAAAATCGCCCGAAGGTTCCTGCATTACTTTCAGTTTTGCCTGCGAAAAAACCAACTGGGTAGATAAAATGAATAGCAATCCGCACAAAAATAATTTTAATTTCATAATAATTTATTCCTGCTTTTTAATAAACTTTGTTTTTAACCTAATCTTTATAAGAATAGTATAATAATAAATGCATTCCCTCTGTAAATATGATATTAAAGTTAATATTTAGCCGCTAAATTACAAAGAGTGATTTTACAGAAATTGAGCTTATAAATAAGCCGGAAATGAATTCCGGCATATTTTTATCATTTACCTGTTTTGAATGTCACATGCGTGGGTTCCAATGGAATATCTTCAGTGCTTTTAAAGCCAAGCATATTGTCTTTATTTAACCACATTTCATATTCCGTATCCGGCTCCAGTTTTACTTTAATTTTAAATATTTTATTCCCTTCTTCATACTTAGGAGTTGAGACTATTTGCGGAAAGTGTTTAGTCCCCCGAATAACTGCCATACCTTTCGTATTCATCTCACGGTCAAATGTAATTATTATAAATTCGTTTTTAGGATCAACATCCGAACTGCTGTTTGCCGGTATTATTGAAACTATTTTCGGCCCTTTTTCATGCATTAATTTTAACTGCCCCTCTTTATCACGGGCAATCTGATCTATTTTATCCTTTATTTTTCCTGAATAATCATTGAAAAATTTTACAATTTGAGGAAAGAATTCATCAAGTCCTGGATATAAATTCCTGTTGTTTTCATATTCATCGAATATTTTTACAAAGTCGTCCATCCATATAAATCCCCGTTCCATATTGTATTGATAATTTCTTTTAGCCGCTTCGGGCGTACTGTTTTTAATCAGATAACGGTATTCACAAGCCCTCACGACCGATTCAATCATCATTGTCTGCCACGAGCTGTAAGCCTGCGAGGCCATCTGTTTTTCTACAAATGGGAATATTTTTTCGCCTGCATTTTTTAGTTCATCTATATGTTTATAGACAATGTCGTTAACATAAGAATGACAGAATTCATGTATTATTGTAGAAGTTATATTAGCATTAAAAACGGGCAGTCCGCTTACATCAACCATCGGGACAGCAGTTATTGAATATATTTCATCAATCCCTTTTTCCTTATCTTTAAAATTGACTCCGTAGTTCCCGCCCCCGGTTAAATAGCCCGGGACTAATATGTATGCCCCTGCCGGACGTTTACCGAAGAAATAACCGTACCATTCCAGTTTTACATTTTTTGTAACTATTTCTAAAAGCCTCGCATCTCCAATTTTGTAGAAATCCGCATGATCATTATAAAATTTTTGGAAGTTGGTTTCTTTTACAAATGCATTTAATGCCTCAACAAATTTTTCTCCACTTTCCGTATTCCATCTGGAATCAAGTTTTAGCGGCTTAGCAGCAAATGGAATTCTGGCAGTTACTTCTCCATTTAGATAATCAATATGGATGGCTATGCTCATTACGGCATCAAACGATACTCCGTTTGTTTCCCTGTACAAAATTGCAAGTTTAACGGCCTGATGGTCCTTAAAACTGCCGAAGTAATTTTCAACATCAGCCTTATAACCGGGTAAAAAGCACGTGCTGTATTCTTCAGCACCGGCAAGTTTAAAAATAATACTCAGCAATTCAACTCTAGGATCTGATTTTACTGTGATACTATTCTGAGCTGAGAATGTCCCCATAAAAATGAAAATAAAAAAAATAACGAAAAACAATTTTTTCATATCGCACTCCTTAGATAGTTACTCTTTGCATCAAACGAAATGCCGCCCGGCTGATTCAAAGAATGATATAATCTTTACTCAATTATACTCTATTTAATTAAAAACGTTTCAATTGCATTTTTACCGATAGCAATATTTATGTCTTTTCCTTTACTGAAAATTACTTTCTCATTATTTTCAATAATATCCGTTGAATAAATTTCATTTATGTTAATGAAGGATTTTAAGTTAACATGTGTATTCTTGCCTTCATTTTCGTAAAGCCTTACAATAAAACCGTTTCCCTCTTCTGCTTTTTTAATAGTAGTAACAATCACATTTTTTGAATTTGTTGAGAAGAAACTCAATTCCTCGCTCAGTTTTGCTTTTTCGTAACGTGAAGGATTTACTACAACATATAAGGGTTCATTTCCTTCAATTCCGTATTCGGCACCATTCTGCCATCCGGGTGCGTGAGATGTAATAGAGAAATGATAATAATGATCTCCCGTTTGAGGATATTCGGGACCTTCACCGTGGCAGCTTCTTCTTGACGCAAGCAGTATCGGCTGAATTATCTGTTGTGATACAGGATTTGTTGTGGGATCTATGTAATCTACAACCCCTGCGGAAGTGCTTATTGTTACTCCTAAAGAATTATTGCTTGCACTTATCCAATTCTGAATTCCGCGCGGGTGCATATCCTTACACGGGACGGTATATCTTTCTCCCGCCGCACCGGCAAGCTCATCCTTACCTACATTTACGGCTCCGAAAGGTACTTCATAAGTTACCTGCCCGTCATTCATGTTTAATGGGAAAGCAATTCTGAATTCACGGAACATTACTCCTTCCCAATTTAAGATGGCAGCATTCAGATCAATCTTTTTAATATTATTATAAAGAATTAATTCTTCCTCAATAACTGCGTTTTTAATCTGCTGCCTGAATTTTACCGATGAATAAATTCCGCACTTCTTAACCGGTTCCCATTTAATGTTATATGCGCTTGTATGATCGAACCCTTCCATAGTTGGGTGCTGTATGTCGGCGAACTCGCCCGCATCTTCCCCTACCGATTTCATGGAGAAGATTTCACCCCCATAAAATTTTGAAACATCGAGCAATTCTTTTTTCAATTCCTTGTCATATATTCTTTTTATTCCTTTATCAGAAAGCTCAATAAGGTAATACTCATTTTCTATTTTGTCCGTTTTCTCTGAAACGGTTTTATCATTAATTTGTTTTACCCCTTTTGCATAATAAGTTTTATATCCGATTGAAGGGACATTCAATGCAATAAATTCTACATCAGCCTGTTTGATTGTTCCGTCTTTGTAATTTTGAATCTCTTTCAGATTGCAGTTGATCTCTTTGCCATCTGCGTCAAATATTTTTATTCCAGATGCGCTTCCTTCAGGAAATTGTATGATTGCATCTACAGGGGCAGTTCTGTTCCAGCTTAAACTGTTAAAGGCTAAAATTGGTATTCCTTTCTTCTTATCTGTTTTAACAGCAGGAGCTATGGCATTTAGCGTGTTGAATAATATTCTCTCCCCCTCTTCTTTTGCATAAATAAACTTTGCTTTGAATTCTGCATCGGTTATATCTCCTCCTTTACCGCCCCAGCCGTGATCAGGATAAATTTTTGCTTCCCATGCTTTGTCCAATTCTTCCAAAGGATAATTAATATTATTCCCTTCAAGCATAGCGCGCACGGATGAAAATTTTTCTGCTGCCGCCAGGAGAATATCCCCTTCCCTGCTTGCATCAATTGCTTCTTTGTGTGAAGGGTGCTGTATGTAAAGCCAAACAGCAGGCCTCTCTCCTTTTATTGAAGGAATCTCTTTTGCATTAGCAATAAACTGCTGAAAAAATTCCAATGCGGAAGCAACTTTTATCTTAGGTAATGAAACAGAAATACTTTTGCCGTTATCAATTATCTCTTTTATATTTTCCCATTTTGATATAATCCCCGAATAATCTTTTGCGGGACTCATATCATTATCAGACAATATAGGCACAACACTTTTGCCATTAAAATACTTTTCCCATCTAAGACAATTCTGAGCAATGGCAGGCGCGGCTCCAAAAAAATCTTTGGTTAAATAATTCATTGCATCGCCGTAATGGCCAGGAGTATAAACAGTTACATAAGAACCATCAGGACTGAACCAGTTGTAAACTCCCTCTTCTTGCCTGCTGATTACCATATAATTTGTACCTGCTTTCTTTGCAATTTGGGGCATTTGCAAAGTTCTGCCGGGCACATCAACATTCCAATATATTTGTGCATCGTAATCAAATTCCTTTTTAAGCCAGCGTGTGCCGAAATAAAACTGTCTTATTAATGATTCGCCTGAGAATATTTCTTCATACGGCATATTGAAAGAAGAACCGCATGCCAACTGTCCGTTATGCAGTAATTTTTTAATCGTTTCAATTTTATCCGGATGCCTTGTTACATATTCCTTTAGCATAAGTGCATCTTCAAGTTCAAATCTGTAATTTGGGTCTGTAGATGCTTTCTTAAGCAATGGAGTTATAAGCATTGTATCTCTTTCAATTACACATTTTTCGGGAGTATCCATCCACGCAATATCCTGATGGCTTGAGTTCATTAAATAAATTTGTCCGCCGCTTGTTTTTGAGAAGGCAAGTTTTTTAACGGCTTCCGCTGCGTAAGGAGCAAATAACCTTCTTATTTTATACGTATTCTTTCCATCGCCCGGAACATTTTCAACTCTTTGCACTGATTGGCCGACTATTTTATCCTCAGCTTTAATATCAGCAAGGGATTTTGTATTAATTAATTCACTTGCGTCATCTTTAAATATAAAAGAAGTCTCTGCCAACTTCATTCCGGTTAAATCTATTACTCCGCCGGTGTAATTTTCAATTTCCTTTAGTATTATATTACCCCGTTTATTGTTAAGCTCATATTTAAATTCTTTCCCTTTTTCAAAATCAGAAGCTTTAATAACGATTTGGTTCTTTTCGTTATCTATATATAAAGTGAGTTCTATATTATTTTTTACCATATTGCGGAGAGCCGATAAAGCATCCTTGGCTTTATAGATAATCCACCAGCTGTTACTGTTGGCAGCGGCAGCAACCGCTGTAATCTTAACAGACTTTCCGGGTTCGCACCATTCTGCAGGGATTTTTAATGTCATAAAGCCGTGAGCATCATTATACCTGTCCAGTTCGCAGGCATCGAAAGATAAAGCGCTTCCATCCGGATTTTCAATTTTCCAGTTATACTTTTTTGTGAAGGGGACTTCAAACCTTTTTACATCATTTACATATACATCTACTTTAAGAGCCGGCAGTGCCGTCATATCAATTGCGTTTATCCATCCGAAAGAAACAAATTTCCGGTTATAACCTTCAGGTACCGAAGTGGTGTACCATTCGGCTTTATTTATACCTTCTTTACATCTTATAAGAAGGCACTCCGTTACATCATCTCTTAGAGAGTGATAAGAAAAATCATTATAACCTATGCTTAGGCTATAGCCTTCAAGAACATTTTTTGAATTATTGTAATATTCAAAGAGTGCAAGGCTTTTATCTATTCCCTGTGCGTAAAAAACAGTGCTTGTTACATATAGTAATAATAAAATTAAAATATTTTTCTTCATCTGGTTCTCCGGAGGCTGTTTTCCATTCAACAATAATCATTAAATAGAAATTTAATTCATTGAAGTGAGATTACCAATATGAAGTTGGAAATGATTATTAAAATATCTGATGAAACTAAAGGTGATTCATATTAATACGGTTCAGCTTATTAAATGATTTTAAAATATAAAAAGCCGGACATTATTGTTAATAATGCCCGGCTATAATAATGGTACTTGCTTAACTTACTTTTGCATTTCTGAAAGCGATTTTTTCATTTCAGGTGTTAATTCATTTATTTGAGGGCTAAGAGAAACATTTGATAGAGCAATTGCAGTTCCTTTTTTAGGAGTCATTCCGTGCATTGGAGTTATTGTAAAGCAAACCCATTGAGTTACGCGGCAATCGGAAGCTATATAAGTAGGACTGCATATTTCTACCCAATGAATAATGCGGTATGTCTTTCCGGGTATAAGAGATCCTGACCATGTTACATTCATACTGGCTACGTCAGGTACTAAAACCGGTCCATAACCCCATGCGGAACATGGTAAATTATCAGGTAATATTTGAGTTACTCTCCATGCGTTGGCATGGCCGGCTAATCCGGTTGCACTAATAACATAACCGCCGTTACCGTCGGCAGTAATTGAATATGGGAAACCTGCGTTTGGCATTGGTGTTACAGGGACAGTAATCTGGTTTTGTACTGACTGCCTGTCACAGCTTAATTTAACCGAAATAGTAAGTGATGTTGTATTGACAGGCAATGGAAAGGTTAAAGTGATTGAAGATGTTGATTGTCCTGTGAAATTTACTGCTGCTCCTGCGTTATTAACAACTGTCCATACAACTGTTGCACCCGGGCATTGTACTGTTGTAAAATTAACCGGGGGACATGGGCAAATAGTTTTTGGCCCTGTAATAGGGGGAGGAATTAATTGATATGCATTTATTTTGTCACAGCAAAAACAGGGCGGGATATTTTCTACCGGTTTTGTTTGTGCCTGTGCATTTACAACAGAAAGCAAACCAACAAACAATAATATAAATACCATTGTGATCTGTTTGCGGAAGCTGTTATGCAAATTTCGAATAAATAATTTATTAGTTTTCATTTTTTTACCTTTTATATTAAATTGAAAAATATTTATTTCTTATTGTTAGTTATTTAGCTACTACTTCACACGTAAATGAAAGAGCCTGGCTCGGGTTGCCGCGATCATTGGATTGTATTACCACTGTTTTAAGTTGCTCTCCTACTTTCCCGGTTGTATCAAAAGTTACTTTAATTTTTCCCGTTTCATCTTTTTTATATTCCGTTTTTTCACCTATTGAGGCACCCGTGCATCCGCAGCTTGCCTGTACTTTTAGTATTACTAAATTTTCATTCCCGCCGTTGGTGAACTTATACTCATACATCAGTTCAGCTCCCTCTTCCACTTTGCCGAAGTCATGCGTTGTTTCCTTGAAAACAATTTTTGATCCTTTTTCCTGAGCTTTGACAGGCCCGGCAAATAGGGCAATAAAACAAAGTGATAATAAAATCGGGATAAATACTTTTATATGAGCTTTATTCGCTGCTTTCATTTTATACTCCTTTTTAATTGTTCATATTTTTGTATTTGAATTACATGCAAAGCTATCTATAGTAGTTACTCCCTACAACAGCCAACAAGCCAAAGGTATATAAGACTAAATAAAAGGTATATTTGGGCAATTAATCGGTGAGTGATATTGCTGCTATTAAAGACAGGCCGGAAAGGACAAATAGGTCAGATTAGTTAAAAACTGCTGCTTTAAGCTGAATAACGTACTTAAATATTGAATTTCATTTCTTTATATGAATTTATTTGTGTATTTAAAAACCAATTCAAAATCTGTTGTTAAAAGCAAATTAATTAGCCATTCTGAATTATTGCATGACACTCCTGATTATATTTATTAAAAGGTTCATTTTGACCTCTAAATTTTTAAAGTGTGTTTATTTTCCTCCTTGCATATCTCTTTGTTTTTTATTTATATTTTAGTCAGGTTATTGTTGCATTTATGGAAAAAATGAAATGCGCAATAATTTGTGATTTATAGTTCTTAAATATTATGTTTTGCGGGAATAACATATTTATTAATTATTGCGGGGATAATTATGCGTTCTATAATTTATGTCTTTATAATTGCTTTTGTTTGTTTTGGCATATTTAGCCAATGTAAAAATACCGGCACCGGACCGGATAACAATAATAATACTAAATCTCCTTCTGATATGAAATGGAAATGTGATACACTTATGTACCCGGGCAGCTGGCAAACAATGTTAATATCACTTTATGCTTCTTCAGCCAAGGATGTGTGGGCAGCAGGGTTTTGTACTGATAATGTAGCTCAGTTATGGCACTATAAGGATAGTGTCTGGTCATTATATAACATATTTAATGATATCAGCAGATGCTCATTTGGAATTAATAAATTATTAGGATTTAACGCTAATAATATATGGCTGGCGGGAGATATAGAAACGGATCGTTATAAATCTTTAATTCTAAATTATCAAGGGAATAAATGGATTAACATGGCGCCTTACCAGAAAAACAGAGCAATATCAATTTGCACAAAATCTGAAAATGATATTTACATTGGCAGCGACAATGGCATTATAATGCGTTATTATTATGGTAACTGGAAGATAGATACAATTAAAATTAATTTACCCCCTACAACAGATTACCTAATAAAAGACATAGTAGTATATAACGGAAAAGTATTTGCCATGGCCAACTTAAATGATCCTACTTTAGACTATATTAAAACATATTATTTTATGGGTGAAATGGGAAATTGGGTCAAAGTTGATTCACTAGTAATAAATGAAACACAATATTATTTACATGGTGGTGATTTGGGTTTTTATTTGAGCAATACCGGAAGATTATATTCATACGGAGATAATGGAATTTGGGAATGGCGTAATAATACATGGAATGAAGTGCTTGTATCCAATAGCATAGAGATAGCCGGCATGTATGGTATTAGTGATGATTATATATATGCAGTAGGAGCACCATCATTTTTTTACAACGGCAGCAGATGGACAAGATTAACGCAGCTTGAAAGCCTTACAGGCGAAAACTTGTTTTACAGAGATGTCTGGACAGATGGAAAGGAAGTATTTATAACAGGTTATAATACCGGAGGCATTCCAAACAAAACACATTTATGGCATGGAAAATGATTTTATTATTGAGGCACATCTTCCAAGCGGTATTTATATAGCAAGGCTGCAGGCAGGTTCTAAAGTAATGATTACTAAGTTACAATATCTTAAATAATGGAAATACCCTATAAAAAAGCCGCTCTTTTATTGAGCGGCTTTTAATTACTTCACAGTTAAAATAATTTTAATCCCTTTCAAGTTCTCTTTCTCTTTCCATATTTGCTTCTTCGTCATCATAATTAATTGCGTTAGCTGCCATTTTTTTAATTACTACTTCAGAAGTTACAATAGTACCATTTACAGAAAGAGCAATTTTATATTTGCCCGGTGCCGCATAAGTTTTTTCTTTGGCATTTGTGGTTAAATCCCACTCAGCAAAGTTAAACCCTGCACCTGCTTTAATAGAAATGTCTTTTACTTTTTTATTATCCATATCATAAACTTCTGCATTCAGGTCGGTTTTTGATTTAACATAGAATGCAAACTTAGTAGGCATCGGGCGTGCCCATCTGTTCCTTGCATCGGCAGGCACTTGCCCTGCGGTTACGTTAAGGAAGAATGTCTCTACAGAAAAGTCGTTTTCTGTAAGTTTTTGAATCGGTTCAATATCCATAACCCATGCGCCTCTTCCGTGTGTTGCAATAATAAGAAGATTTTCGCGCGGATGAACTACGAGATCATGAACATAAGTTGTAGGAAGGTTTGCCTGAAGCGAATGCCATTTAGCGCCTCCGTTAAAAGAAATATAAACACCAAAGTCATTGCCAACATATAGAATGTTAGGATGAATTGGATCTTCTTTAATAACATTAATCGGTCCTGTAGGAAGATTATTCACAATACTGTGCCATGTTTCGCCGCAGTCGGTTGATTTCCACAAGTAAGGAAGGAAATCATCATCACGTTTTCCGTTTTGTGACATGTAGACTATGTTAGGATCATATTTTGAAGCAATAATTCTTGAAATCCATTTACCGTACGGAAGCCCTTTAACAATTTCTTTCCAGTTTTTTCCGTCATCTTTAGTAACATGAACTCTGCCGTCATCTGTACCAACATATATTAATCCCGGTTTAATAGGAGATTCACTAAGAGTGAAAATAGTTTGATAAGGAATATCCCCAATTTTTTTAGGGTCGTTATAAGTTAAATCGGGGCTTATTTTTGTCCATGTATCGCCGCGGTCTGTTGATTTGAATACATACTGGAAACCCATGTAAAGAGTCTTAGTGTTATGCGGAGAAATAAGATGAGGTGCAAGCCACTGTCCGCGTAAAGGAGGTTCCCCTTTTTCAGCTTTCGGCATAATATTTTTTGATTCATTCGTTTTCATGTTAGTTCTAGAAAGTGAACCGTAAAAACTTGCAGCATAAACAATATCGGGATTAGTAGGATCAATCTGATGAATACTTCCCTCCCAACCGGGAGCGCGTTCAAAAGCCTGCACACGGATTTTATCCCTCCCCCTGCTTAAATCAATAATTCCTCTATAACTTCCATGATCCTGAATTGAACAGTAAACATGAATCGGATCTCCCATATCGGCAGCAATGTTAAATAATTGTTCAACGGGAATATTGTTTGTAAATTCTTTCCAGTTTTTGCCGCCGTCATAAGTCATTACAAAACCGCCGTCATTAACATTAACCATAAAATTGGAATTTGCCGGGTCAATCCATAAACCGTGATTATCAGAATGGAAGTTACCCAGAACTTTAAAAGTCTTACCGCCGTCTGTGGAAATATTTAAACTCAGTCCCATAATAAAAACACGGTTTTCATCATTGGGGTCAACTCTCATCTGCCCGAAAACCCATCCATAAGTAGCGCATACTCCCTGCATGAATTCAGATTCTTCACTAACGCGCTTCCAAGTTTTTCCTTTATTGTCACTTCTGAAAACCATTGCTCCTTCAATTTTGCCTTTAGAAGGCCTGCCATAAGCATCATTTCCGGCTGAATCGGTTTTTACAAGATCATAATTATCTATGAAAGCATAAAGTACATTAGTATTCGATCTTGCAACATCAATTCCTGTTCTTCCTCTGAATTTAGCTTCAGGCAATCCGTTAGTAATTTCTTTCCATGTTTTACCTTCATCATCGGATTTGTAAATACTGCTGCCTGTATAATCGCTTTCATTGCGCGGGTCATTCCATTTTTTACGCACACGCTGCCATGTAGAAAGATAAAGCACGTCAGGATCTTTCGGGTCAATTACTAAATCAATAACGCCGGTCTTTTCATCTTTATAAAAAACTTTTTTCCATGTTTTACCGCCGTCGGTAGTTTTATATAACCCGCGGTCTTCATTATCTGTCCATTCATGTCCCGATGCAGCAACATATACAATATTAGGATTTTTCGGATCAACAACTATGCGTGGAATTGTACCGGTGTTTCCAAGGCCCATATATTTCCAGGTTTTGCCTGCATCCTCCGATTTATAAACACCTATGCCTGCATTGGAACTTCTGAATATGTTTGCTTCCCCCGTACCTATCCATATAATATTTTGATTAGAAGGGGCAAGAGCAATTGCACCAAATGAAGTTGATGGTCCGTTTTCAAAAATAGGTTCCCATGTGGTTCCGTCATTTGTAGTTTTCCATACTCCGCCTGTTGCTGCTGTAACATATATAGAATAGTTTTTCCCGCGGGGAGTTGTTACTGCTACACTTGTCATTCTTCCGCTCATTGCGGTAGGTCCGATATACTGCCATTTAAAATTATTAAACGGCGACTGCTGCACTAAGCTTACATGATTATCATACATCTTTAAGCGTTGATCTGCCGGCGTAGAGTTTATTACCTCCTGACCGAACATATAAGAAGAGAGAAATAAAATCAGCATAAAGCTAATTTTATTTCTTTTAATAGTAGAGAACAAATTCATAATTCCGCTCCATTTTTATTAAAAATTAGCGGGATAAAGCATGTCTGCTGCCTTTCCCGTTATATATTGTATGCTTTTATTTAATACTTATAAATTATGATTATGCACTTAATATTACAAGAGTTAAAACCGGTGCAGATTTATAAATCCTATTTATTTCGTTAAAGTTTGAATATTATGGATTGCAAGTTGTGAGAGCGGCTTCTGCAGTAGGTTTTCCTGATTATATTTGCATTTACCAGACTTTCTGCATATATAAATTTTTATAATTGTACTTAACGGCTTTTCTGCAATTATAAGTTACTATATCGGCACTTTACGGAGGATTTTTATTGGTTTAGTCAGGTTAAATAGGGTGGAAACTGCTTATGCCCTGTTCTGCCTAAATAAATAAGGAAAATATCCACATTGATTGGCGGCGCGGAAAATATTTATTTCCGTGCTTGAATAAGGTCGACTATATTAGCCATTTCTGAAATTTCAACAGTTGTATTTTTATTTATAATCCATTTATATGAAATGCGTTTCATCGTCTTTTCTTTCGTGCTTTTTACATATTTATGATTATAAAAAACCTTTGTTATAGGCTCTCTTTCTGTCATGTAATTTATTCTTTTGGATGATTTACCATATTTTTTATCAAGATTATCCTTAAGCATATTTAAATATTTTAATGCTTCCACTTCGGACATTGCAGCAACAGACATTGTTTTACCATGCAGCTTACTGTCTTTGAGAAAAATATATCCCATCTGAACATCTGTATTCATATAGCTATCCTTAAATGTAAGCATATCTATAGTTGGGGATATTTGCTGTTCCTGAAAGAATATATCTTTAGGATGAGCATTTTTAACATCTTCTTTTGTAGATTTCCAGTCATCCAGTAATTTGTTTAGCAAATCCTGGCCGGAAATATTTGAAGTAGCAAAGATTACAAAAAGGATTAAACCAAAATATTTTTTCATCTGATGCCTTCTCAATATTTTATTAAAAGTAATCACTTATTTAAGGTAAAACAAAACGGAATATTAACCCAGCAATCAATTGGTTTTTTATTATGCATTGCCGGAGAAAATTTCATCTGCATTGCAGCTTTTTGGGCTGCTGCAATAAGCATTTTATTGTCAGCTCTTAATACAATTGTTTTTTGCGGAACCCCTTTCTTATCTACCAATATCTTTAATATAACAAAGCCTTCAATTTTTTTAGTAATTGCTTCTTTTGGATAGACAGGTTCTGCCAATTTAATCGGCATAGGTATTATTTCTGCTTTTACATTTTTATAACTGCCCACTGCTTTTTTAATTGCCTCACTGGCATTTTTATCCTCATTATATTCAGGGACTTGTGCCACCTCTATTTCGCCATCATGTATGCTAAAGGAAATGTATCCGCCGCTTTCAATTGGAAGAGATGCATAATAGAAATCAATTGAAACGGCAAAAGAAACAATTACAGGTTTATTATTTATTAATGCCGGACTAAATTTAATTTTTTTAATCAGATCTGTAATTTTTTTATCAGCAGTTTCATTAATTCCGGTTATAATTCTTGCATTAATTGATTTGCCTGTTTCATTTATAGTAATTTTTACCAGAGCCTTACCATTTATTCCAAAGTCTAATCTTTTATTCGGTAAAAACCATTCATCTAAATTGGTTTTTTCGCTCATATCGGCTATTGCAAAAGAACCGTCGCTTAATTCCACTTTCTTTTTCATTGTGGAGCCGTTTTCGCCATAATATATATTATTCTGTGCGGCAATATCTATAGAAAGAATGAACAAAATGAACAAAACTAATTTAGTTTTCATCTCATGCCTCATAAATTTGCCTTTGTAATAACCGGCTTAAACCAGTATGATTTTCCTGCGTCAGTATTATGTGTAAGTGTGTTTAAGATAAGCTTCAGGTCGGCATCCCGCTGTTTAACTTCTTCTTCTATTTTTATGCATTGTTTTTCATAATTATCAGATTTATTATAAAATACAAGGGCAAGGATAATACAAACTGCGGCAACTGAATATGCCAGATAAAATGAAATTTTTCTTTCTCTGAAAGAGGCTGGCTTATTTTGCATAGCTTTTTCAACTGAGAGTAGAATTTTATGATCTAATTTTACGGAATAGTCCCTACTGTTCTGTTGAATATTATTTTTAAGATAATTACATGCTTTAAAATATTCCCTTGCCTCATTATCCTGCGAGAGCATCGAAAACATAACCGGCTCTTTCTCTTTGTTTAATTCACCGTCCATATACAGGTCAATCATATATTTTATGTCTTCCGTTTTCATTTTATTTAACTCCATAAAACATAATTTTAGAAATTCTTTCTATTAATTTTCTTCTCACTTTAAATAATCTGCTTCTTACCAGATCTTCATCAAATCCAAGAAGTTCTGATATTTCCTTATATGTTAATCCGCTATATTCTTTCAGCAGATATGGCTCCCTTTGCTCCACCGGAAAAGAATTTAGTTCCTTTATTATCAGGTTATGCATTTCTATACTATCAAACCGGTCCTCAATTCCTTCCTCTGCCGGTATTTCAACCGGTTCGGCATCAACATATTCATAAACTTTATTAGCTGCCTTTTTACTTCTGTAAAAATTGTAAATCTCATTCCTTGCAGTTTTAAAAAGCCAGAATTCGTGACTGTTTTTATCCCTTATATCAGGCATATTTTCAAAAAATTTCATAAAAACGGATTGGGTTATATCTTCCGCAGCCATTTCATTATTTATCATCTTTCTTACAAAATGGAATATATGAACCTTGTGCTCATTATAAATAAGTGTAAATTCAACAATATCGGCCCTCTTTTTCATCAAAAGATTTTATCCTGTTTATTATAAAGACACCTAAATATGCAAAAAATGCCTGAGTTATGTAAATTATTTTAAAATATTATTCAAAAGTGCTATCTTTAAACAATAAAATTAAAATCTCCGGAGACACGGGCTTGAAAAGGTAACAGCGGATTAAGATAATTTACAGATGCTTTAATGGATTCTATGGTCTAAGGCATTGAGCAGATAATCTTTATCCGTTTCTTTTCACCCGCGGCTTATTACCGCGGCAAGCGGTATTTTTATTTTAAACCGCTTTGATGAATCTATAAATAATTTTTGCGGAGAACGGAATATGAGTAATGTATTTTTGAGCTTTCACAATGTAACTTTTGGTTATGAAAACTCCCTTACAGATATACTTACAAATGTGTCTTTTCAATTGGGTACAGGATGGACGGGCATTATCGGCGCAAACGGATGTGGAAAAACCACTCTGCTTAAACTTGCATGCGGCCAGTTGAAGTTCAATAGCGGAAATATAGAATCCCCTGCACGGAAATATTATAATGAACAGCGTACCGATGATGCTCCATTGATTTTTCCGGAGCTAATCAGAAGTTTTGACAATTACGCAATTCAATTAATTGAAAAGCTGCAAATTAAGCAGGATTGGTTTGACAGGTGGACTACACTTTCACACGGAGAAAGAAAAAGAGTGCAGATTGCCTGTGCGTTATGGAATAATCCCGATTTGCTTGCCATTGACGAACCCACAAATCATCTTGATAGTATTGCAAAAGAAATGATTTATGCTTCTTTAAAATTTTATAAGGGAGTGGGACTTATTGTCAGCCATGACAGGGACCTCATGGAAAATCTTTGCACACAGTTTTTATTTATCGATCCGCCTGTTATTGATTACCGGCGCGGGAAATTATCTGAAGCTACGGCACAGAGAAAAACAGAAAATGATACAGCGCTTAAACAGCTTGATTTGAAGAAACAGGAAATAGGCAAACTTCAGCAGGAATATAAAAGACGAAGCGATATTGTTGAACTGGCCAAGAAGAAATCATCAAAAAGAAATATTGCCAAACATGATACCGATGCAAAAGCTAAAATTGATTTCGGCAGGCTTACTAATAAAGATGCGGTTGGAGGCAGATTAAAAACGGTTATGTCAGGGCGTATAGACAATGCAAAAGAAGAGTTAGAACAGATTGAAGTAAAGAGATCTTATAAAACAGGGATAATGCTTTCATCATCTTATTCAAAACGGAATTATCTTTTGAATCTTGAACCGGGAGAAATACAACTGTCTAAAGATAAGCTGCTGGTTTATAATAAATTAGTAATAAGCTCTAAGGATAGAATTGCCATTACCGGAGAAAATGGTTCCGGCAAAAGTACATTTATTAAATATGCATTAAATTATATAAACGCCGAATCGGAAAACATTACATATATACCACAGGAAATTTCAGTTGAGGAAACAAAGGAATTAATAAACAAAGTAAGAAAGCTTCCCAAAGATGAGCTTGGCAAACTAATGATAATAATAAGCAGGCTTGGTTCCGATGCCAAACGCGTACTCGAGACGGAAATTCCAAGTCCCGGGGAAACCCGCAAACTGCTGCTCGGGCTGGGTATATCACAAAATCCGCATATAATAATTATGGACGAACCCACAAACCACATGGATCTTGTTTCAATTGAATGCCTGGAGGATGCCCTGCAGAATGTTTCATGCGCGCTGCTGCTTGTTAGTCACGACAGGCGTTTCTTAGATGCACTTACAAACATTGAATGGAAGATAATAAAGAAAGCAAATGGTTTTGATATGGTGACGGGATAGAAACAAATATTATAATTTGCTCAATGATTTTTACATATTGCCGAAAATATATAATCTCACTCTAGCTTTTGGGCTTCAGCCCCAATAAGAAGAATAGAAATACGATGCGGCTAAAGTCGATTAATTTAGCACTATATTATTAACCGTTCGATGAATCGAACGGCAATAAGTGAAATGTTTGATATATTCCATTTCATTTTCTCCAATAACATACGGGTATATTTGCCAGTGTAAAAATATTTTTCTATGTTAACCACGCTGAATTGAATTATTTATGGGAAATAATTATGGATTATAACTTCTATCCAAAATACAAAAATGGGAAATTGCATCCTCAGTCGGAGAAAATACTAAGGCAAATTAAATTAGCCGCAGGTAAGCCGCTGAAAGAAATGACAGTAAAAGAAGTACGGGATACCTTTTTCAATAAAAACTGGCTTGGCGAAACAAATAAAAATGTAAAAATTGAACTTCATGAAATTATAACTGAATATGGCAAAATTCCGTTACGTGTTTATATCCCTAAAGGAAGCGGTACTTTCCCTGTACTGTTTTTCTTTCATGGAGGCGGTTTTGTGGCATGTAAAGCGGAGGATTTTGATTCACTCTGTTCCAATATTTCTTACGGCTCATCATGCATTGTTGTTTCAGTTGATTACAGGCTTGCTCCGGAGAATAAATTCCCGGCTGCCATTCAGGATATGAAAGAGGTTTTAATCCGGGTTAGTCAAAACAGTTTAAATTTGCCCCTTGATTTAACCCGTGTTGCAGTTGCAGGGGACAGCGCCGGAGGCAACCTTGCCGTTAATGCCGCTTTATTCGCAGTTGAAGAAAATATATTTCCGGTAAAATTGCAGGTATTAATTTGTCCATGGCTTAATCTTGCAGAGACAGAGAACAGTACTTATCAATTTTTCGGTGAAGGATTGTGGCTTTCAAAAGAATCTATTCTCTGGTATAGAGAACATTATCTTAATAATATTGATGAAGCAAAACTGGTAACGGCATCTCCGTTCTACTCTGATAACCTGCAGAATATGCCCCCTGCTTTAATAATAAATTCGGAATTTGATGTACTTAGAAACGAAGGGGAAGATTTTGCACAAAAACTTAAAAAGGCTTCTGTACCTGTGCAATGCACATTATATAAAGGCATGCTTCATGATTTTATAACTGTACCCGGCCTCTTTGACGATGCCCGCATTGCCATCAATGAAATTTGCAGCGCACTTAATAAAGCATTCGAGAATTAGAATTTTTTTCAGACAATAAATCTACTCAATACGTATTAAAAATATTTATTTCAGGAAGGCAAGCTTAATAACCCCGCGATTTATCGCGGGGGTAATATCAACTCTCTACTCACCGGACTTTAGTCCCATTTGTTACTGCTTTAGCTCATGCGGCTAAAGCCGGTATTTGTTTGGGGTTATTTTATCCGGCGGATAAATCCGCCGGCAATAAAATCTGTACAGCTTCAAGTGTAAAAGTCCAGAAGAGACGGAGAAACGCTTTTGCTCGAAGCGCGAAGAAAATCTTTAAACTATTTTACCCCTATCACACCATTTTCATTAAAGACTGCAAGACCTCCACGACAAGTAGCAATCCATTTATTGCCGTAGCTGTCTATTACTATTGAAGTTACTAAATCTGCCGGCAAACCTGAATTTTGCACATTGTAAATAATTTTGGCTGAATCATTAAATTTTATTAAACCGCTATTCGTCGAAATCCATTTATTACCCTCTTTATCAATCGTTATTTCTATAATGCATAAAATAGGCAGTTGATCATTACGCAAATTGAATACGGTCCAATTCTTATCATCAAATTTTACAAGTAAACCTTCATCGGTACCTATCCACTTATTCCCGCTGGTATCTATTACTATTGCCTGGATATCATCATTGGGTAAACCTGAGTTTGATTTATTGAAAGTAATCCATTTATTGCCGTCATATTTTACAAGTCCACTGCCAGTTGAACCCCACTGGTTACTTATCCCAATCCATTTATTATCACTACTATCTATTGCAATTGTTTTAACAGTGTTTCCTATTAAACCGGAATTTTCATTATTATAAACAAACCACGAAATTCCGTCAAATTTATAGAGTCCATTAATTGTCCCAATCCATTTGTTGCCTCTTTTGTCCGTACTCACTGCGTAAACATGATTATATCCTGAATGTAGTTCCGATTTTAGGTATGTCGTCCAATCTTTATTATCATATTTGGTTACTCCATTACCGGTTCCAAACCATTTGTTGCCGAAATTATCAACTATAATCGAATTAACATATTTATCCGGTAAGCCCGAATTCGAAATATTAAATTCTTTCCAAACATCATTATAAAACGATACCGCTCCATTCTCTGTTCCAATCCATTTAACATTGTTGTTATCAAGGGTAACAGTACGTACATAATTACTTGGCAAACCTGAACTGGAAGTGTTATATAATGACCAATGAAGACCATCATATTTTATTATTCCATTTGTTGAACCAATCCATTTCACATTGTTAGTATCTATCGCTATTGATAAAAGAATATTATCGGGTATATTTGAATTCGATTCATTAAAATTAGTCCAATCAGAACCATCAAATTCGTATAACCCATGTATCGTTCCGATCCATATATTATCTTCTTTGTCAATAACAAGTGAAATTAAAAGTGGGTACGGGAAATCAAAATTTTTCGGCTGATAAGCTGTCCATATTACTCCATCGAATTTCAAAAGGCCTTTTTCAGTCGCAATCCATTCGTTGTTTTTTTTGTCTATTGCCGCCGCCCGAACAAAATTACTGAGTAATGCGGAATTTAATTTATTAAAAATTGTCCATGTAGCCCCGTCAAATTTTGCAAGCCCTCCATTTTGTGTACCAACCCAAACAATACTTTGTTTATCTATATTAATAATGTAAATATTATTATTAGGCAAACCGGAATTTTCAGTGTTATAAATTGTCCAATTAACACCATCAAATTTAGCGAATCCGCTCCCGTATGTTCCTAACCATTTATCATTGTTCTTGTCAATTGCTATTGTATAAATGGTGTTATTCGGCAAGCCGGAATTTTCAGTGTTAAAAACTGTCCAATTAATTCCATCAAATTTAACCAATCCGCCTACGAATGTTCCAAACCATATGTCATTGTTTTTATCAATTGCTATTGAATAAATATTGTTATCTGGTAAACCGGAATTCGATCTGTTGTAGAAAGTTTTTTCACCGGTAATTTTGTTAAATTTAACTACTCCACCATCTGTTCCTGCCCAAATATAATCACCTTCAATTGCTAAAGCTCTTACCACCCTGGAATCTGTATAATTTATCCACTTGGGATTTTGCGCGAAAGTAACAGAAGCAATCATAATTAAAATAGCATAAATTATTCTCATGTTTACATCTCAATATTTGTTTTCTTTCAAAATTACACTTATTAAAATAAATATAAAATTATTGGTATACAGTGCATAAATTTAGTACCAACCCATGCGGCTAAAGCCGGTATTTGTTTTGGGTTAATTTATCCGCCGGCAATAAAATCTGTACAGCTTCAATGGCAAAAATCCTCATACTTCAGGAATGGGATGTGAATATTAAGATATTTGCTTTGAAACAAATAATATTTAATTTAGTGACATATGAATTTATTTAGAATTCATGTTGGCGGTTTATAATAAAATAATTTTTTACCATTGAATTAATGAGCTGGCAATGATAAAATATATTTTTACTTTTTTGTTATGTATTTTCATGTCAAACGGGGTAATTTCTGCTCAGAATGGTGTATATACAATCAAAGCACCGGATGAATGGCAGATTTATTCTAAAGCACAGGTTGATTCATTAAACTGTACCGATAAAATATTCCGCATTGAAGCACCATCATTTTATGATTACTATATATTTCTAAAATCCAATAAAGAATTTTTTGCAATGCCTCATTTATTTATTGCGCATAAGGAAGGGCTTAGAATAACTGATTCTGAGATAAATGCAATAATGAAATATAATTATACATTCGATAAATCAACTTCCAGCCTTTGGTCTGTAAAAGATTCAGGGATATCGGCAATATATTTAACTTCTAATGGCAATATTACAATTACTGCATCTTCTTCTAAACATGAATTCTCTAAATACAGGCCGCAATTTGAGCAAATCATTAAATCCATTTCTATTGCAAACATTTATAAGTATGATTTTAGTAGTGAAGTAAAACCATCAGTTGATGAAGTAATCAGTAATGATAAAAGCTTTATATTTGTTCTTATTATCCTTACCGGCGTATTAATACTTTCCCTAATTGCAGTAATATTTCTATTATTCAGAAACAAATTGGGCATGGTGAAAAATATATTCTCCCTTAAAACGGTTTTTATGGCAATAAAAGAGAATATTAAGTCTTACAAGATATTTAACCTCATTGCATATGGTGTAATATTTTTAGGAATACTTTTTGCTTTTCTTTTTCCTGCTGCTCAGAAAAGCGCACTTTTAGTTCTGAAGGATATTTTTAGTAAAGGGCATTTAGCTTTTGTACTCGATTCATATCTTAAAAACAATTTTTTTGCTGCGGTTTCATTTACTTTTATAAATAATATTATTGCATCTTTACGGTCATTTACTTTAATACAATTCATATTGCCATTTATTGGTTTATTCATATCATTATTTCAATTTTTTATTATTGGGTTTTTGGCCAGTCCCGCAAATAATGCAATTTCTGCAGGTCATTTTATTTTACATACTCCCGTTATGCTGATTGAAATGCAGGCCTATATATTGGCAGTGTGGGGCGTGTTTCTATTTTGGAAGAATATTATTTTTATAAAATCATCGGAATTTGCAAACCGCAAAGAAGCAGCAATTAAAGGAATAGCACTCATTGCCCGCTTGTATATTTTAATTGCTATTATTTTAGCTGTAGCTGCCATTTATGAAGCATTTGAAATAATCGTGCTGTATAAAATTGTTCAGTAATTACTCCGCACCAAAGATAAAATCAGCCGTGGTTGACTAACACTACAAATGACGTGGTGGTTGAACAAACCCTGAAATTATATTTTATTGAAAGACTTTTTAGATTGCCGTCGGTTTTTAACCGACGGATTAAATAACATCTCCCAACTCTTCAGGGCTTTAGCCCCATAAAGTAGAACTATAAAGCGGCTAAAGCCGGTATTTGTTTGGGGTTATTTTATCCGGCGGATAAATCCGCCGGCAAAAAAATATTCCAATGCAATATATTTTATAAAAAAGCCGCTAAGAATTTCTCCTTAAGCGGCTTTCTTAATATTTCTACTTGTACAGTTTTACATAACTGTATTTATTTAACCGTTATTTCATCAACCTTAATAATAGCATTGGCGCCAGCCTGATTAAATTTTTCAGGCACTTTGCCAATATTGTTAAGCACTATTCTTATATACTGTGTTTCAGTATTAACATTGAATGATATTCTTTTTACCGATAAAGACTCCGGTTTGGCGGGAACGGTATACTTAGTATCAACAACCTGAGTAAAATTAGCATTGTCATTGGATACAGAGATAGTAACTGCACCGGGTAAAAATACTCTTTCATTATTATCTACAAGGAACCCGATGTTTACTTCGGATACATTCTTAACTGCACCGAGATCAAGTACTACATCAACATCCACTTTTTCAAACTGCTGCCACCTGCGGTCGCCGTTATCTGCACTACCTTTCATTAGGTCATACAGCATTTTATCCCAATTTGACCTTCTCTGTGACGGAGATAAATTGTAAACAATATTTTTAACAGGAAGTGACGCACTGTAAAGCCCGGTTACCATTGCACTGGGCAGTTTCCCTTTTGCGAATGATATTGCGTTAATTGATATTGTCTGTGAAACAGGAATCGGTTCACTATATTTTGATGACTGCATTGTTGGAACAGTACCGTCGGTAGTATAATGTATTTCTGCATTATCATCTTTTGCACTCATTACAACAACAAGCGGGCCGGATGACTGAATATATCCTTTCTCCGGAATGATCTGCGGTTTTGCAGTTGTATTGAATCTTGTATATTCTTCTTTGTTTTTATTCAAATCATCGTACAAATTCTGAGCAGGTACTGCATCGTCATTTTCATTGTACGCGGCAGTCATTGCCAGAATTTTTATTTTGTCATTAACAGGCAAAGTGATTTCTTTTGCGCCTTGCGGCAAATCGATTTTATACTTATATATATAAGTATAAACATAAGCTTCATTCTGTCCGTCTCTTGCATGCCTGTGTGTAGTAAAGAATGCAACGTTGTCTTTCCTTACATAGCTTGGAGTTAAACCTGTAAAGGTAGTGCCGGGCCTGTCATAATTTGTTTCATTCGGGGCAATGCCTTCCCAATTACGCCTGTCCCACTGTCCCAGGAATCCTGACCAGTATTCAACATTAATTTCAAATGTTTTGTCGCCAATCTTGAAGGTACCCTTTGTAGCTCTGTCTGCTGATGCTGCAAGAATATATAGTTTATTATAATTTCCTTCAGGAAGTTTTATTACCTGCCCTGTACATGCAACGGCATTATTTTTTCCGTCTTCTTTAGGGCCTACTTTAAAGCTGATATTATCACTTACAATTGTTTCAGGAAGCATTTCGGCCGGATAAGTTTTTCCGTTTTCGCCGAAGTTACCATCCGATTTCTGTTTGTCGTTGCTGATTACATCTATATTATAAGGCAATTCAACAGGGACAAATAAACCGGCGGTCAATCCTTTTTCAGCAGGTTTAAGTTTAATTGCAAATGTTTTTAAGTGATAAGGAGTAAGATCGAATGCAAGCTTGCCCCCTTTAATCTCTGCTGAACCAAGAGGCAATTCCTGCCCTGTTACTTCTTTAGCTGAAATTACATCACTTGCGAATGTAACTTTTACGCCTTCAGCTTTTTCTCCTTTTGTTTCAAGAAAACGGACAATTATTTCATCGCTGGTTTCTGCTTTTTTAAGTGCAGATAAAACAACATTGTCATTATTTATTTCAACAAATGAAAATTCATTGCCTAATAAACCGTCATGAGCCGGAGCCTGAAACGCAATAAGAGGCTGATTAATTCTTAAAGCCTGCTTGTTCGAATTTCCTTCTTTCCAATCTCCTTTATGTCCGTACAACGCATAAAGCATTTCGTGCCTTCCGAATTCCTGCACTGCCTGGTCTGTGTAATACCCGCGTATACCAGGAGTGTATAAAAGTGTAAGCCTTACAGTATTATCAGTTGGTTTATCCGATCCGTATTTGCAGTCATCAAGAATTGAAACGCCGTAGTTTCCTTTTTTATCAGTAAGGTCGAACCACTGCTGTGAAGGGACTTCAAATTTAAGCGAATCATTATTTTTTCTTTCAATAGTACCTACGCCTACATTATATGTGGCTTTTTCATTTGCAACAGTAAGAGGGAATGTAGCCTTTAAACATGTTTCCTGAGCAGCCCAATCGATCTTGGTATTAAATTCCACTCTGTCGCTGTTCCCTTCTGCAGATAATCTTACAACCTGCACAAATTTGGAATTGCGTGCTTCACGTTCAACCTGAATTGCAACACGTGCCGGGCCGTTTTCAACAATACTCATTTTTGCAGCGCCGTCAACATATCCGGTCGGAGGATTTTTTCTGTCTGCCCAATCCATATTCCATGCAGGGTAATCCTGCGGCTTTTCATACTGGAATGCAAGGCGTATTGGAGACTGCAATAATTCTTTCTTTGCAGTTTTATCATAGATGCTTGATATATCGCCGTCTGAATTAAACTTAACAAGATATTTTGCATTTTCAAGAGAGGTTTTTGTAGCTTTTAACCCTGTAGCAATCTTGCAAGGTTTATCTGAAGGCCTTACATCAAATACAGTATAACTTACCGAACCCGTTTTTGCAAGGAACAATACTTTAACTTTATTTCCGTCAGTACTGATAATTTGAGAAGGAATTTCCCTGCCGTTATTATCAAATACTTTTACATCTTTAGGTGCTTCGGTAAATGTTACGTTAGCTTCAACACAATCTTCCCTTTCGAATGATAACGGATTGAAAACAACAACCGGAACCCCTTTTACTTTTGTATCCAATGCGCGGATAATTGCACCGGATTCATCTGCAAAAATTCCGCTGAACTGATTTGTTGCAACGATTTCATCATTCTGTGCAAAATCGTAAGCACGCGGAATGCTTGTTCCCGGAAGTATATCATGGAACTGCGCTCCCATAACAAGGCGCCATGCTTCATTCATTTTATCCGAATTATATTTTGTTGCTCCAAGCCATCCGCCTATAACAGAAGATGCTTCTGCTTTGTAGGCAAGAAGTTCATTCTTCCTGTTCCATCTCTTCATGAATCCTGCTGAAGATATTGAACCGGCAGAGTGGTTTGTTAGTAGAAGCTCTCCTTTATATACAGGAAGTTTATCTTTTAACTGAGGAGTAATATCATCAAACATTTGTGAAGATGTAGCTGATATAATTTTTACTTTACCCGGATTCTGCATACTTTTTTCGAGCCATGCAACAGATTCTTCAGCAGGAGCACCGCCGACATCCCCTGTACCGAAATACATGTAGTCTGCATTTACACCATATTTTTTCCCTGCTTCAAGAACTCTGTTTGTCCAAACGGAATTATTTAAATCAGCGCGGATCCTTGCAGTATAATCCCCCGGATTTAAAGATGCAACAATCGATTCGCCGTCGGGACCGATCCATTTTCCGAAATTAAATGGAATACCAACTGCCGAACCCCATGTAAGTTTCTGAGTTGAAAATCCTTTTATTCCGCAGTGAGCAAGAACCGAAGGAAGTGAATATGGGAACCCGAAACAATCGGGTAAAATAAATTCGCTGCTGTTAACGCCGAATTCTTTTCTGAAATAATCACCGCCTAATAAAATTTGCCTTATTAAAGATTCATATGATGGAGAGAGTACATCATTCTCTTCCATTGATGAACCTGCCGGGAACCAGCGTCCTGCGGCAACATACTTTTTAACTTTTTCATAAGCTTCGGGATAATATTCTTTCATCATCTTATAACGGTTAGCACCGCTGAAGTTGAAAACATAATCAGGATATTTTTCAAAAAGCCTGAAGTTATCCGCCATTGTATTCCAGATATACTCTTCAATGGTAGTCTGGTAATCCCACCGCCATTGTGTGTCAAGGTGTGCATAACCTACAACATACAATACCGGCTGTGTGGATAAATCATACTTCTGCCCGAATAAACAGGAGAAAGAAAATATCATGATAACAGAAAGGGCAATAAATATTTTTTTCATTTTTTAGCCTCGTACTTTAATATAATTTATTCTACTTTTAGTGTAATTGTTTTTAAGTTCTTTAAATCCGACGAAGGCCCTACCATTAACTCATAAGGGCGCTTTTCAACTACGTAGCCTTCTTTATCTATATATATAGTTAACAACTGGGGAGTAATCATAAATTTAACTGTTTTTGTTTCTCCCGGTTTAAGTGTAACTTTTTCAAATCCTTTAAGGGTCTTAATTGCATCATTTTGGTTTAACCCTTTTCCTTTAATATAAAGCTGAACAACTTCATCCCCTTTAACTTTACTTTTATTGGTAACATCGGCATATAAATATACCGATTCATTCATTCCAATTTTCTCTTTTTCAAGCCGCAATTTGCCATATTCAAATTTTGAGTAACTCAATCCGTAACCGAAAGGATAAAGAGGCTCTCCTTCAAAATATCGGTAAGTGCGCCCCTTCATATCATAATCTACAAAAGGAGGCACCTGATCAATTGATTTATAAAATGTTACCGGAAGCCTGCCGCTCGGATTGAAATCACCGAAAAGGACATCGGCAATTGCATCCCCTGCCGCCTGCCCGGGATACCATGCTTCAACAATAGCCGGAATATTTTCATTTGCCCAGTTTACTGAAACTGCGCTTCCATTTAAAAGAACGAGTACAACCGGTTTGCCAGTTTCTTTTATTTTCTTTAACAGCTTTTCCTGTGATTCGGGAATATCCAGCGAGGTTCTGTCCCCTCCTTCAAATCCTTTCACCTTCACATCCATTTCTTCCCCTTCAAGGCGGGGTGAAAGTCCCATAAACATAATTACAACATCAGATTTTTTTGCTGCTGCAACAGCTTTATCTTCCAGCGAGTTATCACTAACCGACCAGATAAACTGCATTGTAGAACGGTTGGGGGAACTGTTGTATTCTATTTTAACCTTATAAGGTTTGCCTGCCGTAAGATTTACAAATTTGTACTCTTTATTTGTTTCATGTTCGCTTGAATAACGTACGAGAAGAGAATCTTCAAAATAAATCTTGTATCCTTTGGAACCGCATCCGCCGATTGCAATTTTACCCGATTTATCAGGTACTATGTAACCGCTCCATCTGACACTGAATAATTTTGACTGGGCATTTTTAACAGGCGATTTTGACCACCATGTAAAATCAATTGTCTTATCAGTACGCTTAATTGCAGGTTCCCCTTTGAATTCATTATTATCAAAATATTCGGCAGTAAATCCGTGCAATTTTTTATCCGCGCCTGTATATAACACTGATGCGGGAATTGTTTCAAGCGCAGGTATTCCTTCTGCAAGAACACATCCCTGTTCGTATGTTACTTTTGCATTAGGAAGTTTTCTTTTAATGCCCCTAAGGGGAGTAATAGGATCCGATGCAAATCCGTTGTAATTGCCGTAAAGGACTTCCACATCATCTGCATTAGGACCAAGTACTGCAACATTTTTAATGGTTTTCTTTAAAGGCAGAATATTTTTTTCGTTCTTAAGCAGAACTATTGATTTGCGCGCTGCTTCAAGAGCCATTTTTTTATTTTCTTTTGAATCTAGTTTTGATAAATCAATTTTTGAATAAGGCACCATTTCAGGAGGATCAAACATGCCGAGTTTCATACGTGCCGTAAATAATCTTTTAACTGCAACGTCAATATCTTTTTCGGTAACCAGGCCCTGCTTAACTGCATTAACAAGAGAAGGGAAAGCATTTCCGCATTCAAGATCGGAACCTGCTTTAACAGAGAGTGCCGAAGCTTCTTCTTTTGTTAGTACAATTTTATGTGTCTGGAAAATATCAGCAACTGCCCAGCAGTCGGTTACAACGTATCCCTTAAAATTCCATTCATTACGTAAAATTTTCTGTATTAGTTCATTGCTGCCGCAGCATGCATAATCGCGGAAACGGTTATATGCGCACATAACGGAATAAACTCCCCCTTCGGTAACAAGAGTTTGAAAAGCGGGGAGATAAGTTTCCCTTAAATCATATTCACTTATCTTTGCATTGAATTCATGCCTCATAGGTTCGGGACCGCTGTGAACTGCAAAATGTTTTGCGGTTGAAACAACTTTAAGGTAGCGGGGATCATCTCCCTGCAGTCCTTTTACAAACTGCAGACCGATTTGTCCTGTAAGGAAAGGGTCTTCGCCGTATGTTTCTTGTCCGCGTCCCCATCTTGGGTCCCTGAAAATATTAATATTAGGAGACCAGAAAGTAATTCCCTGATATATTCCATGTTTATCGCGTTTAATTGCGTCATTATATTTTGCGCGCGCTTCATCGGAGATTACCGTGCCCACATAGAAAATTAAATCCCTGTCCCATGTTGCAGAAAGCCCAATAGCCTGCGGAAAAACAGTAGCAAGCCCGTTTCTTGCAACACCATGGAGAGCTTCATTCCACCAGTTGTATTCTGCAATTCCAAGGCGCGGTATGGCAGGGGCTGTGTAAACCATCTGCGATACTTTTTCCTGAAGTGTCATCCTTCCAACTAAATCATTTACTCTTTCTTCGGCGGTTAATTTAGTATCGAGATATTTTGGTTTTTCCTGCGCATAAAACGTGAAGGCCAATGCCAGAAATATTATTAAAATTTTTGTTTTCATCTTTAACCTTTTCAAATAACTTAAATCGTCTTCCTGTTTTTGAACCGTTAAAACGGGTTTTATCTTTTTACTTTTTCATAATCAGCCCACGGCTTAAGCCATGGGCTGTAATATAAAGAATATTTTTTGTTAACTTAATTCAAACAAAATAACACGGATACATTTTTATTTTAAAGTAAATTTCTTTGTTAACAAAATATTATCCGAGCTGCTGCCTACGAGAGCTTCAAATTCTCCCGGCTCTGCAACCCATTTATGTTTTGCAGGATCAAAGAATGATAATTCATCCTTACCGATTGTTATTGTTACTTTTTTAGATTCGCCCGGTTTTAATGATACTTTAGCAAATCCCTTTAGTTCTTTATCAGGCCTTGGAAGGCTTGATACTTTATCTCTTATATATAATTCAACAACTTCTTTCCCTTCTACTTTACCGGTGTTTTTAACTGTAACGGTTATTGCAAGTTTATCTTTTGAGGTAATTACATCCTTGCTTAGTTTTATGTCGCTGTATTTGAAAGAAGTATAAGATAAACCGAAGCCGAACGGGAATAACGGTTTAACATTATTTTTTTCATAACCGCGGTAACCGACGAATATTCCTTCGGTATATTTTACAGTCCCTGTTTTATTGGGATCATAGTAGCTGTTGTAAACAGGATTATCTTCCCATCGCTTTTCAAGAGAAATAGGAAGTTTGCCGGACGGATTAGTCTTGCCCGAAATTATTTCTGCTGCAGCGATGGCTCCATTTTGTCCCGGATACCATGAATGCAAAAGAGCAGGAATGTTATCTATCCATTCTGCTATGCCTGCGTTTCCGCCTGCATTAAGAATTACAATAGTATTCTTATTAATTTCAGCAACTTTCTTTAGTAAATCGATTTGCGCTGCCGGCATGCTGAATGTCCTGTCAAATCCTTCTCCTTCGGTCTTCTGGGTAAAACCGATGCATACAATTGCAACATCTGATTCTTTAGCTGCATTAATAAGATCGGCAGATGCATCTTCAGGTACAATTCCATATCCGAAATGAATTGCAGCATCTCCGCCTGCCTGATAATATTCAAGTTTTACTGTATATTCTTTTCCTGCAGCAAGTTCTTTTTCAATAGAAGTAAGAGTTTCCCCCTGATCCTGCCAATCATCAATAACTAGTTCATCATTAATATATAATCTGTAACCGTCATCCCCGCTTACTGCAAATTTATAATGGCCGCCTTGATTTATTTTAATTGTTCCGGTCCATCTTGCTGAGAAATTCTCAAATCCCAATTCCGGTTTTAACGGCTTGCTGAAATTGAAATCAACATATTTTACATAGTCTACAATGGCATCTCCTGAAAGATCGGTATTCTTATAATATTCTCCTTTAAGGCCTTTACCTTCAAAAACACTATTCCTGTAAAATTTATCGGGCATTGTATCAACAGGGCCTAATGAAAGGCGTACTTTTATTTTATCCCCTGCCATTTGTTTTATTGCCTCATAATAGGAAATGGTTTTAATAGGTGTAATGTAACCGCTTCCGCCGCCCCCCGTAACTGCCGGATCAGCATTAGGGCCTATTACTGCAATTGATTTTATTTTATTCAAATCAAGTGGAAGAATGCTGTTCTGATTTTTAAGAAGTACAAATCCGCCGCGGGCTGCATCCAGTGCAACTTTATCGGCACCTTCAAGATCGCGCGGGAATTTCTGATGTATCTTTGTGGAATCCATAAATCCGAATTTAAAATACATTCTTAACATTCTTCTTATCTTATCATTTATGACTTCTTCTTTTATTGCACCTCTTTTCACGGCTGCCATAATTGTATCGGGGCGCATGAATTTTCCGGAGGGCATTTCAAGATCCAAACCATGATTGGCTGCATTTATTCCGTTGTAGGTTGATCCCCAATCAGACATAACGAAGCCTTCAAAGCCCCACTCTTTTTTTAACACCTGATTTAAAAGGTAATCATTTTCAGAAGCATGAACTCCGTTAACAAGATTGTATGAATTCATTATAGAGGCGACTTTTCCTTCCTGTACTGATGCTTTAAATGCCGGGAAATAAATTTCATTCAATGTTCTTTCATCAACTTCGCTATTAATTTTATGCCTGTCCCATTCCTGATTGTTTGCGGCATAATGTTTAGCCGTAGCCATAACACCTTCGCTCTGAACTCCCCGGATATAAGCTACAGCCATCTTACCTGCAAGAAAAGGATCTTCGCCGAGATATTCAAAGTTGCGTCCGCATTGAGGTGCACGGTAAATATTCATTGCGGGAGAAAGCATTATCTGTATGTCTTTCCATTTTGCTTCTTTGCCTATTTCAATGCCGACTTTCTTCATCAAATCAATATCCCATGAAGCAGTAGTGCATAGAGTAGCCGGATACGCAGTAGATGGGCCATAGTTGCGTACTCCGCCCGGGCCGTCAGCCATTCTTACCATAGGAATGCCAAGCCTTTTCAGGGGTTTAATATTAAATCCCTGGTAGCCGCCTATCATTTCTGCTTTTTCCTGCAGAGTCATTTTGCTGATAATTACATTAATGCGTTTTTCATCCGTTGATTTCTTTTTACCGCCTTCCTGTGCCAGAACAAAAGAAGTGAGAAGCAGAAAAAAGAATAATAATTTTAACTTCATCTTGTTTCCTCCATAATTAAATTTATGGTTGCCATTATATAATATGTTAATTTACAAAAAAATCAAATTTGATTTTTGCATCTGCAAACCGTTATAACGGTTTTTAAAAATTATTTTATTTTGTACTCTCTTAAACCTGCATCTATATATTGATAATTTGCTGTCCATTTGCAATGAATAGCTATAACATTTTTTCCTGGGTGCAGTATGTCGCTGGCTTTTACACCAAGTTTCAATGTTTTATAATTTGAACATGCGCCTACATATGCGCCGATTAATTTTCCGTTTATGTAAATTTCTGCATCATCGTTCCAATCAACTACCATAGCAAGCCCTTCATCTGATACTTTATCAAGTTCAAAAACCTGCCTTACCCAAATATCTGGTGTAATCCATTCAGTATTTTCCTGCAGATAATTTTTATTTCCAAAACCTGCATAACCTTTGCTCCATGCGGAATCGTCAAATTCTATATTCATCCAGTTTCCGTCTGCAGGTTTTTGCAAAGTATAATTCCATAAGATTTTCTTATCCTTTGCTGTAGGACTTATTATTTTGCCAAGCTCAATAAAATTTAACGGGGCCCATGCACCGGAAATATTTGTCCCCTTAGCAGACCACTTCTTCCATAGGCTTTTATCGGTAAGCATTTTCATAAAAAATCCTCCTACAACAGATCTTGCCTGGAAGCCAACCTGAAAAGCATTATCGGTTATATACCAATCGGATAAAGGCACACGATTGGGAGTTTTACCGGCATAACTATAAACAGGATTAAAAAGAGTTTTAAAATCTTTTAAATCATAAGAGAGGGAAGCTGTCCATGTTATCCAGTCATTTTTAGTATAACGCTCACGGCTGTCTAACGGAAGTCCGTATTCCGCCTGAACAGATTTATACAAATTAATTTCTTTTTGTATCACTTCCTGCGGGAAAAGATTCAAACCTAATACTTTATCCCATATAATATTATATTTCTGGCTCCATGTACCGGGGCTGTCGAATGCAAGTTTGGTGTGGTTTCCTTCGGTTGCCTGTTTAACCCACTCCTTTACCATGCTTTCAGCTTTCTTGCGGAATTCAATAGCTTTATCTTTCATCCCGAGCATATCGCATATCATTGCATAAGAACCGATTGCTACTATTGCCTTCGCGGATAAATTTATATTGTGAGCAAGATGTCCTGCAAAGTCATCGGTGCACAACTGATTTTCAGGATCAAAACCTTTCTGAAGTAAATATTCAGCCCAATTATCTATTACGGTTATTTTTTCTTTTGCAAAGTTTGCATTCCCTTCAACTTTGGCAAGAGCGGCAAGCATAATCATCATATTCCCTGTTTCTTCAACAGGCATCTGGTCTTCTTCGGTTTCTTCTCCGCCGCCGTAAACCTGTCCCGTTGCATAGGGATATGTACCAATATCATGGGGAGCAAAATGAAATTTCCAGTGTGATGAAGCTGCATAATCCATAATTGGTTTTAACATTGCTTTTGTAAGTGCGGGACTGAATAAGAAGAAAAACGGGCTGGCAGGATAAATTACGTCAACAGTGGAAATACATCCGTTGCTGAAATTTTCTTTGGGAAAGATGAGAGGCATTTTTTTATCATCAGCAGCAAGTTTGTGAGCTGCAAGGCATTGCCTGTAAACCAATGCACACATTTTTGCATACTTATCGCCCCCTGCTTCGCTTAAATCATTCATTAAATCGGTATCAAACTTTTGACATTCTTTTGAAAGTGCGGGATAATCATTAGCTGCTTTAACAAGAAGTTCATCAATGTTCATACCGTTTCGTTTCCAGTAAGCGCGCAAATCAGTATCATGATACCTGATGCTATAGAGGTCATCATAAGCAATCATTAAATAGCGTTGTTCATTTTCCGTGCCTATCTTTCCTAAATCCATTCTTAAAGCCATTGAGAAATTTTTATCATTGGCTTTGCGCGGCTGTTTTGCATCATTTGAATTGGAAATTTTTCCGGTTTTTACAAAATCATTCATCAGATCATCTTTAGGCCCAATTGCACCTACCGCATTTTGATTTTGAGGAGCGGCTAAATATGCATAACCCCAGTCAATGCGGAGGTTATCGCCGCTCTTACCTAATACCTGCTGATCTTTACTTCCCATGCGGAGAGTTGTAAGCCCATTAATAGAAGGCACGCTCCATGTAATTTCCTGATCATCAGTGTTTACAGCAACCATGTTACTGCAATCAAAATAAATTTGTACGTCATGCTTTCTATGGTCTGTTGACTTAATATCCCATGATATATATGTCACAGGCCGTGATAACACATCAAGATCGTTCGGCAAAGCAGGAGTAGTAAAAGTCATTACTGCTTTAATCAATTCATTTTTAAATTCATAAACTGTCCTTGTCGGATACACAGTAAGCGCTGTTTGTTTTAAGGGCTTAAGAGAACTCGGGTCGCTTCCCATTACTCTGTAAGCTTCGCCATCTATTCTTATTATGCAATGGAGCGGCTGATTAGTGCCTGTCCAGTGAACTGTTTCTTTGTCATATAAATTATCTGAAGGAGACCAGATACTGAAATAAGGGTCATGCGCAACCAAAGGCACTGAAGGAGGACGGAATTGCGGATTCTTCTGCTGCCCGAATGATAATACTGTAAAAAGAAAAACAAACAATAATGTTAACTTTGATTTCATTTAAGCCTCTAACAATATTTAGTGAAATAAATTTAGCTTACCGTTAAATAAAAATCCGGTTATTCCGTAGTACCGGTTACTGAGCGGATGGTGAGCTTGCCGAACCACGTCGAAGTAACCGGTTACATCATTTAATTTTAATTTGCCTTTAACAATATTACTCCGTGAGAAGGCACTTTAGTTTCAAATTTATTTTTGAAAGAACCTAAGTTTTTCTGCCGCCACAGATCGCGCAATTTAACATTATTTTTCAAACCCGCATCGGAGAAATTCAATGTGAATGCCTTTGAGTCTTTGCCGAGATTAAAAATACCGAGTGCAAAATTTCCATCGGCAAGTTTTTTAACCCACACCTGAATATCTCCCTGTTTAATCAAAGGAACTGCCTGGCTTCCAAGAGGATCCTGATCAAGAGCAATTACTTCATCATTGGTAAGAAGATTAAGAGTAAAATCATCAAGCCTTGTTAAATCGCATCCGATTAATAATGGAGCGGATAACAATGACCACAAACTTATATGTGTATATTGTTCATCTGGTGTTAATCCTGTCGGGTGCAGGCTCGGGCCCCATCCAACCCATCCTACAACAAGCATATCGGGATCATTCCAATGCCCCGGTTTTGCATAAGGCGCATCTTTGGTCTGTGAAAAACCGATACTGCTTAAACTCTGCCATGTATCAGTTATATCATCTGTTGTTCTCCATAGGTTGCCGTCAACTTCAGCACCCCATTCCCAAACATTGCCCATTCCATACTGGCACAAGCTGAATACTATATCTCTATTTATTTTCTTCAATGCACTTTGCATAACCTGATAAGGTTTCATTAACGTTTTTCTTGTTGAATCTTTTGCAATTTGGTCATAGGAACACCAGTCATATTTAAGATAATCTACGCCCCATGATGCATAAGAAGTTGCATCCTGCAATTCATGCTGGTAAGATGCTGTATAACCTCCGCATGTTAACTGGCCCGGTGAACTATATATTCCGAATTTCAAGCCGAGCGCGTGAATGCTGTCGCCGAGAGCTTTCATCTGCGGGAATTTTTCATTAACAATAATATTACCGTCAATATCCCTCTTTGGTGCTGTTGATTTGCCTATGATTTCCCATCCGTCATCTATATTAATAAATGTCCATCCGTGCCGTGCCAATCCTTTCTGTGAAAATACTTTTGCGGAAGCAACAACTTTATTCTGATCAACTGTAAGCCCCCAGCAGTTCCAACTATTCCAACCCATTGGAGGAGTAAGGGCAAGAAGATCACCGATCACTATTTTAATATTGTCTTTTGCAGTACCAAGTTTGTTCTTTACGGTAACCGAAACTGTATATTCTCCTTTTTCCGCTGCGCTGCCGGTTATGATTCCTTTTTTCTTATCAATTACCAATCCTTTAGGAAGATTTTGCGCATCATATGAAAGAGGTTCTTTGCCTGTAGCCGCTATCTTATATAAGAAGGGTTTGTTTGGGCGCTGGCCGTAAACTTTTGCACCATTAATCTTCGGTTTATCGGAAGGCTGCGGTGTAAGAACGTAAGGGGTTTCTTCACCAGCGATAAATTTATCGGGACAGTTTTCTATTGCAAAAGTATAAGTAACATAATTTGCCTGATCCTGATTTTTCAATGTATAAGAAAAGTTTTTCTTTTCCTGCGGTTTTAAAGTAAGATTTTCAGTTTTAGAATAAGTAACAGCTTTTGTAAGTTTATTTTCAGCAGTAATAGTAAACTTCCCTTTCAATGTTCTGTTATTCAATGAATTAAATGCAGTAAAAGTTTTTAATATTGAATTCTTCCCATATTCAAATGGCACCTGGCTGTAATTAAGCGAGAAATATTCCGGAAGCTTAACCATGCTTATGGCTAAATCGCCCGAGAAAATTCCCCCCTGACCGCCTGCATCATAAACACGGATGGCTATAACATTTTCTTTATCCCATTTAATGTTCGGGTCATCAGTTGATAAAACATAATTTCTGTTCACGTTCCACATTTCAATGGGGGCAGTAATAAATGAAGTATCAATTACGGTGGTGGATTTCGCTTTTACGGCATTTATTCCGATTAATTTTCCATTTAGGAAGGTCTGGTCAAAATTATTAATCTTACCCATAAAGAATTTAATACTGTCCTTAAGGAAAGCGCTGTTTTTCATTGATGATGGAATAACGAATTTAATTCTGTACCATGCGTATCCGTCATAAGGATCATATCCCTGCGGTTCCCAATTCATATCAACGCGAATGCCTTTCCATGAAGAATCATCAAATTCAGGTTTGGCATAATTGAGGTTATCCCCCTGTTTAAATTTCCATCCGTCTTTCAGTATAATTTTGCCGCTTTCCTGAGCAAAAAGATTTGCAGTAAACAGAACAAACGTTAAAATAAATAATAGTTTAATAGTTAACTTCATTTTTTCAGGTCCCTTAATTATTAATTAATAAATCATAGTATGGTTTAAACATTGGTTTAGAAGACTGCACTCCTTTTAGTGTATTCATCATATCAAGCCAGTTTAGATCAAACTGTTTTAGCTCGGCAGCAGCATTTTTCGGATTCTTGGAAAGAATGATTCCCATTTGAGCCGACCTGTTAAATACTCCGCTGTTGGTTTCGCCGTCATTCCAATTCTTCTGATCCCAAAATCTTTTCGCGCCTGCCAGGAATCTTGTAAAAGTGTAAATCCTTTTAATATGTCCCGCTTTTCCGCTTAACAATGAAATATCTTCAGAAGGCAAAGCAATTTCAAAAACCGTTTTATTATGTACATCATACTTAACCGATGAAATAATTACTGATAATTTTTCTCCGTCATAATGCCACGAATTTGATTTGTCCGCTGCAGAGAATGGAACATCTATTCCGTTAACTTTTACAGAAAGAGGTGCAAAAGAATTTATTAAACGGAGTTCATAACTCTTCATAGTTACCATGCCGTTGAAATTTCCTTTTACCGGCTCTATTGTTACGGTAAGTTTATTCCCTGTTTTAACATAAGCGATATTTGTAATTGCATATTTCCCATTCTTGAAATTCTGATTATTCCCTTCATCATCATAAATGTGCGTCTTTCCGGTGCTGCCGGGGAATATATTTAAAATAAGTTTATCAACTTTTGTTTCAAGGTTTTTAATTTTAGGATACATAGGAATTATTGCGCCTTCCTTCACATAGATAGGAATTTCATCGGGCATGAATGCACGTTTAACAGTCTGATTACCTTTTAACATTGTGCCGGTAGGCCATTCAATCCAGTTTCCTTCAGGAAGCCATGTTGATTCATAAGTAAACAGGCTGTCCTTCCCTATTGCTCTGGTTACGGGATTAACAATCATATCATCGCCGAAGTAATATTCATTTCTGATTTTATATGCATTTTCATCCTGGGGATATTCATAATATATAGGACGCATTAAGGAGATTCCGTCATCGTAAGCTTTGCGCGCAGCAGTATAAATATAAGGAACAAGTGAATATCTTAAATCAATCAAGTCACGCATAATGAAAAAGTTTTCCGAAGGGTATTCCCAAATTTTTCTTTTAATTCCTGTTTCATGAGTAGCATGAGTTTTTAATAACGGGCTGAATACACCCCACTGGAACCATCGGGTGAGTAATTCTGGATCATTATCGGTATTACCTTCATGCCCGCCAATGTCATGTCCCCAGAAACCAAAACCGACATTGGAAGCAGTTGCTGTAAAGTAAGGCTGATAATCAAGGCTTTCCCATGAAATACGTGTATCGCCTGAAAAGCCGATCTGATAACGGTGGTTTCCTAATCCGCCCCAACGGTGATAAATAAACGGGCGCTTTCCATTCTGCCGTTCCATGTCGCTGTAAAAAACATAATTTAAATAAAATGTGGGATTAACTCCGGGGATAGTAGTAGTTGACCATTGCTGCCAATCGAGCCACCAGAAATCGATTCCCATTTTTTCCATGGGATGAAGAATAATGTCAAAGAAATTTTTTGCGTATTGTTTATTTGTAATATCAAACGGAATATATTTTTTTGTCGCAGGATCAACTCCCATAGCTTTAGCCATCTCGGGATATTTTTCTTCATGAGGCTGAACACCGGAAGCCGGATGCAGATTTAAGCACATCTTCAAATTTTTTGTTTTTCCCCATGCAAGTAAATCTTCAGGATATGGGAAAAGATTTTTATCCCATGTAAATCCTGTCCATGCCATATTTTGACCTGCCTGATCAGTTTTTCTTGCACCATCTTTGAAGAACTCTTTTTCAACGGTCAGGTGCCAATCCATATCAATAACAAAAACATCAAGGGGAATATTCAGGCTTTCGAATGTACCTATAAGTTCATTAACTTCTTTTTGAGAGTAAGGCCAGTAGCGTGAGTACCAGTATCCGAAAATATATTTTGGAGGCAATGCTATTTTTCCAGCTGTTTCCGTAAAATCTTTCAGTGCCAGTTTATAATTGTAACCGTAACCGAAGAAATAGAGATCCATATATTTTTTAACGGGACGTGCGGCAACCCACGGCCATTCAGAATTATCAAAAAGCGGTTTCTGCGAGTCATCAATTACACACCACCCTTCTTTTGAGAGAATGCCTTCTTCAAGCTTAAGCTTTTCAGTCGGCTTATTCGGATTGCTGAATTCGCCGTTGGTACCGTCCAATGTCCTTCTTGTACCGAGAAGATTGCCTTTATTTACATCTCCATATTTCCAGGTTTTTAATTCATTGCCAAGTTTATACTGTACGGTTAAATTATTTTCATTAAATACACTCCCGATTGTATAAACCAGTTTAATTTCGCCTGTGTTTATTTCAAGTTTCCCGTCTTTTTCCGTTTTTGTAAATTTTGGGACGGGCAATTTCCGGTTTACTATTGTAAGTGAAGCCCTGTCTTCAAATTTTCCGTCTTCGCTCCATTCCATTCTTATCACGCGCGGAGTAAGTATGGTAAAACGCGCTTTATCTACCTGCACAATGGCTTTTGCATCGGCAACAGGATTATATTTCTGTGCAAAAGAATTTATTGAGCATGTAAATAAAATTATAATTGCGAAAAATAATTTTTTCATCGTAAACTCCTTATATTAGTTTGTAACCGGAAATTGTGCAATTCTTAATGTAGTGCAGCCGTATGGTATTAAGATAATTTCTTCCATTGCTGTTGATTCTTTTCTTGCCGGCCATCTTGGTATTGGTATTTTGCCGGCAGAAAAATCATACAACTGCCATTCCATCATTCGTTTAGCTTTTGTTTTAATTGTTATAGGTGCGTTTTCAAGATTCCACGGCATTTTCTTAATTGTATTTGAAACAGTAACGGTAAAATCGTTATCCTTAAGTACGGATTCAAGCAGGCCGTAATTCCAGGGTGTTGTTGGAAGTACTTCATAAAACGAATCTTTCCATTTATCCATTTTAACTTCGCGCCAGTTTTCACCAATCTTTAATGCATAGACCAGCGGACCGCGTTCAATTCCTACCGACTGCTCGTACCATCTGCTTGTTTTAATTTTCATAGGCATAGATAATGCAACAATATCATTATTTTCCCATGTACGGTTAATTTTTATTATCTGCCCCCCTTTAAATTTATCATAAGGTTTCCCATTAATCATCACTGATGCAGTATCGCACCAGGTTGGGATTCTTAAATGGAGGGGGAATTTTAATTTTTTATCCGATTGATATTTAAATACAACATCACCGCTGAAAGGATAATCCGTATCTTCTGTAAATTTAACTTCGGTGCCGTCTGCTACTTTTAATTTTACTTCGCTTGCGCCGTACACAAGTGCTGCGGCGCCGTTATCTGCTGTTGCATACCATAAATTCTGTACAAGTTTAGGATATCCCTGATGCATATTTGTTGTACAGCATGGATAGCCTGTTGTAACACCAAATACTATTCTGCCTTCATCATCATCAATAAAGTTTCTTATATCATAAGTAGCCATTACCTGATTAACCTGCTGGAAATATTGCCTGTGCATAAATGTATCATCATGCTGTGTAGGCAGAACATTGTAAGCAATCTTTTCAAGATAATCGGCATAATAAACATCTCCGGTTATAGGAAGCATAGACTCAAACGAAAACATAAACTCTACTGCACTGCAAAGTTCCGATCCCTGCGTAGGATCATTGCCGTGAAGATTTTCATCCCCCGAATACATTCCGTTAACAAACCCGTGAACATCACGCAATGCTTTAAGCCCTTCTTTAACTGCATTAAGATATTTTTCTTCCGGGTGGCTTTGATAATAAATTACGGGAGCTTTTGTACCCTGTGCAATGTTTACACCGTGAAGATCGGGCAAAGGATTTACATTTCTAATTCTGTTATCGGTAAAGACTGTAGTCCAGTCGAATGTTTGTTTATGAATTATATCTCCCAGTTCAAGGAGGAATTTATCTTTAGTAATATTATAGAGCCAGTAAACAACCTGAAGATTATCAGCCCCTCGCTGTGCGCCCCAGAAAGTCCATTTATCCAATGGTTCTTTGGGGAGATGCTCAAGCTGATATTTAAAATAATTTGTAAAAAGTTTAATTATTCTTTTATCCCCCGTAGCCATATAATATTGCTGTAGTGCTTTAAGCATAACCATTTTAGGCCACCAGTCTTCCGCATTTGTTTTTTGCAGGCCCGGTTCAGGTTTAGGAGTTACAGCAGGTGAAGAAGGGCCGAAATATCCATCTTCCCTCTGCGATTGGATGCTCCATTCTACCCATTTTTGTGTTTTTGCAATCAGTTGTTCATCTTTAAGAATGTAAGCAAGGGGAATAAGCCCGTCAATCCAGTAAGGGCCTCTTTCCCAGCAATCGCCGTCACCGCCAAGCCATGCATTACGCGGACCGCAAACCTCACTGTAAATTTCATCAAGGTGCCCGGTCATACCTGTTTTCTGAAGTTCAAGCATATTAAGTAGCCAGCCTTTAGGCTGAATAGCACCAAGAGGCAAAGCCGTATATGGCGTTGCAACCAATGGAGCCTGGTTGGTTATGTAATATGAATTTCTGTGAGCGGATTGTGCAAATACCTCTTCAGAAATCATCAATAGAGCCAATAATAATATAATTTTAGTTTTCATAGTTATGCCCTGCCGCTTATATATTACTTATTTAATAATTCGTTTAGCATTTTTTCCAATTCATCGCCGTGTAAATTTTTGGCAATTATTTTCCCTGTTTTATCAAGCAGAATAGTTGATGGAATATAATGGACAGAATAGAGAGTACCTACTCTTGCAGGTTTATACTTTTCAGGAAATTCATCAACAACCTGAAGCCAGGGCAGTTGATCATCTGCCAATGCTTTTTTCCATGCATCAAGTTTAGAATCATCCGATATACCCAGGAACTCAACACCTTTATCATGATACTTCTTATATATATCCTTCATTTGCGGAAATGACTGCCTGCATGGCTGGCACCATGAAGCCCAGAAATCGAGAAGAAGATATTTCCCTTTCAAGGATGATAACGTAAGAGGTTTATTATCCGGAGTGTTTAATGTAAAATCGGGAGCCTGCTTGCCCGGCTGAATCAATTTTATTCCATTAAACTCAGCTTTGATTTTTTTGTAATAATAGCTTGATTTTACAAGAGGTCCAAAACCCATGAATATTTTATTCAATTTTTTGAAATCAACGTTATAGTCATTAGTATTAAACATCATGATATAAGCAGACACCGGGGAATTTAAATGGGTTTCCACAAATTCCATTTCATATTTCCGGCTTTCATCCTGATATTTTTCCATTTCCGTATGGAGAGATTCTTTCTTCTTTTCATCCTTTTCTGCTTTGTAAAGTGCATATACACTGTCAATCTTTACCCTGTTAAAGGAGAATACTTTTTCATATTCCAGATGGATTGTAGAGCCTTTTACATCAACAGCAAAATCGTTTTCGCTCTTCTTTTTAGCTTCATCGTAAAATGCTTCAATATTTCCCGGACCGATAAAAATAGTTATTACAATTTTGGAAGGCATTATCAAAATATCCGCAAGGACCGGTGAATCAATTTTTCCTTTAAATAAAAAAGACCCGCCTGATATTTCGGCAGTGTCTTTAGCAACTATTTTTGTTTCTACATATTGGAAAAATATTATTGCCTTCCCCTTTTCAAACCCTTTAATATTTACTTTTAACGTAAAATCCTTTTTACCGGCAATTGTATATCCTGTTGTAAGGAGTACTATAAACATCATATAAAAGGTGAATGATTTCATTTTATTTCCTGCTTAATTAGTTTTCATAATGTTGATTTTCTCACAATCAGTTCAGTATCAAGAATAACTGATTTTGGTTTGTTATAACTTATTCCGCTTTCAATAATGCCTATAAGCAATTGCGCAGATTTGTACCCCATAGTAAAAGAAGGCTGTGCCATTGTAGTCATAGGGGGATCAAGCAGGTTTGTAATCCTGTCATTCGAAAACCCCATTATGCCTATTTCCTCAGGTATTTTAATTTTCTTTTCCTTTAATTTCTGAAAAGCGCCAATTGCAACGGGATCATTAACTGCAAAGATTGCTTCGGGCATTTTATTAAGCAGCATCATTTTTTCTGCGGCCTGCGCGCCGTCTGCTTCTAACAGTCCGCCCGATATTATTAATTCTTCCTCCGGTTTTATACCTGCTTCTAGTAAAGCTCTTTTATAACCTTTTGCCCTGTTCCTTGCAATCATCATTTTCTGCGGACCTGCAAAGTGTGCAATTCTTTTATATCCCCTGCTTATTAAATAAGTAACTGCATCGTAAGCTGATTTTTCATCATCTATATATACTTTGTTAATATTTATTTCATCAATAACCCTGTCAAACAAAACGATAGGAACTTTTAATCTTTGAACGTTTTGAATATGCCCGTAAACCTTGGTATTCTGCGAAGGGCAAAAAATAATTCCTGCAACACGCTGCTGAATTAGTGCATTAGTGTTGATTACTTCCCTATCATAATCTTCATTAGACTGGCACATAATAATTGTATAGCCCGATTCATAAGCGAAATGTTCAATTCCGCTTATAGCATTGGAAAAGAAGTCGTGACTTATATCAGGCACAATTACCCCGATAGCCATGCTTTTATTGTTTTTAAGATTTCTGGCAATGCTGTTGGGCTGGTAATTAAACTGCCGGGCGCATTTTTTAACTTTCTCTTTTGTGCTTGCGCTAATTTTAGGGTGGCCGCTTAAAGCTCTGGAAACCGTAGCCGGCGATATGCCTAATTTTTTTGCAATATCCGTAATTGTAATGTGTTTCATTTATATTTTTTGGGCTATTTTCCGGTTTAAATAGCTGAATGCAAGAAGTATTTATGCAAACGTTTGCAATATAAACATTCATCAAGATATTTGAAAATAAAAATGGGGTTATTTTCTCCCATTTTTCACTACTTTAAATAACTAAATTGCATTAATTGACAATTTTAATTCAAAGCAATTAAGGGCAGTAATATTCTAAGGACATTTTTAATCTGTCGTTCCGTTGAATGTGTTATCGGAGATGTTTTATGTATGAAAAGGCAGCAAGTTATAAACCTCGCTGCCTATTAATATTTAGAATAACCGGTTTTTTATTATTCTGTTTTTTCTTTTCCTTCAATATTATCCGGCGCTGGTTGTAATGGCAATTCCGTTACGGGAAGATAATCCCCTAATAATTTTGAAAAAGAAACAAGAAACATAGCCAGAAAAGTAAATACAATTAGATTAGATTTTACGTAATCCAGTGTGAGGGAAACATAATTAATTACTTCATATCTGCTGTTGTTCATTGAAGTATCTATCAGGTACCCGACCACAATCCCAATTACATAGAAAATCCATGCAGCAGTAAAAATTAAATATGATGTTTTATTGCAGTTATAATGTGAAAACTTTTTACTAAAAGCAGCAACAATCATGCTCAAAGCAAACAATGCCATTAAAAGCAACGTAATAGCAAAAACCGCACCTGTAATTATCCACTTTACTTTAAATAACACAAATGGAATCTTCAGCATTATGGTGGATTCATCTCCTACAAATTCAAATGGAATAACAAGATATAAAAAGAATAATACTCCGCCTGCCAGGCTTAATAATTTTCCTGTAGATCCGTTCCAGATTTCAGCCGGTTTCTTTAAGCCTGCGTACATAGCGCATATTACAATTGCAAATAACCAAAAATTACCTATTATATCAATTGGGCTTGATGCAGCAGGCGATAACATTAAATACACATTCCCATTCCTGATTTTAGTGAATAATAATACGAATGGGACTAATGACATAGCGGTAATAGTAATTGATAATGGTTTCCCTTTAACGAAAATAGGCACTATTATTAATGCGAGGCCGTATATAAATGGGAGCAGAAGGAGGATATAAAAAATTACCTTCAGTCCTTCTCCCTCAGTCAGAAGGAATAAATTGGCTAATTGTAGTGAATTATCAAAATAAGTAGGGAAAAAGAAGCCTACCAGTAATAAGATACCTATTGCACGTAATGTTTTTACGAATCTTTCCTCAACCGGATTACCTGTTTGGGGAAGTTTTCCGTTTTCCTGAACGGAGGGTGTTAGTTCTAAATTCATACTTCACCTTTTAAATATTTTTAACTCTCTTTGAATATCTTGAATTACTGCAGAACGGTATTTCAGAAAGGAATATTGTCAACTCTGCTTATTATATCATAATTCTTCATTTACAATACAACCCGGAAGTATTTGCACTATATCAAATACTTTTGAGCTCTATTTCAATTTATATAAGGAATTATTTTACAAAAATACCATCTTCCGCACACTACTGCCTGTTCAGGACAAAAAAGTAAACGAAAAGAAGCCAACATATTTATTAAAAGTAAGTTACATTATTTTCTTTTTACATACAATAGATGCTAAAAGGGAATACATATAAAACTATTTCTCCCCTTTTAAATTCGTTCTAAATTATTGATAAACCATTGGTTCATATAAAAAGGCGGCATTGCTGCCGAAACACGCCGCTGTGTAAAATTTCTCTAATTACTTTAAATTATTAATGTCCGGCATCATTTCATTGAATGCAATGCGACTCTGTTCCCTTCACTATCAATAAATATAGCAAAGTAACCATGCTCTTCTTTAATTAAAGTTTTGGGAGTAATTATTTTACCTCCGGCAGGTTCTATTTTACTTAGGACATTATTCAAATCAGGCTGGGCATTCAGGTATATTAAGGCGCCTTCTTTTGATGGTTTATAACCTTCTCCTGCTACTACGGCTCCCCCAACACTGCTTCTTTCGCATGGGAAAAACCCCATTTTGCATTTTCCCATTTCCAATTGAGGCATTTCAAACTCAAATATGGAATTATAAAATTTTAATGCCCGTTCAAAATCTAATGCAGGCAATTCGAACCAGTTTAATGCGTTTACCACGATATTTTCTTTCTTTTTAAGTTAATACGTATATGTAATACATAAAATGAGCTTTAAAAAGTTCAAAAATGTATGGCATACAACATTATATCATTAGCGCTGTTGTTATGATATATTAATTTTGATTATTCTTTAATGCTAATTCTAAAGTATGTTTTAACAACTCAATGCCGCCGAACTTTCCATGTCCCGGTATTACAATTTTTGCATCGTAATATTTTTCCAATACCTTTTTAATTGTACCGGGATATTCCTTTAGATCCCCATCAACTGTGTTGCCTAAGTTTTCCGATGTCATTTCTTTTGCCATACAGCCTGCAAACAATATCTTTTCTTTAGGTATCCATACAACTATATTATCCAAAGTATGTGCGGCGCCGAAATAACTGCATATTATTTGTTCCTTCCCCACGTTTATAGAAATAGACGAAGAAAAAATATTTTGCGGTACCGGAAGCCCTTTCTCTTTTGCTATTTTGGCTGTTAATTCATTTGCATAAGATTTAATTCCTATGCTGTGCAGGTATGAAAGTCCGCCCATACAGTCCTCATGCCAGTGATTTGGTACAATCGCAGCAATTTTTACTTTCAGCGAGGCTGTAATCCAATCGGTTAGGGCTTTAGTAAGATCATCATTCCAGGGAGTGTCAAGCAAAACCGCTTCGCCGCTGTTAATGTAGATTACTCCGTTAGCAGGCATCCTTCCCCATTTAGGCAGGGTAGCATAAGAAATATGGACATAAACATTATCCGATATTTTTATTACTTCCAAATCATCGTTGATTTTTATCTTCTCATAGTTTTCCTGTGCAAAAGAATATTTTGCTAATAGTAGTTGTAATAAAATTAATAATATAGCTTTTTTCATAAGTATTCCTTTTTCTTTACACTCATTTTATCATTTTATTATTGGTCACAGATTATGCTTATTACAAAGATCACAGGTAATCATAATTATTCATTCAAAGGCGGATGAGCTCAATAAATCTGCCTACTAATTTATTTAATTATATTCTACTTTAAAATAGTATTTAGCCTTTCCAGCCAGATATTATATGCCTCATTAAGTTTTTCATTCTGCGCGGGATTTATTTCATCTAATTTCTTAAGCGATGAAAAAGCTTCCGCAGGTGTTTTATAAAATCCCGCACCTATTGCAGCACCTCTTGCTGCACCGCAGGCACCATCCGTATTATATAATTCAATTTTTACATTGGTAATATCCGAAAGGGTTTGAGCAAACAACCTGCTTAAAAACATATTGGATTTACCCGCACGTATTACATTTGCCCTTATTCCCATTTCCTTCATAATATCAAAGCCGTACTTAAATGAAAAAGCAATTCCTTCCTGTGCTGCCCTGAAAATTTCCGCAGAAGTGTGACGGTTAAAATCAATCCCCACTAAATGGCACCCTACGTTTTTATTCTCCAGTACTCTCTCTGCGCCATTTCCGAACGGAAGCGCGGAAATATTTTTGGAACCCGGTTCTGCCGATTCTGCAAGAAGATTTAATTCTTCATAAGATAAATCTTTTGCAAAATTCTTTCTTAACCATGAATAAAGAATTCCCGTACCGTTAATGCAGAGAAGAATACCGAGAAGATTATTTTCTGTTGTATAGTTCACATGGGCAAACGCATTAACGCGCGATTTGCTGTCGCATTGCTGATTTTCCGTAACTGCATATATAACTCCAGATGTTCCCGCAGTAGCGGCACACTCGCCGTTGTTAAGGGCATTAAGTGAAAAAGCATTATTCGGCTGATCACCTGCGCGGTACGAAACAGGAATTCCTTCTGTCAGGCCTAACTCATCCGCAGCTCTTTTTGTAAGATACCCTTGTTCTGAAAATACCGGTTTAATCTGCGATAGGAATGAATAATCAAATCCATAATAATTCATAAGTGCGGAATCAATATCCTTCTTTTTGAAATTCCAGAATGTACCTTCTGTAAGTCCGGTTATTGTTGTTGTTATTTCGCCCGATAATTTAAGAGCAATGTAATCGCCGGGGAGCATTATTTTATAAATCTTCTTATATATATCAGGTTCGTTATCTTTCACCCATTTTAATTTAGATGCTGTAAAATTGCCTGGCGAGTTGAGTAAATTGTTAAGGCAATATTCTTCACCAAGATCATGGAATGCTTTTCTGCCTGTTTCAACCGCACGGCTGTCGCACCAGATAATTGAAGGGCGGAGAAGTTTAAGGTCTTTATCAACAAGAACAAGCCCGTGCATCTGATATGTTATACCTATACATTTTATTATAGATGAATCAATCTTGTTTTCCTTCATAAGTTTTCGTGTAAGCAGTTTTACATATTCCCACCATGTATCGGGATTTTGTTCAGCGTAGCCCGGTTTTTGTGAGGAAATTTCCATCTCATTTGTAGGGTAAAATCCGGATGTTTTTATCATTCCAGTCTCAATATCAATAATAGAAACCTTCACGGAGGAGCTGCCTATATCTAATCCTACGCTATACATATGACCTCTAAAAATTTAATGATTCAGTATAAAAAATAAACTATTATTGATATAAATGCTATTATTTGAAAAGCCGGAAAACGGTAATTTTCCCTTAAAATGTAGCTAAAACCCTCTAAAATCTCTTAAAACCTTATTATTTGCACTGAAAATGTATTTTTTTCTACAGTGATAGTTTGTTGTGATATACATTCAAAAATGCAGGCTTTATAACCCAAATGCGTCAAAAAATATTGAAAATAAGATGAATTTGCATTAATTTTACACAACAGATTTCGGGGGTCTTGATGGCAGAAGAAGTTGTACTGCATTATAAGTTTCGAAACCGCAAAACCGGAGATTTCAAAGAAGTCTTTATTAAAATTCCCGACATTGAGAAGTATTGCTCTGGGCATAAAAAACTTTTCGATATCCATGAATACCGCATATGCGAGAGAAGATTATTGTCAAAAGAAGAATTTGACAAAAAACCGCACGCTTATTAATTTTTTTATTTTTTATCTGCAACTAAAATATCTTCTTGGTAGTAAAAACTTGAAGCATTTTATCCTTTTAATTTTATCAGGATTGCTATATTTTTTAACAAATTAAAAAAGCAGTATGAAAAAACTAACCATAGTATCATTATTGTCATTAATATTATTTGCAGTTACTCTTAAAGAAACAACCGGCGAACCCGGCCAGACAACATCCTATAAAGAGTATAATGCATTTTTTAATGATCAACTAACTTATCTTTCTTCAAAATATGATTGCGGGCTTTTATCTTTCCGCGATGATGATATTGCAATTCCCAAACTTGCCTCACTGCTCGATAAAAATATTATTATTGATACAGTCATTACCGGGCATTATTTAGAAAATGGACAATATTTTATTAAAGCAAGATCAAATTACGGACACAGCTTTTCTTTTGCTGTTAAATGCAGCAGGGAAATGTTGAATTCTATTTTAGGTTCGCACGAAAAGCATTTCTTAATGGCAGTCAAAGTGAATTCCTTAAAGACGAAACAGCAGATAGTTGAACTGGATTCAATTGATGAAAGAAGCATTTTCGTAAAAAACGGAACTCAAATTATACTTTCCGGTGAAGGGCTTGAATCCGTTGAGCTTCCCTATTCAAAGACCTTTTCTTCGGATAATTATTAATATTTATTTCAAATAGAGGAAACATGAAAGCTAAAATTTTATTAGTACCGGTATTTGTTTTATTTTTATTTTCTGCTCTCTACCCTCAGAAAGTTAAGGTAGATGATAAAACGAGCCTCAATTACATGAAGACCAATCTACAATTCCTTTCTTCCAATGAACTTGAAGGAAGGGAAACCGGAACCCGCGCAGAAAAAATCACAGGACTATATATTGCCTCCGAATTTCAAAAATACGGAGTTAAACCTTTCGGCGATAACGGGACTTATTTCCAGAAATTTAATTTAGCCGCAAGCACCTATTCACCTGAATCTAAACTACATTTAATGAATGCTGATGGAACATTATTGGCCGATCTTACTTTCGGTGCCGATTTTATAAAACCGCTAAGAACTCCATGCGACGATCAATATAAGAATGCTGAAGCCCCTGTTGTGTTTGCCGGTTTTGGAATTACTGCTCCCGAATTTAATTATGATGATTATAAAAACATTGACGTAAACGGTAAGATAGTCTTAATTCTCACAGATAAACCATACAGTGACAATGAAAATTTCTTTACCGGCAACAAAGCTCTTGATTATTCAAAGACACAAACTAAAATTGATAACGCTCAAAAACATGGCGCAATAGGTGTTCTGTTAATACCTGAACCATGGCGCGTTAAATACTGGAGCACTTATCAGAAAACTGCTTTACAGGTTACTTATGCACCTGCTCAGAAGAGCACAGGTGTTAAAGTTCTTCCTTCATTAGTACTTAGTGAAGCTGCCGCAAAGAAATTATTGCAGAATGAAGGGCTTTCATACGATGAACTCATTCTTGCTTCAAGCCAGAAAGTAAATTTTAGCTCCAAAGCATTGCAGAAAAAAGCAAAGCTCGAAATAAAGGATTTAGGAGCCTCCAACTACGCAGAGAATGTTGTAGGGCTTATTGAAGGAAACGATCCTAAACTTAAAAATGAATATGTTATTCTAAGCGCTCATATGGATCATCTTGGAATTACCAAAGATGGTGTTGTATATAACGGTGCGGATGATGACGGTTCCGGTGCTGTTACAGTAATTGAAACCGCACGTGTACTGGCCGAAAATAAATTAAATAAACGCTCTGTTATAGCTCTTCTTAACACCGGTGAAGAAAAAGGGTTATGGGGTTCTGCTTACGCGGCAAATAACAGTGAGTTTATTCCAAGTACTGTTGCCGATATTAATATTGATATGGACGGCAGAGAAAACCCCGATTCTATATATGTTATAGGTTCCGGCAAATTAAGCACCGAATATTATAATCTTATTAAAGATGTTAACCAAAAAACAATTAAGATGGGATTCAATTATAAATTTGACGACCCTAATGACCCGGAAAGATTTTATTACAGAAGCGACCATTACAACTTTGCACAGAAAGGTATTCCTATTGTTTTCTTCTTTGATGATATGACAGTAGATTATCATAAGCCTTCTGATAAAGTAGAAAAAATAGAGTTCGAAAAAATGCTTAAAATTGTAAAATTAGCCGCTAATATAGCTGTGCGTGTTGCAAACTTAGATCACAAGCTTGTTGTTGATAAACCGGTAGAAAAAAGCACAGGCAGATAACAGTTAAAAATTAATATCTTCATCAAGCCCTCTTCGGAGGGCTTTTTTATTACATACCCATTGACAAACATTTTGCTTTATCGTATATTTACGATATACGATAATTGAGGTTCACATGGCAGAAAAGAAAATAGATGAATTTACAACGGAAGAAATCGAGCTCGCTTCCATTGCAAAGGCTTTATCGCATCCGGCAAGAATTAAAATTCTTAAAATTTTGAACGATATGAATTCCTGCATATGCGGACAGATTGTCGAGCAAATGCCCCTGTCGCAGGCTACTGTTTCACAGCACCTTAAGGAATTAAAAAATGCGGGATTGATTAAGGGCGAAATTGAAGGCCCGAAAACCTGTTACTGCATTAACGGTAAACAACTTCAGCATGCGGGGGCTATAATTGAAAAACTATTTACTAAACTAAAGAATTGTTGTTAATGGAGGATATATGCAAAACGATGAAGAAATTAAAAAAATTGTAAAAGAAAAATATGACGCTATTGCCCAGGGAAAATCTTCCTGCTGCTCTCCTGTAAGTTCATGCTGCGGCGGAAAAGACTCCTACGTAAATGTACAGGATAATTATGAATCACAAAAAGGATATGTGAAAGATGCAGATCTTGGTTTGGGATGCGGCATACCAACTGATTTTGCAAACATTAAAGAAGGGGATACCGTAGTTGATCTTGGAAGCGGTGCAGGAAATGATGTTTTTGTTGCCCGCGCTTTTACCGGAGCAAAAGGAAAAGTCATAGGCATTGATATGACTGAAAGCATGATTGAAAAAGCATTGCAGAATATAAAGAAAACAGGATTTGATAATGTTGATTTCCGCCTTGGCGAAATAGAAAACATTCCTGTTGACACCAACATGGTAGATGTAGTTATAAGCAACTGTGTATTAAACCTTGTGCCCAATAAAGAAAAAGCATTTGCTGAAATATACCGTATATTAAAACCGGGGGGACATTTCTGCATTTCAGATATTGTTTACATCGGAGAAATGCCTGAAGCCGTCCTTAAATCCGCCGCGGCTTATGCAGGCTGTATTGCAGGTGCTCTTAAGCAGGATGAATATATTAGTGTCATAAATAAAACAGGTTTTAAAGGCGTTGAAATTAAAAAGACGAAAACAATAGATGTTCCTGATTATGTAATTGACTCTTTAGAAATGTCTGCAGATATAAAAATATTCCGCGAAAATGGGGGCGGTATTTTCAGTATTACAGTTGTAGGAACAAAATAAGTAGTCCGCTTTGTACTGCCGCAGTCCAACTGCGGCAGTTTTAAATAATGCCATCAATAAAAAACAACTCATCCCCTAACCCCTTCTCTTCGAAAGTCGCAGATCCCGCTTGTGGGGAGAAGGGGAAAAGCCCCATAAATAATTATTCCAAAATATTGTGCTTAGGGATGAGTTCGCCTGTCATGTATTTAACCTAAGTAACAAGCGTTTAATTGTATTTCAGGTATAACTTTGCACCTTGCCTTAGAACAATATTTTACTAATTTTGTTAAAGAAATATTCCCTGTCCCGTCAGGAGTTTTCTCCTGACGGTTTTCTAACGGTAAAGAAAAATAATCATTATAGAGCGTCAGGGACAAAAGTCCCGACGCGACGGAAATACAGTTTTCCTCGCCCTTGGGAGAGGAAAAAAGGTGAGGGGGTTTTTGTGCCAAGCTTTTTCCCTTGCCTTAAAACAATATTTTACTAATTTTGTTAAAGAAATATTTCCAGTCCCGTCAGTAGTATTCTCCTGACGGTTTTCTGAATTGATTTATACTTATTTTATAAATATTTAATATGATCACAGAAAATGAATCAACATTAATATATCGTGTAAGCCGGACACGACAGTAATCCGTTGCTATGAGGATTTCTTATGAAAATGTTCTTATTTGTTCTACTAATCCCAATTAGTATTTATTATTCCCAAATATATCCTTACAAATTTTATAAAAAAGTACATATACAAGAAATTATTAATGCCGATAATGGAAAAGTTATCAAAAATCAATTTGCTGGGTTAGATGATTCGGTAAGTACTTTATTTTATAGAAATTATTGCTGGTTTGCAATAGAATTGCAAAATGATAGCACAGATGAATCAATGTATGATGTTTTTGCATATTCGAAAGAGAGTTGCAGGTTATTCAAGATGGGCATAAAGAAGTTAGGCTCACCAGGCTATAGAGAAAACAAACAATTTATGATTTTGGGAGACGGAATTTTGCTTAATGATGACTATGAAAAGGATTCAATAGAGGGTGAAATAGGATCTCAACGACTTATACTATTTGATCCAATCAGCCCAAAGGTTATTAAAGAAGTAATATTTGGCAAAGGAATGATTGTTAAAAAAAAGGAAATAATAAATGACACACTTATTTTCATTATACGTCCGGAAAAAGCAATTAAGATAAAGGGATTAAGACTTTCTTTTCTTAGAGACCCACCTCCAAAATACAAGTATGAAGAATATGGTAAAACGACAAAAATCTTATTTGATAAAGATTTAAATATAATCAAAACTGAAGAAATAATTTTACCTCCTGAAAATGAGTCTGTAAAATAATATTTGTAGATAGTTAATAAAGGGATTTTAGTCCTGTCATGAGTTTACTCCTGACGGTTTTCTACACGGTAAAGAAAAATAATCATTATAGAGCGTCAGGGACAAAAGTCCCGACGCGACGGTAAATAATATTAAAAGAAATTTAATGCCCCAACCCGTGAAGCATAAGCAACGCATGTTCCATTGTTTTAATAATCTCTGAGGTGTATTCAGTAACTGCTTTTACACTCCCCGGCAAAGTATATATAATAGTATTCTTTTTAACTGCAGCTACGGAACGGCTTAATAATGCAGCAGGAACAATTTCGCCATATTTCATTCTTATATATTCCATAATTCCCGGAATGGTTTTATCGGAAAATTTTAGGACTACATCGGGAGTAATATCACGCGGGCCTATTCCCGTACCCCCTGTTGTAAATACAAAATCAACCTCTTCATTTATGCATTTATTTAATTCGGCTGTAAGTTCCTTTTCACTATCCGGGATAAGGGAATAAAGAAATTCCGTGTGCCATCTTTTGCCGGTAAAATATTCGGCAAGCATTTCCTTAATTCCTGGCCCGCTTCTATCTTCATATTCTCCTGATGAAGCCCTGTCGCTTAATGTAATGATTTTTATCTTAAGGGGACGCGGAATATATTCTATTATATCATTCTTTTGAATCAATCCCGTCTTAATTACCCGTGTAAATATTCCCGCTTTAGGCATAACACATTTTCCGACTTCAACATAAATTGCACATTCATCACCGTGACAAACTTTACCAATCTGGCTTACTTCAAGTTCCACCTTCCCTATTTTAAAACGGTCGAGTATGGCAACCTTGGAAAGGTCAATTCCGCTTGTGGTAATATTTTCCGCGAATTCGCCCGGAGTAAAAATCCTGTTGTCCGCATCAAGCAAAGAAAATTTATCCACATCTTCTTTAGCAAGCATGCTAACCTGCCTGTGCCACTTTCCTGAATGGGCATCACCTACAATACCAAGTTCATTTACTTCAACTTTATCTTTCTGTACTTTGGATGTTCCCTTCTCTTCCGATATATTAACCGATACTACAAAACTTTTTATTTCATCCTTCACTGGATTCATTACATTTCCCTTTCTTAATACTAATTCTCAGGTTCGCTTTTAGTTTTTTCAATCAATTTAATTCCATAAAATTCCATCTGCCTATCAACTGCTTTGCACATATCATAGATTGTAAGCAGTGCAACTGATACGGCTGTAAGGGCTTCCATTTCAATGCCCGTTTGTCCCGTACATTTTGCAAAACTTGTTACATGCACGCCTTCATCGGTTAATTCCGCTTTAACATCAAGTTTGGTTATTTGCAGCGGGTGGCACAAGGGAATTAAAGAACTTGTATTTTTTCCTCCCTGTATTCCCGCTATTTCAGCAGTGGTTAATACATCTCCTTTCTTCATTTTGTTTTCACGGATAAGATCAACGGTTTCTTTTTGAAGTTTTATAAATCCTTCCGCTTTAGCCGAACGGTGCAATATTTTCTTTCCGCTTATATCAACCATATTAGCGCGCCCTTCATTATCCACATGCGACAACTTTCCCATCTCATCCTCCGATATTATAAAATTTATGAGTCGTACTGTTCAATCCGCATTCCGGTTTATGTTCAATTGCAAATTTAAGAGCTTCCCTGTAATCCGTTTTTCTTATGTTCACCGCAATATCATTGAAGAGGCACGGCTTAAGGTAACCGTCACTTGTAAGGCGCAGGCGCGTACAATTAACACAGTCCCCGCCGCTTCCTCCGTGAACAACACCGAATTCCCCCTTCTCAATATCCATTTCATTTATAAAACGAGCTATAAGGCCCTGTGCATCGCAATATTTTTTTACTTCTTCTGCATCCGGTTCGTGTATGCTCTCTTTTATTACGCAGTTTATTTTTATCGGATTAAGCCCTGCATTCTTAGCTGCCTCAATACCTTTTAGCACTTCATCAAGTTCACCGCCTCGTGTAAGCTCTTTGAACTTTTGAGGATCGATAGTATCAAGGCTTATATTTATCCGGTGCAGCCCTGCACTTTTTAAATCGTGAGCATATTTAGAAAGAAGTATTCCGTTGGAAGTCATTGATAGATCATTAATTCCCTCTATCTTTGTAAGCATAGAAACAAAATTAATAATTCCTTTTCTTACAAGAGGTTCACCACCTGTAATTCTAACTTTGGTAATTCCCATTTCAACAGCGCATTTTGTAAACTCTGTAATCTCTTCATAGCTTAGAGTGTCTGCGTGATCTATTAATTGTATTCCTTCTTCCGGCATACAGTAAACACAGCGCAGGTTACACCTGTCCGTTACACTTATGCGGAGATAATTTATCGGCCTGTTAAATTTGTCTAACATTTACAACTGTGCCTTTCTTCAGTTCATTTACACCGATTGGAATTGATATCAACCCATCGGCATAAGCAAATGACGTTACATGTGCCGAGCCGTGATATTCAACTACTTCAGCCTTACCATCCGGATTTATTTTTACAGGTATGCGTGCAAGCCTTCCGCTGTTTTTTCTTTTATAACCATCTGCAAGAATGCAGTTAATTTCCTTTTTATAATCATTTAAACCCATAATTCCGGCAAGAAATTCCTTAACAAAAAATTCAAACACTACGAATGAGGATACCGGATTACCCGGCATTCCGAATACAAATTTATTTCCGTCCCTTCCGAATACAGTCGGCTTGCCCGGCTGTACGGCAACTTTATCGAACAATATATTAAAACCCTTCTCCTTGAGCAGAGCGGGTACGAGATCAAAATCCCCCATAGAAACGCCCCCCGTTAAAATGAGAAGGTCGTTTTCCCTTTTTCCTAATTCAATTGCGGCGCCTATTGCTTCATTGGTATCGGGAACAATGCCATAATATTTTATATCACACCCGAAATCAATACTCTGCGCAATAAGCTGGTATGAGTTGGTATTCCTAATCTGCGTAAGTCCCGGTTTTACGTGCGGTTCAACAATTTCATCCCCGGTGGAAAGAATACCGATTTTAGGTTTAACACTTACAACCGGTTTTGCACATCCGCATAAAGCAAGCGATGCAATTTCTTTTGCTGTAATGCGTGTACCCGCCGAAAGGAGTTTTTGCCCCGCCACAACATCTTCCCCTTTTAGGCAGATGTTGGAACCGGTTTTATCCTTACGAAACCTGATTTTATTTTTTCCTGCTTCTTCAACCTCTTCAACTACAATTACACAATCAGCACCTGCAGGCAGCATTGCGCCGGTCATTATTTTTGAACATTGGTTTTGGCCAATTGCTTTTTTAGGACTGTACCCTGCCGGAATAATTTCTATTACTTCAAGCTCGTTTGCAATATCCTGTTTGCGGCATGCATAGCCGTCCATTGCAGATTTGTTGAATGGGGGCATATCCATATCGGAATAAACATCCTGTCTTAGAACCCGGTTAAGGCATTCTTTTATGTCCGCTTCTTCCGTGTCAAGTAGAATAAGGTTCTCTTTTATAATTTTTACTGCTTCATCAAACTGTATCAAGGCAAATCCGCTAAAAAGTTATTTATTTACTCCCTAATAATATCCGAAAAGAGGAAGTTATCAAAATGGAAATTCAAAACAATAAGGCTTGCCGCATTAAATTCCATTTTGGGGGCTAAAACCCTTTTATTGTGTAGGTTAATTTGTCCGTCAGTTAAAATTTATCTGCCGGGGCAGACTGCCGGCAATGTTAAAAAAACATTTATTATTGCCGAGGATAATGAGAAATCAAGCATCCGGCTTCAGCCGCATTTAATTGTATTTACTTTTTAATAGCTTGTATTTAGTTATTTTGTTAATTTTTGAATAGCTATTGTAATATTATAAGTTGGAAAATAAAATTATAAGGGCATAACATGAAAAACACTTTAATATTTATTGTGTGTATAGCATTAACTCTACCTGTATTTGCTCAGAACCAAAAAGATAATAATACTGATTACAAATTATGGGTGTATCATTCTTTACCAATTAGCCGGGATGAGGCCATGAAAATATTTTACAAAATGATGCCCAATTATAATAATCTTGATGAAATTGAAATACGTAAAAGTTTCCCGTTTAGTAAAGTTGCAAAACTATGCAACATGAAAACCAATGGTGTAATTAAAATCTATTCAGATAAAATATATTATGACACAATTGACTCACTTGTTTTTACTTCGGGCATTGGCCTTGACGGAATGGAAATTAAATGCATTTATTCTAATAAACAAAAACCTGCGTGCGATTCCTGTTATGATGCTTATACAATATTTAATATCAATAATCATTTTTTAAAAGAACATAAAGTCTATTTAAATACTTTTTCTGAGATTAATGATCCCGTATTGAAAAGCACTTTATTAAATGAAATATATCATTATGATAAAAAAGATGACAACCACCAATGGGACTTTTATCTAAGTGACAAATACACATATAAAAAAATTAATGATGCTGATTTCTTTAATTATTTTTATGTCGTTCTTGAAAGAATAAACAATGTACCGATTGAAGACTTTTGCATGGCTACATTTTATTACAAATATGACTCTACTAAAACTTATACGACTTCATTCCTTTTTAACAAGAAAAAGATTATTCATGCCGGACATTTCTTTCCATATTTTAGTTTTAGTATTGACAGCAAATGGTACTTTGCTGCCACTCATGCAGTTATCATGGATACCGGATGGTGGGGTAAATTTTTGTACGTTTTTGAAAATGGACAGTTTAAATTATTAATAAGTGACTATTCATTATCTGACTAGATGGTTTGTTTATTGTTTAAAATGGGGCAAAGCCCTTTTATTGTGTAGGTTAATTTGTCCGTCAGTTAAAATTTATCTGCCGAGGCAGACCGACGGCAATGTAGAATAATATTTTCTTTTTCATTGCCGTTCGCCGCGTTGCAGCCGGGTAAAATTACCCGGACAGTTCAAAAAAAAAATAATTACTATGCTTCATTAACTATATTATAATAACACTGAATTATCGTTTTTCCTTTAGCAATATAGCAACAATTTTTATTTAGCTTTTTTGTGCTCTTCGTCAATAATAAATATTTGACATCAGAAAATAATATTACTATTTTAATAAGATATGTATTCTGGTTATCCTATTATTGTATTTTTTGATGAAATTGTGCTTTTTTTAAAATAATCTGTTAAAATTTGAAATAATTTATAGTTAAAAACTAATTTTTTTTAATATTAAAAGGAGCAACATGAAAAAATATACTTTATTATTCATTTTCTTGTCTTCATTTATATTTGCCCAGAATTCCAACTGGCTGAATTATACAAATTCAGACAATGTTACTTCACTTATTCAGCAGGGTGATTATATCTGGACAGGTACAACCGGGGGGCTGGTTAAATACAACAAAAAAACAGGTGATATAACTTTTTATGACAAAGTAAATTCAGGTTTGCCTGATAACTATGTCCGTGCAATAGCAATAGATGCAGGAGGGAATAAGTGGTTCGGTACCTGGCGCGGCGGCCTTGCAAAATTTGACGGCACCAACTGGACAGTCTATAATAAATCTAATTCCGATTTGCCTTTCGATAATGTTAGTTCAATTGTCATTGACGGCGCCGGTGTTAAATGGATTGGAACCTATGGGGGCGGCCTTGCTAAATTGGATGGCAATACATGGACAATTTACTCTACTTCAAATTCCAATCTGCCTAATAACTGGATCTGGTCAATTGCCATTGACGGCAGCGGAAATAAATGGATTGGTACAAGCCTTGGCCTCGCAAAATTTGACGGTACTAATTGGACAGTTTATACTTCGTACAATTCCAGTCTCCCTTATAACTATGTTTATTCAATTGCTATAGATGGAGGCGGCAACAAATGGGTTGGAACAGGCGGAGGCGGACTTGCTAAATTTGATGACGTCAATTGGACTGTTTATACTCCTTATAACTCAAACCTGCCCGATAATACTATATGGGCGATAACAATTGACGGCTCGGGCAATATTTGGTTAGGAACAAGTAACGGCCTTGCTAAATTTAACGGTATTAGCTGGTCTGTTTTTAAAAAAGCCACTTCCGGTTTGCCAGATAATAATGTTTTCCCTATTATTTTTGATGACGCCGGTTATGAATGGATAGGCACCGCCTCGGGGCTTGCCAAATATGATGGAAACGCCGGATGGAATGTTTATAAAGCTTTCAATTCCGGATTGCCTGTTAATTGGATTACCTGCGTTAAGTTCGATGCAGCAGGCAACGAATGGATTGGAACTCATTTCGGCGGGCTGGTTAGATTTGACGGCACAAACTGGACTGTTTATAATTCATCTAATTCGGGACTGCCTCATGACTATATTACCTCTATTGCCATTGATGTAAGCGGTACTAAATGGATTGGTACTTATGCAGGAGGCTTAGCTAAATTTGATGGTGCCAACTGGACTGTTTTTAATTCTTCTAATTCCAGTTTGCCTAATAATCAGGTTAATTATGTTGCCTTTGACGTCTCGGGTAATAAATGGATTGCAACTAATGGCGGGCTTGCAAGTTTAGATGTTAACGACTGGAAGGTTTATACTACTTCAAATTCCAGTTTGCCTAATAACGGTGTGAACAATATTGTTTGTGATGCCAATGATAACCGATGGATTGGAACTCAGGGAGGCGGACTCGCAAAATATGATGGCGCCAACTGGACTGTTTATAATACTTCAAATTCCAATCTGCCCGATAATTATATTGCTTCCACAGCCATAGACGGCAGCGGAACTTTATGGATAGGCACTCAATTCGGCGGACTTGCTAAATTTGACGGCACCACATGGACTACTTACAATTCTTCAAATGCTTCCTTGCCTAATAATGACATCAATGCAATATCCATAGATGCAGCTAACAACAAATGGATTGGAATTATCGGTTACGGTTTTGCTAAATTATCAGGCGCTTCATGGACTTTTTATAATTTTGCAAATTCCAAATTGCCCGATAATAATGTAAACTCAATTTCAATTGATGGAAAGGGAAACAAGTGGCTTGGAACATATGAGAATGGTATAGTTCTATACAATGAATCCGGCGTAGTTTCGCTTTCTGATAAACAGAATAATAATTTACCAACCGGATTTTCTTTATCACAAAATTATCCTAACCCTTTTAATCCTACAACTGCAATAAATTATAAACTTTCTAAAAATGCCTTTGTGCAGATTATAGTATATGATTTGCTCGGCAGACAAATTGCTACTTTGGTTAACGAGGCAAAGCCTGCCGGCGAATACAAAGTCAATTTTAATGCAAACCATCTTACAAGCGGTGTTTATATTTACCGCATTGTTGCGGGAGATTATACTGAATCAAGGAAAATGGTTTATTTGAAATAAAGACATTTGTCCCTTGTAAAAGCCTCTTAGCAATCATTGTTAAGAGGCTTTTTTATTTTCTTTTGGGCTAAAGCCCGGAAGGGTTAAAAGGAAATTATTCAGTCCGTCAGTTAAAACTGACGGCAATGCAGAATAATATTTTCTTTTTCATTGCCGTTCGCCGCGCCACAGGCGGGTAAAATTTATCGAACGGACAAAAAAATAAAAAAGCACAATGGCTTTAGCCTCCTTATTCCAATTTTGAATTATTCTACTTCCTTTCGCAGTTTTGTTTATACTATAATTATGTTAATTTAAGAATAGATTATATATGAGATGTTATTATGAATAGGCTTTTAGCTTTTTTGATTTTCCTTTCTTCTGTTTCTTTAGCACAAGATCCCAAATGGGTAAATTATACCTGCACTAAAACTATTATATCAATTCAGGAAGAAGGTAACTATCTCTGGATTGGCACAACAGGCGGCCTGGTTAAACTAAATAAAAAAGACAATTCTTTTATTGTGTATAACAAAGCCAATTCCGGTTTGCCGTCTAACCATATAACTTCAATTGCAATTGAGGATAAAGGTGTTAAATGGATCGGTACCAAAAACGGCATTGCAAAATTTGACGGCACTGCATGGAAGGTTTATAATAAAACGAATGCGGGTATTCCGGGCAATCACATTTCCTCAATCATTATTGATAATAAAAATGTAAAATGGATCGGCACTGTAAGCGGGCTTGTTAAATATGACGATTCAAAGTGGCTTGTTTATAATACAGCAAATTCCCCTTTGCCTAATATTCAGGTCACCACCCTTGCGAAAGATAAGAGCAGCAATATTTGGATTGGAACTATTGACGTCTGTGCCAAATTTAATAATGACAAATGGACCGTGTTTAATGACAGCAATTGCATTCTGGCAAATAATTATATTGCTTCTATTACCATTGATAACTCCGGTAATAAATGGTTCGGCACATTGCGGAATGGTTTAATAAAATTTGATAACAAGAGCTGGTCGGCTTTTAATGATTCAAATTCTCCTTTGCCTGATAACTGCGTCTCAGATTTGGCGGCAGGCAGGGATGGCAAAATTTGGGCAGGCACGCAAAGCGGCGCTGCTGAATTCGATGGTAAGAAATGGATCGTTTATAACACCGGCAACAGCAAAATTCCCGATAACGAAATCAATTCTATGATAATTGATAACCAGGGTAATTTATTAATAGGCACAAGTAACGGCCTTACCAAATTTAACGGTTCTCTGTGGACTGCTGTAAGCACTTCCAAATATTCATTCCTTGATGACCAGATGAAAACAATTGCAATGGATAAAAAGGGAAACAAATGGATTGCAACTCTTGAATCCGGAGTACTAAAATTTAATTTGACTAACGGGGCAGTATATGATACCGCCAACTCACCTCTGCCCGATAATCATGTTTATTCGTTAGCTATAGATAAAAAAGATAATAAATGGTTTGGCACATTCAGCGGTTTGGCTAAATTTGATAATAAGTCATGGACGGTTTTCAACGCTTCCAATTCAGGTTTACCCTTTAATAATGTGTACGATATTTTAATTGATGAAAAGGATAACAAATGGATTGGCACATTCGGCGGAGGCCTTGCTAAATTTAATGACTCCGGCTGGGTTGTGTATAATACAGAAAATTCAGGTATTCCCGATAATTTTATTAACTGTATTACTATGGATGACAGCTCTAATATCTGGATAGGCACATTTCAATCAGGAGTTGTAAAATATAATGGTAAGAACTGGAAAGTTTTTGACATGCCGAATTCAACTTTACCCGACAAGCACGTTTTTTCTATTGCAATAGATAAAAATGGCACTAAATGGATTGGTACCGATAACGGACTGGCTAAATTTGACGGCACAAATTGGACAATCTTTAATACATCAAATTCAGGCTTGCCTCATAATGCTGTTACTAGTGTTACAATTGACAATGCCGGTAACAAATGGATAGGGACTCTTATTGGCGGTGTTGCTAAGTTTGATGATACTAAATGGACAGTTTACAATACGGCTAATTCTGGTTTATCCGATGATTATATAAGAACAATAATCATAGATTCAAATAACAACAAATGGATTGGCACTTATTACAGCGGGTTATCTGTCTTTAATGAAAACGGAGTAGCGGAAGTTAAGTAATTTAGTATTGGGCAGAAGCCCAAATTGGCTGTAAGAGAATTATTTAATCCGTCGGTTAAATAGGATGGGCGTTAACTACGAGAATTGTACTTTATACTAACTGGGGAACCCCTCTGTGTCTCCCCTTTGCAAAAAAGGGGAGAAATTTTCTAACCTGGATTTAGGGACTATTATGATCGTGTTGCCACGTAGATTGCTAAAAGAAGTTGGCAGTAACCACGCCTCTTCAGGGCGTGGAGAATGGCGGAGAAAAAACGCCCTGGGTTTTAACCCCATCTATTTTTGATTGGGTTAATGTCTGAAAGGATTGCGGGGAAATTATTCAGTCGGCAATACATTATCTCCCGCCCTCCGGCAAACCGAAGGGCAGTGAGAGAGAAAAAAAATTATTTTTCCTGATAATAAGTTACTTTTTCAACAGAGCGCACATTGCGGTCAACAAAAAAATCAGGACTGGCATAAAGATTAAACCTTCCTTCCGTTTTATCATCTTTTTTGTCAACTACAAGAAAATCAATGTTATCGCCTCTATTAATAATTTCGCTTAAACTATAAACTGCACGGTAGCTGTCTTTAGCAGATACGCATACAATTGTATTTCTTATATCATTTCCGTCCGATGCAATAGCTTTGCATACATCTTTAAAAAGATATCCCGAAACTTTATCAATGCCTTTATTACCCATACCGTGGCCGTAGCCGTAATTATCATACGTCCTTACAGGTGCGTCAATTTCTTTAATGTTAGCAGTTCCATTATCGGTAATAAATTTCATTGAAGCGGAATACATATCTTCCTTATTACCTGCAGGAAAAGTTCCTTTAAAAGATTTAACTGTAATTTTCGTAGGGTTGCTTATAAAGCGGCAATTGAAAGCATCGTTTGCGCAGATAAGCCTTGGGTTTTCGGACAGAGGCCATTTCATTTTCATTTTGGAGGGATTTATTCCGCGGACAGTTTTAGAAATAAGAATTTTGAAATTATCGCGCGAATAATAAATTTCGCCCCAGCTAACTACTGTTTTTTCTCCTTTTTCATTTTCAATAACAAGGTAGAGGTCAACAGCGGGTTTAAAATCGCTTCCTTCTGCTTTCTTTACAATTTTAGAATTAATAATATCATATAAAGAATAGCCCTGGAAATAGTAAGCTCCAATGAACTTGCCCTTGTCTTTTCCCCATGCGTATTCTTTAACCGGAACACCGCACAAAGGAAGTTTTGTTAGGTCAACAATGCCGGGGTTTTCAACTTCCCCCTGAACCATAATGTTTGATAGATTGTATTCCTTTAATTCTGAATTTTCAAAAAAGCTGTTGGCGGCAACATTTTTCTCCTGAGCCGCAACTCTTAATGAAAGAAGCAAAAGAATGAAAAATATTTTTCTAACCTTCATTTATACTCCTATATTTCTATTGATAAACCTGCAATGATCATTCTTCCTAAAGAGACTCTGTCATAAGTAGTAAGATTTGTAACGTCGCCTATATTCTCTACTTCCAAATTTACATTAAGCATATTAAAGAATTTTTTCCATATTTTCACATCGCATGTAATGCCGTCAGGAATAGTAGCCGGATTGCCGCTTGTATCGGTAAGGCTGTTATCATCGGCGGTAAACTGCTTGCTCTGATAATGTAAAATTAAAGTAGCGTTCACAACCGGATTTAAGTAAGTAATTCCGAAATTGATAAGATGATCCGGGGTGTAGGTTAATTCTTTTCCTATAAGAGCGGAGTTGCCTGAAAAATCAAGAATTTGAGATTTTGAGAATGTATAATTTGCAAAGGCATAGAGATTAGCACTCATGAAATATCTAACATCAAGATCAATACCGTAAAATTGAACCTGCGAAATATTATCTTTAATAATAATAGGTTTGTTTGTGCCGTTAATAGGAGTTGTTTTTCCTGTACTTATGTAAGCCATGAAATCATTTCCATGCAGGTAATAAATACTTGGCATAATGTAAAACACTTTACCAATATTATAGTTCAAACCGATTTCGTAATTATCAATTGTTTCCGGTTTTAAATTGGGATTAGCATTTTTAAATCCCTGCTTAATCTGTCCGCATCTTGTTAAATCATCGAGAGTTGCAGCTCGGAAACCCCGGCTGTATGCAAGGTACGTGCTTATATCTTCATTAAATTTGTACTGGGCGGAAATTTTCGGAGTTAATGAAGTCCAGTTGGTTTCAGGAATTGCGCCTGTAAAGCCGCTCATGAAACTTGTTGTTGAGGTAGGGTTTACAAGGGAGAACTCGCCGTCTGCAAAGTTAATGTAATCTAATCTTAAGCCTGCAAGAACGGTTAATTTATCTGTTATTGACATGTTATCCTGTGCAAAAGCTGCCAGAAAATCCATGTGTCCTTTATTTATAACTCTGTCTGTTGATGTAACATAATTATCTGCGCCGTCTATGCTGCCCCGTTTAATTTCTACACCTGCAAGAATGGTGTTAAAGGATACAGGAATTGTAAGGCTTGCATTTGCACCGAGATCAACTCTGTCTGCATCAGTATGATAGCAGGAATAAGAAGAAGTAACTAACTGATTATTGCTTATCTTATATTTTTCCGAAGTGCGTAGGTAATTTTCGCACTGATAGAATAGGCTCGCATTCAACTTAATATTTGAAAACTCGGTATTGAAAATCAAAGAGCTGTAATTATCTCTCTGTTTCATATAATTTTCTTCATATACCTTTGTACCCTGTCCGCGGTTATCATCATAAAAATTATATTTAAGGGCAATATTGGTTTTATCATTAAAGTCATATTGAACTCTGCCGTCAAAGCCTGTTTCTTTTAAATTTGAGTTCATGTTAAATATAGTCGGTGCGCTGTAAGTATTGTAACCGTCGCTTGACCTGTTAAATACATTAGCACTGAAACTTAATCCATCTTTGGCATCCAGTTTCCCTGATACGCCTGCTTCCTGGCTGAAAGAATTTAATGTACCATAAGCTGAACCGGCATAAGCATGGTAGCCGGAAATTTCATTTTTCTTTGAAATAAAATTGATTACGCCCCCCATAGCATTATTGCCGTATAGTGAAGAGCCGGGTCCTTTGAAGATTTCAATACGATCAATTGTTTCGGGATTAATTCTGTTCCAGTTAACGGTACCGCCGTCTGTTTTGTTGATCGGCTCTCCATCAATCATAGTAAGCACTCTTCCCTGCTCGCTTGAAGTGATGCCTCTTATGTTTACAGTGACTGAACTTGTAAACATTCCCGATTCCCTGTCAACATTAATACCGGGAATAGATTTAATAATATCATCAACCGTTAAATTAGGAGTTGATGTAATTCCTCTGTTTGATACCAGCGAAATACGCCCTGCAATATCAGAAATCATCTGTTTGCTTCTTGATGCTGTAACAACAATCTGATCTGCAAGAATTTCACTTTTGTAAAGATCAACATTAATTACCGTCTCTCCTTTAAGATTTACATTCTTAGTCAATGTTTCATAACCAACGTAACTGATTTTAATAACTGCTTCACCTTCTTTAAGGGTTTTAATTTCAAAGTAACCTTTTTCATTTGCTTTAGCGCCTGATTGTGAATTTTCAATCATAACGGTAGCACCGGGTAAAACTTCACTTGTCTCTGCATCTCTAACTGTGCCGCTTAATTTAATCTGAGCATTCATACAAACAGTAGAAAGGAGCAAGGACATAATTAGTAACAGCGTTTTTCTCATAGTTATTCCAGTATTTGTTTTTTGTTTAGTTGTTTGTTTGTTAAAAATGATTGTTTCATGCCCTTTAAAGGGCATGAAACAGAATATTTTCCATGATTTGTTAATCCATATATCCGTATTTATAGTTTACCGGGCTTAAAAATGTTTCTTTCAAAGTTCTCGGGCTTGTCCACCTTATTAGATTCATTAAACCCCCCGCTTTATCATTTGTGCCTGATAATCTTGCCCCGCCGAATGGCTGCATACCCACCATTGCACCGGTTGGTTTATCATTATAATAGAAATTTCCGGCTGAATAACGAAGCAGCCTGCATGCTTTGGATAGCACACTTCTTTGCCTTGCAAAAATTGCTCCGGTTAAAGCATAGGGAGAAGTTTGATCGCAAACAGAGCAAATCTCTTCAAATTTTTCATCATCATAAACATAGATACTCAGCACCGGGCCGAATATTTCCTCTTCCATTGTAATGAAGTGTGGGTCGAATGTCTGAATTATAGTAGGCTCAATAAAATAACCTATTGATTTATCGCCGTTGCCGCCGAAAATAATTTTTGCATCTTTAGTGTTTCTTGCTTTATCTATATAACCCATAATTGAATTAAATGATGCTTCATCAATTACTGCATTCATAAAATTATTATAATCCCTTACATCACCTATTTTAATTTCGGAAAGCATAGAGAACATCTTATCTTCAATTTCTTTCCAAAGTGATTTAGGAAGATATGCTCTTGAAGCCGCAGAACATTTTTGCCCCTGAAATTCAAAGCCGCCTCTTACTAATGCAGTTGCAACTTCATTCGGATTAGCTGAAGGATGGGCGATCACAAATCCTTTGCCCCCTGTTTCACCTACAAGTTTGGGATAGGTGATATATTCATCAAGGTTACCGGCAACATTTTTCCAGAGTGATTTAAATGTACCCGTTCCTCCTGTAAAATGTATTCCCGATAAGCATTTATGATTAATGATATGATTGCCAATAACAGAGCCGGGACCCGGAACAAAATTTATAACTCCGTCAGGTATTCCTGCTTCTGATAATATATTCATGAAATAATAATTTGATAGTAGCGATGTCGTAGCCGGTTTCCAGATAACTGTATTACCCATCATTGCCGGAGCAGTACTAAGGTTAACTCCAATTGCAGTAAAATTAAAGGGTGTTATTGCAAGCACGAATCCTTCAAGAGGCCTGTATTCAAGGCGGTTAAGTGTTTCCGTATCGGATTTCGGCTGCTGATTATAGATCTGTGACGCAAAGAATGTATTGTAGCGCAGAAAATCAATTGATTCACATGCTGCATCAATTTCCGATTGAAATATATTCTTGCTTTGTCCGAGCATTGTTGATGCATTTATAAGATGGCGGTACTTTTTGGAAATCAATTCCGCAGCTTTAAAAAAGATTGAAGCTCTTTCAACCCATGACATTGTCATCCATTCTTCTTTTGCTTTTAAAGAAGATTCTATTGCAAGCTTAACTTCTTTTTCGCCCGCTTTATGATAAGTAGCAAGAACATGTCCGTGTTTATGAGGCATTACTACTTTGCCTGTGTTTCCGGTTCTCACTTCTTTACCGCCGATGATAAGTGGAATTTCTATTTCGCGCGCACTTTGCCGCGTAAGCTCATCTGTCAGTTTTTGTCTTTCGGGACTGCCCGGCAGATAAGTAAGAACGGGTTCGTTCTTCGGGTCTGCCAAATTTACTATTGCATTATTCATTGGTACTCCTTTTTAATTTCCTTTTGTACTAACAGATCCGGAAACCGGAACCGTTCTTTATTTTAATTATATATTAAACAGGATGATGCTTTAAAGCTTACCCATACGGTTTTACCGGGCTGAAGTTCTAATTCCTTTAAGGCATCTTCCGAAATTGCCGCTATTATTTCTATTCCTGCATTTATTGTTACGTCAATGCCAATTCTTGCAGGAGCTATATCAGTAATAAATCCTTTAAAATTGTTTCGGCTGCTGCTTTCAACCTGTTTTGTTGAAAGAGTTATATCTGCAGGGTCAATCATTAAAAATGCTTCCCCTTCATTTTCATTTGTTAATACGAATATTTGAGTTTCATTAACTGTAAACCTTTTTAATGTGCTTCCCGGGATAGATTGAAGTTCTCCTTTGAAAAAATTTTTCACTCCAACGAACCGTGCAATAAATTCAGATTTTGGCCGTTTAAATATTTCCTGCGGAGTATCAATCTGTACAAGTTCCCCATTTTCCATAATCCCGATTTTTGAAGCAAGAGAAAGAGCTTCTTCATAATTGTGTGTTACATGAATTATAGTTATTCCCTGCCTGTTTAAATTTCTTAAAAGCGCTCTCAGTTCATGTGCAGATTGTGTATCAAGCGCTGAAAGAGGTTCATCCAGAAGGAAAATATCGGCTCCAGCTGCAAGGCTTCTTGCAAGTGCAGCGCGCTGAATCTCACCTCCCGAAAGGGTATCCGGTTTCCTATCTAGCAAATCTGCAATGCCTGTTAAGGAAGCTTTTTGCATAACTATGTTTTTAATTTCTTTATTTCGCCTGCTCTTTAAGGGATACGCAATGTTTTCATAAACAGTCAAATGGGGAAAAAGAACCATATCCTGATATACAATGCTGATATTCAAATCCTGAACTTTTTCTTTTGATATATCTTTCCCGCGTAAATAAATTTTACCGCTATCAGGTTTAAGCAGACCAGTAAGAGTTTCAAGAAGAAGACTTTTTCCCACACCTGATAAACCGAGAATTACAAAGTAATCCCCTTTATCAACAGCAAAGTTTATATTCTTCAATTTAAACTTGCCTGCGGTATATGACATATTCTCAACGCGAAGCATTATCACTCTTCTTTATTAGCCTGAGCATTATAAAAATCAACAAACAAACGGTAACAAATATTACTGCTGCGGGAACTGAATATTTTAATCCGTAAGATGTAAACCTTTCAAAAATCAAAACCGGTGCTGTCTGGGGATTGTAAGCAACAATTATTACCGCACCGAATTCACTCATTCCTCTTGCCCACATTAAAATCAATCCGGATAAAATTGATCTCCATGCCATTGGCAGTGAAATTGTAAAAAACACTCTTGCCGGGGATGCGCCTAATGTAAGCGCAATTTTTTCAAGCCTTTCAGGGACTACCGCAAATCCGTCCCGCGCCGCATTAATCAAAAAAGGAATACTTACAAACGACATGGCGACTATTATGCCTGCGGGAGTTCCAATAAATTTTAGCCCGAACATATCGGCAGTTTTGCCAAGCACACCATCCCGTGATACAATGCTAAGCACTGCAATACCCGCGGCAGAATGAGGTATTATTACCGGTAAATCTATAATACCGTTTATTAAACTTTTCAGCTTGAAATTTTTTCTTGCAAGAATGTACGCCAATGGTATCGCAAGAAACGAGAAAAAAAGCGTACCTGCCATGGAAGCCCAAAGGCTTAACCAAACGCTGTCTCTTACATCCTGATCTTTCATTGCATCTGCAATTCCGGGAATGGAAGTATGAAGATACATTCCTGCAATAGGCGCAATAATAAAAAGAAGAAGGATTCCCCCAAGGAATATAAATACAAGATGAAGAAGAGAATATTTTTTTATTATAGAGATCATTTCTTTTTATTTTTATCCGCTTTTTTCAAAGCAAGTTTTCTTAACTCTGCAGGCAGCTTATCATAATTATCGCATACGGCAGGCACTATAGTAGGCTGCCCTTCATCGCGCAATATTTTCAATCCTTTGTTCTTGTCCATTAAATAGAGCAGGAATTTTTTTGCAAGTTCCGGATTCGGGGCATTGGAAGGAATAGTAACTCCGTAAACCATTGAACCGCCGATTTGCCGAACTCTTTCCCCGGGAGTTTTTCCGTTCAGCTCAACATAAACCTGTTTATAGTAGTCTTCCAGATCGGAATTTTTTAAATTAATTTTATCGGGCAGAGTTACATATTTTAATCCATGCTGTTCGGCAAGTGATTTATACAGGAAAGCATAATCAATTTCCCCGGTTTCAAGGAGAGAAAGAAGTTCCACTTCTTTCGGGCGGATATATTCAATATCCTTGCTGAGAACCTGCTCTGCAATCCCTTCTTTCTTATAATATATATCAGCAAGTTTTAAAGTCAGAATAGCACGGTAACCGCATGGGTCTGCATTGGGATCAGCCCTTCCTATTCTGGCTCTTTTATCAAGAATTATACTGTACCAGTTATTCTGGTTTATTTCTTTTGCCCTGTATGACTTTTCGGTATAAACAATTGCCATTTCATTTGTTGCAAATTTTAAATTCCACGATGCATAATCGGGAATGAGAAGCTGATCTATAACAGTGTAATCTGCAGCGGCCAAAATGTCACACTGTTTTTTAAGGTCGGTAATTTTTCTGGCGCATTCCCTGCTGCCTGCAATTTCTTTTAAGACTTCAACGCCCGGATTTTCTTTTTTAAACCCCGCAATAATTTTTTCAAAAGGAACGGAAAGGCTGCCTGCATGAAAAATTATTAACTGATTATTTTTAAACTGTGCAAATGTTGTGCATGTAAAACAAAACAGAACTATTATTGTAATTATGCTAATTTTCTTTAGCTGCATCATCTTTTTCTCCCTCTTTAATTTGATTCAGCTTTACACTTTTCATCTGTTCTTCAATCTGCCTTTGTATGTTTGCATAGAAATTATAAAAATAGTTGTTGTAGCCCTGAACTTCATCATCGGTCGCTTTATCGGCGCCGGCAACATCGAGGTCCATAATCTTGCGGTCTTCAAGGGCGGAATAGATTTCGTACATACTTAACTCAGTAAAATCCTGAGTCAGGAAGAAACCGCCGCTGCTTCCCTTAGTACTTCCTACAATTTCCGCCTTCATAAGAGACGAAAGAATTTGCCTTAATTTTGAAGCATTTACGCCTATTGCTTCTGCAATTTCACTGCTTGTTTTGGCATCCGGAAATACCTTTGCCAGATAACATAACGCTTTTACCGCTGTTGATAGTTTCTGTGAGGATGACATAATTTAAATTAATTGTTACACATAGTATAACAATTTGTAAAGTTTAAAACAAATTTACTTAATCGAGTCTTTAAATAACCTCTTTTCGTTGGGTTTTGCGGATAATCTTTATATATTTTCCGACACTATAAATAAAAAATTATAGACAATCAGGAAAAACGGAGAACATCATGGACGCTCATGCATACCTTAAAGCACGGAAACTTATCAAAGAATTTAATTACAATATTGCACCTCTTGAAAAAGGATATACGGACAAAACCCTCCACATAAATGTGACCGACTGCGCAATTAAAATTAAAGACGTTCCTCCCATTATGAAAGAAAAATTCATTGGAGGAAAAGGATACGGATTAAAATATTTATGGGATGCCACTACTCCCGATACAAAATGGGACGATCCTGAAAATGAAGTCGTTATATCAGGCGGGCCTATATGCGGCATTACCCAATATTCAGGTACCGGTAAATCACTTGTAGTTACTATTTCCCCTCAAACTGATTCTGCCATGGACAGCAACGTTGGCGGATGGTTCGGGCCTTTCTTAAAATTAAGCGGTTTCGATGCAATTGAATTACAGGGGAAATCAGACAAAGAAATAATAATTATTATCGACTCACGCAACGGCGGATATATAAGAATAGAAGAAGCGCCTGCCGATCCTATTGACAGCCATGCACTTGCAGAGGCATTAACAGAAATGTACTGCCCTACTGAAAATGATAAGATGAAAATTGCCGTGGTTTCTTCAGGTACGGCCGCAGATCATTCTTTAATCGGCATGTTGAACTTCAGCTTTTATGATAAACGCAAACAGCGCGTACGTTTGAAACAGGCAGGACGTGGCGGAATCGGTTCCGTTTTCCGTAATAAAAAAATTAAAGCTGTTGTTGCACTTGTTCCTAAAGTTGACCCCGATATGAATAAAGTTGTTGATATGAAGGCAATTATTGAAAGAGGGCAGCGCTTTAACAAAGAGATGAAAGAACTTGATGATAAACAGTGCGAAATGAAAACCAAAGGTACTGCTCACCTGGTAGAAATTATGAATGACTACGACCTTCTTCCTACTCACAACTATAAATATGGAAGCCACAAAGATGCAGGAAGTATCAGCTCTCCAATCTGGAAAGACAGATTTGCTCAGGGCACTCCGGACGGCTGCTGGCTTGGATGCAACATGAGCTGCGCTAAAGGGGTAAATAATTATGTTCTCCGCACCGGGCCATACAAAGATGAAAGTGTTATTGTTGACGGTCCCGAATATGAAAATGCAGGGGGACTTGGTTCCAACTGCGGCATATTTAATCCCGACTATATAATAGAAGCAAACTTCTATTGCGATACTTACGGCATCTGTACAATTACATGGGCAACCTTGCTTGCTTTCGTTATGGAATGCTACGAGAACGGTATATTAAATGAAGAACGCACCGGCGGATTAAAACTTAATTTCGGAAATGCAGATAATGCAATGGAACTGCTGCATCAGCTTGCAAGAGGGGAAGGATTCGGTAAAATTGCAGGACTCGGCATCAGGAAAATGAAGAATTTATTTGCAGCCAATAAATGGGGCGATCCTAAATTCCTGCAGGATATTGGAATGGAAAATAAAGGGCTTGAATATTCCGAGTACGTTTCAAAAGAATCTCTTGCACAGCAGGGGGGATTTGCTCTTACCAACAAAGGCCCGCAGCATGATGAAGCATGGCTTATCTTTATGGATATGGTTAACAATCAGATTCCTACATTTGAAAACAAAGCCGAAGCGCTCCATTACTTCCCTATGTTCAGAACATGGTTCGGACTTGTAGGGCTTTGCAAACTTCCATGGAATGATGTTGAACCGGCAGATAACGCACAGACTTCAGAACCTGCTAAAGTACCTGAACATGTTGATAACTATGTAACTATATATAAGGCTGTTACCGGAAGGGAATTTGACCGGAAAAGATTAATTGAAGACAGCGAAAGAGTATATAATTACCAGAGAATGTTTAATCTGCGCCGCGGTTATGGTACCAGGAAATGGGATGCAGAACCTTATAGAGCGGCAGGCCCTGTTACAGTGGAAGAATATGAATCACGCGCGGAAAGGTATGATAAACAGTTAAAAGAAATCCTTAACTATAATACCGAAGGAAAATCGACCGAAGAAAAAATAAAAGTCCTCCGTACACACCGCGAAAGCCAATACTCAAAATTGCAGGATGCGGTTTATAAGAGAAGAGGATGGGATGATAATGGCGTTCCTAAAATGGAATTCTTAAAATCAATCGGCATGGAACTGCCCGAATTGGTTGACCTCCGCTCTAAGTATGATAAAGGAGAATGGAAGCTGAAATAAAATTATTTCTTAATGAAAAAACCCTCTGGAGACAGAGGGTTTTTTGTTTAAAACACTTTCACGTCGTGTCAGGAGTTCCTCCTGACACGATCCTACAAGTTTATTAAAAGAAATTCGGTATTGAGTAAGAAATTGTAAATTCAAAATGGGTGCCGCTAAGATCTACCGAATCCATATGTTCATTTTCCCAAAGTTTTGAATTCTTATCTTTTGTATAATCATAAGGTCCCCATGAAGATGTAACCGTTGCTTTATCAGGCTTAGAAATGGATCTTATTCCGCCTGAAATACCGACAATAAAATCGGGAGATAAAGCATATTGAATGCCGCCGGAAAAACCAAAACCGGTACCGCTTATCTCTACGCTTTGAGAAGACTGGCTGCTATAGGTGCTTGTAAAAGTCAATCCTGTGCCTCCATACTCACCCTGAAGCATTAAAGCAAAAGGCCCAAGCCAGAATTTCTTTTGTAAAAAGAAGAAAAAATCCGTGGTTTTTAATTTACCGCTTGCATCAGAAGAGTTACTGTTGTTAACAACGTTTACTGAAGCAGAGCCCCATCCGGCTTCAACTCCCACAAATAGTTGCGGTATTTTAATCAACCATCCTAAATTATATTTAATATTCCCTTTAATAGAAAATATTTTTGTCAAATCTTCTGTAAAAGGGATATACAAGAAGTTACCGAATTCTTTTGGCATCGTTAATGATTTTTGGGATGCTCCTAATTCTATATCGAACAATTGATCGTGAGGAACAATAATTTGCCCGGCTTCAAAACTCCCTTTTGTAACTTTTAGTTTGCTTAATGATGCAGATGAGCTGATATTGTTTGCAATTTCATATACGCGTCCAAAACCAACATATTTAAGTTCAGGCTTCCCTTCTTTATTTAATTCCCAATCATAAACAACAAGCTCCTGATCATAATGCAGGTTTTCTTTTTTGCCGAGATTAAAGCCATAACCGTCGGATACATCCTTAATCATACCCTGTGCTTTTATCCGGCTATTGCCTGCAAAAGCAATCGTTATATTTTTTACAAACTTTCTTCCAGCCCTGATTTCTGAATCCTTAATTAATTCCTGCTGCGTTTCATCATTATAATCAGCAAATAATTTTGCATTACTATCATCGGGATTAAAATAAGTAACTTTTTCTGTCCCGTCAGTTTTTACAAAATTAGTAAGGATGATTTCATCTACCGAAGGCATATTAGTTGCCTGATCCCATGTCTTAACCATTGAAGCATCCAATTTGAACCAGCAATAGTAGCCTGTAGAAATTCCATCATTAAGTTTCTTTTCCGTAGAAATGATTATAGGCATTAAAATGTATGTATTATCCAACTTAACAGTCAGTTCGGCAATTGACGGCTTTGTAACAACAGAACCGGAAGAACCGGTTGTTCTATTTACTCTTGCTGAAACAGAATCCTGATTACATGCTGAAGCAACAACTTCGTTTAATATTTTTGAATCTCTTAGTAACTTTTCCAAAACAGGCAGATAGTCTTTCTCTAAACCATTTTTCAGATTGATTATTGATTTACTGAATAATAGCTGTGCCTCATTTAGCGCATTAGCTGATACGAAATCAATATCTATTATATTATCGCTTTTAATGCTTCTTGATGCTTCCATCAAATCGGGAGATAAATCCTTATTTGCTGTTAAATTTAAAGGCACAATCGTAATATTTTTTCGCATAAAAATTGACAGGCTTCTTTTTGCCGCTCCGGTATTTTGCCCAAATAAATTAACTGAAATGAAAATTAAAATCACAATGGAGATGTTTCTTGCTTTCATGATTCACCTGCATATTATTATGTATGGTCGATTAACAGTTTATTAAAAACCCTGCTTTTATTTTTTAAAAGATATTTACATAAAAAATTCTTATGAATAGAAATTGTAAATATTCCCGCTTCTGAAACTTAAATAATCATGTTATAACATTCAATTCTATTTTTCGTAAATATTGCGGTTTATCAAAATGCTTTCATGTCGCGGACAAAAATCCTAACGCGACGGAATTCCCCTGTTATTTATGTTAACAATAATTGCTTTATCATGGAGCAGTTATCTTTTAAATTTTAATCAAAATATGGCAATCGCTAATGAGTAAAATATTCTTATTTTTGCATTGTATAATTAAGTATACATTCATAACTTAACGGAAATAATTAACCCGGTATTTATCACTTAACAAAAGAGGGTCTATGTTTAAAGGTCACCCAAAAGGATTGTATGTTGCGTTTTTCACCAATATGGGGGAAAGATTCGGATTTTATACAATGATAGCCATATTGGCAATGTTTCTTCAGGCAAAATTTAACCTTGGCACTTCAACCACAGGATGGATCTACAGTATTTTCATGAATTCTATCTATGCTCTTGCGCTTGCAGGAGGATTTATTGCCGATAGGACCCAGAATTACAAAAAAGTAATTTTGATAGGCATTATAATCATGTTTGTAGGATATATCTTACTGGCAATACCAGGAATGAGTTTACTCTTTGCACTTTTCGGATTATTAATTATTGCATTCGGCAACGGCCTTTTTAAAGGGAATTTACAGGCTCTTGTAGGCCAGTTATATGACGCCCCCGAATATTCAAAATTGCGCGATAGTGCATTCAGCGTATTTTATATGGGTATAAACATAGGCGCTTTTTTTGCACCAAGTGCTGCAAGCGGAATCAGATCATGGTATCTTGGCTTGAGCGGATTTAGATATGATGCTGACTTGCCGGGCCTTTGCAACCAGATGTTAAGCGGTACTTTAAAAGATACTTCTGTATTGCAAAACCTTGCAAACAGCGCTTCTACTGCTCCTGTTACCGACCTGCATACTTTTGCTCAATCATATATAAATGTTTTCAGCACCGGATATAATTACGCATTCGGTATTGCTGCAACTGCAATGCTTATTTCCCTTGCAATTTATTTAATATTCAAAAAATATTTGCCCGATAGAAAAACAATGATTGCAAAGGATTCTAAAATTCTTGAAATGCCTAAAGAAGAAGAAAAGAAGAGAATGACTGCATTATTCCTCATCTTCTTCGTTGTAATCTTTTTCTGGATGTCTTTCCAGCAGAGCGGTTTAACATTAACCTGGTTTGCACGTGATTATACGGTTAAACATGTAGGGCACATTACCAATATTGCATTTAATCTTTTCTCGCTGCTTGGTGTAATTGCGGCAGTTTACGGATTTGTATTCCTTGTAAAAAAATCTTCAACGGTAAGACACCGTATTATAGGTGCGGTACTTTTCGCAGTAGGCGCATTCGTTGCATATTATCTATATAAGGGCTTCCCAAGAGTTAATCCAATTGAGCCTGAAATCTTCCAGCAGTTCAATCCGATTTTTATTGTTGTATTAACTCCTGTTGTTGTGGGATTTTTTACCTTCCTCCGCAAAAGGAATATGGAGCCTTCCACACCTAGGAAAATTGCCTACGGTATGCTTTTAGCTGCATTTGCATATTTTGTTCTTGCATTCGGATCTTTCGGACTTATATCACCGTCTGTACTCAATGGCGCTCCTTCACCTGAAAGAGTTTCATCATTGTGGTTAATTAATACTTATCTGTTCCTTACATTCGGGGAATTATTTCTAAGCCCTATGGGTATTTCATTTGTATCAAAAGTTGCTCCTCCAAGATTCCAGGGACTTATGCAGGGCGGCTGGTTTGCTGCTACTGCAATTGGAAACCAATTATTATTTGTCGGTAGTTTAATCTGGAGCAGTTTTAATGTATGGCATGTATGGGCATTATTCGTAGTATGCTGTATTCTTTCCGCAGCATTTGTACTTTCAATTATTAAGCGGCTTGAAGCTGTAGCATAAATTAAAGATTTAATTAAAAACCTTAAGCCGGGTAGTATTTTCTATCCGGCTTTTTTATTTTAATCTGTTAAATTCATTTAATCCGTTTAAAATATTATTCTTATTTTTATTTCATTAATTATGAAAACAAAAGAGGTTTTATGTTAAAAGGGCATCCAAAAGGACTTATTGTGGCTTCTCTTGCTAATATGGGAGAACGTTTCGGTTATTATACTATGATTGCCATTTTCTTATTATTTCTTCAGGCTAAATATGGGCTGGATTCTACAGCCGCCACACAAATATTCGGGATTTTTCTTGCAGCAGTCTATTTTATGCCTTTGTTCGGAGGCATTATAGCAGACAGGCTTCTCGGATACGGTAAAACAGTAAGTATCGGTTTAATTATTATGTTTTTAGGTTATGTAATACTTGCCATACCAACTTCACGCAATTCAGGGTTATGGACTATTATTGCAGCTCTAACCGTTATTTCCCTCGGAACCGGATTATTCAAAGGCAATTTGCAGGCTCTTGTGGGCAACATGTATGATGACCCCAGGTACAGCGGTAACAGGGATGTTGCATTTAATATTTTTTATATGTGCATCAATGTTGGAGCAATGTTCGCACCAACAGCGGCAGAAGCTGTTTCAAATTTTATGCTTCAAAAATCCGGATTCTTTTATAATGCATCTATTCCTGCATTAGCACACAAATATTTAAATGGGGATATGTCCGTTGCAACTCAGTTAAGCGGACTGGCTCAGGCGCAGCATGCAGACCCTTCAAACCTTGCCGGTTTCTGCGATAATTACATTACAGCACTCAGCGGTGCATATCATTGGGCTTTTGCAGTTGCGTGCATAAGCTTAATTGTATCGATGGCAATTTTCTGGGGTTTCAGAAAATATTATAAAGGCGCTGATATGTCGGAAAAAGAAAAAGCAAAAAGTGCCGATTACAAAAATACCGTTGTTGAATTAACCCCCGAACAAACACGTCAGCGCATGATTGCCCTCGGTTTGGTTTTCTTTGTTGTTATATTCTTCTGGATGTCATTTCATCAGAACGGCGCGGCAATGACTATGTTTGCCCGCGATTACACGGTTGATAAAGTAAGCAAGTTTACTAACATCTGGTTCGATTTATTCGCATTGCTTTCTGTTTTCTTTGCCGCAGTAGGCGTTTATTTTATGATAAAAAAGTCAAGCAATACAAAAACCCGTTTATTCGGTTTGGCAGGATTGATTGTTTTTGCTTTAATAGCATATTACAGAATCAGCTTCTATTCTGATGTTAATCCTGTTACACCGCAGAAATTTCAACAATTCAATCCGTTTTTTATTGTTTCATTAACTCCAATTATTGTGGGTTTATTCAGCTGGTTAAAAACAAAAGGTATAGAGCCTTCTGCACCAAGAAAGATTGGAATGGGCATGGTTATTACATGTGTCGGTTTTACAATACTTGCCTTAGGTTCACTCAGCTTAATAGGCCTAAGCCCTAAAGAAATTCATGAAGTACGCGCTCCGGTTGATAGTTTAATTTCCCCTTACTGGCTTATAAGTACTTATTTTATTCTTACAATTGCGGAATTATTTTTAAGTCCAATGGGCATATCATTTGTATCCCGTGTTGCTCCTCCCAAATATAAGGGATTTATGATGGGAGGCTGGTTCGCGGCAACTGCAATAGGAAATTATGGTGTTGCATTGGTAGCAATGACATGGAAACACCTGCCTCTCTGGCTGTTCTGGATGATTCTTGTTACCGGATGTATGCTTTCTGCAATTTTCATTTTCAGTTTAATGAAACGATTGGAAGCAGCAACAAAACAATAAAGCATTTTATTATATATAAAAAAGCCGGATAGAATAATCTAACCGGCTTTTTTATTTTATATATGATATTTCTTTCATCCCCCGCTTATCATGTGGATTACATCCACCTTATCATGTTCTTTAAAAAAAGCTTTCTGATAATTATCCCTTTTAATAAGCTCGCCATTAATTTTTACGACAAGATTTTTAAATGAAAATTTCTGCAATTCAAATAGTTCGCTTATTGATAAGCTCTCTTTTTCCGTATTAAGAATTTCTTCTCTATTGTTTAAGGTTATTTTCATACCACTTATTTTCTCCTAATAAAATTTCAAGCACTACATTAGCCATCATGTTAGATACCGTACAAACACGGGGTGCCATAACAGGATTATCGGGACCGGCTTCATTAACTCCATCCCCTACAATATATAAATTACCGAACCGGTTTACTTTAATTAATTCATTTTGCCCCCAGCCGGCCATACCAATTCCGCACACAAGCGGTTTATCGGGGAATACCGACTGCACCGTTTCAATAATCATTTCTTTCATTTCTGCTTTATCGAATGCCTCTACAATAACATCGCAATCTTTGTATAAGGCAGCTACATCTCCCGGAAAAAGTTTTAACACATGGGCTTCAACATTCAATGCGGGATTTATTCTTAAAATGTTTTCTGTAAGAGCTTCGGACTTATACATTCCAATCTGATCATAGAAAAAATATTGCCTGTTAAGGTTGCTCTCTTCAATCCTATCAAAATCAGCAATGATAAGTTTACCTATTCCCACCCTTGCAAGGGACACTGCCGAATTAGAGCCTAAACCGCCGCACCCTGCTATGCCTACAGTTTTATACTTTAATATTCCCTTTATTTGCTCAAATGTCATTAATATATTTTATCAGTCTGATTAAATATAATGAAAAATTTCAATCCCATGCAAATATACAATTTTGATTTAAATATCCTTTTTATAGTTTTCAGTATATACTATATATAATTATGGCACGAAAAGAGAAATATAATCCAAAAGATTTTTTAAAACCCGACGTAATGTTAAATCTCTACGCGCAGGGTGCTTTCCCAATGGTGGAAGATGACAATGAAATCAATTGGTATATGCCGCAGATTAGAACTGTTATACTACCGGAGGAGTTTAACATTCCCCGCTCTCTTAAGAAATTCATTTCTACTTCAAGTTTTGAATTTAAATATGATTTTGATTCCCTTAAGGTTATCCGGAATTGTGCCGACAGGGAAAAGACCTGGATTTCGGAAGAACTTATCTCTGCTTACAGAAATTTAATTGATCTTGGTTTCCTCCATTCTGTTGAAACATATCAGGATGGCAAATTAGTAGGCGGCCTCTATGGAATTGCATTCAGAGGTGCATTTTTCGGAGAATCAATGTTTTCCGGTGTATCGCAAGCTTCAAAATGTGCTCTTGTAAAACTTGTTGAGAGGCTAAGAGAGAGAAATTTTGTAATTCTGGATGTCCAATATCAGACAGAACACCTTAAAATGTTTGGTGCAAAAGAGATTTCCTTTGCCGATTTTAGTCAATTATTGCAAAAAGCCTATAAAAATAATGTTAAGTTTTAAAATTTAGATGATTTTATAAAAAGCCTTACTAAAAATTTTTATATATTTAAAATGTAAAACTGAGTTAGTTGACATGAAAAAATTTGTATTCTTGGCTTTTTTACTATTTGCAACTATTCAATCTACCGCTCAGTCGGTAGGCGGCAGTGTAATGCTCGGATTTCCACAGGGAGAATTTAAACAGAAAGTGGATAATATTGGCTACGGCATTCAGCTTCAAGGCACATTAACTGCCCCCACCCAGCAAAATCCTATTGCTTTCGGTTTGGATTTGGGATATTTAGTATATGGAAACGAAACCTACTACCGTCCTGATATTGATGCCAATATTAATCGTACGAATAACATTTTGACTTTTCATTTTCTTTTACAGCTTAGTCCATTTTCCGGGAATATACGCCCATATATTGAAACAATTTTCGGCGGTGCTTATTTGTTCACCACTACAAAGATTGAAAGCCAATATTCGGGCGACGATTATTTTCAAACCACCAACTTCGATTCTTTTGCATGGAATTACGGTGCAGGCGCCGGATTGCTAATCAAAATTAATGAAGACATAGGAGGAATAAGCGGTTTATTCCTGGACATTAAAGCCAGATTTCTTTATGGCACTGAAACTGAATATTTACAGGAAGGTTCTATTACATTTCATAATGGAACGACATTCTACAACGTTAATAAATCGAAAACTGATTTGTTTTCAATTCATGTAGGCGTTGTAGCTTATTTTTAGAATTATATGTTTAATTTATTAAGAGGTTCAAAAAATGATTGACAAAATTCAAAGCTATTTAGGGAAAGATGCAGACAACTTATTAAACCATAAAGCCAAATTTCCCAAAGAACAATTAAATTTACCTGGTCCTGATTTTGTGGACAGAATATTTGCCCAAAGCGACCGTAATAATAATGTATTAAAAAATTTAGAGTGGTTATACCAGACTGGCCGCCTTGCAGGATCCGGATATTTATCAATTCTTCCTGTCGATCAGGGTATTGAACACTCAGCAGGCGCTTCATTTGCAAAAAACCCTCTTTATTTTGATCCCGAAAATATTGTTAAACTTGCTATTGAAGGGGGCTGCAATGCAGTTGCTTCTACACTCGGCGTTCTTGGAATGACAGCAAGAAAATATGCACCTAAAATTCCATTCATTGTAAAAATAAATCACAATGAATTGTTAACCTATCCGAATAAATTCGATCAGATTATGTTCGCAGGTGTTGAACAGGCTTATGATATGGGTGCCGCTGCTGTCGGTGCTACAATTTATTTCGGCTCGGAAGAAAGCACAAGGCAGATTATTGAAGTCAGTGAAGCATTTAAATATGCTCACGAACTCGGCCTTGCTACAATTTTATGGTGCTATCTTAGAAATCCTAAATTTAAATCCGATAAAGATTATCATGTTTCAGCCGATTTAACCGGACAGGCAAACCATCTTGGCGTAACAATTGAAGCCGATATTATCAAACAGAAAATGCCCGAAAATAACGGCGGCTATACTGCTTTAAATATGGGTAATTCTTCTTACGGTAAAATTGACAAACGTATGTACACCGATCTTTGCACAGACCACCCAATTGATTTAACACGTTATCAGGTAATTAACAATTACATGGGGCGTGCGGGGTTAATTAACAGCGGCGGCGCTTCAGGCGAAAATGATTTTGCAGAAGCTGCCCGTACTGCAGTTATTAACAAGCGTGCAGGCGGTATGGGTTTAATTTCGGGACGTAAAGCTTTCCAGCGTCCGATGGATGAAGGCGTTAAATTGCTTAACGTTATTCAGGATGTTTACCTCTGTAAAGATGTTACTATCGCTTAAAATATTGATTTAATTCTATCCTTTAACTCCGCCTTAAATAATTAAGGCGGAGTTTGTGTTGCTTTAATTTATGTTGATTAATTTAAGGATCAATTTAGATGGCACTTGAAAGATCGGAATTATTTTACGAAAACAAATACCTTGCAAAAAACGATCCCTGGGATTACGCAAAAAAAGCCGTAGAAATCCTTAAGTACGAAGCCATTATTAAAATCATTACCGGCCTGAAAAAAGAAAAAGCATATAACAGAGTGCTGGAAGTAGGCTGCAGCAAAGGGCAGTTTTCTATTATGCTAAACAATTATGCCGCCGAAATTTACGCAATAGACATTTCCGAAACTGCAGTTCAAAAAGCTCAGCTGGCATGCAGCAGCTATTTAGAAGAAGGAGGCTCTAAATATTTCTTTGAAAAAGGAAATGCATCTTCCCTTTCATACCGGGATAATTTTTTTGACCTTATACTTTTAAGCGACGGCATTAATGAATGGTTTAACTCGGACGAAGATAAAATTAAAACTCTAAATGAAACATGGCGCGTTCTTAAACCGGGCGGTTTTGCAGTTATCAGCGATTATCAATCCCATAGAAATTTTGAGAACTACTTAAATACCATTAAAGCTTGTAAACTGAAAATTGCGGAAGTCCATTATCTGTATGACCGGTTTTGTTATCAGTTTAACAGCTGGTTTAAACTCTTTGATAATACTGTTATTGCCGATTTTATTTACAGGAACATAACTCTTGCAAAATTTCTGGAGACAATTTCCAAATTATTCGGAAAGAAAGGGGCAAAGCATTTGATTGTTATAGGAGTAAAGGAGTAATTTACTTTTTTATATTCTTTCTACTTTAAATATAACCGGCCGTATACCATTCGATTTATCATTACAGTCTAATATCTACTTTTTATCCGACAAAGATTTTTCGTAAAGTGTTTTGTATTGTTTTATCGATTCAACAATTGCCCTTGCAATATCATTCTGCCCTTTTACGGATTTAAGATATTTTTCATCCTGGGTATTTGAAAGAAATCCCGATTCGATTAATATACTTGGCATTGAAGCGCCTACAAGCACATAAAATCCTGCCTGTTTAATTCCGCGCGAAGGTAGTTCTGTCTTTTTTTGCCATGTCTCATTTAATATATCTGAAAAACTTTCAGAAAAACGCATAAATGCAGAATGTGCCATACTTACAAATATGAAATTTTCATCGGTAAGTTTTTTGTACCTTTCCGGATTCTCTTCATATTTAATTACACTGTTCTCAAATTCGGCAATTTCAATTGCATCCTGTGTTTTGCCAAGGCGGAGAAGGTAAGCTTCAAATCCTCTTGATTCACTCGGCTTTTTGGGCATTGAATTGCAATGAATGGATACGAATAATTTTCCCCCATTCTCATTTGCAATTTTACCCCGTTTGTATAATTCTACAAATGTATCATTGGAGCGGGTAAAAACAACTTTAATTTGTGGAAGTTCTTTTTTAATGAGCGCACCGACTTTTAATGCAATTGCAAGATTTATTTCTTTTTCTTTTGTGCCTTTAACGCCTATTGCCCCGGCATCTTTGCCGCCATGGCCGGCATCTAAAACTATTGCATCAAGAGCCCATTTGCTTTTTAAATCATTAAGATTGTTTTTTGCCGACGTGTTAAATAATTTATTGTGGACTGCAATAAGTATATCTTCGGTATCATAATCGTAAGAAACTTCATAGGAAGAGAAGCCTTCACCTAATTCAAACTCAAGCTGATCATTTTTTGCAGAAACATGCCTGAATGCCGCACTTTTAACAAGTCCTGCTTCTTTTACTTTTTGCACAATTCCTGGGGCAATAGATAGATTATTAAGAAACAGGAAAAGCTTATTTTCGTAAACAGAATTGCGCGGAAGAGTTAATTTGTGGGAGGAAACCAATCTTATTAATGTACCGTTCGATTTTTCTTCTACCTGAATAGCGGTAATATCATATTTTGAATTGGTATTCTTAGGTTCCTCCGTTACATTTATCGGCTGGGATTGAGGCTGAATCTGCTGCTGCTGTTGAAATTCAGTTTTGGAAGGAGCATTCCCTTTGATCTGCATTCGCTTCCCTGCTTCATCAAATATAACTTCTCTTTTGGAAGCCTGGGAAAATATTTTCGCAGTGTATAATGCAGACACATAGATTTCATCATTTATTAAAAGCGCCGAAACAGGAAGCTGAAATACTTTTTCTTTTGCTGAGGCAGGGGTAAAAACTACAAATTGATTTTTGCCTGTAATCTTAAGTTTGCCGTCCTGAAATTTAATTTCTACTTTTCCCGCATCACTATTTGTGTAGATGGAAGCATTAAACAACTTTGCATAATCGGAAGCGGCAAGGAATGAAATATTGTTTTTTACAAGGCATTGAATTTTTTCGGTTTTTCCATTTGCCGTAACTGTTATTTGTGTCCCCTGCTGAGAAAATAAATTAACAATAAGAATAAATGACAAGATAACAGTATACTTTAATTTCATATTTTCAACCAATGAATGGTATAAAAAATCCGCTGCGCTTTTTATATGCGGTATATTCTTCCCCAAAATATTTAGCAAGAAGTTTATCTTCAAATCTTGCCCTTAATATGAAGAGAACAAGTTCCAACAGGATTACGGCGGGGATTACAAGATAATTCATCAATGCAATTCCTGCGCCTAAATCACTTAATACCTGGCTTATATACTGCGGATGCCGGATAAAGCGGTATATCCCTTTTGTTACCAGTTCGTGATTTTTTAAAATTAAAATATCCTGCGAATAAAACTCCTTCAAAGATTTATATGAGAACACCTGAAGCCATGCAAAAAAGATAAAAGCAATTAAACCGCCAATCCTAAAATTTATATACTTCTGCTGTAATGATTCATTCAATGAGCCTATGCCGAAAATGCCCAGAACAACAAGCACAAAAATCAATGCTGAAACTGCCGAAGGGAGGCTTTGCAGGTATATCTTTGGTTTATCCACCACTTTAATCAGTGATGTCTTAAGCCCTTTCTTTGCTCCCTGAAAATTAGCACCGATAGACACGATTAGAGCCATTCCAACCAGAATATTTATTATATCCATAAAATCACTTAAAATCTTTTCTTAAATATAAGATATTCGGGATAAATTTTGTATCCGGTAATCATCATTTCTTTAGAATATCTTTCAATGCATCTTCTACATTGGTAAATTTATATTCATAACCGGATTCGTTAGTCCTTACGGGAATAACGTTCACATCACTTAACAGATAGCCCGCCCCTTCACCATATAGAAATTTTAATGCAAATGCAGGCACATGAAAAAATGACGGACGCTTCATTACTCGGCCAAGAGATGCTGCAAATTCTTTCATCGTAATTGATACGGGGGCTACAGCATTATATGATCCGTGCATACTCTTGTTATCAAGCGCATAGAGATATAGCCCTACAATGTCATCAATATGAACCCATGGGAAAAATTGCTTTCCGGTTCCAAGCGGCCCCCCGATAAAAAACTTGAATGGGGTTAACATTTTTGCAAGCGCACCTTCCTTTTTATCGAGTACTATTCCCGTTCTTATTTTTACGCATCTCACACCTGCCTTTTCAAGAGGAAGAGATGCATTTTCCCAATCTTTTGTAACATTCGCCAAAAAATCATTTCCGTGAAGAGTATTTTCATCTGCCGGTATGTCACTTTTCACTCCGTAATAACCAACTGCTGAAGCGCATACAAATACTGAAGGTTTCGGCCTCGAGTGCATAATTGATTCCGCAAGCATAATTGTAGAGGTTACCCTGCTTGAATAAATTTTATTTTTATGTTCTTCATTCCATCTACCTGAAAAAATATTTTCCCCTGCAAGATGAATTACGGCATCCGCTTCCTTAAGTTTTTCGGCAAGGCCCATAGGCATACCTTTATAATTCCATTCAATAAAATCTACTCCTGCCTTAATCCTCTTAACTGCCTTTTGTGCATTACGGGTGATTACAGAAACAGAATCTCCCCGTTCAATTAATTTGCTAATTATTCTTTTACCAATTAGTCCGGTAGCACCGCTAATTATAACTTTCAACGGCATACTATTTCCTTTTTTATGTAAAATACAATTTTATATGCTTTAATGCATTATATTTTATCATTAAATTGCAACAAAATAGCAGTTTAGATAGTCTAAAAGCCGTAATTCAGAGAGGGAAAATGAGGAAAGTCATACTTATTCTATTCGTATTAACATTTAGTATAAGCGCCCAGCAGGTAACATTAATGGGCATAGTCCAAAATAAGCAGTTAAATGAACCGCTGCCATTTGCAAGTATTAGGATAATCGGCACTACAAAGGGAATTACTTCCAATGCCGAAGGAAAATATGAATTTAAGCTTGATCCCGGCTATTATAAACTTGTTGCAAGTTATATCGGCTATGCTTCCGATACGCTTAAAATTAATCTCAAAAAAAACAGCACCTATAATTTTAAACTTGAAAATAAGCCTGTTAACCTTGCCGAAATTACGGTTCTCCCCGAAGACAACCCCGCAAATGAAGTTATAAGGCGTGCAATTATTGTAAAGCATGACAGGGAAAAGTATCTGAACGATTATTCCTTTAAGGCTTATACCAAAGGAATTGTTAAAACAACTAAAGATTTTTCTGTAAAAAACCGCAAAGCCGATTTTTCTTTGGGCAAAGATACCGCTGATTTGAAAATTACCGGCATTATTGAAAATGAAAGCAGGGGTTATTTTAAAAAACCGAAATATTATAAGGATGAAATAACAGCAAGGAAGCAATCGGCTAATACTTCATCTCAGATAAATATCTTTACCGGCGGAAGGATAATTCAAAATTTTTATACTGATGATATTCAATTCATGGGAAGGCCTTTGCCAAGCCCTATTTCAGACGAAGCACTTGATTACTATTATTTCCACATCACGGATACTTTATCCATAGATAAGATTAATGTATTTAAAATTCATTTTTCCCCGGCAAAAGATTACAACCCCGGTTTTGAGGGGGATATTTACATTGCAGATGAAATTTTTGCTATGGTTAAAATTGATGTCGCACTGAATAAAGCTGCAAACTTCGGGGGCATTCTGCAGCATTCAAGAATAATACAGCAATTTTATGCTTACGATAACGATATTTACATGCCTGTAGATTATAGAATTTCCGTTGACGGCAACGTTCTCGGCCTTGCTAAATTCGCTTTTGAGTTAAATTCTATTTTCTATGACTATGAAATTAATAAAAACATTCCGGATGATTTCTTCGGCATGGCCATTGTTAAAGTTTTACCCGGTGCGGATAAAAAAGATTCCACCTATTGGAAAAGCATTCAATCAATACCCACTACGCTTGATGAATCAAAAGCATATAAGAGAATTGACAGCGTTGAAGCTGTTCCTGCCACTTTCGGGGACCGTTTTTCAATTTTAGGTTCAACTATTCAACTGGATGATAATTTTACTATAACCGGCCCAATGGGGCTGTATGATTTTAATAAGGTTGAAGGGCACTCGTTAAAATTCAATATTTCCGAAATGGATCTGCTTGATAAGAGGCTTAACAGCAACCTGAATTTCCGGTATGGTTTTAATGACTTGAAATTCAAAACCGATTTTAGTGCCGCATACTTTCTTGGTGATTACCGAAACCATTCAATTTCTGTCTCTGCATTTAACAAGCTTTCTACATTATTCTCCGAATCAGACAGGTACAGTGATCTTACTTCCACGATAGTAAACCTTTTGCTAAAGGAAGATTTCCTTGATTACTATTATTCAAAAGGTTTTAGAATTTCATTTAATACCGAACCGCTGCCTATATTACGGTTAGGCATCGGCTTTTCAAACCGTACGGATAATACTGCTATTAATAATACTGATTTTTCTATTTTCCGGAGCAGTAAAAGTTATAAACCGAACCTTCCGATATATGACACACGTATAAATGCCCTTACATTTACTTTTGCTTTTGATAAACGCAATTTCATTGAAGACAGTTATTACAGAATGAGAATGGGGGATAGTAATTTTAATATTTTCCTTAACGGCAGGGCATTCATAAGCAAGCAATCATTCTTAGGCAGCAGTGACGATTTTCAAATTTATGAATTGAACCTTAGCGGTAATTTACGAACTTTTAAAACCGCCTTCCTTTCTTATTCCATAAAAGGATTAATTTCAAATAATGCAGTTCCTTTTCAATATATGTATAATCTTACCGGTAATTTAAACAGCATATCGAAAGATAATTCATTCAGGACAATCCGCCTGAACGAATCCTTCGGCGACCGCGCAGTAGTTGTTCATTTAACACAGAACTTCGGGGATGAATTTTTCAGGATGCTCAATTTCCCGATACTTAAAGAATGGCAGCTTCTATTTTCTATTTACACGAATATAGGCTACATTGATTTAACAGATAACAGCAAGGTACCCGCAGGTATTAAAAATTCTATTTTTACTACTCCTCTTGTTGAAGCGGGTTTTAGCATCGGCCAGCTTCTTTCACCTCTTAAACTTGAATTTACCTGGCGGTTAACAAACCGTACAGATAATAATTTTGCAATTACACTTAACTCGGCATTGTTTTAATAATAAAGGGGGCATAGCCCCCTTTATCTTTCTATATATATTTATATTTAAAAACTAATCGTCATTTTCAGATTGCAGTAATTTGTTATTTGTGTTGCATCTGCAGTTACATTATGTTCCTGCATAAAGTAATATGCAAAGTCAAAGAAAATATCGCGCCATGGTTCATATCTGAAAACCGCAGTAAGATAATCATAATTGTAACGGATGCCGTCAAGAAATGCGGTATGCAGATCATCAACACCGAATAGATACGGCACCAAAAAACTGCCCCCTACATTTTTAATTAATGTTCCATCGGAAGCAACAATATTTTTTCCGCTTCTTTGATACCTATACTCAAGCGTTGCTCTTGCTTTGCTTGAAATATTATAAGCCAGCCTTAACATTATTTCATCTGAATTAGGGCCAATCGGGTTGCCTAAAATAACACCGAATGATGTAAAAGTATTCTTAGGATTAACATGGGAATAAACGTAAGGCCTTATCTTTGTATATTCGCATGTTAATGATAAATCGCTTATTTGAAACGGTTCATACCATTGGAAGCCGATCTGATATGCGGTCTTGTTTGTAGATAATTGCAGATCCTGTAAGTTGGAAAGAATATCTTCATCAAGGAAAAATGTTCCCTGAAATTCAAAATTCTTAAAACAGCTTGTCTGCAAGTTCAAAAAGAGAGTACCGTTATCCCTATCCTGTATGGACATTTCCGCAAACTTATAAAAGAGGAGAGGGTTAACATAAGTCCAATCAAGCCCGCGCCCCGAATAGATCATAGATTCACCGATGTTAAAATCAAATAATTTTGGAATTGAGACACCTAATTTATTTGATGCAACATATTTTGTATAATTAGAATCTCTTGCAATACTGTAATTGCCTACTGTTGATGCATGAATTGAAGAGAAGTTAAATATTCCGTAACGGAAGTCCACACGAAAGAAATCCATATTAGGGGCCAAGCCCGAAATTGAGAGGCTTTCGCTATACCCATATCCTAAAATAATTTTCTCTCTTCCAATTTCAAGATCAATGTGCATTTTGTCGGTAGGGTTAACTTCGTAACGCAGGTACCCTTCCACAAAATCGTAGTTGGAAACATTTTCAATGTTTTCAATAAATTTAAAATTTTGGTTTAAGCGGGGATCCACTATTGCTGCTAAATCCCTTGACCCGAAAACACCTCCTTTAGAAAAAGAAAAGCTATATCCGATATTGTCTAAAATTGTCCCGTGAAAGCGAAACCCTAAATCCATCAGCTGAGCACTTGATTTTGAGTCTCTTATTGATTGCGCAATGTTAGCATGACCGGTCAGTTCACTAAAGAAAGTAAATTTATCATCTATGGAATAGTACAAGTATTTGTTTTTCTGAGAAAAAAGATCTCCAATACCTTCAGATAAAGATGTATTTCCTCCCAGCATCATTGAAGTGTTTTCATCGGTATAATTTTCCAAATAGTATTTTTGTTTATATTTATCGAGATTTTCCTGTTCAGTAAGGCTTAACTTGTCCCTGTTTTCATCTATCTTCTGCAGAAAACTTTTCACTTCGCTGAATGACATGTTCGGTACATCATCGTGAATGCTGCCTATTATACCTTTAACTTTCATTTCCTTAAGAAATTTATAAACGTCATCGCTAAGATTTACATTTTCTGCCTGGGCAAATATTGAAGAGGCTGTTAATGTTAAGAAAACCGCAATAACAACAAAATATTTTTTCATTTCATCTCTCCCGTAATATGTACGGATATTTCATAAACAAAACTTATGTACGTTAATTTAATAAATAATTGACATTTCGCATTTACCGCAATCAAATATTAATTCATATTTCCTGCTGCGGTCAACCAGATAAAACGGTTCTTTATATTCACTACGCAGGTTATTTTCAAGAGGACAGATATCCAGCTCGTTCTTTATACAATATTTGCAGGTCATTATCACTTTATCCGCAAAATTATTCTGAAGCTCTATCCCTTTTTCTATATTTCGGGCGCCCATATGTGAATAAAACTCCGCAGCTTTTTTATTAGTTACATTGTATCTGTAATCAAGGCTGTCACCAACTGAGGGTTTGGCATTACCGGCATCTATTCTTGTTTCCTTAGGCCTGTTTTTTATCCTTTCTTTTTCTAATTTATCAATCAGTTTTCTCCGCATAAAGTTTATTTTACCGAACGAAAAGAAATAAGGCTTTTCAAATTTTATGTCAATCTTCTTTATGTTAAAAATCGTATTACCTGTTTTATAAATGTTCTTTTCCAGGTTATAGTCTGCTGCCTCGGGATTATTTGCCGCTGTTTTTTCTGTTGTCCACTCAAATTCAACTTCATTGTTATCATCATCGTGGGCTTTAACCATAATGGCACTATCTGTTTCATATAAATATATTGTACAGCCTATTTTCCGTTCTGCATATTTACCCGAAAGGAGATTTTCAAATGAATGGTCATTGTTCCTGTAAATTTCGGTTGCCTTGGGAATATTTTTCATTTCATTGGGATAAATTTTATTCCTATCAACTTTATTAACGCTGAATCCTTCAAGATCATTCTTTTCATTGAAATAGCAGAGCCCGTCCCCATTATTCAAAATGTCGTTTGTTTTGATTTCATAATGATCATTGAAAACATTTGTAACGGTTCCAACTAATTTACCAAGCGATTTAGGAGTATTATATGAAGCCAGCGATTTGTTCTTTCCTGAAACAAAATAATCAGTAAATCCTCTATTAAACGAACGGTCAACATCCGGAGTAAAAAAGAGTTTAACTTTTCCGCTTGAAGATTTTGATAATTCAGGGTTTCCGTTTAATATTTCATCAATTTTTTGCCTGTAAAAACCTGTAACGTTTTTAACGTAATTTATATCCTTAAGCCTGCCTTCTATTTTAAAAGAAGTAATACCGGCATTTATTAAATCTTTCAGGCGGGAAGAAAGGTTTAAATCTTTAAGAGAAAGAAGATATTTATCTTTTACTATTGTTTTGCCTTCTGCATCAACAAGACTGTACAGCATTCTGCATGATTGTGCGCATTCTCCTCTGTTTGCACTTCTTCCGTTTGTTGTATAACTGAAATAGCATTGCCCGCTGTAACTTACACATAGCGCGCCGTGGATAAAACATTCAAGCTCTATATTTGTATTGGTTTTAATTTCCTTTATCTGCTCAAGCGACAATTCCCTTGCGAGTATTACACGGTTAAATCCGCAATTCTCAAAAAATTGAATTTTATCGAGTGTATTATTATGAGTTTGTGTAGAGGCTATGATTGGAATTGGGGGTAAATTCATTTCAAGAATTCCCAAATCCTGAATGATTATTGCATCGGCACCTGTATCATAAAGTGTTTTAATTAAAGATTCGGCTTCAGCAAGTTCATTATCATATAACAAAGTGTTTAGGGTTACATATGTTTTTGCCCAGTACCTGTGAGCATAATTAATTACTTTTTCAATTTCCTTAAGGGAATTGCCCGCGGCAGACCTTGCACCATATTTGGGTGCCCCGATATAAACTGCATCGGCTCCGCAATTAATTGCTGCAATTCCGCTTTCCATGTTCCTTGCGGGGGATAGTAATTCTATTTTATTACTCAAAAATGTACCATTAACAAATTAAACTATTTTTCTTCTCTTTTAACGGAAGGGATAAAATCGTCCGGCCTGCCCACTTTTGGAAGGCCTAAAATATCTCTTGCCCTGTCAAGTGCATCATCTATATTTCCTAAAACATTATCTTCCCCTATTACATCCAGGAAACCGGATTGTGTAATTGCAACCAGAGGCTGTGTATGTACTCCCGATAAGATAACTTGTGTACCATATTTTTTGGAATCATTATAAAATTCTTTTAACGACTGGAGCCCTGTTGCATCTATTGCCGGGACATTACGCATTCTTATAATTCTGATTTTCGGAGGCTTTTCAACTTCGCGGATCGCATCTTTAAATTTCGATGCGGCACCAAAGAAGAAAGGGCCATTAATTTCGTATACTTCAACTTCATGCGGTATAATTCTTCTGTCAATTGAATTTGGATCATATGCTTCTTCATCTTCTTCTTTAAACTCGCGCGTAATAACTTCTACATTTGTTGCAAGAGCCATACTGTGCATAAATAACAATACCGAAAGAACCAAACCGACCTCAATTGCAAGTGTTAAATCAAAGACAACTGTTAGAAAGAATGTTGTTAATAAAACAATTACATCGCTTCTGGGACTTTTTAACAGTGACTTGAATGTTCTCCATTCGCTCATATTGTAACAAACAACAACCAGAACGGCAGCAAGAGACGCCATTGGAATAAGAGCCGCCAATTTGCCGAGAAACAATAATATTAAAAGTAAAACTATTGAGTGGGTTATACCTGCAATAGGAGTTCTTCCTCCATTTTTAACATTTGTTGCTGTTCTTGCAATTGCGCCTGTTGCAGGAATTCCTCCGAATAAAGGAGTGATAATGTTAGCAATTCCCTGGGCTACCAGTTCCATATTTGACCTGTGTTTCTTGCCTATCATGCCATCTGCAACAACCGCAGAAAGAAGGGATTCAATTGCGGCTAAAAGTGCTATTGCTGTTGCCGGCTGAATAAGGCTTTTAACTATCTGAAAATTTACCTGCGGTAAGGAAGGCGCAGGAAAGGATGCAGATATTTCCCCGAACTTACTTCCAATTGTTTCAACAGGCAATTTGAAAAAATAAACTACTGCGGTTGAAATAATTATGGCTATGATAGAACCGGGTACCTTATGCGAAACTTTAGGCCATAATAAAATTATAAGCAGACATAATGCTGCAATACCAAAAGCATAATAATTAATAGACGAAAAATTATTAAAGTATGCTACCCATTTTTCTGAAAAATCCGCGGGAACGGTTTGAATTTTTAATCCGAAAAAATCTTTTACCTGAGATGATAAAATTACCACCGCAATGCCGCTTGTAAAACCGACAACTACCGTAAAAGGAATAAATTTTATTACTGCGCCTAATTTTGCAATTCCCATTATAACAAGAATTATACCTGCCATAAAAGTTGCAATAATTAATCCGTTCATTCCGAACTGCTGAATAATTCCATACACAATAATAACGAAAGCGCCTGTAGGCCCGCCAATCTGAACCCTGCTTCCGCCGAAAAAGGAAATAAGAAATCCTGCAATAACACCTGTTATTAATCCTTTTTCAGGAGAAACACCTGAAGCAATGCCGAATGCAATAGCAAGCGGTAAAGCTACGATGCCCACAATTATTCCTGCTGTTATATCAGTTATTACCTGCTGTTTGGTAAATGTTTTGGCAAGTGTAAAAAGTTTTGGCTTTAACATTTTAATCCGTCTATTTTAAAATAAATACATGTGAATTTCATAATTACTATAAAACAAGCCTTAATATTAGAATAAAAATATAAAACATTCCTCTTGATTAATTTCATTTTTCTTCAATTCCGTCATTTTCCGCTTCCAAATCGGGAATTTGTGTAAAAGCTATACGCATTGGAGCAGAATTAAGAGCAATATGCGACCCGGCGAAATAAGCAGATCCGTATCCAAATTTTTTATTCAATAAATCTACTGCGCTGTTTAATGATTTATTCTTCTTTCCGTCATCGAAAATGCTGTCCGTACTTTCTTCCTGCGGAATTAATTTAAATAAATAAACCGAAACGAAAATCGGTTTACCTGAATTTTGCGGATAAGTATTCCACATTTCTTCAAACACGCGTAAAAATTCAAGAGTATCCTGCGTATGTGAAACCGCAGCATCATACTGCCATTTATTTCCGTCCATAAATTTTACTTTTATAGAAATTGCTCCGCATGCATAACCAAGGTACCGCAATCTCATAGATGCTTTTTGAATTAATCTATGCAGTACCGAATGTGCGCCGCTATCCGATCTGAATTCTGGAGCTAAAACATTTGAATGGCTTATAGTAGTTCTATGAGTATCGGGGCGCTGAATTGTCACTCCTCTAAGCTGCTCATACATTCTTTCCCCTTCAATTCCGCCCCAGACTTTTTTAAGCATAAGCTTGCTTGCATTGCATAACTTCTCAACTGTATCTATTCCAAATGCTTTTAATCTCGGCTCCATTCTTCTGCCAATTCCAACAAGCTCATTTATCTTCAGGCCATAGAGACAATCAGGTAAATCGGGGTTGTCTATTATAATCAAGCCGTCGGGCTTCTGCATATCCGATGCAGTTTTTGCAAGAAACGGATTCGGCGCAATGCCTATTGAGCAGCGCATACATTCACCAACCCGTTCGGCTATAGTATCTTTTATATTAAGAGCAATTTGTATTACGGTTTCTTTATCCTGCTCTCTTCCTTTTAATGAGCATAACATTTCATCAATTGACATCACTTTATCTACAGGCAGGCATGAATCAACTGTTTCTACAAGTTTGTGGTGGTATTCGATATAAATTTTGTGTTTTGCCTGTACAAGAATTAAACCGGGGCACATTTTTTTTGCTTCTTTAACCTGTACACCTGTTTTAACTCCAAATTTCTTTGCCTCGTAGCTGGCTGCTATACAGGAAGTAGTATCGGCCATAACGGGCACTACGGCAACAGGTTTATTCCTAAGTTCAGGGTTTTCCTGCTGTTCTACGGAGGCAAAATAGGAATTAAAATCTATTACAAGGCTTCTAAGGGGCATGGAGTTGTTAGTCCGGAAATTCTTATTAATAAAGAAGTAATTTAAATTAATTCTAATTAAGAAAAAACCGGAAGAATAATTTTATTATCAGATAAATATTTTGTTTAAGATTCTGTAGTGGAAATTCCTTTATAGAAACTTTCGAATGTGGTTTTTATCTCATCACGAGTTTTTCTGAATGCATCAAGTTTTTCTTCGTGAGTGCCGTGTAATGCTACGGGATCTTCAAAACCGAAATGAAGCCTCTGTTTAACCTGGCCGGTAAAATCAGGACAAACTTCCTTAGCATTATCGCACAAAGTAATAACATAATCAAACGTATTGAACAGATAACGCTCAACGGATTTTGGCGAGTTATCCGAAATATCAACACCTACTTCTTTCATCACTGAAACAGTTAATGGATGAACAAAAGGTGCCGGATTGGTTCCTGCAGAGGTTATTCTAAGCCCGTCATCAAATGACCTTAAAAAACCTTCCGCCATCTGACTACGGCAAGCGTTCCCCGTACATATTACCAATATCCTTTTATTCATTGTGTCTCCATTTTATTTCTGGACTTTTGAAGATAAAAGATTCTACTTATTCGGATGCTTCTGTCGGCTGTAAAAAAAGCATTTAACTTTTCAACTATAATGTATTATGCTATCTTTAAAAAAGCAAATTAAATTACAAATGAAGGTTTACGGCTATTTACCGGAATATATATTTTCTTTGAATATTGTTTTATTATGAGGCGAAATTGAAATATAATATTTAATTTTGTTCTATGTTATGTAAACATGAGGTAAGTGAATAAATATGATAAAATTAAAAATATGCTGCATTAATTCTTTTGAAGAAGCAATAACAGCAATTGAGTTCGGAGCGTCCGCCATTGGGCTTGTAGGCGAAATGCCCAGCGGGCCGGGAGTTATAACCGACAGTCTTATTAAAATTATTGCGGCCGCAGTTCCGCCGCCGATTGCTGCTTTTCTACTAACAAGCGAGACACGGGGAGAAGAAATAGTTAAACATCATCATAGAACATATACTAACACAATTCAACTGGTTGACGCCCCAGAATTGGGCACTTATGCATATTTAAGAGAAAACATTCCTGCTGTTAAACTTGTGCAAGTTGTTCATGTGCTCGATGAAAAATCTGTTGAATATTCAATAAAGGTTTCTAATGAAGTTGATGCGCTTCTGCTCGACAGCGGAAATCCCAATCTTGCAATCAAAGAACTTGGAGGTACCGGAAGAACACACAACTGGAAACTGAGCCGTAAAATAGCAGAGCAATCATCCAAGCCTGTATTTTTGGCAGGAGGATTAAATCCCGACAATGTTAGAGAAGCTGTTGAAACAGTCCATCCGTTCGGCATTGATGTATGCAGCGGAGTTAGAACAAACGGCAGTCTGGATAAATATAAATTAGAGAAGTTTGTGAGAGAGTTGTTTGGATAAATTTATTCACTTGAAATTGAAGGGACTTCATATTGTTTTTTTAACCGGATTCTTCCTGAAGTAAGGAATTAGAAAGTTTTTCGGAAAATATTATAACCGGTATAAATAAAAAAGTGCTGTTTTGTTTCTACCTTAAATAAGGCTCATTTTGACCTCTGAAATATTAAAGTATATTTATTTTTCTCTTGCATATCTCATTTTTTTTTTTTTATATTTTAATGTTGGTTTGGTTTAGGAAGGGAAAAAATAGACTAAATAATATTAGAGAGTTCTTTAATATCTGGAAATTATTTTTCATGGAGGTGAAATGAAAAATTATTTTGTTTTATTGGCTGCGGTTTTTATAATTATTTTTTTTAATTCGTGTAACCATATAACCGAACCTTATATACAGCCCGGAAGCAGGGATTATGTTTGGACTATAGACACAATAAAAGTTGACCCCGGTTATCAGATAAATTTATGTGCTATTGCAGCAGTATCGGCAAATGATGTCTGGGCTGGCGCTTGGGGAAATGTGCCTGATATGTATATGTGGCATTACGATGGCAAGACATGGAATCATGTGGCGAACCCGCCAAGCGGTGCTCCGCGTGGTTTTGGAGTTGTATCAAGTACAGATATTTGGGCGGGAACATCAACAGGGCATATCTGGCACTGGAATGGTTCTGCCTGGTCAGACTTTGTTCAAATAACAAAAGATGGGTATGATCGTCTATTTGTTAATAATTTCTATGTGGAAAATGCAAATAGCATATATGCCGTTGGATTTTATTATAACAATTCAAAGAATATTGGCTCCGGTTTCATTCTTCATTTTACAAATGGCATCTGGTCGTTTATCAACCTGCCGGTTATTGATTCACAGTTTTTGCAATGTTTATTTGATTATAAATCGAAAGAGTTATATATAGTAGGTTACGATCTTACTGAAGACAGGATCGGTAAAGTTCATATATATAATTTTAATTCGATACATGAAATATATTCATCTGTTCACAATGCAAACATTAACAAAATAGGAGATGAAGTATATTTGGATTTTGACAGAAAGATTTATAAATATGAATTCAACGAAATGTTCCTATGGAAGGATTTCAGCAATACAAATTACCTTGCTATGGCATGGGGCCGGAACGAAAAAGACTTTTTTGTCTTAACGGATGGCGGGTATTCAGTAAGCCATTATAATGGGACAGATTTTCAAAAAATCTCGAAGGCTTATTGGGGCATATCCGGTATAGCAGTATTGGAAAAAGATGTTTTTATTCTAAATGTTATGGATGATAATATGATAAGTACTATCGTTCATGGAAAACTAAAAGAATAGGAGGCAGTGGAGAAAATATTTAACAAAAAAATGAATGTTTTTATATTCGGGGCAATGCGCCAACATTGCCCCTGTGCAAATAATTAAAGCCGTGACGCTCTAATTAAGGCTATACCTTTTTATTTGCGGCTTTAATTTAATCATAATTAAAGGATTATTAAAGAAAAAAGGATTTTAACAAATGAAAAAAGCGATATTTATATTTTTATTTTTCTTATCGTGCACTACTGTATGGCCTGATCAATGGTGGTGTACAGTCAGCACTGATTTTGCCAATCGTGTCTTTACAGATGGATTTGTTGATGGTTCTACATGTGCGCTAAATTTTAGTTATTTATATACAGTAAATTCTAATCCGGGAGGCTTAGGTTATAGGCCCTCAATTACTTTATATACGGAAAATGCTCAATATGATAATGTGAATATTCCTCAATGGTTTTATAGAAATGCAGGTACATATAATTGGCATCTTCATTTAATCGTTCTAGATGCATTGGGTGAAACAGTTGTTTGTACAGGAGATTGTTATTTTACATTTACTGTTAAATACAACATACGATTTTCTAATAATATAGATGGGGGTATAATTACTGTAGATAATAATACAAATGCCAATGTGCCGGTTTGGGTCCCCAAATCCATTGGGGATACCGTAAGAGCAACAGCAATCAATCAGTCATATAACAATAATTATTACAAGTGGGACAATAATTCATACGCACATAGTTGTTGGTTGGGAAAAAAAATGAATGATCCGAATTATTCTCCAACAAGTTATTCGCAGAATAATTTGACATATATTATAGCAGATGGTGATGCCGGCGCAAGATTTTTAACTGATCTAAGAATGATAACAAAATTAGTACCAACAAACAATGTAGGAACAGGTACTTTTACAGTGGGAGGTGTGCAACATAATGCCGGAGATTCGGTTGAGGTATTTAAATATGACCAGGTAAGTATAACTGCACTTACAGGCTGCGCTTTAAGCAATTCATTATATGCAAATTTCGCTAAATGGAATGACGGAACTACAACCCTAACTACTACAGTAACTCCAACTACAAATACACATCAGGCTACCGGAATAACCGCTTATTACAAATTACAGCCTACGGATGATTATAGGGGTCTTATGTTTAATTCTACTGTTGGTGACCCGGTAACGCTTTACTGGAACCAGCACCCCAATGCTAGTGTAACCTCTTACAAAATTTATAGAAAGCATTATGGAGATACAACTCAAACTTTGCTGGCTACAATCAGCCGCGCCAATGTTTCTTCGTACACTTATGTAGATAATGATTATTGTATTAGCTCAGATAACTCTCACAATAACATGCTTTTTTATGATGTTAGAGCTGTTTATTCCGGAACACTTCCAGATAATACAAATTATACAACAACTGCAGATATGTATTATCAGTCGGTATTCGGGACTCCAAATAATGCATCAGTAAACAAAAATGAGGATAACAAAATAATAGCATCATCGAACAGTTTAGTGCCCAAAGATTATAAAATAGGCAATTTTCCAAACCCATTTAACCCAAGTACCATAATTCAGTATTCATTGCCGGAAGAATGTAATGTGTTATTAAAAGTATATAACATATTAGGGCAGGAAGTTGCCACGCTTGTAAATGAAACAAAAGGAGCGGGCATATATCAAGCTTCATTTAATGCTGCACATCTGCCAAGCGGTATTTACATAGCAAGGCTTCAGGCGGGTTCTAAAGTAATGATAACTAAGCTTCAATACATGAAATAACAGTTTTTCTTAACTGAAATATAAAATTAAAGCCGGAAGGGTTTTAGCTTTCCGGCTTTTATAATAAAATCTAATACTTTGTTACAGTGTATGAAAAAAAAATTACATTTTCGTCTGTACGCTTTCGGCAATTTCGGAAGATATTAAAATTCTGCCGCATGATTCGCACGAGAAAATCTTTTTGTTCTGTTTAATTTCAATCTGCCTTTGCGATGGGACTACATTATGGCATCCTGTGCATGCGCCTCTGCTAATTGCAACAACTGCTTTGCCGCTTAAGGCCTTTCTAATTCTCATGTAAGTATTATAATCAGGTTTTTTAACTTTGCTGACTGTCTTTTCCCGTTTATCAAGCAGTTTGGCTTCTTCCCGTTCATTCGATTTAACAATCTGCTTTAATTCGGCTTCTTTTTCTTTTAAATCGCCGCTCAAATTTTCAAGCTGGGGAGTTAAATCTGCAACTTCTTTTTTCAGTTTATCCAGCAGGTCTTCAAGCGCTGTATTTTCTGCTTCAAGTTTAGTAATATTTTCTTCGGTATGATCAATTTCTTTTGTAAGTGCATCATATTCCTTATTGTTGCGTACCTGATAAAGCTGCGATTTGAATTTTTTAAGGTTAGCCTTAAGCCTTGTTATGTCTTCATCGTTTGCATTACGTTTTTCAAGGGATTCTTTTCTTTCATCCTCTTTAGCTTTAACCTGATCTTTAATAGTCTGGATTTGCGAAGTTAAGTTGTTAACAGCCATCGGCAGGTCACCGCGCAGTTCTTCAAGCTCGTCGAGCATATTATCAATCAGCTGCAGCTCATACAAAGTAGATAATCTTTCTAACAATTTATTACTCCTTATATTTAAAAAAATCTATGGGATTTGTTGTTCCGGTAAAGAGATTAACCTTAATATTTTCCTTTTCGGCGGCAAAGAATGTTTCCATTCTCACCTTAACCGCATTAAGGGAATGTATTTCGGTTTCATAATGGCCGGCATCAACTAATAAAATTTTGTTTTCGGCATCCTGGAATGAATGATATTTAATATCGGCGGTAACATAGGCATCGGCACCGGAAGCAATTGCATCTTGAATTAAATTAGCCCCTGAGCCGCCGCATAAAGCAACTTTATTTATTTTTCTGCTTTTTCCTTTGCAGTAACGTATCCCTTTTGCATTAATCGATTTGCATACATATTCAAGAAATTCGGATTGCTCCATTTCCTCAGGAAGAATTCCTACTACACCTTCGCCGTAATTGGGATTTTGATTTTTAAGCGGATAAATATCGTAAGCGGGTTCTTCGTAAGGATGAACCTTTAACATTTCCTTAATAACTTTAGATAAATTCCACGAATTAACAATTACCTCAAGCCTTACTTCATCAACTTTCTCAAACTTTTCTTTTTTACCTATTGCGGGATTGCTTTCTTCCGAACCTTTGAATGTACCTTCCCCTTTAAGCCTGTAACTGCAGTTTGAATACTCTCCAATAATTCCGCCCCCTGCATTGAATATTGCATCAGCAACTTTATCAAGATTTTCTTCCGGAACGAAAAGAACAAGTTTAAATTGGTTAGAAGAAAAATTACGAAGAAATTTTATATCTTTAAGTTTCAATGCATGTGCAAGCTGATAAGAAACCCCTTCTTTAGTAAAATCCAAATTAGTATGAGCCGAGTATAACGCAACATTATTTTTAATAAGTTCTGCAATCATTGCAGCTTTATCGTCTTTTGCGGGGTTAATTCTTTTTATGGGGTTAAAGATTAGCGGGTGGTGGGTGAAGATCAAATTACATTTATTATCTATTGCTTCTTTTAAGGCTGTAGGAGATAATTCCAAACAGAGAAAGACATTTGTGATAACGTCATCTCCCGAGCCCACTAAAAGCCCGACGTTATCACGATCCTGCGCAACTCCGGGCGGAGCCCATTCTTCAATATGTTTAGTCAACTTGTCAATAACCATAAAAAAAAATGCACTCATGGTTTGTGAGTGCATTAAAAGTTTATTTTATCTCTACTGAATCTGTCCCTGAGTAGGGTGGTGAACAAAATTTTTTGATTTTTCTCTTAATTTTCATAATTACCTGTTGTAAATATAACCGAATTCTGAAAAACCGTCAACTTTACTAAACCTTATATTTCAAAAAACCTTTAAAAAAATTTATTTTAGCCCAAAAAGCGGGTATAATTGATAAAATTAATACTTTAAGTTAGAATATATTATTTTTCATCTACCCACATGCCGTGATCTTTAATAAGCAGAATCAGTTCATCTACGGCAAATTCAGATTTTACATTCCTTTTTACAATTTCTTTTCCCTTGTAAAGAGTAACCACTCCGGGGCCTGAACCTACATATCCAAAATCAGCATCGGCCATTTCTCCCGGGCCGTTTACTATGCACCCCATTATACCAATTTTTACCCCTTTTAGGTGTTCGGTCCTTTTTCTGATTTTTGCAGTAACATCAACCAGGTTAAAAAGTGTTCTTCCGCATGAGGGACATGCAATATATTCCGTTTTTGATACCCTTGCCCTCACAGCCTGCAGAATACCGAATAATTTACGGTTAATAAATTTCAAAATATCCTGTTCATGCATAAGATTTGAAGCCGTAACCCATACGCCGTCTCCAAAACCATCCGTGAATAATGCGCCTAAATCAGTTGATGAGTAAAGCCTGAGAAGTTCTGCATCCTTAACTGAATAATCTCTTTTAATTATTACAGGATTTTTTATGCCGCGGTTTAATAATTCAAAGAAAAACCTTCTTTGCTCGGCCATTCCGTTTTCATTGTTTGTCCACAGAACAAAAATTACACTTTTGTCATCTATAATATTGTTGAAAGCATCATTATTTAAGTCGTCAATACAAACTTTAACAAAATTTGCGAGGCCGGATTTTTCCTCAGCACCTAAAAACTCCTCTATATTATATAGCGGGAGAAAACGGAATTTACCTGCAACATTTTTCCATACTGAATAATCATATACTACTTTTAAGCTATTTGGCGGGTCGAATGGTAAAATATTTTTTCCTGCATATAATATATCGGCTGACATGCTTTCCATTGCCCATTTATCAGTTACGGAATTATAAGTATAGCCAATGGATTCCAAATCCTTAATTTCAATTCCTGATAAAGAGGAAAAATCTGCCGTTACTTTCGGAACGTTCATTCCACCTAATGATAAGACCTCAAATGTATCCCTTCTTGAATATTCAAAAGGATCTTTTACCTGTCCGGTAAGGGAAGGAATAGCTTTTGTTATTTTTCTTTCTTTGTATCTGTCTGCAAGTGCAATTGCTACGGGGGATTCATGTTCCGGTTCTTCCGTTAATGAAACTCTTATAGTATCGCCAATGCCGTCTTCAAGCAGTGTGCCAATTCCAACGGCAGATTTAATTCTTCCGTCTTCACCATCTCCCGCTTCGGTAACCCCAAGGTGAAGAGGATAATTCATGCCCGCTTCAATCATCTTATTTATCAGCAGCCGGTATGCCTGAACCATTACGCGTGTATTGCTTGCTTTCATTGAAAGAACTATATTATAGTAGCTTAAGCTTTCGCAGATTCTTAAAAACTCCAATGCCGATTCTACCATGCCGAGCGGTGTATCTCCGAAACGGCTCATAATTCTATCCGATAACGAACCGTGATTAACGCCAATCCTCATTGCAGTACCGTATTCCTTGCAAATTTTTACAAGGGGTGATATTCTCTCTTTTATCTTTTCTAATTCCGCACTGTATTGTGCTTCGGTATATTCAATTTCCTTAAATTTTTTCTTATCAACATAGTTACCCGGATTAATTCTCACCTTTTCAACAATTCTTGCCGCTACTTCCGCCGCATTAGGTGTAAAGTGAATATCGGCAATAAGAGGAACGCTGCATCCCCTTCTGTGTAATTCTTTTTTAATTTCGGCAAGATTATTTGCTTCGTTTATACTTGGTGCGGTTATTCTTACATATTCACACCCCGCATTAACCATTCTAATAGTTTGTTCAACGGTGGCAATAGTATCCATAGTATCTGTTGTAGTCATGGATTGAATTCTAACAGGGTTATTCCCTCCAAGAGGAATATCGCCTACGGAAACTTCGCGCGTTTTAAAACGCTTATATTCAGTAAGGCTTTCGCAATAGGTGAAATTATTTTTCATAATTATTCTGTTTTATTATTATAAACAAGCGGGGTAAAAAAGAAGTTCTTATAAATTTTACTCTTTTTCGAATTCATTTATAAATGTATTTATAAATTCTTTTGCGGCAGCAGGGTTCTGCCCGGTTATGATATTCTTTGAAACAACAACGGGACTATCTGTATAGTTAGCCCTTTCCCTTTCAAGTTCTTTTCTGTCCTCGGAAAAACAAACAGCGTTAATGCCATTTAAAATTCCTGCCCTTGCAAGTATAACTGGAGCGCTGCAAATGGCGCCTATAGTTTTCTTCATTTGTAAAAATTTACGCACAAGGTTATGAAGCTGTAAATTATCCCAGTAAGCTTTTACCCCTTTTCCTCCAATAAAAACAATACCGTTAAAGTTTGCTTCGCGCATATTAAAAAATGAAATGTCGTTTTTAACTTTCAGTCCGCTTGATGAAGTGCAAATGGTATTGGCATCGGATGCAATAAATACTTTTAACCCTCTCTTTATTAGAGAATTATAAACAATAAGGTACTCTTGCTCATTAAAATCCTGTGCAGGTAAAATCATTAAAACACTTTTCTTAATCAACTTTTTTCCGCATAAATGTCTACTCCAAAATAAGAATTGAAAATGGGAATTGAAAGATGTTTATGCCAAATATCTATCGAATTACATTGAATTTGCCTTTTTTTGCTGTTTTTCTCTGTTTTTAATTTTTTTTATTCATCCTGTTATTCCCAAAAAACTTAAAAAATCCATAATTATCTTTATATAATTTGTAACTGTACTGCTGTATTGTACGTCAGAATAGGTGTTAGTAAAATTGTCAGCGGATATAATTTAGATTGCAAATATTTAAATTATAAGTATATTGGCTTCCTATTCTCAAGGATTTATTATGAAAGTGAAATACCTCGTTTTCTCCTTTTGCTGCCTTCTATTATCAGGCAGTTATATTAGAATATGGGGACAAGCACCTTCTGAACCTAAACCCTCCTTAACTGCGGTAAGAATTCAAAAACCTATTGCGCTTACCGGAAAACTTGATGACCCGCAATGGGCACTTGCACAATCTGTTGATCTTAATTATGAATTTACTCCGGGGGACAACATTCCTCCACGACAAAAAACTACCGTTAAAGCTCTTTATGATGATAAATATTTATACTTCGGGTTTTTTTGTTATGATACTAACCCTGAACAAATACGTGCAAATATTACAGACAGAGACAATATTTTCAATGATGATTTCGTTATTGTTATAATAGATACCTATGGCGATTATCAGCGCGCTTATGAACTTGCTGTTAATCCTTACGGCATTAAAGGGGACATGATGCGCACAGGCACAAGTGAAAACAGCAGCTTTGATATGATTTGGGATGCTGCAACTTCTAAAAACGATAAAGGGTGGACGGCTGTTATTGCTGTTCCTTTTTCAAGCCTTACCTTCCCATCAAAACCGGAACAGACCTGGGCTCTTGAAATTGCAAGGAACCTTCCAAGAGAAAGCCCTATGCAAATAGCATGGACAAGAATTGACAGAAACATTCCTTCAATTTTACCGCAATCGGGAATTTTGAAAGGATTAAATAATATTCAATCGGGCGGAACTGTTGAATTGCTTCCTTACATGATGGGACAAAAAAGCGGTTATCTTTCAGATGCAGGTAACCCCGGTTCGGGAATTAAATATAATGATATCGTCGGGCGTTTGGGGGGCGGAATAAAATATTCCCCAAGTACAAACTTTTCGGTGGATGCTGTAATCAATCCCGATTTCAGCCAGATAGAATCTGATGCAGCACAAATTAGTGTAAATACTACATTCGCTTTGAACTATGATGAGAAACGCCCTTACTTTCTTACGGGCAAAGAACTTTTTTCCGATAATATGTATTACTCCCGTTCAATCAATAATCCATTGTATGCTGCAAGAGTAATAGGAAAATCGGGCGGTTTAACATACATGTTCATGGATGCATACGACAGGAATACTGTATTGGTTATACCGGGAGAAGATCAGAGCAATACCGTAGCAACTTCTATAGAATCTTATGCTAACATAGGCCGTTTGAGATATGATTTTGGAAATGAAATTTATATCGGTGCAGAACTCTTTACAAGAAACATGAGCGGCGGGCATAATTATGTATTGGGCATGGATTGGAAATATAAATTCTTGCAGAACTGGTATTTTAACGGTGCCGTTTATCTTTCCCAAACCAAAGAAGTAAATGATACAACACTCTTTAATAATATGCGCACTTTTTCCAATACTAACCACACAGCTGCATTCGACGGTGAGGAATATTCGGGAACAGGTACAAGCATTTCACTAACACATAACGAAAGCTCTTATAGCTTTTCGCTTGCTTACAATGATTACTCCCCTACTTACCAGACTTATGACGGTTTATGGACCGGCAACAATTTAAGACAGTTTATAATGGGGCATAGTTTTATATTTTACCCTGCAAATTCCTTTATTAATAAAGCAAGTTTTAGTTTAAGCGGTTCTATAAGATATAACTATACCGGAATTAATAAAGAAAGATTCGTAAATACAAGTGTCTCTTTACAGATGAAAGGGGAAACAAGTTTAAGTTTTTCATATTATGTTGTTAACGATGAAAATTTTTTTAATACCGAACTTAACGGGGTACATCGTGCGGTATTAAACTTCAGCACGGCCCCTATGAACGAAATTAGTTTTTCTTTCAGCGGGCAGTATGGTAATTTTATTCACCGCAGCACCGATCCTTCGGTAGGCTGGGGGCATAATGTTTCTATGTCTCTTACTCTTAAACCGACTTCAAAATTTAATTTATCATTATCATATTCACGATCCCGGCTTAGAGACAACGAAACCGAAGACCTGTTTTTTGACGGCAATATTTACCGCGCCGTAGCTATTTATCAGTTTATTCCTGAAATGTTATTTAGGACTATTTTCCAATACAACACTTTTTCAAATTCTTTTCAGGTATATCCTCTTTTCAGCTACAAGCTTAATGCTTTTACAACTTTTTTTGCAGGAGTTACAAGTAATTACGTAAATTATAGAAACGATTACGGAATTATTAATACTGATCAGCAATATTTTATTAAAGTGCAGTATCTGGTTGGAATATAAATTTTCTCAATAGAAAGGTAGGCGTATCTTCTATTTGAAAAACCCGCCAATTCATTCCGCTTAACACCGGAGTGAACGCGGGTTTTAATTTTTATAATCAAAATTTGAATTTTAAATGGGCATATTTTCCCCCTATTCTCCATGAAACTTTTATGTTGATATACCCGTCTTATTCTTCAAATACAGGAAAGAATAGTATTCTTTTTCTTTGTTTTTTTAGTTCAGGCAGAAAGTGAATTTGAAAATAGCAGCTTAAAATTAATCTTCAATTTTTCCCGGCTGTTTTTCAATAAAAATGAAAGGGTGGGCATATGAAAGTATTCAGATTACTTTTAATTAATACAATTCTAATTTTTACTTCGGCACAATTAATCTATTCACAGGCTCCGGCCTCTTCCAAACCGGTTATGAATGCAGTCCGTTTAGATAAACCGTTCGCTATTAATGGAAAAATGGACAGCCCTCTTTGGGATTCCGCACCCCCTGTTGAATTAAAATACGAAATAAACCCTGGTGACAATGCTCCTGCAACCCAAAAAACAATTGTAAGAGTCATGTATGATGATAAATATCTTTATTTCGGCTTCATTTGTTATGATACCGACCCAAGCCAGATAAGAGCAAATATCACAGACCGCGATAATATTTTTCAGGATGATTTTGTTATTGTAGGAATAGATACTTACGGCGATTACCAGAGAGCTTATGAATTGTGTGTTAATCCCTGCGGCATAATTGGAGATTTGCTTGCAACCAACGTGAATGAAGATCCAAATTTTGATATGATATGGCATGCCGCCGCCGCAAGAAATGATAAAGGCTGGACTGCCGAAATGGCTATCCCTTTTTCAAGCCTTAACTTCCCCGATAAAGATGAACAAACATGGGTACTAGCAATAATAAGAACAGTTCCCAGAGCAAGCAGAACTCAGATTTCATGGACACAGGTAGACAGGAATATTCCTAATTTATATCCGCAGGCAGGAATTCTGAAAGGAATTAAAAATATAAAATCTGGCGGGTCAATTGAACTGCTTCCTTATGTCATGGGACAAAAAAGCGGTTATCTTAGCGATCCGGGGGATCCTAATTCATCATTTAAATATGATCCTACAATTGGAAGATTTGGAGCGGGAATTAAATATTCACCGAGCCCAAGCTTTACTCTTGATGCAGTTGTTAATCCCGATTTCAGCCAGATAGAATCTGATGCGGCACAAATAAGCGTGAATACAACATTTGCCCTCTATTATGATGAAAAACGTCCCTTCTTTTTAGCAGGGCGCGATCTGTTACCGCAGCAAATTTATTATTCCCGTTCTATTAACGATCCATTATACGCTGCAAGAATTACCGGAAAAGCCGGTGGCTTAACTTATCTTTATATGGGCGCATATGACAGGAATACTGTTTTTACAATTCCGGGGGAAGACCAGAGCAGCACAGTTGGGTCGAACCTTAAGTCAATGGTTAACATCGGAAGGCTGCGTTATGATTTCGGCGATGAAATATATATAGGCGGTATGTTCTTTTCCAGAAACCTTGATGAAGGGCATAATTATGTTCTCGGTTTAGACATGCAATATAAATTTTGGTCTAACTGGTATTTATTCGGAAATCTATTTTTGTCGCAGACTAAAGAAATTAATAATCAGGATCTTTTCAGCTCCACGCGCCAGCTTGGAACCAGTGGCATAGATGCAGGATTTAACGGCGAAAATTTTTCCGGCGTTAACCTTTCTGTTGGGGTTTCTCACTCAGACAGGTTATACAATTTTTCTTTAACTTACAATGACTGCTCTCCTACATTCCAGACTTATGACGGATTATGGACAAACGTTAATTACCACCAGATAGTAATGCAGCAGGCAATTACTTTTTATCCTGAAAATTCTTTTTTTACAAGAATACAGCCCTTTCTTGCCGGAGATGAAAAATTTAACTATTCAGGTTTAAAGAAAGAACAATATTTAACTCCCGGTTTGCAGATACAGACTAAGGGGCAGACTAACATTAATATCGGCTACCTGCTTGTTAACGATGAAAATTTCTTCGGCAAAGAACTTACCGGAGTGCAGCGCACACAGATTAACATTAATTCGGCGCCGATTAAAGAATTCTCAATCCAATTATCCGCGCAGATTGGAAAATTCATTTTGCGTTCTGCCGATCCCGTAATTGGTACCGGGCATAATTTAACATTACAGTTTGGCTATAAACCCACTTCTCAGATTGATCTCTCATTGTCTTATTCACGCGCAAGATTAGGCGGAGTTGATAACAATGATATTTATTTTGACGGCAACATCTACCGCTTTGTCGGAATTTACCAGTTTACTCCGGAACTTTTATTCAGGACAATAATTCAGTATGATACTTTCGGCGGTGTATTCCAATTATATCCTCTTATAAGCTATAAACTAAATGCCTTCACTACATTTTATGCCGGTGCAACAGGAAGTTATTATAATTATCCCGAGGGCTTCGGAATTAAAAATACTGACCAGCAATATTTTGTTAAACTTCAATATTTGCTTGGTATTTAATATACATCTTCTCTATAAAATCTGAAGTACACATTCATTGAGAGTTAAACAGCTTAAAAGCTTGTTTAACTCTCCTTAAATTACGATATTTGCCATGCCTCTATTAACAAAAAGAGATAAATAACTTTAACCGATAATTATTTTAACCGGGTATATCATGAAATATAAAATAGTCTTATTATTTACACTGCTCTCTTTCAGCTCTCTCTTATTTGCACAGGAGAATAAAACCAAAGATGCACTAATGAACAAGCTTACTTCAATTCTTTTTACGCAGGCCAACTGCGATTCAATGATGAATGAAGTTATGAGTAATATTCTTGCAAGCGATAAAGCTGCTGTTTATTATCAGGATCTTTGTAAAGAATTTTTTACTTCTAAATATAATATTGACTCCATGAAAACACTTTATAAGAACACCTTTATGGATTTATATAATGAAAAAGAAATTGATGCTCTTATTTCTTTTTACGGCAATCCTACCGGACAGAGTATTTTAAGAAAAGAAGCAAAAATGACTGCTCTCTGGGATAATAAAATTAAAGAAAACGTGCGCAGCGGGCTCCCCGATCTTCAAACGAAAATTGAAGCACGCATGAAAAAACTTAAAGACGATGCAAATACTTCTCCCACATATGTTTCTGTAACATCTAAAGACTCATCGTTTACAATGCAGATTCCATCATTCTGGGAAAAAGTTGCTGATGCATCGGACGAAGCCGCTCTTTCTGCCAGTTCAATATTAGACGGATATTACCTTGCATGTTTAAAAATGTCGGCTGCCGGCGATGATACCGGTACGGCAAGCGATCCATTAGGGCTTATTGCTCAGGGTATTGAAGTTAATTTTCAGAGTATTACCGATGCAATAATAGGACAAATGAAGCAAAGTTATGACTCTCTTGCAGTTGATAAAAATGAAAGCGTGAAAATTAATGGCATGGATGCACAAAGAGTTACCATTAAATCTATTGCCAACGGCGAAAAGATGTTTCAATTTATCACTATCATTGATTGCGGACAGGAATTTTATTTCATTCTTACTTCGGGCAAAGATGCAGAACCCGAAAAGTCACTCCCTAAACTGGAAAAAATTCATAACAGCTTTAAGCTGATTAAAAAATAAAAATTCTTTCTGAGTTTTAATATTTGAAAGGGCTGCAATTTAGCAGCCCTTTTTTGTGGATTTAAAACTTTCTTACTTAATGTCCGGGCTCCCGGCGCTATAAGAAAAATCAACTTTGTTTAAAATAATGTGTTACTTTTCCTCTTTCCCTTTAAAGTGAAGAGAATCTCCCCATTCATTGTAGCCGATTTCTTCATCAATGCTCATGATTCTTAATTCAAGGCAGCCTCGGCAGGTTTCTGCATTTTCATCAAGGCATGGCTTGTTATCATACAACTGATATGAAGGGCGGTATTCAACTCCCGTTACATTAGGCATAATAATATTAGCACCTGCTTTAAGCCCCTGCTCCCTTCCGTCTGCTTTAATTGCCTGCAGTGCGGTGGTAGAAGCAATGTTTACATCTTTAAGATACAAACGTGTTGCTGCAATCATCTTTAAAGCAAGAGGAAGCTTCTCATCTTTTATTATCATGTTGGCTTCTGCTTCAGCAGCAAGGGGAGTTTCTTTGCTTATAAGATAAGGCCCCATGCCTATCATGTCAGCATCAACTTCTTTGAAAAAAAGAATATCTTCGGCAAGATTTGCATATGTCTGGTAAGGAAGGCCGATCATTACTCCCGTGCCTAACTGGTATCCCGCTCTTTTAATTCTGTGCAAGCATTCTTTTCTGTATTCAAAACTATGATCTGCCGGATGCAGTTTCTTATATAAATCGGGATTGGATGTTTCAATTCTTAAAAGGTAACGATGTGCGCCTGCATTAAACCAGCGTTTGTATGTTTCTTCTTCCTGCTCCCCTAATGAAAGAGTGATGCCTAATTTACCGTCAGTCATTTTTTTAATTTTAATAAGTACATTTTCAATAAAGTCTATAAACTTATCATCGTACCTTTCCCCCGATTGTATTACCATTGAGCCATACTGGTTTTTATAAGCCCATTCCGCACCTGCAAGAACTTCCTCTTCCTTTAGCATGAAACGCTCAATGGTTGTATTGCTTTTTCTAATACCGCAGTAGTAACAATCCTTAACACAGATATTGCTCAGCTCAATCAATGCCCTGAAATATACTTTATTCCCTATGCGTTTTAATTTTTCTGTATAGGCTTTATCGATAAGTGCGTTTATCTCATCTTTATCCTGAAGCGAAAGAAGGAAAACCAAATCTTCCTTGCTTAGGGTGCTTTCCGAATCTATTTTTCTGAATATTTCCTGTAACATAATATTTTCTCTTTACCGGATTAACATATCTTTTAAATAAATAATTCCACTGCTAAATATAAGTACTGCATACCAATTTATCTTTTAATTAAAGTTTAAAAGATATTGCTTCTAAAAGAAATTTACTGAAAACTCTATTAATGAGGAGAATTTATTAATTTAACACAAGCGTTATCTTAAAAAATGAGGTTTTTATGAAAATATACAGGAAGTCAGTTTATCTTTTTGCAGCGCTAATATTGTTCTCAGCAATTAATATTTTCCCTCAGGAAAAGAAACAAATATCAATTGAATGGATTTACAGCGCCGAGCCTTCCTCAATTACAAGGCAGCCATCGGTCACATGGCTTAAAAACGGCAAAGCAATTATGTATAGTACAAAGAGCCAGTCGGGTGAAAGAGTCTTTGAATATTTTGACCCTGCAACACAGAAATCTGTGCTCGCGTTTGATATATCCAAAGCATTAAGCAGCCTGAAAACTTTTTTAGGGGATAAAACTCCAGCTTCGCTTCAATTCCCCGTATGCTTTGATGACAATGCCGAACACGCTGTTTATCAATTTGACGGCACATCATACTTATTGGATTTTGCAAGCTCGCAATTTTCTAAAGTTATCCCTTTGAAAGGGACAGAAAAAAATATTCATTTTTCTCCCAACGCAAAATATCTTTCTTATGTGCGCACAAATGATATTTATATCTATGACATTGCTGCCAAAAAAGAAAAACGAATGACATTTGACGGCTCCGAAACAACTCTTAACGGTACTCTTTCATGGGTTTACTGGGAAGAAGTATTCGGCAGAAATGATTATGCATATTGGTGGTCTGATGACTCCAAAGCTATTGCATATCTGCAATCGGATGAATCAAAAGTCGGGGTAATTTATTTTCCCGATTTTCAGCCGGCAACACCAAGAGTAATTAAACAGCGTTATCCAAAAACCGGACAGGTTAATCCAACTGTAAGAGCGGGCATTGTTGAAATAAATTCACCAAAAACCAAGTGGGTTAATTTCGGCACATACAAGTATGAATACCTTATCCGTATTGGCTGGCTGCCTGGTTCAAAGCAAGTAAGCCTGCAGACTCTTAACAGGGATCAGGATAAGGTGGATCTTTTTCTTGCCGACCGAACAAACTGCAGCGTTAAACATATATTGCAGGACTCCGATCCCGGATGGATAAATGTTAATGACGATCTCTATTTCTTTAAAAACGGAAAAGAATTTTTGTGGACTTCAGAGAGAACCGGATACGCCCATATCTACCATTATTCAATTGACGGCAAGCTGATAAATGCTGTAACAAAAGGAGAATGGGCTGTTGCGGCAAGCGGCGGCGCGGCTTTCTGGGTAAGAAGTTCCATAAGTACGGTTGATGAAGCAAACGGAATTATTTATTTCACAGGGAATGAAAAATCCCCGCTGGAAAAACATTTGTACAGTGTGAACATTGACGGCACCGGTTTTAAAAGATTAACCACAGGAGATGCTACCCATAAAATCGGATTCAGCGCAGATTCAAAATATTATATTGATACTTATTCCGATATTCACACTCCTCCGGTTACAGCCTTGTACAAAAATGACGGGACTCTCGTTAAAATTATGGGGGGCTATAATAAAGAAAAATTTGCTCAGCTTAATTTACAGACTCCGGAACAATTCCGGATTAAAGCGAGAGATGGTTTCCCGCTTCCGGCAGAAATTATGAAACCTAAGGATTTTGATCCGAATAAAAAATATCCTTTGATAATTTATGTTTACGGCGGGCCTTCTGCTCCGCAGGTTAAAAATGAATGGCGCTCATCAGTTTATTATGATCAGGTGCTGGTAGATAATGGTTTCCTTGTAGCAATTATTGATGGCAGGGCATCTACTGGAATAAGCAAGACACTTGAAAATCTTTTGTTGAAACAAATGGTGGGCCCGCTTGAAATAAGCGAACTTGTTGACGGTGTAAGATGGTTTAAGAAACAATCTTATATAGATTCAACACGTATCGGCATTTGGGGATGGAGCGGAGGCGGAAGCTATACTCTTAATGCAATGACAAATACAAAGGAATTTAAAGCCGGTATTGCTGTTGCCGGAGTTACCGACTGGCATTTTTATGATTCCCGCTTTGCAGAAATGGTTATGAAAACTCCCGAAGAAAATCCGGTCGGCTATAGTAAAACTTCCCTTATCAGCGCTGCTAAAAACCTGCACGGACATTTAATGATTGTGCACGGCACTTATGATGACAATGTGCACATACAGAATGCATGGGCTTTTATTAATGAACTCATAAAAGCCAACATTAAATATGAATTGCAGGTTTACCCGATGCGCCAGCATGGAATTGCAGATATTCCTGCAAGAATTCATCTATATAATACTATGGTAGATTTTTGGAAGAGGAATTTGTAATATTTTTTCTTTGTGCCTTTGGGCCTTTGCGGCAAAATTATCCGCCACGAAGGCTCGAAGACACGAAGTATGCTATAAATTGTCTTATGTTATTTTCGTTTGTAATAATGCAATTAATTAAATATTCTTTTATGGTTAAATTGCCGTCGGTCTTTAGCCGACGGGTAATATTAAATAATACTTTTCCGGCTTTAGCCACATTCTAGTCTCATCAGGTCGCCATGGCGATTTAAGCATAGCCAGCCATGGTGCGGCATAAAAT